>Ga0209712_10000006_pt1 | contig 490518 bp, 475 predicted proteins | sample ArcOceMetagenome_FD_187443 | JGI IMG/M metagenome (GOLD analysis project Ga0209712, IMG submission 187443) | Marine eukaryotic phytoplankton communities from Arctic Ocean - Arctic Ocean - Greenland ARC118M Metagenome (SPAdes) (version 2) | ecosystem: Environmental > Aquatic > Marine > Oceanic...
TTTGCCTGACGACCATAGAATGTTGGAACCACCTGATCCCATGCCGAACTCAGAAGTGAAACGACATATCGCCGATGGTAGTGTGGGGCTTCCCCATGTGAGAGTAGGTCATCGTCAGGCTCTTAAACAAACAAAGAACCCTCGTCGCGCAAGCGTCGGGGGTTTTTTGTGTTCAGGCTGGGCAGAAGCGAGCTTCCTGCCACAAGCTGGCGCTGCCTGACCCCACAACCTCTGTCATACCCTTGCCAAAAAGACCCACCACACTATAGCGATATCCACGTTGCGGAGTCGTTGCCATGCTGTTTTATATCGTCATTGCGGTCCTTCTTGTGGTTTTATTTATTTACCGGTATCGCAAGCTGATGTATCACTTTCGTGTGGTCAAACCCGGCAAGCTTTACCGTAGTGGTACCTTGGGGCCTGTCGGCTTGCGCATCATGCATCGAATATTACGGGTCAACACGATTGTCAATTTGCGCCTGGAGTCCGAGTACAGCAAGAAAGGTTGGTATGAACGGCAGCTCACTTACTGTCGTCGCCATGACTTGAAGCTGGTCAACATCCCCATGGCTCAGGACACACCACCAACGGAAGCGCAGATCCTGCAGTTTATGGATGAGATTGATCGCGGGGGAAGCCGCTGTCTGGTGCACTGTGAGATGGGAGTCATTCGAACCGGAATGATGGTGGTGGCAGTGGCAACACGTCGTTATGGCGTCAAGGACCTGGCCGTGTGGGAGCATTTCCCCCTGTACGGCCACAAGCTGGATCAACGTCGCCAGAAAGTTCGGGAGTTTATCCAGCGTTGTGGCGGTCAGCAAGCATCAGCCTAGTAGTGGACTGCTTTCTGGCAGGTACAGACGCAATGCATTTGGAATAGAGCGGATGTGAAAGGTAGTATTTTGAATGGGTTCGCCATCCAGGTTCAGGTTCATTGGCGTCGGTGTTTCAATGTGCATTTCACTGAGTCGGGTGCGTATAAATAACCCTTCCTGGTTGGGGTCCTGGCGGGCTTCGCTGTCGAATAGTTCTTTCACGCCAGCGAGCAAGTCCATGTCTGCGGGCAGGATCGCCACATCGAACAGACCATTATTGACCAGGGCGTCAGGGCATAGACGCTGTCCACCACCTGCCTGGCGGCCATTGCCGAGCCCCAGGGCGAGAAATTCGCCTTCCCATTCAAAGCCTTCGCCTTTGAACTGGCCTTTGGCGGATTCGATTTCAGAGAATCGGCTCAGACCGGTGAGCAGGTAGGCTGCCCCGCCAAGCATTTTCTTCAGATCTTCCGATGTCTGAGTTGTTACTTCCGTGCCGAAACCGCCGGTGGCCATATTGAGGAAATAATGGTCGTTAACCTGTATGACATCGCAGGGGTGTGGGGTGTTTTCAAGCAAGCGGAGGTTGTCTGCCGGCTCTACGGGAATCTCCGCAGCAGTGGCAAAATCGTTAGCCGTGCCTAGTGGGAGGATCGCCAGTTCCAGATCTTGCTGGCCGCTTTCCATCAACGCCTGCGTGATGTCGCGTACGGATCCGTCACCACCGCCGGCAATGAGCGTTGTAAAGCCGTTATTCAGGGCTTCCTGCACATAACGCTCGGCGTCGCCGCCTTCCCAGGTGACTCGAACTGCCAGTTCGTGGCCCTGATCACGCCAGTTCATAACCGCGTCGCGAACGGCCTGATTCGCGGCCTGTTTACCGTGGAGAATCAGTAAGGCTTTATTGCTCATGGTGTAAACCCTGTCGTTGGCGGATGCCATAGAGTAAAGCACAGAGCGTGACTGGCGCATGATTTAGGGGGCAAGTTAACAATCCTTGATAATCGCGTAGTGATAATGATTGCTGTTAACTATTGTTGAGATATAGGAATAGCATTTCTCTATAGGTTCGAGGTTGGGGATGATAGTCAAAAAGGAGGGCGTCTCATGGCCAAGACAATCAGTTTCGGAGTAATGCATATTTCAGTGGCGTTTCTGGTCGTCTGGGCGATGACCGGTGACTGGCGTATTGGTGGTTTGACGGCGTTGGTGGAACCTTGTGTGAATACGGTGGCTTACCACTTCCACGAAAAGGTCTGGAAGCGTCGCAGAGACCCTGAAGCGGTGAGCGGAACGGTCATGGCCTAGGATAAACTCGGTGTTTACTCTGTGATGACCGTTGGTTAAGCTACCGCAAAGTATACATTGTAAGGGGTATTTGTCAGGTGCAGACAGGAAGCAGTGACATTGATGCGATTCGCCAGGTGGTGAATCAGGTGTTGGAAGTGCATGCGCGTGAAGAAGGGGGGCAACGCTCCCAGGCGCGGGCGGAAATCCTGATCCACTCAATGCAGGTTTTTGCTCAGCGCGGGTTGCAGCGTACGACAGTTCAACACCTGCTGGATGCGTCTGACGTGTCGCGCCGTACTTTCTACAAGTACTTCCGCAACAAGATGGATGTGCTGGAAAGCATTTATCGTATTTTTGTGGATAACATGCTGCTGCACTTTCACAAAGAGGTGAAGCAGGCATCGTCTGCCAATGACATCATCCGCAACACCACCAAGGTGTATTTCGATTATCACGTGAGCATGGGGCCGGTGATCAAACTGATGATGGAAGAGGCCCGTTCTTCTGATTCGGCCCTTGCGCCACACCGTACTCGTGCCCAGACGCTGGCGTCGGAAGTCCTTGCGGTACAGATCAACCGGTATACCGGTAAGAACTACGAGCCGCTGGTTTTCCTGACCATGCTATGGATGCTGGAGAATTACTCGCTCTACATTTTCGAGGATGGTGGTTTTTCCCAAGAACGTCTCGACCAGTGCTTGCGGGTGGCGGTGGGGGTGGCCGAATCTCTGGTGCTGGGTGAAGTCACGCCGGGCATGCTGGAGCGCCCGGCGCCGTAACGATTCTATCGAGCCGGGTTACTCCGGCTTGATAAACTTCAGTGTCATCCGGTCACTTTCCCCGATTGCTTCATAGGTGTCCCGGTCCTTGTCGCCAAGACGCAGGCTGGGGGGCAGTGTCCAGACCCCGGCCGGGTGGTTTGCCTGATCTTTGGGGTTGGCGTTAATTTCCGATTGATCCACCAGCTTGAACCCGGCCTGCTCGGCTTGGGCAATCACGTATCCCTCGCTCATGTAGCCCGTTTCGATTTGTCTTTCCAGCGGGCGGACCTCCGGTGCACGATGCTCCACGATACCGAGAATGCCGCCGGGTTTTAGGGCCTGGTAAAAGCTGGCAAACACCGCTTCGGTCTTCCCGGCTTTTGCCCAGTTGTGCACGTTGCGAAAGGTCAGCACGCGGTCTGCGGTGCCTGCCGGGGCGATAACAGTGTAAGCGGGGGGATTGAGTGCCGTGACCCGAACATGGTCGTAAATCTCCGGGTGTTCTGCCAGCTTGGTCTTGAACTGGGTCACCGAGCGGCGATAGAACGGGATGTCACTGTCTTCAGGAAAGTGGGCGGCGTAATAGGTGCCGGACTTGTAAAGCCAGGGGGCGAGAATGGCGGTGTACCAGCCACCGCCGGGCCATATCTCAACCACTGTCATGTCTTTTTCGACATCGAAAAATTTCAGGGTTTCCACCGGGTGGCGGTATTCGTCACGGGCCTTTTCCTGTGGGGTGCGGTGAGGGGCGTCGGTCAGCTGATCGAGCGTTCCGGCGTGAATCAGGGTGGTGGAAAGCAACGCGGTAAAGATAACCCAAAGTCGCATGATCTTGGCTCGTCCTATCTGAGGCCGCGGATCAACACCTTCATGTAGTCTGCGGCTTGTTGTTCGAGGCTGCCCTCTCCTGTGAGGGCCCATGTATACGTGGTTCCGGTGACAAGGTTTACCATCATCAGAATCGTATCGCGAGTAGGCAGGGCAACAAAATAGCCGTCTTTGCGCAGTTCATTGAAAAAAGCATCGGCCAGTGGCAGGTTTTGCTCCATCAGTGCCAGATACTGGCGCTGGATGTCGCCCATGAAATCACCTGCCTCCTGAATCAGCACCCGGGAAAAATCCTGATTCTGTTCCAGATAGCGAGCCACGGCTCGGCACAGGCTTTCCAGCCGCTCCAGGGGAGGCGCAACACTGATCAGTTCGGACAGGATCAGGTCGCGGATGGTGTTCAGGTTTTCCTTCACAATGGTCAGCAGCAAGGCTTCCTTGGAAGGGAAAAATTTATAGATGGTGGCTTTGCCCACGCCGGCCCGCTCGGCGATAGTCTTCACCTCGGCGCTACGAAAGCCTTCGCTGGCGAAGACTTCCTGGGCGCAGGTGAGAATGCGGGCGCGGCGGGGATCATCCATGATGGCCGTCCTTACAGGTATTTGATTTTTTCCAGCTGTTCGTCGAGCTTGGCCAGCTGGGAGCGATAGTCATCCAGTTTGGCTTTTTCCTTATCGACCACCGCCTGGGGCGCCTTATCGACAAACTTGGGGTTCTTCAGCTTGCCTTCCGCGCGGCCCACTTCCTTGCGCAGTTTGTCGGTTTCCTTGGATAGCCGCTCTATTTCCGCTTCCTTGTCGATCAGCCCGGCCATGGGCACAAGAATTTCCATGTCACCCACCAGTGCCGTGGCGGAGGCGGGGGCGGAATCTTCCGCTGTCAGCCAGGTAATGGATTCCAGTTTGGCCAGCTTGCTCAGGAAGGCGCGGTTGGCCTCCAGCAGGGCCTGGTCGGAGTCCTTGCCGTTATGCAGGTAGATTGGCAGCGCCTTGCCCAGTGGGATACCCATTTCGCCGCGAATGTTGCGTACCGCACTAATCACGGCTTTCACCCATTCGGCACCGGTTTCAGCATCAGTATCGATTTTGGCGGGGTCACTGGCCGGGAAGGCTTGCAGCATGATGGTGTTGCTGGTTTCACCTTTACTGTCTGCTGCCTTGCCTGCCAGCGGGGCGACCTTTTGCCAGATCTCTTCGGTAATAAATGGCATGAAGGGGTGGGCCAGCCGCAGGATGGCTTCCAGAACGGTGACCAGGGTGCGGCGGGTGCCGCGCTTCTGGGCCTCGGAGTAGTCGTCACCCCACAGCACCGGTTTGGAAAGCTCCAGATACCAGTCACAGTATTCATTCCAGATGAACTCGTAGGCGGCATGACTGGCCACGTCAAAGCGGAAGCTGTCCAGTGCGTCGCTGACTTCCTGTTCGGCCCGTTGCAGGGCAGAGATAATCCAGCGGTCCGCCAGTGACAGCTCGATGTCGCTGTCAGCAGTGATGCCACAATCTTCGCCTTCGGTATTCATCATCACATAGCGGGCGGCATTCCAGATCTTGTTGCAGAAGTTCCGGTACCCTTCGATACGGCCCATGTCCCACTTGATATCCCGGCCAGTGGAGGCCAGTGACAGGAAAGTAAAACGCAGGGCATCGGTCCCGTAGGGGTTGATGCCGTCCGGGAAATCCTTGTGAGTGCGCTTGGTAATCTGCTTTTCTTTTTGCGGCTGCATCAGCCCTTTGGTGCGTTTGTCGATCAGCGCATCCAGGGTAATGCCGTCGATCATGTCCAGCGGATCGAGCACATTGCCCTTGGACTTGGACATCTTCTGGCCGTCGTTGTCGCGCACCAGGCCGTGCACATAAACCTTCTTGAAGGGCACCTGATCGGTGAACTTCAGGGTCATCATGATCATCCGGGCAACCCAGAAGAAGATGATGTCGAAACCGGTCACCAGCACATCGGTGGGATGGAAGGTGCGCAGGGCATCGGTGTCTTCCGGCCAGCCAAGGGTAGAGAAGGTCCACAGGGCGGAGCTGAACCAGGTGTCCAGAACGTCATCGTCCTGGCTCAACGGAGTGTCACCAAGATTGTGTTCGGCGCGGACCTCTTCCTCGTTGCGGCCTACATAGACATTGCCGTCGGCGTCATACCAGGCAGGAATGCGGTGACCCCACCAGAGCTGCCGGGAAATACACCAGTCCTGCAGATCGCGCATCCAGGAGAAATACATGTTCTCGTAGTTCTTGGGCACGAACTGGATGTCGCCATTTTCCACGGCGGCAATGGCGGGCTTGGCCAGCTCTTCCACGGCCACGAACCATTGGTCGGTCAGGTAGGGTTCGATGATGACGCCAGAGCGGTCACCACGGGGCACCTGCAGGGTATGGTCGGCTACTTTTTCCAGCAGGCCATGGGCATCCAGGTCGTCCACGACTTTCTTGCGGGCATCCACACGATCCAGGCCGCGATAGGCCTCCGGCACTTCTTCATTGAGGGCCGCATCCGCAGTCAGAATGTTGATCATCGGCAAGTCGTGACGCTTGCCCACTTCATAGTCATTGAAGTCATGGGCCGGGGTGATTTTCACACAGCCGGAACCGAAGTCCGGGTCCACGTAATCGTCGGCGATGATGGGGATGTCGCGGTCCGCCAGTGGCAGGCGAATGGTCTTGCCGATCAGGTCCTTGTAGCGCGGGTCTTCCGGGTGCACGGCCACGGCGGTATCGCCGAGCATGGTCTCCGGGCGGGTGGTGGCGACCACCAGGTGGCCGGAGCCGTCGGAGAGTGGGTAGCGGAAGTGCCACATGTGGCCCTGTTCTTCCACGTTCTCCACTTCCAGGTCGGAGATGGCCGTGTGCAGCTTGGGATCCCAGTTCACCAGGCGCTTGCCGCGGTAGATCAGGCCTTCCTTGTGGAGGCGGACAAACACCTCGCGCACGGCGTTGGAAAGGCCGTCATCCATGGTGAAGCGTTCTCGGGTCCAGTCCACGCTGGCGCCCATGCGGCGCAGCTGGCGGGTAATGGTGCCGCCGGATTCGCCTTTCCACTCCCAGACCTTGTCGAGAAACTTCTCCCGGCCCAGTTCGTGGCGGTTGGTGCCTTCGCCGGCCAGTTTGCGTTCCACCACCATCTGGGTGGCGATGCCGGCATGGTCGGTGCCCACCTGCCACAGGGTGTTGCGGCCCTGCATGCGGCGGTAGCGCACCAGGGTGTCCATGATGGTGTCCTGGAAGGCGTGACCCATGTGCAGGCTGCCGGTCACATTGGGGGGCGGGATCATGATGCAGAAGGAATCACCCTGGCCGCTCGGCTTGAAATGACCGGCCTTTTCCCAGTGTTCATACCAGGATTGCTCGATGCGATCGGGTTGGTAGGTTTTGTCCATGATCACCGCTTCTAAACCAGAAAAAATGAGGGCGAATTATAGCGAAGCGGGGCGGGTTCGTCGCGGGTTGTGAGAAAACGCCTGGCGCTGGGCGCCGGATGTCTGACGAGGCAAACAGAAAAGGTGCTCACTTTCACAAAGGCAGCTGGGCTGAAGTGCGTCAGGCCTTCCTGCGCAGGGCCGCGCGCAGCTTCAGGCGCAGGGCCTTTTCGAGCTTGGGCAGGGCCTCGGCCACCAGTTCATCGATGGCGGCATCGATATCGCTGTTGGTCAGCGTCGGGCGTGGGGCTGTCGTCTGTGGGGCGGGGGTGGGTACGGGGGGCGCCGGTTGCGCTTGTGATGTGTCGGGCGCCGGGCGACCGGACAGGAATGGATTGGCCCGTTCGCTGGCGAGCTGCCGGATCCGCTGAGAATCCGGAGCTGTGGTGTCTGCTGAGGGCTTCAGCAAGGGTGGCTGGGCCGGGCTGTCAGCATCATCCAGCAGGGACTGAACATCATCCAGTTCCTTGAGTAGCGCGTGTTTTGCCGTCTCCTTGTTGTTGCTCATCGCCGTGTCGCTCGCAGTGGTCAGCCCAGTTCATGAGTGGTAACGGGAAAGCCTCGGTCCCGGTAGAAGCGGAAGCGCTCTCGTCCCTGTTGTCGTTCGGAATCGGCGCCGCTGATCATTTCCGCCACTCGCTGGAAGCGGGACGAAAAGTCCGGCACCTGGTCGGTGAGGTTGATCAGCACATCGTGATGATGACCGGGGTCGTCGCCGAACCCGAGCAGCACCGGTGCCTGGCCTTCCCTGCCCAGGGCATGGGGCAAGAAACCTGTAGCAGGAGATTGCCAGAATTGTGCGTCCACCTGTCGTGCATGGGCCTCATTCTGGCAATGCACATAAACCTGGCGGCCTTGCTTCAGGGCTTTATCGGCAATTCGCCAGGCCAGCGCCTGGCGCACACCGTCCCCGACCTTGCTGCTGAGATAGAAAGTGACTTCAGTCAATTAAAGGCTCCATGCGACACGCCTGCAGGCAGCACGCCGAGTGCGTTTGGTTCGCGTGCGGCGTGTTGCGTGAGCTTGTCAGCATTGGTTCATCAGATACCGAGTAAGCATGGGGACAGGGCGGCCGGTGGCGCCCTTGCTCATGCCACCGCTGATCCAGGCGGTGCCAGCGATGTCCAGGTGCGCCCATTTCACGTCTTTGGTGAAGCGGGACAGGAAGCATGCGGCGGTGATGGAGCCGGCCTTGGGGCCGCCGATGTTCTGCATGTCGGCGAAGGGGCTGTCCAGCTGGCTTTGGTACTCGTCCCACAAGGGCATGGGCCAGCCGCGGTCGCCGGTTTCCTTGCCCGCGGTGAGCAGGGCTTCACTGAGGGCATCATCGTTGGCGTAAACCGCCTGGGCATGGGCGCCCAGTGCAACCACGCACGCGCCGGTGAGTGTGGCGATGTCGATGACGGTATGGGGTTTGTGCTTCTGTTGCACATAGGTCAGCGCGTCACACAGCACCAGACGGCCTTCGGCATCCGTATTGAGGATCTCCACGGTCTGCCCGGACAGGGTTTTAACGATGTCGCCGGGGCGGGCGGCCCGCCCGTCGGGCATGTTTTCGGCAGCGGCCACGACGGCGACCAGATGGATCGGCAGGCCCAACTCACACACGGTCTTTACGGAGCCGAAAACGCTGGCGGCACCGCCCATGTCGTATTTCATTTCATCCATGGTGGCGCCGGGTTTCAGGGAGATGCCGCCGGTGTCGAAGGTAATGCCTTTGCCCACCAGGGCAACGGGGCCTTGTTTGGTCGGTTTGGCGCCTTTGTACTCCATCACAATGATCTGGCCCTGGCGTTCGGAGCCTTTGGCCACCGCATGGAAGGCGCCCATGCCCATCTTTTCGGCCTGTGCCTGGCTCAGCACTTTTACGGTGAGTTTTTCGTGCGCTTTGGCCAGATCGCGGGCCACGCCGCTCAGGTATTCGGGGAAACAATCATTGGGGGGCAAGTTGCCGAGGTCCCGGGCCAGGTTCACCCCAACGGCGACAGCCTTGCCGGTTTTGTGGGCCTTGGCGAGGGCGGCGTCCTTTTCAGCGTGCCAGAAGGTCAGCTTGGCCAGTTTGCTGGCCGGTGCCGGATTGCTGCGGTAGGCGTCGAAACGGTAGGTGCTTTCTTCCACTACCCGGCTGCCTTCGCGAACCTGCCACTCCAGTGGCTGGGGCTGGGCGTCATCCAGCAGCCAGAGAGCCTGTTTCACCGGGGCGGCGGTCAGTGCCTTGGCAGTTTTTTGCACCAGGGAGAGCCAGTTGTGGTCGCTGAGCGGGCTGTCACCGGTGCCAACCAACACCAGGCGAGCCGCATTGATGCCCTGGGGGGCGTGCAGCCAACCCAGTTGACCTTTGCTTGCGCTGAAATCGCCGGCCTTCATGAACTGGGAAATTTGTTCGCGGGTGCTGTCGGGCAGGGCCTCGGGTAGGTCACTTTTCTTGCTCAACAGTACGATCAGGGCGTCTGCCTTGCTTTTTTCCAGGGGCCTGTTGCTTACTGCGAAGTCCATGCTGTCTCCAGATCAATAAAAGGGTGGGGCGCTATTCACCCGATAAATAAAGGAAATAGTGGGCCGTCACGCACGGAAACGCAATCCGTTCGGCGCTATCCATCGGTTCCCTTGTTCACACGGAATTATCACCTTGGTCGAGCACTCAGTTACACTAGGTGGCATTCACTGCTGCCGCAGGCGTTTTTTGCCCGGCGGTGTGTGCCGAACCGCAGGCTATTCGCCTGCCTTTATTGTGTTCGGTGCGTTTTTGCAGACAGCAATGAGTGGGCCTGCCCTTGATTCTTCATCGATATATTAACCGGCAAGTGTTCATGACCACGGTTCTGGTCACCTTTATTCTGGTGATGGTGCTGGTCAGTGGGCGTTTTATCAAATACCTGGCGGAAGCGGCAGCCGGTGAAATTGCCGCGGATGCGTTGTTCCTGGTGATGGCGTTCCGGATGCCGGAATTCCTGCAGATGATCGTTCCCCTGAGTTTGTATATCGCCTTGCTACTGGTGCTGGGGCGGATGCACATGGATAACGAAATGGTGGTGCTGCAGGCCGGTGGGCAGGGTAACGGCCGGGTGGTGCGTTCGCTGGTGGTGCCCATCTTGATGGCCACGACCCTGGTGGGCATGTTTTCTCTCTATATCACCCCGCGGGGAGATGCAGAGGTGAACCGGATTTTTGAGGAGCAGAAGGACCGATCGGTGCTGGAGCTGCTTACGCCGGGACGGTTTCATGTCAAAGGTTCCAGTGATTCCCAGCGCGCCACCTATGCGGAACATCTGAACCGGGAAAAGGGCGTTCTGGAAAATGTCTTTGTGGCCGATGCCCGTTTTGAAAGCCAGGGCGAGGCCGGCCGCCTGCTCACCGTCTGGGCGAAAAGCGGCAAGCTGGTGGTGGAAGAGGGTATCAGTTACCTGTTGCTGACGGACGGTTTCCAGTATCAGGGCAAGCCGGGGCAGTTGGACTACAAGGAAGTGGGCTTCAAGGAAGCGCGTGTGCGCATTGGCGGCGAAAAAACCGATAGTCGGCCCCCCAAAGTGCGGGGGCGCTCTACCCAGGAGCTGGTGGATCAGCGCGCCGACAACAAGGCGGCGCTGGCGGAGCTGCAGTGGCGCCTCTCGCTGATTCTCACCGTGCCGATCATGGCGCTGGCGGCGATTCCGCTGGCGCGGGTCAACCCACGGCAAGGCCGTTTCTATCGTCTTATCCCCGCGGTGCTGGGCTACATGTTGTACGTGGGTATGTTGCTGGTATGTCGTAGCGCCATTGAAGACCATAAAGGGGCGCTGCCCTGGTATCTGAGCATGGTCTGGATCCACCTGAGTGCTGGAGGTGTGGTCTTCCTGCTCTACTTCGGCGGCCGGTTGTTCCGGCGGAGGGCGCGCTCATGACATTGCTCAAGCGCTACTTCTGGCGGGCGGTAATGATCCCGACCCTGGCTATCCTGTTTATTATTGTCGGCCTGGATTGTCTGTTCGGCTTTGTTTATGAGCTGGAGTTTCTCCGCGGCAACTACCAGGTTATGGAAGCGCTGCAGTTTATCCTGACTACCACGCCGCGGCGCTTTTACGAATACATGCCCATGGCCATTTTGCTGGGCACCCTGATTGGGCTGGGGCTGCTGGCGAATAGTGGTGAGCTGTCGGTGATTCGTGCGGCCGGGGTTTCCACCCTGAAAGTGAGCTGGCTGGTGTTGCGCCCGGTATTGGTGCTGATCATTCTATCGATTCCCCTGGGGGAATACCTGACCCCCTACAGTGAGCAGGTGGCGCAGAGTAACCGCTCCATGGCCGAGGGCGGCGGTGAAGCGTTGCGCTCCAAATACGGCTACTGGCATCGGGAAGGGCCGGAATTCATTCATATCAATGCGGTGCAGCCCAACGGCGTGTTGCACGGCCTGACCCGCTATCGCTTCAGCGACAACCAGAAACTGACAGAAACCCAGTATGTGGATCGGGCGATCTATCAAGGGGATTTCTGGTCACTCGAGGGGATCCACGGCACTCGTTTGTTCGAGGATCACGCCGAAACCTACCAGAAAGATCAGGGCGAATGGCAAACGGAGCTGACGCCGCAGTTGCTCAGCATCGTGGTGCTTCAACCGGACAATCTGGCGTTGGTCAAACTGCTGGAATATACCCGCTATCTGAAGCGCCAGGGTCTGGAAACCGCAGACTATATGCTCAGCTTCTGGCAGAAACTGTTCATGCCGCTGGCGACCATCGGTATGGTGTTGATCGCCATCTCCTTTGTGTTCGGCCCATTGCGGGAAGTGACCATGGGTCTGCGGCTGACGGCGGGTATCGTCGCCGGGTTGATCTTCCATTACGGCCAGCAATTCTTCGGCCAGTTGTCGCTGGTATTCCATACTGACCCGCTTCTGGCCGCCATCCTGCCGCCGTCCCTGTGTCTGGTACTGGGTGTCTGGCTACTGCAGCGAGTGCGATGAGATGAGCTGCTGGCGGGGGCAGGGACGCACCCACGCAGGCCGCCGGCCGGCCAATGAAGACGCGCTGGTGTGTCGTGACGGTGAAGGTTTGTGGGCCGTTATTGATGGCATGGGCGGCCATGACGCCGGCGACCTTGCCGCCACCATGATCCGTCATGCACTGGAAAATCTTGCCCTCGGGGGCGGTATTGCCCACCGGTTGCTGGCGGTGGATGCCGCTCTACAAAGTGCCAATCATGCCATTCGTCACCACGCCGCCATGCACCTGGGCAGCAAGCCCATGGGGGCAACGGTTGTCGTGTTGCTGATTCATGATGGCGAGGCTGGAGTGCTGTGGGCCGGCGATGCCCGGCTTTACCGGCATGATGCATCGCGAACCAGTGCCATCACCAAGGACCACACCCCTGTGCAGGCACTGGTGGACGCAGGTGAGATCGACGAAGAAGAGGCCATGCGCCACCCCCGCAGTCACGTGATCTATCAGGCCATTGGTAATGGCGACAAGCTGAAACTGGAACAGATTCGGTTTGCGGTAGAGGCCGGCCAGCAATTCCTGCTGACCACTGATGGCGTGCATTCTGTGCTGCGGGTGCCTGAGATACATCAATTGCTGGCCGAGGGTGCCAGCGAGTCTGCTATTCTCAAGGCAGCCTTGAACGCGGGTAGTCGGGATAACGTGACCGCAATCAAAATTGCCCTCGGTTAACGTAAAGGCTGGAAAAGCCGTGAAGGGCTGGTATACTCGCGCCCCACTGCCAGAGTGGTGGAATTGGTAGACACGACGGATTCAAAATCCGTTGCCTTCACGGGCGTGCCGGTTCAAGTCCGGCCTCTGGTACCAAACAATAAAAGAGCCCGCTTCCAGCGGGCTTTTTTATGTCGGGCGTCTCCGGGCTCCCGATAGCTCAACTCGTCTGTCCAGGAAAGTGATCATGACCGAATATGCCCCGCCCGCCGGTTTGCTTAAGCGCTTGATGGCGCTGGTCTATGATGGCTTTCTGGTACTCGCCTTGTGGTTTGTGACTACGGGTATCTTTGTGCTGGTCTACCCCAAAACCGGGTTGCCGATGGAAGATATTAATGGCGTCACCCGTGCTGCGCCGGATTACCTGAAGGGGATTCTGCTGCCGCTGTTGCTGGTGGAAACCTGGTTGTTCTACGCCTGGTTCTGGATGCGTGGCGGCCAGACCCTTGGCATGCGTGCCTGGCGGTTGCAGGTGCGGGATTATCGCGGTGGGCCGGTTAGGCTCTGGCAGACCCTGGCTCGCTTCCTGGGTGCCTGCGTGTCCTGGGGCCTGTTCGGGGCCGGCTATCTGGTGGTGCTGATCGCGCCGCATCAAACGCTTCACGATCGCCTGTCCGCTACGGCGACGGTGCAGCTGTCGAAGAAACCCAAGGCGCCCTGAATCGCGCCTCACTCCCTGGCGTACCGGCGACGTAGACCGCTTGGTGTGAGGGGGTTTAGCAGGTATCCTTGGCGCCCCTTGAACTTCCGTGCCGGTACAGTACGTGAACGTCGACGATTTTGATTTTGAGCTCCCCGACGGGTTGATTGCCCGCCATCCGCCTGCCGAGCGCCGTGATGCGCGTCTGTTGGCGCTTACCCGCGATGCGCTGCTGCATCAGCAGTTTCCTGATCTGCTTTCCCATGTGCATCCCGGTGATTTGCTGATCTTCAACGATACCCGCGTCATTCCTGCCCGGCTGTTTGGCCAGAAGGAAAGCGGTGGCAAGGTTGAGGTGCTGATCGAGCGGGTGGTGGATGACCACGAGGCGCTCGCCCACGTGCGCGCCTCAAAGTCACCGAAACCGGGAAGTTGGCTGGAATTTGATGAGGGTATTCGTGCCCAGGTAACGGGGCGCCGTGGCGCCCTGTTTGTCTTGCAGTTCTCGCTGCCGGGCCAAGGTTGCGACACTCTGCTGGCGGCCCTGGAGAAAATCGGCCATGTGCCGTTGCCGCCGTATATCGACCGCCCGGATGAGGATGGTGATATGGAGCGCTACCAAACGGTCTATGCCCGCGAACCCGGCGCTGTGGCGGCCCCGACCGCCGGCCTGCATTTTGACGATGCGATGCTGGCGGCCCTGGAGCAGCACGGGGTTGATATCGGTTTTGTCACCCTCCATGTAGGAGCAGGGACGTTCCAGCCGGTGCGCGTGGACAAGGTGGAAGACCATCACATGCACAGTGAGCGCTACCAGATACCTGACTCCCTGGTTGAACAGGTGGCCCAGGCCCATGCCCGGGGTGGCCGGGTGGTGGCGGTTGGAACGACCGCGCTGCGGGCGCTGGAAGCGGCCAGCCAGTCTGGTGGTTTGCAAACCGGGCAGGGCGAGACGGATATCTTTATCTATCCGGGTTACCGGTTCCGGCTGGTGGATGCTCTCGTGACCAACTTCCACCTGCCAAAATCGACGCTGCTGATGTTGATCAGTGCCTTTGCGGGCCGTGATCGGGTGATGAACGCCTATCAGGCGGCCATTGAGGCCCAGTACCGTTTTTTCAGCTACGGCGATGCCATGTTTATTGAAGGAACGCAGCATGCATCACGCGACACGCAACACGCGGGTGGAGCTGACGAATGATCCTGTGTTTCCCGTTTTTTGGCATGCTGCGTGAAGCATGCCGCGTGCAAGCGAGCTCTTACCCATGTCCCGAATGACCTTCCAGCTCAACGCCACCGATGGCGCCGCCCGCCGGGGTGAGATCACGTTCCCCCGGGGCTCCATCCAGACGCCGGCGTTCATGCCGGTGGGGACCTACGGGACGGTAAAAAGCATGTTACCCAGAGATCTGGCCGAGACCGGCGCCGAGATCTGTCTGGGCAACACCTTCCATCTGATGCTGCGCCCGGGTACGGAGGTCATCGAAGCCCACGGGTCTCTGCACGGCTTTATGCAGTGGGACAAGCCGATTCTCACCGACTCCGGCGGTTTTCAGGTATTCAGCCTGGGCGATATGCGCAAGATTTCCGAGCAGGGGGTGGTGTTCAAGAACCCGATCAATGGCGACAAGGTGGAGTTGAGCCCGGAAAAGGCCATGCAGGTGCAGCGCTCACTGGGCAGCGATATCTGTATGATTTTTGACGAGTGCACGCCGTTTCCGGCCACCGAGAAACAGGCCCGTGACTCCATGGAACTGTCACTGCGCTGGGCAAAACGCTCTAAAGACGCTCACGAAGGCAATGATGCGGCTTGCTTCGGCATCGTTCAGGGCGGCATGTACGACGATTTGCGCCGCGAGTCCCTGGCCGGGCTGGTAGATATCGGTTTCGACGGCTACGCCGTGGGCGGTCTCAGTGTGGGCGAGCCCCAGGAGGAAATGTTGCGCACCCTGGGCAACCTGACACCGCATATGCCCGAGGATCGCCCCCGTTACCTGATGGGCGTGGGCAAGCCGGACGACATCGTTGAAGCGGTACGTCGTGGAGTGGATATGTTCGATTGCGTGATGCCCACCCGCAATGCCCGCAACGGCCACCTGTTCATCGCCGAAGGGGTGGTGAAAATCCGAAATGCCCGACACCGTCATGATCTGGCTCCCCTGGAAGCGGATTGTGACTGTTATACCTGCCAGCATTTCTCCCGCAGCTATCTGCATCATCTGGATCGTTGCAACGAAATGCTGGGCTCCCAGCTCAATACCATCCATAACCTGCGTTACTATCAGCGGCTGATGGCTGGATTGCGGGGGGCCATTGAAGGGGGTACATTGTCCGCCTTTGTGGACGACTTCTATGCGGCGCGTGGCCAGACTACGCCAGCGCTGTAGCTATCTATCGATTGGAGTATTCAATGAACATCGCAATGCGTTCCCTGCTGGCCCTGTTGGCCACTGCCATGGTTTCTCCGGCGTTTGCAGCCCCCGCTGCCCCTGCCGGTCCGGGCGGTGTAGAGCTGATCATGCTGGTGGTGATGATGGTGGTTTTCTATTTCTTCCTGATTCGCCCGCAGCAGAAGCGTGCCAAGGAACACAAAAACCTGGTCCAGAGCCTGAGCAAGGGTGATGAAGTGGTCACCAGCGGTGGCATTCTGGGTAAGGTGGCGAAAGTGACTGATGACTTTGTGGTGGTGGAAATCAGCAACAACCTGGAAATCAAACTGCAGAAAAGCAGCGTCCAGGCCACTCTGCCCAAAGGCACCATCAAGTCCATCTAAAAGAATAGCAGCCCCGTCTAGAGCGGGGCTTTTGCTGTGGCGGTAACGCCAGCAAAACCCAATGTATCGAGCGGTTGATTAATCGTGCATGCCGGCCGCCTTTTTTCGGCGCTCGACGCACTGTCGCACTATTAAAAAACCGGCACTACCGGAAAGAACTATGACCCGCTATCCACGCTGGAAATTTTTCCTGCTTTTGGCTGCCCTCGTTGTTTGTGGCCTTTATGCGCTCCCCAATTTGTACCCGGATGCCCCTGCTATCCAGGTCAGCCATTCCGAGGCGGGGGGTGAAGTCTCTGATGTGGCCAGGCAGCGCGTGCTTGGCGCCCTGGATGATGCTGGCCTGAGCCACGGTGACGGCGAAATCGTGGGGAGCTCACTGCTGGTGCGCATGGGCGATACGGAAGCTCAGTTGCGTGCCAAGGATATTGCTGCGGCGACGCTGGGCGATAATTATGTGGTGGCCCTTAACCTGGCGGCGACCACGCCCCAGTGGTTGCGGGATATCGGTGCGAGTCCCATGAATCTGGGCCTGGATCTGCGTGGCGGGGTACATTTCCTGCTGCAGGTCGACATGGATTCGGTGGTGAAGAGCCGCATGGAAGCCTGGGAAGGCACCGCAAAGTTGACCTTGCGTGATGCGGGTGTGCGTTACCGTGCGGTGTCTGTGGATGGCACCACCCTGACCGCCACCTTTGGCGACCAGGTGGCTGCGGACGCAGCCCGTGCGCCGTTGCGTCAGGCGCTGGACAAGCTGGCCATGCAGCCGGCGGGTGATAGCCCGAAAATTGTCATGACGCTGAACGAAACGGCCCTGAAGGAAATGCAGGATTACGCCGTGGACCAGAACCGTACCGCGCTGAACAAGCGAGTGAACGAACTGGGTGTGGCGGAAGCTGTGGTGCAGCGTCAGGGGGCTGACCGTATCGTGGTGCAGCTGCCGGGAATTCAGGATGCGGCCACCGCCCGCCGGATTCTGGGCCGCACCGCGACCCTGGAGTTCCGTCTGGTAGACAACAGTGTGTCTTCTGCCCGCCTGCGTTCCGGCATGGCCCCTCCCGGTCTGGAGTTCTTCCCGTTCAAGGGACAAGAGGGCCGTATCGTTGCGTTGAATAAATCCAGCATTGCCACCGGTGATCAGGTGATCGATGCCAAGATGGGCTTTGATCAGCAGAATGGTCAGCCGGAAGTAAACGTGACGCTGGATTCAGATGGCGCGCGCCGCATGCAGCGTGTTACCGGCAAGAACGTGGGTAACCCCATGGGCGTCCTGTTCATCGAAACCAAGACCGACGTGAAAAAGGTTATCGATGAAGACGGCAATAGCGTTGATCAGATGACCAGCAGTACGGACAAGTACGTGATCAATGTGGCCACTATCCAGAGCACTCTGGGTAGCCGCTTCCGGATTACCGGGCTGGATAACCCCGCCGAAGCCTCCGAGCTGGCCTTGCTGCTGCGGGCGGGCTCTCTGGCTGCGCCAGTAAGTATTGTGGAAGAGCGCACGGTGGGGCCGAGCCTGGGGGCGGAAAACATCGAAGCCGGTCTCAAGTCCATGGCGCTGGGCCTGGCGTTAGTGCTGGTCTTCATGATCGTCTGGTACAAGGTGTTTGGCCTGATTGCCAATGTGGCATTGCTTGGCAACCTGGTGATCATCGTCGGCGTCATGTCGTTGATCCCCGGTGCCACCATGACCTTGCCGGGTATTGCGGGGATCGTGCTGACCGTGGGCATGGCGGTGGATGCCAATGTGCTGATCTTCGAACGTATTCGTGAAGATTTGCGCCGAGGGCTCAGTCCGCGCCAGGCCATTGAAGAAGGCTACGCTCGCGCATTTACCACCATTCTCGATGCCAACATTACCACCCTGATTGTGGCGGTGATTCTGTTCGCCGCGGGTACCGGTTCGGTGCAGGGTTTTGCGGTTACATTGTTCATTGGCATCCTCACCTCCATGTTCACGGCGATTATCGGTACCCGTGCCATGGCAGAAATGATTTACGGTCGAGGCGCCCGCGCCCCGAGCAAACTGAGCATCTGAGGCGGTTATGAGCAAAGCACCCATGAACATCAATTTTATGGCCGCCCGCAAACCGCTGGGTATCCTGTCGCTGGCGCTAGTGGTTATTTCCGTGGCGCTGCTGCTGACCCGGGGGCTTAACCTAGGGCTGGACTTCACCGGGGGCACTACCGTGGTGGTGAAAAGTCCGGTGGATGTGGAGTTGTCTCAGGCGCGCGATGATCTTACTGAGGCGGGTTTCGGTGATGCCGTTGTGCAACATTACGGCTCGCCCAAGGAAGTGAATATCCGTGTGGCCCCCAAGGACGATGCGGATGCGGACAAGGTCGGCCAGAACGTCTTCAATGTGCTTAAAGAGCACAATGCGGATCTGGAACTGCTGAAAGTGGAATTTGTTGGCCCCCAGGTGGGTGACGAACTCCGCGATGAATCCGGCACCGCCATGTTGCTGGCCCTTGGCCTGATGATGCTGTACGTGTGGTTTCGGTTCTCCAACAAGTTTGGCGTGGCGACCGTGCTCGCACTGTTTCACGATGTGATCATCGTGTTGGGGCTGTTTGCGCTGATTCAGTGGCCTTTCGATCTGACGGTGCTGGCGGCGGTGCTGGCGCTGATCGGTTACTCGCTTAACGACTCTATCGTGGTGGCTGACCGGATTCGGGAAGATTTCCGCAGTACCCGACAGACCGATCCGGTCGCGATTATCAATGGCGCGGTGAACCAGACCTTTACCCGGACCATCAACACTTCTGTGACTACTTTGCTGGTATTAGTGGCGTTGTACTTCTTTGGTGGAGAAGTCATGCGTTCCTTCTCGGAGGCTTTGCTGGTAGGGGTTGCAGTGGGTACCTACTCATCGATTTATGTGGTCAGTAATATTCTCTTCATGATGAAGGTCAGCAAGGAAGACTTCATGGTTCCGGAACCGGAAGAAGTGGATGAAATGCCATAACGGCAATTGATCATTGATGGTGGTTAATTGATAGTAAAAGGCCGTGATTCGTCACGGCCTTTTTGCTTTTCAGGCTGGCGGTGTTGGCACCGCAATGTTGGAGATAATCATGAAAAAAATACTGACCGTGCTGTTGCTGTCTTTCCTGTCGGTAACCGCACAGGCATCGGAACAGGCGGACAAGACGGCTGCTGCCAAAGAGGTGCTGGAAGCCAGTAATGCCAAAGCCATTTTCAGTGAGGCCCGGCGACAGATTGAAGGCATGACCGATCAGGCTCTGACGCAGACCATCCCGGCTGATAACACGGCCATGATGGAGCGCTATACCGCACGGGTGCAGACAATTCTTGAGGAGGGGTTGGACTGGGGCGCCATGGAAGAGCAGATGCTGGCGATTTATCAGCGTACCTTTTCCCTGCAGGAGCTGCGGGACATGGCCGAGTTTTATCAGTCGGAAAGTGGGCGGGCGATCATGAAAAAAATGCCCCAGGTAATGGCTGAATCGGTACAGATTTCCCAGCGTCAGATGCAGCATGTGATGCCGTCCCTGCAGCAGATGTTTTCCGATATGGAAGCGGAACTGGCCCAGGCAGATGCACAAAAAGATGCGCAGAAACCGTAATCGAAAAAGCCGGTATGGGGCCGAATCAGGTGTAGTCGTAATCCGGCATTGGACTCAGGACGATCGCGGGCCGGTTGGGTGCTGATACGCCCAAGCCGGCCTGCTTTTTTAGTGGCTATTCTTAACTGAAGTTTTGTTTCTCCATCCAGGGAATGATCCGTTTGAAGGCTTCTTCGATCTGATCCAGCGAGGTGGAGTAGCTGATACGCAGGGCATTGCGCCCGGCGTCCCCAAAGGTATCGCCGGAAATGGTGCAGACGCCGGTTTCGCGTAACAGTTTCAGGGCCACGTTAGCCCCGTCGACACCTTCCGGTAATGAGGGAAACAGATAGAAAGCGCCGTCCGGTTTGTAGCCGGTGAGGTGAGGCGTCTGTTCCACCAATTCCACCAGCCGGTCCCGTCGGCGTTGATATTCTTCCACCATGTTATCGATAAACTGATTGCTGCCACGCAGCGCCGCTACGCCGGCCCATTGGCAGGGCGTATTGGCGACCGTGGTGGTGAACATGTGGTAGCGCCGCAGTTTTTTGATGGCCCCTTGGCTACCAATTAGCCAGCCGACACGCATGCCGGCCATGGAGAAGGTTTTCGAGAAGCTGCTGATCACCATGACGTGGTCCAGATCCGGGCAGCTGGACAGTACGCTGGGGTAATGTTTTCCGTCGTAGATCAGGTGGTCATAGACCTCGTCGCTGATCACATGGATGCCGCGGTAGGCCGCCTCTTCGACGATTGCCTCGATGGTCTCCCGTGGGTAAATGGTGCCCGTGGGGTTGCTGGGCGAGTTAAGGATCACTGCAAAGGTGTTTGGCCCCATGGCATCAATCACTTCCTGGGGATCCAGTTGATGATTGTTCTCTGCGCGGGTGGCAATGCTGCGCACAATGCCGCCATTCATGCGAATCAGCGGCCCGTAAAGCATGAAAGACGGGTCCGGCACGATGAACTCCCGGCCGGGCGCCGAGGTCGCTGTTAGCGCCAGATACAGGGCTTCGGTGGCACCGGTGGTCACCATGAAATTTTCCGGCACGAGGGTGCGTTGGTAGCGCTTGCTGTAATACTCCGCCAATGATTCCAGCAGTTCCGGCAAACCGGCATCCATGGTGTAACCGGTCTGGCCGGCGTAGAGCGCATCCACCCCAGCCTGAATGACGTGTTCCGGCGGCTTGAAGTCCGGCTGGCCGATGGACAGGTGAATGACATCGTCCAGATCCGCAGCCAGATTCACCATGCGGCGGATGCCCGGCACCGGAATGGTCAGCAAGGCCGGGTTCCAGATCGGGTCTTCGCTTTCGTAGAAATCCGTGTCCAGATTGCTGTTTCCCATTATCTGCTCCTTATCAAAGGCCGGATGCCAGGCGCTGGACGCCTGACACTAAGCGATAGTCCTGTGCGCACCGCCGAGCGCCTAGTTGTGCAGCATCGGTGGTAACTGGTTAAACGGCTGGGCCTGTTCAAAGGCGTGGCCGGCGGCAAGTACCCGGGCATCGTCGAAACGGGCGCCGACAATTTGTAGCGCCATGGGCAAGCCGTTGCTGCTGAGTCCCAGCGGCACAGACAGTGCCGGCTGGCCGGTCAGGTTGAAGGGATAAGTGAACGGCGTCCACGTTGGCCAGCGGGTGCTGGGCCAGTCCACTGGCACTTCCCGGTTGGTGTCGAAGGCTTCGATGGGCAGGCAGGGGGTGATCAGCAAGTCGTATTTCGTATGGAATACCGCCATGCGCTCGCTCACTGCCATGCGCTCGTTCATGGCGCCCAGATAATCCAGCATACTCAGCTTTTCTGCCTTGGTGGCCACTTCGACCAGGGCTGGGTCCATCAGGCTACGCTGGCGCTCGCCCAGGTCGCGCATGGCATTGGCCGCCCCGCTATAGAACAGGTGGCTGAAGGCGGCCAGCGGGTTGCTGAATCCCGGGTCGACTTCACTGACGGTGGCGCCCAGTGACTCGAAAACCCGGGCGGCTTCGCGGGTGGCTTTCTCGATTTCCGGATTCACATCGGCATAACCCAGGGTGGTGCTCAGGGCGATGCGCAGGCCTTTGATGGGCTGCTGCAGGGCGGCCACATAATCAATGCCACGGCGTGGCGCGGCCAGGCTGTCGCGGGCATCGGCTTCGCTCATGACAGTCATCATCAGTGCGGCGTCGGCCACGGTGCGAGTCATGGGCCCGGCGTGGGCCAGGGTGCCGAAGGGGCTGGCTGGCCAGTGGGGGACTTCGCTGAACGTGGGCTTGTGGCCGACGATGCCGCAAAACCCGGCGGGAATGCGAATGGAGCCGCCCGCATCGGTGCCCAGCGCCATGGGCGCCATGCCGGCAGACACCGCGGCCGCGCTGCCACCACTGCTGCCCCCGGCGGTTTTGCTCGGATCCCAGGGGTTGTTGGTGGGGCCACACAGGGGGCTGTCGGTAATCCCTTTCCAGCCAAATTCGGGGGTGGTGGTCTTGCCCAGCGGCACATACCCGTGGCGTTCCAGCGCGGCGACGGCCGGGGAGCGTTTCTCCAGGGTGCTGGCGGGATCGATGGTTTTCGATCCTTTCAGGGTGGGCCACATGGGGGTAAGGAAGACGTCTTTGACTGCCACCGGCACGCCATCGAGCAAGCCGTTAGCGTTGCCGTTCTGGTATCGCTGTTCGGCTTCACGGGCCCATTGCAGGGTGGTATCACGGTCGATCAGACACCAGGCGTTGAGTGCCTCATCATGACGTTCAACATGGTCCAGCAGGGTGTTACACACCTCCACAGGTGACAGGGCGCCGGTCTGGTAAGCGGCTTTCAGCGCCTGAGCGCTCATGGTCAGTAATTCCTTACTCATCGACGATCCTCCTGGGGTGGCCCGTCGCGGCGGGCTCACCGGTTGGTTACATAGCCGTGTTCCTTGCTGACCGGGTTGTCCAGTGGCTGACCCCGGCGCCAGCGGTGGAAGTTATCGACAAATTGCTGGCCCAGTGCCTGGCGCCAGCCAATGAAGTCCCCGGCCATGTGGGCCGAGATCATCACCTTGGGGTGATTCCATAATGGGTGATTGGCGGGCAGCGGTTCCTCCTCGAACACATCCAGAGCCGCGCCAGCCAGCCGGCCCTGTTGCAGGGCTTGCACCAGGGCGTCGGTGCGCACGATGGGGCCGCGCCCCACGTTGACGAGAGCCGCGCCGGGCTTCATCTGCCGGAAGGTGGTGGCGTCGAAGAGGCCGTCGGTGTCCGGTGTCAGTGGTGCGGTGATCACCACATAGTCCGCGTCGCCGAGCAGGGCGGGCAAATCCTGTTGCCTGTGGACCCGGTCAAAGGCGCTGTCCTGGCGCGCATGGCGGGCGGTGCCGATTACGTTCATGCCCATGGCGCTGAGTATCGTGGCCACTTCCCGGCCAATAGAGCCGGCGCCCACGATCAATGCATTGGCGCCGCGCAACATGCGGGTTTCGCGGTGTTGCCAGCGGTGTTGTTCCTTCAGTGCCAGGTTGCCCAGTGTGTCCTTGGCAAACATCAGCAAGGCGCCCAGTACATATTCGGCAATGCCGCGATCGAAAATACCGCGGGCATTGGTGACCACGATGTCACTGTGCTTGATCGGATCGATCATCAGCGCATCCACGCCCGCACTGGTGGCATGGACCCAGCGTACCGGGCAGTTATCCGGCCACACTTCTTCCAGCAGGCCGGTGCGGAAATCGGTGACCACCAGAATGTCGGTTTCCGGTAGCGCGCTTTTTAACTGCGCCGGTGTCCGTGCTTCCTGAACCCGGGCCAGGCCGTCCAGGGATCCCAGACCGGGCAGGGCGGGTTCATCGTCGGCTAGCAGCACGGTAACAACGGTATCAGTCATTGGTTCTCCTTATGAGCGACAAGCCGCAAGCGTTAAGCTGCAACACGGGAAAGGGCTGACATTTCCCTGGTTCTGTGCCGCGCCTTTGCCTGGCGCGTGGTGTCTACGTTCCTCGGATGGCACAGTGCTCAACCGCGTTGTCGCTTGTGGCTTGAAGCTTGTAGCTGTCTTCACGTTTCTTTCAGTGCGGCATCAAACAGTTCTACCGCTTTTTCGATTTCCGCTTCGGTGACGGTGAGCGGTGGCAACCAGCGTACCACTTGCCCCTGAGTGCCGCAGCGCAGCATCAGCATGCCGTTATTTTCGCAATGCTTGAGCAGCTTGCCAGCACGCTCGCCATCGGGAGTGTGCGGGGCGCTGACAATTTCCAGGCCCAGCATGAGTCCCATGCCGCGAATTTCATCGATACAGTCATGCTGCTTTTGCAGGCCCTGTAAGTGGGTGAGCAGCTGCTGGCCGAGCTTGTCGGCGCGAGGCACCAGTTGCTCTTCCTCAATGACGTCCAGTGTGGCCAGGGCCGCCGCGCAGGCCACCGCGTTGGCGCCGTAGGTGCCGCCCTGTGAGCCGGGATAGCCATGGGTCATCAGGTCACGGCTGGCGGCGATGGCGGAGAGCGGGTAGCCGCTGGCCAGCCCCTTGGCGGTGACAATGATGTCGGGTTTTACATCGAAATGTTCGTGGCTCCAGAACTTGCCCGTGCGCCCGAAACCGGCCTGGATTTCATCGGCAATCAGCAGGATGCCATGTTTGTCACAGCGCTCACGCAGCCCCTTCATGAAGGCGGCAGAGGCAGGGTAGTAGCCGTACTCACCCTGTACCGGCTCGATGATCATGGCGGCAGTGTCGGCCGGGTTGCACTCGGTGGCGAAGATATGATCCAGCTCGTTGAGGCAGTCGGTGACACACTGATCCATGTCTTGCTTATAGCGGTAAGCATGGGGAAATGGTGCAATGCTGACCCCGGCCATGAGCGGCTGCCAACCAGTCCGTACCTTGCTGGTAGAGGTGGTTAGCGAGGCGGCGGCCAGGGTGCGGCCGTGGAAGCCGCCGCGAAAGGCGATGAGGTTGGTGCGGCCGGTGGCCTGTCGCGCCAGGCGAATGGCCGCTTCCACGGACTCACTGCCGGAGTTGGAAAAGGCCACCGCATCAAGCCCCTTGGGCAGGTGCTCATAGAGCCGGTCGGTGAGGGCCAGCATGTTGGGGTGGGTGACGGTGGCGTATTGGGCATGGACCAGTTTGCCCACCTGGGCCTGGGTTGCTGCGACCACTTTGGGGTGGCAATGGCCGGTGGAGGTCACGCCGATGCCGGAGGTGAAGTCCAGCCAGCGGTTGCCTTTTTCATCATAGAGCCAGCTACCTTCGCCACGCTCTGCGCAAATCCCGCTGGACTGTACCAGTAAGGGGGACAAATGACTCATGGTGCCTCCTTTCTCATTGCTCATTGCCGTCGTTGCCTGCTGCGGGTGGCTGGTTTTGTCGCCCACCTTTGCAGCGCTGTGCCCGCGGGGCGTGGGAATACGCCTCGCTGGTGAATTGACGTTACTGGCTGATGCTACGGGGCCAGCAATGCATAAAGCCGTTGTCCTGTTTCCCGGGTGCCACTCTTTTGCGAATGCTGTGCCGGCGTGTTTCCTTCTTTCGCCAGGTCCGCCTTTACGGTGTCATGCAGATGTTGTGCCGCATTGCTCAGAGCCGGGTGGTGAGGGGCGAGCCATTCCAGGGTCATGGCGAGGCTGAGCAGGGTGGCGCGGGGGTCGGCCAGGTTTTGTCCGGCGATGTCCGGGGCACTGCCGTGGACCGGTTCGAATAACGCCGGGATGTCGCTGTCGGCCGGGTTCAGGTTGGCGGACGGGGCCAGCCCGGGGCCGCCGCAGAGCACTGCAGCCAGATCGGTGAGAATGTCGCCGTGCAGGTTGCTGGCCACCACTACATCGAAGCGCCATGGGCACTGCACGAATTTCATGCAGGCGGCGTCGACCAGTTCATGATGGGTATCCACGTCCGGGTATTCCCGAGCCAGGCGCAGGAAAGTTTCGGTGTACAGGTCGCCCCAGAAAGGTTGCGCGTTGCGCTTGGTGATCAGGCATACCTGGGCGTTTTTTTCGTCTTTGAACTGACGCGGCAGATCGCGCTGGGCGGCCCGTTGGCGGGCTCGTTCAAAGGCATGGCGAATGAGCCGTTCGGTGGCGGTGGCAGTGAACACTTCTACCTGGGTGGCTACCTCGTGGGGTGTGCCAGCCCGCAGGCGGCCGCCCTGATTGCTGTACTCACCTTCGCTGTTTTCGCGAATCACCAGCATGTCCACATCGTTGGCGCGTGGATCGCTGAGGTATTGGGGCGCGCCGGGTTGCCAGCGGGCTGGCCGCTCACAGGCCCACAGGTCCAGTTGTTTGCGCAGCGCCAGTAGTGGCGAGAGAGAAATGCTGTCGGGCAGCACAAAACGGTCCGGATCATCCAGTGGCCCCGGGTCGCCGAGTGCCCCCAACAAAATAGCGTCAAAAGCGCGTAGCTGGTCGACGCCATCATCCGGCATCATCTGCCCGTGTTGTTGATGCCAGGCGTGGGACGGCCAGGGGAAGGAGGTGTAGGACAGCGGCAACTGAAAGCGGTCAATCAGCAGCGTCAGTGCCTGCTCGGCCACGGCCATGACTTCAGGGCCGATGCCGTCGCCGGGGAGCAGGGCGATGTTTAGCCGTTTCGTCATCCTTAACTCCTTTAACGCAGCATGCTCCACGCTGCACGCAACAACGCGCCTTGCGTGTGGTGTTGGCTTCACGTCTTGTCTCCGCGTGCTCGCGTTGATGCGCGAAGCTCGAGGGTATGCGTTATTACAGGCATTGCCTCGTGTTGTTGCGTGAAGCGTGTTGCATGCAGCGTCTTAACTTCCCATGCACAGGTATTTCGTTTCCAGGTATTCTTCCATGCCCTGGTGAGAGCCTTCGCGGCCCAGACCGGATTCCTTGACCCCGCCAAACGGTGCGGTGGCGTTGGATATCAGGCCTTCATTGACGCCGACCATGCCGCTTTCCAGTGCTTCTGCCACGCGCCAGCAGCGGTGGATGTTGTCGCTGTAGAAGTACGCTGCCAGCCCATAGGGGGTGTCGTTGGCGATGCGGATGGCGTCTTCTTCCGTTTTAAAGGGAATGATGGCCGCCAGCGGACCAAAGGTTTCGTCCTGACAGAGCTGGGCATCGGTGGAGACGTCGGTGATCAATGTCGGCTGCACAAAGCTGCCGCCCCGTTCGTGGCGCTGGCCGCCGGTGATGACTCGGGCGCCTTTGCCCAATGCATCTTCCAGATGTTCCATGACTTTGTCGGAGGCGCCCCGGTTGATCAGCGCGGCCTGGGACACGCCTTCGTCAAAGCCATCGCCTACTTTCATGGCTTCAATGGCGACCTTGAATTTCTCCACAAAAGCATCGTGGATGCTTTCCTGTACCAGGAAACGGTTCACGCACACGCAGGTCTGGCCGGTGTTGCGAAACTTGCTGGCCATGGCGCCTTCCACGGCTTTATCCAGGTTGGCGTCGTCGAACACCAGGAAGGGGGCATTGCCACCCAGCTCCAGTGAGACTTTCTGAATGTGTTTGGCGCACTGGGCCATCAGTTGGCTGCCCACTTCGGTGGAGCCGGTGAAGCTCAGCTTGCGGACGACAGGGGAGTCGGTAATCGCGGTGGAAATAGCTCCGGCACTGCCGGTGATCACGTTGAAAACACCGGCGGGAATCCCGGCCCGCTCTGCCAGCTCAGCCAGTGCCAGAGCGGAATACGGGGTGGCGCTGGCGGGTTTGACTACCATGGTGCAGCCTGCGGCCAATGCAGCCCCGGCTTTACGGGTAATCATCGAGGAGGGAAAGTTCCAGGGCGTGATCGCGGCGGTGACCCCGATGGGCTGCTTGATCACCACGATCTGCTGGCCGGGTTTGGAAGCGGGAATGGTGTCGCCATAGGCCCGGCGCGCTTCTTCCGCGAACCATTTCAGGAAAGACGCTGAATAGGCGATTTCCCCTTTGGCTTCAGGGAGGGGTTTGCCTTGCTCCAGGGTCATCAGGCGCCCCAGATCTTCCTGGTGCTCCATCATCAGGTCGTGCCAGGCCATCAGCAGGTTGGCGCGTTCGGCGGCGGTCTTGTCGCGCCAGCCGGGGAACGCCTGATGGGCGGCGTCGATGGCGCGGCGGGTCTCGGCCTCGCCCATGCGGGGGGAGGTACCGATGTCTTCGCCGTTGGCCGGGTTATCGACCGTAAAAGTGGCGCCGTCGTCAGCATCACACCACTGGCCATTGATGTAGCACTGTTGGCGGAACAGGGCGTTGTCCGTGAGAGAAACCGTTGCCATGAAGCGTCTCCTTGCTGAACCGTTATACCTGACACGCTAGCAAAGCGTGCCGAGATGTCCATGCCACAGGCAGCACTTTCGTATTGAAGTCTAAGGAGTTTTTACAAAACAGGGCGGGAAATAAGGCAAGGAAAACCCTTTCCCCGCTGAGGAGGAAAGGGCGCAAAGCAAGGCGGGGCGGGTGTTTAGCGTTTCAGTTTATCATTCAGGTGAGGTTTGATTTTTTGCAGCAAGCCCTTAAAGACTTTCGGGCTGCCGGCTACGATACCGCCGCTTTCCAGGTACTTGTGGCCACCGCTCAGGTCGCCAACCAGGCCGCCAGCTTCGGTAATTAGCAGTACGCCTGCGGCCATGTCCCATTCTGCCAGGCCGAATTCAAAGAAGCCGTCCAGCCGTCCGGCGGCCAGCCAGGCCAGGTCCAGGGCAGCAGAGCCGGGACGGCGCAGGCCGGCGGTGGACGCGGCGATATCGGCGAACATACCCAGATAGGCGTCCATGTGTGGGGCCTGGTCCTTGCGGAACGGGAAGCCGGTACCAATCAGACAGCCATCCAGACCTGCTCGGTTGGTGCAGCGAATACGGCGGCCATTGAGGGCGGCGCCACGGCCACGGCTGGCGGTGAATTCTTCGTCGCGGTTGGGATCGTAAATGACTGCATGCTCGATTTTGCCTTTGAATTTGAGGGCAATGGAGACGCAGTACTGGGGGAAACCATGGATGAAGTTGGTAGTGCCGTCCAATGGGTCGATAATCCACTGGTAGTCTTTACCGTCGCCACTGCCTTCGATAACACCGGATTCCTCAGCCAGAATGCTGTGGTCCGGGTAGGCCTTGCGAATCACATCGATGATGCGCGCTTCCGCAGCGCGATCCACTTCGGTGACGAAGTCGTTCATGCCCTTTTTCGTGACAGACACGGGATCACTGCTTTCAGCAGCTCTGCGAATCAGATTTCCCGCCTGACGGGCGGCTCGCAGGGCGATATTCACTTGCGGCGCATGCATGGCATCTATCCTCAATATGACGTGTGGCGTAACGGTGTTAAAGAGCGCGGGGCGGGGAAACGCGGGGTTCCCGTTCCGGGGCGCGGATTGTAGCAGAGCCCGCGCGATCAGGGCAGCCGCCGTGTTAAGATTAGCGCCTTTTTTAATGAGAGGCCTCCCATGTTGGAAAATGTGCGCATTGTGATGGTGGAAACCTCCCACCCCGGCAATATCGGCGCGGCTGCCCGGGCCATGAAAACCATGGGCCTATCGGACCTGCGTCTGGTGCAGCCGCAGGCCTACCCCAGTGTGGAGGCGACGGCGCGCGCCTCTGGTGCCGGCGATGTGCTGGAGGCTGCACAGGTATGCAATAGCGTGGACGAGGCCCTGGAAGGCGCCACCCTGGTGATTGGCACCAGCGCCCGTCAGCGGCGTATCCCGTGGCCTTGCCTGACACCACGCCAGCTGGCTGCACAGCTGTCTCACGATTTAGCCAATGCGCCGCAGGATACTCGCATCGCGGTGTTGTTCGGTCGTGAAGATCGGGGCCTGACCAACGACGAGCTACGCCGCTGCAATCTTCATGTGAGCGTGCCCACGAACCCCGAGTATGGGGTCTTGAATGTGGCGTCGGCGGTCCAATTAATCAGCTACGAGCTGCGCCTGGCGTTGCTGGGCGATGACTTTGAGCTGCAGGAATCCCGTTCCCGTCGCGAGGTCATGCCGTTGCCGGAAATGTTCTGGGATGAGCCGCCGGCCACCAACGAAGCGGTATCGGGTTTTCTGGACCATCTGGAAAGGGTGATGGCACAGAGTGGATTCCTCAATCCGGAACAGCCCGGGCAGGTGATGACACGCATGCGCCGTTTGTTTATGCGCGCCCGACCGGACAAAATGGAAATGAGCATTTTGCGGGGCGTATTGGTGGCGTTGGAGAAAAAAATGCCGCGAGATGATGGCTGATGCGCCGTAACAAACGGTTGTTGGCGTCATCCTAACGGGCCCAGGCCCAAGGCTTCGAAGTTGAGGTAGTTATGTTTGATCAAGTGCGCGAGGACATCCGGTCGGTCTTTCACCGGGACCCGGCGGCCCGCAATACGCTGGAAGTGTTGCTCAACTATCCCGGTTTGCACGCGGTGCTTTTTCATCGGTTGGCGCATGGGTTATGGACGCGTAATTTCAAGCAACTGGCGCGGCTGCTATCCACGTTTTCGCGCTGGCTTACTGGTATTGAAATTCACCCCGGTGCCAAAATTGGCCGTCGTTTCTTTATCGATCACGGCATGGGTGTGGTGATTGGTGAAACCGCAGAAATCGGTGATGACGTGACGTTGTATCACGCGGTTACTCTGGGTGGTACCAGCTGGAGCAAGGGCAAACGCCACCCGACTCTGGAAGATGGTGTGGTGGTCGGCGCAGGCGCGAAAGTGCTGGGGCCGTTTACGGTGCACAAGAATGCCAAGATCGGCTCCAATTCCGTGGTGACTAAGGAAGTGCCGGAAGGGGCGACGGTGGTGGGAATCCCGGGCCGGGTGATTAGCCATCCGTTGACCGAGAAAGAAAAGACTCGCCAGGAAATGGCCGAGAAAATCGGCTTCCAGGCCTATGGTGTCAGCAACGACATGCCCGACCCGGTGGCCGAAGCGATTCACCTTTTGCTGGATCATATGCACGCAGTGGACAACAAGCTGGATAGGGTCTGCACCAACCTGAAAAAGCAGGGTATTCAGGGTTGTGATGAGAAGTTGCCGGAATTGAAAGATGAAGATTTTGAGCCGGTGAATGCGGGCGGTACGGACTAAAAGGGCAATGAATAGTTAACAGTTAATAATTAATAGCTAAATAAAAAGGCCGCCCTGGAAGGGCGGCCTTTTTTGTTCGCGTGTTGCATGAAGCGTGGTGCGCGCAGCGTTCTTATACGTTGAAACGGAAGTGCACCACGTCACCATCCTTGACGATGTATTCCTTGCCTTCCAGGCGCCACTTGCCGGCTTCCTTGGCACCCTGCTCGCCGTTGTTGTCGATGTAATCATCGTAGCCGGTGACTTCGGCACGGATGAAGCCTTTCTCGAAATCCGTATGAATCACGCCGGCAGCCTGGGGCGCGGTGGCGCCGACCTTGACCGTCCAGGCGCGGACTTCTTTCACACCGGCGGTGAAATAGGTTTGCAGGCCGAGAAGGTTAAAGCCGGCACGGATGACCCGGTTCAGGCCGGGCTCTTCCATGCCCAGGTCGGCGAGGAAGTCGGCTTTTTCTTCGTCGTCCAGTTCGGCAATTTCGGATTCGATCTTGGCGCAGATGGGGACTACGGAAGAGTTTTCCGTTTCGGCCAGCTCGCGCACGGCGTCCAGCAGGGCGTTGTCCTCAAAGCCGCCTTCGTCCACGTTGGCAATGTACATGGTGGGCTTCAAGGTCAGCAGGTTCAGGCTCTTGATGGCTTTGCGTTCATCGTCATTCAGGTCTACGGAACGGGCCGGGTTGCCTTCGTTCAGGGCGGGCAGCACCTTGTCCAGTACCGGCAGCAAGCCTTTGGCATCTTTGTCCTGGCCCTTGGCGGCCTTGGTGGCGCGCAGGTGGGCTTTTTCCACCGTGTCCAGGTCGGCCAGGGCCAGCTCGGTGTTGATCACGGCGATATCGTCCAGGGGGGAGACCTTGCCAGATACGTGGATCACGTTTTCATCGTCGAAACAGCGCACCACGTGAGCGATGGCGTCGGTTTCACGGATGTTGGCCAGGAATTTGTTGCCCAGGCCTTCGCCTTTGGAGGCGCCAGCGACCAGGCCGGCAATGTCCACGAATTCCATGGTGGCGGGCATGACCCGCTCCGGGCTGACGATGGCGGAGAGTTTGTCCAGACGGGGATCTGGCACCGGTACCACGCCGGTGTTGGGCTCAATGGTGCAGAACGGGAAGTTCTCGGCATCAATACCCGCTTTGGTCAGCGCGTTGAACAGGGTGGATTTGCCCACGTTGGGCAGACCGACGATACCGCATTTGAAACCCATGACAGACCTCCATTTTTCGAGGCCGCAATGCTACATGAGCGGCAAGCGACAAGCTACAACGCGGGATGGGGTGGTGTGGGCTGGAAGGTGGCAGGCCGCGGCCAGGTTGCAGCGCGGGGCAGAAGCATGGCCATGAAGAGAGGCTAAGCTTCGTGTTGTTGCGTGAAGCGTCTCTCTCTACGCCTTGAAGCCGTTGAGGTGGTTCATGGCGCCGTTCAGGTCGCCGCGGAGCATATCCGCGGTGTGGTGGACAGCTTCGTCGATGGCGCGATCGATCAGGTCCCGATCGGCTTTGGAGGGTTTGTTCAGCACGTGGGGGGTAACCCGGTCGGCAGAGCCGGGGTGGCCGATGCCAAGCCGTAGCCGGTAAAAGTCGCGGCTGTTGCCATGTCGGCTGATGATGTCGCGCAGACCATTGTGGCCTCCGTGGCCGCCGCCTTGCTTGAAGCGGGCACAGCCGGGTGGCAGGTCGAGCTCGTCGTGAGCAACCAGTATCTGCGTAACGGGAATCTTGAAGAAGTTTGCCAGTGCGGCGGTGGCCTGACCACTGCGGTTCATGAAGGTGGTCGGAACCAGCAGGCGGATTGTTTCGCCTTCAAAGGAGAAGGTGGCGGTAAGGCCGAAATATTTCTTGTCTTCGGTAAGGAAGACGCCCTGGCGTCGGGCCAGGGCGTCTACATACCAGACGCCGGCATTGTGGCGGGTGTCTTCGTATTCGCGGCCCGGATTGCCCAGGCCCACGATCAGTCGAACAGGTTCCGCCACGGTGCGTCTTATTCCTCGCCTGAGGCTTCTTCGCCTGCCGCTTCGTCGGCATCGTCATCAGCGGACGCACCAACTTTCGGCTGGTGAACCGCCGCTACCGGCTGGTCGTGGTCGTCGCCCAGAGCAAGCTGGGTCAGTTCCACGCCTTTCGGCAGTTTCAGATCGGACAGGTGAATAACGGTCTCCAGCTCAGCGTTAGCCATGTCCACTTCGATGAACTCTGGCAGGTCCTGGGGCAGACAGCTCACTTCCACTTCAGCGTAGTTGTGTTGAATCTCGCCGCCTTGCTTCTTCACGCCGATAGAGCTTTCTTCGTTGATGAAGTGCAGGGGAACGTTCATGGTGATTTTGTGGGTCTTGTCGACGCGCAGCAGATCCACGTGCAGCGGGTGGCCCTTGGCCGGATGGCGCTGCATGTCACGCAGTACGGCCTGCACACTGGCACCGTCCAGCTTCAGTGTCAGGATGTGGCTGTAGAACGCTTCGTTTTCCAGGGCTTTTTTCAGCTCGCGCAGTTCAACGCTGATCATCTGCGGCTCGGCTTCGCCACCGTAGAGGATGCCGGGAACACGTTCTTGCAGACGACGCAGGCGGCGGCTCGCACCTTTCCCTGTATCGCTGCGGCTTTCTGCATTCAGCAGGAATTCATTGGACATGGTCTGTCTCCAGTATGCTCTCGGGCTTCCCGCGACCAGGTCGGCCAGAGAGGTTGATAAAGCCACGGAGGATTCCGCGGGGGCGCGATTATGGCTGGTTAGACGCTGTCACGCAACACGCCCCACGCAACAACGCGATGAAAGGATGGTCTGGTCCTGAAACGCAAGAGGCCGCGCCCATCACTGGTGCGCGGCCTCAAAACGAGCAGGGCAAGATTGGTCTGGCTCGTGGTGTTGCATGCAGCGTGAAGCGTGCTGCGTTTCTTTATACCAGCTCCAACCGGTCGAACATGGCGCTCAGGGACTCTTCGTTGTTCACCCGGCGTACCGTTTCGGCCAGCATGGGTGCCAGGCTGAGGACGCGGATGTTGGCGCAGGCGCGGCCCGCGTCGGACAGGGGAATGGTGTCGGTGACTACCAGTTCGTCCAGAGCGCTGCTGGCGATATTGTCGATGGCCGGGCCGGACAGGATCGGGTGGGTGATGTAGGCAATCACCTTGGCGGCACCGTGATCCTTCAGGGCTTGGGCGGCTTTGCACAGGGTGCCGGCAGTGTCGACCATGTCATCCACCAGCACGCAGGTGCGGCCTTCTACTTCACCGATAATGTGCATTACCTGGGACACATTGGCCTTGGGGCGGCGCTTGTCGATGATGGCCAGGTCGGCGTCGTTGAGCTGTTTGGCCAGGGCGCGGGCGCGCACTACGCCGCCCACGTCCGGGGAGACAACCATCAGGTCGTCATGGTTCTGGCGTTCGATGTCCGCCACGATCAGCGGGGTGGCGTAGACGTTATCCACTGGAATATCGAAGAAGCCCTGAATCTGGTCGGCGTGCAGGTCCACGGTGACCACGCGATCAATACCTACGGCGGTGATCATGTCGGCGACTACTTTGGCGGTAATCGGCACGCGGGCGGAGCGCACGCGGCGATCCTGGCGGGCATAACCAAAGTAGGGCATGACGGCGGTGATACGGCCTGCGGAGGAGCGACGCAGGGCGTCGGCCATGACCAGCAATTCCATCAGGTTGTTGTTGGTCGGGCTGCAGGTGGATTGCACGATAAAGACGTCTTTGCCGCGCACGTTTTCCTGGATTTCCACGGCAACTTCGCCATCGCTGAACGTGCCCACATCGGCGTTGCCGATCGGCAGGTTCAGGTTGTTGACCATGGCTTTGGCCAGTTCGGGATTTGCGTTACCGGTGAAAACGACGAGCTTGGACACTGGCGCCCCCTGGGGTCTTGCGTCGTGAATTTGGGAACCGCTAAGGGGAAGGGTAAGAGGTTCCTCAGAAGAAAATGGCTGGGGTACCAGGACTCGAACCTGGGAATAACGGGATCAAAACCCGCTGCCTTACCAACTTGGCTATACCCCAACACTCGGTCTCAGGCCCGCTTAGGCGGGTTTGCCTGAATTCTTTGTCTCTCGAAACTTCGCCAGTGTCTCTCCCAGAATCTGGTGGAGAGGAGAAGTATTACAGCTTCGAGCGACGAAACCTGTCCAGTGTTGTGGCAACTGTTGCAGCAATTGCTGCCCCTGTTGCAATCCGGTCAGGCGAGAAAAACAGCAAGCGCCTGTGCCGGTCATACGAGCGTTACCCGTATGTTGCTTGAGCCAGTCCAGCGTTTTTCCGATTTCCGGAAAATGCCGGGTTGCTACCGCTTCACAGTCGTTGTGAAAGTCGCGGGTCAGCACCGCCTCAAGCGAGGCCGGTAATTTACTGATGGGTGTATCCCTTGTCAATTGCCGGTCGCCGAAAATTCGAGCAGTTGATACATGAATTCCGGGATGAACGACCAAAAAAGCATCATTTGGCAGTGTGACAGGGGAAATTCGTTCGCCGACCCCTTCTGCCCAGGCGCTGTGACCCAGCACAAAGACGGGCACATCGGCGCCCAGCGCCAGGCCGATATCGGCCAGCTCAGGCAGTGTAAGGCCCAGTTCCCAGAGTTCATTCAGGCCCAGCAGGGCGGTGGCGGCGTCGGAGGACCCGCCACCGACGCCGCCACCCATTGGCAGGCGCTTGGTCAATGTGATCGCCGCGCCCTTGTTGCTACCGGTGTGCGCCTGTAGTGCTCTGGCGGCTTGCAGAATCAGGTTGCTGTCATCCGTCGGGAGAGCGTCCGGGTTGCTTTCCGGATGGCATTGCAGCGACAGGGTGTCTGCCGGGGCGAATGACAGGGTGTCTCCATGGTCGAGCAGGGCGAACACGGTCTGCAGTTGATGGTAGCCATCCTCACGGCGACCAGTGATGTGCAGAAACAGGTTGAGTTTCGCCGGGGCTGGCAGTGTCAGTGCCGGGGCGGGTGTTGGTCGGGTCACTGTGCGCGGCTGCCTGGCTGCCAGTCCTTGATCAGCAAGGTAAAGCGGTTGCTGTTCTGTTGGGCCTTGATCCGGTAGGGCAAGGTGATGCCGGCGATGGGTTCGTAGCGATCAAAGGTGAGTGACCAGCCGAGTTGTTCCAGTGAGATCAGGCGTTGCTGATCATCATACTCGGCGTCAGCCGGGGCGCCGGGCCAGGGCAGGCCACGGGCCCAGTACTGCAGGGCGGACACGGGTAGCCAAAAGCCGGTGAGGTGCCAGGCCAGTTCGCCGGGGCTGCGGGCCTGGTAGGTTTCCTTGGCGGTGATCAGTTCCGCGCGGCCACTATCCCAATGGAGGTCTGCGCTGCCAAAGCCCAGTGGCCCGGAAAAATGAATGTCGCCCCGTTGAGGTTGTTGGCGCCAGTCAAAGGTGGCGCTGCCGCCGTCGTTGGCGGTGCGGTAGCCCAGTTTGCCGCTCATCTGCCATTGCTGGATCTGGCCGGGGTGTTCGAATTGGGCGGTGGTGGTCGGGCGTAGCTGGCAGGCACTCAATGCCAGGGCAATCAGCGCCAGGCCAATAATGCGGGTAAGGCTCAGGATCACAGGCGGGCTCCGAGTTTTTCCATGACTTCACGGATGTGGGGGGCGTCCGGGTCGCTTTCCAGTGCATCGCGCCAGACCTGGCGGGCCTGGTTCTGAGCGCCCAGAACCCACAGGACTTCGCCATAGTGAGCCGCGACTTCCGGGTCGGGGAATTTTTCATAGGCCCGCCGCAGGTAGTCCCGGGCGGCTTCCGGCTCGCCGCGCTGGTAGAGCACCCAGCCCATGGAGTCGAGAATGGCCGGGTCGTCGGGGCGCAGTTCCAGTGCCCGGGATACGTATTGATAGGCTTCGTCCAGACGGTCGGTGCGGTTACCCAGGGTGTAGCCCAGGGCATTGAGAGCGCTGGCATCGTCCGGGTTCAGTGTGATGATGCGCTTGAGATCTTTTTCCAGGCGCGCCATGTCGCCTACCTTTTCAGCGGTCATGGCCCGGCTGTAGAGCAGCTCGGTATTGTCCGGCTGGTCGCGCAATGCATCGCTGATCAGGGCGATGGCGCCTTGCGGATCGCCGTTGTTGCTGCGCATTTCCGCTTCGGTGATGGTCAGGCTGTTCTGCAGTTCCGGTTGCTGCTGGGCCAGGTTGCGCATCAGGGCGTGGGCCTGGCTGGTGTTGCCTTGCTGGTAGAGCAGGCGTGCGGCTTGAACCCGCGCACGTATGGCCTGTGGGCCGCCGACTTTCAGGTAATGGTCGATGGCGCTGTCGGTGTCCATTTTCTGCTCGGCGGCCTGAGCCAGGTACAGATGAATATCGTCGGGGCGATAGTTCTGTGCGAGCAGGACGTTCAGTTGGGTCTGGGCGGCATCGCTGGCGCCGGCCTCCAGGGCAAGCAGGGCCAGCGAGAAGCGCAGGTCCAGATCCTGCGGGTTTTGCTCTGCCATGATGGTGAGTTGCTCGCCAGCTTCTTCCAGTTGACCGGTGGCCAGCAGCATGCGCACGTAGGCGATGCGGGGGCGGCGCGCTTGCGGGTATTTGCGGACCAGCTTTTTCAGGTGGCGAAGGGCTTTTTGGGGCTCGCCGGTTTCGTAGAGCAGTTGCGCCTTGAGGAGCAGGGCATCTTCATGACGGGGCATTAATTTGAGCGTGCGCTCGGTGGCGTCCAGGGCCGGTTCGGGCTGTTTTTCGTGTTCAAGCCACAGGGCGCGGGCGTACCAGAGTGGTGCCTGATCCGGATAGCGATCGGTGAGCTGGGCCAGGGCCTCGACCAGTTGCAGGTTGCCTTGTTCGTCCAGGCCGCGTGCCTGGTTGACCAGACGGCCCAGGGCGTCTTCGCCATGGGCGCTCAGTAACTGGTCCAGATGCCGGGTGGCCGCTGAGGTGTTGCCCTGGCGAATCTCCGAGAGGATGGCCACTTGCAGGGCGTCTTCGCTGTCTGGCGTGGTTTCCAGCCAGAGTTCGCTCATGGCCAGGGCTTGCTGAGGATCTTCCAGATAGTGGGCCAGCTGGGCCGCCTGGCTAATGACAGCCGGGTCGCGAGTGCTTTCTGCCGCCTGACTGTAGTAGCCGAGGGTGACGCCCAGGGATTGACGCTGGGCTGCTACTTCTGCCACGAGCAGGTCGGACAGGGTCTCGCTGTCATAGTTCGGGGCGCTGGCCACCGGCACCGTGGGTTCCGGGGTGGGCTCAGGAGCTGGGGTCTGGCTGGCGCAGCCGTGGATCAGGAGTGCGCTGCAGAGCGGCAGAATCGCGTAACGGATCATTAAGGTCGGTATGCCTGTTTTCTGTTTAGGCTATCATGGCACAGCGCTTGGCCATTGCCCAAACCGTGAAGTGGTGTGCGCCACCATACCGGTTTGCTTTCCGGGCCGACATTGTTTTGGCAGGCGCTTTCGCGCAAAATGCCACACCCTTGCGCCCGGGCATTTTCCGGGGTTTTGGGCTGGCCACGATCGCGCGCTGCCACTGGCGCGCACAGGAATGTATGAATCTAGTCGCTGTTGGCGTCAATCACACCACCGCGGATGTGGAGCTACGCGAACGTCTGGCGTTTTCAACGCAGCAGGCGGAAGCGGCGCTGGCCAGCTTGCGTGAGATGCCCGGTGTGCGGGAGGCTGCCTTGCTGTCTACCTGTAATCGCACCGAGCTGTATTGCCTCACCGACGACGTTTCCCCGAATTTTACCCAATGGCTGGCCTCGAGCCGTAACCTGTCCGCCGAGCGGCTGTCCACGGTGCTGTATCAGCACTCCGGGGAGCAGGCGCTGGAGCATATGATGCGGGTGGCGGGCGGCCTGGATTCGCTGGTGCTGGGCGAGCCCCAGATCCTGGGGCAGATGCGTGAAGCCTATGCCCGTGCCCACGAAGCGGGCCTGCTCAATGGCGAACTGTCGCGCCTGTTCCAGGAAGTTTTTTCGGTGGCCAAACGCATTCGCACGGAAACCGGCATCGGCGCCAACCCGGTATCGGTGGCCTACGCGGCGGTATCCTTTGCGCGCCATATCTTTGCGGACCTTAAAAAAAGCCGGGCGTTATTGATCGGTGCCGGTGAAATGATCGAGCTGGTGGCGCGTCACCTGGGCGAGCAGCAGGTGCAGGAAATTACCATTGCCAACCGCACCCAGGAGCGCGCGGGCGAGCTGGCGGCGGCCGTGGGTGGCCGGGGCATTAGCCTGGAAGAATTGCCGGTGGCGCTGGAAAGTGCCGATATCCTGATTTCCTGTACTGCTGCACCGTTGCCGATTCTGGGCAAAGGCATGGTCGAGCGGGCCCTGAAAAAACGTCGCCACCGGCCCATGTTCATGGTGGATATTGCCGTGCCACGGGATATCGAACCGGAGGTGGGAGAGCTGGACGACGTTTACCTGTACACCGTGGATCACTTGCAGGAAGCCATTCAGGAAAACGTTCGTGCCCGTCAGCAGGCGGCCCAGGAAGCCTCGGAATTGATCCGTGATGCCATCGTGCGTCATCGCCGCCAGCGCCGTGAGCAGGATGCCGTCAAGGTGTTGCGCGACTACCGTGAGCAACGCACCAACATGGCGGAGAGCGAACTGGAAAAAGCCCTTCAGCAGTTACGCAATGGTGGAGATGCGGAACAGGTGCTGCGCAAGTTCCAGCATTCGCTGGTTAACAAGTGGCTGCATACGCCCAGTGTGACCTTGCGAAAAATGGCGGCAGATGGTCGCGCCGAAGCCCTGTTGCTGGCCCGCGAGTTGCTGCTCGAAAATCCGGGTTCCTCGTCCGAAGAAAACGAATAGCCCACCCGAATACACCCCTGAATAAAGCACGGTGCTTTAGAGGACTCTATGAAAGCGTCATTGCAAGGCAAGCTGGACAAGCTCGCAGACCGGTTCGAAGAGCTGGCGGGATTGCTGTCTGACCCGGATGTGATCGGCAATCAGAACCAGTTTCGTGATTTGTCCCGGGAGTACGCGGAAATCGATCCGGTGGTGAAATGCTATCAGGAGTATCAGCAGGCGGCGGACAATCTGGATGCGGCCAAGGCCATGCAGGACGATAGTGATCCGGATATGCGCGAAATGGGCGCGGAAGAAGCCCGTGATGCCCAGGCGCGCATGGAGGAGCTTGCTGAAGAGCTGCAGAAACTGATGCTGCCGAAAGACCCTCGCGACGGCGCCAACGTGTTCCTCGAAGTCCGCGCCGGCACCGGTGGCGACGAAGCGGCCATTTTTGCCGGCGATCTGTTCCGCATGTATTCCAAGTATGCGGATCAACGCGGCTGGAAAGTGGAAATGGTCAGCGCTAGTGAGGGCGAGCACGGTGGCTACAAGGAAGTGATTGCGCGGGTGATCGGTGAGGGCGTCTATTCGCGCATGAAATTTGAATCCGGTGCCCACCGGGTGCAACGTGTGCCGGCCACGGAATCCCAGGGGCGGATCCATACCTCTGCCTGCACGGTGGCGATCATGGCGGAAGCCGAGCAACTGGGGGATATCACCATTCGCAACGAAGACCTGCGTATCGATACCTATCGCTCCTCCGGCGCCGGTGGCCAGCACGTTAACACCACCGATTCTGCCGTGCGTATTACGCACCTGCCCACCGGCGTGGTGGTGGAGTGTCAGGATGAGCGCAGCCAGCACAAGAACAAGGCCCGTGCAATGAGCCTGCTCAGCGCCAAACTCTATGATGCCCAGCAGAACGCAGCCCACGCGGAGCAGGCGGCGGAGCGTAAATCCCTGGTGGGGTCTGGTGATCGCTCCGAGCGCATCCGTACCTACAACTACCCGCAGGGCCGGGTGTCCGACCACCGCATCAACCTGACCCTGTATCGCCTGGGCGAAATGATGGAGGGGGACATGGATGAACTGCTGGGTGCCTTGCTGGCGGAATATCAGGCCGATCAATTGGCCGCGTTGGGCGAGAACTGATCGCCATGCGCATTGACGCGGCCCTGCGCGATGCGCGTCGTCGGTTAAGCGACTCGCCCAGCGCTGCACTGGACGCGGATCTCCTGCTTTGTCATGTGCTGGGGAAAGCACGCAGCTACCTGTTCACTTGGCCGGAACGGGAGCTGGATGCCCGGCAGCAATCGCGTTTTTCTTCCTTGTTGGCTCGCCGTATTCAGGGTGAACCAGTGGCGCACTTAATCGGCGAGCGGGAGTTTTTTGGTCACGCTTTTCGGGTGACTGCCGATACCCTGATTCCTCGTCCGGATACGGAAATACTGGTGGAAAAAGCGTTGTCGCTGAATTTGCCGGCACAGGCGCGCGTTGTGGATTTGGGTACGGGAACAGGGGCTATCGGGGTGTCTCTGGCGCTGGCGCAGCCGGATTGGCATGTCACGCTGGTGGACCTCAGCGAGGCCGCCTTACAGGTGGCGGGGGATAACGCGCGCCGGCTGGGCGCTGCGGTGACCTGCCTGCCGGGTAGCTGGTTGTCGCCCTGCTCAGGGCCGTTTGAGCTAATCGTTAGCAACCCCCCTTATATCGAAAGAAATGACCATCACCTGGATGAAGGCGATGTGCGTTTCGAGCCGCGCTCGGCGCTGGTCGCGCCCAATAACGGGCTGGCGGATCTGGCTGCAATTGTGCAGCAGGCAACAGGCAAATTGGTTGCTGGCGGCTGGCTGTTGCTGGAGCATGGGTTTGAGCAGGGAGAGGCCGTGCGTACCTTGTTGGCGCAGGCCGGCTTCGTGCAGGTCGGTACGGCACAGGATCTGGGTGGCAACGACCGGGTCACCTTTGGGCAGCACCCGGTGTAGGCGAAAGCAGGCTTGCGATCATTCCGGGTTCTGCCGCCACTTTTGTAGACCGGCTTTGCGTGTCAGCGTGAAGCGTGTTGTATGCAGCGAGTCTTTCCATGTTTAACGACGAGCAACTCAATCGCTACAGCCGCCAATTAATGGTGGATGAACTGGATCTGGACGGGCAGGAGGCGCTGGCAGCCGCCCGGGTATTGATCGTCGGTTGTGGTGGCCTGGCCAATCCGGCGGCGTTATATCTTGCGGGCGCCGGTGTCGGGCAGCTGGTGCTGGCGGATGATGACCGGGTGGAACTGAGCAATTTGCACCGGCAGGTGGCGTTTCGCGGTGACCAGGTCCGCCAACCCAAAGCCGAGGCGCTACGTGATCAGCTGCAACTATTGAACGCGGATGTGGACGTGCGCTCGGTGGTGGTGCGCGTGGATGATGCCTGGCTGGACGACGCCGTCGCAGAGGCGACTCTGGTGCTCGATTGCACTGATAACTTCGTCACTCGACAGGCCATCAACCGTGCCTGTGTGGCCCATGCCAGACCGCTGGTCAGTGGCGCGGCTATTCGTATGGATGGCCAGTTGGCGGTGTTTGATTTGCGCGCAGCGGACAGCCCCTGCTACGCCTGTGTGTACGGTGGCGGCACGGACGGTGACCTGGCCTGTAGTGAGGCGGGGATTCTCGGGCCGGTGGTCGGTGTGGTGGGAACCTTGCAGGCTCTGGCTGCCATAAGAACGCTGTCCGGTGCCGCGGTGGCATCGGTGCTGCATTTGTTTGACGGCCGGACGCTGGGTTGGCGTCAGGTGGCGATTCCCCGCGACCCTCAATGCCCGGTTTGCGCGGCGCGTCAGTTGCGGGACTGATTATCCGTGGCAGCGGGCGTGTCCTGCATGCCTTCGGCCATGATCGGCGGGTCCTCCGCCATGACGCCAATCAGAACCAGAACAATGACCACAATCAGAAACGCCCATCCGATGAGATGTTTCATGGTGAGCCGCCCTCCCTGGGGGTTGCTGAGGTTGCGCTTTCGGGCCTGGAGGCGAACGTCACCGGATTAGGCCGACAATTCCACCACCTGACCATTCAATGATTTTACCTGCCGGGCCATGTCTGTCAGCAGGCTGTGGATCATGCCCGGGTTGGTGCGGATCAGGTTCTTGAACTGGTGCTTGGGAACCTTGACCACCGAGCAGCGTGATTTTGCCCGCACCGTGGCGCTGCGTGGTGAATGCGTGAGCAGGGCGATGGCGCCGAGCACTTCCCCTTCGCTGACATGACCGACGACCACATTATCCACCAGCACATCCGCTTCACCTTCGAACAGGCTGAAGACATAGTCGGCGGGTTCGCCCTGGTGAATGATGATGTTGCCGGGCTCAAAATAGGCGAAGCCCGGTGTGGAGTGGTGCTCTTCGGGAACATGGGCGGCGAGAAGCCGTGTCAGCATGCCTTGCTGGGTGGTAAGAATCCGGGTCCACAGCCGTGCCATCTGGTCATCGGCGAGAACCGCATCCACCAGTTCGACAGTAGGGTAGGCCCCGAGCAGCACGGAGCTTTCCGCGTAGTAGGTAATTTCATCGTTGCCGGCGTCGGGCAGAATCAGATCGCCTTCGTCCCAAGTGAACAGCTTGCGGTCCTGACAACGCATGCCCAGCATGCCGCCTTTCACCACATAGGTGGTGTCGCGACACATGCCGAATTTCAAGGCATCGTCCGTGGGCGCCAGGGGCAGGGTTTGTGGCTGCAGCGGTAGCTGACCGATCAGTTCGTTGACGAGACGTTTGTACAGGCGGGTCAGGGCGGAAAAGCCGCCGCTGGCTTCGGCTACAGAAATCATACGCTGCCTCAATAATGGTCGGTTTCTGCATTGAGTATGCCGCAAGATCCCGAGAGGAAACAGGACTCGCTTGGCAGATCGATGAGGAGGGAAAGACACCGGGGCAAGGCGCCCCGGTGCGTGCGAATCGGTTCAGTAATCCCGTTCGCGAGGGCCGAATGTTGGCGCTTCTTTTTTCATGTTGGCCTGCATGGCGCGGCGCTGGTTTTTGCTGCGCAGCATTTTGAATTGCAGTTTGCTTTCTACGTCGAAAGCCTGGGCTTCCGGCACGTTCCAGCTTTGCTGAAACAGGGCCTTGCTGGCGCTGATGGCATCCGGTGAGCGGGTCTTGATCGCCTGTGCCAGTTTTTCAGCTTCTTCCAGGGGGGTGGCTGCCACGCGGGTGACCAGGTTCATGGTTTTGGCTTCGTCACCGGTGAACAAACGCCCGGTCATGGTCAGTTCCTTGGCCACGTCCATGGGTACCAGCTCACGCAGGGTCACGGTGCCTGTCATGTCGGGAATCATCCCCCACTTGATTTCCATGATGGACATTTCGCAGTCCGGGGTGGTGATGCGAAAATCCGCTGCCAGCGCAATCTGCATGCCGCCGCCGTAGCAGTAGCCGTGCAGCACGGCGATCACCGGGATGGGCAGTTCGCGCCAGCACCAGCACACTTCCTGAAAAAGATTGGTTTTCTTGATGCCGTATTTGGTGAAACTGCGCAGCAGTTTTACCGGCTGCTTCATGACGGTGCCGAAATCCAGCCCGGCACAGAATGCCTTGCCGTCGCCCTGAAGAATAACGGCGCGTAATTCACGGTCCTTGCGAATCAGGCGGGCGGTTTCCACCAGCCCTTCCATCATCGGGAAATCCAGGCCGTTATATTTATCGGGTCGGCTCAGGGTGACGTAGGCAATGCCGTCTTTCTTTTCCAATTTTACCCGGTCATGGATCAGGCTCATTGCAGTTTCTCCTGCAACAGTTTGTTCAGTTGTTGTGGGTTGGCTTTGCCCTGTGTGGCCTTCATGGCCTGGCCCACAAAGAAGCCGATTTTTTTCTTTTTCTTGGCGTCGTCAGAGTTACGGTAATCGTCCACTTGAGCGGCGTTGTTGGCGATGATGTCATCGACAATTTTTTCCAGTTCGCCGGTGTCGCTCATCTGTTTGAGGCCCTTGGCTTCAATGATGTCGTCCGGGTTGCCTTCGCCGGCCCAGCAGGCTTCGAGTACCTGTTTGGCGATTTTCGAACTGATGGTGCCGTCTTTCAGTCGAGCAATCAGCTGGCCCAGCTGTTCGGCACTAACCGGGCTGCCGGCAATATCTTTTTCTTCGGCGTTCAGCTTGGCGGCGAGTTCACCCATGACCCAGTTGGCGGCCAGCTTGGCGTCACCGCCGGCTTTGGCGGCTGCTTCGAAGAACGCGGCAGTGGCGATGGAGCCGGACAACAGGTCTGCATCGTACTCTGACAGCTGATAGTCGTTGATGAAGCGTGCCTTGCGAGAATCCGGCAACTCGGGCATGGCAGCTTTCAGTTCTTCGATGTCGGCATCGGTAATCGCGACGGGCAACAGGTCCGGGCAGGGGAAGTAACGGTAGTCGTTGGCGTCTTCCTTGCTGCGCATGGAGCGGGCGGTGTGCGTGTCGCCATTGTACAGGCGGGTTTCCTGAACGATTTCGCCGCCATCTTCCAGAACGTCAATCTGCCGTTCTACTTCCAGCGCGATGGCCTTTTCCATGAAGCGGAAAGAGTTGAGGTTTTTGGTTTCGGTGCGGGTGCCCAGTGGCTCGCCGGGTTTGCGAACGGAAATGTTCACATCGAAGCGCATGTTGCCCTGGGACATGTCGCCATCGCAGATGCCGATGGAGGTGACGATGGCGTGCAACTTGCGGGCAAAGGCCACGGCTTCTTCGGCGTTGGCCATGTCTGGCTCACTGACCACTTCGATCAGCGGCGTGCCGGCCCGGTTCAGGTCGATGCCGGTCATGCCATGGAAGTCTTCGTGCAGGGATTTTCCTGCGTCTTCTTCCAGATGTGCGTGGTGGATGCGCACATCTTTCTTTTCACCGCTTTCCAGCTGAATTTCCACGACGCCAGCACCGACAATGGGCTCGGCTAGCTGAGTAGTTTGATACCCTTTCGGAAGATCTGGATAAAAATAGTTTTTCCGTTCAAAAACACTGTGACGGCAGATGTCGGCATTGATGGCCAGGCCGAACAAGGCAGCCTTGCGTACCGCTTCCCGGTTCACCACGGGCAAGGTGCCAGGCAAGCCCAGATCAACCAGTGATGCCTGGGTGTTCGGTTCTGCGCCGGTGGACAGCTTGCTGCCAGAGAACAGTTTGCTGGCGGTGTTGAGCTGGACGTGCACTTCCAGACCGATAACCACTTCCCAACTCATTGTGCACCTCCAAACGCTGGCGCTTGCTTGTGCCAGTCCGTGGCCTGCTGATATTTGTGGGCCACGTTGAGAATCTGCCCCTCACGGAAATAATTGCCGATGATCTGGGTGCCGGTGGGCAGGCCGTTGATAAAACCGGTGGGCATGGACAGCGCGGGCAGACCGGCCAGGTTGACGCCAATGGTGAAAACGTCGGCCATATACATGCTGACCGGATCGTCCTTTTTGGCGCCGAGCTTGAAAGCGGTTTCCGGTGCCGTGGGGCCCATCAGCACGTCCACTTTTTCAAAGGCGCGGGCGAAGTCGTCGCGGATCAGGCGACGCACTTGCTGGGCGCGGCGGTAGTAGGCGTCGTAGTAACCGGCGGACAAGGCGTAGGCGCCGACCAGGATGCGGCGTTTTACTTCGTCGCCAAACCCTTCGGAGCGGGAGCGCTTGTACAGGTCTTCCAGGTCTTGAGGGTCGTCACAGCGATGGCCGAAACGCACGCCGTCAAAGCGGCTGAGGTTGGCGCTGGCTTCTGCCGGGGCAATCACATAGTAGGCCGGCACCGACAGCTTGATGCTGGGCAGGGACACGGACACCACCTTGGCGCCGAGTTTTTCCAGTTCGCGAATGGCGTCACGGCTGTTATCGGCGATGGCACCATCCAGGGTATCCGGGAAAAATTCTTCCGGGATGCCGATGGTCAGGCCGCTGATGTCGTCTTTCAGGGCGCCCAGGTAATCGCCCACCTTTTCGTTGAGGCTGGTGGAGTCGCGATGATCGTGCCCTGCCATGGCTTGCAGCATGAGCGCGCAGTCTTCGGCGCTCTGGGCCATGGGGCCGGCCTGATCCAGGCTGGATGCAAAGGCAATCATGCCCCAGCGGGACACCCGCCCGTAGGTGGGCTTGAGGCCGGTAATGTTGTTCAGGGCAGCGGGCTGGCGGATAGAGCCGCCGGTGTCGGTGCCGGTGGCGCCAGGGGCCAGGCGGGCACCCAGGCAGGCAGCGGCGCCGCCGGATGAGCCGCCGGGAACCCGTTCCAGGTCCCACGGATTCTTCACCGGGCCGTAGTAGCTGGTTTCATTGGAGGAGCCCATGGCGAACTCGTCCATGTTGGTCTTGCCCAGCATGACAGCGCCTTCGGCGGCCATTTTTTCCACCACGGTGGCAGTGTAGGGGGCAATAAAGTTGTCCAGCATTTTTGAGCCGCAGCTGGTGCGCACGCCCTCGGTGCAGAAAATGTCCTTGTGGGCGATGGGCAGGCCAGTGAGCAAGCCGGCTTTGCCGGCGGCAATAGCGGCGTCGGCGGCATCGGCCTGGGCCAGCGCCTGGGTGTCGGTGACGGTGACAAAGCTGTTGAGGTCGCCGTCGTATTGCTGGATACGGGCCAGGAAGTGCTCGGTCAACTCCCGGGAGGAGAAGTCCCGGTTGGCCAGGCCAGCCTTGAGTTCGGTCAGGGTCTTTGTATGCATGGTCAGTCAGTCGCCTTTATGCGGTCGTCGTTATTCGATGACCCGGGGAACCAGGAAGCAGCCATCTTCGGCTGCCGGGGCTATTTCCAGTGCCTTGTCGCGGATATTGGGCTCGGTGACCACGTCGTCGCGCAGGGGCTGGGTGACGTCCAGCGGGTGGGCCAGGGGGGCCACACCGTCCACGTCGGCCTGTTGCAGCTGGTCCACCATCGCGAGGATGTCATTCAGGCGGTTGGACAGGGCGTCGCTGTCCTGGGGGTCCACTTTCAGGCGCGCCAGATGGGCTACCTGGGCAACCACCTTGGAATCAATGGCCATGGTTCTCTCCGGGGTTCTTTCCGTAGGCACCCTGCGCCGAAGGCTGGCGGAGGGGAGGTAAGGGACTTGAAAGGCGCAAAAAGTACCATAGACCGCCCGTCCGGGGCCACTGTCCGCAGAGCACGCCAGCTTGCCCAATGCCCCTGCCGTTGCTAGAGTTGCGCCATCTTATGAGATGCCCGGCTTTTTCCCGCCAGGCATCGTTTTTTCGCGAAAAGTTCAGGAAACTGGCTAGGATGTCCATGATCAAGCGTATTCGGGGGATGTTCTCCACCGATTTGTCCATCGATTTGGGGACCGCAAACACCCTTATTTACGTACGCGGCCGCGGCATCGTGCTGGATGAGCCCTCTGTGGTTGCCATTCGTCACCATGGTGCCCAGAAAAGTGTGGCGGCCGTTGGTGCGGATGCCAAACGCATGCTGGGCCGTACCCCCGGCAACATTACCGCTATCCGGCCCATGAAAGACGGCGTGATCGCCGATTTCGATGTGACCGAGAAGATGCTGCAGTACTTCATCAAGAAAGTGCACGACACCGGGTTTTTCCCGCCTGCACCCCGGGTGCTGGTGTGTGTGCCGTGCAAGTCCACCCAGGTGGAGCGCCGCGCCATTCAGGATTCCGCCTATGGGGCCGGAGCCCGTGATGTGTATCTGATTGAAGAGCCGATGGCCGCTGCCATCGGTGCCGGGCTGCCGGTGGAAGAAGCCCGCGGTTCCATGGTGGTGGATATCGGTGGCGGCACCACGGAAATCGCCCTGATTTCCCTGAATGGTGTGGTGTATTCCGAATCTGTACGTATTGGCGGCGACCGCTTCGACGAAGCGATCGTGGCGTTTGTGCGCAAGGAATATGGCTCGCTGATCGGTGAATCCACCGCTGAACGTATCAAGCACGAAATCGGTACTGCCTACCCGGGTGCTGAAATCCGTGAAATTGATGTGCGTGGCCGGAACCTGGCCGAAGGGGTGCCGCGCAGCTTTACCCTGAATTCCGAAGAAATTCTGGAAGCGCTGAAAGAACCGCTGGCGGCCATCGTCAATGCGGTGAAAAATGCTTTGGAAGCCTCCCCGCCGGAACTGGCCTCGGATATTGCCGAGCGCGGCCTGGTGATCACGGGTGGCGGCGCCCTGTTGCGCGATATCGACCGTTTGCTGTCGGAAGAAACCGGCCTGCCGGTGATTGTTGCCGATGATCCTTTGACCTGTGTAGCCCGAGGTGGCGGCAAGGCGCTGGAGCTGATGGACAGCCAGGGCTTTGACATGCTGGCCATGGGTTAACTCCCATGGTGGCCCCGGCCAAACCCTCCTACCGGCTCATTATAGCGTTGGTCCTGGCTGTCATCATGATGGTGCTGGACCAGCGTACTCCTTGGGCTGCGCCCGTGCGCCATGCACTGGGCTACCTGACGGCACCCATTCATTACCTTGCCCACTTGCCGGTGGACAGCGGTGAGTGGCTGTCCGAACAGACGCAAAGTCGCGGTACCCTGCTTGACGAAAACCGTCGCTTGCAACGCCAGGCGTTGATTCTGGAGCAGAAAGTGCAGCGTCTGGCCGTGCTGGAAGCCGAGAATGTGCGCTTGCGTGAGCTACTCAATTCCTCGGCGGATCTGGATGCCAATGTGCTGGTGGCGGAGATCATCGGTGTGGATCCTGATCCCAACCGGCAGGAAATCGTTATCAACAAAGGGGCGGGAGACAATGTTTCCCGGGGGCAGGCGGTGCTCGATTCCCAGGGCCTGATTGGCCAGGTGGTGGACGCCGGTCCGCTCAGTTCCCGTGTGTTGCTGATCACCGATGCCAGCCATGCCATGAGCGTGCAGGTAAACCGTAATGGGGTGCGCGCCGTATTGGCCGGGGTGGGGCAATCCAGCGGTTTGAAACTGTTGTATGTGCCCGACACGGCAGATATTCAGGAAGGTGATCTGCTGGTCAGCACGGGGCTTGGCCAGCTATACCCCCGCGGCTATCCGGTGGCCAGCGTTACTTCGGTGAATCATCAGGCGGGCACGCCGTTCGCGCATATTGCTGCCCGCCCTACTGCGCAGCTGGATCGTGCCAGTCATGTGTTGCTGGTGCAGCCTACGCAAACGCCGGTACGTGCGCCTACCCCTGCGGAGGCCGACAATGATCAGTGATCGTCCCGCCGGCACCGGCGTTATCATCGTTACCCTGTTGCTGGCGGCACTGCTGGAAGTGGTCCCGCTGCCTGCGAGCATTGATTGGGTGCGCCCGGAATGGATGTTGTTGGTGCTGGTGTACTGGGTGCTTTCGCTGCCGCATCGCATTGGCGTGTTGTGGGGCTTTTTTGTGGGGCTCTATCACGACGTGCTGGTGGGAACCACGCTGGGGCAGTGGGGGTTGGCCACGGCGCTGGGCGCCTTCGTGATGCTGGCGGCTTACAAGCGTATGCGCGTATTTACGGCGCTGCAGCAGTGTGCGGTGGTCTTCCTGCTGGTGGGTACGGTGAGTCTGCTGGCGTTTCTGGTACAGGAATCCGTGGGCCGGACCCTGTACCCGCCTTACACCATTCTCTACTCTTCTGTGACCAGCGCGCTGTTGTGGCGTCCGGTATGTGCGGCGTTACGCTGGGTCCAGTTGCGATTTCTAGTACGATAAAAGCGTCGTTCGCAGTGGATAATTGATCGTTGACAGCGAAAACCCGGATTACTTTGGGCGCGGCTTCAATTTTTCAGTTCTCGGCATCACTGGGTCGCGCAGCTATCAATTATCCATTATCAACTAGCCACTAATTCTATGATTCTTTACCTTGCCTCCGGCTCTCCCCGCCGGGCGGAATTGCTCCAGCAGATTGCCGTTCCCTTTACGGTGTTGCCCGCTCCGGCCATTGATGAAACGCCCCGTGCCGGTGAAGTACCGCTGGACTATGTGCAGCGTATGGCCAGCGAAAAGGCGGCGGTGGGCCTGACCCGCATGCCGGCACCGGGGGCGGTACTGGGTGCAGATACGGCGGTGGTGTTGGGGGAGCGTATTCTGGGCAAGCCTGCCAATGATGCCGAGGCTCTGGCGATGCTGGCGCAGCTGAACGGGCAATCCCATCAGGTCATTTCGGCGGTTTGTCTTTGCCTTGAGGGTCGGCAAGCCGTGCGCCATTCGGTGACTACCGTGCACTTCCGACCACTGGATGCCGCGCGCCTGCAGGCCTATGTGGCCACAGGTGAAGGGCGCGACAAGGCGGGCAGTTACGGCATTCAGGGGCTGGGCGGCGCACTGGTGGCATCGCTGTCTGGCAGTTACAGTGGAGTGGTTGGCCTGCCCCTGGAGCAAACGGTGGCGTTGCTTGAATGGGCCGACATTCCTTACTGGCAAGTCGACTGACTTATGGCATCGACCCACACTTCACGCTGGCGCCGACTGTTTCCTTCCCTGTGGTGGGCAGCCGCGATCATTTTATTGCTGATGGCCGCCTATGTGGTGGTAGGTCGTCAGCTGATGCTGCTGGTTCCGGATTACCGTGAGCGCCTTGAGCATCTCTTCGAAGAACGCATTCAGACCCCGCTGACCATCGCCGAACTGAACGGCACCATGTCCGGGCTGGTGCCCCAGTTCGTCGCCCGCCAGATTCGTCTGCCTGCCCCGGAAGGGGAGGCGCCATTGGTGCTGGATGAAGTGGTGCTCAGCATTGATGTGTTTCGCTCCCTGTGGCACCGGGATCTGGTGCTTGAGGAATTCAGTGTGCGCGGGGTGGATTTGAATCTGGTGCGCGGTGAAGATGGCAAGATTCGTCTGCGTGGCCTGGATGTGCTCGGGCAGAGTGACCCTGAATCCCGGCCGCCGCTGGAACGTATCCTCAAGTTGTTTTACCGCCAGCAATTGTTGTCGATCAGCGATGCCCGTTTGTCCCTGGAATGGCCGGGCATGCCACCGCTGGCGGCATCGCAGCTGGATGCCACCATGACCAACGAGGGCGGTGAGCACCGGTTGGCAGTGCGCGTGGAGGCTCGGGACCGACCTCTCTCCCTGCTGGCAAAAATACACCTGCACGATGATGCCTACGCGCTGGACGAGGTGGATGCGGATATCTATACCCGCTTCGAGGGCAAGCGCCTGCACGAATGGTTGCCCGATATAGAAAAAATGCCGTTGGATCTGGGCTCGCTGGATGCATCCGTGGCGTTGTGGGGCACCCTGGAGGGCGGTGAGCCGATCAGCGGCCAGCTGCAGGTTGATGTGCCCACGTTGACGCTTACCCAGGCTGATGACTCCCGCTGGCCGTTGACCGGGCTGTCCCTGCGGGCATCGCTGCTGCGCGAAGATGATACCGCAACCTTGTCGCTCTCCAACCTGTCCGGCAAATCGCCTTCTGGCCCTCTGACCCTGGGCGATATGGCGTTGCGTTGGGAGACCCGGGGTGAACGGCGCCAGTGGCAGCTGCGCGCCAATGAACTGCCAGTGCACGCCATCAGCCAGCAATTCCAGAGCTGGCCATTCAGCCTGCCGGAGCCCGCTGACAAGGTGCGTCAGCAGTTGTCGGTATTGTCCCCGCGCGGTGTAGTGGAGGGAGTGTATCTGAGTGGCCACGCGCGGGATCTGGAACAGTTTCAGGCGCGCTTTGCCGGCCTGGCCAGCCAGGCGGATGACCGGATTCCCGGCGTCAAAGGCCTGAATGGGTGGGTTGCAGGGTCGCCGGGTGCTGGGCTTGCGCATCTGTACAGCGATGATCTGGCGCTGCGCCTGCCGCGCCTGTATGACCACGAGCTGGGTGGCCAGATGGCCGGGGTGTTTGGCTGGCAGCGCCAGGGCGATGCACTCACGGTGCGCTCCAGCCGCCTGCGCGTGGTGAACCCGGATGCCCACGGTGAGGCTATGGTTGCGGTGACCATGCGCCCGGAGCAGGTGCCTGAACTGCGTTTGACAGCAGAGATTTACGATGGCAACGGTGCCCGTGCCAACCACTACATTCCGCTGAAACGGTTGCCTGATGGCCTGTCCGGTTGGCTGGGGCAGGCCATCGGCGATGGCCATTTGCAGCGGGGCCAGCTGCTCTATCAAGGGCCGGTGAAAATCGATAAAAGCCGGCAGCAGGACCGGACTTTCCAGATGCGTTATCAGGGCGAGGACGTGCGCCTGTCGTTTCTGCCTGACTGGCCACAGGCCACTGGGGTGAACGCGGATGTGTGGATTAATGGCCGGGAAGTGCGAGGGGTGGCCAGCCGGGGAAATCTGCTCAATAGCCAGGTGGCGGATGTGCACGTGGACGTGCCGGCGTTTGATGATGAGACCGGACCCCGCGTGATCGTCACCGGTAAAGTTCACGGCCCGCTCAGCGACCTGGATACGGTTTTTCAGGACACCCCGCTAACAGAACAGTTACCCGACGAGGTGAAAGACTGGCGCTATCAGTCCGGCACCATGGGGGGGCAGCTAACGCTGAATATCCCGCTCAAGAAAGGGGAAGGCGCGCCCATGGTGATTGTGGATGCGTCAGTGGCCGACGGCCGGGTGGAAAATACGGAGAGAAATCTGCTGCTGACCGAGGTGCAGGCACCGGTGTATTTCCATCTGCGCGACGGGTTGCAGATGTCGAAGCTTAGCGCCTCCACGCTGGGTGGCAAGGTGACCGGCAAATGGGCCACCGACGCGGGCAAGAGCACCCTCGCCCTGGAGGGGGAGGTGCCAGTGAAGTCTGTGCGCGAGTGGCTGGGTTTCAACTGGCTGGCCCCGGCCAGTGGTTCGTTGCCGTTGGCGCTGACCATTCAGGTGCCCTGGCAGGGCTCGCCCTTTGCCCTGCACGCGACCTCCTCGCTCAAGGGCGTCACAGTGAAGGCGCCTGCGCCTCTGGGGAAAAGTGCGGCGCAGACCCGGGCGCTGACGCTGGACCTTACCGGCAATGGCCAGCGATTGGGGCTGCAGTATGGCGATGTCGTGCGCGGCGCCTTTGCGCTGGGTAAAACGGTGCGGGGCGACCTTCGATTGGGGGCCGGGACACCGCGCCCCCCCGCTTCCGGCATCGATGTGCATGGGCGCCTGGCCCGCGCCAGCGTGGAACCCTGGATCGATTTTGTCAGCGACCAGCTGGTGCCGGCCATGGAGGGCAATACGTCGGATAGTGGCGGTAATGGCGGCCAGCAAGGCGGTTTGAACAAGGTCAATGTGCAGGTGGGCACGCTGGATTTGTTCGGCGTGGATGTGCCCGGAGCGAGCCTGTCGGTGCTGCCCAGCGGCAAAGGCTGGGACCTGGCCCTGAGCAGCCCGTCCGTGGCCGGTTCCATGACCATTCCGGAAGGGTTTTCGGCCCGGGGAGACAAGCCCCTGAATGTATCCGTATCGCGGATGAATCTGACTTTGCCGGAAAGTGCTGACCCGAAATCCGGGGCGCCGCTGTCGCCGATGAATCTGCCTGCCGTGAATGCCCGCCTGGCCAACCTGCGTATCAACGGTGAAGACTTCGGTGAATGGCAGGCAGACCTGCGCCCCACGGCGCAAGGAGTGCGCATCAATAATCTACAGGGCCGCTGGCGGGCCAGCCGGATACAGGGCACGGTGGACTGGACAGAAGACAGCGGCAATCAGTACACCCGTTTCAATGGATCGCTGGCGTCCGATAATCTGGGCCGTTCCCTGAGTGCCTGGGGGCTGCCGGAAATGATTGAATCCGATGACGCCAGTGCCAAGGTTTCGCTGGGCTGGCCGCAGTGGCCACTGGCGCCGGATTACCTTGCTCTGGATGGTCAGGCGCGGGTGGATATCGGTGAGTGCCGGATTCCCGATACCGACACCAAGACCTCGTTTTTGCGGCTTTTGGGTATCCTCAATCTGGGCACCATTCAGCGCCGACTGCGGCTGGATTTCTCCGATCTGTACAAGAAGGGGCTAAGCTGTGACAGCATCAGCGGGGACTTCGCCATCGACGGCCCTCAAGTGTCCACCAGCAATCTGGCCATCGATTCGCCCTCGGCTGCCATTCGTGTGAAAGGTGCCATCGATCTTGAAAAAGAAACCCTGAACCATCAAATGGAAGTCACACTGCCCCTGTCCAGCAACCTGTATGCCGGGTGTCTGGCCGGGCCTGCCGCCTGTGCCGGTATCTTTGTGGTGGAGCGCATCTGGGGCGATAAACTGGACAAGACCGCGACCATGGAATACCGCGTGAGCGGCAGTTGGTCGAACCCGAAAGTGTCTGAAACCGAAGGGATTTTCGAATGACGGTGCCTAACGCAGCGGCACAGGTGGCCGCAATACAGATGACCAGTGGCAAAGCGCTGCAGGCCAACCTGGCGCAGGCTGCCGAACTGTTGCAGGCGGCCCGGGACAAGGGCGCCAGCCTGGCGGTATTGCCGGAAAATTTTGCGGGCTACGGCGGCGATTACTGCGCGTTGGCGGCAGAATATACCCTGCTGGAGCAGTGGCTCTGTGAGCAGGCTTCCCGGCTGGGCATGGCCATTATTGGTGGTAGCGTGCCGTCGTTGCATCGCCCGGACGGTGAGCCTGTGCCCGCTCCACGGGTGCGTACGCGCTCCCTGGCGGTCACCGCGGATGGCGAGATCGTTGGCCGTTACGACAAGTTGCATTTATTTGACGCTCAGGTGCAGGACGCCCAGGGCCAATACAGGGAATCGGATCTTTTTGAGCCTGGCGAAACCATCGTCACTGTGCCCCTGGCGGATGTGCAGGTGGGCATGGCTATCTGCTATGACCTGCGCTTTCCGGCCTTTGCCCAGCGCCTGGTGAGTGCCGGTGCCCAGTTGTTGGTCTATCCCTCGGCGTTTACCGCCGTGACCGGTGCCGCCCATTGGGAGCTGCTGCTGCGTGCTACCGCGGTGCAGACCGGTTGTTATGTGCTGGGTGCCAACCAATGCGGGCAACACGGCCCGCGTCGTGCCAGTTACGGCCATTCCATGCTGGTGTCCCCCTGGGGGGACGTGGTGGCAAGTCTGGAGAATGCGCCCGGCGCGCTTGTGGCGCCGCTGGACCTTGCTACCATGGACGAGCTTCGCCAGCGAATGCCTGTACAGCAGCATCAACGATTACGTATTGAAGGTCCTTATGACGCAAACTGATGACGCTCTTTCTATTGCCGAATCCGTGCTGTTGGCTCCGGCCAATCTGCACACCCCGCAACTGGCGTCACTGCTGAATGGCAAACTGACCGGGCAGGCGGATTACGCCGATATCTATTTTCAGCACAGCCGCCATGAGGCCTGGGTGCTGGAGGATGGCATTGTTCGTGATGCCAGTTTCAATACCGAGCGCGGCGCCGGTGTGCGTATCGTGCAGGGCGACAAGACAGGCTTTGCTTACAGCGACGATATCACCCTGGCGGCATTGCAGCAGGCCAGCGGCGCCGCGCGGGCGATTACCCGGCAGGGCCAGGATCGGCAGATCCAACTGGCCAGCCGCGCCGCCACCGCCCGTTACACCGCCATTGATCCCCTGCTGGGCTGGCCCGCCCAGGAAAAAGTCGCACTGTTGCAGCGTATTGATGCCATGGCCCGCTCCCTGGACCCGGCCATTGTGGAAGTCACCGCCAGCCTCAGTGCCGAACAGGATGTGGTGATGGTGGTGGCCAGTGACGGCACCCTGGCGGCGGATGTGCGCCCGTTGATTCGCTGCAATGTGAGTGTAATTGCCGAGCGTGCCGGTCGCCGGGAGCGTGGCAGTGCAGGCGGTGGTGGCCGTGTGGCCTATGACTGGCTGCTGCAGGAAGAGCGCATCGAAACCTGGACCCGCGAAGCGGTTCGCGGTGCCTTGCTGAATCTGGAGGCCGAAGCGGCGCCGGCTGGGACCATGCCGGTGGTATTGGGCCCCGGCTGGCCCGGCGTGCTGTTGCATGAAGCGGTCGGCCACGGGCTGGAAGGCGACTTTAATCGCAAGGGCACCTCCATGTTTGCCAAAAAAATGGGTGAGATGGTGGCGTCGCCACTGTGCTCAGTGGTGGACGACGGCACGCTGATGGATCGCCGGGGGTCCCTGAGTGTGGACGATGAAGGTACACCTTCTGCCTGCAATACCCTGATCGAGAACGGCAAGCTGGTGGGTTACATGCAGGACAAGACCAATGCCCGTCTGATGGGGGTTGCCCCCACCGGCAATGGTCGCCGTGAATCCTATGCGCACCTGCCCATGCCACGCATGACCAATACCTACATGCTGCCGGGAGAAAGTGACCCGCAGGATATTATTGCCAGCCTGGATCGTGGCATCTATGCGGTGAACTTTGCCGGCGGCCAAGTCGACATTACGTCTGGCCGTTTTGTCTTTTCTACCAGCGAAGCGTACCTGGTGGAGAAGGGCAAGATTGTCTGTCCGGTAAAAGGCGCCACCCTGATTGGCAGCGGTGCGGAAGTCATGCGTGGCATTTCCATGGTGGGTAATGACCTGGCGCTGGATTCGGGTATCGGCGTGTGTGGCAAGGATGGCCAATCCGTGCCGGTGGGGGTGGGGCAGCCAACCCTGCGCGTGGATGCGCTCACCGTGGGAGGCACCGCCTGATGTCCCAGGTTCTGGATATTCTCTCGCGCATGCGGCTGTTTGCCGGGCTCAGTGATGAGGAGCTGGCGGTGCTGGAAAAACTGGTATTCGTGAACCGGGTACCGTCCGGTGACGTGGTCTGCCGGGAAGGCGACCGCAGTGATTTTGTCTGCTTTGTGGTGCGTGGCTGCCTGGATATCGTCAAGGATAATGACGGCGGTGGTGAGGTAGTGATTGCCCACCTGCGCCCGGGTGATTCCATGGGCGAGATGGCGCTGGTGGACCATGAACCCCGCTCGGCCACCGTGCGTGCGGCGGAAGACGCCACCCTGATTGTGCTGACCCGTAAGGGTATCGAGCAGTTGCGAAAACGCAGCCCCCATGCGGTGAGTCTGGTGATGGAGAATATTGCCCGCCTGTTATGCACTCACCTGCGCCGTACCTCGTCCCAGCTGGCTCAGTTCAAGCTGCCAGTGGGCTAATGAAAGCCTGTCGCTTATGAGAAACCTGTGTCTTTTGGTATTGCTGGGGCTGCTGTCTGGCTGTGAGCCGGTGCAATTGCCGGCGGATGTGCGCATGCCCGATGGTGCTGTGTATGACGGCGACACAGAAGATAACCTGTTTCACGGTCAGGGTAGCCTGACATGGCCGGACGGTCGGTATTACGAGGGAGAATTCCAGCAAGGCTTGATGACCGGTGAGGGTCGCCTGGAAGGTCGGGACGGTTGTGTGCAGGAAGGCCACTTTGTGAATGGCGTCCTCAATGGTAAAGGGAGTTACACCTGCCCGGATGCGTCCTATCAAGGGCAGTTCACCAATGGGGAGCTGACCAAAGGCTCGGTGGCGTATCTGGACGATAATTCCTATCAGGGGGAGTTCCGTGATTTTCAACCGCACGGGCAAGGGCTCTGGGTCACCGCATCAGCAGAACAGTTTGAAGGCACCTTTGCCGAGGGTTATATGGTGAAGGGGACTTACCGCAACGAGGAAGGTTACCACTATCAGGGCGAGTTCGATTTCTTCACCTTTGAAGGCAAGGGGGAGCTGACCCGTCCGGACGGCGTGGTGATCCGCGCAACGTTTGAAAACGGCCACGCGGAAGGCCCGGGGACGCGCACGCGGCCCCGTGATGAGGGCGAGCCCGTGGTGGAAAAGGGCTTTTTTGTACGCGGCGATTACTACCCCAGTGAAAAAGCCTGGCGACAGCGCAAGCAGCAGCAGGCGGCGGCCATGGAAGCGCGGCTGTATACCGAATCCAGCCGGTTGCAGTCGGTATTGTCCTCGTTGGCGCCCCAGCGACCTGGTGTGCGCGATGTCTATTTACTGGTGGTGGGCGGCGATGGCACCGAGGCGGTGTTTGCCCGTGAGGTGGACTGGGTGGCTGAACGGTTGGGCTCGGTGTTTGATTTGAAGCGCCGCCATGTACGTCTGATTAATGGCGGTAGCGATGATTTGCCGCTGGCCACCCGTACCAGTGTGCAGGAAAGTCTCAAGGCACTGGATGCCTTGCTGGACCCTGACGAAGATTTATTGCTGGTGCATTTTGTCAGCCACGGTTCTCCCGACGGTGATCTGCTGCTGGATGACAAAAGCCTGAAGCTCAACAACCTCACCGTGGCTGATGGCAAGCAATGGTTGAATGGATTGTCTGCCCGACATCAGTGGGTGATCGTGTCGGCCTGTTATTCGGGCAAGTGGGTGGAAGGCCTGGCGACGCCGGAGCGAGTGGTGTTTTCCTCTGCGGCAGCCGATCGCACTTCGTTCGGTTGTGGTGATGATTCCGAGCGGACCTGGTTCAGCAAGGCGCTGTTCGGCGAAGCGATGGCTGCCGGGGTCAATGATCCGCAGGCCTGGTTCGACGCGGCGAACGAAAAAGTGGCGCTGATGGAAAAGGAACAGGGCATCGAGGGTGAGGCCCATTCGCAACCGCAGAAATCTGTGGGCGGGCGTTTTTTAAGCTGGTGGCAGGCGGATAAAGCCGCCCTGGTGGTTCCGGGACGGCCTTGATATGGCTTTGGGCAACGCGCCGATGTCAGTACAGCGGCGCCGTCTTGTCCAGCTGGTTCAGGTAATTGATTAGCTTGCGGCGCTCGCGTTTGAATTTTTCCTTTTCCGCGGGGGGCGCGTCGGCGGGATCTTTCACACGGGCCTTCAGTGCATTGCGTGTCAGGTTGCGCAGTTGCTGGCGGTCACCGTGGGGAAAGAATTCCAGAATTTGTTGCACGGTGCTTTCCGCATCTTTGGGTTGCTCGCAGACCACAATCTGCTCCACCCAGTTGCTGAGGCGCTGCTGGCGAAACGGATCATTGAGCCGCTCCAGCGCCTGAATGATCTGTTCGCTGTTGGTTTCGCGAATGAGCCGGCCGATGTATTGGGCATGGCGGCGGCGTGCCTCGTGGCTGGTGATGCGTGTGGCTTCAACCAGCGCGTATTGCAGATCGTCACGCAGGGGCAGGCGCTCGCGCTCCACCTGTTTCATGTCCATCAGTAACAGACCCAGCTCTTGCAAGGCATTGTCTTCGCGCTTTTGCTGGCCCTTGCTGGTGATCTGGTCGTCGCTATACTCGGTCATAACTGTTTAATACCCATCAATGGAACCGCTATTTTATGTCTGATTCCTCCCCAACGACAGCCGAACTCGACAATACGCAGTTACAACAGGCCAAAGATACGGCTGCCTGGCTGATAGAAGAGGCCAAGCGGCAGGGCGCTGATGCGGCGGAAGTGGGAGTAAGCCTGTCCCAGGGCTATTCGGTCAATGTGCGGCAGGGCGAAGTGGAAACAGTGGAATTCCACCGCGACCGGGGTGTGTCGGTGACCGTGTACAAGGGGCAGCGCAAAGGTCACGCCAGTAGTTCCGATGATAACCGTGATAGTTTGCGCGCCACCCTGGCCGCTGCCACGGCTATTGCCGGTTACACCGAGGAAGACCGTTATGCGGGGTTGGCGCCAGCGGCCGACCTGGCCAGGGAGGTGACAGACCTGGATCTGTATCACCCCTGGGCCATGGATACCCAATCTGCCATTGAGCAGGCGCTGCGTTGTGAAACCGTGGCCCGTGACGATGCGCGCATCGTTAATTCCGAGGGTGCCTCCGTCAACAGTGGGGCCAGCCTGCGGGTGTATGCCACCTCGGAAGGTTTTTTGCACGGCTACCGTGGTACCCACCACAGCCGTGTGTGCAGTGTGGTGGCGGAAGATGAGGCCGGCATGCAGCGCGATTACTGGTATGACGGTGGGCGTGTAGGGGATCGTCTGGCGTCTGCCGAAGCGGTGGGTGAGCAGGCCCGTGAGCGTGCCCTGGCCCGGTTGGGTGCCGAGGTGCCGGAAACCGGTGAACTGCCGGTGATCTTCGCCCCGGAAGTGGCGTCGGGTCTGTTGGGACATCTGGTTTCTGCGATCAGCGGCGGAGCGCTGTATCGCCGTAGCTCTTTTCTGCAGGACTGCCTGGGCAAGGCGGTGTTGCCGGCCGGGTTTCAGCTCACGGAAAATCCGCACCTGGCGGCGGGCAACGCGTCGGCGCCTTTCGATGGTGACGGCTTGCCCACCCGGGCGCAGGCGTTTGTGGAAGACGGTGTGCTCAAACAGTATGCGTTGGGTCTGTATGCCAGCCGGCGTTTGGACATGGCGCCCACCGGCAATGGTGGCGGCGTGCGCAATGTGCGCATTACCGATACTGGTGATTCGCTGGCGGAGCTGATGGCCAAGGTGCCTAAGGGGATTCTGATCACTGAGGTCATGGGGCAGGGCATCAATTTGGTCACCGGAGATTACTCCCGGGGAGCAAGCGGTTTCTGGTTTGAGAACGGTGTCATACAAGGTGCCTTGCAAGAGTTTACTATTGCCGGCCACCTGGGGGAGATGCTGCTGGGGATTCAAGGTAGTGGCACGGATGTGGATTACCGCGGGAATATTGCCTGTGGATCCTTGCTGTTGTCGCCCATCAAGATTGCCGGCCGGTAATGGCCTCCGGTGTAATTCGATTTTTTTGACTTGGGAAAGGGAAGGAACCAACGAATGAGTGATATGAATCCGTATCAACAGCCGCAATCGGATGTGGCCAATGCGGCGCCGGCCAGCGCCAATGAGTTCACCATCATTGCGCCACGCAAAATTAGCGTGGGTGATGCCATGGGCTGGATTGGCAAAGGCCATGGCATGCTCAGCGGGCATTGGGGTGTGGTACTGGGCGCGCTGGTAGTGACTGTGCTGATCACTTCTGCCTTGCAGATCATTCCGCTTCTGGGTGCGATTGCCCAGATACTGCTGACTCCGCTGCTGTACGCGGGCATTGTGAAAATCTTTCATCGTATCGATACGGAAAACCGTTCTGATTTCTCGGATCTGTTCGCCGGGTTTTCTGACCGTACCAGTCCACTGATCATGACCGCGGTGGCGCAGTTGGTGGTGCTGCTGGTGGCGGGCGTCGTATTGGGTGGCCTGTTTTTCCTGCTCGGCCGTGACGGCGGTACTGCGGCCATTGTGGTGCTTGGCCTGTTGGCCACGGTAGCCATGTTTGTCTTCATGTTCTTGTTTTACTTCGCCGTGCCGCTGATCTTTTTGGGGCAAAAAGGGGTGGTCGACGCCATGAAGCTGAGCCTGGATGCCTGCCTGAAAAATATCATCCCCTTCATCGTTTATACCCTGGTGATCTCCCTGATCCTGGTGGTGGCGGCGATTCCTCTCCTGTTGGGGTGGTTGTTCGTGATGCCGATTCTGGCCGGTGCGTACTACGTATCGTTCAAGCAGCTGTTTGTGGAATAAGTTCTGCGACAGAGCGTGATGCACAAAAAAGGCGCCGCGTTCGGCGCCTTTTTTGTTGTTGTGGGGCCAATGAAGGCCGGTGTCTTGTTACGTTAGCAGGTGAGCATAGAGCACCGTGGCCAGGCCGAGGAAGGCAAAGAAGCCGACAATATCGGTAATGGTGGTCAACACCACGGACCCGGCCAGGGCGGGATCAATGCCGAGGCGCTTCATGGTGATGGGTAGCAGGGCGCCGGCGCTGGCGGCCATCACCAGGTTGATCACCATGGCGGCGGCTATCACCATGCCCAGATTCGGGTCGTTGAACCACAGCCCGGCGGTAATGCCGATCACGGTTGCCCAGAGCAGGCCATTGATGGCGCCCACGGACAGTTCCTTGAACAGCAGGTAGCGGGTGTTGTTGGACTGGATCTGGCCCAATGCCATGGCGCGGATTACCAGGGTCAGTGTCTGGCTGCCGGCGATGCCGCCCATGCTGGCCACGATGGGCATCAGGATGGCCAGCGCCACGACTTTCTCCAGGGTGGCTTCAAACAGGCCGATGACGGCTGAGGCGGCGAGCGCGGTCAACAGGTTGATGCCCAGCCACAGGGCCCGGCGGCGGGCGGTTTGCCACACGGAGCCGAAGGTGTCTTCGTCTTCATCCAGACCGGCCATGCTCATCAGTGAGTGATCCGCTTCTTCGCGGATTACGTCAACCACGTCGTCAATGGTGATCCGGCCCACCAGCATGCCGTCTTCATCCACCACTGGGGCGGTTACCAAATCGTGGCGTTCGAAGATCTTTGCCACTTCATGGGCGGGCAGGGTGGCGGTAATGGATTCCGTGTCGGTGATCATGGCTTCGCGCACGGTGGTGCCCGGGTCGCTGATCAGTACCTTGGTCAGCGGCAGCAGGCCGATGAACTGGTTTTTCCGGTTCACTACGGCCAGGTTATCCGTGGTGCGAGGAATCTCGCCGCGGCGACGCAGGTAGCGCTGGACAACCTCGAAGGTGATCTCGGGACGCACGGTGATCACGTCCGTGTTCATCAGGCCACCGGCGGTATCTTCCGGGTAGCTGAGTACATGCTCCAGTCGTTCGCGGTTCTGTTCGTCCAGGCTGGCCATCACCTGGGAGGTGACATGGTCCGGCAGCTCTTGCAGCAAATCCGCCAGGTCATCCGTGTCCAGTTCTTCAACCAGCGATACCAGCTCGTCGGTGGACAGGTTTCGCAGTAGTTCGACCCGGACCTCTTCGCCCAGGTATTGCAGGACTTCGGATTCCTGATCTTTATGCAGCAGCTGCCAGAGAATTTCCCGTTCCCGTGGCGGGGAGGATTCCAGTAAATGCGCCGCTTCCGCACCGGGCAAATTGTTGATCAGCTGACGTACCTGGGTATAGGTACCGCTGGCCAGGGCGCGGTTAATGGCTTTTAAATGCTGTTGGCTACGGCTGCTATCGGCGGGCATGGCTCCTCCTTGCTGGAAGAGAGTTTACACGAGGCGGTGTGAAGGCCGAAGCGTCGCCGGTGAGATGGCGGTAAAGAGTGGTAAATTTCCCGGTGATTCGAGGGTTATTCGCCTTCGTCGAAACAGCGGGCGAACAGGTCTTCCAGTTCGTCCATGGCGTGTTGTTCGTCTTCCCCTTCCACCTGAAAAGTGACGCTGCTGCCTTTCGCTGCGCCAAGCATGAGCAGCCCCATGATGCTTTTTGCGTCGATGGTCTGGCTCTTGTGCAGTACCAGAATGCGGCTGTCGTAGCGGGAGGCCACGCTGACCACTTTGGCGGCAGCGCGGGCATGCAGGCCGAGTTTGTTGATTACGTCGAGTTTTTTTTCAATCATCGGGCGTCTTGTGGTCAGAAGTCATCTGAAAGGGTAAAGGCCGGGTGTCAGGTCATGGCCGGGTTACGGCTCTCTGGGCAGTTCCCGGTGACGAACCTGAAGGGCAATGCCTTTGGCGCGCAGATTCCATGCCAGCTGTTCGGTGATAAAGACTGAGCGATGGCGCCCGCCGGTACAGCCGATGGCGACGGTCACGTAGCTACGATCGCTATGGGCAAACGCCGGTAACCAGCGCGCCACGAAATCGCCGATGTCCTTGAGCATATCGTGACTGGCTTGATGCTGGCTGAGGAAATCGATGATGCAGTCATCCTTGCCGGTAAAGGGGCGCAGGTCTGCATGCCAGTGCGGGTTGGGCAATACCCGTACATCGAACACCAGGTCCGCGTCGGTGGGCAGGCCATTCTTGAAGCCGAAGGATTCCAGCTGTAGCGACAGGGCGGCTTCACGGCGGGCCACCCGCTCGCGCATCAGGTTGCGCAAGGTGTGAACGTCGTGGTTGCTACTGTCGATGACCAGGTCGGCGCGCTGGCGGATGTTGGCCAGCAGTTCCCGTTCATGGCCGATGGCATCGGCCAGTGAGCGCTCGCCGGTGCCCAGCGGGTGGCGGCGACGGGTGGCGCTGAAGCGGGTCTGCAGGGTGTGGTCATCTGCGTCCAGGTAGATGATTTCACTGCCCACCTGCTGTTCGTTCAAGGCTTCAAGGATGTTGTCGAAAGCCAGTAGCTGGGCGGGGAGGTTGCGGGCATCAATGCCCACAGCGACCCGCTCAATCGGCGGTTCGCCCTCGCTGAGCTGTTTCGCCAGTGTCGGCAGCATGCCGGCGGGCAGGTTGTCGACACAATAAAAACCCTGGTCCTCCAGCGCTTGCAGCGCGGTGGTTTTCCCGGACCCGGAACGGCCACTGATAATGGTGAGTTTCATGGTTTCACCGCTGGCACGCCACACGCAGCACGCTGGCACGCAAAATCGATAGACAAGGGGGTGTTTAGGGCGTGTTGCATGATGCGTGAAAGCTTGTTGCGTTCCTTCATGATGCCAGTCGCAACTCCGCTTCGGACTCTACGGCTGTTTGATAGAGGTGTTGGTTATCGGTGCTGTGGCGCAGTTCCGCACGGTAGCTGTCGTCGTTGAACAGGGATGCCAGGTGGCTGAGTGTCTTGAGATGCTGTTCCGGGTTGTCCTGGGGGACCAGCAACACAAACACCAGGTCCACGGGGTGTCCGTCAACGGCGTCGAAATCGATGGGGTTTTCCAGTTTCAATAACAGGCCGACCGCTTGCTGGCAGTGTCCGAGCCGGCAGTGGGGAATGGCAATGCCTTCGCCAATGCCGGTGGAACCGAGTTTTTCCCGGGCCACCAGCGCATCGAAGACCTCCTGTTCATTGAGGCTGTCACAGCTGGCCGCGGCCAGCTGTGCAACCTGATCCAGCAGTTGTTTCTTGCTGCTGGCCTGCACGCCATGATGGGTGCGGGCCAGAGTCAGTAGTTCGCGAACTCGCATAATTGTCGCTTTGGGTTAGTGACCGTGCTTGTGGCTGACGGCCTTTTCCTTGTGTTTGAGAATCTGGCGGTCCAGCTTGTCCGTCAGCTTGTCGATCGCTGCATACATGTCTCCGGCCTCAGCGGTGGCGAAGACATCGGCTCCGGAAATATGAATCGTGGATTCGGCTTTATGGGTTTTCGGTTCCGGAGAGAGAATCACCTGGACGCTGGTGATTTGATCGAAATGGCGCTCCAGGCGGGAAAATTTGTCACCCACATAGGCACGCAAGGCATCGGTAATATCCAGGTGATGACCGCTGATATTAATTTGCATGGCTGGCTCCTTTACCTGTTTGGGATCCGTCCTGGCGCCCTACACCAAACGCTTGCGGGCGCTGGAAGACGGTATTCGCATCGCTTCTCTGTATTTGGCGACGGTCCGGCGCGCTACATTGATTCCCTGCTCATTCAGCAAGCTGGCCAGCTTGTTATCGCTGAGCGGCTTGCGGGGATTCTCGGCAGCGACCAGCTTCTTAATAATGGCACGAATAGCGGTGGAGGAACACTCACCGCCGCCGTCGGTTCCCACGTGACTGGAAAAGAAATATTTCAGCTCAAAGACACCGCGGGGTGTCATCATGTATTTCTGGTTGGTGACCCGACTGATGGTCGATTCATGCATCTCAACGGCGTCGGCGATATCCGCCAGAACCAGGGGTTTCATGGCTTCATCGCCATAATCAAAGAACCCTTGTTGCACATCGACGATGCGGGTGGCCACCTTGAGCAGGGTGTCATGGCGGCTCTGCAGGCTCTTGATGAACCATTTGGCTTCCTGAACACAATTGCGCAGATATTGCCCGTCTTCACCGCTGGTGGTGCGGGCGATGTTAGCGTATTGCTGTTGCAGATTGACCCGGGGAAGGACGTCGTCGTTGAGGCTGACCTGCCAGCGGCCTTGATGCTGACGCACGATCACGTCGGGAACCGCGTAGTCCACCTGGGGCTCGCCGATCTGCTCGCCGGGGGCCGGGTCCAGGGTGCGTAGCAGGGACAGGGCCTCCAGCAGGACGTCTTCGCTGGTCTGCAGGGTGCGACGCAGGGCGGCGTAGTCGTGTTTTTCCAGCAGGTCCAGGTGAGCCAGCAGGGCACAGGCTTCGTCGCGCAGGGCGGTATCGGCGGGCAATTGGCGTAGTTGCACGCCCAGACAGTCCGCCAGATCGATGCTGGCGACGCCGACGGGGTCGAACTGCTGCAGACGGTGCTGCACGGCAAGCACTTCGTCGCGCTCCAGTTCATCGCCTTCGGTGAGCAGCTCCGGCTGGGCGTTCACCATGTCGACGATGTCGTCCAGGGGCACGGTGATATAGCCGCGGTCGTCCAGGGATTCAATGATTGTCATGGCGATAATGCGGTCCACATCGCTCATGGGGGTCAAGTTCAGTTGCCAGAGCAGGTGGTCCTGAAGATTGCCGGAGACCGCGTGGCGTTGCTGCCATTCGTCTGCATCGTCGGGGAGGGAGGCGGTGGCGCTGCTGGTCTGGCCGGAATAGACATCGTCCCACTCGGTTTCTGCGCCGGGTTCGTCCTGCACCAGTTCCTCTAGGGCGTCGTCACGCTCGGTGTCCAGCTCCTCGTCCTGACGTTCTTCGTCATGTTCGGGCAGGCTGTCGTCACCGAAATCGTCGGCCAGCTCCAGTAGGGGGTTGCTCTCCACGGCCTGCTGGATTTCCTGGCGCAGGTCCAGCGTGGACAGTTGCAAGAGGCGGATGGCCTGCTGCAGCTGCGGCGTCATGGTGAGCTGCTGGCCAATTTGTAGTTGTAGTGTGGGTTTCATACTGCTCGGTATTCTGCGGATCCCCAAAACACGAGAATACCAAGCTAATCATGCAACTTGCAATAATTGTGCCATTGGTCTTTGTGTGCTAGGTGAATGGCGTTGGCAGGTGGTGGTGGGCCGTTGGTGGCGAGGCGAGCAGCAATGTGGGTTGTGGGTGTGCCAGCAAGCAGCCGCGTCCAGGCATTGGGCACGGCTGCTTTGCTTTCAGGCTGGTTCGTGCTTTCACTGCGTCGCTGGCAATCTGTTTAGAGCCTGAAATCGGCGCCCAAGTACACATCCCGCACCTGCTGGTTGGCGAGGATGATGTCCGCATCGCCGGAGGCAATGATGTGGCCGGCGCTGACGATATAGGCGGTGTCGCAGATATCCAGCGTTTCACGCACATTGTGGTCAGTGATCAGGACGCCAATACCACGGTCTTTCAGGTGGCGAATGATGCCCTTGATGTCGTTGACCGAGATCGGATCCACCCCGGCAAAGGGTTCGTCCAGCAGGATAAAGTCCGGGTCAGTGGCCAGGCCGCGGGCAATCTCCGCCCGGCGACGCTCGCCGCCGGACAGGCTCATCCCCAGCGAATCGCGAATGTGGCCGATGTGGAATTCCTTGAGCAGGCTCTCCATGCGCTCGTGGCGCTCTGCCTTGCTCAGCTCCTTGCGGGTTTCCAGAATCGCCATGATGTTTTCTTCCACCGTCAGGCGACGGAAGATGCTGGCCTCCTGGGGCAGGTAGCCGATCCCGCGCTGGGCGCGACCGTGCATGGGCAGGTGGGTGATGTCGCTGTCATTGATCTCAATGCGGCCGGCATCGGCTTCCACCAGCCCGACAATCATGTAGAAGCAGGTGGTTTTGCCGGCGCCATTGGGGCCCAGCAGCCCGACAATCTGGCCGGCTTCCACGTCTAGGGAGACATCCTCGATGACCCGGCGGCCTTTGTAGCTTTTTGCCAGGTGGTGGGCGCGTAAGTGGCTCATGGTGTACTCGGCTCCGCGTCGGGTGAGGCGGTGTCGTTGCCGTCACCGGGGGTGTCGTTTGAGCTGCTGGTGTCTTCGTCACCGGCTGCATCGTCGTCGTTGCGGGTGGCGTTGGTCTGATTCTCGGCCGGGATCACCAGTCGAACACGTTGGTCGCCTTCACTGCTGGCGTCCACGCGTTTGGAGTCCAGGCTGTATTCCACCTTGGCGCCTTCAAACGTATTGCCCTGATGCTCGATGTAAGCGTCGCCGGTGAGGACCAGGGTGCGCGCGTTAATGTCGTATACCAGGTTTTCGGCGTGGGCATTCAGCCCCTCGCCTTCTTCCATGCGCACGGGGGAGCCGGTGGCTTCCACCCGGACCAGGTCGCCATTTCTGGTGAACAGGCGCATTTCGTCAGCAAACAGTTTGCGCTTGCCCTGAATCAGTTCCACGTTGCCCCGGTACAGGCCGCTGCCAGCGTCCTGTTCGAAGCGGCCACTGTCTGCCGTGACCTGGATGGGGCCGTCCATGGGGGCGGCCTGAACGCCCAGGGGCAATGTCGCCAGCAAGGCCAGTGCGGCGAGGCGGCGGGTGCTATGAAGCCGGTGCTTCAAACTCACTCTTTACTCCTTGTTTCAGGTTCAGAATGCCCTTGTCGAGATCGGCTTCCAGGGCGCCGGCACGAGTCTGGCCGGAGTCGAATGTCATTTCCACATCGCCTGGGGTGGTGGCAATGTTGGTTTCGCTATCGAAGCGCAATTCGTCGGTATCCAGGTTCACTTTCTGGGTGGGGTTGTCCACATTGACCTTGCCGAAAAAAGTAATCAGGTTGCCGTCGCCTTCCACGGTGCCTTGCTCGCTGGTGATGGTCCAGCTGCCCTTGTCGTTGGCCATGACCAGCACCGGCGCTTCCATTTCGGTAAGCGGGTTGTGATCAAACTGCACCAGGTTGTTGGCGGTCAGGTGGTATTGCAGGGTGCCGTCCTTTTCACTGAAAGCCCGGGCGGTCACGTCGTCGGCAATGATCGCCGGCGCCTGCATTACAGCGTTATCCTGACCGGGCAGGGTACTGTCCCACTCGTGGAGCGTCATCAGCATGACCAGCCCCAGCAGCAAGATGCCGGTTGCGCTTAATAGTCCCTGACGTTTCATGCCTGGCTCCGCAGGGCGAGAATGGCGTCGCAGATTTCCCGGACGGCGCCTTCACCACCACGTCGTTCGGTAACGTGATCGGCGGCGCTTTTGGCGCAGTCGTGGGCATTGGCCGGGGCAAAGCTCAGGCGGGCCCAGAGCAGGGCGCTCACATCGGGTTCGTCGTCGCCGGCATAGCCGGTTTCGTGGGCTGCGATACTCAGTGATTCAGCCAGCGCTTCCAGTGCCACTCCTTTGTCTTCGCGACCCTGAATCACGTGTTCAATACCCAGATCTGCCGCGCGTTTGGCCACCATGGGGGAGTTGCGCCCGGTGATGATTGCCAGGGTCACGCCGCTGGCGGCCAGCTTTTTCAGGCCGTGGCCGTCCAGGGTGTTGAAGACTTTCAGTTCTTCGCCTTGGGGGCCGAACAGTAGGCGTCCGTCGGTCATTACGCCGTCCACGTCGAACGCCATCAGGCGCAGGTTCTGGGCATCAACGGAGGAAAATTGCATGGGCATTTATACCACCCCCGCGCGTAGCAGGTCCTGCATGTTGAAGGCGCCAAGGGGCCTGCCTGCATTATCGCAAACCATCAGGCCGTTGATTTTGCGGCTTTCCATGATTTGCAGCGCTTCTGCCGCCAGATGGCCCTGGGCGATGGTGATCGGGTCGGTGACCATGACCTCGGCAATGGTGGCTTTGCGAATATCAATGTCCCGGTCGAATATGCGGCGCAGATCCCCATCCGTAAAGATGCCCGCCAGGGTGCCGTCGTCCTGAGTGACGGCGGTCATGCCCAAGCCCTTATGGGTCATTTCCAGCAGGGCTTCGCTGAGCGACGTGTCTGCGCTGACCACGGGAAGCTGTTCGCCGGCGTGCATGATGTCATCCACTTTCAGCAGCAGGCGCCGGCCCAGGCTGCCACCGGGGTGGCTGAGGGCGAAGTCTTCCGGGGTGAAGCCGCGGGCTTCCAGCAGGGCGATGGCCAGAGCGTCGCCCATGGCCAGAGCGGCCGTGGTGGAGGAGGTCGGCGCCAGGTTATGGGGACAGGCCTCTTCTGCGACCGCGACGGTCAGGTGTACATCGGAAAGTTGTGCCAGCGCAGATTGTGGGCGGCCGGTCATCCCGACCAGGCCAGTGCCCTTGCGTTTGATCACCGGCAGAATGGCCAGCACTTCGGCGGTTTCGCCGGAATTGGAGAGCGCCAGTACCACGTCATCCGGAGTGATCATGCCCAGATCCCCGTGGGACGCTTCGCCGGGATGGACAAAGAAAGAGGGTGTGCCGGTGCTGGCCAGGGTGGCCGCCAGTTTGCTGCCCACATGACCGCTCTTGCCCATGCCGGTGACGATCACGCGGCCTTTGGCATTCAGCATCAGATCGCAGGCAGCAGAAAAGCTGGTGTCCAGGCTGTCTTTCAGGGCATCCACGGCCCGGGCTTCGATATCCAGCACCCGTTGACCGACGCTGATATGGTCGTGACTCATGCGTTCTCCTTGGCGTTGGCGGCGATTATACACCGGTTGCCCCCTTCACGTTGACCCGTAATCGGTACCCTGGCCTTCTGCGCGGGAACCGTATCGAACTCTGTGACTCCAATAAAACAATCAAGGTTCACGATGTTGCCGCTGTTGATGACTGGACAGGGGGTAAAGAACACCGTAAAACCGCCGGAGACTAACAGGGAGTAATCTATGCATTTGCAACGGTATATTCGAACGTGGCTGCACGCCGGTCTGGTGGTTCTGCTGGCAGGCATGGCCACATTGGCTCATGCCGAGAGCGACCCGCGCCAAGTGGTGTCGGACGCCGTGGAACGCATGACATCCCGCATCGAGGCGGAGCGCGAGGCGCTCAAGGCGGATCCGGACAAAGCCAAGGCGCTGGTCCGTGAAGAGCTGGCTGACCTGGTGGATTTCAAGCGCATCACCCGCATGGTTATGGGGGACTACTTTGGTCCGTCCAGCAAGGAGCAGAAATACCGTTTTCTGGATGTGTTCAAAAACAGCCTGATTAACACCTATGCATCCGGCATTACCCTGTATGACGGCCAGAAAATCGAAACTCTGCCCATGCAGGACGGTGATCGTAAAGGCGACTATGCACGGGTGCGCATGGAGGTGAAAACCAACTCCGGGCAGGTGGTGCCGATCTACTACACCCTGTTCTTGCGTGATGATCAGTGGAAAGTGATCAACGTGTATGTGAATGGCCTGGATTTGCGCGATACCTTCAAGAGCCAGTTCGCCCAGGGCATGCAGCAGTACAACGATATCGACAAGGTGATCGATAACTGGTCTGCGGATGCCAAGATTGATGCCGGGATCGACGAGGCCAAACAGGGCGAGTGAACCCGCCTGCCGTGGTAAGGGGCAGCGTGCTCGCGTATTATTACGCCCTTGATGACGATTTGATGGAGCGGCTGCAGGCCGCTCCAGTGCTGTTTGGGCCTGACCAGGGCCCTGATGAGGAGCAAAGATGAATCCGGAAGAAGTTCAGGCATTGGTTGATGCCGGTTTTGACAATGCCGATGTGGCAGTGGAAGGCGGTGGTGACCGGTTCCAGATTCGTGTGGTGTCAGAGGCCTTTGCCGGCCTGATGCCGGTGAAACGCCAGCAGCTGGTATACGCCACCATCGACGAGCAGATCAAAAGCAACACCATCCATGCCGTGCAGATTATTGCCTTTACTCCGGCGGAGTGGGAAAAAGCCCAGAATCAGGGCCTGTCCTGACCCCGGCCCCAGGCCGAAAACGGGTTGGAAGAACGCAACCATCTAGAGACAGTTCATGGATAAATTGATCATCACCGGCGGCCAGCGGCTGGACGGCGACATTCGTATTTCCGGGGCCAAGAATGCGGCGCTGCCGATTCTGGCCGCCACGTTGCTGGCCGATGAGCCAGTGACGGTGGGGAATTTGCCGCACCTGCAGGACGTGACCACCCTGATCGAATTGCTCGGCAGGATGGGAGTCCATGTGGTGATTGATGACCGCATGAATGTGGAGGTGAATGCCACCACCATCAAGGAGCTGACCGCTCCCTACGAGCTGGTGAAAACCATGCGTGCGTCGATCCTGGTGCTGGGCCCCATGGTCGCGCATTTCGGCAAGGCGTCGGTCTCCTTGCCTGGCGGTTGTGCCATTGGTTCGCGCCCGGTGGATATTCACCTGCGCGGCCTGGAGGCCATGGGTGCGGATATCGAAGTGGCCAATGGCTACGTGAATGCCAGTGTGGACGGCCGCTTGAAGGGGGCCCGCATCGTCATGGATGTGGTCACCGTGACCGGTACCGAAAACCTGATGATGGCGGCGGCGCTGGCGGAAGGCACCACCTACCTGGAAAACGCGGCCCGTGAACCGGAAGTGGTGGATCTGGCCAACTTCATCAACGCCATGGGTGGCAAGATCAGCGGGGCTGGCACCGACACCATTACCATTGAAGGGGTCGAGCGTCTTACCGGCTGTCACCATCAGGTGATTGCCGATCGCATCGAAACCGGTACCTACCTGATTGCCGCTGCCATCACCGGTGGCCGTATCAAGACCAAGGACACTGTGCCAGGCATTCTTGATGCGGTGCTACAAAAGCTGGAAGAAGCCGGCGCGAAAATCACCACCGGCGATGACTGGATTGAGTTGGACATGGAAGGGCGCCGTCCCAAAGCCGTGTCCCTGCGTACCGCGCCTTACCCGGCCATGCCCACCGATATGCAGGCCCAGTTCATGGCTCTGAATCTGGTGGCTGAAGGCACGGGCACCATCGTCGAAACCATTTTCGAAAACCGTTTCATGCACGTGCAGGAAATGAACCGCATGGGCGCGGATATTGAAGTGCAGGGCAACACCGCCATTTGCCGGGGAGTGGAACAGCTTACCGGTGCGCCGGTGATGGCCACGGACCTGCGCGCCTCGGCCTCACTGGTGATCGCGGCGCTGGCGGCATCCGGTGAAACCACGGTGGACCGCATCTACCATATTGATCGCGGCTACGAGTGCATCGAAGAGAAACTGCAATCGCTGGGCGCGGTTATCCGTCGCGTACCACGCTGATCGGATCGGGACCTGTGATGAGCAAGCCATTGACCATCGCCCTCTCCAAAGGGCGCATTCTCAAGGAAACCCTGCCTCTGCTGAAAGCGGCGGGTATTGAGCTGCTGGAAGACCCGGCGGCATCGCGCAAGCTGATTTTCGATACCACCCGTGAGGATGTGAAAATCATCATCATCCGCGCCACAGACGTGCCGCCCTATGTGCAGCATGGCGCGGCGGATATCGGTGTGGCCGGCAAGGATGTGCTCATGGAGCACGGCGGTGACGGGGTCTTTGAGCCAGTGGACCTGGATATCGCCCGCTGCAAATTGATGGTGGCGGCCATGAAGGACGCCCCGGAAACCGGCAGCCGCCTGCGCGTGGCCACCAAGTTTGTGAATGTGGCCAAAGCCTATTACGCCCAGCAGGGCAAACAGGCAGAAGTGATCAAGCTGTATGGCGCCATGGAATTGGCCCCGTTGGTGGGGCTGGCGGACCGCATCGTGGATATCGTCGATACCGGCAATACCCTGCGCGCCAATGGCTTGGAGCCCACGGAACTGATTGCGCATATTTCCACCCGTGTGATCGTCAACCGGGCCAGCATGAAGACCCGTCACAGTGATATCCAGACGATCCTGGACAAGTTGGCCGAGGCGGTGGATGCCCGCAAGGCCGGTTAGTGTTTTTTATCACCGAGGTCACGGCACTCCCAGAGTAAACCGCTAACGCCGGTTGATGTGGTGTTGAGCGAGAGTCGCTGTTGATCTGTGTGATAGAAAAAGCTTGGTCTTTTCCTCAGTGAATCCTGTGCCCTCTGTGGTAAAAATAGATTGTGACTTTTAAAACGGTGCCAACCATGGAAACCACCTGGCTTAATGCCCAAGACGCGGACTTCGATGCCAAGCTGGCTGTGCTCACCGCCTGGTCGGAAGAGCGCGACGAAGAAGTGGCCGATCGCGTGCGCGGCATTCTCAAGGATGTGGCCCGGCGCGGCGACGCGGCACTGGTGGAATACACCAACCGCTTTGATCGTCGTGACGTGGCCAGCATGGCTGAACTGGTGGTGGATCACGCCCAGTTGCAAGCCGCGCTGTCGCGTATTCCTGCCGAGCAGCGTGAGGCTCTGGAAGCCGCCGCCGAGCGCGTACGTCGCTACCATGAAAAGCAGAAACAGGATTCCTGGCACTACCGCGAAGCCGATGGCACCTTGCTGGGCCAGCAGGTGACGCCACTGGATCGGGCCGGCATCTATGTGCCCGGTGGCAAGGCGGCGTATCCCAGTTCCGTGTTGATGAATGCGCTGCCGGCAAAGGTGGCCGGTGTGGGCGAAATCATTATGGTTTCGCCCGCCCCGGACGGCATTATCAATGACATGGTGCTGGCGGCGGCGGCCATCGCCGGGGTCGACAAGCTCTTTACTCTGGGCGGCGGGCAAGCGGTGGCCGCGTTGGCCTACGGCACCGAAACCGTGCCCGCGGTGGACAAAATTGTCGGCCCCGGCAACATCTATGTGGCCGAAGCCAAGCGGCAGGTGTTTGGCAAAGTGGGCATCGACATGATTGCCGGTCCCTCGGAAATTCTGGTGGTTTGTGACGGCAAGACCGACCCGGACTGGATTGCCATGGACCTGTTTTCTCAGGCGGAGCACGATGAGGAAGCCCAGGCGATTCTGGTGTCCCCGGATGCGGCGTTCCTGAATCAGGTGGCCGAATCCATGGAAAGCCTGGCGACGACCCTGGAGCGCGAGACCATTATTCGTACCTCCATGAAGCATCGCGGTGCACTGATTCAGGTGAAAGACCTGGATCAGGCCATCGAGATCGCCAACCGCATTGCCTCGGAACACCTGGAATTATCCATTGATGACGCGGAGCAGTGGGCAAAAAAAATTCGCCATGCCGGTGCGATTTTTCTGGGCCGTCACACGCCGGAAGCGCTGGGTGATTACTGTGCCGGGCCAAATCACGTCCTGCCTACCAGCGCTACCGCGCGCTTTTCGTCGCCGCTGGGCGTGTACGATTTCCAGAAACGCAGCTCGTTGATTGGCTGCTCCCCGGAAGGGGCCAGCACCCTGGCAAAAATCGCCTCCCCGCTGGCGCGCGGCGAAAGCCTCACGGCCCACGCCCGCAGTGCGGAATATAGAATCAAGAAACGCTAACACGCCTCACGCACCACGCCTTCACGCGTGTTGTGTGTTGCCTGATGCATGCAGGCGGAACCACTATGAGTAAATACTGGAGCGACTTCGTTCATGGGCTGGAGCCTTATGTGCCCGGTGAGCAGCCCAAGATGGACAAGCTGGTAAAGCTGAACACCAATGAGCACCCGCTCGGCCCGTCGCCGAAAGTGATTGAGATGATCCGCGCTGAAGCGGACGACCGGCTGCGGCTGTACCCGGACCCGGACAGCAGCCAGCTCAAGCAGGCCATCGCCGATTACTATTTCAATCAAGGCTACGGGATCAAGCGCTCCCAGGTGTTTGTTGGCAATGGCTCCGACGAAGTGCTGGCGCACCTGTTTATGGCGTTTTTCAAACAGGAGCAGCCGCTGTTGTTCCCGGATATTACCTACAGCTTCTACAAGGTCTACTGCGGCCTGTATCAAATCGACTATCAGCCGGTGCCGCTCGATGATGCGCTGGGCATTGCGGTGGACGATTATCTTGAGGGCGACAAGCCGCGCGCCAACGGCGGTATTATTTTTCCCAATCCCAATGCGCCCACTGGCAAGCTGTTGCCGTTGAGTGAGATTGAACGCCTGTTACAGATCAATACGGAAACCCTGGTGGTGATCGATGAAGCGTACATCGATTTTGCCGGTAGCCCGGGGCAGGGCCGTCACACTGCCATTGCGCTGGTCAATCGCTATCCAAATCTGCTGGTCACCCAGACCTTGTCAAAATCCCGCTCCCTGGCCGGTTTGCGTATCGGGCTGGCTGTGGGTGATGAAGCGTTGATTGATGGATTGAACCGGATCAAGGACAGCTTTAATTCCTACCCGCTGGACCGTCTGGCTATTGCCGCCGGCGTGGCTGCTTTTGAGGATCAGGAGTGGTTTGAAAAAGGCTGCGAGCAGGTGGTCGGACAGCGCGAGTGGCTCAATGAACAGCTGGCGCAGCGCGGCTTTGAGAGCCTGCCGTCGGCGGCGAATTTTCTCTTTACCCGCCATGGGCAGTACAGCGGTGCATCTCTTGCCCGGGGGCTGCGCGAGCAGGGTGTGATCGTGCGTCACTTTGGTAAGCCTGAACGTATTGCAGACTACCTGCGTATCACCGTTGGCACGCCAGAACAGAACCAGGCGCTGATTACGGCTCTGGATGGCTTGAGTGAAAAGTTCAAAGTCCAAAGTTGAAAAGCGCGAGCTAAGTGTTGCCACATTGAGACAAAGAGGCCGCGCCCAGAATGCATGTGGGCGCGGCCTCTTTGCGTTCACAGCTACAGCCGATGCTTTTCTGCGTTTCAACTTTATACTTTCAACTTTGAGCTCACCGCCCCTCCTGTGCCGACCCCTGGCCCGGAATGTGACCTCACGGGCTTGAACCTTTGCCCATCGCAGAGGTACTAACAGGCATTAGTCCAACGGAAAGGACCCGATAATGAAACGTTCGTTACTGCTTGCCTGTGCCCTGATCCCTGTTCCCCTTTTTGCCGCTGACTTTGCTGTTACCGCTCCGGTGAGCAAGGCGGTGTTGTTTCCCGCCCAGGCCCATCTCAGCCGTACTTTCTCTCAGGCCTTGCCCACCGGTGAGCACCAGCTGGTGGTGAAAGGGCTGCCGGAGCTGGATCTGGATAGTCTGCAGGTGGCAGTGAAAGGTGCCGATTTGCTGGGGATGCGACAAGGATTCGCCATTGCCGAGGACGATGTGTCGGCCCGTCGTGCCGAGCTGGATGCAGCGATTCTCGAACTGGAGCAGGCCATGGCCGCCGCCCGGGCAGCAGACAGCCTGGACCAGCAGCAGATTAATCATCTGCAATCCCTGATGGGGCAGGCGCCACAAGGTGAAGCCGTGTTTGCCCAGGTGCCGGTGGAAAAATGGGCCAGTGCCTGGGAGTCCATTGGCAAGGCGGTGGCGCAACGACAGGCGGCGATTAATCAGCGTGTGGTGACCCGAGAAGAACAGCAACGCAAGCTGGAGGCGCTGCGGCAGGAGCGGCAGCAGCTGGGACAGGGGCAGACTCGCAGCCGCGAACTGGTACTCACTGTCGGTGCCGAAACGCCGTCCACCGCGCAGGTTGAATTGCAATATTTCACCGGCCAGGCCGGCTGGCAGAATCAACTGCGGGTCGATCTGGATAGCGGCAGTGAAACGGTAGCCGTTACCGGTATTGCTCTGATTCATAACCGCACCGGGGAGGACTGGCAGAATGTCAGTGCCACCCTGGGGTTGGTGCCGGCCGGTTATCGTCACCTGCCGGATCCGCAGCCCTGGATTGTGCGTCTGGCGACGCCGCAACCGGAAATGCGCAAACAGTCTTTGCGCAGCGTGATGGCGGAACCGGCCGCCTTTGAAGCCGATATGGCAGAGCACGTGGAGGCGATGCCGGTGGCCGCTCCGGTGGCTCACGGTTTTGATATGCGCGTGCCGCTTTCGTCTCCGCTGTCGCTGGCCAGTGGTAACGCCAGTGCCCGGGTGCCCTATCAGCAGGCTGAACTGCCGGTGACGCTCAGCCGCGAAAGTTATCTCTGGCAGCAGCCGGCGGTGTTGTTGGTGGGGGAATGGACGAATACCAGCGCGCTGCCCTGGCTGGCGGGGCGCGTCACGCTGTTACGTGACGGTCAGCGTTTGGCCCGTTATCACCGCGGTGACAGCATCAAGCAGGGCGAGCAGGTGAAGATGAGTTTCGGTGATGACCCGCGCCTGCAGATTGCGGTGGTTCGCGAACCATCACAGCAAGGGGAGGTCGGCCTGATCAGCAAGGAGAGCACCCTGTCTGCCTTGAAGAACATCACTCTGACGTCACATTACGACAAGGCGGTGACGGTGGATCTGCTGGATCGTCTGCCGGTGGCCGGCAACGAGGATATTACCGTCACGGCCAAGGGCAAGGCCGCAGATGCCCGCGATGTGGATGATGTGAAAGGGCTGCAACGCTGGCAGTTCACTTTGCCCGCCGGGGGCGAGGAAAGGTTCAAACAAGGTTTCGAAATTCGTTACCCGGAAGAGACTACCCTGAGCGGTGTAGAGGGATTGTGAGCGGAGTTGAAAGTTGAAAGTTTAAACGTGTAGCTATGCCGTGTTGTTTTTAACCGAAGAGGCCGCGCCCAAGCGTTGGGCGCGGCCTCTTGCTATCGGCTCAAAGACAGGCATTGTCCGCGTTGTTGCGTGAAGCCTGTCACGTGTTGCGTCTCTTAATCGGTTTCCGCTGGTGGGCGGGTGCCGATAACCACGTCCACGGACAGGGGCTGACGGTTGCGGATGACTTCCAGCGTCACGTTATCGTCCGGTTTCATACCGGCAATCCGATTCATGGCTTCGTAGCCATCGGCCATCACGTCGCCGTTGATGCCTACCAGTACGTCGCCGGGCTGCAGGCCGCCTTTATGGGCCGGGCTGTCGACTACCACTTCGGTGACCACGCCCCCGCGAACCTCTTCCATGCCAAAGGTGTCGGCCAGTGATGGGGTCATATCCTGCACGGTGACGCCCAGGTATCCACGAATCACCCGGCCATGCTCGATCAGGTCGCTCATCACTTCCTTGGCAATCGAGGCGGGAGTGGCGAAGCCGATGCCCTGCCAGCTGCCGTCCGCAGAAAGGATGGCAGTGTTAATGCCGATCAGGTGGCCACGGGTATCAATCAGTGCGCCGCCGGAGTTGCCCCGATTGATCGCCGCATCGGTCTGGATAAAGTTTTCGAAGGTGGCGATACCCAGGTGGCTGCGGCCGGTGGCGCTGACAATGCCCATGGACACGGTCTGCCCGACGCCCAGCGGGTTGCCGATGGCCAGTACCACGTCGCCCACCTGCACCGGGCCATTGCCGTTCAGTTCCACTTCGGGCAAGTTTTCCAGGGCAATATGCAGTAGCGCCAGGTCAGTTTCCGGGTCCGTGCCCACCACCCGGGCGGGCGCATCACGGCCATCGCGCAGGGCCACCAGAATTTCATCCGCATCGCGGATGACGTGGTAACTGGTCAGCACATAGCCGCCGTCGTCGACGATCACCCCTGAACCCAGGCTGCTCAGGGCGCGTTCGCGGCGGGGTTGCTCCATGAAGCGGTTGAACAGCGGGTCTTCGGCCACGTCTTCATTGGTGATGATCTGGGTGGTGTAGATGTTCACCACCGCCGGAGCCGCATGGTTCACCGCACCGGCATAGCTGGCTACGCCGGTGTCGTGCTGTGCGGGTTCGGCGTTGGGTCCCCACTGGTACCACCACAGGGCGACAAGGCCGACGGCCAGGCCGGTAATCACCGGGCCGGCCAGAAAACGTAGCAGTTTGATCACCGGTAATGCCCCCGTTAATGCTGTTCCCCGGTTTCGTCAGGGCCTGGTGAAGGGCGCCCGGCGAGACAAGTGCGGGGTCAGATAGGTAAACTGCGCGCAATAGTAGAACCTGTGAATACTGATTGCTACTGCCGCCCGGCTGTGGGCCATGGCCACATTGCAAGGCTTGGCGCGGCTCTCTCCTGCGGTTTGCGTGGGAAACAGGATACACCGAACTCTCCCCGAGCGGATTGGCGCGGTGATCCGGGTTCACGGGTTTCGTGACCAAATGGATCACTTTTTATTGTTCCGACCTTTATCCGGTAGGTGTCATGCTCAAGCGCGATTACATGTTGTCTTTGCTCGATCAGGAACTGGCCACGGACCGTTTCCAGGATTTCTGCCCCAATGGACTTCAGGTGGAAGGCCGGGAGCAGATCCACCGGGTGGTGTCCGGCGTGACCGCCTGTCAGGCCTTGATCGACGCGGCCATCGTGGAAGAGGCAGATGCGATTCTGGTCCACCACGGCTATTTCTGGAAAGGCGAAAGCCAGCAGGTTCGGGGGATGAAGAAGCAGCGCTTGCAGACCCTGTTGCGCCATGACATCAACCTGTTTGCCTATCACCTGCCGCTGGATGCCCACCCCACGCTGGGTAACAATGCCCAGTTGGCGCTCCGTCTGGGGCTGACCACCGAAGGCGGGCTGGATGATTCGCCCCGGCCTATCGGCAATGTGGGTCGGCTGGACAGCCCCATGAGTGCGTCAGAATTTGCTGCCCATGTAGAAACGGTATTGGGCCGAACGCCCTTGCATATCGGCGATCCCGGCGACGAAATTGAAACCGTCGGCTGGTGTACCGGCGGAGCCCAGGGCTTTATCGAAAAGGCCCAGAGCAAGGGCGTGGATGCCTACCTGAGCGGCGAAATTTCTGAACCGACCACCCATTTTGCCCGGGAAACCGGCATGCATTATTTCGCCTGTGGCCATCATGCAACTGAACGTTACGGTGCCATGGCGCTGGGGCAGTGGCTCAGCGACCATTACGGCATTGAGCATACTTTTATTGATATCGATAACCCGGCCTAAACCGGGAGCAGTACGAGGGTTTCCTGTCTGATGAAAGTCACTGTGATTTATAACCCGACTGCCGGTGGCGGTCGGGAGGCGTTGCTTTGCCGTTTTGTGGCCGAGCTGGAGCGCCTGGGGGCCAGCGTGCGCCTGTATTACACCAAAGGCCCCAACGACGCCACGGACTACCTCAATGGGCTTTCTGACCAGGGCGATTGCGTGGTGGCCGTAGGGGGGGATGGCACCACCAACGAAGTGCTCAACGGGTTGGCTGCCGGGGTGGCACTGGGCGTGTTTGCCACCGGCACGGCCAATGTACTGGCCAAAGAGCTGGGGTTGCCGAAAAAGCCGGAGCAGGCCGCGCAGGTGGTAGTGAAGGGCAAAAGCGTATCCGTGACGCCGGCCCGCCTGAACGGCCGGCGGTTTATCATGATGTGCGGCATCGGCTATGACGCCTGGGTGGTCAATGGGGTTAATCTGGGCATCAAGGAGCGCTTCGGCAAACTGGCCTATGTGCAGTCCATGCTCGGCCAGATTGGCCGTTATGGGCAACGTCACTATCGAGTGGAAGTGGATGGCCGGCCACTGGATTGTTTTTCTGCCATTATCACCAATGGCCGCCATTACGGTGGCAGCTTCGTGTTGAGTAACGAGGCTAATATCCTGCGCCCACAGGTGCAAGTGCTGTTATTCCAGAAGCCGGGCGTGCGGTTTTTGCTGCGCTGCCTGATTGCCTTGCTATTTGGGCGTATGGAGCGGGTGGATGGCGTGGCCAGCCTGCGAGCCCAGCGGGTCCATATACGTTGTGAGAACGGCGATGAGCCGATTCAGGCGGACGGCGACCCGGCCGGCAACCTGCCTGCGGAGATTGAAGTGGAAGACGCGCCGGTACCCATGCGGGTAACGCTCCTGTTTGATTCATAAGGCTTTGCCATAAGCCTTGAAAGGCCTCCCGGGCTATGAGGTTTTACGTCAGGCATCCGGGGGCGAGCGTTTGGCAAAGCGCGGAGCAGTAACGATAAGCCAGTCAAATGGCGAGAAGCGTGTTGCGTGTCATTCAATCCAATACGTGATGAACACAAAAAAGCCCGCTGATGCGGGCTTTTTTGTCGTTGCTTACGGTGAGGGGCTGCAATCAGCGGGGTTTCTTGTCATCCGCCGTGTCGTCATTTCCCTCGGCATAATCCCGGGGCGGTTCGACCACGGTGTCAGGAATCGGGTTATCCGCCACGTCCACCGGCGCAAAGGGGCCGGTGGGTTTTTGCTGCAGGCCAAAGTCTTCCGAGAGCGTGCCCTTGGCGCTGGGGGCATAATCCAGCGGTGGCGCCATGGGTTCGCTATTCTCCTTGTCCGGTGCGGAATCCAGAGATTTGGCCACGGCCCGTTTGCGGCCCACTTCAGAGCAGAGTACCTGGGCGCCCTTGGACAAATGCTCATGCACGGAGCGGTACGCCTGGGTCATATCGTTGACCAGGTCGGCGGTCTGCAGAAAATGATCGTCCACCTTGTCCCGATAATGATTCAGCGCCTGACGGGCTTCGTCACGGTCACGAATCAGTTGGCCGGCTTGCCGCCGTGCCGGTAACAACCAGAAAAGCAGTCCTGCACCTACTACCACGCCGGCAGCAAAGCACAGCACCCCAGTTGTCAGCATATCCATGGCATACTCCTGTAAGGTATCGCCAAGACGCTGGCGATAACGCTGAGGCTATTGCAGCACAGAGCTGCGCGGCCGCCAAGGGTGAAAGGCGTAACAGGATGCGATAGGAGTAGAAAATGGCAGTACAACGGCAAACCTTATCCGGTCCAGCTGGGCAACTGGAGGTCGTCGTGGAACAGGGCAGTGACACGCCACCGTTCGTGGCCATTGTCTGTCATCCGCATCCGCTGTTTGGTGGCACCATGGACAACAAGGTGGTGACCACACTGACTCGCCTGGCCCGGGATGAAGGGGCTGTGGTGGTGCGTTTCAACTTCCGTGGTGTCGGTGAGAGCCAGGGGGCCTATAGCGACGGTATCGGTGAAACCGAAGATCTGTTGGCTATCCACAGCTGGCTGACTCACCAATTTCCGCAATTGCCGCTGTGGCTGTCGGGCTTTTCCTTTGGCAGTTTTGTGGCGGCCCGCGGAGCAGAAATTCTCAAGGCCAACGGCATGCCCGCCCGGGAGCTGCTGCTGGTGGCGCCGCCGGTACATCATTACCCGTTTGACGACATTGAAAATACCGGCTGTCCGGTGACGGTGGTGCAGGGTGAAGACGACGAGGTGGTGCCGGCGGAGCAGGTGTTTCGTTGGGCAGAGCAAACCCCCCTGGTCCCCGATCTGGTCCGCTTCCCCGATTGTGGCCATTTTTTCCACGGCAAGCTGGTGGAGCTGAAGGAGGTAGCGGCCAGCCACCTGCCGGGTTAGCTTTGCACTGCGAGTGGATTTTCCCCGGACGGTTGTCAGCTGGCGACCCCGGCGCTACATTGGCCCGCCCTTGCCGGGCCTGTTTCAGGCCCTGAGCCGGTTTCAACTACACAGTGGCAGGTCCGCGACCCATGACCCCTCTTGAGCAATATAAGGCCGATCTTCAGCGCGATGATTTTTTCCAGGACCCGGCCCAGGAGCGAGCTGTCGCCGCGCTGGACGACCTGTACCATCGTTTGTTGGCGGAACCCTCATCGGGCGGCTTGTTTGGGCGCTTTCGCAAACCCCGTCCCCTGACGGGGTTGTATATGTGGGGAGGTGTGGGGCGTGGCAAAACCTACCTCATGGATGTGTTTTTCAAGGCGCTGCCGTTCAAGGAAAAGCGCCGCATGCACTTTCACCGTTTCATGCAGAAAGTGCATCGGGAAATGCGTGAGCGCCAGGGGGAAAAGAATCCGTTGATCAGTATTGCCCGCAGATTCGCCAGCCAGGCGAGGGTGCTGTGTTTCGACGAATTCTTTGTTACCGACATCACCGACGCCATGATTCTGGCCGGCCTGATGCAGGAGCTGTTTGCCAATGGCGTTACCCTGGTGGCCACGTCCAATATCGAGCCAGATGGTTTGTACAAGGATGGCCTGCAACGGGCCCGTTTTCTCCCTGCAATTGAGCTGCTGAAAGAGCACACTCAGGTAATGAATGTGGACGGGGGGAATGACTACCGCCTGCGCTTGCTGGAACAGGCCGAGCTTTATCACTGCCCGCTGGGAAAAGGGGCCGATGCTTTTCTGAAGGAACGGTTTCAGACCCTGGAGCCGGACCATTCCCGCCACCGGGATCGTGGCAATGTGCTTATTGAGGGCCGCAAGATTGCCACCGTCATCTGTGCGGATGATGTGGTCTGGTTTGAGTTCAAGGAGCTGTGTGATGGCCCGCGCAGCCAGACCGATTACATTGAAATCGCGCGGGAGTTCCACACGGTGCTGCTGGCCAATGTGGAGCAGATGGGGGCTGGCAAGGACGATATGGCCCGGCGCTTTATTAACCTGGTAGATGAATTCTACGACCGTGCCGTCAAGCTGGTGGTTGCCGCCGAGGTGCCCATCGAGGACATCTACGCCGGTGGACGGCTGGATTTCGAATTCGAGCGTACCCGCTCGCGACTGCAGGAGATGCAGTCCTCCGAATATCTGGGCCGTGAGCACCGCGCCTGATCAGCTTCCGCCAACAGGGTCATTGGCTGGGTTTCCCAGCTGGGCAGGGGTCTGAGCGTTTCGGTCATTGCCCGATGGCGGCGACAGTGAACATCATGGGGCATTCTGTGCCCCTGCCAGTCCGGCGTTGGGGCCACTCCCGATAATCTGATGCCGGAGAGCATAATGATTCCCCGTACGCTGTTTAGTTCTGACCACGAAACCTTCCGCGATACCGTCCGTAAATTCCTGGAAAACGAAGCGGTTCCCTTCAATGAAGAGTGGGAACAACAAGGTGTGGTGCCCAAAGACGTATGGCGCAAGGCCGGCGAGCAGGGTTTCCTCTGCCCCATGGTAGGCGAAGAGTACGGCGGCATTGGTGCCGACTTCCTGTACAGCGTGGTGATCAACGAAGAAATTTCCAAGCTGGGCCTCACCGGCATCGGCTGGGGGCTGCACACGGAAATCGTCGCCCCTTACATTGAGCACAATGGTTCTGAAGTACTGAAGCAGAAATACCTGCCGAAAATGGTGACCGGTGAAATGATTGGCGCCATTGCCATGACCGAGCCTGGTGCCGGTTCTGACCTGCAGGGCGTGAAAACCACCGCCGTGAAAGACGGCGATCATTACGTGCTGAACGGCTCCAAGACCTTCATCACCAATGGCCAGAACGCGGACATCGTGATTGTGGTGGCAAAAACCGACCCGACCAAAGGCGCCAAGGGCATCAGCCTGTTTGTGGTGGAAACCGATTCCGAAGGGTTCGAGAAAGGCAAGAACCTGAAGAAAGTGGGGATGAAAGCTCAGGACACTTCTGAGCTGTTTTTCCAGGACGTGCGGGTACCGGCAGAAAACCTGTTGGGTGAAGAAGGCATGGGCTTTATTTACCTGATGAAAGAATTGCCCCAGGAGCGTCTTGGTATTTCCATTGGTGGCCTGGCCATGGCCGAGTCTGCGCTGGCACACACCATTGAATACGTGAAGGAAAGAAAAGCCTTCGGTAAACCGATCGCCGGCTTCCAGAACACCCAGTTCAAGATTGCCGAGATGCACACCAAGCTTGAAGTGGCGCGCGCCTATGTGGATCGCTGTCTGGAACTGCACCTGAAGAAAGAGCTGGATATTCCTACCGCGGCGGCCGGCAAATACTATATTACCGACCTGCAGTGTGAAGTAATCGACGAGTGCCTGCAGTTGCATGGCGGTTATGGCTACATGTGGGAATACCCGATTGCCCGCATGTTTGCGGATTCACGGGTTCAGCGGATTTATGGCGGCACCAATGAAATCATGAAGGGCATTGTTGCCAAGGCGGTGCTGGCCGATTAGAGGCATGCAGGTGCTTCACAAAAAGGGCTGCTTTGGCAGCCCTTTTTTTATGGCTGAAGATTTTACAAATACTGAGCGCTAATGGAAAAGTATGAGCCTTTTTCTGGTCTTGCTGTTATCGGCCTAAGTTGTGTATAAGTGGAGTCAGATCGAGGAATGATCTGGCGTATACGCCCATAATTTTAAAACATTCAGGAAGAGGGAGAGCAACAATGAAAAAAACAGGTGCGCTACTTATCGGTTCCGCTCTGGGGCTGGCTGCCGGCCAGACTATGGCCAGTGGTTTTGGTGTGTCTTATCAGTCTGTCTCTGCGATGGGGACGGCCTATGCGGGTGCAGCGGTACTCAGCGAAAATGCCTCAAATCAATGGTACAACCCGGCTACGTTGGCTGGTCTGAAAAAGACGGAGTTGTCTTTGGCGTTGCACCAGGTATGGGTAGACACCAACTTTGAAGCTGATGGTGCGGCAGGCCCTGGCAACTTGGATGATATTGAACCTTTCATCGGGAGTGGTTTTCTTGCGGTCCCAATTGGCGAAACCATGACCTTTGGTCTGGCGATAACATCGCCTTTTGGCACGAAAGTGGAGTATGAGAACAATTGGGGTAATGCTCTGTCCCCGGTTGGCCCTTTCTCCGGTGATTTTTACTCCACCGAATCTGACCTTCAAACCATTAATATTAACCCGTCGTTGGGTATTCAGCTGACCGATAATCTGAATGTGGGGCTTGGTGTTAGTTACCAGACTCTCGACGCTGATATCGAGAATGCCGGTACCCGTCTTGAAGGTGATGATGACACCTATGGCTGGAATCTGGGCTTGACCTATAGCCCGGACGATAACAATCACTTTGGTGTCGCTTACCGTTCCAAAATGAAGTTTGAAGTGGATGGTGATATCACCTTTAAGCCTGCTGTAGCAGGGCCTTTGGCGGGCACCTATTCCGGTTCGGCTGATGTGGATCTGCCTGCTTCGTTGCAGTTGTCCTATGCGGGTGATCTCTCTGACCGCACACAGATCCTGTTGGGTGTGGAATGGATGGAGTGGAGTAGCCTGGATGAGCTCTCCATTGATCATGTTGCTCCTGCTCCTCTCCCCAATCCTGCAGTAGAAAACTTTGATTGGGAGAACACTGCGCGTTATTCCTTGGGCCTGCGCCATGGGGTAAGCGAGTCTACGGTGCTACGTTTCGGCGTGGCGATGGAAGAGTCCACTCAGGGAACCGACAATCGTTCTGCTATCTCCCCAGACTCTGAAAAGGTTTGGGCGACAATCGGTGCGGGCTTCGAGCCTATGGAAAATATGCTGATTGATGTGGCGTACGCTCATGTATTTGTAGATGACGCAGATATTAATCGTGTAGATAAAGGTGTGCCATTGCTTGGCACCTACGAGCTGGATGCCGATATCATCGGTGCTCAGCTGAGCTACCGCTTCTAAATCAAACGTAATAGCGAAAGCAGAAAAAGCGAGCCTTCGGGCTCGCTTTTTTTTGCTTTCGTTTTGTTCCACAGCAGAAGTAGTAGTTGAGCAATGGGGGCTTTCGTGGCCAGGTTCCGCGCGGCGATAAAGCCGTAATGCGATTCAAGCGAGATTCGTATTGATGGGCCAGCGTCTGCGTCATGCAAGCATGGCTTGCCTCCCGTAAACGTCTGGCGTTGGCGGGGCAGAGGGAGGGGGATGGCGAAGTCGTGCCGATATACGCGAATCACTTTGGTGGTGGTATGCTGCTTGGGAAAAGCCAGATAGATCACAGGGGCGCGGGATGAAACGAGTTGTATGGATAGGCACGGCATGCCTGTTATCACTGCCGGCATTAGCGGAAATTCCCAATAGCTACCGGGCGGAGCGCTGGGAAGGCAGCTTTCGTGTGATTGGCCTTGAGGGGCAATCATTCACGGGGGATGGCGGGTCTCAAGCGAAGGTGGATGACGATATCGGGTTCGGGTTTGATTTTGCCTATAACCTGGATGAAAAACTGTCGCTTGGCTTTGCGCTGGAGTGGGTAGATACGGATTTCAGGACCACCATGCAGCCGGTGGCCGGGGGAACCGCCTTTGATGGCCGTGGCGACCTGGAAGTGACCACCATGAACGTGAACGGCACCTACCACTTTTTTCGCAAGGCGTTAACGCCCTATGTGCATGGGGCCATGGGTGCCACATACCTGGACACAAATGTACCAACCGGGCCGTCCACGCCGGTGTGCTGGTGGGATCCCTGGTGGGGCTATTACTGCGGTCTGGATACGCCGACGTTGAACGATACGGTATTCAGTTATGAAGTGGGCGCGGGTGTGCGCCTGGATGTGAATGATCAATTTTTTATGCGTGGTGGTTACAGCCAGCAATGGCTGGACGTGGACCGCAGTGCGGGCACGGTCGACCAGGGCCTGTGGCGCGTTGGCTTTGGGATGCTCTTCCAGTAGTAATAGTCGTGTAGGTCGCATTAGCCGTAGGCGTAACCCGACAGGTGTGCATTGCGGCCCTGCGTTTTTGAAATAAGCCCGGTAAATCTGTCGGATTAGGCCTACGGCTAATGCGACCTACGCGAACTGCGTTAGGAGTTCCAGTCTTCCCGGACGGTGCGCACTTTTGGCGCCTTTCCTGTGTCTCCCCCTTGCCTGAGCCTCTTTCGAGGTCACGTTTCTTGTTTGTTGCGCAGTTGCTCTGCCAGTGCGAGCGCCATGGCGCGGTAACCGCTGGCGCTGGGGTGATAGCCGTCTTCGGCGAGCAGGGTGGGATCTTGCAGGGCGGGGTAGCCGAGATAGAGCAGGGTGTTATCGCCGGCGACCACATGGCGGTGTTGTTGATCCAGTTGTCTGGCGCGCCACCCGAGCAGTTGTCTTAACGGGATAGGCAGAGCGGTAAAGCGGTGCATCGGGGGCACGGCCAGCAGGGTGACCCGGCTAGCGGGGTGCTGCTTGCGCAATGCTTGAACCAGGTGAAGTAGTCCTGTCCTATAGCGTCGCCGGGAGGTCAGCCCGGTGGTGTCATTGACGCCCATGCTAATGAAAACCTCATCCACCTCTGGCAGAGGGATGTCGGCAAGGTTGGCGAGCAGTGCCTCCAGGCGAATGCCATTAACGCCGAGGGTGTGCCAGGCGACGGCTTGGCCGGAGTGTTGGTGTAGCTGCAGGGCCAGCTGGCTGGCCAGCCCCTGGCGATGATGCTGGGTGCCAACGCCGGCCGCTGTGGACTCGCCGATGACCAGCAGGCGTGTTGCCGGCGCGCCTTTACCCCATTGCCCCCGGGGTTCGCCGCTGGCCTCCGGGAGCCGCACGGTGGTGCGGCGGGTGTAGAGTGCCAGTGGTATCACCACGGGGCTGAGCGCGCCAACGCTGAGCCAGAACGGAAGGTGCATGGGGTCAGCCCACAAACATTTTTTTAGCCAGCGGCAGGCCTTTCAGGCCGCTGATCGCCACGGTGGTAAGCAGGCCGCCGACCATGGCACCGACCACGCCGCAGGTCATCACGTCCTGACCGGTAAGGTACAGGCCGGGGATGCGCGTTTTCGGTTTCAGCCAGTCCTGTTCGAACCGCTCGGGGTTGTGATCCAGGCCATAAATCTCACCGGTGCTGTAACGGCAGAAGTAGTCGGTGGAGAGCGGCGTGGACAATTCATAGTAGTCCACCTTGCTGCGTAGTTGCGGCATCTTCTCGTACAGCTTTTCCAGCAGACGCTGCGAGTACGCTTCCTTTTTGGCTTCGTAATCATCACCGCGCTTGCCCCAGGGCCTGTCTGCCCAGTCGGCATACCACTCGAACGGACCGGGCGCGACAATTTCCACGGTGGCGCGGCCGGGGTAGCGTGCCTCGAAGCTGGGATCCTTGGCAGAGGGAAAGGAAATATAGGTAAGCGGAATGTCGTGCTCGTCCGGCGCCTTGAGGAAGTTGTCCACCTGTTTGGCGTGGTCGGTGCCTGGGTAAATCCAGAAGTTGGTCTTCGGGAGCTGCAGGTTTTCCGCCGTATCCTGAATGCCGATGTACAGGCAGACGCTGGCCATGGAGCGTTGCACGTTGCCCAGTTTCATCTGGTAGAAGGCTTTGTGCGGTGCGCTGTCGGCCAACAGTGGGCCGAAGGTGTTGTAGACACCCGCGTTGCTGATTACTGCCGGGGCGCGGACGGTTTCTCCGTCGGCCATCAGCACGCCGACAGCGCGGCCTTTCTCAACAAGGATTTCTTTCACGTCTGCGTAGGTAAACACCTCGCCGCCGCTTTGCTGTATGACGGGAATGATGGTCTTGGCCATTTCCGAGGCGCCACCGATCGGGTAGTAGCCACCATAAAGATAGTGGCGAGCAATCAGCGAGTGAATGATAAAGCTGGATTCGGTGGGCACCAGGCCGTTATCGCCCCATTGGCCGGTGAGGGCGGCGATCAGTTCCTGGTTGCCGGTGAGGCCTTCGAGCACTTCCTGGGTGGGACGATTCAGAAAGGCGGGCGCCTTGCGGTTGGCAAGGTGGCGGAAAGGGCCGGCCAGCAGATTGGGCAGCACCTTTGCCAGGGTCACACCGGGCAGGGCCTTGGCGACCTGGTTGAGATAACTCATGTAGGTATCGATGGCCTGATGTTCATCCGGGAAGTCGTTTTTTAGGCTGTCCACGAAGGCCTTGGGGCCGGCCATCAGGTTGATCTGACGGTCGCCAATAAACAGACGGTCGTAGTTGGCGTCCATGGGGGCCCATTTCAGCTCACCGTCGGTGACGTGGTCGAACAGGCGTTTGGCCATTGTGTGGTCGGCGCCCATGTCGCCGATGTAGTGCACGCCCACATCCCATTCGTAGCCATTGCGGTCATAGCTATGGGTAAAGCCCCCGGCGGTGTAGTGCTGCTCGAACACCACCACTTTCTTGCCCATTTTGCTCAGGCAGGCGGCAGCGGTGAGGCCGCCGATACCTGAGCCGATGACGATGGCGTCATAGGGGCCGTTGAGTCGTTTGGCGCGGTAGCGGCGGCCGACACGGAGGGTGCTGGGAGTTGGGCTGCTCATGGGGTGTCCTCGTTGTTATCAATATGGGGGTGAGTAGGGGTAATGGCACCTTCCAGCAACAGGCTGGTGATGCCTTCGGCGAGTTGGGGCTCGGCATCCGCATTGGGCAGATGGCCGTCGATCGTCAGTTGTGAAAGGCCGTGAACCAGTGACCAGGCGGTGGCGGTCATCAGCGGGAGCGGTGCGGGCTTCAGATAGCCGGCCCGTTGGCCTCGGGCGATGGTGTCCTGTAGTACGTTGAACGCGTCGAGTCCGGCCTGATCGAGCCGTGGGTGAGCGCCTTTGGGAAGCACCCGGCCGCCAAACATCAGCCGGTACAGGTTGGGCTCGGATTGGGCAAACGCCACATAGGCCAGACCGATGCCGATCAGCGCTGCACGGGGGGCATGTTGATCCACGCTGAGCAACTGCTGGCGCAGAGCGGCAAAACCACTAATAGCCAGTTCAGCCAGCAGGCTTTCCCGGTCCGCATAGTGGCGATAGAGCGCAGGGGCGCTGACGCCAATCTGCTTGGCAATGGCGCGCAGGCTGATGGCACTGTCGCCTTCAAGGCGAAGCACTGCCAGGGCCTGATCGTGGGCCTGCTGGTGGAGGTCGCCGTGGTGATATGCTGCTCTGGCCATGTTGCATCCGGGTTAAGTTAACGGTGTTAACATTGGCATACATGAAATGCTCGCGTCAACGTGGACTAGCAGGTTGGGCCTTGGCTTGGGTGTTGTGGGAGCTTGCCTGCAAGCGATGTTTCTCATGTGCATCGCTTGCAGGCAAGTTCCCACAGGGGAGAGGGCAATCATTTCGGCGTGTTGCATGCCGCGTGAAGCGTGCTGCGTCTCTTTCTACGGAGCAGGGTACGGGAAGCGGGTGTGGATGGCTTCCAGGGCTTTTTCCAGATCCTTGTCCCAGGCCACCTCGATACTTTTCAGGTTTTCTTCCAGCTGTGTCAGGTTGGTAGCGCCAATAATGTTGCTGGTCACGAAAGGGCGTGTGGTGACGAACTGCAGCGCCAGTTGGGTCGGGCTGATGCCTCGCTCACTGGCCAGCTCGCAATAAGCCTCGGTGGCTGCGATGGCCTGGGGGTTGGTGTAGCGCGCGAACTGCTTGAACAGGGTGAGGCGGGCGCCTTCCGGCCACTGATCGTTGCGGTACTTGCCGCTGAGCATGCCGAATGCCAGTGGCGAGTAGGCCAGTAGCCCTACCTGCTCGCGGTGGGCCACTTCCGCCAGGCCCACCTCGAAGCTGCGATTGAGCAGTGAATAGGGATTCTGGATGCTGACCGGTGGTGCCAGGCCGATTTTTTCTGCTTCATGGATAAAGCGCATGGTGCCCCAGGGGGTTTCGTTGGACAGGCCCCAGTGGCGGATTTTCCCTGCATCCACCAGTGCTTTCAGCCCGGCAACGGTTTCGCTGATGGCAATGCCATCCTCGCCGTCCCGGTGTTTATAGCCCAGACGGCCAAAGAAATTGGTGGTGCGCTCGGGCCAGTGGAGCTGGTAAACGTCGATCACATCGGTCTGCAGGCGCTTCAGGCTGCCTTCAACTGCGCTTTGCAGGCTGTCGGCGCTGAAACGTGGGCCGCCACGGATATGCTTCACGTATTCGCCGGGGCCGGCTGCCTTGGTAGCCAGTACTACCTTGTTGCGATTCCCGGTCCGGGCGAACCATTCACCGATGATGGTTTCGGTGCGAAAAGAAGTCTCCGGGCTGGCGGGCACGGCGTACATTTCGGCGGTATCAAAAAAATTGATGCCATGCTCCAGCGCCATGTCCATCTGGGCATGGCCTTGTTCGGCGGTGTTCTGGCTTCCCCAGGTCATGGTGCCCAGACACAGGGCGCTTACCTCAAGGTCGGTACGTCCAAGACGACGGTACTGCATTGTCTGCTCCTTTAAAGGGGGAGGGGCTAGGGTGTAGAATCGCGTTCAATCTCAACATGGCGCCGGGCGCTACACAATGCCCCGTTTTATTCAGGCCGGGAGCAAGGGTGGTTAGGGACCATTTGGCGCCATGACAACAAATGCCCCTGAATGGCTTGTGTTCTTTTGGGGGCTTGGGTAGAATTCGCGCTCTCTTGCCCGGCGTAACCGTCGCCGGCGGGTGTTTACTACCCGTAACATATTGAATTTAGGGCAGAATCCCATGAAGACCTACAGCGCAAAACCGGAAAGCGTAAAGCGCGACTGGTATGTGGTAGACGCCTCCGGCAAAACGTTGGGTCGGTTGGCTACTGAAGTCGCCAGCCGTCTGCGCGGTAAGCACAAGCCGGAGTTTACTCCACATGTCGATACCGGTGATTACATTGTTGTGATCAATGCCGATAAAGTGGCCGTTACCGGTAACAAAGCGTCGGACAAAATGTATTACCGTCACACCGGTTACCCGGGTGGCCTGAAAGAAGCCAACTTTGCGACTCTGCAGGCGGAAAAGCCTGAGATGATCATCGAGAAGGCGATCAAGGGCATGCTGCCGCGTAATCCGCTGGGTCGCGCCATGTTCCGCAAACTGAAAGTTTACGCCGGCACTGAGCATCCGCATACCGCTCAACAGCCGCAGCAGCTGGAAATTTAAGGGGTTTGTCGATGGCAACTGTAGAAACCAACTACGGAACCGGTCGCCGCAAGACCTCTTCCGCTCGCGTTTTTCTGCGTCCGGGCAGTGGCAAGATCAGCGTTAATGGTCGCCCGCTGGATGTGTATTTCGGCCGTAAAACCAACCAGATGGTAGTTCGTCAGCCTCTGGAGCTGGTGGAAGCGACTGACAAGTTTGATGTGCTGGTTACCGTTAGCGGTGGCGGCAACAACGGTCAGGCTGGCGCCATTCGCCACGGTATTACCCGTGCGCTGATGGAGTATGACGGTGAGCTGCGTGGTCAGCTGCGTCGTGCCGGTTACGTGACACGTGATGCTCGTGAAGTGGAGCGTAAGAAAGTGGGTCTGCGCAAGGCGCGTCGTCGTCCGCAGTTCTCCAAGCGTTAAGCTTCAAGCACTACAGTTACACAAAAAAGCCCAGCAATGCTGGGCTTTTTTGTGTTCAAATCAGGTGTTTAGCGATCCTGACGGGATAATAACCGGTTGTCAGGTGTGGGCTTTTTCTTTACCATTTGCGCCGCCTTACTCCGCCCGTAACTTGGGGATAAGCCTCGAGTCTCGGACTAACCCCGAGCGTGGGATCTAAGGGGAGAATAACTCAATGAGCAACGACGGCGTTAATAGCAGCCGCCGCACTTTCCTGATCGGCTTGACTTCGGCGATTGGTGCCGCAGGGGCCGTTGGCGTGGCTGTACCTTTCGTTAAGTCCTGGCAACCCAGTGCCAAAGCCAAAAATGCCGGTGCGCCGGTAAAAGTGGATATTGGCCGGTTGGAAGCAGGGCAGCGCGTAGTAGAAGAATGGCGGGGCCAGCCCATTTGGGTGGTGCGTCGCACGGACGAAATGCTGGATACCTTGCCGAAGCTGGACGAGAAGCTGCGTGACCCTGCGTCCGAAGCGGATCAGCAGCCGGAATACGCCAGGAACGAATGGCGTTCTATCAAGAAGGAATACCTGGTTCTGGTCGGTACTTGTACCCACCTGGGCTGCTCCCCGTTGTTTGAGGATCAGCCGACGGTAGAGCTGGAGCACGGTGGCTTCTTCTGCCCCTGTCATGGCTCCAAGTTCGATCTGGCCGGCCGGGTGTACAAGAGCGTTCCGGCACCCACCAACCTGGTGGTTCCGCCGCATTCTTACCTGAGCGAAGCTGTCGTTATCGTCGGCTCTGAGGAAGGGGAGACCAAGGCATGATGGGAATGGTGAATCGCGTTGTCGATTGGGTAGATGCCCGTCTGCCCGTGGTGGACGCCTACAAGCGTCACATGTCCGAATACTATGCGCCGAAGAACTTCAACTTCTGGTACTACTTTGGTGTGCTCTCCATCGTGGTACTGGTAAACCAGTTGCTCACCGGCATCTGGCTGACCATGTTCTTCTCTCCCAACGAAGGTTTTGCCTCCGTTGAATACATCATGCGTGATGTGGAGTGGGGCTGGTTGATCCGTTACATGCACGCAGTGGGCGCGTCTGCGTTCTTTGCTGTGGTGTACCTCCACATGTTCCGTGGCCTCATGTACGGCTCCTACAAGCCGCCGCGGGAGCTGGTGTGGATCTTCGGTATGCTGATCTACCTGGCGCTGATGGCTGAGGGCTTCCTTGGTTACGTATTGCCCTGGGGCAACATGTCCTATTGGGGTGCCCAGGTAATTATCTCCCTGGCGGGCGCGATCCCGTTTGATCTGCTGCCGTTCATTAGCGCGGCAGACGCGAAGGAAATCGGTGAAGGCCTGACGACCTGGGTGCGCGGTGACTACCTGCTGTCCACTGCCACGGTGAACAAGTTCTTCGCGCTGCACGTTGTGGCGATTCCGATTGTGCTGCTGGCGCTGGTTGTGCTGCACATTCTGGCGCTGCACGAAGTGGGCTCCAACAACCCGGATGGCGTGGAAATCAAGCAGAACAAGGATGAAAACGGCGTACCGGTAGACGGCATCCCGTTCCACCCTTACTACACCGTGAAGGACCTGCCCGGCGTGATCGTGTTCCTGATGATCTTTGCCGTGGTGATCTTCTTCTTCCCGGATGGTGGTGGTTACCTGCTGGAGAAGCCGAACTTCGAACCGGCCAACCCGCTGAAAACCCCTGATCATATTGCACCGGTTTGGTATTACGGTCCGTATTACGCCATGCTGCGTGCCACAACCATCGACTTCATCATGTCTTCCAAGGCATGGGGTCTGGTGGCCATGGGCGGCGCGATCGTGATCCTGTTCGTGATCCCGTGGCTGGATCGTCATCCGGTGAAGTCCATCCGCTATCGCGGTATCTGGAGCAAGATCTTCATGACGCTCTTCGTACTGGACTTCCTGATGCTGGGCTATTTCGGTACCCAGCCGGCAACACCAGGCAAGACGATGATGGCGCAGTTCGGCACGATCTATTATTTCAGCTACTTCCTGCTGATCATGCCGTTCGTGCATAAATTCGAGAAATCCAAGCCGGTTCCGGAACGGGTAACGGGGGGACACTGATGAAGAAACTAGCGGTTATTCTTTTCAGCTGCCTGCCGTTGGTCGCGTTTGCGGCTGGCGGTGGCCACAACGAGTACGTGGTTAAAGCGCCGGTAAACCTGCAAGACAAGGTTGGCCTGCAAAACGGTGCCAAGCTGTTCGTGAACTACTGTCTGGGTTGTCATACTCTGCAGTACCAGCGCTACAGCCGCATGGCGGAAGATCTGGACATGCCGGAAGAGCTGGTGATGGAGAACCTGAACTTCGTCAGTGACAAGTTCGGTGACCAGATGCATAACGCCATGGACCAGGACGACGCGAAGAAGTGGTTTGGTAATGCGCCGCCGGATCTCACCATGGTGACCCGGTACCGTTCTTCCGACTGGGTGTATTCGTACCTGACCAACTTCTACGAAGATGAGTCCCGTCCGTTCGGTTACAACAACCATGTGTTCCCGAGCGTGGGGATGCCCCACGTGATGGCGGGCCTGGAAGAAGAGTTGGGCGAAGACGAGTTCAAGCAGGCCATGGGCGATCTCACTAACTTCCTGACCTACACCGCGGAGCCGATTCGCCCGCAGCGTGAACGTCTGGGGGTTTATGTGCTGGTCTTCCTGGGCATCCTGTTGATCCCGGCTTACCTGCTCAAAAAGGAATACTGGAAAGACGTACACTGATCCTTCAGTGTAGGATTCCAGCGTTGAACAGGGTATCCGCGTAAGCGGTTACCCTGTTTCTGTTATAGATCACTAGTGCGGAGATGACTCGACAATGGGTGTGGTGACCAAGCGTTCTTCAATGACTTTCTTTTCTTCCCCGGAAGATCATTACAGCCATCGCGTGCGTATCGTGCTGGCAGAAAAAGGGGTCACGGTCGATATCGTTGATGTGGATAGCAGCAACAAGCCGGAAGATCTGGCCTCGCTGAACCCGTACAACGAAGTGCCCACGCTGGTTGATCGTGAGCTGACCTTGTTTCAGTCCACGGTGATCATGGAGTATCTGGATGAGCGTTTCCCGCATCCGCCGTTGTTGCCGGTTTACCCGGTGGCGCGTGCCCAGAGCCGCCTGCTGATTCACCGCGTGGAGCGTGACTGGTGTGGCCATGTGGATGCGATTCTGGCCGGTGAAGAGAAAGAAGCCAGCCTGAACAAGCGTCGCAAGGAGCTGCGTGAGGCGATTATTGCTACCGCGCCGATCTTCAGCGAGCTGCCGTACTTCATGAGTGAAGAGTTCACTCTGGTGGATTGCGTGGTGGCGCCGATCCTGTGGCGCTTGCCGGCTCTGGGTATCGAGCTGCCAGCCAAGCAGGTGAAACCGCTGCTGGACTACGCCGAGCGGCTGTTTGATCGTGATGCGTTCCAGGCCAGCCTGACGGACGCCGAGCGCGAACTGCGTAACCCGCTGTAATCATGTCCGAAATGACCTCCAATCGCCCGTATCTGATACGGGCGATCCACGAATGGATCTGCGATAACGGACTGACCACCCATTTGGCGGTAAATGCCAGTTTCCCGGGTGTGGAAGTGCCGCAGGACTTTGTGCAGGACGGCCAGATCGTGCTGAACATTGCGCCGCGCGCCGTCACCCAGTTTGTGGCGGATAACGAGGAAATTGCCTTCTCTGCCCGCTTTGGTGGCATGCCCATGACGATACGGGTGCCAGTGAATGCGGTGGTGGCGATCTTTGCCCGTGAAAACGGGCAGGGCATGGCGTTTGACCCGGTGGATCCACCGGAGCCACCGACGACCCCGGAGCCTGAAAAGAAAGAGGAAGGCAAAGGCAAGGTCAGTCACCTGAAAGTGGTGAAGTGAGAAAGTGAGACGCAGCACGCTTCACGCTGCATGCAACACGCAAAAGCCCGCTCATTGAGCGGGCTTTTTGTTTTCCCCGTGGGGCGACGGCGACGCGTGAAGCGTGTTGCCGGCGCGCAGCGCCTAGTCGATATACTCAATAATCTTTACGATCTTCTGTACGCCATACACCTTCTGTACCTGGGCGACCACTGCGTCGGCTTCGGCATGGGTGAGCAGGCCCATCAGGTAGACCACGCCGTTTTCCGTAACCACCTTGGTGCGCCAGCCCGGCGCATCGCCGTTAATCAGCAGGCGGCTTTTGACCTTGCTGGTGAGCCAGGTGTCATTGGTGCGTGCAAGGAAGGAGCCGGAGCCCACGACCTGTAGTTCGTTGTGCACGTTGCGCACATGGCGTACCTGGCTGGCGATATTTTCCGCTTGGGTGCTGAGGTCTTCGCTGGCCACCTGGCCGGCAAGCAAGACGTTGCCGTTGTAACTGACCACCACGATACGGGACTCGTCCAGCTCGGCGCTGGCGCGCGACAGGTTGACGGCGACTTTTCGCTCGATGTTGCCATCTTCAACGAAGGCACCAAAAGTCCGAGAACCGTGATCCTGGTCAGTGGGCTGGTCGGACATGCCCTTGGACAGAGAGGCGCATCCGGCCGTCAGCGACAGCAGCAGGGCAAGGACGGATAAACGGACGAAGCGTGCGACCATTACTGGCCTCCGAACAACTGCTGGTCGATGTAATCGCACAGCGAGTGAATGACCAGGAGGTGCACTTCCTGGATGCGGGCGGTGGAAGTGGCGGGCACCCGGATTTCGATATCGTTGGGGCCATACAGGTTGACCATTTCGCCGCCTTCCTTGCCGGTCATGGCAACCACGCGCATTTCGCGATCGTGGGCGGCCTGGATGGCCTGGATCACGTTGGCGGAGTTGCCGCTGGTGGAAATCGCCAGCAGGATATCGCCGCTGCCACCCAATGCGCGAACCTGTTTGGAGAAAATCTCGTTGTAGCTGTAATCGTTGGCGATGGAGGTCAGCGTGGATGAGTCTGTGGTCAGTGCGATGGCGGGCAGTGCCGGGCGCTCCATTTCAAAGCGGTTGAGCAGCTCAGAAGAGAAGTGCTGGGCGTCGCCAGCGGAGCCGCCGTTGCCGCAGGTGAGAATCTTGCCGCCGTTGAGCAGGCACTCGACCATGGCCTGGCCTGCGGCTTCAATCACGGTAGGCAGTACTTCGCCGGCTTTGGCTTTGGTTTCGATGCTTTCGGCAAACAGTTGCCGGATACGGTCCACGCTCATAAATTGTCCCTTCAATGTCCTGTTCGCTGAGTTCAGGGTCGCTCAATCTTTCACATTCTGCTGTGTAGCTTATTCGCTATAAAAGGCGTTTTGTATCCATTGGTAAAGGACAGCCTGCTGGCTGTCCGGTTCCATGCCCAGTACATCGAAGCGGCAGGGCCGGTGGTGATGTTCCGGGTGGCGGGCCAGAAAGTGCTGGGCCGCGTTGATCAGTCGCCGTTGTTTATGCTGATCCACCGAGGCGAGCGCGCCACCATGGCTCTGGTGTTTGCGCCAGCGCACTTCGGTGAAGACCAAGGTGTCCTGATCCAGCAGGATCAGATCAATTTCCCCCTGACGGCAGTGGAAATTGCGCTCCACAACGGTCAGCCCCTGTTCAACCAGCCATTTCGCGGCACGTTTTTCCGCGTCGCGGCCGGTGTCTTGTTTACTGCGAAGTAATGGCACGGGGGCTGTTCTGGCCTGGTTCGGCCACTTGTGGCAGCGTCTGAGCCTTGCCGCCTACAAAGACGGCCCAGTTAAGCTGGCGAACGATGCGCTGGTTTTCCATATGCAGCCGGCCCGTCACGCCGGGGAGCTCGCTGGAAGGCAGGGCATTCAGCAGGTATAGACGGCCCTGCAGTCGATAGGCGTCGATGCCCATGGCAAACAGGCGCTCGTAGCGGCCATGCCCATCCGGCCATTGTTCGTTGGCGGCGTCGTGCAGGGCCTGATTATCGTCGGAGAGAATCCAGGGCATATCCACAAAGCGGATGCCGTTCAGGTCCTGATTCCGGCGCGGGTCTTCACCACTGTAGATCAAGGAGGTGGCGTAGACGGGCAAATCTTTTGCGTAGTGGAAATTCAGGGCCGGTTTCACCTGGCGCCCTTGATTGGGGTCGGCGAGCAGGAACAGGAAATCCATGTCTTGGCGACGGCGAGGCTGGTTATCCATCTTCAGGCTGGTGAAACGGCTGACCGCATTACCGCGCTTCTGGCTTTGTGCCACCAGCAGCATTTCCTTGACGGTTTCTCCGATGCTAGGCCCTTCCTGGTAGGTGCGGGTGATGGTGACTGAGCCGCCCAGTTCCTGCCAGCGATCGACGAAGGCCTGGGCGACGCGGTCGCCCCATTCCCCTTCCGGGTAGAGGATGCCGGCCTGCAAGGCGCCGCTGCTGGCACCATGATTGGCGATCTGGCGAGCTTCATCTTCCGGGGCCAGGCCGAACTGGAAAAAATTGTCGGCGCGGTTATCGGTGTCGATGTAGTTCAGTGCCAGGGTAGTCACTGGCAGTGTGCCTTGGGCGGCAATGGTGGCGGCCTTGTCCTTGGCCAGGGGGCCAAGAATGAAATCAGCGCCATCGGCCACGGCCTGCTGGTATACGGCGAGGACATCGTCGCCACCGGAGTCGTAAAAACGCAGGGTTGGCGGCTGGCCGTTTTTCTGCTGCTGGTAAAAGGCGGTCATAATGCCTTCCTGCAGGGCCTTGCCGGCGGTTTGCAGTGCGCCGGTGGTTGGCAGCAGGATGGCCACCTGGCTGGGGCGCTGGCTGGCGGCTTCTTCCAGCGCTTTCAGCATTTGTGGCACATCGTCGATGGCCGGGTGGGTGCGCCACTGGACGCTCCATTGGTTCAGGCGGGTCACCTGGGCATCCAGATCGGCAATGGGGTCGCGGTACAGTTGGGCCAGGGTCAGCCAGCCACGCAGATCGCCACTGCTACCGTCAATGGCGTCGGCCAGATCGGTGTTGGGCAGCTGCATCAGCAGTTGCCAGATCATGTTGTGGTTGTAGCCCTGATCATCATCGCTGAGTAGCGGGTGCGCAGCGACGCGTTGCTGCAGGCTGTCCAGCAGTTTGCCTTGCATGGCCAGGGCGTCGGCGCGCAACAGATCCAGTTGGGCCTGATGCTCGGCGGGATATTGCAGTATTTCGTCCTGGTATTGCTGTAGCAGCGTCAGGGTCTTGTCCGCTTGCTGTTGGCCGAGCTGGGCGCGGCCACTGAGTAGCAACCAGGTGAAACGCTGCTCACTGCTGAGTTGTCCGGGGTTCAGGTCGGCGAGCAATTGGTTTGCATCAGCGGCCCGTTTTTCGCCCAGATAGGTAGAGGCCCAGGACAGCGTTGAGGTAATGCGTTCGTCGGCATCCATGCCGGCGAGTTGGTTGCGGGCGGCAGAAAGCGCAGCGGGCGCCTCTGTCGGTGCGCGGGGCGTGGCAACGGCGGGCGTTTCATAGACCTTGGTCTTTGATGAAGGAGTGGTGGAGCAGCCGGCCACAACAGCGGCAGCCAGAAATGCTGCCAGATAAGCCTTTCTAAATTCCATGGCGAGGTTCGTATTACCAGAATGAAGCGGCTATTGTAGGCGCTTTCCGGGCGTCTTAACACTTGAGTAGTGCACGAATATGAGCGGGACTTTGTTTATTGTCAGTACTCCGATCGGTCATTTGGATGACATTACCCGTCGGGCAATTGACGTACTGGCGGCAGTGGACTGGATTGCGGCGGAGGATACCCGGCATAGCCAGCGGATGCTTGATCAGTTGGGTATCCGCAATCGCATGATCAGTTGCCATGACCATAATGAAAGCCAGCGCAGTGATGAGTTGGTGGCACGTTTGCAGAGTGGTGAGCAGGGGGCGTTGATCAGTGATGCCGGGACGCCGTTGGTCAGTGATCCCGGCTACAGGCTGGTGCGCGCCTGTCAGGAGGCTCAGGTAAATGTAGTGCCGGTTCCGGGGGCGTCGGCGTTGCTGGCCGCGCTGGCGGCCGCGGGGCAGCCCTCCGACCGGTTCCTGTTCGAAGGTTTTGTGCCTGCCAAGGGCGCGCCGCGCCAGCAAGCCATTGCGCGTCTGGCCGGGCTCTCAGTCACCAGTATTATTTATGAGGCGCCTCACCGGGTGCTGTCCTTCCTGGAAGCCCTGAAAGCACTGGTTGAAAAAGATCGTGAAATTACCCTGTGCCGTGAGCTGACCAAGCAATTTGAAACGATTCGGCGCGGTCCGGTGGATGAGATTTGCGATTGGGTGGCCTCGGACAGCAACCAGCGGCGCGGTGAGCTGGTGCTGGTGCTGTCGCCGGTGGCGCAGTCTTCGTCGTGGACAGATAAGGACAGGGCGTTGGCGAAAAGCCTGCTGGCTGAGTTGCCGGTGTCACGGGTGGCCAAAATCATGGCGGCTCATACCGGGTTGAAGCGCCAGGAGTTGTATGCGCTGCTGCAATCAGTTGAGAGTTGATAATTGACAGTTGATAGCGAAAAACCGGAAACCGCTTGCCGGGAGGGATTTGGGTACGATTTTTTCTCTTGGCTATCAACTCTCCGCTGTCAACTATCAACGGCTTCAACTAGAATTCGCCCCGGACCGGTCAGGCAGTCGCTGGCGGCGATTCTTTTTAAGGATGGCCGTTGGAGGAAAGTCCGGGCTCCACAGGGCAGGGTGCCAGGTAACGCCTGGGGGCCACACTGGGAACGGTGTGGCTACGGCTAGTGCCACAGAGAAGATACCGCCTGTTCCTTCCTCGTGTCGGAATCGGTAAGGGTGAAAAGGTGCGGTAAGAGCGCACCGCGCCGCTGGTAACAGTGGTGGCAGGGTAAACCCCACCCGGAGCAAGACCAAATAGGGATCCGTTGGCGTGGCCCGCGCTGGATCCGGGTAGGTTGCTAGAGGTTTGTGGCGACGCAAACCCGAGATGAATGACTGTCCACGACAGAACCCGGCTTATCGACCGGTCCACCTTTTTCCATATGCGACGCAAGCGACGAGTGCGATGACCTGAAAGGGCTTCGTGTCTCGTTGTTTGTTTTTCGCAATCGCTCTCCTTGTTGACCTGGGTCATGATTCAATAATCGTGCGCCGCTAGGCTTGCCCGCTCACGCAGTTCGGAGCTCGGCATGGCACAGGTGGATACCCTCTTCAGTGAAAATGGCCATGAGGTTCTGCGCTTTGCTGACCTGGTGGTGGGCGAGGGCGTGCAGGCCAACCAGTTCTGTATCCGCCATAACGACCGGGCCGCGCTGATCGATCCCGGTGGCGACCTGACCTACACCCCTTTGACCATTGCGCTCAGTCGTCGCGTTAATCTGGACGGCCTGGAGTATATCCTGGCGTCCCACCAGGATCCGGACATCATCGCATCGCTGCCGCGTTGGTTAATGCATACCCGCTGCCAGGTGGTGGTCAGTCGTTTGTGGTCCCGCTTTTTGCCGCACCTGGCATCGTCCTATGTCACCGGCAAGATGGGGGAGCAACTGCAGGCGCGGATTCTGGGTATCGCCGACGAAGGCAAGGTGTTGCCGTTTGCCGGTACCGAGCTGTGGGTGTTGCCGGCGCATTTTCTGCATTCCGTGGGCAACTTCAGCTTCTATGATCCGCTCAGCGGTATCCTTTTTTCCGGTGATGTGGGCGCCAGCCTGGGCGGGGAAGAAGGTCGTGTGGATAACTTTGCGGATCATTGTCACAGCATGCAGGGGTTTCATCGCCGCTACATGGCCAGCAATCGAGCCTGCCGGCTGTGGGTGGCGATGGTGCGCAAGCTCGCGCCGCGGATGATTGTGCCCCAGCATGGCGGGTACTTTCAGGGCGACAATGTGGGGCGGTTTCTTGACTGGCTGGCCCAGCTGGAGTGCGGCGTGGACTTGCTGGATAGCGGTAACTATCGGCTTCCCTCTGCAGATTGGTAATACATTTCGCGAATAGTGATATATAAATAAAAATATTAATAACTAATCTGTCTAACACTTAAAGTGCTTTCTCACCTGCGCGTCCCAGCGCTCTGATTCGTCACGGAACTCCTTCCGTTTATCGCTTCCCGGCTCCCTCTTTTCTGCTCAAATAGCCTGCTAACAGTCTGATTTATTTGGAAATTCTTTTACGTTTCCCGATGTCGTCACGCTTGACTTGGGCTTTGCAGTGGCCCTAGAGTGTCTCAATGTGGTGAAAAGTGGGAAAAAGTGGGAATTCCGTCGTGACAGGTGTCACGAAGTGGGACGAAAGGCCCTGGGAAGGAACCGCATAACCAAGAGCAAGAGGACGGCCAGTGTTTACTGGGAGCGCAGCACTCAATCTGGATGCCAAAGGGCGGCTAACCATGCCGACCCGGTACCGTGCGTCGTTAATCGACACGTGCGGCGGCCAGCTTGTGCTCACGTTGCACCCGTTCGACGACTGCCTGGCGCTTTACCCACGTGCCGAATTCATGGATACCGCCAAGAAGCTGTCCGAGCAGCGTGATTCCAACCCGCAGGTGCGCCAGCTCAAGCGACGCTTCCTGGGTCAGGCTGCTGAAATTGAGATGGACAGCAATGGCCGTCTGCTGGTGCCGCCGGAGTTGCGGGCGGCCATCAGCCTGGAAAAACGCGCCATGCTGATCGGTCAGATGCACCGATTCGAGATCTGGAAAGAGGAAAGCTGGTCCGACGTGGATGGCACCCTGGATCCGGCAGCCTTGCCGGAAAGTGTGCAGGAGCTGTCGTTCTGATGACGAGCGAAGACACGCAGTACGCACACCAGCCGGTCATGTTGGAAGAGGTGCTGGATATGTGGTTCAGCCAGAGCGAAGGCTTTTATGTGGACGGCACCTTTGGTCGCGGTGGCCATAGCCGTGCCTTGCTCGCGCGCCTTGGCGACAGCGGTCGCCTGACCGGTATTGATCGTGATCCGCAAGCCATTGCCGCCGGGCAGGAACTCGCAGCCAGCGACAGCCGCTTTCATATGGTCGCCAACCGTTTTGATTGTCTGCCAGAAGTGGTGGAGCAAGCCGGCCGGCCCATTGATGGTTTGTTGCTGGATCTGGGAGTGTCCTCGCCACAGCTGGACGATGCGGCGCGCGGCTTCAGTTTTCTCCGCGATGGGCCGCTGGATATGCGCATGGACCCAACCCAGGGCGAGAGCGTGGCGCAGTGGTTGGCTCGCGCGGCGGAAAAAGACATCGCCAATGTGCTGTATCGCTACGGCGAGGAGCGAAAGTCCCGCTGGATTGCCAAGCGCATTTGCGAAACCCGCAAAGAGCAGCCGATTACTCGCACCTTGCAGCTGGCCAATTTGATTGAGTCCGTGCTGGGGCGTAACGAGAAGGGCAAGCATCCGGCCACGCGCAGCTTTCAGGCGTTGCGGATACATATAAACGGGGAACTGGATGCGCTGGATCAAGTGCTGGAACAGTCCCTCGAGACGCTCGCCATCGGCGGGCGTCTCGCCATTATCAGCTTCCATTCTTTGGAAGACCGGATCGTGAAACTGTTTATTCGTGACCATTCCGGCCGGGCGCCGAAGGGGCGTGGCGGTTTGCCGTTGGGCGATGAAATGCCTCAGCGGCTGGAGCCAGTGGGCAAAGCCCTGCATGCCAGTAAAGCGGAATTGAAAGTGAATGTGCGTTCGCGCAGTGCGGTGCTGCGCGTCGCGGAGAAGGTGGCCTGATGGTGGCCCCGTGGATGATTCGCATCCTGGTGGTGCTGGTGGTTATGTCCGCGCTGGCGGTCAGTTACAGCGTGCATCAGGCGCGCCGTTTTACCGATGAAAGTCAACGCTTGCAGCAGCGCCAGACTCGCCTGGAAAGCCAGTGGAGTCAGTTGTTGCTGGAGCACAGCACCTGGGGCAGCTATGCCCGGGTGGAGCGCCTGGCTAGGGAAAAGCTGGGCATGAAATTACCCAAGACCGATGAGAGAGTGCTGATCCGGCCATGAAGAAGCAGGCCCGCAAGACACGGCAACCGAATCACCCGATGCGCTGGCGCTTTGTGCTGGGCTTCTGGGCGGTGTGTGCCTGTCTGTTGTTGGTTCGGGCGGTGGATCTGCAGGTTATTCAGCATGATTTTCTGGCGCACCAGGGCGACATTCGTAACCTGCGTGTGGAGCCGCTGGCTGCGCACCGTGGTGTGATCCGGGACCGTGCCGGCAAGCCGCTGGCGGTGAGCACGCCGGTGGTGACATTGTGGGTGAATCCCCGCGAAGCCATGGAGCATCAGGATCAGTGGGGTCGCCTGGCTGGCAACCCGGTGATCGACCTGAAAGCGTTTGCCCGCAAAGTCCGCCGGCATGAATCCCGCGAGTTTATCTACCTGGAGCGTGGCTTGGCCCCGGAAGCGGCCAAGACGGTGTTGAATCTGAATGTGCCCGGCGTTTATTCGCTGACAGAGTACCGTCGTTATTACCCGGCCGGCGAAGTGGCGAGCCATGTGGTGGGCTTTACCAATATTGATGATCAGGGGCAGGAAGGCATTGAACTGTCCATGGAAGACCATCTGTCCGGCCATTCCGGGCGCAAGAAAGTGGTGCGCGATCTGCTGGGCCGGGTAATTCAGGATATTGAAGTGCTGGAGCCGGCAGAGCCCGGTGAAGATGTCACACTGAGCATCGACCTGCGCCTGCAATACCTGGCCTACCGGGAATTGCTGGGTGCTGTGCAAAAATTCAAGGCCAAGGGTGGCAGTGCGGTAGTGCTGGATGTGCGCACCGGGGAAGTGTTGGCCATGGTCAATCAGCCAGCCTACAACCCCAACAATCGCGGCAATCTGGATACTGGCGCGCTGCGTAATCGGGCCGTGACGGACCTGTTCGAGCCGGGTTCCACCATGAAGCCGTTTACCGTGGCGGCGGCCCTGGAAATGGGCATGGTGACACCGTCCACCACTATCAATACCCACCCGGGGACCTTGCGGGTGGGCAGCAAAACCATTCGCGATCACCGTGATTATGGTGTCATCGATATCACCACGGTGCTGACCAAAAGCTCCAACGTGGGCACCAGCAAGCTGGCGCTGGCCATGGATCCGCTGGCCTTGCCGGGGTACTTGGAGCGTTTCGGTTTTGGCCAGTCCACCCACATCGCTTTCCCCGGTGAGAGCAACGGCTTGCTGCCGCTGCGCAGCAAGTGGCGCGATGTGGAGCGGGCGGCATTGTCCTATGGCTACGGCCTGAGTGTGTCTGCGGTGCAGCTGGCCCAGGCCTATGCCGTGATCGCCAACGATGGCGTCAAAGTGCCGTTGACCCTGAAAAAGGTGGATGGTCTGCCGCAGGGTGAGCAGGTGATCGGCAAGGGTACGGCTCGACAGTTGGTTCAGATGCTGGAAACCGTGGTCAGCCGTGTGGGCACTGCGCGCCGTGCACAGGTGCCGGGCTATCAGGTGGCGGGTAAGACCGGCACGGTGCACAAGGTGATGGCCGGCGGTTATGCCGATGACAATTACATCGGTTTGTTCGCCGGGTTGGCCCCGGCAACGGATCCGCGCATTGTCACCGTGGTGGTGATCGATGATCCGGGCGGCGATGCCTATTACGGTGGTCTGGTCGCGGCGCCCGCATTTTCCAACATCATGGGTGGCGTGTTGCGTTCACTGCATGTGCCACCGGACAAGCCCGATGGGCTGCTGGCCGGCGGCCCGGATGCGGAGGATCGCTCATGATGACCCTCCAGCAACTGCTACCCGATGTCACCCTGCCTGCTTCTGCGGCGGGTGTTGTGCTTTCAGGGCTACAGCTCGATAGCCGTAAGGTTGCCCCCGGCGATCTGTTTTTAGCCGTGCCGGGCGTGGCCAGCGATGGTCGCCAGTTTGTTAGTCAGGCGATTGCCGTTGGTGCGGTGGCGGTGTTGGCGGAGGCAGACACGTTCGAGATTCAGAAGGACCAGGCGGTGCCCTGTGTGGCGTTGCCAGGGCTGAGCCGTCAGGTTGGTGCGTTGGCGGCCCGCTGGTATGGCGAGCCCGGTGCGGCCATGAATGTGGTCGGTGTGACCGGTACCAACGGCAAAACCAGCATTACCTGGTTCCTGCGCGATGCACTCAATGCCTTGGGCCACCGTTGTGCCCTGGTCGGCACCCTGGGCCTGGGGCTGAAAGGTAGCGAACAAGTTACCGGTCACACCACGCCGGATCCGATTACCCTGCAGGCCGGTCTGGCCCGGGTGCGTGATGCGGGCGCAGATTGTGTGGCCATGGAAGTGTCATCCCATGCGCTGGACCAGCACCGCCTTGGTTCCACGCCGGTGCCAGTGGCCGTGTTCAGTAATCTGAGCCGGGATCATCTGGACTACCACGGCGACATGGAAGCCTACCTGGCAGCCAAATCTGTGCTGTTCACCCGCGACGGCGTCAAGCTGGCGGTGATCAATTGCGATGATCCAGTGGCGTATTCGTTGATCGGCTGCCTGGCCGACGGGGTGCGCTGTGTCACCTTCGGCGATCAGCCGGGGGCCACCGTGCGCTGTGCCGCTGTCACCTTTGTCGCCGACGGTATGCGTGCCGAACTGGCCGTGGGCGGTGACCCTCTGACGGTCACGCTGCCGCTGTTTGGTCGTTTTAACCTCAGCAATGTGATGGCCGTTGCCGGGATTCTGCACGGTCAGGGCGTTAGCACTGCTTCACTGGGCGGTGCGCTGGCGGCGGTAACACCGGTGCCCGGTCGCATGGAACCGGTACAGCAAACAGGCTGTCCCACCGTGATCGTTGATTATGCCCACACCCCGGATGGGCTGGAAAAAGCCTTGCAGGCGTGCCGTGCTCATTTCCATGGCCGATTGTTCTGCATCGTAGGGTGTGGTGGAGACCGGGACACCGGCAAGCGCCCGCAGATGGCGGCGGTCGCCGAGCGCGGCGCCGACCGGGTAGTGCTGACCAGCGATAACCCGCGCAGCGAAGACCCGCAAAAGATTATCGACGACATGCGCTCAGGCCTTACTGACCCGGCGTCGGTGCAGGTCATTGTTGAACGTGCCCAGGCGGTAATGGATACCGTGCAAGCGGCCAGTGACGGCGATGTGATTTTGCTCGCTGGCAAGGGCCACGAGGATTATCAGGAAGTGGATGGCGTGCGTTACCCCAGTGATGATCGCGACCTGGCCCGCAAGGCGTTAAACGCCCGGGGAGGTGCGCAATGATGTGGCTGTCACAAATCGCTGAGTGGACCGGTGGTGCCTTGCAGGGTGAAGACCTGAAGGTCAATGCCGTGGCCACCGATACCAGAGCCATCGAACCGGGCTGCCTGTTTGCTGCTTTGCGCGGTGACCGTTTTGACGCCCATGATTTTCTGGCCTCGGCCAAAACCGGTGGCGCCATTGCGGCACTGGTGGAGCGTGAGCAGGACTGCTTCGAGAGCGCGGTGCGCGTTGCCGATAGCCGTGAAGCCCTGGGCCGTCTTGCTGGCGGTTATGCCGCCCAGTTCGATTTGCCCCGCCTGGCGGTCACCGGCAATGCCGGCAAAACCACGGTGAAGGAAATGGCGGCGGCCATGCTGGGTGACGGTACCCTGGCCACCCATGGCAACTTCAATAATGACGTGGGTGTACCGCTGACTCTGTTGCGTTTGCGTGCAGAGCACCGTTACGCGGTGATCGAACTGGGTGCCAATGCGCCGGGCGAAATCGCCTGGACCAGTTCGCTGACGCGCCCGCAGGTGGTGCTGGTCACTAACGTGACCGGCGCGCACCTGGAAGGCTTTGGTTCCATGCAGGGCATTGCCGATGCCAAGGCGGAGATTTTCACCGGTTGTACGCCGGGTGGTCAGGCGATCATCAACAATGATGACAGCTTCGCGGATTTCTTTGCCGAAAAAGCCCGTGCCGCGGGTTTGAACGTGGTGCGGGTCAGCATGGATGAAAGCACGAGAAACGGTGCCGACCTGTATGCCGAAAACATCACCCTGCATCGCGATCGCGCGGAGTTTGTGCTTCAGCCGCTGGGCGAAACCGTGACGGTACCGCTGCCCGGCGCGCATCAGGTGAGTAATGCCTTGATGGCCTGCGCGGCGGTGCGTGCCTTGGGCGCAAATCTGCCTCAGGTGTTGCTGCGTCTGGCAGCACTGAAACCGGTTCCCGGACGAATGCATATCCAGGCCGCCGGTGCCGGCGCCGTGGTTGATGACACCTACAACGCCAACCCGGGTTCAGTGCGCGCCGCTATCGACTGGCTGGCCGCGCAGCCTGCACCACAAATGCTGGTGCTGGGCGCCATGGGCGAGTTGGGCCCGCAGGCCGATTCGCTGGTAGAGGAACTGGGTGAATACGCTCGTCAGGCCGGGCTTTCCGGTTTGGTTGCCATGACCGGTGCAGCGGCCGCCGCACGGGGTTATGGCGACGCAGCAAAAATTGCCGAGGACTATCAACAGGCGGCGAGCTGGAGTGCCCCGGTGCTGGCAGAAGGCGGCACGGTGTTGGTGAAAGGATCCCGTAGCGCCGGTATGGAAGCGGTGGTGCAGCGGCTTACACAAGAACGCACACACACAGGGGGGGCACACTGATGCTGCTTTGGCTGGCGGAATATCTGGCGCAATACCACAGCGGTTTTCTGGTGGTGCAGTACATCACCCTGCGCGGCATCTTGAGTGTGCTGACGGCGCTGTTTATCGCGTTCTGGGTCGGCCCGATCATGATTCGCAAACTGCAGGAAAAGCAGGTGGGCCAAGCCATTCGTGATGACGGCCCGAAGAGCCACCTGAGCAAGGCGGGTACCCCCACCATGGGCGGCGCGCTGATTTTGGTGGCCATTGTGATCTCCACCCTGTTGTGGGGCGATCTGGAAAACCGGTTTGTGTGGATCACCCTGGGTGTGCTGTTTATTTTCGGCGCCGTGGGCTGGGTGGATGACTGGCGCAAGGTGGTGGAAAAGAACCCGCGCGGATTGCCCGCCCGCTGGAAATACCTGTGGTTGTCGGTGGGTGCGCTTGGTGCCGGTTGTGCCTTGTTCTTCACCGCGCAAAGTCCGGTGGAAACGCAGTTGATCGTGCCCTTCTTCAAGAGCGTGGCCATCAACATGGGTTGGTTCTACATCGTGCTTACCTATTTTGTGATTAACGGCACCAGCAACGCGGTGAACTTGACTGACGGATTGGATGGCCTGGCCATCATGCCCACCGTGTTGGTGGGGGGTGCTTTGGGTATTTTTGCCTACGCCGGTGGCCATACCGAGTTTGCAACGTATTTGCAGATTCCTTATGTGGCCGGTGCCGGTGAGTTGGTGATTATCTCTGCTGCACTCTGTGGTGCCGGCCTCGGGTTTCTGTGGTTCAACGCGTATCCCGCCCAGGTGTTTATGGGCGATGTGGGCGCGCTGTCTCTGGGGGCGGTGCTGGGCGTGATGGCGGTAATCGTGCGCCAGGAAATTGTGCTTTTCATCATGGGCGGTGTGTTCGTGATGGAAACGGTATCGGTGATGTTGCAGGTGGGCTCGTACAAGCTCACCGGTCGGCGGATTTTCCGCATGGCCCCCATTCATCACCATTTTGAACTGAAGGGGTGGCCGGAGCCGAAGATCATTGTGCGGTTCTGGATTATCACCGTGATTCTCGTACTGGTGGGTCTGGCGACCCTGAAAATCCGATAGGGGATTGAGTCAATTTATGGCGAAAGACGGGTTTGATCTGGTCATTGGTCTGGGTGTAACAGGCCGCTCCGTGATCCGTTATCTAACGGATCAAGGGATGCCCGTGCGCGCCATTGACACCCGTGCTGAGCCGGCCGGGCTGGATGCCCTGTGCGCTGAATTTCCGGACCTGAAAGTTCACACCGGTAGCTTCAAAAAAGGCTGGATGGGCAAGGCCCGTCGCCTGATCGTGAGCCCGGGTGTGGCGGTATCCACCCCGGCCATCGCCGAGCAGGTCGTGGATGGCAAAGAAGTGATTGGCGACATTGAGCTGTTCGCCCGTGCGGCCAGCGAGCCGCTGGTGGCGATCACCGGCTCCAACGCCAAGAGCACAGTGACAACCCTGCTGGGTCAGGTAGCAGATGCCTGTGGGATGAACCCGGGCATCGGCGGCAACCTGGGTGTGGCGGCGCTGGAATTGCTGGACGATCAGGCCCGCTTGTATGTGTTGGAATTGTCCAGCTTCCAGCTGGAAACCACTTACAGCCTGAGTGCAGAAGTGGCCACGATTCTCAATGTGTCCCAGGACCATCTGGACCGCTATGCCAGCTTTGCGGATTACCTGGCCGCCAAGCAGCGTGTTTACGACGGCTGTCAGGTGGCGGTCTGGAACCGCGATGATCTGGCTACCCGTCCGCCGGCCACCGTGGCGCGGCAGATCAGTTTTGGTGCCCACCCGGAAGCGGATTACCGTCTGGATAGCGAAAACGGCCAACTGCTGTGCCGGGGCGAGCCGTTGCTGTCGCTGTCTGAGCTGGCGCTGACCGGCCACCACAATGCCATGAACATTCTCTCGGTACTGGCGATCAGTGATGCGCTGTCCCTGAATCGCGACAAGGCACTGGCCACGGTGAAAGCGTTTACCGGTCTGCCCCACCGTTGTCAGCTGGTGGCGGAAGCCGGAGGCGTACGCTGGTTCAACGATTCCAAGGCCACCAATGTGGGCGCCACGCTAGCTGCGCTCACCGGTATCGGTGAAAGCATTGAGGGCAAAGTCATTTTGGTGGCGGGCGGCCAGGGTAAAGGGCAGGATTTTTCCCCGCTGGCCGAGCCGGCACGGCAATATTTGCGTGCCGCCCTGTTGATGGGCGAAGACCGCAATACCGTGGCTCAGGGCATGTCGGCTGCTCCTTGCGAACTGGTGGCTGACATGGCCGCAGCCGTTGCCCGTGCCCATGCGCTGGCACAGCCGGGTGACGCGGTGCTGTTGTCGCCGGCCTGCGCGTCATTCGACATGTTCAGCGGCTTTGCTGCCCGCGGCGATGACTTTACTGCCCGTGCCCGGGAGGTGTGCCATGACTGAGCGCATGATCCTGAAGGTGGATCGCACCGGTATTGACCAGCCGTTGCTGTGGACCGCGATTCTGTTGTCGCTGGCTGGCTTGGTGATGGTGTCCTCCGCCAGTTTGCAGATTGCAGAAACGCGCCTGGGCGACCCCTTCTATTACGCCATGCGCCATGGCATTTATCTGGCGCTGGGGCTGGGTGTTGGCACCTTTGTCTATTACGCGGTGCCGCTGGCGTTGCTGGAGCGCTTGCGCTTTGTGATGTTGCCAGTGGCCCTGGTGGTATTGGTGATGGTGTTTATTCCCGGGCTGGGGCGAACGGTTAATGGCTCCACCCGCTGGATCGCCTTGCCAGGCCTTACGATTCAAGCTTCGGAAATCGTCAAGCTGTGCTTTGTGCTTTACATGGCTGGCTATGTCGCACAACGCAAGGCGGCGCTGGAAACCGAATGGAAAGCCTTCCTGCTGCCGCTGGGCTTGTTGGGTGTGTTGATGCTGCTGCTGCTGCTGGAACCGGACTTCGGTGCAGTGGTGGTGCTGGGCATTACCGCCATGGGCATGTTGTTTTTGTCCGGCGTGCCGACCCTGCGCTTCTTGCTGATCGGTTTGATCGCGGTGGCATTGGGTGGGCTGGTGGCCTTTGCCGAACCCTACCGGGTGGCGCGACTGATGACCTTCACGGATCCTTGGGCAGACCAGTTTGGTTCTGGTTATCAGCTTACCCAGAGTCTGATCGCCTTTGGCCGTGGTCACTGGCTGGGCGTGGGCTTGGGCAACAGCGTGCAGAAACTGTTTTATCTGCCGGAAGCGCATACGGATTTTGTTTATGCGGTGATGTCTGAAGAGTTGGGTCTGCTCGGCAATGTGGCACTGATCAGTGGCTTTATTTTGCTGGGCTGGCGGGTGTTTCGCGTCGGCCACCGTTTGGAAGAGCGGGGGCTGTTGTATCACGCCTACCTGGTTTATGGCTGCGCGTTTGTATTTTGTTCCCAGGCCTTTATCAACCTGGGCGTGAACATGGGTCTGTTGCCCACCAAAGGTTTGACCCTGCCGTTTATCAGCTACGGCGGGTCCTCGTTGTTGATCTCCGCCGCAATGATTGGCTTGATCCTGCGCGCAGGGGCGGAAGCCGGCCACCTGAAAGCCAGAGGGAGGGCAGCACGATGAGTCGCACTGTCCTGATTATGGCGGGTGGCACCGGCGGCCATGTATTCCCGGCGCTGGCTGTGGCCGACCAACTGCGTGAACGCGGTTTTGAGATTCTCTGGCTGGGCGCGGAAAACGGCATGGAAGGCAAGCTGGTGCGCCAGTACGGCTACGAGATTGCCGAGCTGTCCGTGTCCCGTCTGCGCGGTGGTGGCCTCAAGCGCAAGCTGACGGCACCGTTCAATTTGCTGCGGGCTGTACTACAGGCGCGTCAGTTGATCCGTGCCCGTCAGCCGGTGCTGGCGGTGGGCTTTGGCGGGTTTGCCAGCGGCCCCGGCGGATTGGCAGCCAAGCTGTGCAAGGTGCCGGTGGTGGTCCATGAGCAGAATGCGGTTCCCGGGCTGACCAATCGCCTGTTGTCCCGCCTGGCCACGGTGACCCTGGAAGGGTTTCAGGGTGCCTTTGGTAATCCGCAGGCCTGCTGGGTGGGCAATCCGGTGCGCCCGGAAATTACCGCCCTGGATGAGCCGGCTCGCCGCTATGCCCAACATCAGGGCGGCTTGCGGGTACTGGTACTGGGCGGCAGCCAGGGGGCCTTGGTGCTGAACCAAGATTTGCCCGAGCTGCTGTTGGCGGTGCTGGGGCGCGATATACAGGTGCGTCATCAGTGTGGCGCCGGACGTACTGCGGAAGCCGCGCCGATTTATCAGGCGCTGGGGCTGCAGGCACAGGTGAGCGAGTTTATCGATGACATGGCGGAAGCCTACGGCTGGGCGGATCTGGTGATCTGCCGGGCTGGTGCACTGACCGTGGCAGAAGTGGCGGCGGCAGGTGTGGCCGCCATGTTTGTGCCCCTGCCCAGCGCAGTGGACGACCACCAGACATTGAATGCCCGTTGGTTGTCAGAGCGCGGAGCCGCGCTGCTGTTGCCCCAGCGGGACCTGGGTGCGGCAAGCCTTGCCGGCACCCTGAAACCGGTTGCAGAGCGCGGCCTGCTGGCGCAAATCGCCGAGCGGGCCCGTGAGCAGGCGATGGCGGATAGCGCAGAGCGTGCCGCCACGCTGTGTGAGGAGGTGGCCAATGGCCGATAACGACAACATTCATACGGTGCCGGAGATGCGCCGCATTCGCGGTATCCATTTCGTGGGTATCGGCGGTGTGGGCATGTGCGGCATTGCGGAAGTGCTGGCCAACCAGGGCTATGCCATCAGTGGCAGCGACATCAAGGAATCGCCGGTGGTGGAGCGCCTGCGCAGCCTAGGCGTGCGGGTGGAGATTGGCCACCGTGCTGAGAATATCGATGGCGCAGATGTGGTGGTGACCTCCACGGCGGTGAATACCGAAAACCTGGAAGTGGCGGCGGCCCATGAGCGGCGTATTCCGGTGGTGCCGCGTGCCCAGATGCTGGCGGAGCTGATGCGCTTTCGCCATGGCATCGCTGTGGCCGGTACCCACGGCAAGACCACCACGACTTCGCTGACCGCGGCGATCATGGCTGAGGCCGGACTGGATCCGACCTTTGTGATTGGTGGGCGCCTGAATAGCGCTGGCACCAATGCCCGTTTGGGACAGAGCCGTTACCTGGTGGCCGAAGCGGATGAATCCGATGCCAGCTTCCTGCACCTGCAGCCCATGAGTGCCATCGTCACCAATATCGATGCGGACCACATGCACACCTACGGTGGTGACTTCGCCCAGCTGGAAAACACCTTTATCGAGTTTCTTCACAATCTGCCGTTCTACGGCGTGGCGGTGATGTGTGTGGATGATCCGGTGGTTCGCAAGTTGCTGCCCCGGGTCAACCGTCAGGTGATTCGTTACGGCTTCAGCGAGGATGCAGACCTGCGTGCCGAGAATGTGCGCCAGGACGGCATGGTCACCCATTTCCGGGTAGTGCGCGCCGAAGGCGAGCCACTGGAGGTGTCCCTGAATATGCCGGGTCGCCACAACGTATTGAATGCGTTGGCGGCCATCGCCGTCTCTGCGGATGAAGGTGCCGACGATGACGCCATTATCCGTGGTTTGAATAACTTTACCGGCGTGGGGCGCCGCTTTGATGTGCAGGGCGAGTACCACTTCGAAGGCGGCAGCGCGACGCTGGTGGACGACTATGGCCACCACCCCCGTGAAGTGGCCGCCACCATTGCGGCCATTCGCGACGGCTGGCCGGATCGGCGCCTGGCCATGCTGTTCCAGCCGCACCGTTACACCCGCACCCAGGACTTGTACGAGGACTTCGTGGAAGTGCTCTCCGGGGTGGACGTGTTGCTGATGCTTGAAGTGTACGCCGCCGGCGAAGATCCGATTCCCGGTGCGGACGCCCGGGCATTGTGTCGCAGCCTGCGTAAGCGTGGTCTGGAGCCGGTGTTTGTGGACGACCCGGACAAGCTGCCGGCGCTGTTGGCTAACCAGCTTCAAGACGGTGACCTTCTCGTTACGCAGGGTGCCGGTAACGTCGGCACCATTGCCAAGCAGTTGGCCGCTCAGGGAGGCCGCCATGGATAAGCGTGCATTGAAACAACGATTGAGCCGGGTGGGCCGTGTGGCAGTGCTGGCTGGCGGTAAATCCGCAGAGCGTCCGGTGTCACTGAAAAGCGGTGCGGCGGTGCATCAGGGGCTGCGCAATCTGGGCCTGATCGCAGAGCTGGTCGACCCGGCGGACAAGAGCGTAGAGACCCTGAAAGGGTTTGATGCCGCTTTTATTGCCCTGCACGGTCGCGGCGGCGAAGACGGCGTGATTCAGGGTGTGCTGGAGCATCTGGACATTCCTTACACCGGGTCCGGGGTGATGGCATCGGCCATCGGCATGGACAAGGTGCGCACCAAGCAATTGTGGAAAGGGGCCGGTTTGCCGACCCCGGCATTTTATGTGTCCGGCCGCGATGAGGCGGACCTGGGGTTCCCGGTCATCGTGAAGCCGGCCCATGAAGGCTCCTCCATCGGTATGGCCAAGGCGGATAACGCTGAAGAACTGGCCGAGGCGCTGGTGGCCGCAGAAAAATTTGATCAGGACGTGCTGGTGGAAGCCTGGGTCAGCGGCCCGGAATACACCGTAGCGGTGCTGGGCGATGAAGCCTTGCCGGCCATCCGCCTGCAAACGCCCCATGCGTTTTATGACTTTGAAGCCAAGTACCAGTCCGACAGCACCGAATACCTTTGCCCGGCGGGGCTGGATGATGCTGATGAGCAGGCGCTGCGGCAGCTGGCGCTGACGGCGTTCCGGGTTGCCGGTTGCCGTGGCTGGGGTCGGGTCGATGTGATGCGCGATGCGCAGGGCCAGTGGCAGTTGCTGGAAGTGAATACGGTGCCCGGCATGACCGACCACTCCTTGGTGCCGATGGCGGCGAAAGCCACTGGTCGTGATTTTGATGTGTTGGTAGGTGAGATCCTTCTGGACGCACTGGAACGGGGTCGTGGCTAGAAACGCCCCCGCGCCGCGTGGCGCCCGCCGCAAGCCGGTAAAAAAGGCCGGTGTTCCCCTGCGCGAGCGGGTGGCAACAGCGGTGCCGTGGATGCTGGTGAGCTCGGTGGCCTTGGTCATTTTGCTGGCGGTGATCTACTTGCCTGCGGCGCTGGATGGCTACCCGATCCGCAAGGTGGGCGTGGACGGTGTGACCGATGTGCGCCGTCAGCAGCAAATCCAGACCGCCTTGGCGGCGCTGGTGCGCGAAGAAAATTATTTCTCGGTGCCGCTGGAGGATATTTACCAGCAGTCACAAGGGCTGAGCTGGGTGGAAGAGGTTTCAGTACGCCGCCAGTGGCCCGATACCGTGGTGCTGACGGTGGAAGAACGTCACCCGGTGGCAGTGTGGAACGAGGCAGTTCTGGTGTCGGATAGCGGTCAGCCGTTCAAGGCGCTGAAACAGTACGATTTGACCGATCTGCCCCATCTGAGTGGCCCGGAGCAGCGGTTGGAGGAAGTCATGGGCTTCTACCACAGCATGGGCAAAACGCTGGCGGATGTGGATCTGACCATTCGCAGTATGGACGTCAACGCGCGCCTGACCGCGCGCCTGACGCTGAATAACGACATGGAACTGGTGGTTGACCGTGAGCATTACACCACCAAATTACGCCGTTTTGTGCGGCTTTATCGTGGCGTGCTGAGCACGGATAGCCGCCAGGTAGCTCGGGTCGATCTGCGTTATGCGGACGGCATGGCAGTGACCTGGCGCGAGCAGCAAAGTTAGGAGAAAAGGTGACATGGCGACAGCAACAGAAAACATGATTGTCGGACTCGATATTGGCACCTCCAAGGTGGTTGCCATCGTCGGCCAGACAGCAGCCGATGGCACCTTGGAAATCGTCGGGCTGGGCTCGCAACCGTCACGGGGCATGAAAAAGGGCGTAGTCGTGGATATCGAGGCCACTGTGCGGTCTATTCAGCGCGCCGTGGAAGAAGCTGAGCTGATGGCGGGTTGTCATATTCACACGGTATACGCCGGTATCGCCGGTTCCCATGTGCGCAGCCTCAACTCCCACGGCATCGTTGCCATTCGTGACCGGGAAGTGGCCCAGGCGGATATCGACCGGGTAATCGACGCGGCCCAGGCGGTGGCCATTCCGGCGGACCAGAAAACCCTGCACGTGCTGCCGCAGGAATACGTGGTGGACAACCAGGAAGGGGTGCGCGAGCCCATCGGTATGAGCGGGGTGCGCCTGGAAGCCAAGGTGCATCTGGTGACCTGTGCGGTGAATGCGGTGCAGAACATCGAGAAATGCGTGCGGCGCTGCAACCTGGAAGTCGATGACGTCATCCTTGAGCAGTTAGCGAGTGCTCACGCCGTGCTTACTGAAGACGAGCGTGAACTGGGTGTCTGCATCGTGGATATCGGCGGTGGTACCACGGATATCGCCATCTTCACCGAAGGCGCCATTCGTCACACGGCCAACATTCCCATCGCCGGGGACCAGGTGACCAACGATATCGCCATGGCTCTGCGCACGCCCAAGCAACATGCGGATGAAATCAAGATCAAGTACGCCTGCGCCCTGACCCAGCTGGCCGGCGCGGACGAGACCATCAAGGTGCCCAGCGTGGGCGACCGCCCGCCGCGCACCCTCAGCCGCCAGAACCTGGCGGAGGTGGTGGAGCCCCGTTACGACGAGCTGTTCACCCTGGTGCAGGCAGAAATTCGCCGCTCTGGTTTCGAGGATCTGATTCCCGGTGGCATCGTGCTCACCGGTGGTTCCTCGAAGATCGAAGGGGCCGTGGATCTGGCCGAGGAAATCTTCCATATGCCGGTGCGCCTGGGCGCGCCACAGGGCATTTCCGGGCTGATCGACGTGGTGAAGAACCCGATTTATTCCACCTCCGTGGGGCTGCTGTTGTATGGCCAGCGCATGGAGAAGGAAGGCACCAGCGCCAAGGCCCAGGCCGGCGGGGGTGAGCTGGACTGGCTAGAGCGTATCAAGAGCTGGTTCAAAGGCAATTTTTAACAAGAGTCGCAGCGCGCTTCACGCATCAGGCAACACGCGGGAAGCGTCAAATTGAGCGCAAGCGGTGGTTCCGGGCCGCGGCAAGATGACCGGAACACTTCGACGTAATGAGTAGTAAACAGGGAAGCAACAACGGGAGATCAACCATGCAATTCAAACTGGAAGACAGCGTACCGCATGGTGCGGTAATCAAAGTGGTAGGTGTCGGTGGTGGCGGCGGTAACGCCGTGGATCACATGGTGCGTTCCGGTGTGGAAGGGGTGGATTTCATCTGCGCCAACACCGACGCCCAAGCCCTGCGTAATGCCTCATCCAAGACCGTGATTCAGCTGGGTAGCCAGGTGACCAAGGGGCTGGGTGCCGGCGCAAACCCGGAAATCGGCCGTCAGTCCGCTCAGGAAGATCGCGATCGCATCGCCGAGCTGCTGGATGGTGCAGATATGGTCTTCGTGACCGCCGGCATGGGCGGTGGCACGGGTACCGGTGCCGCGCCGGTTGTGGCTGAAATTGCCAAGGAACTGGGCATCCTGACCGTGGCCGTGGTCACCAAGCCGTTCCCCTTCGAAGGCAAAAAACGCATGCGCTCTGCCCAGCAAGGGATTGAAGAGCTGAAAGAGCACGTTCACTCCCTGATCACCATCCCCAACGAGAAGCTGCAAGCGGTTCTCGGTGGCTCCACCAGCCTGCTGGACGCCTTCAAGGCGGCCAATGAAGTGCTGCAGGGCGCGGTGAAAGGGATTGCGGACCTGATCGTTCGACCCGGCATGATCAACGTGGATTTCGCTGACGTGCGCACCGTGATGAGCGAAATGGGTACTGCCATGATGGGTACCGGTACTGCCAGCGGCGAAGGCCGGGCGGCAGAAGCGGCCCAGGCGGCTATCTCCAGCCCGCTGCTGGAAGATGTGGATCTGCGCGGCGCGCGGGGTATCCTGATCAATATCACGGCTAACGAGTCCATCGCTCTGGATGAGTTCTCTGAAGTGGGTGATATCGTCAGCGAGCTGGCCAGTGATGATGCCAACGTGATCATCGGTACCGCTATCGACCCGGATATGGGCGAAAGCATCAGTGTTACCGTGGTAGCCACTGGCCTGGGCGCGGCGGCACAGGAACTAAAAGTGGTACGTGGCCGTCAGACCCCTGTCGCGGCAGACGGACGGGTGGACTACAGCGACCTGGATCGCCCGGCTGTGGAGCGTAAACGCGCCGCCCAGCAGGCTGCCGGTGGCCGTGGCCAGCAGGCAGTAAGCACCGCAGAAGATCTGGATTTCATTGATATTCCGACCTTCCTGCGCCGCCAGGCCGACTAACGGTCTGGCGAGATTGGTGCAAAATCGGGGTGTTCCAGTATAATCGCGCCCTAATTTTGTGTTGAGGAAAGCGGTATCCTCAAGGGTACCCGCAGCTGTGTGACAGACTGATGATCAGACAACGAACGCTAAAAAACGTGATCCGCGCCACTGGCGTAGGGCTTCACACCGGCGAAAAGGTCTACATGACCGTGCGTCCGGCACCGGTGAATACCGGTATCGTGTTCCGGCGTGTGGACCTGGACCCGGTGGTGGAGATCAAGGCTGCCGCGGACGCGGTAGGCGAAACCACGCTCTCTTCCACGCTGGTTCAGGATGGCGTGAAAGTGGGTACGGTAGAGCACTTCCTGTCCGCCATGGCGGGCCTGGGGATTGATAACGCCTTTGTGGAGTTGTCCGCCCCGGAAATGCCGATCATGGATGGCAGTGCCGGTCCGTTCGTCTTCCTGTTGCAATCTGCCGGTATCAAGGAGCAGGAGGCCGCCAAGAAGTTCATCCGCATCAAGAAAGAAGTGACGGTGCGTGAAGGCGACAAAACGGCGACATTCGTGCCTTTTGACGGCTTTAAGGTGACTTTTTCCATCGAGTTCGATCACCCGGTGTTTGAAGATCGTAACCAGCTGGCCAGTATCGACTTCTCCACGACCTCGTTCGTGAAAGAAGTGGCCCGTGCCCGGACCTTTGGCTTTATGCGCGATATTGAGTTTCTGCGCAGCCAGAACCTGGCCCTGGGTGGCAGCGTGGATAACGCCATCGTGGTGGACGAGTATCGTATCCTCAACGAAGACGGCCTGCGTTATGACGACGAGTTCGTCAAACACAAGATGCTGGATGCCATTGGCGACCTGTATCTGCTGGGTCACAGCCTGATTGGCGAGTTCATCGGCCACAAATCCGGCCATGCACTCAACAATGCGCTGTTGCGGGAAATTCTCCGTCAGGAGGATTCCTACGAGGTGGTGACATTTGAAGATGCCACCGATGCGCCTGTGTCCTATATGCGCCCTGTTCTGGCAGCAGAATAAGTGGCGGCAAAGTCGTAAAGAAAGTGGTTGGCCGCTTCGGGTCAGGATGACCCGGAAGGATGGCTGACTCTGGCCGAAGCGATTCGGCTGTACGTCGAAGCCCTGTTGGCCACCTGGCTGTCTCCCGCAGTCAGGTGGTTTTTCGTTTCAAGGGTGGAGAGATAGAACGGTTAGCGTTCCTCAATCGGGTTCACCGCGGCTTGCGAGCCGCTGCAATGACGCTTTTAGCGCGTCATCCTCAATGGCTTCGGCCACAGCTTCGATGTGTCGAGCGCTTTCCTGGGCCAAATGCGGCCCCGCCGGTTTACTGGCATGGTTATTGCTCGACATGGGTTGGCGCTTGCCGCCCACCACGATCTTGATTTGTTGCCCAGGCATGGCCTGCTGCAGTTTCGGGAGATGGAAGCGTAGCAGTTGCGCGGTAGCACTGGTTTCCGCGATGGCCAGCCAGCGATGCTGGTCTTCTACCAGAGTGACGCGCTCACGCAGGGCCGGAGGCAGGCAATGCAAAGGATCATTTTGCTCCTGGGCAGGGGTCTTCCGGGCTTCTTTCGCCAGGGCTGACAAAGCGGGGTGACCGCTTAGCAGGGCGAGAAGGGCTTTGGGCGACGTTGTCTTGCTCATGAGTTTTACTTAGACTAGCCTGCAGATTGTAAAAAAATTTATAAAAAATTGCGTAACATTTTGAATTGACTGACTTTTAGCCGGTGCGTTACGAAATCTTATGAACATCATAGTCCTTAACAGCAAGCGCGGCCATTCGCGCACACTGCCCGTTCCTCGCCATTGGCCCTGGTTATTGGCTGCGGCGTTGGTGGTGTTTCCCGCGATTATTGGCGTTAGCGCCTATCTTCTGGCCTATCGAGTGGGCGGTCAGCCTGAATTTACTCCGGTGATGACGGAGCGTTTCGCAGGTCAGCTGGAACAGCAGCAGCAGGTCCTTTCCCAGCTGGATCAGCAGAGCCAAGAGCAGTTTCGGGCTTTGACGCTCAAGCTGGCCCAGGCCCAGGCCCGGCTGGTTCGTCTGGATGCACTGGGTGAGCGGCTGGTGGAAGTGGCCGATATCGGCGGTGACGAATTCGATTTCAGCAGTGTGCCCGGTGTCGGTGGCCCGGAATCGCCGGAAGAAGGGGCCAGCTATGAGCTGCCTTCCTTTATGGGCGCGCTGGATCAAATGACGGCCACACTGGAGCGCCGTGAGCGGCAGCTGGATATCTTGGAAGATCTTCTGGCTGATAAACAATTGGAAGATCAGACCTACCTGTCTGGCCGCCCGCTGACCAAGGGCTGGATGTCCAGCCGTTTTGGCCGCCGTTCGGATCCTTTTTCTGGCCGCGTGGCCTGGCATAAGGGGGTAGACTTCGCGGGCAAAGAGGGCACGCCGATTGTGGCTACCGGTGCCGGCGTCGTGACTTATTCCGGTGAGCGTTCCGGCTACGGCAAAATGGTTGAGATCAACCACGGTAACGGTTTGTCCACCCGTTATGGGCACGCCAAGGAGTTGCTGGTTGAGCCGGGTGAAATTGTTCGAACCGGTGATGTTGTGGGCAAGGTGGGGAGCTCCGGCCGCTCCACGGGCCCGCATGTGCACTACGAAGTGCTCAAGAACGGCGCTCAAGTGAACCCGCAGCCTTATATTTACCGCGCCCGTCGCTAAAACTGAAAATGCAAAACGGCCCGATGGGGCCGTTTTTCGTTGTCGGGCCTTGATTACGGCGAATACCACCTTATCTCTCAATCCTATTGTGTTTAGAATGGCTCACCTTGCGGGGAATAACCTTGCCGCCATCGGGCTGTTTGTCCTGACTTTTACTGAACCGGAAGTTTTATGCTGGGTACCATCGTAAAAAAAATCATCGGCACCAAGAATGATCGTGAAATCAAGCGAATGGCAAAGCTGGTCGACGCCATTAATAGCCACGCAGAAGCGATGGGGCAGCTTACCGATGGCGACCTGCAGCACAAGACGATCGCTTTCCGGCAGGCCTTTAAAGATGGCAAAACCCTGGATGAATTGTTGCCCGAAGCCTTTGCGGTAGTCCGCGAAGCCTCTACCCGGGTGATGGGGATGCGCCATTTCGACGTGCAGATGATGGGTGGGATCTCCCTGCATGAAGGTCGCATCTCCGAGATGCGTACCGGTGAAGGTAAAACCCTGACGGCAACGCTGCCGGCGTATCTCAATGCGCTTTCCGGTGAAGGCGTGCATGTGGTCACCGTGAATGACTACCTTGCTGAGCGTGATGCCAACTGGATGCGCCCGCTGTATGAATTCCTGGGCTTGTCTGTGGGCATTATTCTGTCTCAACAGCCCACCGAGCAGAAACGTGCCGCGTATGCCTCGGATATTACCTACGGAACCAACAACGAATACGGTTTCGATTATCTGCGTGACAACATGGCGTTCCGCTTGGAAGACCGGGTTCAGCGCGGATTGAACTACGCCATCGTCGATGAGGTGGATTCCATCCTTATCGATGAAGCGAGAACGCCACTGATTATTTCCGGCCCGGCGGCGGACTCTTCCGAGCTGTACCAGGCGGTGAACCAGTTGATGCCGCAGCTGGAAAAAGAGACGGAAGAGAGTGAGGGTGATTATTTTGTTGACGAAAAGCAGCGCCAGGTTGAACTGACCGAGGCGGGTCATCAGAAGATTGAAGCGCTACTGGTCAGCAACCAGTTGCTGGAGCAGGGTGAAAGCCTGTACGCAGCCCATAATCTGGCGCTGCTCCACCATGTGCATGCGGCGCTGAAAGCCCATGCCCTGTTCCATATCGACCGGGACTACATCGTACAGAACGACCAGATTGTGATCGTAGATGAACACACTGGTCGTACCATGCCGGGGCGTCGCTGGTCCGAAGGTATTCACCAGGCCATCGAGGCGAAGGAAGGGCTAAATATCCAGCAGGAAAACCAGACGCTGGCTTCTACCACCTTCCAGAATTATTTCCGTCTGTATAACAAGCTGTCCGGCATGACCGGTACTGCGGACACCGAGGCATTGGAATTCCGCCAGATTTACGGCATGGATGTGGTTGTGGTCCCCACTAATAAACCCATGGTGCGGATTGACGCCAATGATCTGGTGTACCTGAGCCTGCAGGAAAAATTCGACGCTATCGTCAAGGAAGTGACCGAGGCGGTGGCCAAGGGCGCGCCGGTGCTGGTGGGTACGGCAACGATTGAAGCATCCGAGTATCTGTCCAAGCGTTTGAAGCAGGACAAGATTGCTCACGAGGTACTGAACGCCAAGTTCCACCAGCGCGAAGCCCAGATTATTGCCCAGGCCGGGCGGCCGAGAGCGGTTACCATTGCCACCAACATGGCGGGTCGGGGGACGGATATCGTGCTCGGCGGTAATCCCGAAGAGCAGATCAAGCACATGGACACCCCGTCCGAGGCAGAAGCGGAGAAAATCCGTGCCGAGTGGCAGGCGAACCACGATACCGTCATGGAAGCCGGCGGTTTGCACATTATCGGTACCGAGCGCCATGAGTCCCGCCGTATCGATAATCAGCTGCGCGGTCGTGCCGGTCGTCAGGGGGATCCGGGTTACACCCGTTTCTTCCTGTCCATGGAAGATGATCTGATGCGCATCTTCGCATCAGACAAGATCCGTAACCTGATGCGCTCTCTGGGCCTGGAAAATGGTGAGGCCATCGAGCATCGCTGGGTAACCCGTGCCATTGAGAATGCCCAGCGCAAGGTGGAAGGGCGCAACTTTGATATCCGCAAGAACTTGCTGGAATACGATGACGTGGCCAACGACCAACGCCAGGTCATCTACGGTCAGCGTGACCAGATTCTGGAAGCCGAGGATCTGGTGAATTCCGTGAAAGGGATTCGTCGCGACGTGGTGACAGAAGTGGTTCACGATTATATGGCGCCGGGCTCTGTGGAAGATCAGTGGGATATCCCGGGTCTTGAGAAAACCCTGGATGCGGAATTCCAGTGCCATGCACCGATTGGCCAGTGGCTCAACGAAGACAATCAGCTGCACATCGAGGGCCTGACCGAAAAGCTGGTCGAGCGCATGGACGAAGATTACCAGCGTAAAGAAGGCGAGATCGGCACCGAAGATTTGCGCAAGATCGAGAAGCACCTGATGCTGCAAATTCTGGACCGCCACTGGAAAGAACATTTGGCGAGCATGGACCACCTGCGCCAGGGTATTCATCTGCGTGGCTACGCCCAGAAAAACCCCAAGCAGGAATACAAGAAAGAAGCGTTTGAGTTATTCCAGGGCCTGCTTAACCAGATCCAGCACGAACTGATTCGTGTGCTGCACAGCTTCCAGGTGCGTCGCGACGACGAGGTGGAACGCCTTGAGCAGCAGCGCGAGGAAGAAGCGCGCGTGCAGGCGGAAAAAATGAAGATGCAGGCCGTGGCCGAGCCGGGCACTGACGGCGACGCCCAGCCCCGTCAGCAGGGCGAGCAGCCCAAGACGGTGGTCCGGGATGGCCGTAAAGTTGGGCGTAATGAGCCTTGCCCTTGTGGTTCCGGCAAGAAGTACAAGCAGTGTCACGGCAAGATTGAATAAAGCAGCTGCTAGCGACGAGCTTCCAGCTACGAGAAAAACAAAGGCACCGGTGAAAATCGGTGCTTTTCTTTATGATGACTAGTCGCTCGCAGCTAGAAACTAGTCGCTGAATGTTAAGGAAAGCGTGATGACACAGTCTGAGTGGTTGCCGGTCCCCGGCGTGCGGCTTGCTGCAGTGGAAGCCGGTATCAAAAAAGCCAATCGCAAGGATTTGGTGGTGCTGGAGCTGGCAGCAGGTAGCCGTGTCAGCGGTGTCTTCACGCTCAACCGTTTCTGTGCGGCGCCGGTACAGGTCGCCAAGGCTCGCTTGGCTGCGACCACACCACGGTACCTGATGATTAATACCGGCTACGCGAATGCGGGCACCGGCAAGAAAGGCCTGGAAAATTGCCTGGCCAGCTGTGAGTTGCTGGCGAAAGCGGCAGGCTGCGATGCGGATGAAATCTTGCCGTATTCTACTGGTGTTATCGGGGAACAATTTCCGCTGGATGCCTTTGCCTCCGGTTTGCCCAAGGCGTTGGATGCACTGGATACCCATCACTGGGGGCGGGCGTCGGAAGGCATCATGACCACCGATACCTACCCCAAGCTCACCAGTCGGCGGGTAGAAATGGATGGTGTGCCAGTGACGATTACAGGGATGTCCAAAGGCTCCGGCATGATTAAACCGAACATGGCTACCATGCTTGGTTTTATCGCCACCGACGCCCCGATTGCCAAGTCACTGCTGGATGAGTGGGTGAAAGCCCTGGCGGATAAATCCTTCAACCGGGTGACGGTGGACGGGGATACCTCCACCAATGATGCCTGCATGTTGATCAGCACGGCTCAGGCCGAAATGGATGAGATTACCGCGCTGGATGAGCACAGCCGGTTGCTGTATCAGGCGCTGGAAGAAGTCTTCACTGAACTGGCCCAGGCACTGGTGCGTGACGGTGAAGGGGCCACCAAGTTTGTGGAAATTACCGTGACCGGAGCCGCCAGCGAAAGCGACGCACGAGCGGTGGCTGAAACCATTGCCCACTCCCCCCTGGTGAAAACGGCGCTGTTTGCCTCGGACCCTAATTGGGGCCGTATTTTGGCTGCCATTGGCCGGGCGCCGATTGCAGCGCTGGATGTGGACAAAGTCAGTGTTTGGCTGGGTGATTTGCCGCTGGTAGAACAGGGAGGCGTGGCGGACAGCTACGAGGAAGCACAGGGCGCGGCTCTGATGGCAAAACCGGAAATTACCATTCGCGCGGATCTGGCATCCGGGGATGCCCAGTGCACTGTATGGACCTGTGATTTCAGCTATGACTACGTGAAAATCAATGCGGAGTATCGGACCTAAAAAGCCGCTTCATGCATCAGGCTGCACGCAACACGCCGGGCAAGCTCTGCTGTGGGGCTTGCCTGCAAGCGATTGACACGAGTTACGAGTTTCGAGTTTCGAAAGGCAAAACCGATTTGCTTTTCAGGTTTTCAAAAATCATTTCTCGTTACTCTGGCTGGCTTATCTCTCAGGTCAGGAATCTGACAAGAACAAGGCGCCCATGACTACCGAATCTACCCCCGCCATTACCGTCGTCGCCGCCATCATCCGAGGAGAAGAGGGCCGTATTTGTCTTAGCAAGCGCCCTGACAATAAGCATCAGGGCGGGCGCTGGGAGTTTCCGGGTGGCAAGGTGGAGCAGGGTGAAGCGTTGAGCGCAGCATTGGCTCGCGAGCTGGAAGAAGAGCTTGGTATGGCAGGGGCGGAGTCCGCCCCTTTTATGACGATTGCCCACCAGTACGATGATCTCCACGTGACCCTGCATTTTCGTGATGTTCGCGTCTGGCAGGGTGAGCCGGAAGGGCGGGAAGGGCAGCGGGTGCAGTGGTTTTTCCCGGATGAATTGGCGTACCTGTGCTTCCCGGCGGCCAATCAGCCGGTGGTGAATGCCATACAACTGCCTGAACAGTTAGTGGTCGCACCGGAAGATATCACTCTTCACGAGTTGCTGGCCGGGATTGATCGGTTGAATGGGCAGCAGCAGGGGCTGTATTTGCGGCAGTGGAGTGACCATGCCGAGGTGGCTGCGGTTGTGGCGCAATGCGAGCAACGCGGCGTAAGAGTCTGGTTGCGTGCTGTGGACACGCAGAGTGTGGCGACAGCAAAAGCGTTGGGTGTGTTTGCCGTGCATTTTTCAGGCAGAACACTGGCCCAGCTGGATGAGCGTCCCGCATTTGATGGGATCATCAGTGCGGCGGTGCATGATCAGGCGGCCCGGGATAAGGCAGGCAATCTGGGCCTGGATATGGCGTTGGTTTCACCTGTCCTGGCTACGCCCACGCACCCGGGTAAGCCTGCATTGGGTTGGCCGCAAGCGGAGTTGCTAATGAAGGGGGCGCCGCTCGCCTGTTATGCGCTGGGAGGGGTGGCACCGGGCGATCTGGTCAACGCCCGTGATCACGGTGCGGTGGGCGTGGCGGGTATCCGCGCCTTCTGGCCGTGATTAGCGTTCTCTGAAACAGGTCTCTTGTCGCGTAGGTCGTGTTCACCCTAGGGCACAGAGAGCTGCGAAGAGGCGTAACCCGACATTCTGCAATCCGAATGACAACAACGCAGAGTTTTACTTCATCCGTTGCGTTGAACGCTTACTAAAACTCTTCAAAGTCTCCGGGCGCATCGTCATCCCCCGGAATTGCGTGGCGCTCTGTCGCCCAGTCTCCGAGATCAATCAACTTGCAGCGTTCACTACAAAACGGCCGCCAGGGATTGTTGTCCCAGCGAGTGAGGCTTTTGCACTGTGGGCAGGGGTAAGTCTGGGTGGCTTTCTTGGCCGGGCTTTTGTCAGTCATGATTGGGTACGCGCATCCATCCATTAACGGGGGGTTGTGGGGTGGAAATGTTCTGATGTCGGATTACGCCTTTAGGCTAATCGGACCTACAAAAGTAGATAGCTGTAGGTCGTGTTCACCTAAGGGCACAGAGAGCCGCGGAGCGGCGTAACCCGACATTCATTTTGCCAATGCCAGGTAGTGCTCATGCAGCACCTGCAGTTGTTCGTGAAGCGCATCCAAAGAACCGTGATTTTCCACTACATCATCGGCCTGATCCAGTCGCTTGCTACGTGCCAGCTGCGCTTTCATGATCGCCGCAACCTGTGCTTCTGGCACCTGATCTCGTGCCATGGTGCGATCTACTTGCAATTCTGCAGAGGCATCAATGACCAGAATGCGATCTACCAAGGTTTTTTGCGATGTTTCCAGCAGCAGAGGGGAGACCAGAACGGTATAGGGGGATTGGCTCGCCTCGATCTGCCGGCGAAGTTCGGCACCTATGGCAGGGTGGGTAATCCCTTCGAGAGTTTTTAGTGCGTCCGGGTCAGCAAACACGATCTCGCGGAGTGCCCGCCGATCCAGTGCGCCGTCGTCGGCGATAACATGTTGACCAAAATGCTCGGCGATGGTGAGTAAGGCGGGCTGCCCGGGTTCAACCACCACCCGCGATGCAAGATCCGCATCCACGATGGTGATGCCCTGTTGAGCAAGATAATCCGTGGCAGCGGTCTTGCCGCTACCAATGCCACCGGTTAGGCCAACAACAAACATGATGAATTCCGCTTGCACGCATTACGCATCACGCAGCACGCGGTGCCTGTTGGCGTGCCTGCGTGTAGCGTGGGGCGTGTTTGCGTAATCAAAGTTTAAACATTCCCAGATACGAGCTGACGATACTATCGCCCCAGAGCAGGGCAATCCACCCGGCCGTGGCCAGATAGGGACCGAAAGGGATTTGCGTGCGTTTTTCGCCGCTGAACATCATCATGGCGATCGCGAAGACTAGCCCGACCACCGATGATAAAAGAATAATCACGGGCAGGTATTGCCAGCCGACCCAGGCTCCCAGTGCGGCCAACAGCTTGAAATCGCCGTAGCCCATGCCTTCTTTTCCGGTGATCAGCTTGAACAGCCAGTAAACACTCCACAGCGAAAGATACCCGGCCATGGCGCCGATCACCGCATCGCTCAATGAAATCGGCGATACGCCCATTACGGCCGCCAACAAGCCTGCCCACAGCAGCCAGTAGTTCAGGCTGTCCGGCAGCAGGGTAGTGTCAGCGTCAATCATGGCGGCGGCCAACAGCACCCAGGTGGCAAAAAGCGTAAACATCAGCCAGGGACCATACCCGAAATGCCAGGCACAGAGCCCGGCGAGCACACCGCTGACAAGTTCGATAATGGGGTAGCGCTTGCTGATTGGCGTTTTGCAGTCCTTGCACTTGCCGCGCAGGGCCAGCCAGCTAAACACGGGAATGTTTTCATACCAGCTGATCGCATGGCTGCATTTCGGGCAGCGCGAGCGCGGTGTCACCAGGTTGAAAATGCCATCATCTTTTTCTGCTGGTAGGTCCAGAATTTCACGGGCTTCCTGCTTCCAGCTCCGCTCCATCATCAGCGGCAAGCGGTGAATGACCACGTTCAAAAAGCTGCCTACCAGCAGCCCCATAACAACACAAAGCCCGACCAAAAGGGTCGGGCTGGAAGAGAGAAGGTTGAGTGTTTCGGACACGTTATACCACTTGGCCAAGCTGAAAGATGGGAAGGTACATGGCGATAATCAAGCCACCGATGAGCACGCCCAAGACAGACATGATAAGGGGTTCCATCATGCTGGTCAGGCCATCGACGGCAGCGTCAACCTCGTCCTCATAATAAATGGCCACTTTTTCTAACATGGCATCTAGGGCACCAGACTCTTCGCCGATGGCTGTCATCTGTAGGGCCATGGCTGGAAATACGCCTGTGGATCGCATGGCGAATTGCAGTTGTTGACCGGTTGAGACATCTTCTTTTACCTGGAGCACTGCTTTTCGATACACGACGTTGCCGGTGGCGCCTGCACAGGCATCCAGCGCATCGATCAGCGGGACACCGGCTGAAAAGGTCGTTGATAGAGTGCGAGCATAGCGAGCAATAGTTGCTTTGAAGGTTATGTCTCCAACGATAGGAAGCTTCAGCATCAATCTGTCTAGGCTATCGCGGAAAGCTTCAGAGCGTTTTCTCATTTCAGTGAATATGAGCACAAAAGCGATAATGGAAATTAAAATAAATAAGAAGTTATTAACCAGTCCATCCGAGATGCCAATTACAAATTGTGTAAAAGCAGGAAGCTCAGCACCGAAGCCAGCAAAAAGATCTTTGAAGGTAGGCACTACCTTTACAAGTAAGATGCCAGTAACAATGATTGCAACGCAAATTACGCTAATTGGGTATTTTAAAGCCTTTTTGACTTTCAACTTTAACGCTTCGCTCTTTTCTTTATAGAGCGCAACTCGGTCAAGCATGGTTTCAAGAGCGCCAGACTGCTCCCCCGCATCGACAAGGCTGCAGTATAGGTCATCAAATAACTGAGGGTGTTTCCTTAATGAATTAGCGAAATTATTACCCCCTTCTACTTCGGACTTAAGCTTCATAACAACGTCTTTCATCGACGGGTTGTCCAGACCATCAGCAACGATCTCGAAAGCTTGCACCAGTGGCACACCGGCTTTCATCATGGTTGCCATTTGGCGGGTGAAAATGGCGATATCCATGGGCTTGATTTTTTTCTTGCCGCCCAGGTTGATTTCCCGCTTTTTGACCACTTTTTTCGCGTTGATGCCCTGCTTGCGAAGTTCTGCGCGTACAAGAGCGGCCCCTTTCCCGGATGTTTCCCCTTTGACCTTCTTGCCTTGACGGTCCAGACCTTCATAGGTGAAGGTCGCTGATTTTTGTTGTGCTGCTTTCGTCGCCATAATTAATGTCCGCTGGTGACACGGTTAATTTCTTCCAGGCTGGTAACTCCTTGCATTGCTTTTACCAAGCCAGATCGGTGAAGATCGTTAAAACCTTCTTTTCGGCACTGATCGGCAATTTCGATGGAGTTTCCCTCTTCCATAATAATGCGTGCGATGCCATCAGTGATTTTGACCACTTCGTAAACCCCGACGCGCCCCTTGTAGCCGTTCTTGCATTTGTCGCACCCTTCTGGCCCATACACAGTAAAGCCGTTTGCAATGTCATCTTCAGTGAAGCCCATCTCAAGCAAGGACTGTTTGGGAACATCCACAGGTGTTTTACAATTTTCGCACAGGCGGCGGGCCAGGCGTTGGGCAATAATCAATAAGACCGAGGTGGCAATATTGAAGGAGGGGACGCCCATGTTGCGAAGACGGGTAAGGGTTTCCGGGGCGCTGTTGGTGTGAAGGGTAGAAAGCACAAGGTGCCCGGTCTGGGCGGCTTTCACGGCAATTTCAGCAGTTTCCAAATCGCGAATTTCCCCCACCAGAATCACGTCAGGATCCTGGCGGAGGAAGGCGCGCAGTGCCGATGAGAAGTTCATCCCCTGTTTCGGGTTCACGTTAACCTGATTTACCCCTTCCAAGTTAATTTCTACCGGGTCTTCCGCCGTGGAGATGTTGAGTTCCGGTGTATTGAGAATATTCACCCCAGTATACAGTGAAACGGTTTTCCCCGAGCCGGTAGGGCCGGTGACCAGGATCATGCCTTGTGGTTTATGCAGGGCATCCAGGTACATTTGTTTTTGTTCATCTTCGTAGCCCAGCGCCTCGATGCCCATTTTTGCGGATTCCGGATCTAGAATCCGTAAGACAATTTTTTCGCCAAACAGGGTAGGGCAGGTGTTAACCCGGAAGTCGATGGCTCGGGTCTTGGAAATTTTCAGCTTGATACGACCGTCCTGAGGCACTCGGCGCTCGGAGATATCCAGCCGTGACATCACTTTCAGGCGGGCAGAGAGCTTACTGGCGATATTGATGGGTGGCTTCGATACGGTTTGCAGAATACCGTCCTGGCGAAAACGAACCCGGTAGGTTTTCTCGTAGGGCTCGAAGTGCAAATCAGATGCTCCACCCTTAATAGCATCAAGAAGAAGCTTGTTAACGAAGCGAACAATCGGCGCGTCATCTGCGCCGGATTGAGTTTCGTCCTTTTTCTCTTCGCCACCACTGATGTCCAGGTTATCCAGTCCGTCATCTAGATCACCAAAGGCGTCGCCTTCAGTCTCGGACTCTACCGCGTCGATCCATTGGGTCAGCTTGTCCTCTTCGACAATCACCGTCTCAACGTTTAGACCAGTGTTGAAACGGATTTCTTCTAGGGCGGGGAGGTTGGTGGGATCTGATACCGCCACAAAAAGGCGGCTGCCTCGCCGGTACAATGGGAGGACGTGGTGCTTATTGATCAACTTCGGGTCCACCAGGTCCTTGATCAGGCTGTCGCGTTGAAAGCTGCTCAGATCAAGAATGGGATCGCCAAACTCTTCCGCCACGGCGCCTGCCACCTGCCTGGCGGTGAGTTTGCCGCTGGCAACAATCTGCCGCACCAGGCTGGTTTTTTCCTGGCGGGCTTGTTGCAGAATTTGCTGGGCGCTGTCGGCGTCCAGCAGGCCTTGCTGTATCAATCGATGCGGTAAGCCGCTGAATGAGGCGGTTTGGCTAGTCATGGCAACCTGCTTGTTTATGCTTAGTATGCTGGGTGCGCCCAACACTTTTTTCCTAACATACCGTGTGTGCCCATGGCTGGGAAGGCCAGATGTCGCAAAATCAGTACCTTGCCACTGATTCCTCGACCAGTTCCACGATTTAGCCAAATCAATCTGTGTATAGCTTGGCTTGGGCTAAAACCGATTACTGCCATTCGGCCTCTTTGTGAAGTGGCGCCAAAGCTTGTAGGAGCTAGCCGGTAAGCGAGTCTTGGCGGTTTTGGAGGTAGAGAAAGTGTGTCGTCATTTACAGAATGGTCTCTTGGATCGATTGGTCAATGTGTGACTGACAGTGCTACTGGAGCACAGAGCGGTTTACGGACCCTGTAGTTGTCGACAAATGGCGTCAGTCCCCAGCAAGGAGCTGACAAAAAATGTCACCAGATGACATTTCTTGTGATAAGTGCGGGCGTGTTTTCGTTGTGAGCTCTTGGCAATCGAGCCCCCTGTGGCACAGGAAATGCCCGGCTTCTAATGATTTCTCCCCAATAGGGGCAAGTTGGCACGCTCCATGCTTTGAACCACTGCAGATGCTCGCCAAGGGTGGGCTCAAAGTTTGCCAATGATTGGAGAAAACAAAATGAAGAAGCAAATGCAACAGGGTTTCACCCTTATCGAATTGATGATTGTGGTGGCAATCATCGGTATTCTGGCTGCCGTTGCGTTGCCGGCTTATCAAGATTACACCGTGCGCGCCAAGGTGTCTGAAGGTATTTTGGCGGGTTCTTCTTGCCGTACTACCGTTACCGAAGTGTATCAAAGTGGTAGTGCACTCCCTGCAGCAGGAGCTTGGGGTTGTGAAACTAACTCGACTTTGGGTAACAATACTGCGAAAGTAGATTCTGTAGCTACTGATGCCACTGGTGCTATCACTATTACCATGAATACCACGGAAATTCCCCAGCTGGCCGGTAATAATGTAATTACTCTTGTTCCATTGACTGATGCAACAACAGCCGCTGGCACTGCTGGTGATCCGATCTTCGGGTGGCGCTGTGGTTCTGCCACCGATGGCACAGATGTCCCGAGTCAGTATCTTCCCAGCTCCTGTCGCGGGTAATGGGCTAGGGCGATGTTAGCGGGAAAGGGTTAAGCTCTTCCCTGCTTGCAGACGAAGAAAGCCGGCTTTGGCCGGCTTTTTTTTATGTGAATCTAGGTGTTCGTTTTGATGTTACACGATGGATTAGCGTGATCTAGAGATTAGAGCGTTAATCTCAACGACAGGTCGGCTGCCTGAACATGCTTAGTCAGCGCCCCGGAAGACAAGAACCAATGCCTTCCCTCTGGTAGTCCGCTTGCGCTCTCTACAGTCAAATTACCGGACACTTCCAACGCTGAATCAATATCCATTCCAGCCGCTTCTTTCAACATTTCCACACTGAAATTATCCAGCATAATCTGATCCGGCTTAAGCTCGGCAGCTTCCTCCAGTTCTGCCAGTGTTTCCACTTCCACAATAATCTTCTTGTCCGGCGCCAGTGCTCGTGCCCGCTCAATAGCGGCGGTGATGCCGCCGCAGGCGGTGACGTGGTTTTCCTTGATCAGGAAGGCGTCGTAGAGGCCGATGCGGTGGTTTTGGCAGCCGCCGCAGAGCACGGCGTATTTCTGGCCGGCGCGCAGGCCGGGCAGGGTTTTTCGGGTGTCGAGGATGGTGACCTGACTGTCGGCCACAGCATCTGCGTAGCGACGGGCGGTGGTGGCGGTGCCCATCAGGGTTTGCAGGAAATTCAGGGCGGTGCGCTCGCCGGTGAGTATCTTGCGGGTGTTGCCGCGCAGGGTGCATAAAGTGGTATCGGCTGGGAGGCGGTCGCCATCCTGAACATGCCACTCAACGTCCACGTCGCCCAACTGCTGAAACACTTCGTCGGCCCATGGCGTGCCGCACATGACCGTGTCTTCGCGGGTAATGATGGTGGCAGTGCTGCGGCTGTCCGCGTCGATGAGCTGGGCGGTGATATCGCCATCGCGGATATCTTCTTCCAGAGCAAAGGTCACATTGCGGGTGATGTCGTCACGAATATAGTCGGGCAGGTTGGCGCTGAAGGTCATGGGATCTCTGAATACGGTTACAGGTCGCGGCCCCGCGCGCACTCATTGAATGCTGACGGCGGTGGGGCGTGACAGTGGCGGTTGACGGCTGTAGCCGTCAACCGCCAGGAGTTAATCCGGGCGGTTGGCGAAGAACTCTCGGCTCAGCCGAACCACAATGGGGGACAATAATAACAGAGCGATCAGGTTTGGCACGGCCATCAGGATATTCATGATGTCGGCCAGCGCCCAGACGAAGTTCAGGCTGACAATGGCGCCCAACGGCACGGCCAGTACCCAGATGATCCGGAATGGCATGATTGCCTTGTTACCGAACAGGAACTGGGTGCAGCGCTCGCTGTACAGGCTCCAGCCCAGCAAGGTGGTAAAGGCAAACACGGCCAGACTACAGGCCACGATGATGTTGCCGACACCGCCGAAGGTGGATGAAAACGCCATGGCGGAGAGCGGAGCGCCTTTGACGCCGCTGTCCCACACGCCGGTTGATACAATCGCCAAGCCGGTAACGGAGCAGACAATAATGGTGTCGATGAAGGTGCCGAGCATGGCGATGGAGCCTTGCCGTGCTGGATGGTCCGTGTTGGCGGAGGCGTGGGCGATGGGGGCGCTGCCCAGGCCGGCTTCGTTGGAGAAGATCCCCCGGGCCATACCGAAGCGGATGGCTTCTTTCACCAGCGCCCCGGCAAAACCACCGGCGGCGGCGGTGCCGCTGAAGGCCCCTTCAAAACACAGGGCCAGAGCATCGGGAATGGCGCTGGCGTGATCCGCCAGAACCACCAGGCCTGCCAGCAGATAGGCTAGTGCCATAAAGGGCACAATAAAGGTCGCCACGGTGGCGATCCGTTTCATGCCGCCCAGCACCACCATGCCCACCAGGACCGCCAGAGTGACGCCGGTGATCCAGGGTGGCAGACCAAAGCTGTCATTGAGTCCGTGAGCCACGGAGTTGGCTTGGACGCTGTTACCAATCCCGAAGCCGGCAATCATGCCGAAGACGGCAAAGGCGATGGCCAGCCAGTGCCAGTTCTTGCCCAGGCCGTTTTTGATGTAATACATGGGGCCGCCCACGTATTGCCCGGCGGCATCTTTTTCCCGGAAATGGACGGCGAGGACCGCTTCTGCGTATTTGGTCGCCATGCCCACCAGGGCGATCAGCCACATCCAGACCAGGGCACCAGGGCCACCGGAGTGAATGGCGGTGGCTACGCCTACAATATTACCGGTACCAATGGTGGCAGACAGTGACGTGGCGAGGGCGGCGCCGGCACCGATGGTGCCCACCCCGCGCTGTGGCCCCAGCATTTGCCGGAAACCGAAACCCAGCTGGCGCAAGGGCAGGAAGCCGAGAATGAGGGTGAGATAAATGCCTGTGCCGGCGATGAGAATCAGCGCCGGCCATCCCCACAGAAGACCACTAATCTGTTTGAGTATGGTTACCGTCTGTTCCATGGCTATCGTCCAATGCCCCGAAAGGCCTTAGGCTAGGGGAATTTCCGGGGTAGGGAAAGTGGGGCGTTTTGTTTGTGAGTGCTCGCACACTATTCTGTCAGTGCCAACTAGTTCAAAATTCTTACTCTTGATGCATGGTAGCGTATTAAAGTATTAAAACGTTGGTGCCATACACACCCTGTTTTTGATGTATTTCACCCAGCCTGTCGCGGGTTCGCCTGCCGGGGGAGCAATGTCCAAGGTCACACAGCTAAAGCCGGTTTCCGGGAAAGCAACGCCAGGCAGCATGCCGCGGCCGCTTGAGAAGGTGTGTGCGCGTTACTTGTCCCTCAGCGCTGCCTACCTCGGGGATATGTTGGATGGTGCTGATGACAAGCTCTTTGACCTGGCCGAGAAGGAAACTGATAGCGAGCGAGAGCGCTATTTCGAGGCCATGCGCGAGCTGCGCATTCAGCGTGCCGGACTGGTGGGCAGCTTCAAACAGGCCATCAATCATCAATTTCTGACCCTGGCGCGGCCCCCGGAAACCGAGACACTGGAAAAAACGCCGGTAGATCTGGATTCCCTGACGCTGGTTAACGAGGATGAGCTGGAAACCTCGGTGGCGCTGGACAACATGGCACGCCGGGCCCGAAATGGCTGTAACGAGCAGCTGAAGGTCCTCTGTCACCGCATCGAATACCTGTTTGAAAGCAAACGGGAAGTGAATGAACACAACAACCCGTTGGAACCCCGCCAGCTGGTGGCCTGCTTCAGCGAAGGGCTGGAAAAGCTGTCGTTGGATATCAAGGCCCGTCTGATCATCCTCAAGCTGTTCGAGCGGGAAGTGATGGCGGAAACCGGTTATCTGGTCAGTGAAGCCAACAAGGTGCTGATTGATGCCGGGGTGCTGCCGGAAATGAAGTCTGCGCCTATCGCTCCGGCCCGCAAGCCCGGTTCCCGCTCACTGGCAAGCCAGAGCGCTGACAGTGTGATACCGACGGCGGGGAATGCCGGCGGCCCGAGCAACGATCAGATGTTCGGTTTGCTGCAGGAATTGCTGGTAACCATGCGTGGCATGCAGGGTGGTCCTGGTGGGGGGGCGTCCGGCGGCGCGCCGGGCGCAGCCAGCGAGGCGGCCATGGCCGTTATGCAGAATGGTGTGCCTTATATGAATGGCGCGCCGGTGGCGAACGCGGCGTCTGTGCATCAGGTGAGCTCCGATGACCTGCTCGGCGTCTTGAATCGCCTGCAGCGGGTAGAGCGTAGCCTCGGAGAGGATGAAGGCGAAGACCGCGCCGATCTGAAAACCGACCTGTCCGAGTTGCTCGACAATGAGCACGGCGAGGCCATCCATGCCCTGGATCAGGCCGATGATGATGTTATCAATCTGGTGGCCCTGCTGTTCGATTTCATTCTGGATGACGAAGGGCTGCCCTCGGAAATCAAGGCGCTGATTGGCCGTCTGCAGATCCCGCTGCTGAAAGTAGCGATCATCGATAAAACCTTCTTTAGCAACGACAATCATGAAGCTCGCCTATTGCTGAACATGCTGGCCCGGGCCGGTAGCCAATGGGATCCGCAGCAGGGTATTCAGGACGATCTGTACCAGCGGATTAACCAGGCAGTGCACCGCATCATTGATGACTACGAAGATGATGCAAGCCTGTTTTCCTCGCTGTTACAGGAATTTCAGCACTTCTTCGATAATCAGAAAAGCCGCTCCGATCGTGTGGAACAGCGGGTTCGCGAGGCAGAAGAGGGCAAGGCTCGTGCCGAGCAAGCCCGCAGCGAAGTGGTGGCGGTGCTGGATAAGCGCATGGCCGGGCGGCAGCTGCCTGATGTGGTCGTGCGTCTGCTGCGCCAGGGCTGGCAACAGGTGTTGTACTTGACCTGGCTGCGCGAAGGCGATGATAGCGGATTGTGGCAGCAGCAGGTGAAGGTGGTCGATGCGGTGGTCTGGAGTGTACTGGAACACCGGGAACAGGCGGCCCTTGAGAAGCTCAAGGATCTCAGCCCGAAACTGCTGAAGACCTTGCACAGTGGTCTCAGCCAGATTAACTACGATGCGGTGGAAACCAAGCAGCTGCTGGTTAAATTCCGTGATGTGCATCAGCAGTTGCTCAAGGGCCTGCAGACGGAGCGGGTGGCGGTGGAGCCAGAGCAGCCCGCCGAACCGGCCCAGCCGGAAACGGTGCCGGAATTGCCGGAGAATCATTTCCTGGTGAAGAAATGCAGCCAACTGGCGCCGGGACAGTGGATTGAAATTCAGGACGACGGTGAGCCGCGCCGCGCCAAGCTGGCGGCCAACATCCGTGCCGGGGTGAAAATGGTGTTCACCAACCGCCGCGGCATCAAGGTGCAGGAGTTTTCTGCTTACACCTTGGCCGTTGCCCTGCATAACGGGACTGTTAAACTCATTGAAGAGGGAGCCCTGTTTGACCGGGCTCTGGAAGCAGTTATTGGCGATCTGCGTCGTATGCAGGGCAACAACGTGCAGCACTAGCCTGCAACCGCTGCCCCGGCGCAGGCAAAAGGAGCTTGCGCGGGTGCTTACCCTTTCCGGACATCGTGTCGACCAGGCGCAATGGTGCCCATCCCCCAATTTTAACGAGCGCCCTGATCCGGCGGATATTTCGCTGCTGGTGATTCATAACATCAGCCTGCCGCCGAGCCAGTTTGGTGGAGGCTATATCGAAGCGTTCTTTCAAAACTGCCTGAACCCGGCAGATCATCCCTATTTTGAAACCATCCACCAGTTAACGGTGTCATCGCATTTTCTGATTCTCCGCGATGGCAGCCTGTTGCAGTTTGTGCCGTGTGACAAACGTGCCTGGCATGCGGGCGTCTCCGCGTTTCAGGGGCGTGAAAACTGCAATGATTTCTCCCTTGGCATTGAGCTGGAAGGTGCCGATACCATTGCCTACGAAAGCGCACAGTACGCCACCCTTACTGCGTTAACGCGGCTCCTGCAGCGCCATTATCCCGCTATTACCGATGCCCGTATTACTGGCCATGAACATATCGCGCCGGGCAGGAAAACCGATCCCGGCCCGGCGTTTGATTGGTGCCGTTACCGTGAACAATTGGCCGATTTCAGGGAGGAAACGGCATGAAGTTTATTGTGTTGATCATTGTGATGGGTCTGCGCCGGGTGGATGCTGGTTGGTCGCCCCTGTTAGCCGGTGAAGAGCGCCACCAGCGGTGGCTGCAGCGCTGTGGCAGCCGTATCGGCCAATCGAACCGGGTGTGGTGGGTAGCGGTCTTGCTGCCCGCTGTGCTGATCGCCTGGGGAGCGTGCTGGTTGTCCGGCTTCTGGGGCCAGTTACTGGTGCTGGGTCTGGGCACATTGCTGCTTTTATGGTTGCTGGGCAGCCATAGTGAATTCCGGCATGTGGATGAGCTGCTGGTGCGCGGTCGCATGAATGACCCGGAGGGGTTTGCCGCCCTGGCCACGGACGAGTTTTCCGTTAATGGCGTGCCCGGTGACCCGGCCTACCACCAGCAATTGAACGAGCAGATTCTGTCCCGGGAGGAGCGTTTGTTCGTGGCGATTTTCTGGCTAGTGCTGCTGGGATTTGGGGCCGCGTTTCTGGTGGTCATGAACCATGCCTGGCTACAGCGTCAGCGGCGCCATTGCCGCGAATCAGAATCCCTCGGTTGGCAGCAAACGCTGGATGATTGGCTGAGTTTGCCTGCTCGTCAGTTGCTTATTGTTAGTATGTCGCTGGCGGGGGATTTTACTGCAGTCATGAAACGCATGCGCGGCGCCTGGTGGCAGCTGCGGTCGTCACCCTCGTTGTTGCTGTCCGTGGCCAATGTGGCACAGGAAGAAAATCATGACGCCAGCCCCGCAACCTTGCACACCGCTATGGACCATCTGGAGGGGTTGCAGGGTCTGTTGCTGCGCTGCGTGGCCATCTGGCTGATTATGGCGGCGCTGTGGATCATGTTGGTATGAGTTAAAGCGTGGGAGAGGAGTTCTAGATAGCCGACGTTGGTCGAATTTCCATTCTCTGGCACAGGGCTCAATATAACGATACAAACGAAAAAAATGGCCAACATATTGTGTCGGCTGATTTTTTTCGTCACTGGCCAACTTGACCGCCAACCGGTCTACGGCGCTAGTATTAACGAACACCGGGGATATTGGCAGAAATGCCCCCAGCCGCCGGTGCCGTGAGACCACAGGTCTCAAGCCCAGCCACCCTTGGGCTTATTTCAGCGCCGTTGCAGTGATCCTGCAGCGGCGCAAGGCAACGCGAAAAAGGACGCATGCCCATGCAAAGACGCAGTTTTTTTGATGACGTTGATCCCGCAGAAACCCGGGAATGGCTCGAAGCCCTGGAGTCGGTTGTCGAGCGCGAGGGGCCGGAGCGAGCAGCCTGGTTACTTGATGCCATCACCAACGAAGCCCAGGAACAGGGCGTTTATCGCACCCATCTCAACACCCCCTATCTCAATACCATCCCTCCCAAGGACGAAGCGGCTATCCCCGGTGATATGTTCATGGAGCGGCGTATTCGTTCATTGGTGCGCTGGAATGCGTTGGCCACAGTGATGCGGGCCAACATGGATAACGACGATGAGTTGGGTGGGCACATTGCCTCTTTTGCCTCATCTGCCACGCTTTATGATGTGGGGTTCAACCATTTCTTCCGTGCTCCCAGTGACGAGAACGAGGGTGACCTGGTGTTCTTTCAGGGGCACTCGGCGCCAGGCGTGTACGCGCGGGCCTACCTGGAAGGACGCATTAGCGAAGAGCAACTGGATAACTTTCGGCGGGAAGTCGATGGCAAGGGGCTGTCGTCCTACCCCCATCCCTGGCTAATGCCAGACTTCTGGCAATTTCCCACTGTATCCATGGGTTTGGGGCCGATTCAGGCCATCTACCAGGCTCACATCATGAAGTACCTGCAGAACCGGGAACTGATCCAGCAGGACAACCGCAAGGTTTGGGCATTCCTGGGTGACGGTGAAATGGACGAGCCGGAGTCCTTGGGCGCACTGGCTCTGGCCGGCCGCGAGAAGCTGGATAATCTGGTGTTCGTGGTGAACTGTAATCTGCAGCGCCTGGATGGCCCGGTGCGTGGCAACGGCAAAATCATCCAAGAGCTGGAAGGCGTGTTCCGCGGTGCCGGTTGGAACGTGATCAAGGTAGTGTGGGGGCGCCTGTGGGACCCGCTGTTGGAAAAAGACAGTGAAGGTCTGTTACGCCGCCGCATGGAAGATTGTGTGGATGGGGAATACCAGGCCTACAAGAAAAACGGGGGTGCTTACACCCGCGAACATTTCTTTGGCGAGAACCCGGAACTGAAGAAACTCGTCGAGCACATGAGCGACGAAGACGTCTATCGTCTGAACCGGGGCGGCCACGATCCGTTCAAGGTGTACGCGGCGTACCATGCTGCGGTAAACCACACTGGCCGGCCCACGGTGATTCTGGCCAAGACGGTCAAAGGCTATGCCACCGGTGCGGGTGAAGCCGTCAACAAGACCCACCAGATGAAGAAGCTGGATCTGGAAAGCCTGAAGGATTTCCGCGATCGCTTCGACATGCCGTTCACCGATGAGCAGCTGGAAGAGGTGCCCTATTACCGCCCGGCAGAAGATTCTGCCGAGCTGCGTTACATGAAAGAGCAGCGCGATAAGCTGGGTGGTTATATGCCCGTGCGGCGCCAGAAAGCCAGCCAGCAATTGACCGTTCCCGGGCTGGATGTGTTTGCCAATTTCCTGGAAGGCAGCGGTGATCGTGAGATTTCCACCACCATGGCCTTCGTGCGAATGATGAGCACGTTGATCAAGGACAAACAGATTGGTGAGCGCGTGGTGCCGATTGTCCCCGATGAGGCACGGACGTTTGGCATGGAAGGGTTGTTTCGCCAGTTGGGCATCTATTCGTCCGGTGGTCAGAAGTACGAGCCGGAAGATGCCGGCCAGGTTATGTATTACCGGGAGGACAAGAAAGGCCGTATTCTCGAAGAGGGTATCAACGAAGCGGGCGCCATGTCCGGCTGGCTGGCCGCGGCCACTAGCTACAGCGTCCATGACTTTACTCTGATCCCGTTCTACATCTATTACTCCATGTTCGGCTTTCAGCGCGTGGGCGACCTGGCCTGGGCGGCAGGGGACTCACAAGCACGGGGCTTCCTGCTGGGTGCCACTGCCGGGCGCACCACGCTTAACGGCGAAGGGCTGCAGCACCAGGATGGCCACAGCCATATTCTGGCCGGCACGGTGCCGAACTGTGTCAGCTACGACCCCACCTACAGCTACGAGTTGGCCGTGATTCTTCAGGATGGCCTCAGACGCATGTATGAGGACAACGAGAAGGTGTTCTATTACCTCACCCTGATGAATGAAAACTACATGCACGGCGCCATGCCGGAAGGTGCAGAAGAAGGTATCCGCAAAGGCATGTATTTGTTGCGCGAAGGAAAACCGAAAACCAAGAAAACTCCGCGGGTTCAGCTATTGGGTAGCGGTACCATATTGCGTGAAGTGGAAGCGGCTGCGGACCTGTTGCGTGAAGACTTCGGTGTGGCGGCAGATGTATGGAGTGTCACCAGCTTCAACGAACTGCGCCGCGAAGGGCTACGCATGGACCGTGATGACATGCTCAACCCGGAAAAAGATCGCGCACCGAACTGGGTGGAGAAATGCCTGGAGGGTCGTGCGGGTCCGGTGATTGCGTCTACCGACTACATGCGCGCCTTTGCGGATCAAATTCGCCCCTGGGTGAAAGCCCCGTATTCGGTGCTGGGCACTGATGGTTTCGGGCGCAGTGATTCACGCCAGAAGTTACGCCACTTCTTTGAAGTCGATCGTTACTTTGTGGTGCTGGCAGCTCTGAATGCCTTGCGTAAAGAAGGCAAGGTTGACGCTGCAGTGGTGAAACAGGCTATCGAAAAGTATGGCATTGATACGGATAAACCCTATCCGGTGATGCATTGATCGCACCCGTCATTGATTACCGATCAGTGATCTCACTATAAGGAGTTACGGTGTGAGTAAAACGCAAATTCATGTTCCCGATGTGGGCAGCAGTGATCCTGTTGATATCATCGAGATCAGCGTGAAAGTCGGCGATACTATTAGCGCCGAAGACACTATCATTGTGCTTGAGTCCGACAAGGCCACAGTGGAGGTGCCCGCGCCGCAGGGCGGAAAAGTTGCAGCTATCAGTGTGAAAGTGGGCGACCGGGTCAAGGAAGGCGATGCACTGATGGAGCTGGAAGCCGAAGAAGGCGAGAACGGTGGGCAGGGTGATGAAGGCGCGACGGCTTCCTCATCCGAGCCTGCAGACAGCAAGGGCAGCAAAACAGAAAAGAACGATGCTGAACAGGCATCGAATGAGAAGGCATCACCGGACGACGCCCCATCCGGCGGCAAGGATGACAACGCCAGGGATGAGAACACAGATAAGCAGACAGGCGGCAGTACGGAAACGGTGAAGGTGCCGGATCTTGGCGATATTGATGCCGCCGAAATTATCGAAGTGAATGTGTCTGTGGGTGACGAGCTCGATGAAGAACAAGTCATCGTAGTGGTGGAATCGGACAAGGCGTCGCTGGAGATTCCGTCTCCGAAGGCCGGCAAGGTAGAGTCAGTCAGCGTTAGTGTCGGAGACAAGGTCGGTACCGGTGATGCGCTGATTACTCTGGTTGTTGCCGGTGGTTCAGCCTCGGCAGAAGCAGAGCAGGCAGAATCTGATAGTGACAAAGGCGATGATGCCGAGGGCGTAAAGAACGGAGAAAAAGAGACAGCAGGCAAAAAATCCGAAGCACCGCCGCAAGGCAGGTCTGTGCAGAAAGAAGCATCTGCCTCCCCGTCACGAACGCAAGCTGTTCATAATGGCGGGTCCCCGTCCAAACCGGTTCACGCAGGCCCGGCAGTGCGCAAGCTGGCCCGTGAGACCGGGGTGGATTTATCCCTGGTCACCGCCACAGGCCCGAAAGAGCGCATTCTCAAAGATGATGTGCATGCTTATGTGAAGCAGCGGTTGGAAGGGGCACCGCAACCTGCCGGTGGTGGGTTGGCAGTGGAATTGCCGGAAATCGATTTCAGACAGTTCGGTGACATCGAGCGGGTTGAGTTGAACAAGCTTCGCAAGGTCTCTGCTCAGAATTTGACGCGTTCCTGGTTGACCATTCCCCATGTGACGCAGCATGACAATGCGGATATCACCGACCTGGAAGCGTTCCGCAAAAGCCAGAACAAGCGCCTGGAGCGCGAAGGCGTCAAGCTCACCATGCTTGCGTTCCTGGTGACTGCCTGCGCCCGTGCCCTGAAGGAGTATCCCCGTTTTAACAGCTCGCTGGAGAACAGTGGGGAAGCCTTGATTGAGAAGAGCTATATCAATATTGGTATAGCGGTGGATACGCCCAACGGCCTGGTCGTGCCGGTGATCAAGAATGCGGACAAGAAAGGCCTCAAGGAGATTGCCCTGGAAATGGGAGAACTGGCCGAGAAAGCTCGTAACCGCAAACTGACACCTGCCGACATGAAGGGGGGTACCTTTAGTATTTCGTCTTTGGGCGGTATTGGCGGTACGGCGTTTACCCCGATTGTAAACTGGCCGGAAGTGGCAATCCTTGGCGTGAGCCGTTCCGATATGCAACCGGTGTGGGATGGCAATCAGTTCCAGCCGCGACTGATGCTGCCGATGAGCTTGTCCTATGATCACCGGGTCATCGATGGTGCAGCGGCGGCGCGGTTTACGACGTACCTGAGCCAATTGTTGACGGATATGCGCCAGGCGTTGTTGTGAAAAGAGGCCTGAAAAGGCAATGTACGCAAATTAAAAAGGCCTTCATATGAAGGCCTTTTTGTTAGCGGTGTAGCGTTAATGAATTAACGTTCTTTGCGCTTTTCGTGGCGGTCGTCGCGGCGCTCTTTACGGTCTTCCTTCATTTGCGCGAGCTTTTCTTGCTGCTCGGGGGTCAGTAGCGCGTTGATCTTTGCCTGTGTCTCATCGTGCAAGGCTTTCATTTTTTCACCTTGCTCTTCAAAGACGGTCGTCAACTGGGCGCTTTGCGCGTCGGTCAATTCCAGTTTTTGGGTCATGTGCTCAACCATTTTTTCACCGCCCCGGTGACCGGGGCCCATGGCAAAAGCGGATGTGGCAAAAACGGCAAGAATAACGATAGCGATTTTTTTCATGAGGCTTTCTCCTTATGACTCCATTGAGTCCTTGAATGTGATGGGGAGAGTATTGCGTAACAAGGTGCAAGGAATATGCAGGAAATGTGGAAGAGGCAGTTACTAGCTGCGAGCTACGGGCTGCAAGGAAAATCAAAACCGCAACGACGCCTGATTTGTGCTGTAGGAGTTCCCTTCCAGGGGACGAACCGTGCGCAGCACGGAATCCCCGAAAGGCGATCAATCGTGCGGAACGCCCGTCTAGCGCCTCGCTTCGCGAGGTTCGTCCCCTGGAAGGGAACTCCTACAAGTAGGCGGTGATGTTACGGCGTTTCCAACCGATAGCCCACGCCGTACACACTGCCAATCCAGTCATGGGATTGTTCGTCGCCGTCGCTGAGTTTGCGGCGCAGTTTACGGATATGGCTGTCGATGGTGCGGTCGGAAACCACGCGGTGGTCTTGATAGATTTCGTCCATTAACTGGTCCCGGGACCAGATGCGGCCGGGTTGGCGGGACAGGGTGGCGAGCAGGGCAAATTCGATAGCGGTGAGGGCGATGCGCTGCTGGCCCTGTGGTTGTTTGAGGATGGCTTCATAGCGTTCTTCATCGAGTTGCAATGCATGGGCTTGCCCGCTGGGTTCCGGGTTGGCGCGGCGTAGCACGGCTTTTACCCGAGCCACCAGTTCGCGAGGGCTAAACGGTTTGCAGATGTAATCATCGGCGCCCAGTTCCAGGCCCAGCAGCCGGTCCACTTCATCTACCCGGGCGGTGACCATGAGGATCGGTACGTTGCTGTGCTGGCGGATGGCCTTGCACACTTCCATGCCGTCTCCGTCGGGCAGCATCAAATCCAGCAGCACGGCCTGAAAGGATTGCTCACGGGCCAGAGTGATGGCGACCTTGGCGCTGTCTGTCTGCTCGGTCTGGTAATGGGCGTGATGAAGGTAATCCGCCACCAGCTGTGACAGGCGCGGTTCATCTTCCACGATCAGGATGCGGCTCATTGGGTGTCTCCCGGTAGTGATATCAGGATGCGAACGCCACCCAGAGGGCTGTGCTCTGCATGAACAGTGCCGCCGTGGGCCTCAACAATGCGCAGGCAAATAGCGAGTCCCAGGCCGGCCCCGCCGGTACGGCGGTTGCGGGAGCTTTCTACCCGGTAGAGGTGATCAAACAGTTTGGGCAGGGCGTCGTCGGGAACGCCGGGGGCGCTGTCATCCACCACCAGCAACCAGGTGTCGTCTTTCTGTTGGTTCAGGGAGACGGCTAACTCGCCGCCGTCGGCAGTGTACTTGAGACTGTTCTGGAACAGGTTATCCAGTAACTGGCGCAGCCGCACGGGATCCTGCTGGATCACGGCCTGGTCGGGAAGAGTGATTTTGCAGGTGATGTCACGCTGCGCGAACGAACCTCGATAACTGTCGAGTACCTCTTCCACCAGGCTGCTCAAGTCTTCCAGGCGGAACTGATAGCGCAGGTTGCCGCCGTCGGCCAACGCCAGGTCGTGCAGGTCGTTAATCAGGTGGGTCAGTTGAGCGACTTCACTTTCCAGCCCTTTCAGGTTTTCCTGATTCAGGGGACGTATGCCATCGCACAGTGCTTCCAGCTCGCCCTGGAGAATCGCCACCGGGGTGCGTAGCTCATGGGCGATATCCGAGAACCAGCGTTGCCGTGCCTGCTGGCCCTGGTCGAGACGCTCGGCTAACTGGTCAACCTGACGGGTCAAGGTGCCGAGCTCATCCCGGCGGTCGCTGGCCAGACGAGAGTCGTAGTTACCTTCCTGCAGTTCAGCGGTATGGCGGGAAAGCGCCAGAATCGGTGCCACTAGGTGGCGGGCCAGCAGCCAGGAAACCAGCAGAGACAGGCCGAGCCCTACGCACAGCATCCACAGGGCAAAGCGAAGCTGGCGGCCCATGAAACGGCGGTCGAGTTTATCGCGAATGGCTTCCTGGTCTGGGTAAGTCAGATAACCCACGATGCGGTGGTCATCCTGAATGGGCACATCGACACGGTATTTTTCCGGGGCAGGAGGGCCAAGCAGCACACGCTTGCGGGCATCGAGCAGTTGCAGGTGGCGGTGGTCGCCGCGGTCGTCTTTGCCTTCTTCCCGGTCACCGGCCAGCCAGTAAAGTCGCTTCAGGCGGCGGGGATCATCGCGCAGAAACTGCCAGGAGCCCTGTTGTTGATAGAGCGTGCCCAGGTGATCGGCCAGCCGTTCTACCTGGGATTGCTGGCGTTCGTCCAGGTAGGTATCCAGGCTGCGCACGAAAGACAGGTAATAGAACCCGCTGGCCGCCACAATCAGGACCAGGAAGGTGCCCAGGAAGATCAGAAACAGTTTATTGCGAATGCCCATGGCGCTACATCGTCAGTCAGGACAGTCAGTGTAGCGCGCGAGCGGTAGAGGTGGGCTGGTTTGCACAATCTTTCCATAATGCGGCTACGCCGGACATGAAGCCGTTGGAGCGTGTTTTTTTACGTCAGGCGTCGAGCATGGGGCGTCCGGCACTCATTTACCGGTCCGCCTTTGGTACCCACAGGGTTTCCGGGTGTTCGTGGCGCAGGTTGATGAGCCGGGCCATCACGAACAGCAGATCAGAGAGTCGATTGATCAACGCCTGGCTCACCGGATTAACGGCCTCTTCGTCGGCCTCGTGCAAGGCAATAACGTGGCGTTCCAGGCGGCGTGCCACGGTGCGGCAGTGGTGGCACCAGGCGGCATCCGGGTGGCCGCCGGGGAGCACAAACTCTTTCAGTGGGGGGAGTTCGGCATTGATGGTATCGGCCTGGGATTCCACTTCCACCAAGTCATGGTCATCAATGACGCGATGGCCGGGAATGGCCAGCTCGCCGCCGATGTCGAACAGCATTTGCTGAACCAGGCCCAGTACCGCGTCCAGATCGCTATCCAGCGTTCGGGCGCGCAGCACGCCCAGGGCGCTGTTCAGTTCGTCCAGCTCGCCCAGTACCACGATGCGCGGGTGAAACTTGCTCACCCGTGAACCGTCTGCCAGGCCGGTTTCGCCGGCATCCCCGGTGCGGGTGATGACCCGGTTGATACGGGTCTTGTCGCGGTTTCCGGTTCCGTTGGTATCACTCATTACAGCTCCATGCCCAGTGCGACCCGGTAATGGCGTTCTGGCAACGGGTAGAGAACCGCGTTGCTGCTACCGGGGTTGTAGTTACCGTAGTCCGCATTCACGTTGTCTTCCAGGTTGTAGACACCGGCTTTGAGATAGAGTTTGCGATAGCGGGCTGTCAGTTGCAGATCGGTGGTGCGGTAGTGATCCAGCTTGCGGTACGCATTGTCCAGGTCACCGTCGTAATGACGGTCGCCCACGTAGCGGTGGCTGATCTGGGCGGACAGCCAGGCGAGCGCCTGCCAGTCGGCAATCAGTTCCATGGTGTGTTCGGGCACCAGGGGGACGTCGTTGCCGCTGAAGGGGCCGCCATCAAAACGGGCTTGCTGGGCGCTGGCGTTGGCGGTGAAGGTGATGTCCTTGTCCAGCCGCCAGCGGGAGTTGATGCTCACGCCCTTGTGCACGGTGCGGTCGTCCAGATTGCGATTGGCGAAGGCGATGGGGTCGTAAACGATTTCGTTATCAATCTCGGCGCGCCAGAAGGTCAGCGTGGAGTGCTGCCGGCCCTGAGACCAGCTGGCGCCGGTGGTGTAGCTGTGGCCGGTTTGCGGATCGATGGGCGGGTTGAACGGGGACAGTTCATCCACATTGGCGATGCGTACGCTGCGCTGGGCGCCGGCGAACACGGCCAGGTTGCCGGTGAAGGTGTAGCGGATGCCGCCCTCGTACATTTCGCCATCCTGATCCTTGTCGGCCCCTTCACCGCTGAGGGTGCTCTCCAGTTGGCGGGCGCCGGCGCTCACCGAGAGTTTCGGCGTCAGGCTGACCAGGTTGTGCAGGTACCAGGCGCGCTGGCTTTGCTCCAGTTCCCGATCGCCGAAATTGGTCCGGCTGGTGTAATCGTATTCGTGCAGATCAACGCCCAGTGTCCAGTTATGCATGGCACTGCCGGTGGCGGTCTGGCCTTCCAGCTTGGGAGTGAAGCTGTAGCTGTCCACCACTGACTCGCCGTTGAAACCGCTGGAAGGGTAGCGGTATTGCTGGGTCTGGCGGCGGCGGCTGGCGTCCAGAGTGAGCGCGGTGTTGCCGGCCATGGCGATGCGCAGGCCGGGCATCAGCCAGTAGCTTTCCTGCTCCGCGTCGTCGTCGGGGGTATCGGCTCCTTGTGGATCATTGTTGAACTCCATGGGATCGCGGCCTCCCGGCAGGCCCTGGGACTGCCGGGTCCCATTGGCGGTGAAATAGGCTTCAACGCCGTCCTGCTGGTAGCGCAGGTCAGCGAAGGCGCTGTCGTTACGCAGGGCGTTGTTGTCTCGATAACCATCGCTGTCCAGGGTGCTCAGCGCCACGGCACCGCTCAGGTTGCCGTGGTTGCCGGTGGCGTAGCCGTTGCCCCCGAGGCTGTTGTAACTGCCGCTGTTGATTTCCAGCCCGGCGCTGTTGCGGTAGCTGCGGCGGGTGACGATGTTGACCACGCCGCCCACGGCGCCGTTGCCGTACAGGGCCGCCCCGGCACCGGGTAGCACTTCGATGCGTTCGATGGCGGCCAGGGGAATGCCGGTCAGTTCCGGGGTGGTCAGGTCGATGTTGGAGAGCCGGCGGCCGTTCAGCAAGATCAGGGTGTTCTGGTTGCCGGTGGCGCCGAAACCGAGCAGATCCACGCTGGCGTTACTGCCGTTGATGCCATACAGGCGACTGCTTTGCAGGCCGCCCACGGTGTCGAGCAGGTCCGCGAGATTGGTGGCCGGCAGGCTGTCGATGGCTTCCCGGTCGATCACCACTGTGCCGGTGGGCAGTTCGCCGGCCAGGCTGGTATTGCGAGCGCCACTGACTTTGACCGTGCCCAGGGCATGACGGTCGCTGGCTGCGTCCGTCGTGTTTGTTGTGTCAGTGGGTTCACCGGCGATCCCCTGCAATGGGGCGGCGAGTAGCAGGCTGACAGCAGCAGGAAAAAAAAGCGCGGGATAGCGAGTGGCGTGGTGAGTGGACATTCATCCTCCGAACAATGGGGTCTGCACGCAGGGGAGCTTACCAGAGCCAGCCGCTGAGGGCCTGTGCGTTTATGTGGGCGCCTGGCCGCTCAGGGCCTCGATCAGGCGGCGGTGGCTGGGCAGATCCATGCCGTGGCGTTGTGCCTGGCGAAGCAGCCAGCCATTGATGGCCTCAATTTCCGTGGTGGCGCCGCGCTGCCGGTCGGCGCGCATGGATGAGGTGTTGCCGGCGGTATCGCGGGCCACCTGTAGGACAGCGGAGAACGAATTGCCGGGCCAGCGGGAATCCAGAGCGGTTAGCAGTGTGTCGGCCTCGGCGCAGAGCGCGCGGGCTTGCTGTTGCAAGGACGGGTCGGAAACCAGCGCTCCGTTGGGTACATCGTGCAGGGCGGTAAGCGGGTTGATTACCGCATTGGCGACCAGTTTTTTCCACTGCACCCAGCGAATGTCTGCTTCCCAGCACAGATTGGGCCAGTGGCGCTGCAGGCCTTCAAACCATGCCGGGGGTTGCGGCAGGCCGCCGAGCCAGGTGGTGTTCTCAGCCACGATAGTGTGCTGCGGTGACTGCCCTTTCACTGCGCTGGTGGTGATGGCTTCCAGCATAGTCGCGCCAGCGGGAAGGCGGCCATCCAGCGCGCCCATGCCATTCTGGAAGCGCAGCACCAGGGTCGTGCTGTCCAGGTGACCGTTTACCCGGCGTAAAGCCGCTTCCGTGTAAGGCGTTTTGCTGGCCACCAGCAAATGCGTAATGGTGCTGTGAAATTGCGATGGGCTGACACAGGGCAGGGTCAGGGAGGCATTATGCTCAGCAAAGATCAATGTCTTGTGCTGGGGAGGGGCAGGGCTGTCAGTCACAACGCTGACGGTATGGCCCGCACGGATCAGATACCAGGCCGCCAGGGTGCCCATGTTGCCGGCGCCGAGCAGGTGCCAGTGAGGAAGGGATTCAGTCATGGCGGGAATGGTAAGCCCTGAGAGCCATGAAATGGAGCGTTTTTCTCAGCGAGAGCTTTCGGGATGGTTGCTGTGTCAGGCACTCGCCGCAGAGGAGACGATCCGCTTTTCTGCCAGCGCTTGCTCCAGTTCCAGGGTGGCTTGTTCCAGCATGCCGTCAGCGCTGTTGCCGCCGGCTGAAGCGGTCAGGGCAATGCTGACTTGCAGGCTGAGAAAGCCTGCAGCGGTCTGGTAGGCGCGGTGATTCAGGCTGTCGTAAAGGCGTCGAAAGCTGGTGGGATCACAGTGACTCAAATGCGGCTGATGGGTGATCAGCGCAAAGTGATCCTGTTGCAGGCGACACAGGTGATCCATGGGACGTACGGACTGGCGTAGTCGGCGACTAAAAGCCAATACTCCTTGCTGCATGACCTTGTTGCCGCGCTGGCGTTGTTGTTGCTCGAAATCTTCCAGGCGCATCAGCAGCATGCAGGCGGCGCCGCCGCGTTTCTGGGCGTGTTTGAGTGTGCTGTCCAGCGCGCGCAGGGCGTCCTGGCGATTGCCAAAACCGGTGAGAGGGTCGATCAGGGCCTGGCGTTTGAGCTGGCGGTTCACCGTCAGCATGCGTTGGTAGTCGGTCTGTACCCGGTTGTGGCGCTGGATAATGCGGTCGGCGGCCATCACTCGGTGTTGCAGTTGTTCGGTCATGGCAGATTTGGAAACGAAATCGTCCACGCCCTGATCGAACGCTTGCTGCAGGGCGTTCACGCCTTCACGGGCGGTGAGCAGCAACACGTAGGTATAGCGGTTGTTGGCCTCATCGTTCTGACGAATGCGGCGGGTCAGCTCCAGGCCATCCATGCCGGGCATCAACCAGTCGGCCACCACCAGATCGGCTGGCTTTTCAGCCAGCTGGCCAAGGGCGTCGTGGGCGCTGTGGGCGTGGCGAATGCTGGTATAACCAGCGGTGGCCAGAGTGCGGTTGACCACGGCGGCGGAGAAGCGGGCGTCGTCTACCACCAGGATATCGAGTTCAGAGACGGTCATCGGATTTCTTGTTGTTTTTTGTAAGTCTCCACTATAGCCGGTTTGCGAATTGATTGAAAAGTAATCGATGAGCGGTGTTTGGGGTTAGTTTTTAAACGCGCTGTGGCGCTGGATCAGGTAGATCAGGCCCAGCACGGGCACGCCCATCAGGCTGGCCAGCAGGAAGAAGCCCGGGTAGCCCAGGTTGTCCACCATGCTGCCGGAATAGCCGCCAATGGTTTTTGGCAGCAGTGTCATCAGCGAGCTGAAAATGGCGTACTGCACCGCCGTGAAGGACACATTGGTGAGCTGCGACAGGAAGGCCACAAAAGCGGCGCTGGCCAGGCCGGCGGTGAGATTGTCGGCGGAGATCACTGCATAGAGGATACGGATATCGTGGCCCGCATAGGCCAGCCACAGGAACAGCAGGTTGGTGGTCACGGTGAGGAAGGCCCCCAGGTACAGTACCCGGATGACGCCGTGGCGCATGGCCAGAATGCCACCCAGAAAGCCGCCGGCGATGGTCATGAACAGCCCAAAGGTTTTCACCACCCCGGCAATTTCGTTTTTGGTGAAGCCCATGTCTTCAAAAAAGACGTTGGAAATCACCCCCAGCACAATATCGGAAACCCGATAAAACCCCACGAACACCAGCAACAACAGGGCCAGGCGTTTGCCGTAACGCTGGAAAAAATCCTTCACCGGGTCGATATAACTTTCCTGCACCAGCTGTCTGTCATAGAGCGGTGTCAGAGACAGCATTTTTAACAAAGCAGCGACCAGAATGATCGCCAAGGCCAGACGCAGGGTTTCCACCACCAGGCCGGACAAGGCACCGTTGTTCACCGCGTCAGTCAGTGTTTGGCGGAAGGCGGCGGCGGATTCGGCGGTGAATATGTAGACCGTCACAAAGGCGGCGATGCCCACCACGAACAGGGTCAGAAACTTGAGGTACTGACGACTGGTGTACTGCGCGTTGGAAGGCCGGTGGTTTTCCGGTTCGCGAATGATCAGGGTGGTGATGGCCCCGACCAGCATGGTCAGCGCCATGATGGCATAGGTGCTTTGCCAGGCGGCGTAGCTGTAGGACTCACTGGTGGAGCCCAGCCAGCTGGCCAGTACTAAAGAGCCGGCCCCGGAAGTGAGCATGCCGATTCGGTAGCCGGCGATATAGGACGAGGACATCAGTGCTTGTAGTTCGGCCCCGGCGGATTCAATCCGGTAGGCGTCGATAACGATATCCTGGGTGGCGGCGGTGAAGCCCAGCATCACAACGGCAAACGCCATTATATTCAGGGCGCCGGGCTGGGTCGGGTCGACCAGGGAGATACTGAAAATGGCGGCGGCGACCGCTAGCTGCGCCACCAGCAACCAGGCCCGCCGCCGGCCCAGCCAGCGGGTCAGGACGGGAATAGGCAGGCGATCAATGAGCGGCGCCCAGAGAAACTTGAATGAGTAGGCCAGCGCCGCCCAGCTGAAGTAGGTCACCGTGGAGCGGTCTACGCCAGCTTCGCGTAGCCAAAGCGACAGCGAAGAAAAAATAAGCAGCAGCGGGATGCCCGCCGAAAACCCGTAAAAGAACATGGTTTCCACGCGGGGGTGCAGGAAGGCCTTCAGGGATTGCTGCCAGCTGGTCGATTGTGGGGGCATAGGACTCTTAGCGGGTATTGCCGATGGGCGAAAGGCTCATCATAGACACTTTGTTTGCGGGGGGCGATGCAGGTTCATTGGCTAACAGCCTGCTAGAGGAAATAGTGTTTGGGCACGCGATCGCTTAGCACCGGGACATTTTCGTCGCGTAATCGCTGTATTTGAACCTCCCCCGCTGGCGTACCGACCAGGGCTATTCGCCTGTCTGAGCGCAACACCCGGTGCCAGGGCAGGCGGGTGTCCTTGGGGAGCTGACTCATCAGCCGGCCAACAAAACGGGCATGGCGGGGAAAGCCCGCCTGCTTTGCCACGGCGCCATAACTGCTGACGTGTCCTGGCGGAATAGCGGCGACGATCTGGTAAACGGCATCTCGGAATTCAGGATTCATGACAGGCAGCTTCCAGCGACTCGCTTCTAGCTGCAAGTAAAAACTCAGAGCACAATAAAAAGAGGAAACCGGTGTCAGCCGATTTCCTCTTTGGGGTGCCGCATTATGCGTTCGGCATTGGGCGTCAGGCGTTGTTACCGCAACCCGCCGTCCATATCGATGCAGCGACCGGTGAAATAGTCGGTCTCGAAAATAAACGCCACGCTGCGGGCAATGTGCTCCGCTTCACCCAGCCGCTTGAGCGGCACGGCCTGTACCAGACGATCGCGGGCTTCCGGTTTCATGGCGGCCAGCATGTCGGTGTTGATGGTGCCCGGTGCCACGGCTCCGGTGCGAATGTTGTAGCGAGCCAGTTCTTTTGCCCATACCTCGGCCAGGGCAGCTACGGCGGCTTTGGCCGAAGAGTAGTTGCTCTGTCCGAAGCTGCCCTGGCGGGCCAGGGAGGAAATGTTCACGATCACGCCTTCCTCGGCGCCGGTTTCGACCATTTTGGCGGCGGCTTCACGGCCGCACAGGAATACCCCGGTCAGGTTCACGTCGATCACCGCCTGCCACTGCTGCAGGCTCATTTTGCTGACCAGCTCGCCGTCTTTAGCCTTGATCAACAGTCCGTCGCGGGTAATGCCGGCGTTGTTGACCAGGCCGTGCAGGGCGCCGAAATCAGCAACCACATTGTTGAACAGGGCTTCCACCTCTTCCTCTTTGGCCACATTGGCCAGGTAGGCGCGGGCTTCGCCGCCGGCAGCTTCACAGGCAACCACGGTAGCGTCCAGGTCTTCCTGGCTCAGGTCCACGCAGGCCAACCTGGCGCCTTTACCAGCAAAAAAGGTGGCGATGCCACGGCCCAGGCCACGGCCGGCGCCGGTCACAACAATCACTTTCTGGTTCAATTCCATGGTGATTCCTTACACTGTCGGTTCACGTTGCAACGGATTATGGTGAGGTGCAGCGGGCAGGCCAATGACCGGATTGCTCAGGCCCGCCGCAAAACGGGAAACGGAGAGCAGGACCCCACATGCATCAGGAAGCAGAAGCCCAGTCATTTATCTATCAGCACAGTCATGCGGCCCTGGCGACGGTGGACACTGAGGGCGCGCCTTTTGCATCTGCAGTGAATGTGGTGCCAGACCATGAGGGACGACTGTTGATGTTGGTTAGTGCCCTGGCGGCGCATAGCGTCAATCTGTCCGCTAACCCGGCGGCATCACTGGTGTGGATGGAGCAACGGCATAGCGACTGGCAGGCGGCAACACGGTTGACTGTGTCCGGTGAGGTAGTGGCGGTACCACCGGCACAGGGCGAAAGGTATTTTCAGGTGTTTCCTCACGCCCGCGAGTACCTCCTGCTGGATTTCCATTTTCTGGCGCTGCGCCCGGGGACGGCGCGCTGGATTCCCGGTTTTGCCCGGGCCACCTGGTTGAATGCCGAAGCGCTGGTGCAACCGTGGGGCTGGGATCTTGCCCGGGAACAGGCCATGGTCGGCCACATGAATGACGATCACGCCGATGCCATTGATCACTATCTGGCTTTGCTGGGCGCGCCGGGCCAGGGGGCGCAGATGCTGGCGGTGGACCCCTGGGGGGCGTGGCTGTGGCATGACGAACGGTTGCGTCGGCTACCGTTCCCGGCCCGGGCGGAAGACGCCGGGCAAGTGCGTGACACCCTGGTGATGCTCGCCCGTACTCCTCCGGAGGATTTTTTCCTCGCCCGCCCTTGAATCCCGCCGTTACGACCCCATTCCACGGCCAGCAGGCAGACTCAGGAAGCCCCGGTGATGGCCGGTATTTCCTGTTGACTGTGCTGGCGTCCTTACTATGATTGGCACTCCACTCATGAGAGTGCTAATTCAGACTGTCGAGTTTGGCCGCTGTGGCCGACTTGGGTGTCAAAAGAACTAACTGGGAGTTTAAGGAAAAATGAGCATCCGTCCTTTGCATGATCGCGTGCTGGTTCGCCGTGAAGAGGAAGAAACCAAAACCGCTGGCGGTATTGTGCTGCCCGGTTCCGCTGCCGAGAAGCCGTCCCGTGGCGAAGTCATTGCCGTCGGCAATGGCAAGATCACCGAAAACGGTGATGTACGCCCGCTGGATGTGAAAGCAGGCGACAAGGTGATCTTTGGCCAATACGCAGGGTCCACCGTGAAGGTGGAAGGCGAAGAGCTGCTGATCATGAGCGAAGCCGAAATTCTGGCCGTCGTTGAAGGCTGAACGCTGAATACGGCCCGGATAACTCTTCCGGTCTAGACAGACATCGAACGCCCGCAAGGGCATTCAGCCCATCACTGGGTAAAGAATCGCAGAGGTATATAAAACATGGCTAAAGAAATTTTGTTCCGTGACGAAGCGCGTCAACGTATGGCCAAAGGCGTCAACATTCTGGCCGACGCCGTTAAGGTAACCTTGGGCCCGAAAGGCCGTAACGTGGTGCTGGAAAAATCCTTCGGCGCTCCGTCCATCACCAAGGATGGCGTTTCCGTTGCCCGCGAAATCGAACTGGAAGACAAGTTCGAGAACATGGGTGCCCAGATGGTGAAAGAAGTGGCATCCAAGGCTAACGACGAAGCCGGTGACGGTACCACCACTGCCACCGTGCTGGCTCAGGCATTCGTCAACGAAGGCCTCAAGTCCGTCACCGCCGGCATGAACCCCATGGACCTGAAACGCGGTATCGACCAGGCCGTGGCCGCCGTGGTGGAAGAGCTGAAGACGCTGTCTACTCCGTGTGACAACACCAAGAGCATCGAGCAGGTCGGTACCATCTCCGCCAACGCCGATAAATCTGTTGGTGAAATCATTGCCCAGGCCATGGAAAAAGTGGGCCAGGAAGGCGTTATCACCGTTGAAGAAGGCCAGTCCCTGCAGAACGAGCTGGACGTGGTTGAGGGCATGCAGTTTGACCGCGGTTACCTGAGCCCGTACTTCATCAACAATCAGGAAAAGATGCAGGTCGAGCTGGAAGACCCGTACATCCTGTTGGTGGACAAGAAGATCTCCAACATTCGTGAACTGCTGCCGGCCCTGGAAAACGTGGCTAAAGCAGGCAAGCCGCTGTTGATCATCGCTGAAGACATTGAAGGCGAAGCGCTGGCCACTCTGGTGGTGAACAACATGCGCGGCATCATCAAGTGCGCCGCCGTGAAAGCGCCGGGCTTCGGTGACCGTCGCAAGGCCATGCTGCAGGACATCGCCATCCTCACCGGTGGTACCGTGATCAGCGAAGAAGTGGGCCTGAGTCTGGAAAACGCGTCCCTGGAAGATCTGGGTACCGCCAAAAAAGTGAACATCGACAAGGACAACACCACCATTGTTGATGGCGCTGGCCAGCAGGCAGATATCGACGCCCGTGTGGAACAGATCCGCAAGGAAATCGAAAACTCTTCCTCTGATTACGACAAGGAAAAACTGCAAGAGCGCGTGGCCAAGCTGGCCGGCGGTGTTGCAGTCATCAAGATCGGTGCTGCCACCGAAATTGAAATGAAAGAGAAGAAAGCCCGTGTGGACGATGCCCTGCATGCCACCCGTGCTGCGGTAGAAGAAGGTGTGGTACCGGGCGGTGGTGTTGCCCTGGTGCGCGCACTGGCCAACGTTGGCACCATCAAGGGTGACAACGATGAGCAGAACGCCGGTATCGCGCTGACCTTCCGTGCGCTGGAAATGCCCCTGCGTCAGATCGCCTACAACGCCGGTGCAGAAGCGTCTGTGATCGTGCAGGAAGTGCGCAATGGCAAAGGTAACTATGGCTACAACGCGGCCACTGGCGAGTACGGCGACATGCTGGAAATGGGTATTCTGGACCCGGCCAAAGTGACCCGTTCCGCGCTGCAGGCAGCGGCTTCCATCGCCGGCCTGATGATCACCACCGAAGCCATGGTGGCGGACAAGCCGGAAGAAAATGCCGCTGGTGGCGCCCCGGATATGGGCGGTATGGGTGGTATGGGCGGCATGGGCGGCATGATGTAAATCAGCCGGTCATTCGACCATTGAAAGCCTTAAAGAAAACCCCGCCTTGTGCGGGGTTTTCTTTTTTTGGGCAGAAGCGAGTTGAAAGTTCAAAGTGTAAAGTTGAAGCGCGGGGTCGGGAAGTGCCACCCGCAAACCGATGGCCGCCGCGATTCCTGTGCCAAAGCAGCGCCATACCAAGGCGCTCTCGTCGCGGCTCAAGCGCTTGCCGATTGGCACGAGTTCTAACCGCGTTTGAACTTTACACTTTGAACTTTCAACTCACCCTTCCCATAATCTCCTTTCATCCCTGACAGGCAGCCGCATGCAACCCAGAGACAGAAAACTCCGCCCGCACTTCGCCCTGGTGCTGGCCATGATGGTGGTGCTGGGACTGGCGCATGCCTGGGTGAACCCCTGGTTGGGGTTTGATCGGGGGGCGATCGAGCAGGGGCAGTGGTGGCGGATTTTCACCTGTCATCTGGTGCATCTGAATCACTGGCATATGCTGCTGAATCTGACTGGCTTGTTGCTGTGCGGGTATTTTTTTGAAGACCTGCTGGACCGCACCCGGTTTTGGGCATGGCTAGGGTTTTGTGGTGTCACCACCGGTGTGGCGCTACTGATACTGGACCCGCAACTGCAACATTATGTGGGGCTGTCCGGTATTCTTCACGGGCTGTTGGTGCTGTGCTTGCTGCTGGGTTGGCGGGGGAATCCCTGGCTGCATTCACTGGTTCTGCTGGTGATTGCCGGGCGGATCGTCATGGAGCAGCAAGCCGGTTACGACGTGGATTATCTGCGCAGCTGGATTGACGGGCGGGTGTATGTCAACGCCCATTTTTATGGCGCTCTGTCGGGCGCGGTGTTGTACGGGGGAATCAGAATTGTCGAATACGGCCAGCGCCGATGGCGCGCAAAACAATAACAAGGACGGCAAGAGCGGTTGCCTGATGTACGGTTTCGCCGGTGTTTTTCTGATCGCCGGCTTGGCGGTTATGGTGTTTGTGGCCATCAAGCCGTTATTTCATTACTGGCAGTCGGGTAGCTGGGACCGGGTACCTGCCACGGTGCTGAGCAGCACCCTGAACAGCCATCGTTCCGATGGATCGACTACCTACAGCGTGGATGCACGCTATCGATATACCTATCGCGGGAAAACCTTCACCAGCGACGTGGTGAGTCAGTATGGCGGCAGTGATAATTTTGATGATTACTGGCAACGACTTGGCAGCCGCCTGAACGCCGCGCGCCAGCAAAATCGCACGGTGAGCGCCTGGGTAAACCCGGATAACCCCGGTCAGGCGTATCTGGATCGCACATTGCGCTGGGGCTCCCTGGTGTTTGGCTTTGCGTTTGGTGGCGTGTTTGCGTTGGTGGGTGGCGGGTTGATGGTGTTGTTTTCCCGTGGCAGCAAGGAAAAGTCTGCGGTGTCGGAAACGGGGAGCTACACCAGCCAGCAAAAATCCGGGCATTGGTTCATGATCGGATTTGGTGCCATTTTTGTGCTGCTGCCGTCGCCGGCCTATCTGGACGTGTGGGAGCGGGTCGGCCGGGGGGATTATGCCATCCTGCTGGTATTGCTGTTCCCGGCCGTGGGGCTGGGTGTTGCTCTGGGCGGCTGGAAGATGCGCCGGGCGTACCAGTTTTTTGGCCCCACGCCGCTGGTGCTGCACCCGGAGCCTGGTCACGCCGGTGGCCAGGTTGGCGGTCAGATTCACCTGGGCCGGTCGCTGCCCCGCGAGGCGGATCTGGAGGTGTGGTTGACCTGTATTCGTGGCCGTGAAAGTGGCAGCGGTAAAGACCGCAAAACCGTGGAGAGTGTGCTCTGGCAATCGGAGCAGCGTGCGTATTGTCAGCCGGCGCAAACGGGCACGGATATCCTCTTTTGCTTCGATGTGCCGGCAGAGCAATTGCCCAGCAGCGGTAGCGGCCGCAACTACATTTGCTGGCGGGTGGAGCTGGAAGGCCAGGTGGAGGGGCGTGAGCTGAAACGCAGCTGGGACATTCCCGTGCAGCCTGGAACCGGTACCAGCCGCTTTACCCTGCCAGAATCCCATCGCACTGCAGATCGTCGCGAGCGTGCGCTGGATGCTCTGGAATCGGCCAATCAACAAATCGAAGTGGTGCAGACCGGGGAAGGCTTGCATCTGATCAGTCGGGCCGGGCGCAACCTGGGCATGAAGCTGGGGTTGCTGGTGTTCGGCAGCATTTTTGCTGGAGTGGGCACCTTCCTGTTTGTGCTCGCGGCCGAAGAGGGCTTTATGCTCTATGTCATGGGTAGCATTTTCGGTTTGATCGGTTACCTGATTGTTTTCTCGACCCTGTATACCCTGGCGCGCCGGCTGGATGCCTGGGTACGCGGTGGCGAAGTGCGTAACCTGCGTCGCTGGCTGGGAATTCCGCTGTTTCGCCGTGAGGGGCGGCTGTTGAACGCCGACCAGTTGGTGCTGGAAAGTGGTATGAGCAGCACCAGTAATGGCCGTAAAACCGAGTACATGACCCTGTATGCCAAGGTGGACGACAAGAAACTGCGCCTGGCGGAGGGCATTGAAGGGCGGGAAGCGGGCGAAGCGCTGCGTGAGGCCGTGCTGCGCACCTTGCGACTGGTGTAAACTGTTTGCAAAGCTGAACTGGTGACGCAGGAACGCGCAAGCGTGTCCTGTATCGACTCCTGTAGCGATTTTGGTAGCGAAAGAGGCGAGCCAGTGGCCCCGACAATTTGCGAGATATCCGATGAGCAAAGACCGCCTGATTATTTTTGATACCACCCTGCGCGACGGTGAGCAGAGCCCCGGTGCCACCATGGACCAGGATGAGAAACTGCGTATCGCCCGGGCGTTGGAACGCATGCAGGTGGACGTGATTGAAGCCGGGTTTGCGATTGCCAGCCAGGGCGATTTCCGGTCCGTGAAAGCCATCGCGGATACCGTGCGCGAATCCACCATTTGCTCACTGGCCCGTGCCAAGGCGGCGGATATCGACCGGGCGGCGGAAGCGTTGGCCGGTGCTGAGTCCGGGCGTATTCATACTTTTATCGCCACCAGCCCGATTCACATGCAGCACAAGCTGCGCCTTGAACCGGATCAGGTCATCGAACACGCGGTGGCAGCGGTCAAGCATGCGCGCAATCATATGGGCGACGTGGAGTTTTCCTGTGAGGACGCGGGCCGTTCCGAGATCGATTTCCTGTGCCGCATTATCGAAGCGGTGATTGACGCCGGTGCGCGCACCATCAACATTCCCGATACCGTGGGCTATGCCATCCCCGAGCAATTCGGCGACACCATCGGCCAGCTGCTCTCGCGTATTCCCAATGCGGACAAGGCGGTCTTTTCGGTGCATTGCCACAACGATCTCGGCTTGGCTGTGGCCAACTCCCTGGCGGCGGTGCAGGCCGGCGCGCGGCAGGTGGAATGTACCATCAACGGGCTGGGCGAGCGGGCCGGTAATGCCTCGCTGGAAGAAATCGTCATGGCGGTCAAAACCCGCCAGGACCTGTTTCAGGTGGACACCGGCATTAACGCCCGGGAAATCGTGCCCACCTCGAAAATGGTGTCGCAGATTACCGGCTTTCCGGTGCAGCCGAACAAGGCCATTGTCGGTGCCAACGCTTTCGCCCATGAATCCGGCATTCATCAGGACGGCGTGCTCAAGCATCGCGAAACCTACGAGATCATGTCTGCCGAAGATGTGGGTTGGCACACCAACCGCATGGTGCTGGGCAAGCACTCCGGCCGTGCCGCTTTCCGGGCTCGTCTGGATGAGCTGGGCATCGTGTTTGCGTCGGAAGCAGCTATGAACGAGGCCTTTTTGCGCTTCAAGGACCTGGCGGACAAGAAGCATGAAGTGTTCGACGAGGATCTGCAGGCGCTGGTCAGCGACACCAAGCGAGCGGTGGAACAGGAGCGCTTCAAGCTGGTGCTGCTGGAAGCCAGCGCGCGTACGGGCGAAACCCCGCAGGCCCGCATTGTGATGTCCATTGATGGTACGGAACAAGACGCTACCGCCACGGGGGCTGGTCCAGTCGATGCCGCCTTCAAGGCCATTGAGCAACTGGCCGATAGCCATAGCACCCTGCAACTGTATTCGGTTAACGCGATTACCGCAGGCACCGACAGCCAGGGAGAAGTGACCGTGCGCCTGGAGAAGGGCGGCCGTATTGTGAACGGCCACGGTGCGGATGTGGATATCATTACCGCCTCGGCCAAGGCCTACCTGAACGCCCTTAACCACTTTGCAGCCGGGGTGGAAAAAGCCCACCCCCAGGCGGTAGAGGGCGTATGAAGAACGCACATATGCATCACGCTGGCACGCAACACGCAGACATGGCGTGTGAGTGTGCGGGCGTGTTTGAGTGCCAGCCGGCGCGGAGCGCCTCATGAACGAAGCGCAGCGCCAGAGTTACCTGAAAGCCATGGGGCTGACGCCCTGGGTGGCCCGTGTGGCTTTGCCCGGGGCGGCGCCGTCACCGGCATTGGACTGGCCGGAGGAAGAGCAGGCTAATGCTCCTGCATCGGCAGGGCCTGTTGTTGATGTGGCGATGCCGTCCCGGGAGCCTGAAAGTGCTCCTGTCGATGCTCCCTTGGCCGCCGCTGAATCCAGCCCGGCTCATGCGGGTACCGAGCATGCGCCTGAGGCATCGGCAGCTGACGCATTGGCGAAAGCGCCATCGGCCCGTTCCGTGACACCTGCTCAAGAGCAGGCTAAGGGCGAGGCCCCTGCACCAGCCAAGGCGAAAGTGAAAGGGCTCACATTTACGCTGGAAGCCCACTTGGGCGGCACCACCTGGCTGCTGTGCGCCCAGGAAGACAGCCAGGCACCCGGGCTGGGGCGTTTCGAAGCCCCGTTGATGGCCAACTTGCTCGCCCTGTTTCAGGGGCGTCCGCAACGCCCGCGTCGTTTCTTCTGTCCTCTCACCGAGCAGCCCATGCCGGCGGACGAAGCCGCCCAGGCGTTGTCGGCCTTTGTGGCCGGGCTCAGCGAGCAGAGCGGCGGCGAGCGGGTACTGTTATGCCTGCCGGAAACCGTGGCGCAGGCCCTGTTTGAACAACCCCGTTATCAGCCTTTCGAGTTGGGCCGCTTGCCGGCACTGGTGATCAGCAGCCTGGCAGAAATGCTGGCAGACCCGGTGCAGCACAAGAAAGCCAGCTGGCAAGCCATGCAGGCTCATGGTTACGATGGCGTTTGATGTCGCCGGCCCGGTTCGGGCCATGCAGGAGGCAGACCTGGAGGCGGTGCTGGCCATTGAAACGGCCGCGCAATTGACTCCCTGGAGCCGTAATCATTTTCTCGATTGCCTCGGCAACGCCCACTATCTGTGTCAGGTCGTGGAGGTTGAGGGGCAGCCGGCGGCGTTTCTGATTATGTCGCGGATTCTTGATGAAACCCATGTGCTCAATATCGCCGTGGCCCCTGCCAGGCAGCGTCAGGGTCTGGCCCGCGGATTACTGGAACAGGCCATAGACGCGGCCCGGCGCGATGCCATGAGTGTGATCTACCTGGAAGTGCGGGAAAGCAACCACAGCGCCCGGGTGCTGTATGAGTCACTGGGTTTCACGGTATCCGGCATCCGTAAAAACTATTACCGCCGGGGTGATGGCCACGAAGATGCGGTACTGATGCAGTGCCTGCTGGCCTCGGGGCATAAATAGCTACGAGCTGCGAGAAAACAGATAGGACAGATAGAGAGACGCGGAAAATCCCCCAAGCATCGGTCTTTCTACGAAGCCGCTGTAGGAGCACCGTTTAGGGTGCGAACCGAGCGCAGCGAGGCCAGCGGCCAGGGCGGTCAGGAGGAATGGGTTGCAAAAGATATTGCGGGTAGACTCGAACTCCTGTCGCTTCGCTCTGTTCGTCCCCTAGAAGGGAACTCCTACAGTAAAACCCATCTTTGATTTCGCGGGTAGGGCGGTTGCCAGGTGGCACCATCCGCAAACCGCGTTGCCGCGTGTAGCGTGCAGCCTGCAGCGGCTTCCTATTCCAACGGCATCCAGCCCTTTTCCGTATCCCGGAAATGGATTACCTGCTGGCGCTGGAAGGTATCACCTTTCTTGAAATTGCCGTGTTCCACTCGCAACGCGCTCAGTGCCATGATCATGGCGAACCGGTCCAGTCCTGAGAGTTCGTCGTTGCCTTTCACTTTATTGGTGTACCCCTGCAGATCTTCCCGTGCTTTCAGGCTGTAGCTGACTTCTACGGTGTAGCGACCATCACCGTCTTCATAGCCGTTGTGCTTTTCCACATCGGTGACTTCCAGCAGTTCGTCCAGATGAGCATTACGCATTTCCGCTTCCAGGGCTTTCTGGGCATCGCCGGCATCGGGGCTGCGGCTGCAGGCGCTCAACAGGGTAAGGGCGAGCAGGGCTGTCACAATGTGAAGGCAACGAACAGTGGCAGACATGGCTGTGTCCTGATTGAAAAGAGGAAGGCTCACTCTAGCATCGCTTTAGCCGTTGACCCAATGGCCGCTGGGTTGTCCATGTAAAAGCTGGACAGAAGGCCCATGAATGCCAACGATAGGAGTAACAGGAAAACTCACCAAGGAGGGATTGCCCATGTCCGAAAGCCTGTTTCGCCGTTTGCTGATCATGGTGGCGCTGATCTTCTGTGGAGCCTTTGCGGTGCTGGTGATTCCGCCGCTGATGGCTAACCCGGACGTGCTGGCCGCTGCTGCTGGCGGTTTCGTCAATCCCTATGCCGCAGGCTATTCCACCGATGTCATTCTGTGCTGGGTGATTCTGGCTATCTGGGTGCTGTTTGAGCGCCAGCGTTACCAGGTTCGCGGCGGCTGGCTGGCCCTGGTTCTGGGCGTGGTGCCCGGGGTGGCAGTAGGCTTCGCCCTGTACTTGCTGATGCGCCAGCGGCAACTGAAAGGATCGGGTCTGGTCTGACGGGAAATGAGGCCGCGAAGGCTGTTATACTCGCGCCCTCGAAATACCCAGTCAGAGATAGAGCCCCATGAGCCTGCAAGACCAGGTGGCCAAGCGCCGCACCTTCGCGATTATTTCGCACCCGGACGCCGGTAAAACCACCATTACCGAGAAGCTGTTGCTGTACGGAAACCTGATTCAGAGCGCAGGGACCGTGAAAGGCAAGAAGTCCGGCAAGCACGCCACCTCCGACTGGATGGAGATGGAGAAGGAGCGGGGCATTTCCGTGACCACCTCGGTGATGCAATTCCCCTACAAGGATGCCACCGTCAACCTGCTGGACACCCCGGGCCACGCGGACTTCTCTGAAGATACCTACCGCACCCTGACCGCGGTGGACTCGGCGTTGATGGTGATCGATGCCGCCAAGGGTGTGGAGCAACGGACCGTCAAGCTGATGGAAGTGTGTCGGCTGCGTGATACCCCGATTCTCACCTTCATCAACAAGCTGGACCGGGATGTGCGCGACGGCATCGATGTGCTGGATGAAATCGAGGACGTGCTCAATATCGAGTGTGCGCCGATCACCTGGCCCATTGGTATGGGCAAGAGCTTCAAGGGCGTCTACAACCTGCTCACTGACACCACCGTGCTGTACAAGACGGGCCAGGGCCACACCGTGCAGGATGTGCGCGAGGTCAAAGGGCTCAATAATCCTGAGCTGGATGAGGCCGTGGGTGCCGACTACGCCGAAGAGCTGCGCGACACTCTGGAGCTGGTGCAGGGCGCCAGCCACGAGTTTGATCTGGAGCGTTTCCTGGCCGGTAAACTGACTCCGGTTTTCTTCGGCACCGCACTGGGCAACTTCGGTGTCGACCATATGCTCGATGGCCTGGTGCAGTGGGCGCCACCGCCCCAGCCCCGAGATGCGACCGCTCGTACGGTGCAGGCTGACGAAGGCAAAATGACCGGTTTCGTTTTCAAGATTCAGGCGAACATGGACCCCCGTCACCGTGACCGTATTGCCTTTATGCGCATTTGCTCAGGCAAGTATCAGAAGGGCATCAAGCTCAAGCAGGTGCGCACCGGTAAGGACGTGCGTATTCCCGATGCGCTGACCTTCCTGGCGGGCGAGCGTGACAATGTGGAAGAGGCGTTCTCAGGCGACATTATCGGCCTGCATAACCACGGCACCATCCAGATCGGTGACACTTTCACCGAAGGCGAAGAGCTGGCCTTTACCGGCATTCCGCACTTCGCCCCGGAACTGTTCCAGCGCGTTGTCCTGAACGATCCGCTCAAGAGCAAGCAGCTGCACAAGGGCCTGACCCAGCTGGCAGAAGAAGGCGCTACTCAGGTGTTCTTCCCGCTGCGCAACAACGATGTGATTCTGGGTGCGGTGGGTACCCTGCAGTTCGATGTGGTGGCGGCACGGTTGAAAGGGGAATACGGCGTTGATTGTCGTTATGAACCGGTCAGCGTGGCCACGGCCCGTTGGGTGGAAGCGGATAGCGACAAAGACATGTCTGCTTTTGAGCGCAAGGCCTACGATAACCTGTCCCGTGACGGTGCCGGGCACCTGACGTACCTGGCGCCGACACGGGTAAACCTGCAACTGGCCCAGGAGCGCCACCCGGACATTCGTTTCCGCGAAACCCGGGAAATATGAGAAGGCAATTAATAGTTAACAGCGAAAATCGAAGAACCTGACCCATCCATGCTAAACATGGCCGTTTTACTACGGGTCGGGCAATGGAACCCGCATTTGAAACGAGGTGGACATGGATGTCGATATCGCTCGCCAATATCTCCTCGGCAAGCCCGAAGCGATGGAGGATTACCCTTTTGGCCCGGATGTGGCGGTGATGAAAGTGCGCGACAAGATGTTTGCCACGTTGGGCGAGGAAAGTGGTGAAGGGCGCATGAATCTGAAGTGTGACCCGGATCAGGCATTGGCGTTGCGGGATATTTTTGCGGCGGTGTTGCCTGGTTACCACATGAACAAAAAGCACTGGAATACGATCAAACTGGACGGGTCTATTCCCGAGGGTGAACTCCAGCGAATGATCGATCATTCCTATGCTTTGGTGGTAGCAGGGTTGTCGAAAAAAGTGCGTGAGGGCATGGCCGTGCGCCACGGCCGAGAATCACTCTACGGCGGCCAGAACTGAACAGGCAGGGAGACGGCAATGGCAGTAGTCATCGGTGGCGTTATTATTATCTGGCTGGGCCTGACCATGGGCGCGGCGGGCTTGCGCTGGTTAGGTGTAGCGCTGCACTACCCGGCCCGATTAGCGGCGCCGGTATTGTTGGCGTTACTGGAAACCGTGCTGTTTTTGTTGTTCGTTCCCGGCACCGAGTTGCTGCCAGAAAGCTGGGGCTGGCCCATGGCCGGTGGCCTGGTGGCAGCGGCCTGGCTGATTAACGGCGCGGTCAGTGGATTGGATTGGCATCGCCACCGACAAGTGAGTTCAACGTTGAAAGTTGAAAGTTGAAAGGCGCGGGCAGGTTCTGGTGCCTCCTGACCTGCTTCTGAGCCGTGTCGTGAAGATCTTGGCAGGAGTTATTCTATTTTTTTTATCGTTTCGGCGCGGCAATAGCGGCCATCGCTTCGCGCTTTTGAACTTTCAACTTTGAACTTTCAATTCGCTCAAAAACTACTCCAGCCGCTGAATTCCATTCCCCGATACAACCAATACTTCCACACCGAATCATCCGCATACACGGCATAGTCGGTGCTGTGCTTTTCGCCGTAACGGTTTTCCCAGCGCCGTTCGAAGGTATCGCTGGCCTGTTGCATGATGGCGTGGTCGGGGGCGGCGATCAGGCGCACGCTACTTTCCAGATTCAGGTTGTCCAGGTTCCGCCGGGTGTAGTTGGCGGAGCCGAGGATCAGTTCGGCGCTGTTGGCGCTGCGACGTAACAGCATCTTGGTGTGGCATTGCTCACCCTGGGTATTGCACCAGCGCACCGGAATGCCGGCGTTGTGTAATTCATGCCCCACCTGACGGTTGGGAATCCCGTTCTTCTCTCGACCGAAGGCATCCTTGTTGGGATCCAGCAGGACGCGCAGTTGCACGCCCCGTTGCTGTGCTGCCAGCAATGCCTCCATCAGGGGGCGATGGGACAGATAGAACACGGACACATCCACCTGATCGCCGGCCTGGCTGTGGTTGAGGGTGGCGAGTAGCGTATCGCGAATCGCGCCTTCGGTAAGCAGTTGCAGGCGAGCATCGGCGCTCGGGTCTGCCGGTTGTGTTGGCAAGGCCGGCAAATTTGGCAGTGAGGTATCGGTGAGGGTTGCTACGGCTAACTCACTGGCCAGCAGGTCGTTGACCGCATTGCCTTGAAAGCGTAACCCGATATTGCTGTGGGCACTGCTGCCATCGTGGGCATTGGCGGAGGTGACCAGGCCGGTCCAGTGTTCGCCTTCGTCTACCACCAGGGTCTTGCGGTGATTGGCCTTGAAGTTCAGCAGTGTCAGGTAGCTGCGCAGGGTGACCTGTCCCGGTCCCATGGGATTGGGCAGCCAACCCTTGTCCGGGTTGTTGCCCAGCCACTGACAGCATACCCGCCACAGGCCGGACCAGCTGGGGTTGGAATCGCGCAACGCCGTCAGAGGTGTGGTGACGACGGTGACGCCGGCTTTCTTCAGGCGCGAAAGGTGCTTGCTGTGGAGCCCGCCATAAAGCGTATTGATGGGGTCGGTGATCACCACGATTGGCATTGTCGGATGGCTGGCCCGTCGGGCCAGCAAGGCGCTAGTGAGCTCGCTGGACAAGGCCCGGTCGCTCTCGGTGGCGGTGCCCTGAAAATCGTTGAACAGGAACATGTCGACCACGATGAGCTTTTCCGCCTGGCCAATTAAGCGGAAGAATTCGTCGAAGATATGTTGCCGGCTAAGCCGCGTGGTTTCGCCGCCGTTGTCGCTTTCCCAGGTATCGTCTACCAGCAATTTGAGCCCGTACACCGCATGGGTTTCCCCTTGGGTATTCAACCCCGGAGGCAGCGGCTTGTAGCGGTGCCAGAGGGCGGTGCTGGCGGTCAGGGCAAGCAGCATCAGCAGGGCGAGTTTCAGGCGGATCATAGGCAGTCCTGTGCAGTTGATGGGGCTACCTTATCAGCTAATCGGCAGAGCGCCATTCGGCTCTGTCATTCCTGTCTTATTAAGTGGCACATACGTGCAACATTCTGAAAAGAATGCCGGCTCCACGGTAACTATGGTACTACGGTGCCACAACAGTGTGGCGCCGATAACTCTCTGACAATCAAGGCCTACCCGTGCGTATTGCGCGGATCTTAACAAGAACAATCAGCGGTCCACGCTGATTCCCGTACGCCACCGCTGGCGTACGGAAGGAGCTTGTCATGAAAGCCTTTGCGATTTCCCTTTTCACTAGCTTGGCCATGTTGCTGTCAGCCTGCGGCGGCGGAGGCTCGTCTTCGGTTCCCGTGACTACTAACCCCCCTGCCGAGCCTTCCCCCAATGTTCCCGCCGACCCGGTTGCCGGTGAAGGGGATATTCGGGTGCTTTCGAATCGGGCTGACCTGATCAGCGGCGGTGATGCATTGGTGGAGGTGATCACAGCCGACGCGGCCCAGCTTGAAGGCGCCGTGGTGACACTGGGGGACAGGACCGTCACCGACCAGCTGACACCTACCGACGCCGGTACCCTGAAAGGCCTGATCAATGGCCTGGCGCTGGGCAGCAACCGGCTGACTGTGGTGCTGGCGGATGACAGCGTGCTGGAACGGATCATTATCAATCATCCCAACGGTGGCCCGGTGATTTCCGGGCCGCAAATACAGCCCTGGCAATGCACCAATGCGGCGGCGGTGGATGCCCAGTGTAACCAGCCAGCAGAGTACAGCTTCAAGTATGTGCCCGCCGACAAGCTACAAAATTTGCTGACCAATTTTGATCCAGAGAACCCGGGGATCCCCGGGGCTTTCCAACCTTACGATCCTGCCAATCCGCCAGCCGAGGATGTGATTGCCCGGATCACCACGGATGCCGGTGTGGCGGTGCCTTTTATCGTGCGTACGGAAGAGGGTGTGCAGAATCGGGATCGCTACCTGATCATGACGCTGTACCAACCGGATCAACCCTGGACCGCGCTGAACCCTCAGCCCCAGTGGAACGGCAAATTGCTGATTCACCACGGCGGTAACGTGGGGGTGAGCTATGGCATGGGCGAAGCGCCCCGGGGGGATATTGCGGGGACGGCGCCGGAAGGGGCTGAGTTGCTACTGGGTGACAGCATTACCACGGCCCTGGGGCGAGGTTTCATGACCCTCTCCACCGCCCAGGGTAACCTGGGGCACAACGCCAACCAGGTGACCGCCGCGGAATCACTGATGATGGGCAAGGAGCGGATTGTCGAGCAATACGGCGAAATTCGTTACACCATCGGTACCGGCTGTTCCGGTGGTTCAATCACCCAGCAGCATGTGGCCAATGCCTATCCGGGGATTTATCAGGGGTTGATTGTGCAGTGCTCTTACCCGGATGTGTGGACCACCGCCACCCAGTTCGCGGATTACAATCTGCTTAGCCAGTACTTCGGCAATCAGCTGCCCACGGACCCGCAAGGCTTTCAGGATGTGGTCACCCGGTTGTTGAGTTCCGGGGTGATTCCCGCTGCGCAATGGTCCGCGTTCTACGGCCATCTGCCGTTGAATCCGCTGGTCTCGGACCTGGCCTTTTTCCCGGCAGCCTACCCTGACCAGCAAAGCTGCCCGGGTCTGGAAGACGGGGTGACCGTCTATGACGCTCAGGACGCTCCGGGTGGATTGCGTTGTGGCTTGCTGGATTACATGAAATCCCAGTTTGGGCTGCGCTCGCCAGAGGTCTGGACAGCGAATGAGCAGTTGTTATCACGGGGCTTCGGCGGTATCCCGCTGGATAATGTCGGAGTTCAATATGGTCTGCGGGCGCTGCAAAGCGGTGTTATCACCGGTGACCAGTTCCTGAAAGTGAATCGTGAAATTGGTGGCTTGAATGTGGATATCGACTACCAGCCGGAGCGCACCGTGGCTGATAGCCAGGCGCTGCACAATGCCTACCGCACCGGTGCCATCAACTCCGCAGAGCACCTGTCTGGCGTGCCGATCATTGACTTGCGTGGGCCGGACCCGGGTATTGCCCACGATGCCTACCATTCCTGGCAGATGCGAGCGCGGCTGGAAAAAGCACAGGGCCACGCGGATAACCAGGTGATCTGGTACGGCCCGGCGCCCCTGTTTGGCGATACGGTTTATACCACCGAGGCGTTACTGGTGATGGATTTGTGGCTGTCGCAAATTGAAGCGGACGCCTCGGCATTGAGCATTGAAGAAAAAGTCCGTGAGCACAAACCGGTCTACGCCCGTGACCGTTGTTTGTCGGTGTCTTCGCTGGTGGGCCCGGAAGGCCCGATCGTGCCGCTCAGTGGCAACCTGCTATACCCGACCCCGATTCTGCCGGGGCTGGACCTGTCGTTGTTGCCGGTGGCGCCGGCAGAGGCGGGGGTGGTGGTTGATGCGCTGACCGGGCAGGTGTGTGGGCTGGATCTGAGTGAATTGCCGGTGGTGTCCGATATCCCCGTGGTGGGCGATCTGCTGGGCACCGTGGCAGATTTGTTATCGCCGATTACCGATCCCCTGGTGGGCCTGCAGCAGACCGTGGTACAGACGCGCTTTGGCACCCCGCGCACCGTGGCCGGCGACAGCATAGAAACCCTCACCAACAAGTGCCAGTTGAAACCCGTGGACCCGGCGGATTACCCCACCGTGCTGGACCCGGAAGGGTTTGCAGCGCAGGTCGCAGAGATTTTCCCGCAGGGCGTGTGTGACTACAGCAAGCCGGGGGTGGGGGTGGCGCCCACCGAAACCTGGCTGCAATACGGCGATGCGCAGAACGTTATTTATGGCGGAGAGGCGTTGCCGGGTGAGGCTCCGGCGTCGCGTCAGGGCTGGGCATCTCCGGCCTTTGGCGTGGGCATTCAGTAAATGCCGAGCTTGTTTTTACAAGCGGCAGAGGCTGGCGTCAGCGAGCGGCATGACGCCGCAGGGAGGGCATTGCAGCAAACAATCTTCGCCAGCCTGCTGCTACTGTTTGAACTGGTAATCTTTCAGGCCCGTATCATCATCAAATTGTATGGCCGCTCTTCCCTGTAGTTGCACAGCGTCCTGACTGAGGCTGACGTGCTCATCCGCCATAACGCCTTCATTGAAGCGGTAGATTGGTGCTGGTGCGTGCGTCAGGCAGTGTTCACGGAAATTCGCTTTTGCTTCACGCACTGCCTCGCGGCGTTGTTGCCAGCCAGCGAGGGCCTGCTGGCCATGCCGTTGCGTCAACATGCTTTCCGTCACCGTGTGGGACAATGCCACTGCGGTGGCGTTGTTGCCGCCAAAGCCCTTGGAGTTGATCAGCGTTGCTTGCAGGTCATCACGGGGCTGATGGGTCAGGCAAAAGTTCAGGTGGTCGCGGTGCACGTCGTCGGCAATATGGTCCACGGTGCGAATGCCTGGCAGCCAGCCATGGGCAAAGCTGCCCAGGGCGGCAGACAACTGATCGCCGCCGGCGCTGCCCAGGGAGTGACCCAGGTAAGCCTTGATGGCGACCACGGGCCAGTGTTCGATGCCAAAAGCCTTGGCGGTACGATCCAGGATTACCGATTCGGTGGTGCGATTCTGCGGTGTGCCGGTGCCGTGGGCGTGTACAAAACTGTGCTGGCGTAGCCCTTGTTCGCCGATCAGCTGGCGGGTCAGGGCGGCGGCCTTGCCCATGGTCAGGTAGTTGCCCACGCCGGGGGCGGAGATGGATTTCTTGCCGCCGTCGGCATGGATGAACACATCGGGGACCGCGCCGAGGATGTCCGCGCCTAGTTCCAGCGCCAGGGTATCGTCCATCAGCACGGTAAACTGGGCGGATTCGGCCATGGTGAAACCGCAGTTCTCCGAGAACGGGCGGCAGGCCCGCTGCAGGTCGGCATTGGCCGCTCCGTCCAGTGCGGCCAATGCCTGGTCTTCTGCCAGGGCGCCCATGGCCCGGTAACCTTCCATGATTTCTGGCACCAGCGGTGCCTCACTGGTGCCGATAATGGCGACCCGCACCCGGCCACTGCGAATGGCGTGGACCCCTTTTTCCAGGTTGTACAGGAAGGTGGCACAGGCGCCCAGCATGCCACCGGTGGTGCCCACGGAGTGCAACACATAGGCATTAAGGAAGTCCGCGGTCATTTCCCCCAGACCCAATGGCACCTGCTTGGAGGTGATGCGCTGGCCGTTGGGGGGGAAGCGCATCACCCCGCCCAGGCCGTTGTCATCCATCTGCGACATGGCATTGCTGGCGTATACGGCGACTTGATCCGGGCGTACCCGATCGGCCACCTGCGCCCAGTCCATGCCCAGATCGCCCAGCGCATCACTGATCCCGAAAATAGCCATTTGCAGGGCACGGGGGTGGTTCCGGGAGGCATACAGCGCACCAGGATCGAAGCCATCCGGTAGCTGCCCGGCGGCGCTAACCCGGCGCGGGGTATCGTGGGGCACCCGCAGGCTCAAGCCTGGGGGCAGGGTGACGCGGCTGCGACGCTTGTCCACGGCGGTGACCTGCCAGCCCGCAGGCAGGCTGTCCGGCAGGTCCATGTTGCGCATTTCCAGGGTAATGGGGGCATCGCTGGTGCCGGCGAGGGCGCCGTGTAGCTGATGGCTGTCGGGGAGGGCGCGAATCAGGGTGTGGGCCAGTACGGCCTCACTGTTATTGCCGGTAAGGCGGGACAAGGCGCTCAGGGTGTCGCGTTGTTGTGTGCTGTCCAGTGCATCGAAAATCAGACGCTGAAACGCAAAATGCTGGGCACTGCGGCCGGCCGCATTGATGCCGCCCATGGCGGTAATAACGGGTAATGCTGACATGGTGCTCCCGGGCTTGTGCCCAACCCAAAACGGTGACTAGCCGGTCAGGGTACAGGTGAAATCCGGTTTTGCGTATACGACTGAGGGCGAATCCGGTCAGGAAAGTGCAACAGAATTTGAAAGTGAAAGCGGATGTTTCGGGAATTGGATTGTTTGAGGTGTGGCTTTGTCATTCTACGAAGCCGCTGTAGGAGCACCTCTCGAGGTGCGAACCGCGCTTGCGCGGAAATCGCCCGAAGGGTGATCAGGAATTTCAGGGCCCGACAGGCCTTTCTAAATAGATCACAGTCCTCTATCGCCTAGTTTCGCCTGGTTCGTACCTCACAGAGCGAAGTGGAGGAACGCCTTTCAAGGCGGCTCCGAAGGGGTGAGCGAAGCGAATAACCGGTGCTCCGAATTGGCATCTACCCAACAAAAAACGGGGCCCGAAGGCCCCGTTCTTGTCTGGCATCAAGCGTCCAGCGTCAGGCGTCTCACACCAGCTCGATGGCTACTGCGGTGGCTTCGCCGCCGCCGATACACAGGCTGGCCACACCGCGTTTGCCGCCGGTGCGCTTGAGCGCGTGGATCAGGGTCAGGATGATGCGTGAGCCGGTGGAACCCACCGGGTGACCCAGGGCACAGGCACCGCCGTGGATGTTCACTTTTTCGTGGGGAATGCCTAGGTCAATCATCGGCATCATCGCCACCATGGCGAACGCTTCGTTGATCTCAAACAGGTCCACGTCGTCCACGCTCCAGCCGACCTTCTTCATCACCGCTTCGGTGGCACCGATGGGGGCAATGGTGAATTCGCTGGGGTGCTTGCTGTTGGTGGCGTGGGCGAGGATGCGGGCCAGCGGCTGCAGGCCGCGCTCATTGGCAACGGATTCGCGGGCCAGAACCAGTGCAGAGCCGCCATCGGAGATGGAGCTGGCATTGGCGGCGGTGACGGTGCCGTCTTTGGCAAAGGCCGGGCGCAGGGTGGGGATCTTGTCGATCTTGGCATTGCCCGGCTGCTCGTCGGTGTCGACCACGGTTTCGCCCTTACGGGTCTTCACGGTCACCGGCACGATTTCGTCCTTGAACCAGCCGTTGTCGACGGCGGCATTGGCACGGTTCAGGGATTCGATGGCGTAGTTGTCCATGTCTTCGCGGGTGATGTTGCGCTTGTCGGCCACTTCCTGGGCGAAGGAGCCCATCAGACGGCCGGTTTCCGCATCTTCCAGGCCATCAAGGAACATGTGATCCATTACCTGACCATGGCCCATGCGCATGCCGGCACGGGCTTTCTCCAGTATGTAGGGCGCGTTAGTCATGGACTCCATGCCGCCAGACACAACGATGTCGTTGGTGCCGGCCTTGATGGAATCGTAGGCAAACATGGTGGCCTTCATGCCGGAGCCACACAGCTTGTTAATGGTGGTGGCACCGGTGCTGTCCGGCAGGCCGGCCAGACGCATGGCCTGACGGGCCGGGCCCTGTTTCAGGCCGGCGGGCAGTACACAGCCCATGATGACTTCCTGTACGTCCTCGGCTTTCAGGCCGGCGCGAGCGACGGCTTCACGAATGGACGCGGCACCCAGTTCCGGGGCGCTGACAGCGGACAGGGACCCCTGGAAACCGCCCATGGCGGTACGGGCACCGTTTACAATGACGACTGCATCATCAGACATGCTTTTCTCCTGCCAAACAGTTGAAGGCGCTCTTGAAACGCACAAAACGAAAAAGAAACGCCGCGGAACGTAAAAATTGGGGCGCATTGTACTTGAAACAAGGGCATTGCGCCCCATCTGACAAGGACCTGCCGGTCACGGGCCGCTGGCATTTGATAGGTTTTGTCTATGATTGTGAAAGGTAATGCCTTGCCAGCCAGTGCTCGCAGTAGAGATCACGACCGGTAGCTTGTTATTATCGTTTGGCCGCAGGCCACCGGCAGGTTGTCTGCGGGGAATTTCGGCCCGTTGCAGTGAGCAATGGGACAACATGATGTCAGGGGACAAATTATGGCTTTTGAATTACCGCCGCTTCCGTTCGAGAAAAATGCACTGGAACCGCATATTTCTGCCGAGACGCTTGAGTACCACCACGGCAAGCACCACAACGCTTACGTGACCAAGCTGAACGACATGGTTGCCGGCACCGACAACGAAGGCAAATCCCTGGAAGAAATCATCAAGAGCGCCGACGGCGGTCTGTTCAACCAGGCAGCCCAGGTATGGAACCACACCTTCTACTGGAACAGCCTGAGCCCCAATGGCGGCGGCGCTCCCAGTGGTGATCTGGGCGCAGCCATCGACAAGGCCTTCGGTTCTTTCGACGAGTTCAAGAACCAGTTCAACGCCAAGGCAACCGGTAACTTCGGTTCCGGCTGGACCTGGCTGGTGAAGAACAGCGATGGCAGCCTGGAAATCGTTAACACTGACGATGCGGACACCCCGATTGCTCACGGCAAGGGCCAGGCCCCGTTGTTCACCGTGGACGTGTGGGAGCACGCCTACTATGTGGACTACCGCAACGCTCGTCCCAAGTATCTGGAATCCATCTGGAACCTGATCAACTGGGATTTTGCAGCCAGCAACTTTGCTGCCTAAACCGGGCTGCATAAGCCTGACGGCCCATCGCTGGGACCGTTCAGGCAATGAAAAAGGCCGCTTTTGCGGCCTTTTTTGTGTCTTTATGGCGGCAGAAGGGTAAGTTTGGTAGCGTCCGACAAGCTCGGGATCTTGTTGGCCGGATGACGGTCAAATTCCGGGATAATGATGACAATAACAAGGTGTTGTATGCGTTTTATTGGATTGATGATGTTACTTGCCGGGCTGTGGGCGAACCCGGCCATGGCCGCCGAGCAGGCCAGTGACACAAAAGCAGCGCAAGCAAAGAGCGCTGAAGAAGCAGCAAAAAGCCCGGAACAGCAAGCCATGGATGCTTTGGCCGAAGCGGGTATCCGCCAGGCCTTGCAGGCAATCCAGCGTTCCGGGGGGATGTATCCGTTTGGCTTGATCCGGTCTGGCGAAACGGTGCAAGCGGTGGGCTATTCCGGCGAAAAAGAGGATGCGCCACCGGCTGATGAATGGGCGCGGGCCTTGTTTGGCAAGTTGCGCGCCATTGGCAACGAGCAACCGGATGTGGACCTGATGGCCCTTTTTCGGCTCCATGAAATCACCAACGATAATGACGAAAAAATCGTGGGTGTGTGGGCAGAAGTGGACCACCGTAACGTTCGTCCGTGGGTGATTTTCTTGCCCTTGGTGAAAAATGAAGAAGGCAAACATGAACTGGGTGAAATGATCTATTTCGCCACTGAGCAACCGCTATTCGACAAGGCCGTAGTGGACAAGTGATACGGCGGGTGACAGCACATCGGTTGAACGAAAAGTAGAGACCGTAAACGGTATTTTGGTGTGAACCTTGGCAACATATGAACCGAGGCTCTGGATTAGGATTTTGGAATGACGCGAGATCGTGAAGTCAATCTTGGTGACCTGAATGAGGTTGCTGTTGATGAACCCCGAGCCAACACGTCCCGTGCGGCGCCGGGTGGTAATGGCAAAAAAGCGCCCCCGGGTGGCGGCAAGCCGGCGCCGAAACCGCAGAAACCGGCGTCATCTGGTGGCGGCAATGGTGGCTGGATGGCTGCCTGCCTGGTGCTGGTGGTGCTGATTGCCGTGCTGGGCGTCTGGTTCAATAAACAGGTGACGGGCCTGCAGGCGCAGCTGGATAATCGGCTAACGGAATCCAGCGAAAAAATGGGCAATCTTCAATCCCGTTTGTCAGCGACCGATGAAAGCCTCAACCAGTCCTCCGGCAAGCTGCTGGATACGGTTCAGTCCCACGGCAAGAAGCTGGAAGCCAATGAGGATGAAATTCGCAAGTTGTGGGATCTGAGCAACAAGCGGAATAAAGCCGCCATTGCAGAACAGAAAAAAGCACTGAACACGCTGTCGTCTTCGGTGAAAGAAGTGAAAAAAGGGCAGGCTGGTGTGGACGGTAAATTAAAAAACATCAGCACTGATGCCGCTGCGCTGAAAAAGCAGGTGGAAAGTGCGGTGGCGGCTGTGAACAAAAGCAGCGATCAGTGGCAGAGCCAGATCGGGCAAATGCAGACCCGGGTGGAAGTGCTGGTGGACAGCATCAAGCAGCTTGAGCGTCAGCAAGCCAACCTGAAAAACGGTCTGGACAAGGTGGAAAAAGCCCAGAGCAAGATCTCGACACTGGATTCCCGTGTGGATGATGTGGAAGCGGCGGTGGCGGCGTTTGATGCCTATCGCCTGCAGGTCAACAGCCGTCTGGATTCACTGGAAGGGCGTTGATTGGCTAACCGGCAGTGGGCTGGATTCTCCGGGGGGAGAGGCGGGCCCGCTGCTGACTTCAATCTGAATAAACAATAATCAATAAGAGCGTTTTGCCATGGCCAAGATGCCGCATAGCCCGTTATCGGAAAGTAAGGCAAACCGGTTGCAGGGCTTGAACCAGGATGTGTTGGCGGTTGCGCCGCCGGCGCCATCGCCCGATACCGAGTCCACCCCGTTTATTTCCCCGCCCCGGCAGAGGCCGGTCAACATGTCAGAAGGAGGGCGCTCCGGGCTGCTCTGGTTGTCCCTGGCGCTGGGTATGGTCGCGGTGGTCCTGGCGGTGGCGCTGTGGCTGGGCCAGCGAGCCGCCAACCGTGAACTGAGCGAAGTGCGGCAACAGTACTATCAGCTGGCTGCGGAGCTGGCGGAACAGCCTTCCCGTTCCTCAACGGCGCCGCGAGCCTCTGCCGGAGCATCCGCTGATGTGGCAGCATCGGTGCGCGATGACCTGCGCCAGTTGAGTGCCAAGGTTCGTGGGCTCACCGTGGCGGTGGCCAAATTGAACAGCGCTGATAACGGCGAGGCGACCGTGGCACTGGAGAAGCGTCTGGATGGGTTGGGCGCCAGCGTCAAGGCGTTGTCGTCGCGAGTGAGTGCGCTGGCGAATACGCGGCCACCGGTGCAACCGGTCGCGCAGCCAGTGTCACAGCAGGATGATTCCCGGTTGAGTACGCTGCAAAACCGGGTCAGCAAAATCGATCAGGACCTGCAGGCGCTTTACCGTATTCTGCAGGGCGGTTAACCGGCTGGCGGGGCTGGTAATTAGCCGATAGCCTGCTAGAATAGCCGCCCACTGCGCCAGTGGTGGAATTGGTAGACACGCCAGATTTAGGTTCTGGTGCCGAGAGGTGTGAAGGTTCAAGTCCTTCCTGGCGCACCATTAATTCGTTGATTCTTCGACACTTTTTGCGACTCACAAGCGTGTGAGTCGAAAGAGCGTCGAAAATACGAAATCTCCTACAGCCCTTAAAGCTGTTCTGCATTGCCCCCATACCCCTAGCTCCATAGTCTTGCCCTAGTCGAACAAGGGTAGTTAAGGCATGGATCGCTATTACGTTACCAAGAGAATTACCGCCGCAGGTTTTCATGAAGTCCACAAACAGGGCTGCAGGTTTCTGCCTGGTGAACGAAGCAGAGTGTTCTTAGGCTTCAACGCTTCAAGCAATGAAGCGGTGGTGAAGGCAAAGATCATTTACACAGGGGCTTGCCCTTGCAGTTGTTGCCTGGAGTCAGCGGTAACCGCTAGAAATGTTACTGGTCATACAGCTTGGATAATGGACCCAACCGGATAGCTTCACGCAAATGATCAGGGGACAGGTGCGCATACCGCATTGTCATGGTCACCGTGGAGTGGCCCAAGATCTTCTGCAGGGTAAGAATATTCCCGCCGTTCATCATGAAGTGGCTTGCGAAGGTGTGGCGTAGGACGTGTGTGGATTGCCCCTTGGGCAGTTTGATCCCTGATCGTTTAAGCGCCTTATCAAAGGCTGGTTCACACCGGGTGAATATTCCATGTGCTTTGAAATGGTCCAGGATCTCTTTTTCCAGCTCTTTGGATATCGGCACTGACCGGGTGCGCTTCGATTTGGTGTTGGCAAACGTTACCTGACCATGATTTACCCTTCCCGGGACTAGATCCCGTCCCTCTCCCCACCGGCATCCTGTAGCCAGGCAAATCTTTGCCACCATCTCAGCATGGGGAAGCACGCAGGTTTCCCGTATGGATTTGAACAGTATCTCGATCTGATCCAGTGACAGGAACGACAGCTCCCGTTCTTGAAGCTTTAACATCCGGACGTTGGCGAGAGGGTTGGGGTAATCGATTTCTTCCAGGCGAAGCAGCTCGTTATACATGGCGCGGATGTAGCCAAGGTGGTTATTGAGTGTCTTGCCTGCTGTCCCTGATGCTAGAGCCGCTCCTCGATGAGCTGTGTACATGGTGCCCGTGAGTTTAGAGGCAACCGGGTTGCCTAGGCGTTGGGATACCAGGTGCATGGTATTTCGGCGCCTTACACCATGGGACAGGGTTTGCCCGTGTAACAGAAACCAGTGATCGATCAGTTCATTGAGTCGGCGTTTGTCCTGGGCGGGCTTGTTCCAGTCAGGGTTTTGGCTATACCGCGAACGGATATGGGCTTCATATCGTTTAGCCTCTCCCTTGGTTGGGAAGGTCTTACGGTGGCGTTTTCCCTTTACGGGCTCCACATCAACACGCCAACGGCCGTCAGGTAGAGACTTGATCATATGGCTTTCCCGTAGCGTATATAGCGTTCTTCCAATAGCTTCCTAACGTGCTTTTTCAGCTCCCACGTTTTCTTCCCCCTGTCTCGGTAGTGTTCGAGGATCAGCTCGAAGAAGGGGAGGGATTCGAGGGCTTTCCATGCCTGGGTGTGGCTCATACGGTGTCTAGCTGCACAGCTGATGTAGTTGCCCAGGAGAAGCTCCACGTTCTTACCCGAATAACCGGAAGCGCTTTTGTAATAGCGTTTGTAGTCCACTGTCGGGGGATCGAGAGGGAGGGCCTGACGGCTTATCAGTGTCCAGAAGGGGTCGTACCAGCCGGGACGGTACAGGTAGCGGAAGTTGTCGCAGCCATAGCGCCACAAGCCGTCCAGGTGTTCATGCAGATCCGCATAGTCTCGGAACTGGAGGAGTTCACCGGTGATCTGGTCGGTTGAGCCCTGGGCAAACTGTTCTACCACGGAATGATGAAACCGGAATTCGATACGGTAGACCGGTTTGTCCTCCTGATACGTGTCTTTTTCTGACCAGACAGCGCGCCAGTAGTCGAGTTTGTCCCGTAGTTTGGCTTCTGCTGTCTTGTCGTACACGGCAAGCTGGATGCCTGTGGGGGAGCCGAACAGGAAGGATTCACCACGGCCATAGACGGCACTAGAGGTGTCGAATTCAACGGTATCAATGCCGTGATAGCTGCGTACCTTGCGGGACCGGCAGTGCAGTTTGCTTTCAAATTCCTTTGGGGGTGTCCATCCCTGAACGTCCATGGCGATGTGAACGGCGCATTGTGCGGGTTCCGGTTGGATCAGTACCTGCTCTGCATAGCGGTCGATAGTGGCCTGTAGTTGTTGCGGGGTCATCGAGCGGATGCAATGAGGGGAGACTTCAATTTTCAGGTGGGGGCCAATGGCGTCTATCTGAGCGTGGAAGCTCTTGATCAGCAGGATAATCCCCAGATCCGCATTCTGTAGCCGGTATTGGTATCCAGAATCCCGCCCGATTCGTCCCGCTGACCACCGTTCCCCGGCAAACGACACAATGCCTGGTTCATCAAACAGGGCTAACACTTCCTGTTGGAGCTGCCCTTTGTAGAGTTGGCGCACGGTATCGGTCCCGAAATGGACCACATTGACGTGACTCATGTCGAACGTATCACCGGTTCCCGGATCGACAAAGAACTCTCCCCACGGGCTTTCTACCATATCGGGATCGAGTGAAATGCAGTGTCTTGGAGGACGAGCCATAACGAGTACCTATTGTGGTCTAATGTGGTTGTCGTGTTTCTGTTGTAAGACGTGTTACAGGGACGTCTCTAGCTGAGCCAAGGCGCGCGCGCAGGGTTCGGGACTCACCCACGCGCGCCCGCCATGGCATCGCTGCTTTCGTTCCCCTCATTACTGGTCGATCTGCGTGAGTTCCGGCGTTCACGGTCTTCATCGTCATTTCTGGAAGCCAGGTGATTGAAAAGGCCATCTTTCAGAACGCGCTTACACATTTGCGTCGACATATCGGCGATCTTGGTTCCTTGCTGGGTGTAGCAGGTGCAATCGCTGTAATCGGAGCGCATGGACATACAGCCGTGGACTACGGGCACCGCCTGAACCTCCATGGCCTTCTCTCTATAAATGGGAGCCGTAAACGGTAGCCCCCTCACATCTGCCTTAAACGCTTCCCCCCATTCCATTGGAGGCAAGTAAGCCGTGGCGTTGTGCGGCATTGGGGTTGTGCCTGGGGGAGCATGATCAGTAGAGGTAATGGCACTATCGGCGGGGCTATATTTGGAGGTGAAGCCATCGAAGAACGCCCAGAAGCAATAGCCACCGACGAGAACAGCGGCGACCAGTACCAGCAGGATTTTGGGCGGTTTGAATTTATGGGTGTGAACTTCAGCTGAGTGATAAAGGCCCCATGTTTCCTTGGGGAGTTTCTTTCTGCTGGTGGTGCAGCGTGCCAGATCCGCCCGGTTAGATGGCGAGACGTAACCCGTGCCGCAGTGATATTCGACGGCAAAAGGCGAACCAAACGGCCGGCTGTAGTGAAACTGTTCATTGCAGATCTTGCGGGCGTGGCTGTCGAGCAGCGTGGGTTCTTGGGTGATGAACTCCACATCCCAACCATGATGGCGGTGGGTTTCCAGGGCTTGCAGGCCGGGGGGAACCGGTTTGGCCGGGGCTCTGACCGGGAATAGCTGCTGGGCTTCGTCCAGGATAACGATGGCACCATCAGGGACATGCTCGTGCCAGCTTTTTGCCTGCTGATCATCCAGTTCATGCCAACCGAGTTTTTGTTTGCCCTCCTCGGTTAAGCGAATGCCCCGGTAATAGATGGGGCGGCTAGTCTCGTTGAGGTAGCGGGCAATGGTGTGGCTGGTTTTGCTGCTGCCGGGGGTGCCGGTGATCAAGCGAAACATATCAGCCTCCGCTTTGGTCCGTCATGAATTGCAGGCGCTTAAAGCCCGATGACGCCATCAGGAACGAGACCGTACCGATATGGGCAGACAGGCAAAGGCTCAGGAAGGTATCGAATCCAGCCAAGCCCACCAGGTGCATCACATCACTGGCCACCCCGCCCAATTCATTATGAACACGGCTAACCAGTTCATTCATGAGCGTGGTGACACCAACGTAAGAGACGACACCCAAGCCAATCGAAAACAGCACCCGGGCGACGATGCCACCGGCAGCCGCTGCCAGAAACGTACCCATGGAACCGGAGAGAAGGCCAGCAACGCCAGCCACGATAGGTAATGGCATTAGTTTTTAATCCTCCTGATCATGATGAAGGCCGCGGCAACGTAACCCAGCGCAATCACAAAGGGCCGTACTCCCTCAGCAACGGTGCACATGGGTTCCCATGACAGCTCATAGGTCTTGCCGTAGAAGGTGAATGTCAGGGGCGCCGGACACTGTGAGTTGATGGTGATCAGTCCAGGGTCCAGGGCATCATCCACAAGGCCAGCAAAGTCGACCTCGTCGGTTTGGATCTGGTTGTTCTCATGGTCGCCAAGAACGCTGTCACCCGCGTCGGTGGCGGCTTTGATATCGTCACCATCACCGTAGATGTCGGTTAGGTGCTGGATCGCATCACAACGGCGGTTCCAGTTGTTGAGGTAAATGCCGCACTGGACGATATCCAGCTCGGAATGGCACTCCGGTTCGGTGCGTTCGGCTTTGTCACAGACGCCTTGGCCATACTCGCCTTCCTGGCAATCTTCGGTTTCTGGGTCGCACTGGTCGCCGCCGTCTCCTTCTCCGTCACCGTTTCCATCACCCCCATCACCCGGGCCATCACCGCCGCCGCCGTCACCACCGCCATCACCATCACCCCCGCCATCGTCGCCGCCGCCATCATTACCACCGCCGCCACCTCCATCATTGCCGCCTTCATCGCCACCTTCATCACCACCCCCTTCGTCACCGCCTTCGTCGCCGCCACCCTCATCTCCCCCTTCGTCACCGCCTTCATCCCCGCCACCTTCATCGCCACCACCGTCACCGCTTCCATCGTCATTACACGAGGAACCCGTGGATTCATAATCCGCCTGGCATTGCCAAGTGCCGCCGGATTCACCGCCGCAAATCTCGGTTGAAGGGTCGATTGCGTAAGTACAACCTTGATAACAAGTTGAAGATGGAGCAGAAGGAGAAGACAGCCCCGTGTAAGGCGCCTGAGTGAGAATCAAACCGGGCTCGCACGGCGGAGTACACTCGATGCCCTCGCTAGTAGACCTTTTATCAACAGGAACGTTTGGCTTCTCACAGATAAAGCCGCGATAACTACCGGCGTCAGCAATGCATCTACCGTTAAATGCATTCGGGTAGTAAGAATCGACCATATCCATACACTCGTTGAGAGACTCCCGAGTGCCGATACTGGTGGCTTGTTTCGCATGAAGGGATGCCGAAGCCAAAAGGAGGCAGACAAGAACGAGAAATGAACGGAGAAAGGTCACTTGGTTACCTACTTTAATAGCCAAAACAGGGCGACAAGGACGGTGAAGAAGTACACCCAGGGCCCGTAATCCATTGTTGTTTCCTCATGAAAAAAGGGGCCGAAGCCCCTTTGTGGGTGGGTGGCTTAGCTCATCATCCGCTTGGCCATTTTGAATGCCAGAATGGCAACGGAGACCAGCAGAACTGCGCCGCCGATCAGTGACACATCAACCGCTTCGATGGCGGAGATAACAGAAGTGAAGTCCATAACGTTTTCCTTTTACTTGAGTGATTTACAGCAAGCGACGTGCTTGCCGTATGGCGAATACCGAAGCCCACACAGTGCCAATGGCGATCAGCAATAGGTTGGCGTCGGTGTATGTCATTGGCGGAAGCCCGAAGGGACCACCGCCGACGACAACTTGTAGCGTGCCGGAGCACAGGACTGATCCGTCCTGGGCGTGTTGCCATGTTCCGTCGCACGCGATTAATTCCATTCATCCGGCCTTACTTGCTGTCGGCTTTGTTGGTGCTGGAGGCCGCTTTGGTCTCGGGCACAACGCCGACGATGTAGGGTTGGGATTTGCCGCCTGCTGCCATCTTGAGTACAGCCAGCAGGCGGCGTTCTGTTGGGCTCTTGAGGTCGGCCAGTTGCTCAAACACCGTGGGGTCCGCGCTGAGTTTGGTGACCTCATAGCCCCGGAAGCTGTCGGCGTTGTCCCCCTGGGGGATCTGGCCGGTGTAGACGGAGCAGTATTTGTTGCCATCAACGTTTACGAGACGGCAGCCGAGCAGGGTGGTGGGGATTTCGAATTGCATGATTATTTACCTTTGTGGGTAGTTAGCAGGTCGTGTTGGGCGTTTAGGCCCGTTTGGGTGTGGGTACTGCGTTTGAAACTGGGTGGCTTCCTCTGGAGCTTGGCTTCTGTTTGCTCACAGAGGGTTTTGGCCTTGGCTTCGGTGTCGGCGAAGCCGGTGAAGCACCATGCTTTGGTGTAGAGGTGCGCGGGTTTTTCAAAGGGCAGCCAGGTGCGTTCAGAAACGAAAAGTCCTGGGCGCAGTTCGCGCACTCGGTACAGGCCACAGGTGCTGTAACTGCGTTTGGCGATACGGCGAAAGATTAGCTTCACGGTAGGGGCGCTCATTGCTGGCCACCTGCGTTGTGCTGGTGGTGTGCCTGGGTGTTTGCTGGGTCAGCAGGAGCGAGAGCAGAAGCATCAGCAGTAGCGCATGTGCGTGCTGTTCCATGGGCAAAACCTGTGTTGTTCATGGCACGGGGGAGGGCGTTAGGGGCTACTAGGCTGGTACCCGCGCCGAAGCGTGCTAGGAATCGTTCGGAGGCGGTTTGGGGGTGTTTCGCCTCTGGGATGAGCCGAGGGCAAGGTTCCGCCCGTGATGGGCTGGTTACTGTAGCGGCGCTTTCCTGCGGGCTGTTATGCCCTTTGGGCATGTTGGGACCAACACCGAAGGCATGCTCATAATCGATGCGAATGTACAGCTGGCGCAGATCTCGGCCTATCAGCTTGCTGGCAAAACGGCAGTAGCGGACGTAGTCCTGGTAACTGAGGCCATCGGCTTCCCAAAGGCGTTTCGCTAAGCTGCCGCACATTCCCGCTGCGTAATCGTGGGGGAACAGATCCGGGTGGTGCCGCATGTTAAAGGCGTCGGCAAACATTCTTTTCAGGTCTGCGCGCCAGTGAGGGATGCGGTGGTCTTGGTAGTTGCCCTGGAACAAGTCGAGGGTTTGGGGTTGGTCTGCATTCATGGCTAAACCTCCCCTTCCTTGAGCTGATCGATCAGGGCGGCCACGTTCACCATGCGGTGTTTGCCGAATTTGATCGTGGGTAGGTAGCCACGTTCTATCCAGCCCTGGACTACGCCTTGCTCGGCACGGCACCAATCGGCGAATTCACGCCACGGCATGACGGGGGGCCAGTCCGGGCTAGAGGTGATTGATTCTTGAAGTTCCGCTACCATCGGCTTTGTTCCACTATGTTTGTTGAATTGGTTTGTGGACTTATTTCAGTGAAATAATTGAACTCGATGGCAAGACCATACGAGTGAAATTGTTTCAGTTCAACTATTTCACTCGGGTTTCTTAGACGAATATGGAATCAATCCAGCGGCGAGCTAGATCGCTTATCGATAAAGCGGGAATGGATCGTTTAGTTAAAGAGAGCGAGATCGGCTACAGCAGATGGCAAAGTGTCCGCTATAAGAACATCAGGATGAGCACTGAAGAGCTTGAAGTACTCCAGGGGATGTTTCCTGAATTTCAGTTATGGCTTATCAGCGGGAATATTGCTCCAGAGGCTGGACAGGTGAGCCCAGAATACGAAATCGCTGATGCAAAATTGCAAGGACGCAGCGGGGAATAGAGTTAACAAAGATCGCCGCAGAGCGATGGTTCATGAGTCAGTGAAAAGATGTAGTAAGTTATCGTTTATAAAATGCAGGACCTAACTTCAGAAATGAAGAGAATTGAATTAAGTATTCTATTTTTGACTTATATCTTATTTAAATCCCGTTCAGAATAATTGGGGCTTATAAACATCATGGTTTTAGGTCTTACTTTAGGCCGAAAACCTAAAATTTTTTCGGCTTGGATTTTTCTTGAAAAATCTATTATATCTTGTTTGCTTTTGAATATATCAATATGCTTGCATATATTGTAAAAAACATTCATTAGTATTTTGTCAGTAAATAAAAGATCCGGAATTGTGATAGATTGGGAGTCACCAGAATGAACAAAGGCGCTTCTTTTCTCGTATACATCTTTTATCTTTGAATCAAAATTTTCGATTTTCCAATCGGTTGTCCAGCCGATAAATGCCTCAACACGATTTGATAGCTCTTGAGAATATTTATCATTGCTTGATGTGAGCAATGCCTCAATTGCAATCATGTTCCATAAAAATGCTTGGGGAAGGTCATTGCTTGCTTGGCTTTGGCCGCCTAGTTTTGCTGCATTTTTAATGTCAGATCTCCATTTCTTTGATATTTTATATTTACCATTGATGATTTTTACTAGGTCAATAAAAAAACCTTCTAAATGATAGCTCTTCCAATTTTCATCTATGCGAAGAGTGTTTAGTTTTCCATGGGTTTTGTAGCTTGAATACCAAGAAAGCTCTTCAGAAGAATTAATTGCAGTGAAAGAAATCTGTCCAACTTTTGACTCGCTCGCTATTCCAATATTGCTATTAGACCACCTTCTAGAGAAACCTAGTTCGGAGAGGCGAATCAGATCGATAGCTTCTCTGACTTTAGCTAAAAAATTAACTTCCGAATCGTTAGGCTTGCCATCCTCTACATATATCGCGAATGTGGAATTTTTATCGAAAAAATCACCAAGCCCGGAATTATTTATTGATCTGTATTCGCTGATCTTATTGGGGAGGCCAAGTCTTAGTCTTATTCTCTCAAGCTGGCTTTTTTTCATTATTGAAACTCGTTCGATTTTTATTATTTTATTGTTCTTTATGATTAATCCTGATATGGGGGCAATGTAGACCCATCGTCCTGAAGTATTTTTTATTTTTTCTACGCTCATGATTATTCCGTTGTTGTTAGTTTCCGCGAATTTCAATGCCTTCAAATAAATTAAAACCCTTATGGGGAGGGTGTCTATTTGATGTGGCTGCAGATTCAATATTTTTGGGGTTAATGCGGAGAATTTGACTTAATGGACGAATTGTTTTTTCATCTGAGAAATCAATAATTTCAGAAATCAATTTTATTCTCACAATGATTATTTCAATAGAGCGAGCATAGAAAGGGGCCATGTTATCGTAACGCCATTTTTTATCTAAGCTGCTCAGGGTAATTGAATCAGGGAATCTCATTCCTACGCTTATCTCTATTTCATTGATGAAAGAATATACTGAATCAAGCCAGCGCTGGGATTCTTCGCAGGTAAATGTGTCCACGTTGAACTTAGAAAGTTCTCTTATTATATTTACTGCTTTTTCATTTATAAAAATCCTCAGGTTTTTGGATAATTTGAAGTTGCCATTTTTGGAATATGGAAAAATTAAATTATAAGTCTTTCTTGTTCCTATAATGTTCTCTGCGAATGAAAGGTGGGTTTTAATATATTTTTCAAATTCTTCTATGTTCTTGAAATGATTTTGAAATAAGTTTTGATTGTTTGATGTTTCGATTTGTACTCTGGTTTGCTCAGATCGGTGGGCTGAATTTAGTGATGCAAGTAAGGGGATAAGTAAGGCCATAATAGCGATCGGAACTTTGTAGTATTCAAGTATTCGGTTCGCATCTTTATGGAAAGATTCACCATTAAATAAAGTTGGAATATCTTTCGTGATAGAAAAAGCAACGACAAAAGCTATAAGTGTAATGATCGCTACTACAGCCCAGACTACCCAAAGGTTGAAAAAGTTCTTTCTTGCGTCAAGAATCATGTTTGGAAATTCCGTTTAATCGAAAATTATAATTAGGATGTGGGGAATGTTAAAAGAATGAAGGGTCTAGTTTGTTTTCAAAATATCTCGCCAAGATGAGACATAAGACGGTGAGAGATTGAGCCTCTTCATACCCCATTCTGGTCTATGTGATGCAGCCCCTTGCGCAGCTAACCAGACCTTCCCGATCCCGAGTTGATTGATCCTGTCACAGGTTGCCATAACTTTTTCTTTTTGTGGACTCACAGGAGGATCAAACAGGCTTGGTTGGTGGAAGGAGGGGTCACAGATATCACTTAGCATCACGCCTGCTTTGGAGTAGCGATAATTATCCCGCCAAATTTCATCCAGTAGTTTGTGTGTCATGGCGACCAGGTCGCGGGCGTCTGCCGTTGGGGCGATGAATCTACCTGTTGCGATGTTGGAGTATTTGGGTTCGCCTTGTGTGAAGGGGCTGGTGCGTATAAAGATGCTCAGTTGCTTGGTGCCCATGTGCTGGGCGCGGAGCTTTTCGGCGGCTCTCCATGCATGGGTGGTGATAGCGTGTTGCATGGTGGTCTTGTCAGTGACTCGCTCACCGAAAGAACGGGAGCAGACTATTTGTTTCTTCGGCGGCGGGGCCATTTCGAGGGGGATGCAGGGTTCACCGTTAAGTTCCCTGACGGTTCGGGCCAGTACTACGTTGAATTCCTGGTGTATGGCTTTTTGGCTGGTGTCGGCCAGATTCAGTGCAGTATGGATGCCCAAGGCATTCAGGCGTTTGGTAAGCCGTCCTCCTACTCCCCAGACTTCGTTTACCGGAAGCAGGCTCATGAGCTTGCGTTGGCGTTTGCGTTCCGTGAGGTCAACGACTCCACCGGTGGCTGGCCAGTGCTTGGCGCCGTGGTTTGCCAGCTTGGCTAGGGTTTTGGTGGGGGCGATGCCAACACAGACCATTAAGCCCTGGTGGCGGTTAATGGTGTGGCGTATCTGAAACCCTAAGGGGGCTAGCTGGTGTTCGGGGATGCCATCGAGCCCTAGAAAGGCTTCATCGATGGAGTAGACCTCTACTTCTGGGGCGAGCTGTTCCAGGGTATCCATGACGCGGGCGGACATATCGGCATAAAGCGCGTAGTTGGATGAGAAAACGGTGATGCCGTACTGCCGGATCTCCTTTTTTATCTCGAAGGCAGGCACTCCCATTTTGATGCCCAGGCGCTTGGCTTCTGCAGAGCGGGCAACGACACAGCCGTCATTGTTGGAAAGGACCACCACTGGCCGGCCACGCAGATCTGGGCGAAACAGGGTCTCGCAGGAAGCGTAGAAGTTGTTGCAGTCCACAAGGGCAAGCATGGGGCTATTTCCGGTAGGTCTTGTGGATGGCGTAGGTAACGACGCCGAAGACGTCCAGCTGGGTTTCATCGCTCAGAGGGAGCGGTTTGTAGGCTTTGTTGTGGGGTTTCAGGCAGGGGAGGGGGTGTAGGCAAAGCTCTTTGACGGTGAAGTCACCATCCAGGGCAGCAATAACGATATCACCGTGACTGGCTTCTATAGCGCGATCAACAACGAGGATATCCCCCGGGTAGATGCCGGAATCAATCATGGAATCCCCGGTGGCCCTGGCGAAGAAGGTGGCATTGGGGTGTTCGATGCACAGGGTGTTGAGGTCCAGGCGCTGTTCTATGTGGTCCTGTGCCGGTGAGGGAAAACCGGCGCTGATGGTGGAGACGAACAGGGGTAGCTCAAGCAGGGGATACTCTCCCGCTTTACCGAGATATTGGGCTTTCATGGGGGTAACTCCGATACGAATACTGTCTATATGGACAGTATAACCGGAAGCATGAGGGGGCTATCAATATGATGTTTGTTGAACCGGACGGGCGGCCAAAAAAGCGAGGCCAGGGGATGGCCTCGCAAGGTTTGGACGCAGTCAGGTGCTGCGTATGGGCACGAGTGCGCATATGCAACGCTGTGAATTTATCACGTTTTGGGTTTTATTGAACTCAGTTCACAGATCTTTGCCTGTGAGATCTTTCTTCCAATGCGACGTGTCCCTGGGGATCATCGAGGCTTCTGATTGCAGCCACGCCATGGTTGAGACTGATGACGCATAAAGAATGATGGCCGTGCCAGTGAGGAATAGCATGTTGGGCGGTAGCTGGCCTTCGTGGTGGTAATAAACGAAGAGAATCACCAGCAGCGCCCCAAGAATTAGACGGGATACACCCAGCAGGGAGAAACTGACTTGCGCCCAGAATTTCTCTGCTCTGACAAATAGCCGGCTAACCCCCTCGGAAGGCCTGCGATGACGGTTTACCCACCACAGGAAAAACTGAACAGCTATCAAGGCGAACATATACCAGGCATAAGGAGTGCCGGGAGACATGGATTGGATAAATAAAAGGAAACTTTCAGCGCCCTCAAACGCATAAATGATGATCGCGGGTATCGAACCAGCGACAAAGGCAAAAATGATCTCTTGTACCATTGCTCCGCCAAGACGGAACTTTTGGTTCACGTATTGGCCGGGGATTACTATGCTCACTTTCTGTACTCCATCCATGGAAAACGGGAATATTGCGAGCAAACTCAACACTAAGCAAGTGACGAAAAAGTGTCGAAAACACTGCCGGAAATAGCGACATATAGCGCAAGTCGAATAATCCCAAAACCAGCATTTACCGGACTTAGCGGTAAATAGCGGGGCAATGGGCACCGTAGAAATAGGGTTCAAGTCCTTCCTGGCGCACCATCACAAAGAAAGGCCGCAACAGTTTCCTGTTGCGGCCTTTTGCGTTTTCTCCCCCTGTAAAAATATGCTCAAGTGTCGCAATACGGTCGATGGCATGGGGTTAATTGGATGCACCAGCGTTATTCCGCCGTTTGCTGATTCATGCCTTCATGGTGTCGCAGGGCGGGTATCCCAATGGCACCCTGTCGGGAGGTGGAGAACCGAGGGTTCTCCACTACACAGGCACTAAAAGTTGTAGCGAACATCCATGTTGATGGAGCGGCCCGGTTCCATCAGGGGTTCCACGGTGGCGAATTCCTGGCCATAGCTGGCGCGCTCGGTGTATTCCTCGTTGTTCAGGTTGTCCACGGACAGGCGCAGGGACAGGGCGTCGATCGGGGTGTAGTTAACGTACACGTCGACCACGGTGTAGCTATCCTGCTTTTCCCCAAGGCCATTGGACTCCAGATCATCATTTTCCAGGGCGATTTCCGTGGTCAGACCAAGGGCCCATTGTGTGTTCGGCCAGTAGAGTTCGCCGCTAATGGCCACCTGTTCACCCAGCGGCACGGTGAAATAGTTGCCGTCGTAAGAAGTGGCGAATTCGTCATCCATTTTGGATTCGATATCGGCATAGGTGACTGCCAGTCGGCCCAGGTCGGCACGGTAACCAACAGTGGTGTCGAAGCCGTTGATATCAAAGTCCGAGAACAGGTCCGGGCCACCACCATAGGTAGGAACGCGGGCATCGCGCAGGCCGGTTTCAAACTGATTCGCTTCGACGAAGAAACCGTTCCAGTTAGCCTTGAACCCTACGGTGTGGTTGTGAGACTGCACCGGTTTCATGTCGTTATAGACCCAGGCGCCGTTGAGAATAAAGTTTTCGGCCAGCGCAGTGCCGCCCCAGACATCGGCGTAACCGGCATTGATGGCAAAGTGTTCGTTGAAATGAAATTCGGCGAAGACGTTGCTGCTGGTGCCTTCGTCTTCATGGCTGGAATCATCGGTGCCGGTGAAATCCTGCTGGTCATGGCGCAGGCCGTAGGACAGGTCCAGGCGCTGGAACAAGGTCTGGCGAAACTGCACGAAAACACCGGTATTTTCCGCCTGCTCTTCCAGGTCCGGGTCTCCTGCGAACTGGAATACGGCGCTGTCATCGTAGTAGTCCATGCCGGCAGTGATATCCACGAAACCGGTGTGGAAGGTGTTTTTGGCGGTGGCCGAGACGCTTTCGGTGATGCCGGTGTATTCCACGGTGGTGTTGGGGGCGGTCAGCGGATTTTCGCTGGTGACCAGCTCGGTCTCGTTGTGGGCGAGGGTCACTTCCGGATTCCATAGCCCGCTGCCTTTTAATCGGCTGTAACCAAGCACGGTGTTCTGGCGGGTCAGGTCATAGTTACGGGAAGCCGGTACAGGGCGTCCTGCGTTAAGGCCGGAAAAGTTGGCTCGATAAGGGCGTTCTGCATCGTCGTTGACCACTTCGTGGCTCAGCTCGATTCGACCGATATCAGCATTGTCGTAGGCCAGCTTGGCCAGGCCACTAAGCAGCCCGGGCTCGGTGTAGGGCACGTTATCGCCATTGGCGTCTTCGTAGTGATTGCCTTCTACCTGCTTTACATAGCCCAGCGCTTCGAAGCCGTTACTGCGACCGAACAGGGAACCGGCAGTGGTGACAGCATCGCCATTGGAGGCATAGCGGCCGTTCAGGAAGCCGCCCAGGTTATCACCGGGGGCGAGCATATCTGCCACATCCACGGTTTCGTATTTTAGCGCACCGCCCAGTGCACCGGGGCCGTCATCGGCAGAGGCCACGCCGGCGGCGGCACTGGCGGACTTCAGAAGAGAAGGATCGATCAGGTTGGTGGCGTTGTGGTGGAACACCTTGTTGTTCTGCCGGGCGCCATCCACGGTAACCAGCATGGCGGTTTCTTCCACGCCGCGCACATAGACCTTTTCGTTGACCGGTATGGAGCCGCCTACAGACACGGAAGCTTCGTTTTTGAACAGGTCCTTGGTGTCCTGGGGTTGCACCCGCGCAATATCGCTGTGGTCATAGCTGACGATGTTTTGCAGATTGTCGCCGCGGGCGGCGTTGACTTTGACGGGCTCCAGGGTGGACACGCTGGAGCTGGCCTTGGCCAGGGAAAAAGAACCATCTGCCTGTGCGTTTGCCACCAGGCCGGTGCCGGCGAGGATCTGGCTCAGACCCTGTGCCGGGGTGTGGCTGCCTTGCAGGCCCTGGCTCTGTTTGCCCGCGGCAAGCTGCATATCACCGGCAATCAGGGTGCCGGAGGCGGTGGCAAAACGAGCCAGCACCGCGTTGAGCGGCCCGGCCGCGATGTTGTATTGCTGCTGGCCGGTTTCTGCCTGGGCAGAGAGAGGCAAGGTCAGGGCGAGAGGGAAGGTCAGGCCCATGGCAAGGCGCAGGGTCATTGCTCGCAATGCGGGGCGGGCAGGTTGGTAACGGCTCACGGTCACTCCAGTATTATCAGGATTGTGGTGCCCCTTTCTGTCGGGACTTACTGATATATCGAATAGCGCGCTGCAAAGCGGAAAAAATTTTTCGTTTTTTTTATCAGGGGGTGGCGGGGTGGATATTGGTCCAGCCGGGCAGAGGGCGGGTGACCCGAATGGGCAGCACGGAAGCCAGCATGTCCAGTGCCTGTTGTGGGTTGGTCAGCGGGAAGCCCCCGAATACGCGCAGGTCGGCCACTGCCGGGGACAGGTTGATGTAGCCATGCTGGTAGCGACCGAGTTCATCAACCAGCGCGGCCAGACGGATATCGTCTGCCACCAGAATTCCCTTGTGCCAGGTTTCCCGTGCGGGGTCGGCGGGGTGAATCGGTTGCAGGGCGTTGGCAGAAAAACGGGTTTGTTGCCGAGGGTGCAGTACGCTTTTCTGCCGTGCCTGGTTGGTAATTTCCACCGCGCCGTCGTAGACCGCGAGGAAGGTGGTGTCGGTTTCCCGGCGCACTGTGAAACGGGTGCCGAGAGGCTGAAGCTGGCCTTGGGGAGTAAACACCAGCAAAGGGCGTGAGTCCGCCTTGCCGGTTTCAATCAGCACTTCGCCCTGTCTCACATGGATTTGCCGTTGCGGGCCATCCAGCACGGTGTCGATGGCGCTGTTGGTGTTTAACCACAGGCGGCTGCCGTCGGCCAGCGTCACGGCGCGAATTTCGCCTGTGCCGGTTCGGTACTGGGCGCCCCAGCCCGCCAGCAGGGTGGGCAGTGGTGTTTGCCGCCAACTCACCCAGCCCAGGCCGCCGGTACCTATAGCGAGTGCCAGGCCGGTGATGACGCTGCGGCGTTGTATGCGGTTGTGGCGAGCCTGTTTCAGGGTGGCTTCGGCGTGCACCGGGTGGGTGGCGCTGGCGGTGCTGAACTGGTGTTCAATGCGCTCCACCATTTGCCAGCCGCGCAGGTGGTCCGGGTGCTGTCGGAGCCATTGCTGCCAGCGCAACGTGTCGCTTTCACCGGCCTGCCCAGAGCGCAGCAGGGCAAACCAGTCGGCGGCGTCACTGAGAATCTGGTGATCGATGGGGGCTGTAACGTTCATGATGGCGCGGTTGTGCCAGCGCCTTCCAGTCGCGCTTGCAGACGCAGACAGGCAAGCATGGCTTTGGAGAGATGGTTGCGCACGGTCCGTTCGGACACACCTAGCTGCGTGGCGATTTCCTTGCCGGTGAGGCCATGCACCATGGACTGGATAAAGGCATGGGCCACCGCGTCGGGTAAGCGGCGCAGCATGGTGTCGATTTCCACCAGGGCTTCCAGGGCGGCGGTCTGCTGTTCAGCGGATGGACTTTCCTGTTCGGGCAGGTGGAGCAGGGTATCCAGCCAGGCTTGCTCGATTTCCCGGCGACGCCACAGGTCAACACACAGGCCGCGGGCCATGCGGCTCAAGTAGGCGCGGGCGGTGTGGTGGCTCAGGTGGCGGGGCTTGGTGAGCAGGCGAATAAAGGCGTCGTGAGCCAAATCAGCGGCATCATCGCGGTTACCGAGCCGCCGTTGCAATATGCCATGCAACCAACGGTGGTAGTCGGTATATAGCGTTTCCACTGACAGGGATTTCTGCGCCACCCCGGACATGATCCCGCCCCCCAGCGTTGTTCTGTAAAGAATGAATGTCGAATACTATTTGAGAATGGATATCATTACAATAATGAGAATGAAATGCATGGTGTGACGCCTGCCCCGGTTTCCGCTTTTATTCGAGAAAAATGTCACCATCGGTGGGCGTCATTCGTCTTCTATAGAGACAGGGAAAAAAATGCGCGATGCAGAAGGAGCTGAAGATGGAAGGTAAGGGCATGAATGAGGCCCCGGGGCTGACCGTTGAAGTGAGTAAGGGAGAAGAGCGTGGCGGGGCGGCCAAGAGTGATGAGCAATGGTTGGCCGGGGCGGGGCTGAAAGCCACGTTGCCGCGGGTGCGGATCCTGCAGCACCTGAAAGCCGCCCACGATGAGCAGCGTCATCTGGGCGCTGAAGACATCTACGCCCGCTTGTATCAGGCGGGGGAAAGGATTGGTATTTCTACCATTTACCGCGTGTTGCTGAACTTGGAGCAGGTGGGGTTGGTTACCCGTCATCAGTTTTCCCAGGGGGCCGTGAGTCGCTGTGTCTACGAGTTGTCATTCGGTGAACACCATGACCACATGGTATGCGTGGAAACGGAGCGGGTGATTGAATTCCGTGATCCGGTCATCGAGGCGCGGCAGGAGCAAATTGCCCAGGCCCACGGCTATGAAGTCGTTGGCCGGGAGCTGGTTATCCGGGTTCGCCGTATCACCCCGTAGCCGCCAGGGCTTGGCGCTTGTCAGACCAGCGGTCAGCCCTTGCCTTGTGCTTGCCCGGTTGGGTGGGTACAACCATAGAAAGTCTTGATGGGAGGCACGGTGCGAGATACGACGCAAGACAGCCATGATGACAACAACAACCGCAATCGTCGCGAAGAGAGGCCGCGCTCGCCAATACAGCGCGTGCTGGAAAAGGAAAAATTGATGTTTCTGGCGTTGGTGATGCTGGTAGCGGGCGCGTTAATGCTCGGGTTCTTCGCCCATTCGGAAGGGATTGAGGCGCGCACGGCCCTGAAGGATATCCACGTAACCCTGACTCAGGCAGCCAATTCCCTGTAGCAGGCTGTTGTGTTCAGCAATACGGCCCTTGATCAGGGGCAACAAGGCCGGAGGTGTCTCCGGCCTGCTTCCGTTAGTCCGTCAGCTTATGGCCATGCGCACTGTTTCGGCAGTGGTTATTTGTGCCGTATCGTAGACCTGCCGGCGTCGTTTCGGGTCCATCATGTTGTAACCGAAAGCGGTCAGATCCTGCGCATTGGGCTCGATGCGGATGACGCGTTTGCCGCTTTTTTCCAACAAGGCGACTTCCCGGTCCACGATTGTGGTCATGTAGCGGCGCACCCGCCGTTCTATCTTCATCAACGGAGAGCGGGGCTGGTCCGGCTGGCGTGAGGCCATGGGGGCCAGCACGATTACTTCATCCACTGCACTGTCGGCCAGCAGGTCTGCGGAGGTGGGCGAGGCGACGCCGCCATCAATGTAGGTGCGATCAGCCACGGTGACCGGCGGACACCAGAATGGCACCCCATAAGATGCGCACACCGCATCGGCAATGGCGGCGCTGGGCGCGCCGCCCTTGCCGAAAGGAATCCGTTTGCCGCTGTCTGTGTCCACCGCCATGATCCAGGTGGCCGGGTGGCTGACCCAGTCCTTGCCGGCGGTGGCGGTATTGACCAGCTGACGGAAGGGGGCCATGTCGAACTGTCCGCGTGGTAGCAGTCCGCAGATGGCGGTTAGCGGCGAAATCTCTCCGCGCAATCCTTTCAGGGCCAGTTTGGCGCCGGTAAACCGGGCCCCGGGCAAGGGCGGGAGTGCGCCGCCGGTATCGGTGTCGTGGTCCCATTGGCAGTGGTCGCTGGTGCCTTGTTGGCAGTCGCGCAATTGGGCCACGGACACGCCGCTGCCCAGCAGGGTTGCGAGTACGGCGCCGGCGGAGGTACCGACCAGAATGTCCGCATCGCGGGCGTCCCAGTTCAGTTGCTGTTCCAGGTGGTGCAGGGCAGCAATGGACCAGGCGCCGCCGGCGACGCCACCACAGCCGATGACCAGAGCCCGGCGTGGTGAAGATGAAGAGGCAGAATCAGCCATGATCAGAATACCTCCTGGGCGGCAGGGGTGAGGGTGTAATTGTCAGCGTCGAACGTTTTCAACAGCCGTTGCATTTCCAGGGTGCTCCAGGGGAAGCCGACGCTGTTCAAGCCGTTCTTGTCCAGGTAGTAACTGGAGCAACCGCCAGTGTTCCAGACCGTGCCCTGCAGGTCTTTCTGGACCTTGCGGTTGTACTGCTGCTGCACCTCGGCTTTCACTTCAATGCGGTCCAGCTGCTGTTCGCGCATGGTTGTCAGGGTGCTGACGATGTAGTTGATCTGCGCTTCGATAACGATAAACGCGGAATTGTGGCCGATGCCCAGGTTGGGGCCGAGCACCATGAAGGCATTGGGCAGGCCATTGATGGTGGTGCCCCGGTAGGCCTGCATGCCGTCTTCCCACATCTGGCTGAGCGACTCGCCGGCATCATTGAAAATATGGTTGGCGATGGGTGGTTCGGTGACAAAAAAACCGGTGCCGAGAATCACCGTGTCGACTTCACATTCACTGCCATCCTGGCCCACCAGCGTCTTGCCGCGAACTTCTTTCAGGCCGGTGTGGAACACATCCACATTCGGTTGGTTCAGGGTCGGGTAATAGTTGTTGCTCATCAATACGCGCTTGCAGCCAAGGGTGTAATCCGGGGTGAGTTTGGCGCGCAGTGTCGCGTCCTTGATGGCCACTTTTAGATGCGCCAGACCCAGCTTCTGGATTTGCCGCAGGAGGGTCGGGCGGCGGAAGCCGATGCCGAACGTTTCAAAACCGCCGTAGAGCATCTTGCGCCAGGCGCTCAGGGTGAACGGCAGGCGGAAGAAGTTTTCCTCGATCTTGGGAATGCTGTGATCTGGCTTGGGCAGCACCCATTGCGGGGTGCGCTGGAACAAGGTCAGGTGTTGGGTTTTGGGCTGTATTTCCGGGACGAACTGAATGGCTGAGGCCCCGGTGCCGACCACCGCCACGCGCTCGCCGGTCAGGTCGTGATCGTGATCCCAGCGCGAGGAATGGAACAACTTGCCCGCGAAGTTTTCCAGGCCGGGAATGGCCGGAATAATCGGTTCGTGCAGGTAGCCGGAGCAGGCCACCACGGTGCGTGCCAGATAGAGCTGGTCAGCGGTTTGCACTTCCCACAGGTTCTGGCTCTCGCGCCATTGCGCCCGTTCTACTGCCTGGTTGAAACGAATCGATGCAGGGATGTCGTAACGCTCAGCGGTATCGCGGACGTAATCGAGAATTTCCGCCTGCCCGGCAAAGGCCCGGGTCCAGTCCGGTTTCTGGGCGAAGGAATAGGAATACAGTGCAGAGGGCACATCGCAGGCGCAGCCCGGGTAGGTATTGTCCCGCCAGGTGCCGCCCAGGTCGGCCGCTTTTTCCAGGATCACAAAGTTATCGAACCCGGCTTCTTTGAGGCGAATGCCCAGGCCGATGCCACTGATGCCGGCACCGACAATCAGGGTGTCATAAATCGGAGTGTTGGCTTGCTGTGTCATGGTCGGTCCGTGGTTACTGGTTCGGTTGCGGGCTGAAGAAATCCATCGCCCGGTTGGTCAGGTTCAGGTTGGCGACTTGCTTGGCGAGGCTGTAGATATCCGGGTAAATCACCCGGGCGCCGCCCTTACGGAACGTTTTGTAAATTCGCTCAGCCAGGACATCCGGCTTGCCGGTGGGAATAAAGCGTGAAGCGGGCCCTTTTTTCACCTGGCTGCGGGCATGGTTTTCCAGGCCGGAATAGATCGGGCCGGGATAGACCGTAATCACATTGACGCCTTGCTTCTTCAGGTCCAGCCGGGCGATTTCCGAGGCCAGGCCGATTCCCGCCTTGGCGCCGCCGTAATAGCTGCAGCCGCGAATCGGCACGCGCCCGGCCATGCTGGCCACATTGATTACACAACCGTGACGGGCTTCCACCATGGCGGGCAGGGCCAGGTCCATCAGCCGCATGGGGGCGGTGAAGTTGATGTCCAGCAGACGTTTGCCTTTTTCCCAGCCGGTGCCGGTGATGCTGATGATGTCCATGATGCCGGCACAGTTGACCAGCACGTCCACCGGGCCGCGGCGGTCTTCCAGTGATTGCCACCAGGCGGGTAGGGCGTCGATATCCGTCAGATCACAGGTTTCTGCCTGGGCTCCGTGTTGCTCGGCGGCAACAGCCAGTGCCTCGGCATTCAAATCGACCAGGGTGATGCGGGCCTCGGGGTGGTGCTGTCGAAACTGGCCGGCAAGCTGGCCGCCAATGGCGCCGGCACCGCCGGTAATCAGGATATGGGTTGGGGTCATGGCTGTTGTTCCCTAGTGGTTGTGGTTGGCAATGGCAAGCCAGCAGGCGTCCCGTGCCTGTTTAAGGTCGCTATCGCTGAGTGTCAGGTAGCCCAGGCGCTCTGCCTTGAAGATGCCGACAAAGGCGCCCCAGAACAGGGCGATGGCCAGGTCTGGCTTCATGTGGTTACCGAGCAGGCCGGTGCGTTGGCCGATGACTACCATTATCCCCAGTGGAATCAGCAGGGCCCGCTCGCTGTGTCGGCTGTGTTCGGTGAGGTAGCTGTGATGATCTTGCATTTCCAGAAACTGGAAGGCTTCAGGCTCTTCACGGGCAAAGGCGGTGAGCCGGGCCCACAGGCTGTCGAACAGGCTGCGCGACGGGTGCATCAGGTCCAGGTCGGTGAGCAGCCGTTCTTGTAGCTGCTGCTTAGTGTCCTGGAATACTGCATTGATCAGGGCTTCCTTGCTGTCGAAGTAGCGGTATAGCGTGCCGACACCGACCCCGGCTTCCGTGGCAATCGGGGGAACCGGTGTGCCGTGCAGACCATGTTTGGCAAATACCTTGAGGGCAGCCTGGATAATCAGGTCTCGTTTGCCTTCACGTGCATTGGGAGAGGGGCTGGTGGCTAGGCTCATAAGAGGCTTCTCACGTCAGAATGAATGTTCATTCCGGTAATGTGCCACTGAATGATGTCTTGGTGAAGAGGGTTTTCGGTCAAATGGGGCCAAATGACGATAGTGCATCGTAGACGCGTCGCTGGCGGCGCGTTCGCCCAAGGGTGGAAAGCTCGATTTACTCTAGAACCACTGAGCCGGCTGGGGGAAAAGGAGAGACGCTGCTGCGTTACGGAAAAACAGTTTAGTCAGGACCCGGCATCGCGCCGCTAGCGCTGCTCCTACGGATAGGGGCTAGATAAGCCCCTTCTCCCGGGCGGCGTGCTCGGTGAGCTCCGCCACCAGGGTAACCGGGCGAGCGTAGGAGCGGTCGTAGTGAGCCTGGGACAGGGCGTGGCATTCGGCGCTGATCTGATCGTACAGCTGCCGTGGAGTCAGTCCGTCGCTGGGGGGCAGTGCCCGCAGGCCGAAATAGTCATAGGGGATCATCTTGGAGCCGGCGGCCTTGAGCAGCTCCGGCACCCAGCCTTGGGGAGACAGTTGGGGCTGGTAGCGAAGATTCTGAAAATCCAGCTCCGTAGCCAGTCGGTCGGCGTCTGCCACCACAAAATAGTTATCCACGACCTGGCATAGCAACAGGTTCAGGCGCCGCCAGACGATGGTTTTTTCCTCGTTGGTGTAGCCATTCCAGTGCACGACCTCGTGGCTGAAACGACGACAGCCACGGCAGACTGTGTCACCGAACACGGTGGAACAGACGCCAATACAGGGGGTGTGGATTCGATTTACTGCCATGGCGAAATCCTAACAGAAAACCCCGGGCCTGGGAGAGTCGCGCCGGTCGGTTGCCGGTAATTTGAGCGCTTGCCTGTTACGCCGCAGGCGGCGGGCTTCAGGGCCTGTGGGGGCGGCGCCTGCGGCTTGAGCAATGCGGGCAAATCGGCCATAGTTGGGCGTTCAACATTGCTTTACGTTGCACCCAATAATAAACAGGGCCGATCTGGACGCACCGGATACGGCAACGCTGGAGAATAATAATGCGATTGGCTGTGCTGCTGGCGGCTTGCCTCTGGGCACTTTCGGGTTGTTCCGGAGTCGGGATGGGGATTCCTTCCACGCCGGGTGCTTTTCTGGATGCGCCGAAGGGAAAAACCTTTGCCCCCATGGATACGCTCGATCCGCGTAATGCCATGGTCTATATCTACCGTCCGATTACCCGCTGGGGCTATGAAGAAGTCCAGGCGCCGGTTTTTTTTATGGACTCTTCCCAGCTGTTCGGCTTGAAGGCCGGGGCCTACGAATGGCTGGAGTTGCCAGCTGGCACCCACGATTTCTACGCTCGCCGCCCGCTCAGTGTGCTGTATCTGAAGATGGTGTTTGAGATGCCGTTGAAGGTAGATGGTGGCCAGGAATACTTCTTCCGCTATTCGGAAACCCGCCCGCTGGACATGGAAGAGCTGGTTGCCAACCCGGAAGATTATCAACAGGCCGGGCCATTGCAGCAGGTGCCCCGTGCGCTGGCTCTGCGGGAAATTGCTGATCTGCGGTTGGATGAGCCGGGAGTGTATTACGGTGGCGATGACGTGAAAGAGAAGCGCTGGGCGCCGTTTTATACCTATTCGACGGAATAAAGACCCGCTACAAACGACAAGCTTCAAGCTGCAACACGGGCGGAGCTGGTGCCAAACGAACGGTTGTCTTGGCCGCGCTTTGTGCGTGTTGATGAATCAAAAAAATGGGGAACCCTTTCGGGCTCCCCATTTTCATTTTTGCAGCTAGCAGCTTCTTGGCTAGTCACTTTCCGTCAACCGTCGCTTGGTCTGTAATAACCGCTTCCACTGCTCTACATATTCCGGCAAGGCGGGGGAGGTCAGGTTCATGCCGGTCATTTCCTGCACGGTCTGGGGGCTGACGGATTTTCCGCCGTAGACGTTAGCCACACGCAGCAGAGCGTGGGTGTGCAGCTTGCGCTGGGACTCGAAGCGCTGGTCGTAATACACGTACTTGTCGTCCCAACCGAGGATCCGGGTGTGTACCTGGAATTGCTGATAGGGGCGCAGTTCACGGATATAGGCAATTTCGGTATTGGCCACGACACCGTTGCAGCGGGCTTCGAGCATGCGGTTGAGCAGGCCGGTGACCACGGCATGCTCCAGCCGGCTGCGGTCCATGAACTTCAGGTATTTGGCATTGTTCAGATGCATGTTCAGGTCGATATCCAGCAGGCCCACCCGGAATTCCATGGTGACCACATCAAACAGCTGGTGCGTAGGCGGCCGTTTACGACGTCGCGCTGCGCTGATCAGTTCAAGCATCCGATCTCCCTATGCCACGGTTATCACCGCAGCCCCATTTATTATCGTTGGTAACGTGTGGACAGAAAAACGCCGTTCAGTATAACGGCACTGGAACCGGTTCACACTATTTGCGGGATCGGGGTTACAGCTTTTACGTTCTCGGCTACACCTGAGCCAGATGAAGACTGAACAGGTTGTCCGGGTCGGTCCAGCAGCTTAGCGGGGTGAAGCCTGCCGCGACCAGCTCGGCACTGAAGCTTTCCACGGTGAATTTATAGGAATTCTCGGTGTGGATGCGGGTGCCGCTTTTCAGGGTGAGGGTGCGTTCCCCCAGGTGAATGTGCTGGTCGCTCAGGCACTCCAGGTGCATTTCGATGCGCTGTCGGGCGGTATTGTAGAACGCCACATGCTGCATATTATCGGTATCGAACTGGCAACCCAGCTCCCGGTTCAGGTGGTGCAGGGCGTTCATGTTGAAGGCGGCCGTAAGGCCTTCGGCATCGTTATAGGCGGCATTGAGGCGTGTATCGGGTTTTTGCAGGTCGGCGCCGATCAGCAGGGCGCCACTGGGGCCAGCCAGCGTGCGCAGCCCCTTGAGGAATTCGCTGCGGGCGGCCGGTTCAAAATTGCCAATGGTGGAGCCGGGAAAAAACACGACCCGCCCCGGTTGTGCCAGGCCTTGTGGCATGGCCATCGCCTGGCAGTAATCGGCGCACACGGCGCTGATGTGCACGTCGGGAAAATCCTGGGCCAGTTGGCGAGAGGCGCCAAGCAGGCACTCACGGGAAATTTCCAGTGGCATGTAGTGACGGGGCTGCCAGGCATCCAGCAGTAGGCGCACTTTTTCACAGCTACCGGCACCGGGTTCGGCAATGGTTTGCGGTTGGTTGAGCCGTGCCTGGATTTCTTCAGCATAGCCGGTCAGCAGTGAGGTTTCGGTACGGGTGGGGTAGTACTCCGGGGTGCGGGTGATGCGGTCAAACAGGGCGGAGCCGGCTTCATCGTAAAAATACTTGGGGTGCAGGGACGGGCCGGGAGCTGAAAGGGACTGGCTGACCTCCGCAAGCATATCGGTGGCTGGTGGGTACAGGTCGTAAAACGTCAGGTTCGGGCAAAGCTGCTGGTGGTTCAACGGAGTCTGTTGATGCTTCATCTTAGCCTCTGCAAGAAGTCGGAGTGGTGCGCCTGTCAGCCATCATTGGCCTTCTTGTCGCAGGCGAGCCGAATGCCACTGAACTGCCAGCGATGATGGGGGTAGAAAAAGTTGCGGTAACTGGCGCGCAGGTGGCCGGCGCTGCTGGCACAGGAGCCGCCGCGCAGTACCATCTGGTTGCACATGAACTTGCCGTTGTATTCGCCCACGGCCCCATGGGCGGCCTGGAAGCCCGGGTAGGGCAGGTAGGCGCTGGCGGTCCATTCCCAGACATCACCGAACAGATGGGCAAGGCGGGCGTTGCGGGCGGCACCGGGTTGAAACGCGCGATTATCGGACGGGGAATCCGCGAAGGTGCCGGCGATCGCCTGGCTGTAGGCCGCGTGTTCCCATTCCTGTTCTGTGGGCAGGCGTTTGCCCGCCCAGCGTGCGTAGGCGTCCGCTTCGTAGTAATTCACATGGGCCAGGATCTGACTGTCGTGGAGGGGTTGCTGTCCGGCCAGGGTGAAGTGCTCGGTCAGGGCGGGATTCCAGTACAGCGGGCGTTCGACCTGCTGCTGTTGCACCCAGCTCCAGCCATCGGAAAGCCACAGGTCCGGTTTGCGGTAACCGCCATCCAGAATAAAGGCGCGAAACTCCCCCTGAGTCACGGGACGGTTGGCCAGCTGGAACGGTTCCAGCCAGGCCTTGTGGCGAGGCGTTTCATTGTCAAACGCGAAGCCACCGCAAGCGCCAATCTCCACCAATCCGCCCTCGAAGTCCTGAAACGTCAGCGGTGGCGTGCCCCCCGGGATGTTCACGGGCTGGGTGATGGCCGGAGACAAGGGGTTGAAAGAGAGGCTGTATTTCAGGTCGGTGAGCAACAGCTCCTGATGTTGTTGTTCGTGGTTGAGGCCCAGCTGTACCAGCGGCGTGAGGCTATCGGTCCGCGCCAGCAAATCGGCCATGGCGGCATCCACCTGGTGGCGCCAGGCCATCACTTCATCGTTAGTGGGGCGCGATAGCAGATGGCGTTGAGGGCGAGGATATTGCTCGCCGATGCCGTTGTAATAGCTGTTGAACAGGTATTCGAATGCGGGATTGGCGGGCTGATAACCGGGCAGGTGAGGCTTAAGCAGAAACGTTTCGAAGAACCAGGTGGTATGCGCCAAGTGCCAGCGGGGTGGGCTGGTGTCCGGGCAGGCTTGCAGGCCCATGTCTTCGGCGAGCAGGGGCGCACATAATTGCTCGCTGAATTGCCGGGTTTGCCGGTACTGATCGGCGAGCCAAGTGGTATCGTCCTGTCTGACGGTGTCGGGCAAGGCTTTCCCTCCCATGCCATGGGTCAAGGTGCGGTCCTGATGACTGCAATGACGCAATCTCACCTTAAAGCAGTCCCGGTTTGAGCGAAAGCAACAATGAGACGCTTGCGCGGGCTGGGTATACTCCGGGTAACGTTTTTCAGAGGCTCCTTAATAGCCCGTTACCTTTCTACCTTTCACAAGAAGGAGAGCATATGAATATTACCGATAAAGTGGCCGTGATTACTGGTGGTGCCTCAGGCCTGGGCCAGGCGACTGCAGAAGCGATTATTGCCAAAGGCGGCAAGGTCATGATTTTTGATCGTGACGACAAGAAAGGCCCGGAAGTGGCTGCCCAGCTGGGCGATAATGCGGCTTTCACCCAGACCGACGTGACTGACGAAGCGTCCGTGAAAGCAGCGGTGGATGCCACTGTGGCCAAGTTTGGTGCCATTCATGTGTGTGTTAACTGCGCGGGTGTGGGCTCCGCCATGAAAACCGTAGGCCGTGAGAACAAGCCTCACGATCTGGGCGTATTCAACATGGTGGTGCAGATCAACCTGATCGGTACCTTCAATGTGGCGCGCCTGGCCGCCGCCGCCATGGCCGAGAATGAGCCGGGCGAAGATAACGAGCGTGGCCTGATTGTGAACACCGCTTCTGTGGCCGCTTTTGATGGCCAGGTGGGTCAGGTTGCTTACGCGGCAACCAAAGGCGGCGTGGTCGGCATGACCCTTCCCATCGCCCGTGACCTGGCGCCGCTGGGGATTCGTTGCAACACCATCGCCCCGGGGATTTTCAACACCCCGCTGATGAATGCGGCCCCGGACAAGGTGAAGCAGCCGTTGATCGAAATGACCCAGTTCCCGAAGCGCCTGGGTCACCCACAGGAATACGGTCAGCTGGTATGCCACATGATCGAGAACAAATTCCTCAACGGCGAAACCATCCGTATCGATGGCGGTATCCGCATGCAACCGCGGTAGCAAAAAGAGACGCAGCACGCGTCACGCTACACGCAGCACGAAAAAGCCCCGGTTTTCCGGGGCTTTTTGCTGTCTACGAAGCCGCTGTAGGAGTTCCCTTCCAGGGGACGAACCGAGCGCAGCGAGGCGACAGAGATAACCGCCTGCTGCAATCGACGGTTGAGTAACCCGTGATTTCGATCTTTCCATGTTTACGGGCCAGTTCGTCCCCTGGAAGGGAACTCCTACAGTGTGGCTCGTTATTAGCCGTTATCTGTTACCCCACCAACTCATAACACGGCTCGTAATGGCTGCCCGGCAGTTTCATGCGTTGCTGTTCCACAAATGCCTTGAGCAGTTCGTCCAGATGCTTCATCAGGGCGTTGGGGGCGTGCAGTTTGTAGGGGCCGTGTTGTTCGATGGCGTGGATGCCGTGCTCTTTCACGTTACCGGCGACAATGCCCGAGAAGGCCCGGCGCAGGTTGGCGGCCAGTTCGTGGACTGGTTGATTCGTATCCAGATTCAGCGCGGCCATGGCCTCGTGGGTGGGCAGGAAAGGGTGTTGAAATTCCAGCGGTACATTGAGGCGCCAGTTGAAGTAAAAGGCATCATCATTATCCCGACGGAACAGGGTCAGGCGGTCGATGCCGTGGCACATGGCCAGGGCGACGGCTTCCGGGTCATCAATAATGATCTGATAGCGCTCTGCTGCTTTTTCACCCAGGGTGTAGCGAATAAACGCATCCACCTGGCGGAAGTAGTCGGCGCTGCTGGCCGGGCCGGTGAGCACCATGGGCAGGGGAATGTCCGCGTTGTCCGGGTGCAGCAGTACGCCAAGCAAATAGAGAATTTCTTCGGTGGTGCCTACCCCGCCGGGAAACACGATAATACCGTGGGCCAGGCGCAGGAATGCTTCCAGGCGTTTTTCGATATCTGGCATGATCACCAGTTCGTTGACGATGGGGTTGGGCGCTTCCGCAGCAATAATGCCCGGCTCGGAAATCCCCAGATAGCGACCTTCTTTTTCCCGTTGTTTGGCATGGGCCACATGGGCGCCTTTCATGGGGCCTTTCATGGCCCCGGGGCCGCAGCCGGTGCAGATATCCTTGTGGCGCAGGCCTAGCTGGTAGCCCACGCTTTTGCTGTAGTCGTATTCGTGGCGGGAGATGCTGTGCCCGCCCCAGCAAACCACCATGTTTGGTGACGCTCCGGCTTTCAGGACCCCGGCGTTGCGCAGAATGTGGAATACCGCGTTGGTAATACCTTCGCTGTTGTTCAGGTCGAAACGGTCGTTGTTCTGGATCTCGTTGGCCACGTAGACGATATCGCGCAATACCGCAGACAGGTGCTCGCGAATACCGCGAATCATGCGTCCGTCCACGAAGGCGCCAGCTGGGGCGTTGTCCAGCTTCAGGCGCAGCCCGCGGTCTTCCTGGATCACTTCGATTTCGAAGTCGTGGTAGGTTTCCAGTACCTCGCGGCTGTCATCGGTGGGGGTGCCGCAGTTCAGCACCGCCAGGGCGCAGCGGCGCAGCAGGTCATGCAAGCCACTGCCAGAGGTATCGCGCAGGCGCTCCACTTCATGTTGGCTGAGTACTTCCAGGCTGCCTTCTGGCGCCACAATGGTCGATACCGTTTCGGTCATAAGGTCGGTCCGTCGCAAATAATTAGGTCGGTTTAATACCGGTATTGAGCTTGTTCTGTCATCGCTTTCAGAGAAAGTACCAGAGCAAGAATGAAAGAGAGTACCGTAGTCCGGGCGAGAAAGGAGTGTTGGGGGGTGAAGGCGCTGCTTTCAAGCCGGAAGCCCGCCTGTCGGCGGACAAGTGTTTTTACATTTTGCCGGGGAACGACGGGCCGGCACGTGCGTCCGATTTAACATCAAGGCGGGAATGTTCACTGGCATTCTTTATGCAGGGACTTACCGATACGGGCCAAGTAGCCTGTTATGTTGATATGGGGCAACGCCTTGTCATGAAGTTGTCGCCATTATCGGCCAGACTTGATCAGTTTCGGGGCCGCTGAACAGGCCTCAGCAGAGAGTGAGACTCAGGAGCAAACCATGTTGCTCAAGTATTTGAATCAACTGGAACAGGCTGTGAAAGCGGCATCCGAACATCCGGATTCGGCTACCGTTACCCGTTGCGCCGATTGTGTGGCGACGCTGGATGCCTACCTGGATGCACAAATGGAGCCGGTGCAACGCCGTGGTCGGGAATTGATGGATGGGCTGATTCCGGCGCATCTGCACGACCGGGTTTGTCAGCGGCTGCACTAGGAACGCGAAGCGCCGCGGGTCACCAGTAAAATGTCGGATTACGCCTTTCAGGCTAATCTGACCTAAGTCTTACTACGTGTCTGCCCGCCTTCGGAGATTCGGCGCGGGATGAAGGTACGCCAACTTGTCTCCGGTCTTGCCCCGTGTTGTTGCGTGCAGCGTTCCGCGCCTCCTGTCACATCCTGTTTCGCTGGCTATGCAGGGCCTTGTCCCGTTCTTCCGGGAACAGGTCCGGTTGTTGGGGGGCTTTCAGGTCGCGTAGCCGGGCGCCGATGCCCAGCAGGCGGGCAGGGCCTTCGCGCCGCTCCCAAAGCTGGCGAAACAGGGCCTCGAAGTGAGCGGCATCCAGGTCGTTGCCGGCCTTGTCGCAGCTCATGCTGACAAAATCCTGATACTTCACCTTGGCGGTTAGCCCACTGATCAAGTAGTGCTGATCCAGCTTGGCAAACCGTTCCTTCAGCTTTTCAATCAGCCCCTCCAGCTCCCGGAGCCAGTCCGTCAGGGTGAGCTGGTCCTTGTCGTAGGTGCGTTCCACCGATACCGACTTACGACGTCGGCCGGTCTGGATTGGGCGGCTGTCTTCACCGCGGCACAGGTGATAAAGCCGCTCGCCAAAACTGCCGAAGTGCTGGCCCAGCTCCAGTCGGCTGAGCTGTTGCAGATCCCCACAGGTTTTCAGGTTCAGGCCGGCCATGCGTTCGCCAGTGACTCGTCCTACTCCGGAAATCTTGTTCACCGGCAGGGCGGCCACAAACTCCTCGACCTGGGCCGGGGGAATCACAAACAGCCCGTCGGGCTTGCGCCAGTCGCTGGCCACCTTGGCCAGAAATTTGTTGGGGGCGACGCCTGCTGAGACCGTAATACCCACCTCCTGGCGAACGTCCTGGCGCAATGCCTGGGCAATGCGGGTGGCGCTATTGTTGAATTGTTCGCTGGCGCTCACGTCCAGAAAGGCCTCGTCTAGTGACAGCGGTTCGATCAGGCTTGTATAACGACGAAAAATGTCATGGATCTGGGCGGAAACTTTGCGGTATTTGTCAAAGTTCGGAGGCACAATAACCAGTTCCGGGCAGCGCCGCAGGGCCTGGGAGGATGCCATGGCCGAATGCACACCAAATTGGCGTGCCGGGTAATTGCAGGTGGCAATCACTCCACGCCGGTGCGGGTCGCCGCCCACGGCCACCGGGCGGCCGCGCAGGCTGGGGTCGTCTCGCATTTCCACGGCGGCGTAAAAGCAGTCGCAGTCCACGTGGATAATTTTGCGCGATGCAGGCGCCATGGAGGGCGTCATGGAATGTGCCATGATGGGCTCGGGTAAGCGTTCACGTGTTGGCGCGGCTGTTGCAGCCCACAGGCACACAGACGTGGCCGGTGGGCTGCAAGACAGAACCGGGCTACCCCGTGGGCTGAGTAGTGCCAGCAGGGGCGCCAAAAGGGTGCCATTAAGGAGAGTGTACCATCGCCATTACCGAGAACCGCACACCGCAAGTGCTGATTGTCGGTGCGGGCCCCACCGGGCTGGCACTGGGTATCGGCTTGCGCCGTCACGGTATCAACTGTTGCATCATCGATCGTCTTGAGGCGCCATCGCCGTATTCCCGGGCTCTGGGCCTGCATGCCCGTTCGCTGGAAATTTTTGAGGCGCTGGATGTGCTGGCGCCGATCCGCAAGGCGTCGCGGCGCCTCAAGGCCGTATCAGTGTACGGCGATAAAGGGTTTCTCTTCGAACTGGACCTTACCTCCCTGAAAGCACCGTACCCGTGGGTGCTCAGTTGCCCGCAATCCGATGTGGAAGCGGTATTGATCGACCGATACCGGATGCTGGGCGGGGAATTGATTCGCAGTGCCGAGTTGCTGGATTTCCGTCAGGACGGCAGCGGTGTACAGGCACGCATTCGCCAGGGCGCGGAGGTGCAGACATTGAATGCCGAGCTGCTGGTGGGAGCCGATGGCGTGGGCTCCACGGTACGAGAGCAGCTTGGCATTGGTTTCAACGGGGTGGATTACAGCGAGCATTTCCTGTTGGCAGATGTGTCTTGGGACGCGGCCCCCTGGAGCAGCGACCGTTCCCACGGTTTTTTGCAGGAAGAAGGGCTGTTGCTGGCCTTGCCTCTGCCGCAGGGTTGGCGGCTGATTATGGCCCGCCGTGAGCCACCGGAAACACCCTTAAGTCTGGCGCCCTTTAGCGAACGGCTAACGTCGATTCTTGGGGAGGTGCCTGATTTGGGTGAGCCCCGTTGGCTGAGCCAATTCTCCGTGCAGCGCCGGCTGGCGCAGCATTTTCGGCGCAATCGGGTTTTCCTGGCTGGCGATGCGGCTCACGTGCAAAGTCCATTGGGTGCCCAAGGCATGAACACCGGGCTGGCGGATGCCTTCAATCTGAGCTGGAAGCTGGCGTTTTACCTCAAGGGGTTTGGGCAGGGTGCCTTGCTGGATAGCTACGAGCAGGAACGGCGGCCGGTGGCGGAGAAAATGTTGTACGGCGTGGATATGCTGTCGCGGGCCTCACTGGTGAAGTTGCCCTTGCTGCGGCGCAGCCGGGATTCATTGCTGAAACTGGCAGGTAGCCGTCGCAATATTTCCAGCCGACTGCTGCGCACGGCCAGCCAGCTGGATGTGCATTATCGCAATTCGCCGCTGGTCACCTGTGGGCCAGAGGCCGACGTGGGTTGGCGACATCAGGGGCCGTTGCCGGGCGATCGGCTGCCGGATGCGGCGCTGAAATCCGTGCGCACCGGGCATCTGCATCAGTTGCACGGTTTGTTGCGCAAACCGGTACATCATTTGTTGCTGCAGTTGAGCGAATCCCCCGAACATAACGAGCGGTTGGTGATGTATGCCTTGAGTGATCGTTTGGGCCAGGAATACCGTGAGCGTGTGCACCTGACAGTGATTGCGGCGCGGACCACCGCAGATGAAGACGTGCCCCGTGAAGGTACCACCCGTATCTGGCGTGACCATGAGGGTGAGTTCGCCAGCGCATTCGGTGATCAGGGCCGGCTCTGGTTGATGCGACCGGATGGGCATCTGGCTTACCGGGCGCCGGTGAGTAATGCGGATGATTTGCTGGGGTATCTGGAGCGAGTGCTTGGGAAAAGAGCGAGTTGATGGGAGGGCTGTGCGACATGTTGTCGGATTACGCCTTTCAGGCTAATTCGACCTACAAAACACTTTCCAGGTAGGTCGAATTAGGCGTAGCCGTAATCCGCACGAACCCGTCATCACGTTTGATAAACGAAATCTACGCCACCCGACGCCAGCGCTGAATCACAAAATGCCCGTTCATGGGCTTGCCCGCCAGGGTGCCAATGCCGGCCTTGGCATCCGGCCGTGCCCGCCAGTGGTGGGGGGTCATGGCCAGCAGGTTACGGAGTTCTTCTTCTGACTCCGGGACCCATTCGCAATGCAGGGTCTCGTTGGAGATCAGCTCGAAGCGATCATCCAGAAACTTGCCCGCATCGAAACCACTCTGGCGCACATCGTCGTACAGCGCTTCGCGCAACGGCAGCAGGTGCGTCTCCCCGGTACCGACAACAATCAATTCCCCACCGGGTTGTAGCACCCGGGCGATATCATCCACGAACAAGCGGGTGAACAGCACAAACACCGTTTGCTGGCTGGCATCAAATAACGGCAAACGGGTGCCGCTGGCGACTAGCCAAGTGATGCGTTTGTTGCGCTTGGCGGCGGCATCCACTGCAAACTTGGAAATATCCACGCCAATACCATTCACGCCGCCCAGCCGCTGGGCAAACTGCTCGGTGTACCAGCCTTCGCCACAGCCGATATCCAGCCAGGCGGGTTCTTCATCCGGCAGGTTGGCGAGCAGGGCATCTGCCAATGGCTGATAACGGCCCAGTTCAAGAAAGGCCGTGCGCGCCTGCACCATGGCCTTGTCGTCCCCAGGTGACCGGGAGCGACGGTGCTGCGCCAGCAACAGATTGGTGTAACCGCGCTTGGCACGGTCGAACTGATGGCCGTTATCGCAGTGCCAGCTATTGCCGGCAAGGCGCAGGACCTGTTCGCAACTGGGGCATTTGAGTGTGGGCATGGCATACCGTGTTCCGGGGCGTAATGCCGGCAGTGAACCACAGGATGCCGGGAAAAGGTAGGGCAGAAGGCAGGGAAGGCGAAAGCACGCTGAGCGGTGGAAGAAGAGAGGACGAGCAAGCCGCCCTCATATTATGGCGAAGCCGATATTTGTATTTCTGCACGTTGCAGCTTTGCTTCTGCGGTCAGGTTGCGCAGGTCACTTAAATACGCCTGATAGCTTTTATTCAGCACCGTCTCCACGTCGACCTGGCTTCCCTTGAGTTGAGCCATGGCGGCACTGTGAAGCTGGCGGGTCTGGCGATCGATCTTGTCAATAATACCGGGCAGGGACTCACTTGCCTGATCGATAAAGGTGATTTGGGCGCGCAGTCGGGTTTGCTGGTTGGTCAGCTGGGTCAGTTGTTGGCGGATACGTGTCTGGTCAGGGCTGAAGTCATTAGGGACCAGCTGTTCTTTAAGCGAATTGAGTCGGTGGGTATTGCTGCTGAGGGTGGCTTCTATATCACTGCGTTGCTTTTGATACGTGGCCAGTCTTTGCGTTAGTGCGTTGAGCTGTTCGGTTAATTGTCTGTTTTGTGCCTGCAGCTGCAGAAGGGTTGCCACTGCCTCCTGGAGTTGGGACGACGCGTACAGCAGGTTCAGGCTAGGGTGATGAAGGCAGTTTTTTAATAGCGTCTTGCGCACATCATCATTTATTTCGGAAGGAAAAATAACGGCCAGGGGATCGATGTGACCGCTGGCCCTCAGGATGCTCAGCTGGTCTTCGGCAAATTGACTTTGTGTTTCCACTTCCTGGTAAAGGGCAAGGGAAAGGCCGGGGTTTGTGGTCCGTTGGTCGTGGGCGGCGCTCATCAAGCCGGAAAGGGTTTGCGGGCGGTAAGGGAAGTGCCGGGCCGTGCGTAGAAACCAGTTTTTTGCCTGCTCGGTGTTATTTTCCAGGCGAAAAGTTTCGGCCATCAACAGGCCTGCCTGAGCGCCGGAGGGGCTGGCGGTTTCTATTGTGTTCAAGACTTCCCGGGCCTGACGAAACTGGCTGTTAACCATCATCATGGCGGCTTGCCGCAGTCGCAGGCGGTTCTGTAAAACCAGTTGTTCTGCTGGCTTCAGAGCCTTGCTGGCCTTGAGCGCCTCTTCAACAGCATGGTCAGAATTGGCGGATGGATCCGTCAGCGGAGCCATGGTTTGGCGCACGTCGCAATGCACTGCCGTACTAAAAAAAGCCAGAAAAAGGGCCAGAAAAAACCGTTGGGCAGTTTGTGCCGGAATCAGTGTGATGAAGTTCACGTCCGTGTTGTCTCTCAAGTCCGTTTTGTCAGGGGAGAGTGTAGACTCGCCGCCTGTTTATTCGCCGCAGCACAATACACAACTACGAGAAGGCAATGAACCTTCCCGCTGCGGCAGTGTGATGATAATCGGCAAGGATAGCCATGTTGGGGGAAAACCCGTTGTTTCGTTACGGCGTTATCGCCGCCTGTCTCTGTGTGGGTATTGGAGGCGTTGGGGCGGTAACGGCCGCTCCTGCCCCGAATTCCCAGCAACGTATGTTCGACCGCCTGCAGGAGCAGGAGCGCCAGCGTCAGCAGCAGCAGCTGGAAGACATGCAGGTGCCCGGCGAAGGGCCGGATCTGCGCATGCCCGTGCCGGAAGGCTCTGGTGCATCCGACCGCTGTTTTGAGATTGAATCGGTTCAACTCAAAACGTTGGGGGATGCTCCGCTTCCTTTTGGTCGCTGGTTTCGGCGGCCCGCCGATGCGGTAGAAGGCACCTGCATTGGAATGAAAGACATTCGCGCCTTACAGGCGGTGCTTTCCAATGCGTTGATCGACAAAGGTTATGTCACTAGCCGTGTATTGATTCCGGAACAGGATATCGCTTCCGGCACCCTGGTGCTTCTGGTGGTGGCCGGTCGTGTGGAGTCCTTCGAGGCCGTGGGTATGCCCGTACGAGTGCTGGAGTGGGCGGTGCCTGCGTCGCCCGGTGATCTGGTCAGCCTGCGTGATCTGGAGCACGCGGTGGAAACCCTGGCGCGGTTACCCCATCTGGACGCGAAGATGGATCTGGCGCCCGGGGAGGAACAGGGTGGCACGGTGGTGCTGGGTCAGGCGGAATGGCCACGGCGCTACCGGGGCACCCTGGTGCTGGATGAAGAGCACTATGGGGATGTTACCCATGGCACCGCTCAAGCGGGGCTGGACTGGGGCAGCCCCTTCGGACTCACCGACAGGATCTCTCTATCCCTGAATAGCGATCTGGATACGGAATTTTCGGATCGTGCCTGGGGTGCCGGGCTCAGTTATGACATTAGCCTGGGCTACTGGAACCTGGCCTTGAGCTATAACCGCCAACAGTATGAAAACGAAATCCAGGGTATCTTCCAGCGTTTTGAAACCACTGGTGCCACCGATACCTCCCGCATTGAACTCACTCGTACTTTGTATCGCAGCAACCGTTCCCGGTTGTCGTTCTCGTTGTTAGGCGCCTACTCCGATACCGAGAACCTGTTGGACGATGCGGTTATCCGGGTGAGTTCCTACCAGCTAAAAGCCTTGGGTGGGCGCATCAATGCCAAACACCTTTGGGGGCGCACTCAGCTGGCGGGCACCGTCACCGTGGAAGAAGGCTGGGGCACGGGGCCGGCGACGAACCTTCCGGGTGACGTCTCGATTGCAGAGAAAACGCACACTCGCTATCAGACATATCTTACAGCCAATCGCTTTATAAAGCCGTTATATGGCGCCCTGTCATTACGGTTGAATGCACAGTATGCCAACGACGTGTTGTTTCCCTCGGAACGGCTCTCGGTGGCATCCAGCTCAGTGGTTCGGGGGTACCGGGATATTACCCTGAATGGCAATTCCGCCGTGGCAGGCAGCGTGCAGTTCGATGGCTACCCACCAATCATTGGGCCTGTATCGGTGGTCCCTTTTGCCGCGTATGACTCCGGAGTGGTGCCGGGCAACCAGAACGAGTTTGGTTTTTCACGCATAGATTCAACCACCGCCGGAGTGCGGTTGGGCTACCGCTCGGTGCAACTGACCACCGAAATTTCCTGGCCCATGGATCAGCATTCAACGGAACTGACAGACAGCGAGTACACCCTCCATGCCTCACTTTATGCCGAATTCTGAGACATCCGCCAAGCCGGTCCGTCGTGGTCTGGTGTACACGCTGTCGTTGTTGCTGATCTGGCAGCCCATGTTGCTGTCCGCACAACCCATCACGCCCACCCATGGCACCAATGGGCGACCGACAATGGATAAAGCCGCCAATGGCGTGCCCGTGGTCAATATTCAAAACCCCAACAGCAAAGGGGTGTCGCAGAATTTCTATAACGATTTCAACGTAGGCAGCAAGGGTGTGGTGCTCAATAACAGCCAGCAGGTAACGCAAACCCAGCTGGGTGGCTACATCGAGGGCAATCCGAACCTGCACAATGGCTCCGCCAGCCTGATTCTCAATGAAGTCATCGGCCAGAACCCGTCCAACCTGGGTGGTTACATCGAAGTCGGCGGCGCCCGCGCCGATGTGGTGGTGGCGAACCCCAATGGTATCAGCTGTAACGGTTGTGGTTTTATCAATACCAACCACGCCACTCTGACCACCGGTAAATCCATCATGGAAGGGGGCGAGCTGCAGGGATTTGATGTGCAGGGTGGCCGTATTGGTATTGGCGAGAACGGATTGAACGGTTCGAATACCGACCGCTTCGACCTCATCGCCCGCTCCGTCAAGGTGGCCGGCGAGCTGCACGCAGACTCACTGAACATCGTCACCGGCCAACAACGGGTAGACCGCGACACCCTGGTCACCTCGAATGAAACCACCGGCACCAACAAGCCGGGCTTTGCCATCGATTCCAGTGCACTGGGCGGCATGTACGCCAACCGCATTAGGCTGATCGCCAATGAAGAGGGCGTGGGTGTGAAGCTGGATGCGCCAGTGGCGGCGCAGAATGGGGATTTGGTGTTGTCGGCGAAGGGAGATGTGGTTTTTGCTGACGCCAGTGCGACTGAGAATATGCAGCTTGCCAGTGCAGGGAATATTACCCTGGGGGGGCGCACGGTGGCAGGTGAAACGATGGCGCTAGCCAGCAAGGCGCTTGCGATACAGTCAGAACAAGTCAGCGCCCGTCATCTTGCTGTTGATTCAGGCGAAACCAGAGTAAATGAAGGCTCTGCGCTTTACGCCACAGAAGCGCTGTCAATTAACAGCGACAAGTTAGTTAATGAAGGTGAAGTCGCCGGCAAGGCGCTAGCCCTGACGGTAAGTTCACAGATAGAAAATCAGGGCGACATCCTTGCGGATGAAGCTATGACCGTCACAGCAGGCTCAGTCACCAACAGTGGAACGATAAGAGCAGGCGAGTCAGTCCAGGTGGCGGCCGAAGACTACGTTGCAAATTCAGGTGAGATAGTCGCAGGAAAAAATGCGGTGGTTGAGAGTCTCTCTGGTGACATCAACAACAGTGGGCTCGTGACAGCAGAAGAAAACCTCTCGATAAGTGCGGAGAATGTTACCAATGACAGCGGCGGTGTTTTTCGTGCTCAGAACGGAATGGGCATTACCGCAACTGCCGCTGTCTTCAATGCCGGTAATATTGTCGGAAAAAACCTGCTAGATGTCGCAGCGCAGAACATTACCAATGAAAGAAAAGTTGATGCTATCAACGGCGATGGGGTTATCGGTGCAGAAGAAACGCTGAGACTACAGTCCGAAACCCTGAATAACCAGGGTGGTGCACTGATTGGCTCCGGAAACAATATGGAGCTGCTGGTTTCGGATGCATTGACCAACGATGCATCCAGTATTCAGTCGCTGGGGAGTATTTATATCGGTGCGGCCTACCCTGATCTGATGGAGGGAATGACGGAAGAGGAAGAAGCGCAAGCCATTGATGCCGCAAAAAATAACAAGGTAAGAAATGACCAGGGCGAAATTGTCTCCATGAATGGGGATATAACGATTTTTACCCGACATCTGGACAATAGTCGGGAAATTAATATTTCCAAAGATTATAACGTTACGGCAGAAGATTTGCTGGAGGCAAACTGGCTGGCCATGCAGGATGATGATCCTCTGAACGATATCATCAAGCTTATGGCAGATAATGCTGAAATGAGCAAGGATGACTGGGCTTTTGTCTTTGATCCCAATGTTTATAGAATTCCTCTTTACTCTTCTTCGGCGAGCCAGCGACACGCCTCGGTAGACTATTGGTTAACCCAATACACAAGCTACCTAAATAGCTCTCTTGGGGCTGGGCTTTCAAATTCTCAAATAAATAAAATTCGTAAAGTGCTGGTTGGAAATAGGGAGCAGATTGGTAGATTTAATTTGTATTCCTATTCCGGCCATAGTGAATCAAACGCTATTAATGTTGGTGGAGCCAAAAACCCTTTGGGTGAAACCATGTGGATCATCAGTCGAGTTACGCAAATTATCAAAGATCTGGATCCTGACAAGTACAGCCAGTTACTGGGTAAGGTTAAAGCACGTTTGTCGGATCACATGGGCACACTCAATGTCTGGCAGTCAGCCTGTGGAGATGGTCGTTTTGACTGGCGATCAGGCGGGGAATCCTGTGATAACAATTATGTAAAGTACTACCAGTTTAGTGGTAACCGTTATGACGATATTGTCGATCCGGATTCGGACAACTCGCCTTCACTGATCTCCGCAGGTGATAACCTGGTGATTTACGGCGATATCATTGATAACCGCTATAGCACTTTGGCATCCGCCGGAAATATGCACTTGGAAGGCGATAGCTTGCTCAATGAAAGCTTCAGACTACAGCGTCATTTCAATGTTCGTTGGGGCTGGAAACATTGGCATAACTTTAAGCACGAGCCTGACCCGGGTTGGCGCCCGTGGGACTATAACGCTTATAGGGAAAAAACCGTCGATCTTCTGGATGAAAACGGTAACCCGACAGTCATTAATAGCGTGATTGCTGCTGGTGGAAATGTCACTGGCAGCCTTAAAGACAAGATCGAAAATGCAGAACGCACCCGTGATGATGACGGCTTTGAATTTGACGAAGATGAATATGTAGCGGAAGAAGAGAATCCTGGTTCAGGTGATTCCGGCACAGGTAATGAAGCCGAGGCTCCCGAGGATTACGTTGATTGGGGCGGTAGTGATATTGCACGTGTCATTAATACGATTACCTCCCGGACGCTGGAGCTACTTGAGCGTCACAACAGCCTGTTCTCTCTAAATTTGGACCCGAATCACCCGTATTTGATTGAGACCAATCCGCTTTTCGCAAGCCTGGATGGCTTTCTTGGTTCCGCTTACCTGATAGATCGACTTGGGCTGACGCCTAATGTCACTACCAAACGCCTTGGTGACAGTTATTACGAAACCAGTTTGATTCGAGATGCCGTTATCGCAGCGACAGGCACCCGTTTCCTTGATCCTGACTTCGAGAGCGATCAAGACCAGTTCAGTTGGCTAATGGACAATGCCGTGGCATCGGCGGAGTCGCTGGAGCTGTCTGTGGGTGTGAGCCTTAATAGCGACCAGGTTAATGCCTTGCAGCACGATATCGTCTGGATGGAAGAACAGAATGTGGCAGGCCACAAGGTGCTTGTCCCTGTGCTGTATCTGGCCCCCGGCAGCGCGAATCTTACGCGAGAAGGATCAGTGATATCGGGTAACAGTATCGACCTCGAAGCTGAAGGTGTGGGCAATAGCGGTGTTATTGCCGCACGCCAGGACATGACAGTGATAGCGGGTGATAAAGGCGTGGTAAATAACCAGGGCACCATGCAGTCAGGTGGCCTGATGCTGGTTGATAGCCAGGGCGATATCAAGAACCAGAGCGCCAGTATTCAGGGCCGGGATGTGGTCCTGCAAAGTCAGGGCAGCATTATCAATGAAGTCGATGCTGAATATATCGAAGAAACCCGGGGTGGCGACGATTATTGGCGCACGGAATACGGTGACGCCAGTCAAATCGAAGGTGTAGGGGATGTAACACTCAATGCCGGCGAGCATATTGTTGTCACGGGTAGCCGTATCGCTGGCGAGAATGTCGGCATGCAGGCCGCAGGCAATATCCAGATTGAGAGCCTGGCTGTCCGTGAAGGTTTCGATGGCCAGCACGCTGGGGGCGATTACCAGTACAGCCAGGTCCGGCAGTTGGCCAGCAGCATCGAAGCCACCATGAATGTCATGGCGACAGCGGGTAATAGCATTGGCATTACTGCCTCCAATATAACCGCAGGCAATAATATTAAGCTGTCAGCCCTTGAGGGCGACATCCTGATTCGCGCGGCAGCGAATGAAGACTATGAGAACTACCACTACGAGGATAGCGAAGAAGAGAAGCAAATTACCAACCATACCGTCAGGCAGCAGCAAAGTGCCCTGAGCGCCGGTGGAGACCTTCAATTGGATGCCGGTGGTGATTTGATTGCGATCGCGGCCAAGCTACAAAGTGGTGGTGACATGTCGTTGAGTGCCGGCGGTGATATTGCCCTGCTGGCGGCACAAAACTCTGACTATCACCTGTATGAAAGTGACAAGGACGGTGATTACGGCGCCAAAAGTCATAAGAAAGATGAGATACAGAGTGTCACTAACATCACCACTTCGCTGGAATCTGACGGCGACCTGTCGATTAACAGTGAAGGCGACCAGCACTACCAGGCGGCGCGCCTGGAAAGCGGCGGTGATGTCAGTATCGTCAGCGGCGGCCACATCACCTTCGAATCCGTAAAGGATCTTTACCGGGAAACCCATGAGCGTAGCCAGGGGGATCTGGCCTGGAACAAGATGTCCGGTGAGGGGCAGGTCGATGAAACCCTGCTGCAAACGGCCATCGTGGCCCAGGGCAACCTGGCCATCGACGCCGCCGAAGGCATGACCATCGACATCAAGGACATGGATCAGCAATCCGTCAGCCAGTTGATTGATGGCATGGTCGCCAACAACCCTGACCTGGCCTGGCTGAAAGAGGCGGACGCCAATGGTGACGTGGACTGGCAGCGAGTGCAGGAAATGCATGATAGCTGGGACTACAGCAGCCAGAGCATGGGCGCGGCCAGTGCCTTGGTGGTGGCGATTGTGGTTACGGTGTTGACGGCGGGGGCAGCAAGCGCAGCCGTTGGTACTTTGGCGAGCGCTGGAGCTGGAACCGGTACCGCAATGGCTGCAGCTGGTACGGGAGTTGCTGCAGGCTGGGGTAATGCTGCCGCTACAGCGATGATCGTTGGTGCTGCCACAACAGCAACGACCAATACGATTAATAATGGTGGCCGGTTGGATGAGACCCTCAAGAGCATGGACAACTCCGAGTTCTATGAGGGAATGGCGGTAAGTGGTCTAACCGCCGGCCTTACCACTGGCCTGGACTCACTGTTCAACAACTATGTGAGCTTCGGCCGGGAAGGGGTGGCTCAGACGGATACCATTAACGGACTGACCAAGGGCTTCAATCTGGATAGTGCTGCTGGCATGACCGGCTTCACCCTGCATCATGTTGGCCAAGCGGGCATCCAGGCGGGGGTCAGTAGCAGTATTTATGGTACTAGCTTTAATGATGCCTTCGAAACCAGCCTGGAAAGCCAGGGGAATGATGTGCTTTCGGCGTTGGCGTTTAATCAGGTGGGCAATCTGGGGGACTACCTGACCGAAGACGCTGGGTTCAATGAAAATACTCTGGGGTATAACCTGTTTGTAGAAGGTGGCTTGGGTCGGACTGGATTACATGCGGTGGCCGGTGGTGCCATCACGGAAATTACCAGCGGTGACTTCGCCAGTGGGGCGGCAGGGGCAGGGATGAACCAGCTGTTGTCCGGCTCGTTGGGCAGTGCAGCAAACGGCTTGGGAGGCGGTGATCCCGGTAAGACCAACGCCTGGCGCGTGGCAGGTTCACAGCTTGCAGGCTTGGCAGGGGCTGCGGCAGTCGACGGGAATGTGAATGACGGCGCCTGGATCGCCAAACAGGCAGATGCCTATAACCGACAGCTTCACAAAGATGAGCTGAAGCTGATTGCTGATAAATACAAAGAATATGCGGAAGAACAGCGGGCACTGGGGCGTGACATTACCGATGGTCAGGCACTAAAAGAGCTATTATATCAAGCGCATGCGCAAGTAGATGCTGCCTATGCAAACGATGAAGATCAAAAAGCGTGGGCTTTCCTCTCTAATGTGGATGAGCAGGCTGCAGGTGATTTTCTGGGGCAAATTTCTGAGGGAACGGCAGTCACACATGATGATGGTGTGACAACAACCGCTTTTCAGGCCACGGATGATCAAAAAAACAATAGTTTTATTAATTACACGCACTTGCTAGATACAGAAAGTGGTTCCTATGGTGAACTACTGTTCGGTTACCGGCGCCCAATTTTGACTAATATGAGCATGGATATTGGGGCGGGTAATTACCAAGAAGTGCTGGGGTTTGCGAACGAGCACGCGGCGAATCAGCAGTTTCAGCAGTTGGCAATAATCGGTGGAGGGGGGTTAGCTGCCCCTGCCTTTATCTCTGCTGGTGTAGGGGCTGTTGGGTGGACGGCAACGCAGGGGCAGTTTCTGGCTGGGGTTGGAGCGAATGCTGGTCTTAGGGGTATGCAAGGCCTTGGAGCGAGTGGGTATGCTGGGATTTGGCAGGCTGAGAGTGCTGCTGTCTATGGAGCACAACGCTTGGGTGCGTGGGGTGTGACTCAAATGGGGGTGATTTCCGCTTCTGTAAATGCAGGAGCAGATAAAGCTAGGAGTTATTTCTATAATCCCTCAGTTTTAAATCCTGTAAACCAACAGAAGGTAATAGATTTCATTGGGAGCTACAAAGTTCCTGGTCCCCCGAGCACGTCAGTAGCTGGTGCGGCTGGTGGTGCTACAAGCATTGTCGAAACAGTTATAAAAGAGGTTGTGAATGAACAGGATTGATAAGGCGTTTATTTATTTGATATGTGCATCTTTATTTTTTATCGGGGCGCTGGTGCTTGGAGGAGGATTCTATAGCGAAAAATATAGGATGTTTATATCTTTTGGTGAATACAGCAGCCTGGTTGGGGCTTTTTTTATTGGTGTGGCGGCGTATATTTTTTATTTCGTAACGAAATAGATACCTAGTATCAAGTTTGAACCGCGACAGTAATCCAGATCAGTAGGCATTAAAGAATAATAAAGGACACCCATCACTTGGCGGATTTCCTACGGGGTGCATCAGCGTTTACTGATATTTATCTGTTCATAAAGACAGTATTTTAGAGTCATGGATAAGCAAGGAGGCGACCATGACTCGAGCGCGTTATCAGCAAGTCTCATTGGGTGATACCCCGTACTATCACTGCATTTGCCGCTGCGTCCGCCGGGCGTTTCTGTGTGGCAAGGATCATTATTCTGGCCAAGACTACGAGCATCGCCGGCAGTGGGTGGTGGATCGTTTGGCGTCCTTGGTTGATATTTTCGCCATTGATCTGTGTGCCTATGCGGTGATGTCGAACCATTACCACGTGGTGCTGAAGGTTGACCGGGTTCGCGCCGATAATTGGACCCAGCGGGAAGTGGCGGAACACTGGATGATGCTGTTCATCGGACCCCTGCTGGTGCAGCGCTGGCTGCGAGATGAAACCGGCGACGCTGAAACACTCAAGGCCATGGAAATTGTGGAAGAATGGCGCATTCGGTTGTATGACCTGGGCTGGTTCATGCGCTGCCTAAACGAGCACTTAGCCCGTAGGGCCAACGAGGAAGACGACTGCAAGGGCCGTTTCTGGGAGGGGCGCTACAAAAGTCAGGCGCTGCTGGACGAGAAGGCCTTGCTGAGCTGCATGGCCTATGTGGACTTGAATCCAGTACGGGCCAACATGGCGTCTACACCGGAAGATTCGGATTACACGTCAGTACAACAACGAAGCCGAATGGTTCAAAAAGCCAGCTCAGATACGAAAACCCCGACATTGCTTCCTCTGGTAGACGCGGAGCATATTGAAAGTGATGACGAGGCAACAATCAGCCGTATGAGGCTGATGGATTACCTGGAGCTAGTGGATGCCACGGGTAGGGCGCTGCGTTCTGATAAGCGCGGTGCGATAGAAGGCGGAGTGCTAGGCATCCTGGATCGCCTCGGAGTGGATCAGGCAACGTGGCTAAAACATATGAGGCCAAGAAAACAGCGAGTGCCGCTGGCGATTGGCCCGTTAGCGAAAGTGAAAGCGTTTGCGGAGGCGACGGGCCGGCGCTGGATCGCAGGTCAAAATGCGGCCTGTGCTTTGGTGTGATGTTTTGGTGTCAGATTAAGTTTATGGGTGTCCCGTTGTTGCGTTGGATCAGGAGAAACTTTATGGCAGCGCAAAGCAGGGCGATTTCTTGAATCCTGCCGATGCAGATAAGGTATGGGCAAAGCTATCACAAAGGTATGCAGAGGGTGTTGAGGATTCAGCGACGGCCTTTGTAAATGGTGCTAAACCAGACCGGGTTTTCTATCAATACGAATACCCTATTCTCCTAGAGAAGGGAATCAAAATTAACTTTATGGATTAGGAGGGGGTCGGTATGAAAGCAGTTACTAAAACTCGTGTAGAAGGATCTGATGAACTTTCAATCCAACTGGATAGGGGGCAAATCAAGTATTCGGTAATGGGTAGACACTTGAATATAGAGATTGAGCATGGTGTTGGCGAGATTTCTATATTCAGTGGATCAATTAGAAAATGGTTTCCGCCATATTCTGATGAAATCATTGATGATATGCAGAGGCAAAAGATTATTAACAATGTTTGTGAGGCAATGAAGCTGCTTGGGGTTGGTTTTGTTGTGGAATAACTTGTTTGTCCAGGCGCCACGGAAACCATGGGGGTCAAGTCTCCCATTTCCCACGAAAGGCTTTAACAAAGAATAATAAAGGACACCCATCACTTGGCGGATTTCCTACGGGGTGCATCAGCGTTTACTGATATTTATCTGTTCATAAAGACAGTATTTTAGAGTCATGGATAAGCAAGGAGGCGACCATGACTCGAGCGCGTTATCAGCAAGTCTCATTGGGTGATACCCCGTACTATCACTGCATTTGCCGCTGCGTCCGCCGGGCGTTTCTGTGTGGCAAGGATCATTATTCTGGCCAAGACTACGAGCATCGCCGGCAGTGGGTGGTGGATCGTTTGGCGTCCTTGGTTGATATTTTCGCCATTGATCTGTGTGCCTATGCGGTGATGTCGAACCATTACCACGTGGTGCTGAAGGTTGACCGGGTTCGCGCCGATAATTGGACCCAGCGGGAAGTGGCGGAACACTGGATGATGCTGTTCATCGGACCCCTGCTGGTGCAGCGCTGGCTGCGAGATGAAACCGGCGACGCTGAAACACTCAAGGCCATGGAAATTGTGGAAGAATGGCGCATTCGGTTGTATGACCTGGGCTGGTTCATGCGCTGCCTAAACGAGCACTTAGCCCGTAGGGCCAACGAGGAAGACGACTGCAAGGGCCGTTTCTGGGAGGGGCGCTACAAAAGTCAGGCGCTGCTGGACGAGAAGGCCTTGCTGAGCTGCATGGCCTATGTGGACTTGAATCCAGTACGGGCCAACATGGCGTCTACACCGGAAGATTCGGATTACACGTCAGTACAACAACGAAGCCGAATGGTTCAAAAAGCCAGCTCAGATACGAAAACCCCGACATTGCTTCCTCTGGTAGACGCGGAGCATATTGAAAGTGATGACGAGGCAACAATCAGCCGTATGAGGCTGATGGATTACCTGGAGCTAGTGGATGCCACGGGTAGGGCGCTGCGTTCTGATAAGCGCGGTGCGATAGAAGGCGGAGTGCTAGGCATCCTGGATCGCCTCGGAGTGGATCAGGCAACGTGGCTAAAACATATGAGGCCAAGAAAACAGCGAGTGCCGCTGGCGATTGGCCCGTTAGCGAAAGTGAAAGCGTTTGCGGAGGCGACGGGCCGGCGCTGGATCGCAGGTCAAAATGCGGCCTGTGCTTTGGTGTGATGTTTTGGTGTCAGATTAAGTTTATGGGTGTCCCGTTGTTGTTCGTTGTTGTTCAGTTATTTTTATAATCAAGAGGTTCATGGAAAATGAATCAAACCGTTGCTTTTTGGATGGTGGCAATCGTGTTCGTAATGGTGTCTGGTTGTTTGTATGGTTTTTTTATAGGGAGAAAAGGCTATAGCGAAAAAGGAGCTACATATTTATCTTTAGGTTGCGGTGTTATGGTTTTTAACCTTTTTCCTTTTGTTGTTGATGGCGGCGGTTTTTCCACACGATCTGGTCAGCCAATAGGATTGAGTGATTCAGTATTTATTACGGGGCTTATTTTTGTCATGTGTGTATGGGTTTGTGTATACCATGAAAAAAAAGATAAAGGGAAATGATCGAACACTATTATTGGGGGTACGCAGGCAGGGGTCAGGGGGGCAGGTCTCCCATTTCCCACCAAGTCATAATAATAATAAAGGACACCCATCACTTGGCGGATTTCCTACGGGGTGCATCAGCGTTTACTGATATTTCTCTGTTCATAAAGACAGTATTTTAGAGTCATGGATAAGCAAGGAGGCGACCATGACTCGAGCGCGTTACAAACAAATCTCCCTAGGTGATACCCCGTACTATCATTGCATTTGCCGCTGCGTCCGCCGGGCGTTTCTGTGTGGCAAGGATCATTATTCTGGCCAAGACTACGAGCATCGCCGGCAGTGGGTGGTGGATCGACTGGCGTCCTTGGTTGATGTATTCCTTTTCTGTTTTTTCCGATTTCTGGCATTGCCATCTAATTGTAAGATATCGCTTACGCTTAGATGGCGGATGTCGTAAATATTAAGACCAGTCGACATATTTTCAATGCCCCTGGTTTCCCCACATTCCCCTTTCTGTACCCTCTCACGGTTTGATCTCCTCAAGCTGGGAGATTCGTCATGGAAGCGATAACCAAAGATATATGTGGGGATGTATGAGTTCGAGATTCAATAAATATGCTGTTCTTTTTCTGGGTGCAACGCTTGCTGCCTGTGGTGGTGGCGGTGGGGGATCGTCCTCCGCTACTACTGGCGGCCCGGGAGGGGGTAACCCCGGTGGCGGAAGTAACGGTAGTACGCTGTCTGAAACCGTGACCGTCTCGGCTTCTCTGGGGCGGATCACCAATGCCACAGTGAAAATTTATGGTGCCAATTATAGCGAGGTTATTGGTGAAGGGACCCTGGACGAAACAGGAAAAGCCGCTATCGAGGTTACGTACAGTAGCCTTGAGCCGGCAATCGTCGAGGTTACGGCGGGTGAAAACAGCAGCTACTTCGATGAGTCGGCGGGTGAAATCGCTCTTGCCGAGGGTAGCCAATTTCATGCGATCACGAAAGATCCTGCTAGCACGGCGGTTACGCCTTTCACTGAACTCGCCTGGCAACTTGCGTTAAGTCAAGGCGACTTTCCGCTTGATGCTGAAAGGGTGGAGCTGCTGAATGATTCGGTTGCGAAGTTGGTCAATGGAGGCATTCGTTCCATTACGTCTCCTCCCGATATCCTGTCGGAGATGCCTGCTCCCAATAGCCAGACTATTGCGCTTGGGGACCTGCATGCTGCGGTGCTGGGCGCCCTGGCGCGAGTTGGCGATGCTCAAGCCATGCCGGTGCTGGCTGTGCTTGAAAGCCTTTCTACGGATGTGACTGACGGGATGCTGAACGATTTCAATGGTGGCTATGTTTATTCAGATTTTGGTGCCGAATTCAGGGAGGAGCTGGAAAAATGGATCGAAACTTACGGCAACGATGACGCACAGAATGCGATTTTCGCCATGCCGCTTACGGATATGACTGTAGATTACCGCGCCAATATCCCGATTAGGCAGCGTATTCTTGAGATGGAATATGGTGTCGGATCTGAGATTGCCTATTCTCAGGATGGTGGATCTGAATGGGCGCTTTTCCCCAAGGGGGAGGAGGTCAGTTTCCACCGTGAAGGCACCACGATTGGAGTTGCGGCGGGGGATAACGGCCAGGCTCCAGAGGGTGGAGAGTTTATACCGGGCTGGTCTGTTGATATGGAAACAGCTGAGTATGTAAGCCTGTTCGATGACCCGAGTGTTAATGGCGTACGTGTCGAAATTCCTACTGGTGACCCGCTTATCCAGAGAGCAATGGTTTTTGTCTCAAGGGATGGCCTTGATATGGATGATTTGATTCTGATGGAGACGAATCTATCAGGGCCTGACAAACTGGCACATGTTCTGGCTTATGAATCGCTGGACTTCATGGAGCCGGGCGTTGAAGCATTCTTTAACGAGATCAATGGCAGGATTGGTGAAAGCCTGACGGTAGTCACGAGTGATGTGGCTGAACGCGTATGTGAGTCTGCGGTTATTGGTACGGACAACAAGGCCCGCTACCCCAAGCATGTCGGTTTGATCCATTTCGATGACCAAACAGAGACGGAATCTCTTCAGCCGCAACGTATGCGCTATGCTGAAGCCGGCCCACAGCGAGAGATCCTGTTTGCCCATGATACGTTGTTCCGCATCAATGACGATACTGACAGGGTGGACTATATCAGCTTGTCAAACGGCGTGCGGATCACTCAGTGGGCAACCAATGATAGTGCGTTGATTGCCAAATACTGCCCGTAGGGTAATGAAAGCAAGCTGAGTTTCAGGCCCCGGTAATCCGGGGCTTTTTTGTTTAAGCGGGCATCCGAGAGAAACGAGGTGCCGACTCGTTGTTACTTCCTGCTGCTGAATGGCGGGGAGCGACCAGGGCTGATGCAGGCACGGTAATTGTGCTCTCGACAAACTGCGGGTTAATCAGAAATCATGGGTGCCTGTTGTTTGCTGGATCTGGAGTGTGCTGTGACGAAGTCTGTACCGTTTTCCCTGCTGGAACTCGCCTCGGTCTGTGAGGGCGATACTGTGGGCGAGACGCTGGCCAACAGCGTTGCCTACGCCCGCCATGCGGAATCGCTGGGTTTTCAGCGGTTTTGGCTGGCGGAGCACCACAATATGCAGGGGATCAGCAGTGCCGCGACGTCGGTGCTGATCGGGCATATTGCCGGGGCGACCGAATCCATTCGGGTGGGGTCAGGGGGCGTGATGCTGCCGAACCATCCGCCGCTGGTGATTGCCGAGCAGTTCGGGACCCTGGAGAGCCTCTATCCCCACCGAATTGACCTGGGCCTGGGCCGTGCACCGGGAACCGATCCGATGACCAGCCGTGCCCTGCGTCGTGAAGGTCTGGGGGCGGAGCAGTTCCCCCAGGAGGTGGCGGAGTTGCAGCGTTTGCTCGGGCCGCTGGATGCCTCACGGGCGGTCAATGCGATTCCAGGGGCGGGCACTAATGTACCGATCTGGTTGCTGGGCTCCAGTTTGTACAGCGCGCAGCTTGCCGCGCAGCGCGGGCTGCCCTATGCCTTTGCCGGGCATTTTGCTCCGCGGCTGTACCGTGAGGCGCTGCGTATTTACCGGGATCAGTTTCAGCCCTCTGCCCAGCTGGACAGGCCCTATGCCATGTTGACGGTACCTGCGGTGCCGGCGGATTCCGATGAGGAGGCCCAGTACCTGACCACCACCAGTTACCAGCGCATTCTTGCCCTCTTCCGAGGCCAGCCGTTATGGATGAAGCCGCCGGTGAAAAGCATGGATGGATTGTGGAATCCACAAGAGGAAGCAGGGGTAAAAGATTTCCTGGGCTTGCAGTTGCTGGGAACGGCAGCCTCCATGCAGGGACAACTGGATCAGTTGCTGGATTCGGTAGAGGTGGATGAGCTGATGGTGACGGTGGATCTGCATGATCCAGTGAAGCGCCGCCATGCGCTGGATATTCTGGCGGCGCTACCGCAATTTCAGGTTCATCGCGGAATTTAGGCAATGGTGAGGATTTGATGCCTCGCCAGACGAGTTTATCGCGGAGAGGACCTGATACCCGGTGCCGGAGGGAATAACCGAAACCCCCCTTTAACTGTGAGCGATGTGGACACTTCCCCGTTGTTTTAATCGCCAGGTAGCAGGAGTCCTACTTTATCTGCGCAAGAAGCCAGCCTGCTGGTAGGTTCTTGGCTTGGCGAGGTTCGTCCCTCAAGAGGAACTCCTACAGCGGCGCTGTAGCAGGGTTTGTTTCCTGTCTGTGTGTTTTTCACTCTAATTCGCGATGAGCCCAATTTCAGGCGGTGTAATACGTCTTTGCTTTTATTGCGTGCTTTGATATCGGATTACGCCTTTCTGGCTCTCTGTGCCCTTGGGTAAATCTGACCTACGTGTTCAACTGACGAGACGCGCCTGCTATTTCGGCGATGGTGTTAGCGGGTTGCCGAAGCGCTTCAGGTATTCCTTGCCAATTTCAATTCCGCCCACGTTATTCAGGTGGCTTTCATCGCGGTAGAGCGGGATGCCGTTCAGGACGGTCTGGCAGTGTTTGTCATCGCACAGCACCTTTCTGGGGTTGATCCACTGCACGTCCGGGTAGCGTTGCTGGGCAGCTTGTTTGTACTGGTAGAAATTGCGGAGTGAGTCTTCCACGTCGGCCGCACTAATAGAGCAATCGTCCATGTTTTTCAGCAGGCACTCTGCGTAGGAGGAAGACGGTAATTCGGGCACATCTTCCAGAACGATGACGGTGTGCCCCTGGTCTTTGAGCCAGCCGATGGTATCGACAAAATAAGCCTGGTAGGCATCGTGCTTGAGATAGGCACTCCACCAGGCGCCGATGAAAACTGTCATGGGGCGTTGGCTCAGAGTGTCGCTGATCGCCTGGTTGCGGGCTACTTTGGTCGGGTCGGCGGCCTGGGCTTTTTCCGCGATGGCCGGAGGCAGGAACGGGGTTGAGGCCCGGGTGACCATCAGCACGGAATAATTCGTGCCCTTGAGTAGCTGTTCGAGAAAACCGATCTGGGCAATGGCATGGGAATCGCCGATCAGCATGCTGTTAGGCTGGCCGTTTTGGGGCTCAGCGCCGAACAGGCAGGCGTCGCTCTTGTTGAAGTTCACCGGGTCACCCTTGAAGCAGCGCTTGTAGAGGTCTGCCGGGTTGTTGTTGGCAATGATCTTGTACAGTTCGCGACGCTCTTCGGGAATGCGGAAGCTGATGTCATCGGCGATGCGGATGGTGGACTGGATCGCCCAGATGCCGATCAGTGGTGCCAGAATAAAGATCAGGAACGACTTCTTGAAGCTCCACTCCCGGTGCCGGTAGCGGTTCTCCACAAAGCGAAAACTGAGCCAGGACAAGGCGACGATACCCACCATCAGCAGCAACCGGTTCAGCCATGTCAGCTCGATAAGCTGGTAGTGCATCAGCGCCACCGGTGGCCAGTGCCACAGGTACAGGGAATAGGAAATGCCGCCGAGGAAAACCATCACCGGCAGGCTCAATAGCCGTGCGGTGAAGGTGCCGGGTTGATGCAGGCCGGCGTAGATGACCATGGCGGTGCCGAGGGTGGGCCACAGGGCGTTATAGCCGGGAAAGTGATCGTGCTTGGTGATCAACAGGGCGGTGGCCACGATCAGGGTCAGCCCGGTCAGTGCCAGGGTTTCGGCGCTGCCCCGGTTCAGGCGAGGCAACTGTTGGCTGAACAGTGCTACGCCGGTACCGAGCATGAATTCAAACAGGCGGGCGGGCAGTAGATAGTACGCGGCCGCGGGGTGAGTGCTGGCCATATAGACCGATAACGCAAAGGTGGCCACCAGGGTAATACGGAATGGCCAGTGGGCGTTGCGGCCTTTGCCGAAGCGGTAGGCCAGGTACAGGGAGGCAGGCCAGAGCAGATAGAACTGTTCCTCCACGGCCAGCGACCAGGTATGCAGCAGGGAAAGCGACAGGGTTTCCGGAGCGAAATACTGGGTAAGCTCGTTGAAGTAGTAGAGGTTGCTCAGCCCGATCAGTGAGGCCATCCAGCTCTTGGCAAAAATGTAGTAAGCGTCGCCAATGTAGAACGGCGAAATCATCAGGAAGGTGACGGTGGAGACCAGCAGAAATACCGGGACGAGACGGCGGATGCGACGGGCGTAAAAATCGCGGAACCGGAAACTGTCTTTCTGGAAGGCGCGCTCCAGCAGCTGGGTGATGACGAAGCCGGAAATAACAAAAAAGACGTCGACACCGATAAAGCCACCGGTAATGCCGGGCACCTGGAAGTGGTACAGAATCACCAGGATGACGGCCAGTGCGCGCAGGCCTTCGATGTCGGCGCGATAACTTGGCTTGGCCTTCACGTGCGTCTCCCCGGTGTGCTGATCAGTAAACCGGGAAGAATAAAGGTGCGGTGACAGGCAGACAAGTCAGTTGCGTGGTCGGCGCACGCCCAGCATCAACGCCATGAGCCCCAGCCACAGTGACGCACCACCGCCCCCGCTGCTGCCACCTGCCGCTGTGTTAACGCTGGCGTTGTACTGCACGGTGATGTCGACTTCTGTGTCGGTGTCTCCAGGCAGGTCGCTCTGATCGGCGCTGGCGTTGAAGGTAAAGACCTGGCTGATGCCGGTGTCAGTGGTGAACTCCAGGGTCAGGGTCTGGCTTTGTTCCGGGTTGAGATCGCCGACCGGGCAGAACACTGGATTGCCTTGTTGGCAGCCCGGTTCCGCGCCGTTGACCAATTGAGTATTGGCGGGGAGCGGGAAGCTGATGCCGGTGTTGGTGGCGGCATTCAGCGGAGAGTGATTGCTCAGGGTTAGCGTTAGCCTGGCTCGGGTGGGGCTGCTGGTCTGTTGGGCGGCGAACAGGGCCAGGTCAGGATTGTCGGAGAAGGCGATTTCCTGTACCCGGTCATCGTTGCGGCGGCGGTAGTCGTTCTCATCGGCACTGGCGCTGAGCGTGAGGGTCACGACCTGGTCGGTGCCACTGCTGTCGGTTACCGCCACGCTGCCCGTACGGGAGGCGCCGGCGGCCAGGCTGCTGGCCACGGTGCAGCGGGTAGCGGAGGCCAGGGCGCTACAGCCGTTCCAGTCAAATCGGGCGCTGGTGGCCAGGCCGCCGTCGAGCGATCGGCTCACGGTGGCGTTGGTGGCGGTATTGCGGGTGCTGTTGTTGCGCAGAGCCGCGGTAATGTTCTGGGTGCCGTTCAGGGGTTGATAGTAGCGGGTCGTGTTGGCGCCATTGACGGTCATGTCCACCAGCGGTACTCCGCCCAGCGTGGTTAGCCGTTCGATCTCGGCGATTTCAGTGGTCACATGGTTGTACCCGGCCGGGGCGCCGGAAGCACAGTTTTCCAGGCCGAAGCTGGTCAGGCCCACCAGCCAGGGGTTGGGTTCTTCGCCGATAAACAGGGGGCCGCCGCTGTCGCCGAAGCAGGTGTCCTGATTGATGCCGTTGATGGGGTTGAGCTCAGCGGCGCAGATGGTCGATGCCGGAATCGACAGGGTGGATAGCTCATTGCAGATCGTTCTGGGAATGTAATCCAGTTGCACCTCGCGCAGCCGTGTACTCAGGTTGCCGCTACCCGTCTGGCCCCAGCCCAGGGCAGTTACCGCTTCGTCACGTTGGCTCAACGAACGACTTTCCAACTCCGCAAAGGTGCCGCTGTCCGCGAGGCTTGGCCATTGGCTGTTGCTGGTGGCAGGAATGCGCAGCAGGGCAAGGTCGTGGGCAAAGGAAAAATTGTTGTAGTTCTGGTGGCGGTAAATACCCTCCACTGCGATGCGTCCGGGCTGGGGAAAGGTGCCTTTGCGTTCGGTTTCGCCGATATAAACGAACATGCGGTCGGCGGTGGCCAGGGCATCGTTCTGGTACTGGGTGCAGTGATGGGCCGTGAGCACCCAGCGCGGGCTGATCTGGCTGGCACCACAGAGCAAGTAACCGTTGTCTACATTGGGGTCGTCGATGGCGAGTTGTGCCATCCACGGCCAGAAGTCAGCGGGAGCCTGATTGCCGCCAACAATACGCGGGCTGGGGCCGTCGGCGGCGTGCAAGAGCATGCCCGTGGCGGTCAGCAGACAGGCGAGCAGGGCTGCGAAAACGGTACGAAGGGGCATGAAGACAGCCTTGTCATTGTTTGCGCCAGTTTAGCGCAAACAATGACAAGGCTGTGTGAGTGCGTTGCGTGAGGCCTCGAGCATCAGGCGTTCGGCGTACTGGCTCAGTTCATCGGTGGCGCATGGGCCAGCCAGTGGTTGTCCTCTTCCGTGGTGCGGGCCATGGACGTCTGCAGGTGAGAGAACGCCTGCTCCAGGGCCGCGTCGCCATCGGTCAGCGTCATCACGGCGGCACGCAGGCCCGGATGCCGGTCGCGTAAATCATTGAGCAGCTGCTCGGCGGCGGCTGTGGCGGTGCAGGGCAGTAGCAGAGCCAGGTGTTGTTCATCGTAGCGAGCCGCCACATCGCTGCGGCGAATGCGCTGGGCGACCCGGTCGGCCAGGAGGGGCAGTTCGTTGTGCTGCACCAACGCCAGGGTCAGCGGCGAGGAAATGCGGTCGTGCAGGGGCACCAGCCAGCCGGCGGTACTGACCAGCGCTTCGCGGCTGATGAAGTCGGTATCCGGGTCGCGCCAGGTGGCTTCCAGAGCGGCACGGGAGAGGTGCTGGTTGCGCCAGATCATCAAGCCGAAATAGAGCATGCAGGCACTGAGTGCCGCCACCAGAAACAGGCTGGCAGAAGCCGTGGGCGCACTGGCATAGCTGAGTCGGATGGGCAGGACGAAGGCCAGCACAATTTCCGCACCGATAAGCATGATCAGAAAACGTTTGAGACCGTGCAGCAGGCCGTTACTGAGCACGGCGATGAACAGCAGTGCCATGGTGGGAGGCGGATCCCCCGCATCCAGCAGCAGCACGATGCCCAGGGTGAGCAGGTCCAGTGCGGAGGCAAAGGCGTCGGCGTTCACCGGGCGCCAGAACAGCAGCAGGAGCTGGATGCCGATATAGGCGCAAAACAGCAGCCACGGTGTCGCCTTGGGCAGGGTGAAGAAGAAATGGTCCGCATGGTGGAAATACATCACGGCGAGACCGGCAAACAGGGCCCGCGCCAGATACTGCATCAGCACCACCCCCTGATCCGAGGTGATGCGGCTTGAGGTGTTCATCATTGAGTCGATCCCGGGTTCATTAGGGGGCCTATGTTGCTGCACCATGGCAGCGGAATAAAGATGCCCGGCAGTGTAATCTTGTTAAAACTGTACGTTGAGATGAATTTGCCGGTCATGGTTTCGACCTGAAGAGTGAGTATTGTAGGCACCGGTGAATATTCCTGCACCGTAAGGAGGCACAGTGGATCACAATGTAAATGCACCATTACGTGATGATGTCCGTCTGTTAGGCGATTTGTTGGGCGAATGTCTGCGCCAGCAGGCGGGCGACGCCATGTACGAGACGGTGGAAAAGATTCGCCAGGCATCGGTGGCAACCCGCACCGGTGGGGGCGCGTCACTGGCGTCACTGCGTGACCTGTTGTCCCCCCTGGACGATGCCACTTTGCTGGAAGTGGCACGTGCGTTCAGCCAGTTTCTCAACCTGAGCAATATTGCCGAACAACACCACCGGGAGCGGCTGCACCGTCAGCACCAGCGGTATCCAGGCGATGCGGGGACTGATCAGGGGCTACAGGATGTGTTGCAGCGTCTGGCGGATAACCAGATTGCCCAGCAGCAGATCTCGGGCACGCTGGAAGACCTTTCCGTGGAGCTGGTGCTGACCGCGCACCCCACCGAGGTGACCCGCCGTACCTTGATTCGCAAATACGATCAGATGGCTGATCTACTCAGTGAGCTGGACCGCTCTGACCTCAATGATGATGAGCGTCAGTTGCGCCGTGAGCGGCTGCGCCGAGTGATTCTGGCGGCCTGGTGCACCGATGAAATCCGCCGCGAAAAACCGACCCCTGTAGATGAAGCTAAATGGGGGTTTGCCACCATCGAACAATCTCTCTGGCAGGCCGTGCCGGATGTGTTGCGCCGGCTGGAAGCGCAGCTGGCCGAACAGGGCCTGCCGGCGCCGCCAGCGGACTGGGCGCCGGTGAAGCTGGCCTCGTGGATGGGCGGTGACCGTGACGGTAACCCCAATGTCACCGCTCCGGTGACCCGAGAAGTGCTGTTGCTGGCTCGCTGGATGGCGGCGGATCTGTACCTGCGCGATGTGGAAAATCTGCTGGCGGACTTGTCCATGAAAGCCGCCAGCGACGAGCTGTTGGCAGCCACGGGCCCCAGCCACGAACCCTACCGGGTGCTGCTGCGCGACGTGCGCAGCCGTCTGCGTCTGACCCGCCGTCAGATGGAAGCGCAGGTGGAAGGTTTGCCCGTGCCGGAGGGGGAGGCGTACTTGCGCCGCGAAGAGCTGATGGCGCCCCTGCAGCTGCTGGATCGTTCGCTGCGTGCTGTGGGCTTGAACGATATCGCTGACGGTGATTTGAAAAATACCCTGCGTCGCCTGAACTGCTTCGGTATTACGCTGTTGCGCTTGGATATCCGCCAGGAATCCACCCGTCACAGTCAGGTACTGGATGCGATTACCCGCTATCTGCAACTGGGCAGTTACAACGATTGGGACGAATCCACCCGCCAGGCGTTTCTGGTGGATGAGCTGCAAGCGCGCCGGCCGTTGATTGATGCCGCGTTTCGGGACAGCGAACACTGCACCCCCGAGGTGGCCGAGGTGTTGGCTACCTGTGAAGTGATTGCTGAGCAGGGCAGTGAAGGTCTGGGGGCCTATGTGATTTCCATGGCCACAACGCCGTCGGATGTGATGGCGGTAATGCTGCTGCAGAAAATTGCCAGTGTCCGCGAACCCATGCGCGTGGTGCCGTTATTTGAAACCCTGGATGATCTGGATGGCGCCGAGCAGACCATGTCGGCCCTGTTGGCTTTGCCGTTCTATCGGGAGCGGGTGGCAGATGGCCAGGAAGTGATGATCGGCTATTCCGATTCCGCCAAGGACGCCGGTTTTCTCGGCGCCGCCTGGGCCCAGTATCGCGCCCAGGAAAAGCTCACGGCCTTGTTTGCCGAAAACGGTATTGCGCTCACCCTGTTCCATGGCCGTGGTGGTTCCATTTCCCGCGGCGGCTCGCCGACCCGCATGGCGTTGTTGTCGCAGCCGCCGGGGTCGGTGGCCGGGCGTATCCGGGTGACGGAGCAGGGCGAGGTGATTCGCTTCAAATACGGTCGCCCGTCGGTGGCGGTGTTCAATCTGGAACAGTATGTGGCGGCCACTCTGGAAGCCACCCTGTTGCCGCCCCAGGCGGCGCGGCCGGAGTGGCGCCAGCAGATGCAGGCGCTGACCGATACCTCCGTGGCCGGTTATCGCGGCGTAGTCCGTGATGAGCCTGAACTGGTGCGCTACTTGCGTACAGTTACACCGGAAACCGAGCTGTCGCGGCTGGCGCTGGGCAGTCGTCCGGCCCGTCGCAAGTCGGACCAGGGGATCAGCTCGTTGCGGGCGATTCCCTGGGTGTTTGCCTGGACCCAGATCCGCCTGATGCTGCCTGCCTGGCTGGGCACCGGTGCGGCCCTGGAAGATGCCCAGAACGATGCGGCACAAAATAGCATGGTGCGGGAAATGGCCAGCGAGTGGCCGTTTTTCCAGGGCGTGGTGGATATGCTTGAAATGGTGCTGGCCAAGTCCGATCTGCGGGTGGCGGCCTGGTATGAAGAGCGTCTGGCGGGTGACGATGAAGGCTTGATGCGCTTGGGTGAAGTACTGCGTGAGCGGCTCACTGCCACAGTCAGTGCCCTGTCCGCCCTCACCGGCCGCGAAGATCTGCTGGATAACAACCCGGTGATGCGCTGGTCCATCCGCGTGCGTGACCCGTACACCGATCCGTTGCATTTGCTGCAGGCAGAGCTAATGGCGCGGCTACGTCAGCAGGACGGCGACGAGACGCTGGAAAGTGCCTTGATGGTGACGATCGCGGGGATTGCAGCGGGCCTGCGCAACACGGGGTAAAGGCAATTGACAGCTGCGCGAAACCGGCTGTCTTGATTTGAAACGGAAGAGGCCGCGCCCAATCTTTGGACGCGGCCTCTTTGCTTCATCAGGCATCGCAACGTTTTTAGCTGGCCACTATCCACCCTTTATCTTCGAATGCGTGCCATCGCAGATCATGCCTTTGCTGCTGTGTTTACAGCCGCAGAAAAACACAATCTTGTCCCGCGTGGCGGTGTAGGGCACCGGCGCGAAGCCGGTGCCCTTGTGGCTGCCGTCGCAATAGGGTTGCGTCTGGCTCAGGCCGCAGGCGCACCAGTAGACCGTATCGCCTTTTCTGACGCGTAGTGGGAACGGTACGGTGTGGGCGATGCGGGGGGCGTCCATGGTGCTCTCCTTGGGGGCTTTCGTAACGTCAGGCGCATTTTTCGTGTGTCGCGCAAATGTCATGTAAATGTCACTGCCTTGCCATGGCGGCTGACGACACTGGCCGAAACTGCCAGTGGAGTACACTATGCTTGCGCAAGCTGCAGGAAAGATCAAAGCGTTAAGCCCGCAATTGAAAGGGGCCTTCGCCAAGCCGTTCGTGGCCACCGCCGACATTCTTCGTTTTCCCCGTGATATGGCCGCCGAGAGGGTGGTTGAAGCCCCGGCGCCGGGCCGCTTCACGGCATATTTCACCCGCTCTCGCCGCGAAATTCTGAAAATACAGCGCCTGCGCTATCGCATCTTTTCCCAGGAATACGGCGCCAGTTTCAGTGCCCCGTTTGGCCTGGATCGGGATCGCTTCGACCGTCACTGTTTGCACTTGGTCGTCCGCGATAACCGTAGTGGGGAGATTGTGGGTTACACCCGGGTGCTACCGGGTGACCGTTTGCACCGCACCGGCGGTTTTTATTCCAGCGGTGAATTCGATCTGACCATGCTGGGGCGACTGGAGGGCAAGCTGGCAGAGATCGGCCGTACCTGCATCCACCCGGAACACCGCAATGGGGCGGTGATCAGTGTGCTGTGGGCGCGGCTGGCGCAGTACATGCTGGAGAACGATGTGCGCTACCTGCTGGGCTGCGCCAGTATCGCGCTGAGTGAAGGCTATAACGTGGCGGCGGTGAATCAGCGGGTTCAGGCGCGCCACCTGAGCCCGACGGAGCACCGGGTGCAGCCCCACCTGCGATTGAACACGCTGCCCGGTGATGCCCAGGCCGATAGTGTGAAAATGCCTCCGCTCCTCAAGGCCTACCTGCGCATGGGGGCCCAGGTGTGCGGTGAGCCGTGCTGGGACCCGGATTTTAATTGCCTGGATTTCTTTGTGTTGATGGCGGTGGAGGATCTCCCGGCCCGTTACGTGCAGCACTTCATGCAGCCTGCCCAGGCGGTTTAACGACCATCGTTTTCCCGTAGGAGCGGCGCTTGAGCCGCGAAGAAGGCCGGCTTGTCGCAAGTAATTCGCGGCTCAAGCGCCGCTCCTACGGAGTTTTTTGGATTCGGCCCGGGCTTTGAACCGTGAGTGAGATGAACGACTCCGTCGATATTGCTTCTTACAATGAAAGCGGCCTCTGGCCGCAACTGCGTCGAGTGGGGCGAGTGATTCGTGTCGTGCTCTATCTGCTGTGGGGGTTTGTGCTGGCGTTTTTGCTGGGGGCGTTCTGGTCACCGTATCGGCCTGTGGTGCTGAGCGCCAAACAGCGCTGGTGCCGGCGTTTTCTACGTATCCTCGGGGTGGAGTTGACGGTCACGGGGAGCCGGGTCGAAGCCCCAGTGTTTCTGGTCAGCAACCATGTGTCGTGGCTGGATATTCCGGTGATTGCCAGCCAGAGGCATCTGTATTTTCTCTCCAAGGCGGAGGTCGGTGACTGGCCGCTGATCGGCACACTGGCCCGGGCCATGGGCACCCTGTTTATCAAGCGCGGCAGTGGTGAGTCGGTCCGCAAGGCCCAGGAAATTGCGGGTCGCTTGCAGCAGGGGCACACGGTTCTGGTATTCCCGGAGGGAACCACCACCGATGGCTCCAGCCTGCGCCGCTTTTTCCCGCAATTGTTTGATGCCCCCTTGCTGGCAGGCGTGCCGGTGCAACCGTTAGCGGTTCGCTACCTGGATAGCATGGGCGCTCCGGATCGGGGCCTGGCCTTTATTGGGGACGATGAGTTTCACCATCATTTGTGGGCCATGATGCTCCGCCAAAAGATTCGCGTTCGCCTGCACTTCTGTACGCCCCTGGAGGGGGAAGGCATGGACCGCAAGCAATTGTGTGCCCAGGCATACGAACGGCTTGAGGGGCAGTTGAAAGCCCAAAACTGAAAGCTGAAAAGCGCGACAACGTTCAACTCGTCTCTTTGCCCTCTCTGCCTGTCGTCTCGCTTTGTTGTAGCATTGGCGCATCAATTGCCCAGGACCGCTTTCCATGACCCGCGCCAGTGAACTGAAAAAATCCGACGTTATCGATATCAACGGCACCCTGTATGCCATTCGCCAGATTGAGGTGCAGTCGCCCTCTGCCCGGGGGGCGGCCACCTTGTATCGGGTAAAGGCCAGTGCGGTTGGCGGTGGCCCCAAGTTTGAAGAGCGCTTCAAGGGGGATGACGACGTGGCCACGGTGGAGTTGCAGCGCCGCCCGGTGCAGTTTTCCTACGTGGACGGGGATGACTACATCTTCATGGATAATGAGGATTTCTCCCAATACCTGCTTAAACAGGAAGATATCAGCGATGAGCTGGCGTTCATCACTGAAGAAACCGAAGGGGTGTTGGCCCTGAGAGTGGAAGAGTCGGTGATCGGCCTGGAGTTGCCGGCGTCGGTGGTGCTGGAAGTGACTGAAACCACCCCGGCCATGAAGGCTGCGTCTGCATCCGCCCGCACCAAGCCAGCCACCCTGAATACGGGCCTGGTGGTGCAGGTGCCGGAATATATCGTGGAAGGTGAGAAGGTGCGGGTGAATACCGCCGAACGTAAATTCATGTCCCGGGCCTGACCGCCAGCGAATGCGATTATTTCCCCTGGGTAAAAACACAGTCGCCGTTCTGTTGCTGCTGAGCGGTGTGCTGTCGGGGTGTCAGGTGGGTTATTACGGTCAGGCGGTGAAAGGCCACTGGTCGCTGATGGGCCAGCGTGAACCGGTGGCGGAGGTGCTGGCGGATACCCATACTTCACCGGAATTGGCCGTCAAGCTGCGGTTCAGTCAGCAGGTTCTTACATTCGCCGGTGAGGCGCTGTCGTTGCCGGCCGACGATGTATACCACCAGTATGTGGCGCTGGAGCAGGATGCGGTGGTGTGGAATGTGTTGGCGGCACCGGCCTATTCCCTGACACCGAAAACCTGGTGCTACCTGATGATTGGCTGCGTCAGTTACCGGGGGTATTTTGACAAGGGGCGAGCTACCCGCGAGGCGGATGCTCTGGCTGAGGACGGGATGGACACCTTCGTGGGAGGCGCCATTGCCTATTCCACCCTGGGTTGGTTTGCCGATCCCCTGACCACTCCGATGCTTGACCGGTCGCGCCCGTCGCTGGCGCAACTGCTGATCCACGAGCTGGTGCACCGCAAGGTGTATATCAAGGACGATACCCGCTTCAACGAATCCCTGGCGACCCTGGTCGGACGAGAAGGGGCGGTGGATTACTTTGCCCAAAGTGGTGAGCCGCTGGCGGCGGGTTACTGGCAGCAGCGCGAACAGGTGCAGGACGCCTTTATGGCCATTGTGCAGGCGACGCGGGCGGCACTGAAAGCCCTGTATGCGTCGCAACAGGATACAGACGCGCTGGCGCGGGAGAAAACCCGTATCCTGCAACAGGCCCGTGACCGTTTTGCCCGCGATAGCCAGGCGCAACCGGCCCTGAAAGCCTACGCGGGGTTTTTCGATGGGCGATTGAACAATGCCCGCCTTAACGGCGTCAGCGACTATAACGATTATGTGCCGGCCTTTGCCCGCCTGCTGGATCAGTGTCAGCGGGATTGGGGCTGCTTCTGGCAACAGGTGGATAACCTGGTGGTCATGAAGGATACGCAACGCAAACAGGCCCTGGAGGCACTCGCATGGAACTGATTCGCACCCCCCAGCCGGAACTGGCGGACCTGATTGAGCGCACGCTGAAGCGCAATGGTTTTCAGGTGGACCGTCATGAGGATGAGGGGCAATTCGTGCTGGGGGTCCCCGATGCGGAGCAGTATCCCCATGCGCGCCAGCTGACCGCAGAGCTGATTGCCGACTTGAAACGGGGGCAGGGCCAACAGCCTGTGGAGCCATTGACCGGCCAGCCGCAGCCCTTGTTGTCGGGTGGCTGGTTAGCCAGCATGGGGTGGGTGACCAGGATTGGGCTGGTGCTGTGTGTGGCCATTTTCCTGACCCCTTATCTATTCGGTGACGGCGTCTATCGTGCCTTGCAGTTCCCCGCGTCCTTGGAGGGATTGACTAGCCAGCCCTGGCGTTTGATCACCCCCATGCTGCTGCACTTGTCTGAGCTCCATATCATCTTCAATTTGCTGTGGTGGGCGGATCTGGGGCGCTTGATTGAACGCCATCAATCAAGCGCGCAACTGCTGCTGGTGACGCTGGTGACGGCCGCGGTTTCCAATGTGGCTCAGTTCTTGTACAGCGGCCCCATGTTCGGTGGCTTGTCCGGCGTGGTGTATGGTCTGTTGGGCTACCTGTGGATCTTTGGGCGGCTCAACCCGGGTGCCGGGTTTGCTCTGCGCCGGCAGATCGTGGTCTTCATGCTGGCATGGATGGCAATTTGTTTCGTAGGGCTATCGGATGTGGTGGCGAATGCGGCGCATCTGGCCGGGTTGGTAAGCGGTTGTTTGCTGGGCGGCATTTTCGGCATGGTGCGGCGCAGTCAGAAGCAAGGGGCGGTTTGAGTTACCCCCGGGGGGCTGCTATAAAGACAGCCAAAACGATGACGTTACAATAATGAAAGGATGACAGCGGCCTATGCAGTGGCGCTCTGTACCATATTGGGTACCTTCTCTCTTTTTCGCAGCGGTAGTTACCCTGCAAGGCTGTTCCCTGGCCCATGTTGATGACAACCTGCCTTATGGTGTCCTCAACAACAATGACCTGCAGCTGGTCGAAGATGGCCTGCCTACCTATTTGCTGATGGTCGATGGCCTGATCGAGAACTGGCCGGAAAGCGAATCCCTGCTCAGCAGTGGCGCGGACCTCTACGGCGCCTACGCCGGCCTGTTTGTGGAAGAGCCCGAGCGGGCCCGCAAACTCAGCAACAAGGCGCTGGACTACGGATTCCGCGCGGCCTGCGCCCACGACAAGGATTACTGCGATCTGCGCAGCCTGTCGGTTCCCGAATTTGAATCCCTGCTGGACGATGCCGGTAAAGGCGATGTGCCGGTGCTGTTTTCTTTGGGCGGTGCCTGGGCCGGTTATATCCAGCAGAACACCAGTGATTGGAACGCAGTAGCGGAACTGGGCCGGGTGGAAGCCATCATGGCACGCATCGTGGCGTTGGATGAAGGCTACCAGTACGGCCAGGCGCACATGTATCTGGGGGTGTTGAACAGCATCCTGCCGGCGTCTCTGGGTGGCAAGCCCGAACAGGCCAAGGCACATTTTGAAGAAGCGGTATTGCTGTCTGACGGCAAGAACTTGCTGGCCCAGGTGTTGTATGCGGAAAAGTACGCGCGTCTGGTGTTCGATCGGGAGCTGCATGACAGCTTGCTCAATGAGGTGCTGGCAGCGGACCCGGATGTCCACGGCCTGACCCTGCAAAATACCTATGCGCAGCAGCAGGCTGAAGCCTTGCTTGCCGACGCGGACGATTATTTCTAGGAGTATTTATGCTGCGCCTTGTCACTGTTCTTATCGCTCTGTTGCCGCTGGTCGCCACCGCCGCGACCACCCTGAAAATTTCCACCCTGTACCCGGATGGCACCACCATCGTCACCGGCCTGAAAAAAGCCGGCAAGGACATTGCGGCGAAAACCGAAGGCCGGGTAAAGCTGAAAATCTATCCTGGTGGGGTGATGGGGGATGACCGGGCGGTAGAGCGCAAAATCCGCATCGGCCAGCTCCATGGGCTGGTGGCCCAGGGCGGGGCCTTCGCTTCTGCCTACAAGGACAGCCAGATTCTCAATGTGCCGCTGGCCTTTAATAATTACGATGAAGTGGATGCGGTACGCAGCGAGTTGGACCCGGTGATCCAGAAAGGTCTGGAGGACGGTGGCTGGGTGAGCTTTGGTCTGCTGGATGGAGGTTTTGCGTATGTGATGTCCGAGCAGCCGGTGAAGAGCGTATCCGATCTGCGTGAACAAAAGCTGTGGTTGCCGGCCAATGATGAAGGGTCTGCCAAGGCGGCCAAGGCGTTCGAACTGTCCCCCATCTTGCTCAACATCGGTTCAGTACTCACCTCGTTGCAGACCGGCGCGGTGAATGCTTTTGCGGCACCGCCGGTGGCCGCCCTGACCCTGCAATGGTACTCCCGGGTAAGCTACCTGACCGACATGCCACTGCTTTATACCTTCGGGATGCTGGGTATCCATGAAAAATACTTCAAGCGCATGAGCCCGGAAGATCAGCAAGTGGTCCGCACCGTACTGGAAGCCACCTTCGACAAACTGGACGCACAAAGCCGCAAGGAAAATCTGAGCGCCTTTGCCGCCGTTCAACAGCAGGGTCTGGAAGTGATAAAACCCAGCGAGGAACAACGCAAGGAATGGCACAGCTACGCCGAACGAGCCACCGCCGAGCTGGTGGAAGAGGGCGAAATCAGCCAGGCCATGCTGGGCCGGCTTAACGGCATTATCGCCAAGCAACGCAACGGGCAATGATGGCAGCACTATTACGCGGGGTGCATCGCACCCTTCACCGTATCGAGGACGGCCTTATCGTGGCCGTCCTTTTGTTTATGATCCTGCTGGCGGTTGGGCAGATTGTGCTGCGGAATTTTTTTGGTACCAGCATGGTCTGGATCGAACCACTGTTGCAGAACGCGGTGCTGTGGATTGGCCTGCTAGGGGCCATGATCGCCTCGCGTAATGATGAACACATTCGCATTGATGTGGCCTCGTCGTTGCTGCCGGAAAAATACCACCCCTTCCTGACCACATTAGTGGATCTGTTCACCGCCTTTATCTGTTTGCTGGTGGCCTGGTACAGCGTGCATTTCGTCATTGAAGAATATGAGTACGCTTCGCCGGCGTTTGCCAGCGTGCCGAGCTGGTTGTTGCAAGCGATTATCCCGGTTGGGTTTTCGGTGATGGCACTGCGCTACGTGGTGTTGTTTGCAATGGGGTTGATTGGCAAGCGGCCGAAAATGCAGGAGCCGACGCCATGATCATTGCGGCAATTATTCTGCTGGTGGTGTTGGCGCTGATGGGCGCCCCCTTGTTTGCCATTATCCTCGGCGCGGCAGCTCTGGGTTTTTATACCCTGGAAATTGAATTGGCAGTGCTGCATATCGACATCTATCAGCTCAGTAATTCCGTCGTGCTGATGGCGTTGCCGCTGTTTACCTTCGCCGGCTTTTTGCTCAGTGAATCGAAAACTGCGGACCGCATGCTGCGGCTCAGCCAGGCCGCATTCGGCTGGATGCCCGGTGGCATGGCTTTCGTCGCGCTCATCGCCTGTGCGTTTTTTACTGCCCTGACCGGCGGTTCCGGGGTCACCATTGTGGCTTTGGGAGCGTTGTTGTTACCGGCGTTGGTGAAAGGCAATTATCCGGAAAAATTCAGTCTCGGTCTGGTTACATCATCCGGGAGCCTTGGCTTGTTGCTGGTGCCTTCGGTGCCCTTGTTGATCTACGGCATTATTGCCCAGCAGATGTCCCAGCAGTTGGACATGCCCACGGTGGAAATCGTCGATCTGTATCTGGCTGGCTTGCTACCCGCGCTGCTGATGATCGTGCTGCTTTACGGCTACTGTGTGTGGGCCACGCGGGGCACCGATGTGCCTCGGCAGGCGTTTGATTTTCGTGAATTAGTGGATGCGCTCTGGGAAGCGCGCTGGGAGCTGCCGCTGCCGCTGGTGGTGTTGGGCGGGATTTTCTCCGGCTTCCTGGTCATCAGTGAGGCTGCGGCGGTGACGGCGCTGTATGTGCTGGTGGCCGAGGTGTTCCTGTACCGGGAAATCTCGCTGCGCAAGCTGCCCGGGATCATGCGCGATTCCATGATCATGGTGGGCGGTATCCTGCTGATTCTGGCGGTGGCGCAGGCTTTCTCTGACTATCTGGTGTATGCCGGTGTGCCGGAGAAACTGTTCGCGCTTATCCAGACCCATGTGGAAAGCAAGATTACCTTCCTTATCTTGCTGAATATCCTGCTGCTGTTGTTGGGCGCACTGCTGGATATTTTTGCGGCACTGGTCATCATGGTGCCGCTGATTTTGCCGGTGGCGTTGCGCTACGGAATTGATCCGGTGCACTTGGGGATCATCTTCGTGGCCAACATGCAGATCGGCTATATCACCCCGCCGGTGGGCATGAATCTGTTTATCGCCAGTTACCGGTTCAAGAAGAAAGTGACCGAACTGTTCGCGGCGACCATTCCTTTTATGCTGATATTGATCATCGCCTTGTTGATGATTACGTATATTCCGCAGTTGAGTTTGTGGTTGGTGCGGTAAAAGGCAGTGAATAGTTAATAGTTGCGCGGTCAGGGGTTGTTGATTGCTGGAACCGAGGAGGCCGCGTCCATTATCTGGACGCGGCCTCTTACGTTTCAGTTGGTTGGTGAAGGAAAAACGTTATTTTCGTAGGGTTTTTACTTGAATGCTTTTGCCTTGCCCTTTCTGGATCTGGAACCACTTGGGGTAGGCGCGGATCATGTCGCTGAGTTTTTTGTGCCCGAACAGGCGGGTATCAAAGTCGGGTTTGCGCTTACTTAGATGCTGGCCGAGAGTCCCGAGGTTGGCCCAGTCTTCTTCATCGGAAATATCATCAATGACGTTGGCGATCAGCTGCAATGGCGGCGCCTCCTTGCTGACGGTGTCTTCGGAGGGTTTGGGTTTGTCGGGCTTGTCGGGGGTATGTTCTGGTGCATGGTCCGAGCGCAGTACTTCGGTGTAAATAAATTTGTCGCAGGCTGCCACAAAAGGTCCCGGGGTTTTGCGTTCTCCGAAGCCGTAAACGGTTAGGCCTTCCTCACGTAAGCGGGCGGCCAGTCGGGTGAAATCACTGTCACTGGATACGAGACAAAAGCCGGCAAGCTGCTTGGTGTAGAGCAGGTCCATGGCGTCGATGATCATGCTGCAGTCTGTGGCATTCTTGCCTTGGGTGTAGGCAAATTGCTGGATCGGTTGCACGGAGTGTTTCAGTAACACGCTTTTCCAGCCACCCAGGTTGGGTTTGGTCCAGTCGCCATAGATACGCTTGACGCTGGCGGTGCCAAACTTGGCTATTTCCTCAAACAGGCCATCGACAATTTTCGGAGGCGTATTGTCGGCGTCAATCAGTACCGCCAGTGAGGTGCTGTTAACGGGTGGGGAGCCATCGTCAGACATGGTGCATTCCTTTTGCCATACGTTAGCGTCAACATAACGGATTCGGCAGGGATGCGACATGGGGGGATGGGAAGGGCTTGGTGGTGTGCGGGGTGAAAAAAACACCACAGGAGTGTCGCCAGCGACCCTCCTGTGGTGTCGTCAATCAGCTTTTCATTTCTTTCACGGATTTCTTGTACACAAAGCTGGCCATGGCGCGCAGGGGCATCATTCGGATCCAGATGCTTTGCAGGGTCACGGACAGGCCGGGCAGGGCGTAGCGCTTGCCTTGATTGAGGGCCTTGTAACCGGCCTTGGCCACGTCTTCGGGGGTGGCGATCTGTGCGGAGACGAACTCTCTGATGCCACCGGAGGATTTGTGTTTGCTCTCTGCGGTATCCAGAAAAGCGGTTTTGGTGGTGCTGGGACAGAAGCAGGTTACCTGCACACCGTATGGCTTCAGTTCTTCCTGTAGTGATGCACTCAGGTTGATCACAAAGGCCTTGCTGGCGCTGTAGGCAGCAAAGAAGGGCATGGGACAGAACCCGGCCAGGGAGCCAATGTTCATGATTTTGCCTGCGCCGCGGGCCTTCATTTTTGCACCCACCAGCATGCATAGTTTGCTGAGCAGGATGTTGTTCAGGGTAAGCATGCGCTCCAGTTTCTGGCTGTCTTGTTCAACGTGCTCGCCCATCATGCCGAAGCCCACGTTGTTCAACAGTACATCCAGCTCGATGTCTTCGCGATCGAGCCACTGAATAACTTCTTCAGCGGCACCGGGTTGTGACAGATCCATCTGTACCGGGCGGTAATCCACATCAGCCCGTTGCTGTTTCAGCTGTTGCCCCAATGCATCCAGTTCCTCCTGAAGCAGACTGAATACTACGATGCGGTAACCGTCCGCATTGAACAGTTTGCAGAATTCCCGACCAATGCCGCCGGCGCCGCCGGTGATGAGTACGGTTTTTGTCATTGCTGTTCTCCTGTCAGGCGTTGCCGGGTGGATTGTCTGGACCTAGCTGGAAAGGTCGAATGATCATGCTGCCGGAGTGTTCGCGGTGGTATTGCTCGCGGGCTTTCCACACCTTGCCGTAGCGATAAAAGGGCACGGTGGGGTAGAGGTGATGCACCAGATGATAGTTCTGGTACATCAAAATAGGCGTCAGCAACCATTCCTTGCCCATGCGCATCAGCGCGGTGGTGTTGGGGTTCTCGTCCTGACGGCCCGTGTGCGGGTAGTGGGGCAGCACCATGAACACCAGGCACATGAGGTAAAAAGCAATATAGGAAGGGATCAGCCACAACATCAGCGCTTCATAAGGCTGCCAGATGAACAGGGCAGTGACCGCCACGGCGGCTAGTGCCAATTCGCGCCATATTTCAGCGGGTTTCACGTTGGGCAATACATCCGGGTTACGCAGGTAATTTATCAGGTAAATGAAAGGCCAAAAGCCCCACAGCGGCATGGTCCACAGGCTGCTGGCCATCCAGTGATCCGGGTCTTTTTCCGGGTCATTGGCAAAACGGTGATGGCGCATGTGCAGTAGGCGGAACAATTTGCCTTTGCCAAACGGTACCACCGTAAAGGTAGCCATTGAGAGGATCAGGTCGTTGTGCTCGGACTTCTGCGCTGCCGCACGGTGGATAGACTCGTGGGCAGGGGTGAACAGCATATAGCCGGTGATACTAATAACGACCAAGCCAACCCAGGTGGGCCAGATGTTGTTTAGTACCATGGCCCAGCTGAGGATGGTGGCCCCGTGGGCGAAGACCATCAGAGCAACGGTGGGCCAGGCGATCTTCGGCGATACCTTCAGTTTGGAGAGGGTCTTGAGTGCTTCGTTGTCAGCGCTTGTTGTCGTTGTCATGGGGCGTCTCCCGTCTTATTCCGAATACGCAGTGTTTACCTGAGGGGCGCGAAAAGTAAGCACGGAAACTGCCATTAGGGGGATAAAAAGTGACAAACGTTCTGCTTGGCGACGGGCGGTAGAAAAAAACCGGGGCGGCAGAGGCCGCCCGGAAAGGGGGCTTGTTCAGGCGACGCGGCGGTCCGCATCTGGGCCGAGTTGAAACGGTTTAATGATCATGCTGCCGGAATGCTCCAGATGGTGTTGCTCTCGGGCTTTCCACACCTTGCCGTAGCGGTAGAAAGGCACCGTGGGGTAAAGGTGATGAACCAGATGATAGTTCTGGTACATGAGCAGTGGCGTCAGTAACCATTCCTTGCCCATGCGCATCAGCGCGGTGGTGTTGGGGTCCTCATCCTGCCGACCAGTGTGGGGATAGTGCGGCAGCACCATAAATACCAGGCACATGAGGAAGAAGGCGAAATAAGTGGGGATCAACCAGAGCGTGAGCATGTAAAACGGTGCCCATAACCACAGCGCACCGATGATCAGCCCGGCCACGATAATCTCACGGACGATTTCCGACACCTTCACATTGGGAAAGAGCGATGGATTTCGCAGGAAGGTGTACAGGTAAAAATACGGCCACAGGCCCCATAGCGGCATGGTCCACAGGCTGCTGGCCATCCAGTGATCCGGGTCGTTTTCTTCGTTGGCAAAGCGGTGATGGCGCATGTGCAGCAAACGGAACAGTTTGCCCTTGCCGAAGGGCACGGCCACAAAGGTCGCCGCTGCCAACAGGAAATCGTTGGTTTTCGGTTTCTGCGCAGCCGCCCGGTGAATGGCTTCATGAGCAGGGGTGAACAGGGCATAGCCGGCCACACTGTTGGCGACGATGCCCAGCCAAAGGGGCCAGAGCTGGTTCATGGTCAAAAACCAGCTCAGGGCAATGGTGGTGACCGAGCACACCAGAATAAGCACAGTTGGCCATGCCAGGGGGGGAGATACTTTCAGTTGCGCAAGCGTGGGGCTGCTTGCGTTGTCGGGCTTGTTCATTGCGACAGTCTCTAGTGATGCCTTTTACGCAGTGTTACCGGAAATAGGGAAGCGGATAAGCACGAAAGCTGACAAGTGGGGGATGATAAATGACAGCACATTCGTGGGCGCGTCGCTTGCGGGACCACAAACCGACTTTTCCAAAAGCGGCTTTACCATGGACGCCGCCGGAGTGGCTGAGGAGAAAAAAAGGGGGGGGCTGTGTTACCAGGGATGCTATGAGGTTGGCGCTATTCCCGCCGGAAGCGGCCGGGGGTGGTGTTAAACCAGCGCTGGAAAGCGCGGCGGAAGCTGGCCACGTCGGTGTAACCCAGATCTTCGGCCACGGCGGCTGCCGTGTAGTGAGGCAGGCCGAGTAGCTGGGCAGCGCGGCGGCTGAGGGTCTGGTCTCGCAGCTGCTGGAAGCGGATGTTTTCCCGTTTGAGTTTGCGAATCAGGGTACGTGGGCTCATGTGTAGTTGGTCGGCCACGTGTTCGAGGTTCGCTTTGCCGTGGCTCTGGTGTAGCAGGGCCAGTACCTGATCGCTGATGGTGCCGCTGTTGCGTAGTGCCTCTTGCCGGGCCTCGCATTGTTCTATGGCGATCCAGAGTAGGTCACGGTCATGGCTGGGCAGGGCTTCGTCACCGTAGTGGGCTGGCAACTTGAGGGCGGCAAAGGGGGCGTTAAATACCAGGCGGGTATTTGGAAATGTTTTTGTATATAGGTCTGCGTAACTGGGTGCGGGGTAATTGAAGTGTACTTCGCCATCGTCAATGGCTTTACCACGCAACACCACATGGCAGGCAAACGCAGATGCAATGACGGATTCGGTCAGGAACTGCACGATGTCATCCAGCGGGTAGGCAAACTCCTGGCGCAAGGTAATGGTGTCCGGGGTTTCTTCAAAGGTGTTGGTGAAGACCTGCGTACGCGTGTTGATGAAGCGCGCAAAAAGTTTTGAGGCTTCACGCAGGGTGGGGCTGGCCATGGCGGCCATGCCCATGGGCCCGTGCATGGCGGGGAGGGCGCGCAGGCCGGTTTGCAGGGCGATATCCGGGCGGTCACTGAGTTGGCGGGCATTGGTGATTAACTGTCGGGCGCCGGACCAGTCGATGAAGCCATCGCTGTGTTGCAGAGTGTCCACGTCGATCCCGGTATCGGCCACCAGCTTTTCCAGCCCGGCCTGATCGAGCCCCAGGGTCTGGGCAATCATGCGGCAGTAAGTCATGGCCAGATCGGGTTGCATTACGGCGCGTCCTGGTGGTCTGGCGGGGTCGCCAGGTAATTGGCGACCATGCGGGTCAGTTCGTCTGCCAGGTCGTCTTCCCGGATCAGCCCGTTGTTCTGGCTGATATGACGGACCATGGTAAACAGTACACTGTTGGTGACGATAAACACGCGCACCTCCAGGTTGCGAATGGGATAGTCCCGATAGTGGCGCAGGAAATACAGTCTGGCCAGATCCATGAAATGTTGCTGCAGCATATCCACTACCCGCTCGGTGGGCAGCCGGTGCCAGTTGCGCACCAGTTCCAGGTAGAGCCCGTCGCGGGAGTTGAGCACCGCAAAGCCAAAGCGAATGGCGCTGTTGACCATGGCGTTCAGGTCCACGTTATCCAGCAAGGGAAGGCGTTTCAGCCCCGCGCCGATTTCATCCGCCAGGCTTTCCATCAGCGCCTCAATGAGGCCGTCTTTGTCACCAAAATATTGATACAACGACCCCACACTGACGCCTGCCACCTCGGCGATGCGGGCCGTGGTGGTGTTGTCCAGGCCCTGTTGCTGGATAACGTTTGCCGTCGCGTCGATCAGAGCCTTCACCAATTCCCGGGAACGCTGCTGCTGGGGATGTTTACGCATAGAGCCTCAAATGCGAATTGAATGCGAATGTATATTCGCATTATGTTTCCGGCCAATGCAAGCACACTGTGGAGGCCGACATGACGGCTCAGGCACATATCAAGGCGATTCCTCACCGGGCCCGCCCGTTCGAGAAAACCCAGCAACCCACGCCGGCACTGTTGCGCAAGCTGCTGGGCCGTGATCTTGCCCCCAGCCGCGACGAATTCAGCGCGGTGCTGGACGCGCTCAATGTGGGTGATCCCGCCATGGATTCACTGGTGGACTGGATGATGGATTATGGCCCCCGCGAGTCCCGGGCGTTGTTTGAAACTGCCATTACCGAGGGGCTGGCGGCGGTTCCGGATTGCCCGGAACCGTTGTGGCTGTTTATCAAAAGCCTGGAAAGGCGCCCGGCCTGGGTTGATTTTGACTTGATTGACGAGGGAGCCCGCTTTATCCACTCCACCGGTATGACCGCCCCCTATGTACTGCGAGACCTGGCGCTGATGGGGGGGTATCTGCTGTCCGGTTTCAACCAGTCGCTGGTGCTCACGGGGGCGCTTAACCAGGGGGCGTCACGACGCATTGCGGAAACCGGAAAGTGGTGGATCGATTGCACTGAAGAAGGCGGGCTGAAACGTTTCGGCGCCGGTTTCCGTGGCACCTTGCATGTGCGTCTGGTGCATTCGTTGGTGCGCCGCAACCTGGCAGCCCGTGAGGAATGGGATGCGGACCAGTGGGGGTTGCCCCTGAGTCAGGTGGATATGGTGGCCACCTATCTGGGGTTCTGTGTGGTGATGCTGGGCGGGCTGCGCAAGATGGGGGTGCCGGTGACACCGCGTGAATCCCGTGCGGTGATGCATCTGTGGAAATACACCTGCTGGCTGATGGGGGTGGATGAAACGTGGCTGGTGGACCGCGAACAGGACGGCATCGTGCTGTTGCACCACACCCTGATGACCCAGAGCAAACCGGATTGGACCAGTCAGGAATTGGGCAAGGCCCTGGCGGCAGAACCCCTGGAGCGTCACTTCAAGCGGTTTGAATCCCTGCGCCGCAAGCTCGCTTACCAGAAACACCTGAGCGTCAGCCGGTACTTCCTGAGCCGCGACAAGATGGAACAGCTGGGTCTGCCCGGATCCATATCGGCCTGGTACCCGCTGGCTACCTTGCTGCCACGGCTGGTTTCGTTCAGTTGCCAGCGCTACCTGCCGGGCCTGCGCCAATGGCAATGCAAGCAGGGGCGGGTTGCACAGCGCAAGGTGCTGGCGCAAATGTTTGGTGAGGCAAAACAGGATCTTATTCGACCGGATGCCAACCATCCGGGGCACGCCTGAGGGCGACGACTTAACGGATTGACCAGAAAGGAAATCAGCATGAGTGAAGTACAAGCGAAAACGGTTTTTATCACCGGGGCATCTTCCGGCATTGGTTATGCCACGGTGCATTTTTTCCAACGCAAGGGCTGGAACGTAGTGGCGACCCTGCGCCAGCCGGATCAGGCTGAGGCGCTGGCGGCCTTGCCTCGGGTGCTGTGCCTGCGACTGGATGTTAATGATCGGGCCAGCATCCATGCTGCGGTGGAAAAGGCCATCGCGCATTTTGGTGGCATTGATGTGTTGGTGAACAATGCGGGGTACGGCTTGATGGGGGCGTTTGAAACCCTCGATGAAGCGCAGATTATTCGCCAGTTCGATACCAACGTGTTCGGCCTGATGGAAACCTGCCGGGCTGTGTTGCCGCATTTTCGCGAGCGTAAAAAAGGCACCCTGGTGAATGTGGCCAGCATGGTGGGACGAGTACCGTTGCCGCTTTACAGCGTTTACAACGCCAGCAAATGGGCGGTGGAAGGGTTTACCGAAGGGCTGGTCTATGAGTTGTGCCCGTTGGGTATCGGGGTGAAGATCATTGAACCGGGGGCAGTGAATACGGCGTTCTTTGGTCGCTCGGCAGACCGGGATAATCGCACCGGGGTCAGTACCTACGATCAGTATGCCAAAGCCCAGTTTGGGGTAATGGACAAGACCGGGCCGGGCGGTTCCACCCCGGAAGATGCAGCGAAGGTGATTTACAAGGCCGCTAACGATTCCAGCCAACGGCTGCGCTATAGCGTGGGTGCGGATGCGCGCATGTTGTTGTTGGCACGCCGGCTACTGCCGGAAACCTTATTCCGCGCCATGATTCGTATGAGTCTGTCGGAAAAGGCGTTCAATAGTGTGGGCAAACTGCTCTACAAGTCCTGAATTTGGCGTGTCGTGTTGCATGCAGCGTGAAGCGTGTGGTGGCCACCGAGTGGCAAAAAAATGGCCGTCGGGGGTGACGGCCTTAAGGGGGGAAATCAACGGGTCCATGTGGACCCGGGGGTATAACCACAGAGTGAGCGCAATGTGATTGGGTGGCTGAAGGGGGTTCTCCTCAGCGATGAGATAAGTATAGGGTGTGTCCGCCGACCAACCCACGGGAATGGCTCGACCGGTTTGATCAGATTTATTGATCAATGGGCGGAGCAGGGAGATTCAGGGCACGCTCCGGTAATTCGTGTTACCCGGAACGCATGGAGCCCGGGCTTTTCAGATTTTGAATGAACGCGTCAATCGTCGGGTATCCGGCGTCCAGTGGTTGCCCGTGTTGCGTTATGCGTGTTGCGGTTCTTGATTCAGACCAGTGACTTGCGCATGTGGTGCCGGGGCAGGCGCACGCCATCGCGTTCGGCGTCTTCCTGGCCTTCGCTGGTGAACCCCATAAAATGGAAAAAGTCGTGGGCCGTGAGGCTGGCGTGGGCGTTGAGTTCGGTGATGCCTTCTACCCGCGCGCTGTCTTCCAGGTGCTGGTAAAGCAGCGTGGCAATGCCCACGCGGCTGGCATCCGGGTGTACGAAGACCATGTTGATATAGCCATTGACCCGGTGAGCAAAACCCACCAGCGCGTCGTCCCATTCGGCGACCACGGCTTCCCCTTCACTGAGGGCCGAAATCAGGCTCTCGTGACTTTGGGCTCGGCTCCAGGCGTCCCGTTGTTGCTGGTCGTATTGGTCGGCGGCGCTGATTTGGATGGCCTCGCGGAACACTCCCAGCAGTTCACCCAGGTCAGCGCTTTCCAATGGTCGAATCTGGAAGGGTAGAAACAGGGCCAGAGGATCGTCAACGGCGTCGGTGGCGTCGTTCCCTGCCGGGGTTGGCGGTGCTGCCGGTGTTATCACGACGGCCGGCTTGGCGGGCCGGTGGGTGCGGCGGAACAGTCGTTGCAGCCATTGTCCAATCATGGCGGGGTGCCTGCCGGGTTGGCGGGGGCGGATGCTTTATCTGAGGCTTTCATCGCCTGAATCTGGGCGCGCAGGGCGTCCAGGTATTGTTCCTGCTGATCCAGCAGCTCGCGGGTGGTTTCCTGTTGGGCTTGCAGTTCGCTGGCTCGTGCTTCCAGCTCCTGCTGTTCGCGCAGGCGTGCATCCCGTTGTTCTGCCGTTAGCAGATCCGCGTCGCTGGTTTGCGATTGGCCGATGGCCTGACTGCCCAGCAGGCAGAACAGAAGAGTGAAGACGATACGCACGGAGTTCCCCGAAACCCGGTGTGGAAGACAGTCAGCATAACAAAAACCGGGCGAGGGGTGCTACGAGCTACGAGCTACGAGCTACGAGCTACGAGCTACGAGCTACGAGCTACGAGCTACGAGCTACGAGCTACGAGCTACGAGCTACGAGCTACGAAAAATAGATAGAGGAGGTTGGGAAAGTTCCCGCTCTATTGAGGTCTGCTCAGTTGCGTAAGCCGACAACAGGGGAGGAGGGGCATGCCAGATGTCGGATTACGCCTTAGGCTAATGCGACCTACGATGGGTGACAAAAATACAGGAGACCGCGTCCGTTTCCGGGTGCGGCCTCCTGGGTTTGCTGCACACAACGCGGCTGGCCTGCGTTGTCGCGTGTTGCGTTAAACGTGCAGCGTTTCTATTTCATCATCTGTCTCAACACATAATGGAGGATGCCGCCGTTTTTGTAATACTCCACTTCCGCTGCAGTATCCAGGCGGGAAATGGCGTCGACCTTTTGCTCCTTGCCATCGCGGCGGAACACCACGGTGATGGTGTCACTCGGTTTCAGGTTGTTGTCCAGATCCGGGATATCCACTTCTTCGCTGCCATCCAGATTCAGCGTTTTGCGGTCGGTGCCTTCCGGGAATTGCAGCGGCAGCACGCCCATGCCGATCAGGTTGGAACGGTGGATCCGTTCGTAGCTCTCGGCGATCACTGCCTTGGCGCCCAGTAAGTTGGTGCCTTTGGCGGCCCAGTCACGGCTGGAGCCGGTGCCGTATTCCTTGCCGGCAACCACCACGGTGGGCACACCGTCTTTCTGGTAGCGCATGGCGGCGCCGTAGATGGAAATTTCCTCGCCTTCGGGCAGGTGCTTGGTAAAGCCGCCTTCGATGTCCGGGGTCATTTCGTTACGGATACGGATGTTGGCAAAGGTGCCGCGCATCATGACTTCGTGATTCCCCCGGCGTGAGCCGTAAGAGTTGAAGTCAATGGGCTCCACATCGTGCCCTTGCAGGTAATGGCCAGCGGGAGAATCCGCCTTGATGGCCCCGGCAGGGGAGATGTGGTCGGTGGTAATGGAGTCACCCAGTAGCGCCAGAATGCGCGCGTCTTTCACGGGTTGCACATCGTCCATTTCGGCGGTGAGTCCGTCGAAGAACGGTGGGTTCTGGATGTAGGTGGAGCTGCTGTCCCAGTCGTAGGTTTGTGAATCCGGGATGGGCAGGCTCTGCCAGGTTTCATCGCCTTCGAACACGCTGGCGTACTGGTTGCGGAACATGTCGTCGTTGATCTTCACCAGCTCGGCCTGAATTTCTTCTGAGCTGGGCCAGATGTCTTTCAGGTAGACCGGCTTGCCGTCGTTGTCCTTGCCGATGGGATCGGAATCCAGATCGATCTTCACGGTCCCGGCAAGGGCATAGGCCACCACCAGCGGCGGTGAAGCCAGCCAGTTGGTGCGTACGCTCTGGTGTACGCGGCCTTCGAAGTTACGGTTGCCGGACAGTACCGAGGCGACCACCAAGTCGCCATCGGAAATGGCTTTGTCGATCTCCGGGGGCAGTGGCCCGGAGTTGCCGATGCAGGTGGTGCAGCCGTAGCCCACCAGATCGAAGCCGATATCGTTAAGCGGTTTTTGCAGGCCAGTCACATCCAGATAATCGGTGACTACCTTGGAGCCGGGGGCCAGTGAGGTTTTCACCCAAGGCTTGCGGTTCATGCCTTTCTCGGCGGCTTTCTTGGCCACCAGCCCGGCGGCCAGCATGACACTGGGATTGGAGGTGTTGGTGCAGGAGGTAATGGCGGCAATCACCACGTCGCCGTGGCTCATGTGATGTTTCTTGCCGTCGATGACCACGGGCACATCGCCACCGCTGGGTTCGTGGTTGCCCACGGCGGTCTGGCCGCCTTCGCCTTCCAGCTTGCTGATTTCCTCGTCATTGAGTTTCAGTGTGTCGGTGACCACGTCGATAAAGGTGCGTTTTACTGAGGTGAGCGGTACCCGGTCCTGCGGCCGTTTGGGGCCGGCCAGGCTGGGCACCACGTCGTTCAGGTCCAGTTCCAGCACGTCGGTGAATTCCGGATCCGGGTCACTGCTGGAGCGCCACAGGCCCTGGGCCTTGCAGTACGCTTCCACCAGCGCAATGGTGTCCGCGTCACGACCGGTCAGAGACATATACTCGGTGGTGCGTTCATCAATGGGGAAGAAGCCGCAGGTGGCGCCATATTCCGGGGCCATGTTGGCGATGGTGGCGCGGTCGGCCAGGGTCAGGTCGGCCAGACCGTCGCCAAAAAATTCCACGAATTTACCCACCACACCCCGGCGGCGCAGCATCTCGGTAACGGTCAGCACCAGGTCGGTGGCGGTGATGCCTTCACGCAGTTTGCCGGTGATCTTGAAGCCAATCACTTCGGGAATCAGCATGGCGATGGGTTGGCCAAGCATGGCGGCTTCCGCTTCGATGCCGCCCACGCCCCAGCCCAGTACCCCCAGGCCGTTGATCATGGTGGTGTGGGAATCCGTGCCCACCAGGGTGTCCGGGTAGGCGTAGGTGTTGCCGTCGTCAGCATCTGACGACCACACGCCCTTGGCCAGGTATTCCAGGTTTACCTGGTGGCAGATACCGGTGCCTGGTGGCACCACGCGGAAGTTGTCGAAGGCTTTTTGCCCCCAACGCAGGAATTGATAGCGCTCCCGGTTGCGTTGGTATTCGATTTCCACATTTTCTGCGAAAGCCTGGGGATTGCCAAACTTGTCCACCATCACCGAGTGGTCAATGACAAGGTCCACGGGGGTTAGTGGGTTAATGCGGCCCGGATCGCCGCCGGCTTTCTTGATGGCATCGCGCATGGCAGCCAGGTCTACGACGCCGGGTACCCCGGTAAAATCCTGCATCAGTACCCGGGCCGGGCGGTAGTTGATTTCCTTGTCGGAGCGTTTCTGTTCCAGCCAGCGCATCACGGCTTCGATGTCGGCACTGGTAACGCTGTCACCGTCTTCAAAGCGGAGCAGGTTTTCGAGAAGGACTTTGAGAGAAAAGGGGAGCTTGCTGAGATCACCCCAGCCTTTGTCGGCGACCGTATTGATATCGAAATAATGATAGGTCTTGCCGTTGGCTTGCAGCGTTTTTTTGCTGTTAAGGGTGTCCTGGCCAATCCGTGTCACTACACACCTCCTGGGCTCTGATTGGAGTCCCGCGCTGGCGGATAGAACGGCCACCAGCGGGAACACTGGCGCAGGATCAGTACAGTATTGCCACAAACCGAGGCACTGATGACCCTGCGTTATGACGTTAAGTCATTTCATACTACGCCCTTATGGCGAGGACATGAAACGGGCAGGCATGCTCTTTGGCTATATATGTGATCGTGAATGTAAATGCTTGTTGAATAAAGAGGTTTTGAGCGTTGCAGGGCTGCTGGTCGGGCCGGGTAATGGGCGGGTTCTCAGCCGCTTGAGGTGTCTTGCCAGAGCAGCCAGAGGCGGGTATCGAGCTCAAGCTGGTGGTAGTCCGGGGCCATGTGCGAGCAGAGTTGATAAAAGGCCTTGTTGTGGTCAGCTTCTTTGAAGTGGGCGAGCTCGTGGACCACGATCATGCGCAGAAAGGCTTCAGGCGCCGCCTTGAACTGGCTGGCGATGCGCAGGCTGTTATGGCTGCGTAGTTTGCTGCCATGAATGCGGGTTTGCCGGGTATGCATGCCCAATGCCTGGCTGAGTGTCTTCAGTTTGGCGTCGTAGTGAGCCTTGCCCAGTGGCGGCGCCTTGCGCAGGTATTGTTGTTTCAGGGTGTTGGCGTACTGGAACAGGGCCTTGTCACCTTGAATCTCATGCTTGTCGGGATAGCGCTGTAGCAGATAGTCGCCCAGTCGCCCCTGATCCAGCAGGGCTTGGGCCTGCTGCTGGATTTGTGTGGGGTAGCCAGTCAGGTATTGCAGAGGGTGCATGGGGCCGATTATCGCTTGGTGTATACGTTGGGCGTTAGTGCCAATGTGATCGTGGGGCTGCGTGCGTATGATCGCCGCTCTCTTTGCAATGGACAATCCCATGTCGTCACCCCAGGACTTTGATTATCCCCGTCGCGGTAATGCTTTCTCCCGGTCGCTTGCCAGTGGCTTTTTGCGCCTGGCTGGCTGGCGGGTGACCAACCCCATGCCGGCGGTACCCAAGGCGGTGATTATTGGTGGGCCACACACGTCTAACTGGGATGGTATCTATACCCTGGCGGCGATGATGCAGCTGGGGCTGGATGCTCACGTGATGATCAAGGACAGCGCCTTCAAAGGGCTGTTTGGCTCTATGCTCCGCTGGATGGGCGCTCTGCCCATTGCGCGTGATAAAGCTGGCGGCGTGGTCGAGCAGACCGTGGAGCAGTTCAACTCCCGCGACAAGCTGGTGATGGTGGTGGCGCCAGAAGGTACCCGCGGCGGGGCAACGCAGTGGAAAACCGGTTTTTATCGTATCGCCCAACAGGCGGGCGTGCCGATTGTGGTGGCGACTGCGGATTACGGTAAAAAGGAGATTACCTTTGCCCGGGTGATCGAGCCGTGCGGCGATGTAGAGAAGGATCTGGCAGAAATTTTTGAATGCTATGCCGCCATTCATCCGCGTCATCCGGACAAATTATCCGCGCCGTTAAAAGCCATTCGCGAAAGAGATGGAAATATTTGAGGCAGGGTGCCCGTTGCGCGTTGCATGCTGCGTGAAGCACATGGCGGCCGCAGAGCGGCATAAGAACCCTCCCTTTGCAGGGAGGGGGTGTTGCACTCCTCTCCGATGGTGCTGGAGAGGAGGGAGGGGGGGTCTATCAGTTACAGGCGCCAGCGTTCGTATAGCTGCTATCCACCACATTATTGATCCACTGATCCATCAGCGCGGTGGCTTCGCCATGAGCAACGCTGCGGGCAATCGGTGGCATCATTTTCTGCGGATCATCTTCTGCAGCGACGCGACAGGAGACGATGGAGCTGCCCGCACTACCAGGTACCAGCACATGCTGGCGTCCACAGGAGCCGCCACCGGTGGCCGTGGGCTTCTTGCACACCCCGTAGCTGGCGTTCACATCACGGAAGTGATCCAGGTAATAACCGGTGTTGGATGCCGCGCCCTTGTCGTTGTGACAGTGCTGGCAGTTCACTTCCAGGTAAGCACGCACACGGCTTTCGATATCCGCCGCTGAGTTGGCGGTTTCTCCGCTGTCACCGGGCACATTCCAGCGTGGCAGATGCTCAATGTTGGTGGCCACCCCATTGCTGATGGTCAACTCCGGCACGCCGGTCAGGATACCCAAATCCTTCCATTGCTTGATTTGGTTTACTGCCGGGAAGCCGGCCTGGCCGCTGGTGCCCATAAAGGCAGATTCCGCTTTGTAGGCACGGTTCAGGTTACGCGGCTTGGGCCCAATGGGGGCACTGCCTGCCGGCTGGTCATCATTGGCGTGACAGGTCACGCACTGGTTGCCGTTAGGAATGGTGTAACCATCGGTGCTGCCGGTGAGCAGGGTGTTGGAATCGGCATCACGGTAATGCCAGGCCACCGACGCGGTGCCACCGTTCATGGCCAGGCGCGCAACCCTCTTGCCGTCTTCTTCTTCCCAGATGTAGGGCAGGCCTACCCAGACGGCGCTGTCCTGGCTGTTCCTGCGTTTGATCAGCAAGCGGGTTTCTACCGGTACTTCGGTGCCTTGGCTTTCATCGGTGAATGCAAAGGTTTTGGCAATCACGGTGCCTTCCGGGAACACGATGCTGCCGTTGACGTTATTGCCGCCCTGGCCGTCGCTGTACACCGCTTGCTCGCCGGGTGGCACAAACACGACCCGATACTTGGTTGAGTAATCAGAGAACAGCTTGGTGTTCAGCACAAAGGGCTGGCCGCTTTCGTTTGGTGTGCTGCGAGGATCTTCAGCATCGGCAAACAGGTTGTACTGATCCAGCGTCGGGCAGTTGTAGTTCAGTGCTTCGCGGTTGATTTCGCCGTCTGCAACTTCAGCGCTACAGTAGAAATCGACAACTTCATCCGAAGGTGCTGGGTCGAACTCACCGCTTGGCTCGAAGGGCGGGATTTCTACCCGTGGCAGTGATGCCAGGGTGGTACCGAAACGGGCCTGGCAATCATGCTCGGACATGTCGGTGTCGGAGGCGATATTCAGTAACCCCTCAATGGCACCTCTGATGCCGGCGGGATCCAGAATAGAGAAATCCTGTTCAGCAATGGCCAGTACCAGTTCCAGCCCATCGGTGCCGTGGAAGTTCAGGTAGGGCGCGCTGTCGCTGTCCAGTTCGTTATCATGAATACAGGTGCCCCACTCCGGCAGGATGCGGTCGCCATTTTCGTTGAACTTGTAGGCGTTGTAGTGGCAGCTGGGATTCGGGTGCTCGTTGGTATGAATGGGTTTGCCGCTGTCCCACATGGGTACCGGATCACCATTGTTGTCTACCGGATAGGGGCAGTCTTCATCCAGGTCGTCGCGCAGACCATCCCAGACAATGTGAGCACCTTTACCCAGATTCAGGAGGTTCGGCAGGCTGGCCAGCACTTCGAGAAGGTTGGGAGAAAGCTCAGGCAGGTTTTTCAGGCCGATCAGGGTCGGCAGCACACTTTCTACTTCGCCATTGGCAAGCTTTTCCAGATCCGGGGGCGGCAGATCATAACCGGAGTTCTTCATCACGTTGTTATGGATGTGCAGGCCTTCGGTATAGGGGTCGATTTTTTTGTCGGCAGTGTTGTTTTTACCATCAATCAACTCATAGCTAACGTGGATTACTGCCGCGGTGCTGTGGTCTTCGAAGGTGTTGTTGAGCACTTCGATGTTGTCGTAGCCCAGGGTAATAAAACCCGTGCCACGGGGAACAACAGAGACCAGGCCGCTATGGGCAAAGTTGTAGGTGTTGTTGTTGCGAGCGGTGTTGTTGATCATCACCGAGGTATCACCGTAACGGGTGATGTTTTCCAGGTCGTAGATCAGGAAGGCGCCGGTATTACACTCGGCAATGTTGTTGTCGTACTCGCCGCCTTGCACGTTTTCGATTTCAAAACCCATTACGTTATAAGCGGCACGGCTGTTACGAATGATGGCGGTGTTGGTCTGGCCAACATAGATGCCTGCATCGCTGGCGCCGATGGATTCACTGTCTTCTACCAGAATGTTCTCTGACTCTACCGGGTAGATGCCGTAGCGGCCGCTGGCGGAACTGGGGGTGTAATCCGGGCTGGAGTCTCCCTCGTTGTAAGGGGGCGCGGTACAGGACACATGGATCTTTTCCGCGTAGTTATCTGCGGTGATCGGTTCGCCACCGCCGGACCACATGGCACGTACGCCACGCAGGGTGCCCCACTTTACGCTCTTCAATTTGAAGGCGTCTCCGGGGGAATCGAGGATGGTCAGATCTTCCACGGTAATGCCGCGAATGTTCAGCGCTTCCAGACCGGTCACGTTGACACTGTCTTTGAACGACAGAATGGTTTCATCTTTGCCGCAACCTTTAATCAGTACATCTTCGGTGGCCTGGATCAAGATACCCTGGTCCAGTTCGAAGTAACCGCATTCGAATTGCAGGGTGTCTTTTGGACGCAGCTGGACCATGGCATTGACCATGTCTTCGGTGGCGTCTTCACCGGGGCTGATGAGGAACGTTCGGCCAACGGTATCGGGGGGCGTAGTGTCGCCTCCGTCACCGCCATCCCCTCCATCATCGCCGCCATCACCACCGTCATCCCCTCCATCACCACCGTCGCCGCCATTGTCGGGATTGTTGGGTGTGGCGGGATTAGTGGTCGGTGATGAGCCGCCGCCGTCACCGCCGCAGGCGGTGAGTACCAGAGTGACCGCCAGTGCGATGGCCGGCCAGAATCGGTTCATGTTCATGATCGGTTCCCCGTTGTCGTTTATTGTTGCTGCTGCCTGAAAGGTTGCTTGTTTTATGTGGAGGTATGGCCGCTATTGCGCGGCTTGCTCCAGTCGTTCCCACATCCGTATGTACGCTTCTGCCGAGGTGAACAGTTGGTTCACCGCGTCATCAATGTCTTCCTGCGGACGATCACTGTTGAGCATCATGTCGGCGATCTGGTCCGCATAGAGTCCGTAGTGCGCCACGCCACGGCCTTCATAGAGACTGAAGGCGTGGTCACCGGTAATTTGTTTGTTGAATTGCACCTGACCATCCACCGAGGTGAAGGGGTAAAGCTTGGCTTCCTGATCGGGTGTGCCGGGGTTGCCGGCAAGATTGGCAATGCCGTTCACGTCGGACGCAAATGGGGCGCCACCGAAGGGGCCAACCTTGAAGGCCGGGTCGCGGGGGCGATTGCCGTCGCGGGTCAGCTGGTCTACCCAGTTGCCGCGCACGCTGCCGAACGACGCCGTAACGCCGCCCTGGCTGGCGATCTGATCGCGCAGGGCTTCGGTGCCGGTCCAGTTGCCATGGCTGTTGATAATCGGGTAGTCGCGTGCACCGGTAACATCGAGAATCTGGGTGGCGGCTTTGCGGCTGATATGGTCAATCTCGATCATCATGCCGCGGCGGGTCAGTTCTTCGATCAGGAAGAAACCCAGGTCGGTGAGGCCGCGGGTGTTACACAGGTGGTCGGTGCCACGGCGTGGATCGTAGGCGGCGAACTCTTCCGGCGTCGCCGGGAAACGGTCGCCGACGTAGTCGATCTGGAATAGCAGCTGGTCAAAAATGCCCAGCGGTTGAAGCGGGTTTTCAAGAGCAATCGCGTCACCCTCATGGTCATGATCCGGGCAGTCCTCGAATTCCACCAGGTGCCCGGTTTCCAGCAGGTTGCCGCCATACAGGACGGCACCGATACCCACGCCTTCGGACAGATCGGGCAGGTGGCCGCCGAAGGCATTATCAAATTTGTGCACCGGGAACAGGCTGCGCACATCCATGGCGTAGAGCCGGTCCAGCCGTTCCACGATTTCTTCGCGGGTACATTCCGGGGCATTGAGAAACTCGCCACAGTTGAGTGCCTTGGATGCCTCCACGCCGAGGATGACCGCCATTTTCCCGTCGCCGATGACCTGCCGGGCCTGGGCCGGATCGGTGACGATGCGGAACCAGCCCTTGCCGGGGCCACCGTTCTGGGCGTCGATGTAATCCTGCATGCGATGCATCTGTGTGGCCTGCATTTCAATGGCGGCCATGGTGTCGCAGTCATTCTGTTTCTGTGGATTGAGCTGGCAGAGAATTTCGTTATGCACCAGGTGGTTGACGAGAATTTTCATGCCCGCCAGGTGCGCCCGTTCAATCCATTTGTAGTAACTCTGATGGTGTTGCAATGAGTTGCTGCGGGGCCAGAACGTGTAGTCCGGCCAGCCCCGGGTTTCGTGGGGACCAGGGTTGCTGGTGACTTGTTCGATGAGCCCGGTGAGCCCCTGGGGGCCATGGTTGACGGCACAGTCGTGCAGGGCATGGTCGACCCCGAATTTGTGGAAGGGGTCGCCGTAGTTCACCCGCCCGCCGATAAATTCATAGGCGGAAATATGGCTGTGGGCATCCACGAAGCCGAAGATGTCATCGTCGTCCAGGCCGTCCACATTCTGGAAGCGGGGAACCTCGGTCAGGTAATTGGCTGGGCCGTTACCAGCGACGACGGCGTTGAGTTCGGCTTCCGGATACGCCTTGCATCCGTCGCTGGGTGCCAGGGTGAAACGGTTGTTGTTCGCTTCCAGTTGCGGGGAAGTGAGAGTCAGACCGTCGTCGTCGGCGGTGAGCAGCAGGCCAGTCACGTTGGAGGCCAGGGTAAAGGTGTCGCCGTCGCTGCGGTTCAGGTTCCAGACCGCCAGATCGTTGGCGTCATCGACCATGGCCAGGCTGGGCTGGATGTTGGTGTCACCCAGCCCGGTACCGATACCCCCCAGACTTTCGCCCAGTTCACGCAGCAGGCCACCGAGGGGGGCAACCGGGTCCAGCACCAGATTGAGGGTATCGCCCAGCCCGGATACCAGATAACTCAGCTCTCCGACAAAGTTGCCGCTCTGGTCAAGAAACTCTCCGGCTGGATCGCTGATGCCGAGCAATTGTTTGTTGCCGGCGCTGCCGGGATCACGTTGATAATCCGACAGCAGCAAGTAGCGTCCCAGATCAGTGGGCTTCATGTAGAAGGCGGTGGCGTTACCGGCGTCGTTGGTGAGGCCATAGCCGTCTTCACTGGTGGCCAGAAACTGTTGCTGGCTTTGCAGGGTGTAGCAGCCATTGGCGAATTGGTAGCGGTTCAGGGGCTCGGGTTCAGGCTCAGGCTCCGGGGTCGGGTCCGGTGTTTCCGGCTCACGGGGTGTTTCCGGGGTAGCGGGGGAATCACTGGCAACGGTGGGGGCGTTGCTGCTGCCTCCACCACCGCAGGCAGCAAGCAGGCTGGCGCTGAGCAGTAATGCCAGCGTAAGCCGGTGAGAGATAAAAGCGGGAGCCTGGCTGAGTGGATACATTGCTAACCCCTTGGCGGTGCCTATGGTGGGCACTGTTCTTGTTTGTGCAATGCGCAAGGTGTCGTGCGAATGGGTGGCACGATCGTACACATTGATTGGTACAAGTGTGCACATTAATCAGGGGGCGGTGCTGTAGCGTTATTGTCAGTATTGGTGACAGTTTCTTTTCATAGGGATACAAAACGGCAAAGCCGGATGGGCCGGACATTGCCGTTTTCAGGGATCAGGGGAGGGATTGTGCAGGGCGTCAGGCCGCATGGCTGGGGGTGTGAGCGGTGGTGGGGCCATCCAGCGGGCGGGTCAGGTAGCCGAGTATCAGGGTGGCTACGTCCACATTGGGTTGGTAGTGGAGAAACAGCCCGCCCAGGGTGCCGAAGACCCGGGCCAGCATGATGAAATCGCCGGGCAGGCTCTGTACCGGGTCATGTTCCAGCTGGCCGAGCAGTCCGCTGACCTGCTGCATCATGGCTTCCGGGCTGGGCCAGCCGGCCTGCTGATCGGGATTGATAATGGCATCGCGGACCTGGTCGAGCACGGCAGACACGAATGCCAGCAGGGTGGCCGGATCGCCGCTGCGGGTGACAAAGCCCAGGGCGGTGAGGGTGTCGGCGATGACGGTTTCATCACCCACGATGCAAGCCTGCAGAACCCGGAAGTAACCCCGGCGAGCGTTGTCGGTGAGTGCTTGCGCGCAGCCGAAATCCAGCAGTACCAGCGTATTGTCCGGGGTGATCATGATATTGCCGGGGTGCGGATCGGCATGGAACAGGCCGCCGTGAAGGACCTGGCAGAACCAGGCATCCAGCAGGGTGGTGAGCAGGGCGCTGACCCGGTCTGGATCCGTGTCTTTCAGCCGGTCCAGGGTCAGGGTGAGCTTCTCGCCCTGAATGAATTCGGTGGTGAGCACATGGCGGCTGCTGCGCTCGGTCACCAGTGCCGGCACCTGAATCCCGGGGATGGCCGCGAGCTGTCGGCCAATATCTGTCATGACCCGGGCTTCACGCTGATAGTCCAGTTCTTCGCGAACGGTGCGTTGGATTTCGTTGACGATGGTGTCGATATCCATGGGCGGCAGGGCGGATTTCACCGCATCCATAAAGACCTTGAGCAGGGTCATGTCCAGTTCGACTACATCATCCAGCCCCGGGCGCTGCACTTTGACCGCCACTTCGCGGCCGTCGTGCAAGCGGGCGCGGTGCACCTGGCCGATACTGGCAGCGGCCAGGGGCTGGGGGTCCACATGGGCAAACAGCGTCTCCAGTGGCTGGTTGAACTCCTGCTCCAGTACTGCCGCAATGTCGGCAAAGGCCACCGGGCTGGCCTGGTCCTGCAATACGGCCAGTTCATCCACCCAGGCCTGGGGCAGCAGATCCGGACGGCTGGAGAGCAGCTGGCCGATTTTCAGGAAGGCACCGCCTTGCTCCAGGGAAGTGTCACGAAAACGTTTGGCGTTGCGCTTATGCAGGTTCGCCAGCGCGGCGTCGCGCATGCTGCCGGGCAGGAACGCGGCCCTGGTGCCCCACAGGCGGTAGCTGGCGACGACCTTGGTGAGCATCCAGCCGGTTTTGGTCAGGCGCTTGAGGCGTGCGGGCCAGCGTCGGGCTTCGTCGGCGAGCAGCTGCATTTCTTCGTTCATCGCGCTGGCACCACGGGTGACTGCCTTACAGGCAGTCATGGCCTGGTCGGCGATCTCCCGGCCTTGCCAGGCGGTTTTCTCGATGGCCTTGATGCAACCCTCGACCACGGCAATCCAGGCTTTCAGTCCGCTGTCTTGCTGTTTGCGTTCGGCAAAGTCGTTGAGCGGTTGCCAGTTCGGTACCTGGTCCGGCTGCGGCTGAGCAGGCTGGATAGTGGTGTTTTGCGCTGATGTGGCTCGCATCGGGACGGGCCCTCCACAGATTTTGTGTATAAGTGTTCACAAAATACTGTGAAGATGCAAAGGGGGCAAGCCAAATGTCAGCATGGGGGATTTATTGTTTGACAATGCGCCGCGATGCCGGGGTTAGGCCCTATGAAAGGGCCCTGACCAGCATGGCGACCAGCTCTGTCTGTTTGCGGTAGCCATTTTTGGCCAACAGATTTTTGATGTGTTGGCGAGCTGTGTGAACAGATATGCCGTTTTTGTCGGCGATTTCGGTGGCGTTTAAGCCGTGAATCAGTTCGGTGGCGATGCCCGCTTCTGCCGGCGTGCACTGAAACAGCGACTGCAGCTTGCCCAGATCCGGTTCCATCGTGCTGTCGTAGCGAAACAGTTCGGCAAGCACGCCGTTATGCTCTTTTTTCTCGGCGATCAGAGGAGTCAGGCAGATGGCGATGCGCTCGTGGCGGTTATCCACGAACAGGGTTTGGGTGGCGGGGGTGCCCTTCTGGGAATGAATGAGGCAAGTGGTGATGGCGTCGCTGAGTTTGCGATTCAGGCGGGAGTCCTTGCACTGCAGTCGCTGGTTGTCTGAAATGCTCAGGGTGTCACTGTGGGCGAGCAAATCCAGAGCGTTATTGTTGGCCTGGGCAATAGTGGCCAGGGCGTTGAATACCACCATGGGTTTGTTCACATGGTTGAGGGCCAGGGCCAGACTTTCGTTATTGCTGCGTGACTGGTAGAGCTTGAAGTGGAGGCTGACGGCGTTTTCCACGTGGGCAGCCAGCAGGTTCATTTGCAGGATTTCATGGTCCGTGTAGGGGCCAAAATCCCGGTGCCGGTTGGCAAGGAAAACCACATTACTGTCATCCTGGCGACTGACCAACATACCGGCGCTGTCGCCCATGCCCACGGCTTCTGCCCAGGCACGGCTTTCTGCGCTCAGCATGTCGAGGATGGTGTTGCCGGTATCGCCGCGCAGGAATGAATCGAACTGACGTGGTGGCAGGGCTTCGTAACGGGCGAGGGCTTCATCCCGCTCGGGCAGATCACTGTTGATGTACCACTCTTCAAAGCCCTCGGGATAGCCGAAGGTCCAGCCATAGATCATGCGTCGGGGGTTGCTGCTCAAGCCGAGGATGCCCCCCTGGAGGGCGTTGAAGTGGGCCTGAAAGGCATCGAAAAACGGTTGGAATCCTTGGCTGGAATGCAGGCAGCCATAGAGGGTGGAAACTAACTGGTTGAAGCGGTACAGCTCATCGTGGCTAAGCGTCGGCGCCAGCGGGTCCGAAACCTGCTGCTCCTGGGGTTTGATCAATGTGATGGTGTTGGAAGGCATGGGCTTTCCCCCCGGAAAAAAGCCGACACTGGCTCGCGCCAGGATGACAGGCGGCTTCGCCATTATCCTTGTCTATCGGTTTGGTTGTATAGATCGAATACGTGTTCGTTAGCGTGTTATATCGTAGACAAGGGCGCAAGCACATTGACCGGTTAAAGGATGCCGTTAGTCTTTTGGACCCTTGCGGTTAGCCTCCCAGCAAGCGCACTTCAGCGGCTTCCACGGCCTCCAGCGGGCCGTAGAGAATCACGGTATCTCCCTGTTCCAGTATCAGGTCTTCGTCCGGGCTTTCGCGGGTTTGCTCGGCGCGCTTTACGGCGCGAATTTCCACGTCACGCAGGGCGCATTCACGGATACTCCGGCCGATGCTGCGGGCTTTTTCGCTGAGGGTCACGGCGTGCAGTAGCCGGTACGGGTTGCCAGCGCTGTCGGTGGTTGGAAAGGAGTCGCCGTGGTAGTAGCCCTGCAGCATGCGATAGCGATCGCGGCGGGTCTTGCGCAGCATGGCCAGTACCCGTTCAAAGGGGACGTCCAGCATCATCAGGGCATGGGCCACTAGCATCAGGGAGGCTTCCAGCACCTCGGGTACGACCTCGGCGGCACCGGCTGCCGTGAGCGCATCCAGGTGGGTGTCGTCTCGGGTGCGTACCAGCACCCGGACGTCGCTGTTGAGATCCCGACAGGTGTGGATGATCCGTTCTGCCAGGCGCGCGTCGTCGAATGTCACCACCAGCAAGCGGGCGCGGTGAATGCCCGCCCGTTCGAGAATATCCTTGCGGCTGGCATCGCCAAACAGGATGTGTTCGCCGGCGGCACTGGCTTCCTGCAGGCGGACCAGGTCCATATCCACCGCCACCGCATGGTGATGGAAACGGTTCAGGTAGCGCATCAGGTTCTGGCCCACCCGGCCATAGCCGCACAGGATGACATGGCCGGTGATGTCATCGGATACCGGGCTGTCCTTGGGGACTTCCATCCAGGGACGCAGCAGGCGACGGCTGAGTTTGCCGCTGTGTTGCAGCAGGGCGGGGGTCACCGCCATGGTGAGGACGGTGATGGACACCAGCAGGCCGGCTTTGCCCGGCGACATGACTTGGTGAGACACCGCCAGGGCGACCAGTACAAACCCGAACTCGCCACACTGTGAGAGGATAAGGCCACTGCGCGTGGCGGTGTCGGCAGGCTCCCCCAACAGGCGTAACAGGACAAAGATCAGCACCGCCTTGAACAGCATCAGCGAGACGGCAGCGAGGATGATCCAGTGCCACTGTTCGGCAAACAGGTTTGGGTCTACCAGCATGCCGACACTGATAAAGAACAGGCCGAGCAGCAGGTCGCGGAAGGGGCGCAGGTCCGCTTCGATTTGATGGCGGAAGTGGCTTTCGCCCAGCATCATGCCTGCCAGAAAGGCCCCCAGCGCCATGGAGAGCCCCAGCCAGTGCGTGACCCAGGCGGCGACCAGCGCCAGCAACAGGGCGGTCATCACAAACACTTCGTCGGAGCGGGCGCGGCCGGTTTCTTCCAGCAGCCGTGGCAGTATCCATTTCCCCACCACGTAAATGCCGGCGAACAGCAACAGGGATTTTCCCAGGGTGATGCCGGCCATGGTCCACAGGGCGTCGTCGTTGCTGTTACTGATTACCGGCAACATCACCAGCATGATCACCGCCGCCAGATCCTGAAACAGCAAGATGCCGGTGGAGGCGCGACCGTAACCGGTATTGACCGCGCCGCGCCCGATCAGATCACGAATGACGATGGCGGTGGAGGACAGCGCCAGCGCCCCGGCGGTGATGCCGGCGGTCATGGGTTGAAAGCCCAGCAAGCGCATGACTGCGAATACAGCCGCGCCGGTAAGAATGACCTGCAGCGGGCCGGCGCCGAACACAATGCGGCGCAAGGTCAGCAGACGGGGAATGGAAAACTCCAGCCCCAGGGTGAACAGCAAGAAAACGATGCCGAATTCCGCCAGATGCTGGATCCCTTCCACGTCGCTGATCCAGCCGAATCCGAAGGGGCCGGCGGCGAGACCGGAAAGCAGGTAGGCAAGAATCGGGGGCATGCCCAGACGACGAAACAGCACCACGGCGGCGACTGCGCTGCCGAGCAAAACCACAATAAGGGTCAGGGTGTCATGCATAACACTGCATTCCGAATGGTCGAAAGGGCAGTGTAGCAGCCCCCGATGTCGGGGGCAGTCTCGGTGTTTACCTGGCGAGTCCTGGAGAAAGCGTTAGTTGCAGCTAAAGCGGTAGCTGTCGTCCAGTGCCACCGGCAGTGTCAGCGAGCGAAAGCTCAGGCTGTTCATGTGCTGGCAGTGGATGTTGTGGCCTTGCGGGTCCGATCCGTACAGGTAATCAATGTGCAGCACGGGTTTGCCGGCTTCAATAAATGGGGTCAGTAGGTGGCATTCCTGCCACTGGTGGCAGGATTCATTCACCGCGAAGTCAGCGTATTCGACCAAGTCTTCAATCTGACCCAAATCGTTTTTCAGTGATACAGCCAGGCCGTGGTCGTGAGCGGTGTCGAACAGGAAGCGGTTGTAGTCCAGCTGGCTGTTATAGCTCAGCGGGAAACCGGTGCGGTTGCTGTAGCCATCCACATTGTCGGGGTCCACCCCGTCACAGCCTTTGCTGGCGGCCAGGGCAATGCGATCAGACATGATCGCGCGGACATTGATCGAGCGGGTATCGAGCCAGCGCTCCCCGGGCCAGTTACCCAGGCGACGCCCCTTGTCGGCAGCGGTAAAGCGGCCCTTGTCCTCGCGCCAGTTCTCGAAGGTGCCGGCGGAGAAATAACAGATTACCTTGCGGCCGCTGGCGTGTAAGTCGTCGATGACATTCTGGGGCGTGTCGAACAGGTCAAGGATATACAGGTCGGCGGCGTAGCCGGTATTCGGGGAGCCTTGTAGCTGGATTTGCCAGTTGACGGTAGGTTCGGGCTGATACCACGGCTCTTGTGGCGTGATGTCGGCACTGGGAAACAGTCCAGAAAGCAGGGCGGAGACCAAGGGGAGTGACGCAGCCATAGCAGTCGATCCTCATTATTTCTCTGCGATGGTAGGCGCTTTTTTACTACGAGGATGTGAGGATGTTCGGGTATTTTTGTAAGAAATAACGCCGGGATTGTAAGTCCCGGCTTACGAAGAAGTGTTGAGGCGTCTTTTACTGGGGGGTACGAATCACCAGCAGCCGTTCTTCGGTCATGTCGTTGATGGCCCAGCGGATGCCTTCGCGGCCCAGGCCGGAGTCCTTCACGCCGCCGTAGGGCATGTTATCTACCCGCCAGCTGGGTACATCGCCGATCACCACGCCGCCTACTTCCAGTTCGTCCCAGGCCTTGTGGGCCTTGTACAGGTCACGGGTGAAGATCCCGGCCTGCAAGCCAAACTTGGATTCGTTGACGGTGTTCAGGGCGTCGTCAAAATCACTGAAACGACTGATCACGGCCACCGGGCCGAAGGCTTCTTCTTCCACGATGTTGGTGCCCTTGGGGGCATTTTCCAACAGGGTGGCTTCGAGCATGGCGCCTTCGCGTTTGCCGCCCACCAGCAGGGTGGCCCCGGCGTCCACGGCTTCATTGACCCAGTTTTCCAGTCGGGTCGCTTCGCCTTCCGAGATCACCGGGCCGATGAAAGTGTCTTCATCTTTCGGGTCACCCATTCTTAGGCCGGCAGTTTTTTCCACCAGGCGGGTTTTCAGTTCGTCGTAGATGGCATCGTGGATCAGGATGCGTTGTACGCCGATGCAACTTTGGCCGGACTGATAGAAAGCGCCGAAAGTGATGCGTTCCACGGCGTCGTCCAGGTCGGCATCTTCATCCACGATGACCGCCGCGTTGCCGCCCAGCTCCAGAATCACCGGTTTTTTGCCGGCACGGGCTTTCAGGTCCCAGCCCACGTCCGGGCTGCCGGTGAAGCTGAGCAGCTTGAAACGCTCATCAGTGGTGAACAGGTCGGCCCCTTCACGGTGGCAGGGCAGGATGGAAAACGCGCCCTTGGGCAGGTCGGTTTCTGCCAGCACTTCACCAATGATGATGGCGCCGATGGGGGTGCGACTGGCCGGTTTGAGTACAAACGGGCAGCCGGCGGCGATGGCGGGCGCCACTTTGTGGGCGGCCAGGTTCAATGGGAAATTGAACGGAGAAATAAACGAGCATGGGCCGATCGGTACACGCTTGACCATGCCACGGTAGCCTTTGGCACGGGAAGAAATTTCCAGGTTGGGCATGTCGCCGTCGATGCGCACGGCTTCTTCGGCGGCCACGCGGAAGGTGTCGATCAGGCGGCCCACTTCGCCACGGGCATCCTTGATCGGTTTGCCCGCTTCAATGCACAGGGCCAGTGCCAGTTCTTCGTAACGCTCTTCAAAACGTTTCACGCAGTGGTACAAAATTGCCTGGCGCTCGTAGGGGGCCAGCTGAGCCATGGGTTTGGCGGCCTTGTCGGCGGCGTCGATAGCTTTATCAATGGTGGCGGCATCGGCCATGGCCACGCGGGTGGCCACTTCACCGCTGTATTTGTCGGTGACATCCAGATCCTGGTTGGCGAAAACGGCTTCGTTGGCCAGGTAGTAAGGGTAGGCGTCTTTTAGCATCTTGGTTCCTTAATGGCGTTTAGTGGGCCATGAGGCTGGGAGTGATCAATCGCCAGCTTGCACGCTCCACGCAACACGCTGGCATGCAACAAAGCATGGTGCGTGTCGCGTGCGGCGTGCCAGCGTCATAGTTTGCTACTGAGTTCGCGGATTTCCCGGTTGAGGATGCGGCTGTTGTCGCGGTAATCCACCATGCAGTCGATCACGTGCACGCCGCCTTGCTGGTAGCACTCTTCAATCAGCGGCCCCAGGCCGGCGGTGGATTCCACGCGGTGGCCGTGGGCGCCGTAGGCGCGGGCGTAATCCACGAAGTCCGGGTTTTGGAAGTCCAGGCCGAAATCCTGGAAGTCCATGTCGTTTTGTTTCCACTTGATCATGCCGTAGCCGTCGTCGCGCAGAATCAGTACTACGATATCCAGCTTCAGGCGCACCGCGGTTTCCAGCTCCTGGCTGTTCATCATGAAGCCGCCGTCCCCGACGATGGCCATGACGCGGCGGTCCGGGTGTACCATCTTGGCGGCCATGCCGGAAGGCAGGCCGGCACCCATGGTGGCCAGGGCGTTATCCAGCAGTACGGTATTGGGCTTGGTGGCCGGGTAGTTGCGGGCAAACCAGATTTTGTACATGCCGTTATCCAGCGTCAGGATGCCGTCTTCCGGCATGACCTTGCGGATTTCATCCACCAGGCGCTGTGGGCGAATCGGGAAGCTGTCGTCCTGAATGCCTTCATTGATGTGCTTTTGCAGCGCATCGCGGATGCGGTGGAAGTCCGAGAAGCTCCAGTGTTCCTGGGGATCCAGACGTTCCTTGAGCTGCCACAGGCTGTTGGCAATGTCGCCGACCACTTCGATCTGTGGAAAGTAGACCGGGTCCACCTGGGCGGAGTTGAAGTTGATGTGAACCACTTCGGCCCCGCCGGGGCGCATGAAGAAGGGCGGTTTTTCCACCACGTCATGGCCCACGTTGATGATCAGGTCGGCCTGGTCGATGGCGCGGTGCACAAAATCGCCGTCGGACAGGGCTGTGTTGCCCAGGAAGTGGGCGCCGGTTTCATCGACGACGCCTTTACCCATTTGTGTGGTGATCACCGGGATGCCCAGTTTTTCCACAAACTGGCGCAGCATTTTGCTGGTCAGCTTGCGGTTGGCACCGGCACCGGCCAGCAACAGGGGCTTGCGTGCGCCCTTGATGGCTTCGATGGCCTTGCAGATAGCCTTGTCTTCGGCAATCGGTCGACGGGTCGCGCTGGGCTCGGTGACCGGCATGGTGGAATGTTCGCGGGCGATATCTTCCGGCAGTTCCAGGTGGGTGGCACCGGGACGCTCTTCCTGGGCCAGACGGAAGGACTCGCGAATACGGGTGGGAATGCTGTCACCGCTGACCACTTGCTTGGTGAACTTGGTGAGCGGGCGCATCATGTCGACCACGTCGATGATCTGGAACTGGCCCTGTTTGCTGGTCTTGATCGGCTTCTGGCCGGTGATCATTACCATGGGCATGGCGCCGAGCTGGGCATAAGCAGCAGCGGTGACCAGGTTGGTGGCACCGGGGCCCAGGGTGGACATGCAAACACCGGCTTTGCCGGTCAGGCGGCCATAGGTGGATGCCATAAAGCCGGCGGCCTGTTCGTGACGGGTGATGACCAGCTTGATGTTGGAGCCGCGCAGCGACTCAAGCAGGTCCAGGTTTTCTTCACCGGGAATGGCAAAAACGTGTTCTACCCCTTCCGCTTCCAGGGCGCGAACGAACAAATCCGATGCTTTCATGACTCTTTGTCTCCAGTTGATCCCGTTGCCGGCTTGTGGCCGTGCGGGTTCCACGATGCGTGGTTAAAAATAATCATCGCGGTTAATGCAAGGATGGTGCCGCTTTTTCCTTGTTCTGGTGCACAAAAGGCGCACTCAAAAGGTGCGACACCTCCATGTCGGGCTTCACTATAGCGCGCTCGGGGGGCAGGCCGGTATGGGGTTAACGAATCTGTTTCATTTAAAAATGTGATGATAAACCGCCGTGGGGATGGAAAGCCGGGGACAATCCCTCTTGTTCTCCCCGGAGCGGAAGGGCAGAGTCTGCGCAATAACAAACAATGGCGAAAATGCCGGGCCAGCAGTGAGAGAGAAGCTATGAAGAAAACCGGATTGTGGGTATTGGTGGTCATCGTTGCCCTGATCGTGCTGGCCGTGGCAGGCGTGCATCGCTGGTTTAACCCGCCGGCGCCAGCGGCCCAGCTCTTTTTTAATGGCACGGTACTGACCATGGACCCGCAACAGCCGGTGGTGGATGCCATGCTGGTGAAGCGGGGCGAGATTGTGGCGCTGGGCGAGGTAGAGGTGTTGCGCCAGCAGGCCAGTCGGGACGTTTCCGTGATCGACCTGGATGGCGGCACGGTAATGCCGGGGTTTATTGAAGCCCATGGGCATTTCCCCGGTGAAGGATTGTCTGCGGTGGCGGTGGATGCCAACAGTCCGCCGATTGGCGACTTGTACAGCATCGACACGCTGCTGGAGCGGTTACGTCTGCTGGCCCAGCGCCGCCCGGATGGCATGCTGCTCGCTTATGGCTTTGATGACACCACCATCGGAGAGCAGCGCTACCCGACCCGGGCAGAACTGGATTCGGTGAGCAAGACGCGGCCGATCATGGTGATGCATATTTCCGGGCATCTGGGCGTGGTTAATTCCGCTGCGCTGAGCAGCATGGGGATAAAGGAAGACGTTGAGGACCCGCCGGGCGGGTTCTATGGCCGCGATGAAACCGGACGACTCAATGGTTTGCTGGCGGAAACCGCGTTTAACCCGGTGCGCAGCCAGGCGTTGGAACTGGCACCCATGGACGGCTTGCGGGTGTTGTCCCGGGCGTCGCATATCTATTTGTCGCGGGGGATTACCTTTGCCCAGAACGGTCTGGCAGACCCGGCGGCGGTTCGGGCGTTGAAGCCCGCGCTGCAGTTCGGCCTGATTCCGCTACGTCTGAGTGTCTGGCCCAACGCCGATGCCGAGCAGCAGCGCCTGGCGGGGGATCTGACCCTTGTGCAAGGCGACCGCGTTCATCTGGGCCCGGTCAAGCTGGTCAGTGATGGCTCCCTGCAGGGCTATACCGGGTTCCTGAGCGAGCCGTATTACACCTTGCCGGCGGATTACCCGCCGGACTATCTGGGGTTCCCGACACTGTCCCAGGAGGCGCTCAGTGGCCAGGTAAAGCAGTTTCATTGCCGGGGACGTCAAGTGGCGGTGCATGCCAACGGCGATGCGGCCATTGATCTGAGTCTGAATGCGATAGCCGGCGCGCGGGCAGCATGCCCGCAGGTGCAGGTGCAGCCGGTCTTGATTCATGCGCAGATGGCGACCCCGGCACAATTGCAGCGGATGGTGGCGCTGGATGTGATCCCATCGTTCTTCAATACCCATGTGTATTACTGGGGCGATCGCCACCGGGATGTTTTTCTCGGGCCGGAACGGGCTCGCCGGATCAGCCCGCTGGCGCAAGCGGAGCAGGTCGGGTTGCGTTTTACCCTGCATGCGGATTCGCCGGTGGTGCCTTTTGAGCCGCTACAGCTGGTGTGGAATGCGGTGGAACGCAAGACGGCCTCCGGGGCCTTGCTGGGCCCGGATCAGGCCGTGGACGTGGAGCGGGCGCTGCAGGCGGTGACTGTGGATGCGGCCAGGCAGCTTGGGGTGGCCGATCAGGTGGGGCAATTGCGTACGGGGATGCGGGCGGACCTGGTCTGGCTGGATCGGGACCCGCGGGAAGCGATTGGCGACTGGGCATCGATCCAGGTGTTGGGCACCTGGGTTGGCGGGGTTCGCCGTTACCCGGATGGGCAAGCGGACTAACGAGGGCAAGCGATGTGGCCCTCTGTGCGCAGAGCCCTTGCTCAGGTGCTCTGCGAAAGCGGTCTGCGCAGCGCTGCTAGTGCCAGGTCCCTTCCAGGTTCTCGCACTGATCAAGGAATTCCTCGGCGCTCATTTCCACCGTATTCGGATCCAGATGTGACGCCACTTGCTCTTTCAGCTGCCCGACCACCTTGGACATGACCGTCAGGGTTTCTTCCACCTGCTCGATAGTTTCCAACAGGTCTTCGGCTTCTTGCTGGTAATCATCTCTGTCGTCGTAATCGCTCATGCGAAGCCTCCTGCAGTTGGGATGAGCCCTGATACAGGCTCGTTCCCATGTTGCCAATGATGATGGCGTAAAACAAACGGCAATTCCCCGAAATTGATGAAAGTTTGAGCGTTGATGATGAAAGGTCACAGGCCTTTCGCAAGCGGCATCCGGTGATGTTGTACGCGCCAGCGGCTGGGGGGCAGCATCAGAGAGATTGCCTGAATGTTTCTGGTGTAACGGAAAACCACCGCTTGAACGCGCGCCGGAAGTTGGAGCTGTCGTGGTAGTTCAAAAGCGCGGCGATGGCGTCGACGGTAAGCTTGCTGTCGCGCAGATAGTTCGCCGCCTGTTGGGACAGAATGTCCTTCTGGATTTGGCGAAATCCGGTATTTTCGTTTTTCAGTTTACGCGCCAGGGTGCGCTTGCTCATGAATAGTGCTGCAGCGGCTTCTTCTTCAGCCAGTGTGCCTGGAGGAAAAGAGAGCATCATTTTTTCTACCCGATAGCGAAAACTTTGCGTATTGGTGCGCAGTTCGGACAGCATGGTTTCGCACTGCTGAAGCGCTAGCTGGTAATTCTCATGGTTGGCGGCAATGTTGGGATAAAAGCCCAGGGCTTTGGGAATCCTGGCGACAAAGTGTTCTGTCGAAAAGGTGTAAGGGCCGGGCAGGTATTCGTTGTAGCAGGCTGCATAGGGCGGAGCCGGGTAATCTATCAAGGTCTCCACTTCATGGGCCGGTCGGCCCAGAATCGATTCGGCTGTCTCGAAAAACATCATGATAAAGGCTTCGGTCAAACAGCGGCGCATTGGGTCCGTTAACGTCATATCGAAGTGCCCGTAACACTCAAGCCAATCCCCACGATCAAAAAGCTCAATACGCACAAAGTTCATCCGTGTGGGGGCGAAAAGGTGAATGGCTTGCAGAGCCTCAAACAGGTTTGCACTGCTGAGAGCCATAAAGCCCACGGCACCGTGGGTAGCAGGCGTGAGCCGTCGGCCCAGACGAAAACCAAAGGCAGGGTCATCACTTATCGAGAGCGCATTGTTGAGTAACTGAATCTGCTGCTGCCCGGTGAGCAGGCTGTCTTCGTCAAGTAGCTGTTCAACCCTGAGCCCTGTGTTGGGCAGCAGCCGACCAAGATCGGGGGCCTGCAGGCCGAGTTCGCGGGCAATCAAGCGAGCATAATGCGACGGGTTGGACGCCTGGCTGTCGGTTGGGTTCGGGGGTGTTGTCATGGGAGGCTCTGTGCGGTGGCAAGTTTGATTGTCTTTAAATGACCTCCTGTTGTCAAAAAATGACCTGCTGATGCGCGATGGCTTGGCGCACTGTTGGAATAACACAACAACAAAGTGAGGCAGAGCGATGGCCAGTGTGACCATTATTGAGTTTGGTGGAACAGAGCATGAGGTCGAGATCGAGGCGGGTAAGTCCCTGATGCAGATCGCCGTGGATAACAGCATTCCCGGCATTGATGCGGACTGTGGTGGGGCCTGTGCCTGTGGCACCTGCCATGTGATTGTCTCCAGCGAGTGGTTTGCCAAAACCGGCAGCACCAGTGATGAGGAAGATATGATGCTGGGGATGACCCCCGAGCGTGCTGATACCTCGCGCCTGGCCTGCCAGATTGAAGCCAGCGAGGCGCTGGACGGCCTGGTGGTTCAGTTACCTGAATTCCAGATGTAACACCTTTGCTGTTCCGTCACTCACAGGGAGAGAATCATGTCACTGAAATCCACCGCGATGAATATCACTGCCCCGGTGATACCCGCTCATTGGCAGATCCGTGCCGTACACCGTTTTTTGAAGATCAAGAACACCCTGTTCAAAGGGCCCTATGTGCCCACTTTTATTGAGAGCCCACTCCCGGAAGTGGATACGCTGGCCATTGAAGATATCGACGTCAGTAGCCCGTTTCTGTTTCGGCAAAAAAAATGGCAGTCCTACTTCAAGCGTTTGCGCGATGAGTGCCCGGTGCATTACCAGAAAAACAGTCCCTTTGGTCCGTTCTGGTCGATTACCCGTTATGACGACATCGTCTTCGTGGACAAGCACCATGACCTGTTTTCTGCCGAGCCGATCATTACCTTGGGGCGTACCCCTGAAGGCCTGGAAATTGAAACCTTCATCGCCATGGACCCGCCCAAGCACGATGAGCAGCGTAAAGCGGTACAGAATGTGGTGGCCCCGAAAAACCTGAAAGAGATGGAAGGGCTGATCCGCCAGCGTACCCGGGAAGTGCTGGATGAGTTACCGATTGGTCAGCCGTTTGACTGGGTAAAAACGGTGTCTATTGAACTGACAGCACGGATGCTGGCGACGCTGCTGGATTTCCCCTACGAACTGCGGCACAAGCTGGTGTACTGGTCCGATGTGTCCACCGCCAGCCCGGAAACCACCGGGGGGCGGGTTGATTCAGATGAAATTTTTGCTGCCGCCGCGGATGCCGGCAAACATTTCGTCAAGCTCTGGCACGACAAAGCCGCGCAGAAAGCGGCGGGGCAGGAAGCCGGGTTTGATTTGATTAGCCTGATGCAGGCGAACGAAGTAACCAAAGACATGGTCAAGCGGCCCATGGAATTCATGGGCAACCTGACCCTGTTAATCGTTGGTGGCAACGATACCACCCGCAACTCCATGACCGGCGGTGTGTTGGCGCTGAACCAATTTCCCGACGAATTTACCAAGCTTAAGGAAAACCCGGCCCTGATTCCCAACATGGTTTCCGAAATTATCCGCTGGCAAACGCCACTGGCCTACATGCGCCGCATTGCCAAACAGGATGTGGAGCTAAACGGGCAGACTATTCGCAAGGGCGACAAGGTGGTGATGTGGTACGCCTCGGGTAATCGCGATGAACGCAAGATCGATAACCCGGATGTGTTCATGATTGATCGCAAAGGTGCCCGGAATCATCTCTCCTTTGGGTTCGGTATCCACCGTTGCATGGGGAATCGATTGGCAGAGCTGCAACTGCGTATCCTGTGGGAAGAGCTGCTGCAGCGCTTTGACAACATTGAGGTGCTCAGCGAGCCGGAGTGTGTTCAGTCAAACTTTGTTCGCGGTTACAGCAAAATGATGGTGCAGCTGACGGACCGTAAAAGCGGCTAAGGTGATTTTCTGGAGGACCCACGCCAGGCAGGTTGGCCCCCGCCAGGCGTGGTGATTTAGTGGACCCTGTCAGCCTCCTTTTCGTCTGACAGCAAGGCTCTGATTTCGTTGATGACGATAGAGGGGGTTTCCATAGGGAAAAAGTGGCTGCACTTCCCCAGCGTCTCCACATCGCAGTTTGCGATAAAGTCACCAATGCTGCTGCGGGTGGGGGAATAGCTGAAGGAAACGTGTGCCTCTTTAGTGTGCCTTTCTCGTGATCGTACAATTCTTGTCGGGCAGAGTATGTTGGATAATTGCTTGTATAGCTGATCCGAATTGATGTTTCTGTAAATGCTCGCTTCATAAGCGGGGTCGCAAACCAATTGGAATCCGTCAGGCGTTTCTTTCAGTGCATGCCTGCAGTAATCAATGAACATCAATGGGTTCCAATTCTTGAAGAAAGCCTTCTTTCCATAATCGCGAATGAACGCGTCTTCAGTGTCCCAAACCGCACGTTTATTCTCTAACGAGCTGTAATCACCTTTTGAGAAAGCATCAATGATGGGGAGGGTTAGTACCACCGGGTCCAGTGTCAGCACAGCATTGAAGTAATGGCGTTGACCTGCAAGGGAAAGCGCCATATGTCCCCCCATGGAGTGGCCGATTCCTATCGTCGATGGCAAATGCAGTGAATCCAGGAGCTGGCCAAGAAGTAGAGCGGTGTCTTCCCAGTCAAAATGTACGGATAGCGGATCGCTTTTTCCGTGCCCGGGCAAATCAATCAGGATAATTTCATGATCTTTGAAATTGTCAGCTATGTTTTTCCAGAGATACCCATGGAAGCCTGCAGCATGAAAGAAGATCAGAGTTGGTTTTTTGCCATGCTGATACCAGTAGTGGAGCTTCCCCCGGCTGTGTATGTAATACGTTGAATGCATGCTATGTCTTCAGTGTTGTTGTATAGGATGAACGGGTTTGCTGTTCTGATAGCGCCCAGAAGGCATTGCGGAGCCGACTGTCAAACGCGGCGGCAGGAATCGGCACCTTCCGGGGTGGCCCCTTGATTTGAAATCTCCCGGATGGGGCATAGAAATCTCCGCTTTGCACCGTATCTGACAGTGCGGCTTGAATAATGGGTAATGCGCCCTGATCAGCGGGTTGGCAAAGCCATAGCAGAGCCTTTCCTGTCATTCGTTCGCTGACTTTCTTACTGTTCAGCAGGCTGCCTTGCAGGTTGGTTTGCGAGAATCCGGGATGGGCTAGCAGAGACTTCGCGTCCAGCCCATTGCGTTGCATCAGGTAATGCAATTCGAGCCCGAACATCAGGTTTGCCAGTTTGCTGAGTGAATAGGTCTTCCATTTATCGTAACGCTTGGGAGGATCCAGCAGCTGGTAAGGCTTGGCCATACCAGCCGCAAGGCTGGTTACAGAGACCACACGAGCACCCGGGGTGTGCTTCAGCAAAGGCATGAGTTGTTGGGTTAGCAGGAAGTGGCCGAGATGGTTAACCGCATACTGGGATTCATGTCCTTCCTTTGTTAGTGCATGGGGGACAGCCATGATGCCGGCATTATTGATTAACCGGTCCAGCCGCGTGTACTGGCTTTGAAGGTCTAGGCTGAAATTCTGTACAGAAGTAAAGCATGCCAGGTCCAGTGACGAGATCTGAATGTCCGCTTTGGGGTTGGCGGCACGGAGAGTCTGTGCCGCCGTTTCCCCCTTGAGGGTGTTCCGACATGCCAGTACGACTCGGTATCCGTGCTTGGCGAGTGCCCCGGCTGTTTGATACCCAAGTCCGCTATTGCCTCCGGTAACCACCGCCACAGGCTGGTTTCGAGTTGTTGGCGAGTGGACCGTGAAATCATTCATGGCTGCTCCCTGTACCATGTCATGGTGTTGACAGAGAAATTTAACGTGTTTAAATAAATTTAACAAGATAAAGGAGCTGGTATGGTCTCCCGGAAATCCATGGCGGATCTACAGAAAGAGCAGCGTGTCACCCATATTCGTGGAGTGGCACACCAGACGTTGGCTGAGGCGGGCTATGAGGGGCTAACCATGCGAGGGCTGGCAGAGAAATGCGGTATGTCGGTGCCCACCCTCTACAACCTGATCGGAGGCAAGGACGAAATTCTTGCCCAAGATGCGGTCGAGGCATTCCGACGGGTGGTGCGGGCGACAGAAGCCGAGTCTGGTGGTGACGCCATTGACCGAACCCTGAATCTTTATGACGCCATGCTTGATGAAATTATGGGGGACGAAGCCTACTACCAGGCTTTTTTGCCTTATAGCAGCTCGGTTGCGGAGTTGCGCAGCTTTCATGAACGCGGGGCAAGGCTCTATCAGTCGTTCCTTGGGGCAATCCTCAATGCCAGAAAAGCGCAGGATTTTGACGATAGCTTCAAGCTGGATCTGGCCATCGCTGAACTCTACGACCTGTCCATGGCGGTCATCATCAAGTGGTCAACAGGGGCGGTTGAAACCGAACAGCTACGACACCGCCTGTACTACGGAGTCTCGTTGATTCTGGGAAGTGGGATGAAAGGTGAGGCGAAAGAGAAAATTACCCTTTTGGGTCAGAGGGCCGCAGAAGGGATAACCCAAAACTGAGGGAGCTATGCAGAGTGTGACATTGAGTATTCCCAAGGGGCCGGTTTACAGTGAGTTGCGCGTTGTCGATTTTGTGTGATTCTTTAGTGGCAAGAAACCTGTAAGTTTTTGATATAAAAAGAGGGCACGTTACTGCCTATTGGCAAACGTGCCCTCTCTAATGTCAACTCACAACAAGTGTGAATTTATTCCCAGGAGAGCGCACCGCCCACCTGGTATTCGGTAACCCGGGTTTCGAAGAAGTTTTTCTCCTTACGCAGGTCCATGATTTCGCTCATCCACGGGAACGGGTTGTTCACGCCCTTGAACTGTTCCGGCAGGCCCAGCTGGGCCAGGCGGCGGTTGGCGATGAACTGCAGGTATTCTTCCATCATCGCGGCATTCATGCCCAGTACGCCGCGCGGCATGGTGTCGCGGGCGTATTGAATTTCCAGTTCGGCGCCTTCCAGGATCATCTGGGTGGCCTTGTCGCGCATCTGGGCATCCCACAGGTGCGGGTTTTCCAGTTTGATCTGGTTGATCACGTCGATGCCGAAGTTCACGTGCATGGATTCGTCGCGCAGGATGTACTGGAATTGCTCGGCGACGCCGGTCATCTTGTTGCGGCGACCCATGGAGAGGATCTGGGTAAAGCCGCAGTAGAAGAAGATGCCTTCCAGTACGCAGTAGAACGCGATCAGGTTTTCCAGCAACGCCTTGTCGGTTTCCACGGTGCCGGTGGTGAACTCCGGGTCGGACAGGTCGCGGGTGTACTGGATGCCCCACTGCGCTTTCTTGGCGACGGAGGGGATCTCCTGATACATGTTGAAGATTTCGCCTTCGTCCATGCCCAGAGACTCGATGCAGTACTGATAGGCGTGGGTATGAATGGCTTCTTCAAAGGACTGACGCAGGATGTACTGGCGACATTCCGGGTTGGTGATCAGGCGGTAGATGGCCAGCACCAGGTTGTTGGCGACCAGGGAATCGGCGGTGGAGAAGAAGCCCAGGTTGCGTTTGACGATGCGACGCTCGTCATCGGTGAGGCCGTCGGCTTTCTTCCACAGCGCCAGGTCGGCGTTCATGTTCACTTCCTGGGGCATCCAGTGGTTGGCGCAGCCATCCAGGTATTTCTGCCAGGCCCAGTCGTATTTGAACGGCACCAACTGGTTCAGGTCGGCGCGGCAGTTGATCATGCGCTTGTCGTCAACTTCCACACGGCCAGAGGCGCCTTCCAGTTCGGCAACACCTTCTTCGATGTCCATCTTGGCCACGGTGGCCTGGGCGCGGGCTACGGCGTCTGAGGCGGCTCGGGCGGCGGCGGTGTTGTCTCGTCGTTGTTGCTCGACTCCATCATCCGCAGTACTTCCCGCTCCCGGTGCTTTAGCTTCAGGTGCCGCTTGGTCAGATACCGTCTCAGGTTGCGGCGGCGTTGTGGTTGCGGGCTGCGGTTTGGCGACAGGCGTCTCTTGCGCATTAAATTCGTCCCAGCTCAGCATGTGTTCTCTCCATATTCCATTCTTACAAGTTTGGTGGTGTTGATCACCGCTTGCGTATTCTTTGTGTGGGCGTGCACGCCTCACGCTTCATGCTGGCACGCAAAAAAAGCGTGGTGCATGGGGCGTGACAGCGTGCGAGCACCTCTTATTGGCAGGCTTCGCAGTCCGGATCATCCAGCGAGCAGGCCTGGGGCACGTCGGCGGCCTGACCGAACTCTGCGGCCGGCTCTTCCACCTTGGAGGAAACCCGGTTCAGCTTGCCATCGTTGATGGTGGATTTTTCGGTCTGGGTGGCGCCGATGGCACGCAGGTAGTAGGTGGTCTTCAGCCCCAGCAACCAGGCCATCTTGTAGGTCACGTCCAGCTTTTTGCCGTTCGCTTCCGCGATGTACAGGTTCAGGGACTGGGCCTGGTCGATCCACTTCTGGCGACGGCTTGCCGCTTCCACCAACCAGCGTGGTTCCACTTCGAAGGCGGTGCGGAACTGTTCTTTCAGGTCAGCCGGAATCCGTTCGATGGGCTGTGCGGAGCCATCGTAGTATTTCAGGTCGTTGACCATCACGTTGTCCCACAGGCCGCGCTCTTTCAGGGCGCTGACCAGGTAGGGGTTAACCACGGTGAACTCGCCGGACAGGTTCGATTTCACGTACAGGTTCTGGTACGTGGGCTCGATGGACTGGGAGACCCCGGTGATGTTGGCGATGGTCGCCGTCGGCGCGATGGCCATCACGTTGGAGTTACGCATGCCTTTCTTGGCCATGGCGCGCACGCTGTCCCAATCCAGGGTCTGGCTGCGATCGACCTTGCAGTAGTCCTCGCCACGCTGGTTGACCAGGATCTCGATGGAGTCGATGGGCAGTACGCCCTGGCTCCACAGGGAACCGTCGAAGGTCTGGTAGGCGCCGCGTTCTTCAGCCAGTTTGGCGGAGGCCTGAATAGCGTAGTAGCTCACCGCTTCCATGGAGTTGTCGGCAAAGGTCACCGCGTCGCTGGACGCGTAGCTGATGCCTTGCTTATACAGTGCGTCCTGGAAGCCCATGATGCCCAGCCCCACCGGGCGGTGCTTCATGTTGGAACGCTCCGCCTGGGGCACGCTGTAGTAGTTGATGTCGATCACGTTATCGAGCATGCGCACGGCGGTGTTGATGGTGCCTTGCAGCTTCTCGATATCCAGGCCGTTTTCGTCCACGTGCTGGGCCAGGTTCACGGAACCCAGGTTACACACGGCGATTTCTTCCTGGTTGGTGTTCAAGGTGATCTCGGTGCACAGGTTGGAGGAGTGCACTACGCCCACGTGCTGCTGCGGGCTACGCAGGTTGCACGGATCCTTGAAGGTGAACCAGGGGTGGCCTGTTTCAAACAGCATGGAGAGCATCTTGCGCCACAGGTTGATGGCGGGCAGACGCTTGAACAGTTTCAGTTCGCCACTGCGGGTTTTGGCTTCGTATTCCAGGTACGCCTTTTCGAACGCTTCGCCGTACAGGTCGTGCAGGTCCGGAGTGTCGTTGGGGCTGAACAGGGTCCAGTCTTCTTCGTTGATCACACGCTTCATGAACAGATCGGGAATCCAGTTGGCGCTGTTCATGTCGTGGGTACGACGACGGTCATCACCGGTGTTCTTGCGCAGCTCCAGGAATTCCTCGATATCCATGTGCCAGGTTTCCAGGTAGGCACAGACTGCGCCCTTGCGCTTGCCGCCCTGGTTAACGGCCACGGCGGTATCGTTGACCACTTTCAGGAACGGTACTACGCCCTGGGAGCGACCGTTAGTGCCTTTGATGTAGGCGCCCAGTGCGCGCACCGGCGTCCAGTCGTTACCCAGGCCGCCGGCAAACTTGGACAGCATTGCGTTGTCCTGGATGGCGCCGTAAATGCCGTGCAGGTCATCCGGCACGGTGGTCAGGTAGCAGCTGGACAGCTGCGGGCGCAGGGTGCCGGCATTGAACAGGGTCGGCGTGGAGCTCATGTAATCGAAGCTGGAGAGCAGGTTGTAGAATTCGATGGCACGGGCTTCGCGGTCGTCTTCTTCCACGGCCAGGCCCATGGCCACGCGCATGAAGAAGCACTGGGGCAGCTCGATGCGGGTGTCGTTGTGGTGGATGAAGTAGCGGTCGTACAGGGTTTGCAGGCCGAGATAGGAAAACTGCAGGTCGCGGTTGCCATCCAGGGCGGCACCCAGTTTGTCCAGGTCGTACTCGGCCAGTTGCGGCGACAGCAGTTCCAGCTCGATGCCTTTGCCGATGTAGGCTTTCAGGGCCTCACCGTAGAGGGCGTTCATTTCATCGTGGCTGGCGCGTTCGGCCACATTCAGGAACTGCAGGGCTTCGGCGCGGATCTTGTCCATCAGCAGGCGGGCAGTGACCTGGGAGTAGTTGGGCTCCACTTCGATCATGGTGCGGGCGGTGATCACCATGGAGGTGTTCACGTCGTGGATGGAGACCCCGTCGTACAGGTTCTTCACTGTCTCGGTGATGATCTTGTCGGCGTTCACGTCTTCCAGGCCGGAGCAGGCGGCGCGAATCAGGTGCTCAAGGCGCGCCATGTCCAGCGGGGCCTTGCTGCCGTCTTCCATGGTGACGGACATGTCCACCTGGTGGGTGGGGGCGGGCAGGTCGCTGCTGTGCTCGGCGGCGCGTTTGGAGGCCTGCTGTTCGCGGTACAGCACGTAGTCGCGGGCGACTTTCTGTTCGCCGTTACGCATCAGGGCCAGTTCCACCTGGTCCTGAATTTCTTCGATGTGGATGGTGCCACCGGAAGGCATGCGGCGCTTGAACGTGGCGGAGACCTGTTCGGTCAGGCGCGCTACGGTTTCATGGATGCGGGACGATGCAGCGGCGGTGCCGCCTTCGACAGCCAGGAAGGCCTTGCTGATGGCAACGGTAATCTTGTCGTCATCGTAGCTCACTACCTTGCCATTACGCTTGATCACACGCAGCTGGCCGGGTGCGGTGCTGGCAAGGCTCTGGTCCTGATCGTTGCTGTCGCTGGCAGGGGAGCCGGCGTTCTGTGGGTTTTGGCTCATATCCGTTTGCATGGTGCCCTCTCCGTTGTCGGTGCTGTTCTGTCTATGTTGTGTGTTGTGGGCGTGGTGTCATCATCACGCAAAACGCCACGACCGTTAGGCCATGGCGTGTTAAATCGTGTCTTGGGTAGTGCCTGGTGGCATCGCGAGCGCGCGAACCACAATATGTTGTGTCTTATCCATGACGTTCTGCTTTCCCCTTCTGGTCGGGAAAAGGCTAAATCGCTGATGCGGCTGCACTTTTCCACGCTGTAGACTGTTTTGTCCTGGGGCGGCGCCTGTTTTACAAAAACCCAACATCTTGGGGTCGGCGTCCAAGTTCAGTACAAGTTATAGTTGCCTCCGCTTTTTTGCAAGCACTTCGCCTGGGGAAATCTTGTGGATAACCTGTGGGGCGATGTGGGTGCAATTGGGGTGCTTTTTTTCTGTGCAGACACATACTAGATATAGTGTTTGTCAATGGGGAAAAACGGTCACGTGGTGCACTGTGTGCAGACAGGGGTTGCAGGCAGAGATTTCCAGGCAGAGGGCGCCATGCGAAAGCGCGGTATGGCGGTTGTTTGTACGATGGGCAGCCCGAGAGGTTGCCGTGCACAGCGTGTATGCGTATAAACATCCGATAGGGATACGTTTGTTACAGTTCGCCGGGTTGGCGCTGAAACAAAACGACAATAACGATACAAATTCAAAAGGATAAGGACGGGATGACAACGGTGCAGGATAACCCGCCAGCCATCATGATCGTAGAAGACGACGAGCGTCTTGCCGATTTAACCTGTGAATATCTTCAAAGCAACGGCCTGGATGTCACGGTAGTCAGCGACGGTGAAGAAGCGATTCGCCGTATTCGTGCAGAACAACCGGATCTGGTGGTGCTGGATCTGATGCTGCCCGGCGCTGACGGCCTGACGGTATGCCGCGAAGTGCGCAGTGCCTACAAGAATCCGATCCTCATGCTGACCGCTCGCACGGATGACATGGATCAGGTGCTGGGGCTGGAAATGGGCGCGGATGACTACGTGGCCAAACCGGTGAAGCCCCGCGTGTTGCTGGCCCGGATTCGGGCCCTGTTGCGCCGGGTGGAAACCGACAGCGAACGCGATAATTCCCCGGCCCGTCTGGAATTCGGCGCCCTGGTGATCGACAACTCTGCCCGGGAAGTAACCCTGGCCGGTGAGTCGGTGGACCTGACCAGTGCCGAATACGACCTGCTCTGGTTACTGGCGTCCAATGCGGGCACGGTGCTGTCACGGGAAACGATTTTCGAGAAACTGCGCGGCATTCAGTATGACGGCCAGGATCGTTCTATTGATGTACGCATTTCCCGGATTCGCCCGAAAGTGGGGGACGACCCGGAAAATCCCAAGCGCATCAAGACTGTGCGTTCCAAGGGCTATCTGTTCGTCAAGGAAATCGGCGCGGCATAACGGCTGCTTTGGCCGTCGCGGCGCAGGGATGACGCTGGGTGACGTTTGAATAGTATTTTCCTGAGGCTCTACGGGGGCTTGCTGCTGGCGCTGTGTTTTATCGGCGCCATCACCTATGGCGCTGTGGAGCTGGTGAACAGCTACCGATCCGATCTGTACCGGGAAAAAATGGCCCGTGGTACCTTCTTCCTGATGGCAGAGGGCTACCAGCGCTATGAAGCCGGCGACCGTGATCGTTGGAGCCAGGTGCTCAGCAAGCTGTTCAGTGCAGAAATAACCCTGAAGTCCCGTGAGGATCTGGCGCTGGGATACCGGGAAAATCTGCACCTGGAAGATGGCCTGGTGGTCATGCGTCTGAATGACGATGAAGGCTATGCCGACATTTTGTTCCAGCTCCCCGACGAAGATGCCTATATCAATACACGCATGACCAAGGTGTCCGAGCAACAGGCGCGGGCCACGGCGGTGTTGATCCTCAATCATTTGTCGCATTTTCAGGAGGCGGAGTGGGCCCAGGCTCTGGCTGACCTGCAACATCAGTTCGGTTACCCCCTGACACTGGTTCAGCGTGATGACATCTCGCTGGATGGCGAACAGGAGCAGCGCCTTAACCGCCGTGAGGTGGTTATCGCCCTGGATGACAGCACCCGCAGCGACTCCAGCATCCGTATTTATGCGCCGGTGGCCCAGACCGGCAAGCTGCTGATGATTGGTCCGCTAAGCCTGTTTGACCAATTTCCCATTGAGCTGTTGCTGATTGCCGGGGCCACCAGCTTGCTGGCGGTGGCGCTGGCCACCTATCTGCAAGTGAGCCCGTTACAGCGGCGGCTGAAACAACTCGATGGTGCGGTGAGTCAGTTGGGCAGTGGTGATCTGGGGGCCTATGCCAATATTGAAGGCAGTGATGCCATTGGCCAGGTGGCGGCGACCTTTAACGGCATGACGGCGCACATTCGCCGGCTGATTGAATCCCAAAGAGAGATGACCCGGGCAGTGAGCCATGAGCTACGCACGCCGGTGGCGCGCCTGCGGTTTGGTCTGGAGATGCTGGCGGATATCGAGTCGGCGGAGCGGCGCCGTGAAAAGCTCAATGCCATGGACCACGATATCGAACAGCTGGATCAGTTGATCGACGAAATTCTTACCTATGCTCGCCTGGAGCAGGGTACGCCCAATATCGAATTCCAGCCGGTCGTCATTGGCGAGCTGTGCGAGCAATTGCGCGATGAGCTGGAAACCATCCGCGATGAAACCGCCATCACCGTGGCGAATCCCTATCCGACCCTGGAAGTAGAAGCGGAAGAGCGCTACCTGCACCGGGTGTTGCAGAATCTGGTAACCAACGCTCTGCGCTATGCCCAATCGCGCATTGTCATGCGCGTGGAAGAGAGCGAAGATCGGGTGGTGATCCATGTGGATGATGATGGCCCCGGCATTCCTGAACACGAACGCGAGCGAGTGTTCAAACCCTTTGCCCGGCTGGATAAAAGCCGTCACCGGGCCAGCGGCGGTTATGGTCTGGGTCTGTCTATCGTTAAGCGGATTGTGGATTGGCACGGCGGAGAGATCCACGTGGATGAGAGCCCGGAAGGCGGTGCCCGCTTTACCGTGACCTTGCCCAAGAGCCAACAGGGCCAGCATGTGCTGGGCCGGATGGGGTAAGCTCGGTCAGGGAAAATAGAAAAGCGCCCAGCATCGGCCAGTCAGCGAAGCCGCTGTAGGCGTTTCCTTCCAGGGGACGAACCGAGCGCCGAGAGGCGTTTGATGCTGCGCGCACATCGCCGATATGGTCTATAAGGTTGTCCGTTATGGTGCAATCTGTCATCTGACCTTCATTTAAAATGCGCCTCCTGGTGCCCCTTGAGGCGTCTGTCTGATCCAGCCCCATACTGATAACAAGGTTAGCCGAGTCATGTCTTATATCCTTTCCATTGACCAGGGGACCACCAGTTCCCGCGCCATTGTTTTTGATGCCAGTGGCCGTGCCTGTGGACAGGCGCAGAAAGAGTTTCGCCAGCATTTTCCCCAGGATGGCTGGGTGGAACATGACGCCATGGAAATCTGGAATGACACTCTGGCCATGTGTCAGCAAGCCTTGCGCAATGCCCGGGTAGAGGCGCAGCAGCTGGCGGCCATTGGCATTACCAACCAGCGTGAAACCACCGTGCTGTGGGACCGGGAAACCGGCGATCCGCTGGCCAAGGCCATTGTCTGGCAGGACCGACGCACAGCGTCTACCTGTGAGGCGCTGCGTGATCAGGGCCATGAAGATCAGGTGCGTAGCAAAACCGGGTTGTTGCTGGATCCATATTTCTCTGCCACCAAGCTGGCCTGGCTGCTGGATAACGTGCCCGGTGCTCGTCAGCGTGCCGAGGCTGGTGAACTGGCGTTTGGCACCATTGATAGCTGGCTGCTTTGGCAGCTGACCCGCGGCAAGGTGCACGCCACCGACGCCACCAATGCCTCACGGACCCTGTTGTTCAATATCCACGAGCAGTGCTGGGATGAGGCGTTGCTGGCCTTGTTCAATGTGCCTGCGTCGGTATTGCCGGACGTGCGTGACAGTGCCGCAGACTTTGGTACCACCTGCCCGGAGCTGCTGGGCGCAGCCGTGCCGGTGGCCGGCATTGCCGGCGACCAGCAGGCGGCGTTGGTGGGGCAGGCCTGCTTTGCCCCGGGGATGGTGAAAAGCACCTATGGCACCGGCTGCTTCATGGTCATGAATACCGGCGAGGCGGTGGAATCCCATAACCGCCTGCTGACTACCGTGGGCTATCGCCTGAATGGCAAGACAACTTATGCGCTGGAAGGCTCCATCTTTGTGGCGGGTGCGGCGATCCAGTGGCTGCGCGATGGCCTCAACCTGATTCGCGATGCCAGCGAAACCGAAGCCCTGGCCCGCCGTGCCGGTTCCGCCGGCGGGGTGTACCTGGTGCCGGCCTTTACCGGTCTGGGGGCGCCCTGGTGGGACCCCCATGCCCGGGGAGCCTTGACGGGGCTGACCCGCGACACCGGGATTGCGGAGGTGGTAACGGCGGGACTGGAAGCGGTGTGCTATCAGTCCCGGGATCTTCTCGATGCCATGGCGGCGGATTGTGGTACCCGGCCCACCACCCTGCGGGTGGATGGGGGGATGGTGGTGAACAACTGGCTCAGCCAGACGCTGTCGGATGTGCTGGGCGTCTGTGTGGACCGTCCGGTGGTAACCGAAACCACGGCTCTCGGCGCAGCGTATCTGGCGGGCCTGGGGGTCGGGCTATATCCATCACTGGATGCCGTGGCTGAGCAATGGCGTTGTGAACGGGAGTTTTCCCCTCAACTGGATGAGCCGGAGCGCCAGAAACGCTATCAGGGCTGGCGTGATGCGGTCGCTCGGGTCTGCCAGGCTTCGCCGGGTGCCTGAGAACAGTAAATGGCATAAAAATCAGGGGTTTTGCCTGCGGTAAAATGCGTTTTACAACGATGAGCGGTTCGGTTTAGGGGATGGTCAAACTGTGACGGAGTAGGCACTTGGTATTACTATTGGTTCAATATTAATACTAATTTGCTATCAGTGGGTGCGGTTGCTAGTGGGAGAGGGGCGCACCGAATCGGGAATCCGCATGGATCAAACGTTACCGCTCCACCCTGTGGCCTTGCAGTCGCAACGGCTACGTCGCGTGCTATTCGCTATCCTGGCGGGAGGTGGTGCGCATACGCTACTTTGCTGGATTGCCTTGCAGCTGGATTTCTTCCGCGGTGGCGAGATTCTTTTCTATACGCTTTTTGCCGGCCTTTGGGCCGGGCATCTGCTGTTTATTCTGTTCATGCTGGTGGGGTTGAACCGCCGGCTATCCGAACCTTCCATGATTATGCCGTTGATGGTCTGGTCCACCACCGGGCTGCTGGTGACTGCCCTGGTCGTCGATCAGGTGCGTCTGTGCATCATGCTGATTTTCTTTGCCATTGTTCAGATGGGGGTACTGCAGGCGTCGCTACGGCAGTTCCTCGCCCTGGCCGGGTATTGCGTTCTGGGTTACGCGGTGGTGCTGGGAGTTGTCTGTGTGTACTGGCCGGAAGTGGTGGATGTTCGCGGCGAGTGGATCCAGTGGGGCCTGTTCAGTGTCATGGTGCTGGCGGCCATGCTGGTGGCATCAGAAATTTCCACCATCCGCTTCCAGCTGGGGAGGCGTAATCAGCAACTGGGACAAATTGTTGAGCGCATTCACGACATGGCGGTGAAAGACGAGCTGACCGGTTTTTACCGCCGCCGCCATGCCATGGAACTGCTGAGCAAGGCGTGTGGGCAATCCGCTCGCGGTGCCTATCAATTGGGGGTGGTGTACCTGGATCTGGACCATTTCAAAAAAACCAACGATCAGTATGGCCATCGCATGGGCGACCTGGTGCTGCAGCGCTTTGCGGATGTGACACAGCGCCACCTGACCAATCAGGATTTCGCCGCGCGTCTGGGCGGAGAGGAGTTCATGCTGGTGTTGCCGGTGAGTGATCCGCAGGAGGCTCGTAATCTGGTGGAGGGCATCCTGATGGGCATGCGCAGTCAGCGGTTCAAGGATGCGCCCGGGTTGATGGTCACGGTTTCCGGGGGGCTGGCCATGCTGAATCACGGCGAAACGCCTGCGCAGTTGATCAGGCGGGCGGATCAGGCGCTGTACCGGGCCAAGGAAGCCGGACGCGATAGATTGATTGTCGGGGAGCAGGAATGAATCAGGATCTCCACCAGGCAGAAAAACTGACGCTGAGTGAAAAGCGCCTGATGCAACGCCATAGCCGTTCGGCCATGGCGATCATGGCCATGCATACCTTGCTTTGTGTGGTCTATTTTCAACTGGGCTATATGCATATCGCGCTGCCGCAAGCGCTGGTGCTGGTGTCGCTGATCTGGGTTTCCCTGTTGGCGTACCAGCTGCTGATGGCAACCGGTGTTACCTTGAGTCTTCGTGAGCCCAGCCTGTCACTGCCGTTAATTCTGTATTTCACCGGGGTGTTCATGGTGTCGGGGTATTACGTGGATGAGTTTCGACTCAGTGTGGTGACCCTGTTCTTTGCGGCGTTATTGATGGTGTCGTTCCGCCTCAGTGGCAAGGTGATGATTGCGGTGGCGTTTCTGGCCAGTGCGGCCTATGCGCTGATGTTGTGGGTGGCACTGATGGATCGCTGGGTGCAGTTGAGCCTGTCGGTGGAGTTGTTGCAATGGCTGGTGTTCGCCATGATTTCGGTCAGCTTTGCGGTTACCGGTGGGGGCGTAAACCGCCTGCGGAATGCGTTGGCAGAAAAAAACCGTGAGTTGGCCAATGCGGTGGGGAAGGTGCGGGAAATGGCCATCCGTGATGATCTCACGGGGTTGTTTAATCGTCGCCACTTGCTGGACATTCTGGAGCGCCAGCGTGCTCTGTCTGACGGCAAGGGGGTGCCATTTGCCGTGTGCTACGTGGACCTGGATCACTTCAAGAAAATCAACGACCGGCACGGTCATGACTGGGGCGACCGGGTACTGCGCCAGTTTTCCGAGCTGGCGTTATCGGGCATGCGTGACGGTGACTACTTTGGTCGCCTGGGCGGGGAAGAGTTTCTGTTGGTGTTGCCACAAAGTGATGCCCACGGCGCCCTGTTGGTAGCTGAACGTCTGCGTCAGCGCTGGCGTGAGCAGCGTTTCGATGCCCAGGGTGGGCCGGCGACGGTGAGCTTGTCCGTGGGGGTGGCGGCGTATCAGGATGGCGAAAGTGTGGATGAGCTGCTTAACCGGGCCGATCAGGGCTTGTACAAGGCGAAGTCCAGCGGTCGGGATCAGAGCCAGGTGGCGTAGAAGCAGGAGCAAGTTGAAAGTTTAAAGTTGAAAAGCGCGGAAGAAGGCCTCGGGTTTGAAGAGGCCCTGCCCGCGCCATTACCGTTAAGCGCGGGCAGGGGATGGCAAACACAGGCAACCTGATCCGCGTTTAAACTTTGAACTTTCAACTGACTTCGAACGTGACCAAATGCTTGGTGCCCAGCCGCACATGCAGGTTATCGCCTTCCACCACATTGGTGTGGCTGTCGGTTTGGCAGAGCAGGGTTTCGTTGGCGCCGACCCGCAAGTGGTAGAGGATGCTGGCGCCGGTGAACTGGCGCCGGATGACGGGGAGCGCCAGGGGAGCGGATTCGTCAGCAATCACGTCTTCCGGGCGGAGCAGTACTTCTACTTCAGTACCCGGTTGCAAGGGGGCATGGCTGCGGCCGGTCACATCGCCCAGGGTGGTGTGAACGGTGTTGCCATCGCGCACGGTGCCGCGCAGGAAGGTACCGTAGCCGGCGAACTCTGCCACGAACCGGTTCGCCGGCGCGTGGTAAATGTTATAGGGCGTATCCCATTGCTCCAGGTGGCCCTGTTGCATGACGCCGACCCGGTCGGCCAGCGCAAAGGCTTCTTCCTGGTCGTGGGTGACCAGCAGGGTGGTGACCTTTTCCTGGCGCAGGATGTCGCCCAGTTCCCGGGCCAGGGCCCGGCGCAGATCCAGATCCAGGCTGGAAAAAGGTTCATCCAGCAGTAGCAGGGCGGGCTGGGGGGCCAGTGCTCGGGCCAGAGCAACACGCTGCTGTTGGCCGCCGGAGAGCTCGTGGGGGTAGCGTTGTTCCAGGCCGCCGAGCCGTACCCGTTGCAGGCTCGCGTGTACCCGCTCTTCGCGTTCCTCCCGGCTCTGCTGGCGCAGGCCGAACGCCACGTTGTTTGCCACGGTGAGATGAGGAAACAGGGCGTGTTCCTGGAAGACCATACCCAGGCCGCGCTGGTTGGGAGGCAGCTGACGGTGGGGGCCGGAGACCTGTTTTCCCTGAATGCTGATAGAGCCGGCGGTCACCGGTTCCAATCCGGCGATGGCTCGCAATGTGGTGGTCTTGCCACAGCCGCTGGGGCCCAGCAAGCAGGCAATTTCACCCGCTGCCAGCGTCAGGCTCAGGTCGCTGACCACGGTTTGCTGGTGGTAGCCACAGGCCAGATGGTTGAGGTTAAGCAACGGCTCGTTCATGGTCGTGTGCTCCAGGCTTCACGCTGCACACACCACGGGACAATGTCCTGGTGGTGCGTGTTGCATGGTGCGTGCAGCGTTGCCATCAATGCTGCCCGGTGAGCAGAAATTCCAGCAGGGCTTTCTGTGCGTGCAGGCGGTTTTCCGCTTCGTCCCAGACCACGGCACGAGGATCATCCATCATTTCGTGGCTGACTTCCTCGCCGCGGTGGGCCGGCAGGCAGTGCATGAACAGCGCATCCGGGTCGGCCTTGTCCATCAGCTCCGGGGTGACCTGGTAACCGTCAAAGGCATTCAGGCGAGTTTGTTGTTCGTCTTCCTGGCCCATGGAGGCCCATACATCGGTGACCACCAGGTGAGCGCCTTGCACGGCGGTGGCTACGTCCGGCTCCAGGCTGACCCGGTCCGGGTAGCGGCCCAGCAAGTCGCTGTCCGGGGTGAAGCCGTCCGGGCTGCTGATCACCAGTTCGAAATCAAACTGGTTGGCGGCGTTGATGTAGCTGGCGCACATATTGTTGCCATCGCCTACCCACACCACTTTTTTGCCCTGAATGCTGCCGCGGTGTTCCACATAGGTCTGCATGTCGGCCAGCAACTGGCAGGGGTGAAAGTCGTCCGTGAGGGCGTTGATCACCGGTACCGCAGAGTGGTCGGCAAACGTCTGCAGGGTGGCGTGGTCAAAGGTGCGGATCATGACCGCGTCGACCATGCGGGACAGCACCCGGGCGGAATCTTCAATGGGTTCGCCGCGGCCCAGCTGGGTGTCACGGGGTGACAGGAAAATGCTGGCGCCACCGAAGTGGGTCATGGCGACTTCGAAAGACACCCGGGTACGCGTGGATGATTTCTCGAAAATCATGCCCAGGGTTTTACCCTGTAGCGGCTCGTGGTGCTGGCCATTACGGAGCATGGTTTTCAGTTCGATGGCGCGCTGAATCAAATAGCCGAGCTCATCCGGGGTCAAGTCGGTGAGGGTCAGGAAATGACGGGTCATGCGACCTCCTGCTCGTCGGCAAAACGGTGGATCAGTGTCGACAGGGTGTCCACCAGCTGCTGCATTTCTGCCTGGCTGATTACCAGTGGCGGCAGCAAGCGCACCACGGAACCGGCGGTGACATTGATCAGCAGGCCGGCGTCGCGGGCCCGGTTGACCAGTTCGGCACAGGGGCGATCGAGCTGGATGCCGAGCATCAGGCCTTTCTGGCGAATTTCGGTGACCATGGGCAGATCGGAAAACGCCTGCACAAAGGCGTCTTTCAACCAGCGGCCTTTATCGGCCACGCCGTCGATGATGTCGTCGGTGAGGGTGTTCACCACGGTCAGGGCCGTCGCACAGCCCAGCGGGTTGCCGCCGTAGGTGCTGCCGTGGTTCCCGGGGCCGAAAACGCCTTCAGCCTTGCCGGCCACCAGGCAGGCGCCGATGGGGAAGCCGTTACCCAGGCCTTTGGCGGTGGTTAGTACGTCGGGGGTGATGCCGGCGCCCAGGCAGGCAAAGTAATCCCCGGTGCGGCCGTTGCCGGACTGGATTTCATCCAGCATCAGCAGCCAGTCTTGGCGGTCGCACAGGGTGCGCAGGCCGGCCAGGTAATCGTTTGCGGGAATGTGGATACCGCCTTCGCCCTGCACCGGTTCTACCAGAACGGCGACAATATCGTGATTATCAGCCAGGGCTTCTACTGCTGCCAGATCGTTGAACGGCACACGGATGAAACCGTCCAGCAGAGGCGCAAAGCCTTCCTGCACCTTGGCATTGGCGGTGGCGGACAGGGTCGCCATGGTGCGGCCATGGAAGCTGCCTTCCATGACGATCACGGTGGGTCGGGCAATCTGTTTGCGTGAGCCGTACAGGCGGGCAATCTTGATGGCGGCCTCATTGGCTTCTGCCCCGGAGTTGGAGAAGAACACGTTCTCCATGCCGCTCAATTCGCACAGGCGCTGGGCCAGGGATTCCTGGGCAGGAATGCGATACAGGTTGGAGGTGTGCATCAGCTGCCCGGCCTGTTCAGCCAGGGTGCGGGTGACTGCCGGGTGGCAGTGGCCCAGGTTGCACACGCCAATCCCGGAGATGGCATCCATGTATTTGTGGTCGTTTTCATCGTACAACCACACGCCCTCGCCCCGCACGAAAGCCACCGGCTGGCGCGCGTAGGTGGGGATCAAAAATTGCTGGCTCATTACCCTGACTCGTTAAAGCGAATTCGTCCGTTTTGGTGTGACCAAAACAAAAAACGGCAGCTGTTAGGCTGCCGGGAACCCCCGATAATAGCGCACATTCCAGTGAATAGTTAACACCCTGTATGGATTGGCGTTAGGCTTGTTTGCCTCAAGGGTTAATGGTTTTAGCTATTAACTATCCACTATTAGCTATTAATTGCCTTTATGAATCCTGTCCAGCTGAGTATTTTTGCCAACCGCCTTGCCGGCGTCTGCGATGAGATGGGGGCGGTGCTGCGCCTCAGTGCCCTGTCTCCGAACATCAAGGACCGGCTCGATTTTTCCTGTGCCATTTTTGATGATCAGGGCCGTTTATGTGCTCAGGCCGCGCATATTCCCGTGCATCTTGGGTCCATGGCCTATGCCATGGCGGATTTGGTTAGTGGCAGAACGTGGCAGCCCGGGGATTTGATGGTGGTGAATGATCCCTATCTGGGCGGCACGCATTTGCCGGATGTGACTGTGATTGCTCCGGTATTTCAGTCGCAGACCCTGATCGGCTTCGCCGTGACTCGAGCTCACCATGCCAATATTGGCGCCCACAGCCCCGGATCCATGCCGGTATCCACGCATTTGGAGCAGGAAGGGATTGTTATTGCTCCCAGTTGGCTGAAACGCTCCGGGCTGTGGCAGGTGCCATTGTGTCGGCATCTGGCAGGGCTGGAGGTGAACGGGGCGTTGCCGGTTGAGAATCCGCGGTTTGCTGACTTTTCCGCCCAGGCGAGTGCCTGTGAGGCGGGTGCCCGGCGTCTGGCGGAGCTGGCGGATCAGCAATTTGATCTGGTGGCGGCCTTTGATGCCCTCAATGCTTATGGTGAAAAGCGTGCTCGCGCTCGCATTGCGACTCTGCCGGATGGTTGTTACCAGTTCCAGGACTACATGGATGACGATGGCCAGGGCCAGCGGGACATCATCATTACTGTCAGTTTGACCATTTCCGGGGATCAAGCTTTTCTTGATTTCAGTGGCACGGCTGATCAGGTGGCGGGGAATATTAACTGCCCGCTGTCCGTGGCGGCAGCGGCGGCTTACTACTGTTTTCGCTGCTTGATGGACGATGACGTGCCTGCCTGTGATGGTCTCTTCCGGCCTATCAGCCTGTCTGCTCCGCCAGGCTCGTTGCTCAATGCTGGCCGCCCGGCAGCGGTGGCCGCTGGCAATGTGGAAACCAGCTCGCGGGTGGTGGATGTGGTGCTGGGGGCGCTGGCTCAGGCGGCACCTGAGGCAATTCCCGCTGCCAGCCAGGGCACCATGAATAATGTGGCGATGGGAGCCGGTGGTGACAATGGCTGGGATTATTACGAAACCATGGCCGGCGGTACTGGCGCCCATGCTGGCGGTTCGGGGCTGTCGGCCGTACATAGCCATATGACTAATACCCTCAATACGCCCATTGAAAGCCTGGAGTCCCACTATCCATTGCGGGTGCACCGTTATCAGCTACGCCGGGAGAGTGGCGGTGATGGGCAGTTTGTTGGTGGTGATGGTTTGGTGCGTGAGCTGGAGTTTCTGGGTGATGCCCAGGTGACCCTGCTCACCGAGCGCCGCCGTCATGCGCCCTGGGGACTGGCAGGTGGGCAGGATGGTGCGGTGGGGGAAAATCGTCATAACGGCAAGTTGTTGCCGCCAAAAACCAGCTTTACTGCCCGTGTTGGTGATCGTTTGGTAGTGGCTTCACCCGGGGGTGGTGGGTATTACGATAGGAAATGTAAATGAGAATGATGGCGAATTGCTATTGGTTATTTTTCCTTGTATCTTCCCGTGCTTACAATTTTTACATTTTCGCATTTGCGTCGGGAAGGAAAAATCATGCATTTACAGCGTCGCTTGCTTTGCTGCGCCATTGCCTCCGCCATAGCTGTTCCGGCTTTCGCTGATCAGGCCAATGAACTGAAACCGGTACAGATTATCGGGGATCGCCAGAATACCTTTAGCGTTAGCGGCTCTGCCCACGTGCTCTCCAACGAAGATCTGGAAGAAAAAGAAAACACCGATGTGCACCGCATGCTGCGTGACGTGCCTGGCGTTTATTTCCAGGAAGAAGAAGGCTATGGCCTGCGCCCGAATATCGGTATCCGCGGTTCCGGCCGTGACCGTTCCAGCAAGGTCACTCTGATGGAAGATGGGGTGCTGATTGCCCCGGCCCCGTATGCTGCCCCGGCGGCCTACTACTTCCCCAGCGCCGGTCGTTTCTACGGCATTGAGGTACTGAAAGGGCCAGACACCTTGCGTTACGGCCCCTTCACCGTGGGCGGTGCTATCAACTTCCTGTCCACACCAATTCCTGCCCGTGCCTCCGGCATGGTCAATGTGGAAGGTGGTGAAGACGGTGCCCAACGTGCCCACGCCTACTACGGTGCCACTGAAGGCCAGTTTGGTTTCATGCTGGAGGCCCACCAGCAACGCACCCAGGGCTTCAAGGATATTGATCGGTCCAACCGCGACAGTGGTTTTGACAAGCGCGACTATGTGGCCAAGCTGCGCTGGCAGGCCCCGGAAACCGCTGATATCCAGCAGGCGTTTGAACTGAAACTGGAGCATTCCAGCGAAGTGTCCGACGAAACCTATCTGGGCCTGACCGACCGGGATTTCGAGAGTGATGCCAACCGTCGTTACGGCATGAGCGACATCGATCAGATGGACAACGACCGGGATGCGGTTTCCCTGCGTCATACCTTGGTGTTTGACGAGAACACCCAACTGAACTCCGTGGTGTATCGCAACGAATTCCAGCGTAACTGGTACAAGCTGGCCAGTATTGGTGGCCAGGGCATTGGTGGTTTTGTGGCGGATGCCAACACCAATGGTGGTGCCAACCAGGCGGTTTTGCGTGGCACCGCTGATGCCACGGATCTGGTGTTCAAGAACAATAATCGTGAGTACGTTTCCGAAGGCGTGCAGACCGAACTGAACCACCGTTTCCAGACCGGTTCCGTGGACAATGATCTGATTGTCGGGGCCCGTTACCATCAGGACGAAGTGGATCGTTACCAGCCCACAGACACTTTTGATCAGACCAATGGCAGCTTGGTATACCAGACGTCAACCTTGCCCACCGGCGGTGATAACCGTCTGGAAAATGCGGATGCCATGTCTGCCTGGATCATCGACCACGCTTACGTCGGTGATTTCATCGTTACCGGCTCGTTGCGTTACGAGAATGTGGAGAGCAAGAGCAAGCGCTGGGGCGACCCGGCTCGCAATGCAGTGAGCTCGCGCACTGAAAACCGTAATGAAGAGTTGATGGCGGGCCTGGGGGCTACTTGGCTGCTCAATGACAACTGGTCGGTGTTGGCGGGTGTCCATCAGGGTTTTGCCCCGGCAGGTGCGTCTTCGCAGAAAGGCACCGATGCGGAAAAAAGCGTTAACTACGAAACCGGTTTTCGCTACTGGCAGGAAAACTTCAGTGCTGATGTGGTGGCATTCTACAGCGATTATGAAAATACCATTCAGAATTGCTCTACGGCTAATCCATGCCCCAATGGCAATGATTCTGGAACCCAGAGCTTTGGTGAGTCCGAAGTGCGCGGTCTGGAAGTGGGCCTGAACAGCGTGGTCTGGGAAGGTGATAGCGGGCTTCGTGCCCCGGTTCGCTTGGCTTATACCTATACCGACGGTGAAATCACCAAAAATGCGGATGATTTATCCGTGCTGGATGGCGATGTGCTGCCTTACCTGCCTGAGCATCTGGCCAGCCTGACGTTCGGCCTGGAAAAACCGGCAGCCTGGTCTGCACTGATGTCCGTCAGCCATACCGATGGTATGTGCATCGACAATAGCTGTGACCGTGCTGGTCAGGTAACCACGTTTAAACGCACCAGCGATTACGTGATTGCCGATATCGTGGCGACCTATCAGGTGAGCAGCGATATGGAAGTGTATGCCAAGGTGGATAACGTGTTCGACGATCAGGAAATCGTTTCCCGTGATCCTGCCGGCGCCCGTCCCAACAAGCCGCGTACCGGCTACGTGGGCATGAAAGTGCATTTCTAAGGCAGCAGTTTGTAACAAAGGAAAAGGGGGGCTTCGGCTCCCTTTTCTGTTTTCGGGACCCTTGAAGCTGCGCCTTTGCGACCCCATCTGGGATGGGCAGGGCCATCAGTGGTAGAATAATGGCCAACCACAGCCAATACACCCTACAACCGCCAGGTAGTCAGTATGGATGTTATCCAGGTCATTAAAGACCAGATCGAAAAGAACCCGGTGATCCTCTACATGAAAGGGTCCCCCCAGTTTCCCCAGTGCGGGTTTTCCGCCCAGGTGGTGGAAGCGATGACCGCCGTTGGCAAGCCGTTTGCCTATGTGAATATTCTGGAAGCCCCGGAGATTCGCCAGAACCTGAAAGAATATGCTAACTGGCCGACTTACCCGCAGTTGTGGGTGGGTGGCGAATTGGTTGGCGGCTGCGACATCATCATGGATATGTACCGTTCCGGTCAGCTCAAAGAGCTGGTTGATGGCGTTGCCGTGGAGTCGGATGACAACGCCTGAATGCGGCGCTGTTGCGACCCAAAAACCCGGCCTCGGCGCCGGGTTTTTTGTGCATGACTGGCGGCAAGGGCCTTGCCATGGTGCCGCTGGCATTGCTGACCGGGACCGTAATCTGGAGCCGTTCGCGCCGCTAAATTGGCGGTGTTTAGCACAAAGGATTCACATTCGCGCCAAACAACGTTGTTAACCTGTTGAAAGCCGGAGAGGAATCCCCATGATTGTGCGTAGTAGCACTCAGCGGCCCCATGCAGTATTGCTGCGGGCGTTGTATGATCGCTGCTCCACAGAATTTCAAGCGGCCAGAGCGAGCACTTTGCTTTGGCTATACCGTAAGAATGGAAACAATGGAGAGAAACAATGGGCGTTCTGGTAGGTAAACCTGCACCGGATTTTACTGTTCCTGCTGTACTGGGCGATGGCAGCATCGTTGACGAGTTCACCCTGTCCGAAGCCATCAAGGGCAAGTACGGCCTGGTGTTCTTCTACCCGCTGGACTTCACCTTTGTGTGCCCGTCCGAGCTGATCGCTCTGGATCACCGCATGGACGCGTTCAAAGAGCGCAACGTGGAAGTGATTGGTGTGTCCATCGATAGCCACTTCACTCACAACGCATGGCGCAACACCCCGGTTAACGATGGCGGCATCGGCCCGGTGACATACACCCTGGCTGCTGACATGAACCACGGTATTGCCCAGTCCTACGACGTTGAGTCCGAAGGTGGTATGGCTTTCCGCGGTGTATTCCTGATCGACCAGAACGGTGTGGTGCGCAGCCAGATCGTTAACGATCTGCCGCTGGGCCGTAACATGGACGAGTTGATTCGTCTGGTTGACGCCCTGCAGTTCCACGAAGAGCACGGTGAAGTGTGCCCGGCGGGCTGGCAGAAAGGCGATTCCGGTATGAAGGACACCCCGGACGGTGTGGCCGAGTACCTGTCTGGTAACGCAGACAAGCTGTAAAAAGAAAGCAGCACAAGAAAAGGGGCGCCAGAGATGGCGCCCCTTTTTTTGTGCTTCACGCGGGCACGCGGTGGGTTTGGCGTGAGGCGTGCCAGCGTGAGGCGTGTTGCCTTAACTCAATCCAGCGCTTTCGCCAGGGTTGGCGGGATGGTTTTGGCGGGTGGTGGTGGCCAGCCGCCCAGGGTCTTGAAGCGGTTGACCATGGAACAGAACAGTTCCGCCGTGCGCGTGGCGTCATACAGAGCAGAGTGCGCTTCGCGCTGGCTGAAGCGGATGCCGGCGGCTTCGCAGGCTTTGGCCAGTACCGTTTGCCCGTACACCAGCCCGGCCAATGTGGCGGTATCGAAACTGGAGAAAGGGTGAAATGGGCTGCGTTTGATATCAGCCCGGTCGGTGGCGGCGTTCAGAAAGCCCTGGTCAAAGAAGCTGTTATGGCCCACCAATACGGCGCGGCTGCAACCGTGCTGCTTCACCGCTTTGCGTATGGGCTCGAATACCCCTTTCAAGGCGGTTTCTTCCGAGACGGCGCCGCGTAGCGGGTTGCTCGGGTCGATACCGGTGAAATCCAGTGCCGCCTGCTCCAAGTTGGCCCCGGGGAAGGGGTCCACATGGAACTGGATGCGGGTGGACGGGCGCAGGTTGCCCTGGGCGTCCATTTCTATCAGGACGGCGGCGATTTCCAGCAGCGCGTCGGTTTGGGAATTAAACCCCCCGGTTTCCACGTCGATAACGACGGGCAAAAAGCCGCGGAAACGTAGCGCCAGGCTGGGATGCTGATCGCTCATGATCACTCCATCAAACACAAAGACCCCGCAGAAACCGCAAGCGCAGCTGCGAGCGGGGCTTATGCTACCGGAATCCCCACTCGGGCAACAGGCGAAACCGGGCAGGAGGCTGCCACGGAGGTGACGTACACGGCGGCGGGCGGGTACAATACGCCCCCTCTATATGCCCCACGATTCATCGGGGGCCGGCTCAAGCGCTGCCGGCCGCCCATTTGCGGAGTCTTTCAATGTCCAAGATCAACAAGGTGGTACTGGCCTATTCCGGTGGCCTGGATACTTCAGTTATCGTCAAATGGCTGCAGGATACCTATGACTGTGAAGTGGTGACATTCACCGCCGATATCGGCCAGGGGGAAGAAGTAGAGCCGGCCCGCGCCAAGGCAGAGGCCATGGGCGTGAAAGAGATCTACATTGAAGACCTGCGCGAAGAGTTCGTGCGTGATTACGTATTCCCCATGTTCCGCGCCAACGCCATCTATGAAGGTGAGTACCTGCTGGGAACCTCCATCGCCCGTCCGCTGATCGCCAAGCGCTTGGTGGAAATCGCCGAAGAAACCGGCGCCGATGCTATTTCCCACGGTGCTACCGGTAAGGGTAACGACCAGGTGCGTTTCGAGCTGGGCGCTTACGCCTTGGCCCCCGGCATTCAGGTGATTGCCCCTTGGCGCGAGTGGGATCTCAATTCCCGCGAAAAGCTGATGGCGTACTGCGAAGAGCGCAATATCCCGGTGGATTTCTCCAGCAAAAAGAAGAAATCCCCGTACTCCATGGACGCCAACCTGCTGCACATTTCCTACGAAGGCGGCAACCTGGAAGATCCGTGGTGGGAAGCCGAAGAAGACATGTGGCGCTGGAGCGTGAGCCCGGAAGCGGCACCGGACCAGCCTACCTACATCACCCTGGGCTTTGAAAAGGGCGATATCGTCTCCATCGACGGTGAAGCGCTTAGCCCGGCCACGGTGCTGGAAAAACTGAATAAGCTGGGTGGCGACAACGGTATTGGCCGTCTGGATATCGTGGAAAACCGCTACGTGGGCATGAAGTCCCGTGGCTGCTACGAAACCCCGGGCGGCACCATCATGTTGCCAGCGCACCGCGCCATCGAGTCCCTGACCCTGGATCGCGAATCCGCGCACCTGAAAGACTCGGTCATGCCCAAGTACGCCGAGCTGCTGTACAACGGTTACTGGTGGAGCCCGGAGCGCCTGGCCCTGCAGAAGCTGATCGATGCTACCCAGGAACACGTGAACGGCGAAGTGCGCCTGAAGCTCTACAAGGGCAGCGTGACCGTTGTCGGCCGTCGTTCTGACAACGACAGCCTGTTCGATGCGTCCATCGCCACCTTTGAAGACGATGCCGGCGCCTACGATCAGAAAGATGCGGAAGGCTTTATCAAGCTCAACGCGCTGCGCCTGCGTATTGCTGCCAAGACGGGCCGCAAGTTGGGTTAAAGCGACGCCGCACGCTTCACGCAGCACGCAACACGAAAACCGCCGCGAGCCACGAGCTCGCGGCGGTTTTTTTGTGTCAGGCGTCGGGCGTTAGGCATCCGGCGTAATACGTTACATAACGACAAGGAAAGTGCATTTAGGTTGTACGTCAGTCTCAATTAGTCTGTGGGCAGCGATATATCGACAGCTCTATATACACAACAACAGGCTTATTGAGGAATCGCCATGCTGCTGCGCCAACCGGTTTTCGAGATCCCGTTCTTTCCCCGTGCTTTGGGTGCTATCGCCTTGAGTGCCGCCTTGCTGGTGTCAGGGTGTGGTGGGGGAGGCAGTAGTGATGCGCCCGCCGCCAATAGCTCGGCGCAGGAAGCAGAGCGGGAGGTGGCGGAGCCGGAAGTGCCGGCGGACGCATCCCCTGATAACCCGGCTGCCGAACCTGATGGCCCGCGCAAGGTGATTTTCGTGGGCAATAACTGGGAAGGCATGGTCGATGTGATCGACGCCAATACCTACACGCGGCTGGGGCGCATCAATGGCATACCGGACCAGGCCGAGCGGGAGCGGGCGATTGCCATGAACCCCGTGGATCTGGTGTTTTTCCAGGGCATCCGCGTGTTGATTGGCGAAGGTCATCACCAGTACGTGGATGATATGTACAGCTCCAATGACGGCCGCCTGCTGATCGTCTCCCGGCCCAGCTATGCGGATGTGGCCGCCATTGATATTGCCACCGGTAACGTGGTCTGGCGTTTTGAGGTGGACGGCTACCGCTCCGATCACATGGCATTGTCTCCGGATGGCACCCAGGTGGCCGTGTCAGCTTCCACCGGCAATGTGGTCCATATTCTTGATGTGGAAACCGGTGAAGAGCAGGGCAAGTTCCCGTCCGGTGACTCGCCCCACGAAAATATTTATTCCGAGGACGGCAAGCGCATTTATCACGCCAGTATCGGTACCGTGTACACCCCGCTGGACAGCGAACTGCTCGGCGGCGTCACCGACGCTCTATTGGGCAAGAACCTGTTGGACGCGACCAAGGGCGAGCGGGTGTTTCAGGTGGTGGATGCCGACAGTCTGGAGATTCTCAAAACGCTGGATCTGGAAGCGGATCTGGAGGCTGCCGGTTATGGCAACCTGAGCACCGCGGTGCGGCCCATGGCCCACACGGCAGATGAGCGTTATTTCTACTTCCAGCTGTCTTTTCTGCACGGCTTTATCGAGTACGACATGGAAGAGCAGAAAGTGCTGCGTCTGGCCGAGTTGCCGGACCTGACCGGTCCACTGGTGACCCGGGAAACCTATGTGAACGATTCCGCCCACCACGGCATCGCCCTGAGTGCAGACGACAGTACCTTCTGTGTGGCCGGTACCATGAGTGACTATGTGGCGCTGGTGAACCGTGACGATTTCTCCTACGAACTGAAAACCGGCATTGGCGAAAAACCGTATTGGGTGACCACCAGCAAGGACGGTAACCACTGTTATGTGTCCTGGAGCGGCACCGACCAGATGTCCGTCTTTAACTATGCCAGTGGCAAGGAAGTGGCGCGGGTGGATGTGGGCGACCACCCGCAGCGTATCCGTGAAGGCAGTGTGCCGGAAGCCTGGGTAGAGGATCAGGGGTCTCTGTTCCTGCCCTGAGTCGCGATAACCGCAATCGTGCGTTGCGAGCAGCGAGTTTCGAACGGCAAAACCTGAAAGCGTGAAATTTCAGGTTTTCGCGACTCGTACCTCGCCTCTCGCCTTCTCATGTTCAAGGTGCCGGTTACCCAGGTCAGCCTCAATGTTTTACAGCGTTTTCCTGCTCAAAGCCGACTTTTTCATTGTCAATCGACCCTTCTCGCACCACACTTCGCCCTGACACGGCAGGCGCTTGCGGCACCTGTGTATTTCCCTGTTGTCAGGAGTTTTTCCAACCATGCGAATCCTGCATACCATGCTGCGTGTGGGCGATCTTGAGGCGTCAGTTGCTTTCTATACCCAGGTGCTGGGGATGACCGAATTGCGCCGCAAGGACTACCCGGAAGGTCGCTTTACCAATGTTTTTGTGGGCTACCAGCCGGAATCGGAAGGCGCGGTGCTGGAGTTGACCTGTAACTGGGACCAGTCATCCTATGATCTGGGCGACGGCTATGGCCATGTGGCTCTGGCCGTGGACGACGTGTACGCTGCTTGTGAGCGTATTCGGGAAAGAGGCGGGCGTATCACCCGCGAACCGGGCCCCATGAAGCACGGCACCACAGTGCTGGCATTCGCGCAGGATCCGGACGGCTATAAAATCGAATTGCTGGGACGCGATTGATGGCAATAAAGGAGTCGCAAGTGACGAACAAGGTCACCGTTGGCTGGCGGGAATGGGCGACGTTGCCTGAACTGGGTATCGAGGCCATCAAAATGAAGGTGGATACCGGTGCCCGCACGTCCGCGTTGCACGCCTATCAGGTGAAAACGTTTGAGCGCGATGGCGCCGAGTGGGTGCGTTTTTGCATTCACCCGATCCAGGATCAGGATACTGTCCGTGAATGCGAAGCCCCGGTGTTGGATCGCCGTGTGGTCACCGACTCCGGTGGGCACAAGGAAGAGCGTCCGGTAATTCGCACCGAGATTGTGTTGGGCGGGCGTCACTGGCCCATTGAGATTACTCTCACGGACCGTGAGAACATGAAATTCCGCATGCTGCTGGGGCGAACCGCCATGGACCTGATTACCGTGGACCCGACAGCGTCATTCCTCCTTGGCGGCACAAAAGAGCAACCATGAAAATTGCGATTCTTTCCCGAAACAAGCGCCTGTACTCCACGCGACGCATGGTCGAAGCCGGCGAAGCGGCGGGCCATGAAATGCATGTGATCGACACCCTGCGCTGTTACATGAGCATGGTGGCTCACAAGCCGGAGATTCACTACAAGGGTGAAGTGCTGGAAGGTTTTGATGCGGTGATTCCCCGTATTGGTGCCTCGATTACCCAGTACGGTACGGCGGTAGTGCGTCAATTCGAAATGATGGGCGTTTTTCCGATCAATGAATCGGTAGCTATCTCTCGCTCCCGGGACAAGTTGCGTTCACTGCAGCTGCTCTCGCGCAAAGGCGTTGGGTTGCCCATCACCGGTTTTGCCCACTCGCCGGATGACATTCCCGACCTGATCAACATGGTTCGCGGTGCGCCGCTGGTGATCAAGATGCTGGAAGGCACTCAGGGCATCGGCGTGGTGCTGGCGGAAACCCGCAAGGCTGCGGAGTCGGTAATCGAAGCCTTTATGGGCTTGAACGTGTCGGTAATGGTGCAGGAATACATCAAGGAAGCCGGCGGTGCGGATATCCGTTGTTTTGTAGTGGGCGGCAAGGTTATTGCTGCCATGAAGCGCCAGGCCGCGCCGGGCGAGTTCCGCTCCAACCTGCACCGGGGCGGCAGTGCCAGCCTGATCCGCATTACCCCGGAAGAGCGCGCCACCGCTGTGCGAGCCGCCCGTATCATGGGGTTGAATGTGGCGGGTGTGGATATCCTGCGTTCGCACCATGGTCCGGTGGTGATGGAAGTGAATTCCTCTCCTGGCCTGGAAGGGATTGAGATGGCCACCAACAAGGATGTGGCTGGCATGATCATCAAGTTCATCGAAAAGGATGCCCGTCCCTACCGGACACAAACCAAAGGTTCCAAAGGGTAAGGCTGTTTATTCCAAGAGCACCTCAAAAGGTGCGAACAGCCTGAAGCGAGTGACGAGTTTCGAGTTGCGAAAGCCGAACAAAATCATGGTTTTCTGTGCTCGGCACTCGTGCCCGGGAAGGCTGTCGGCAACGTGGTCAGAAAAGAATGAAAAATCCAAAAGAACCGAAAAACGCTCCTTTTGAAATTGATGGCATTACCGTCCAGCCCGGTTCCCGCACAAAAGTGGAGCTGCCGCTGGCTCAGCTTTATACCCAGACCCCGCTGAATGTGCCTATTCATGTGATCCACGGCCGCAAGCCCGGGCCGGTGTTCATGGTCAGCGCGGCTATCCATGGCGATGAGCTGAATGGCGTTGAGATTATCCGTCGCCTGCTACGCCATTCCGCCTTGAAAAACCTTAGCGGCACCCTGTTGGCGGTGCCGGTGGTGAATGTGTTCGGCTTTATCCATAAATCGCGCTACCTGCCGGACCGCCGGGATCTGAACCGCTGCTTCCCGGGCTCGGAAACCGGCAGCCTGGGCGCGCGCATGGCATGGCAGTTCAAGACCCAGGTGCTGGACCGTGCCACCCACGCGGTGGACCTGCACACCGGCGCCATTCACCGTGATAATCTGCCGCAGATTCGAGCCAACCTGTCCAACGATGACACCAGCGCCATGGCCAACGCCTTTGGCGTGCCGGTGGTGATCAACTCGGTACTGGGCGAGGGCACGCTGCGTGAAGTGGCCGAAGCCCAGGGCATTCCGGTCATTACCTACGAAGCAGGCGAAGCGCTGCGTTTTGACGAGTCCTGCATTCGTGCTGGCGTCAAAGGCGTGCTCAACGTGATGCATCATCTGGGTATGACGGGTTCCCGCCGCACCAAGGCACCCGCTGAGCCCTATATCGCCCGCTCCTCCAGCTGGGTCCGAGCCGAACGCGACGGCGTCTTCCTGTCCCTGGTGGCCCTGGGTGCCTGGATCAAGAAAGGGGATCTGATCGGCCGTATCTCCAGCCCCTTTGGCGGCGATGACATCAATATCCACGCCCCTGCCGCCGGCATTCTGGTGGGCCGCAACAATCTGCCGTTGGTTAACGAAGGCGAAGCCCTCTACCACATCGCCCGTTTCGAGGAGGTGGGGGAAGTGGCGCAGTCGCTGGAAGAGTTCACCCACGATATTGAAGAAGGGCCAACCCTGTCGGGGGAGCCGCCAATCGTATAATCCGGCTCGCAACCTGTTGCAGCTCGGGTGGGCGTCAGGGGGCGAGTCCTCCCCTGGCGGGCTGATTGGGTGGCGGTTGCCGCTGTCTGCCTTATTCTTGTTTGTGGTTTCCTTATGACTAATTGCCGGGCCGACCTGGTGCCAATCCTTTGTTATACTGCGCCGCGATATGGATACCCCGTTGATTAATCATTAGGAGTGAATAGATGGTCGCCTTGGTCAAGCCGCATGGTGCGGACGCATTGAACCCCCTGTACGTGGCTGATGAAGCCGCTCGCGTTGCCTTGCAGAAGGAAGCGGAGTCTCTGCCGTCGGTGGTGATCAGTTCCGCGGCTGCTGCCAATGCGGTGATGATGGGCGCCGGTTATTTCACCCCGCTTTCCGGCTACATGAACAAGGCAGATATGCTGTCAGTGGCCGAAAACCTGACCACGGCCGATGGCCTGTTCTGGCCGGTACCGATCGTCAATATGCTGAAAGATATCAGCGCGATTGAAGGTGCCAAGCGCATTGCCCTGCGTGACCCCAATGTGGAAGGTCAGCCGGTGATTGCGGTGATGGACGTGGCGGCTATCGAAGAAGCCTCTGACGCGGAACTGGAAGCGGTGGCCGAGCAGGTCTTCGCCACCAACGACAAGCAGCACCCGGGCGTGGCGAACTTCCTGGCGGCGGGCAACTTTATCGTTTCCGGCGACATCCAGGTGTTGAGCTACTCCTATTTTGCTGACGATTTCCCCGACACCTTCCGCACCGCCGTTTCCATCCGCAATGAGTTTGTTGAGCGTGGCTGGAGTAATGTGGTTGCTTTCCAGACCCGTAACCCGATGCACCGTGCCCACGAAGAATTGTGTCGCATGGCCCAGGAAGCGCTGAACGCCGATGGCATCCTGATCCACATGTTGCTGGGCAAGCTGAAAGCCGGTGATATTCCGGCTGAAGTACGTGATGCCTCTATTCGCAAGATGGTCGAAGTGTATTTCCCGCCCAATAGCGTGATGATCACCGGGTACGGTTTTGACATGCTATATGCAGGCCCCCGTGAAGCGGTGCTGCACGCGGTGTTCCGTCAGAACTGTGGTTGCAGCCACTTGATCGTGGGTCGTGACCACGCCGGTGTGGGTGATTATTACGGTGCCTTCGACGCACAGACCATCTTCCAGGAAAAAGTGCCGGCAGGCGCTCTGGAGATCAAGATCTTCGAAGCCGACCATACCGCCTACTCCAAGAAGCTCGATCGCGTGGTGATGATGCGTGATGTGCCGGATCACACCAAGGACGACTTTGTTCTGCTGTCAGGGACCAAGGTCCGTGAGATGCTGGGCCAGGGGATTGCCCCGCCGCCGGAATTCTCTCGTCCTGAAGTGGCGCAGATCCTGATGGATTACTACCAGGCGCTGGACGCCGACAAGTAATCACATCTGGCTGAGCACGTTCGCTCAGCAGCATCAGAAAGAAAAACAAAAAAGCCTCTTTTAAGAGGCTTTTTTTGTTTTATCGCGGGTTGCTGAAATAACGGTTTGCCGGCGGACGTTACTGCTGGGGAGCCTGTTGCCCTGTGCATTGAAAAGTCGCGTTCACCGTCCAGCCGATACAGTCACCGTCCTGGGTTTCATTGCTGCAGCTCTGGCTGGGTTTGCCGTTGGGAATCGCGCCGCTGTATCCCCAGCCCTGACATTGCGCGCTGGCTTTTTGCAGGCCTTGTTGCCAGTCCATCTGTGGGTTCTGCATCAGGTTATAGTCGGTGGCCAGAGTCACGGTGCCTTCATTCTGGTTCCCGTCGGCAACCCGGATCGGGGAGGCGGCGGTCACGCAGGCGACCAAGGACGCGGTGGCAAGCACGGTCAGAAATCGAATGAACATGATTGGCTCCAATCGGTGAGTAAGTATTATCCACAAAGCCTAGGGGCTGTTTTGAAGGGCTCAAGTGGCAATCTGTAAAGAAAGCAAAAATTACGGTGGTGGCATCGCCGGGGCCGAATCGCTTTCTATCCAGAGGCGACGGTTCCGGTCCGGCTGTTCCCAGTGGAGATTTTTCACTTCATGCATGGGCGTCATGGGGCTATGGAAGAACATCACCAGCCGCAGGCCATCGGTAATAAAGGGATCGCCGGTGAGGTTATGGCCGGGGCTGTCGATGTGTTTGGCTTCCATGGCACGCACATACCCGAACTCGGCCAGCCGTTGTGAAAAAATCATGTCCTGGAGCAGATAGTCCCGGGCCTCATCCACATCCGGATCGATTTTGTGGGTGGTCAGGGTCGGCGACTTGAAGGTAAAGCGTACACCGATATCCCGACTGATCTGCCCCAGCCAGACCGGTTCGCCGTCGCATATTAGTGGCGCCCGCCAGAGGCGCAGGTGATTGCGCTGGTGAATATTGCCACGGGCTTTTTGCAACGCCATATCCTGGGGGCGATCCAGAGCATAAAGGGAGCTCACCGGTGAGTAACGGTAGCTGGAACCCATCAGGAAGGATTTGGTGGTTTTCCAGATCGAGCCACCATGGATGCGCTCGGTCAGGTCCCAGCCGCGTTGCACCATGGCGCTGAGCAGCAACTGGCTGTCGCCGACCAGGACGAAATTGATCGGGTCGCCACTGGCACTGCTGTCGTCGTTGTGGGTGCAGCAGGGCTGCTCTGCTAGCCAGGCGCGCAGGCCATCGCGATCCACGTGCTGGTGGTCCTGTTTGTTATACAGGATGGTGAGGTCGACTTTTTCCACATCCAGTTTGATGCCCGGCACGTCGATGATGAATGACGATTGCCAGCTTTTTCCGCCTCCCAGCAGGTCCACATTGACCACCTTGACGCCAAGATCGCGATTGGTGAATACAAAGCCGCTGGTACGCTTACCGGTTGGCAGGTTGATGGGCATGGCACGGGAAACGAACATGCGGTCCACGGCTTTTTCATCTTCCTTGCCGAACTTTCCCTTCACTTTCCAGGCCACTTCCAGTGGCGAAAAGTATTGTTGGTCGGTGGTGACAGGGAGGTAATACAGTGGCGTGCCGGTGTTGTTGTCCACCTCCAGCCAGATGGCCTGAATGCCGTGTATGCCCAGGGCCACGCCAAAGATGTCGTGGGCATCGCTGTCACTGATGACGCTGGCGCGTACGGTCAGCGCTTGTTCCGCGTGTTGCGTGGCGCCTTCGCGCAGAGCGTTGTCATCGACGATGCCGGGTTGAAAACTGCATGCGGCAGTGAAAGCGAAAAGACTGAATAGCAAAGCGAGCCGTTGCTTCATTCCCGAACATCCCCTTAACCCGTGAAGCTTGGTGTTAACACTGCCATTGGCGGGATGTTGATGATTGAAAATGAATCCGTACGCGGCGCGGCTGGGGGCGTTGGGGATATGCAATGGGGTGAGAGGGGGCGGGAGAACGTTGAGGAAGGTTGAAAGTGGTTGAAGGAGGCCGGCGATGCCGGCCCCTTCAATGGAAGATTAAAGCTTCTTGAGCTTTTTCTTCAGTTTCTTCACAACATTTTCTTGTTTGCTGATCTTGGCTTTACTGTTCTTGATGGCTTTTTTCAGTTTTTTCTTCTGAGACATGGTGTGCTCCGTCGTTTATATCGAATACAGGTTTTATCGGTTTCAGTCAGTCGCCGGAAGGCGCTTCCTGATTCTTGATAAAGTCGCGAATAAACCGGCGCACTTCCCTTGCTGCGCTGGTATCGAGTTCCTCACAGAGCTCAATAAAGCGCACACGCTCTTCGTCGTTGATTCGGACGATAAGCTGGCTGTTTTTCTTTTTGGCTTTGCTTTTTGCCATTGGTCATCACCATGAAAAATCACGCCGCATCGTCGCCGGTTCACGCTCGACTTTCAATGAGGCTATAGGCTATCTTTTAGATAGTCAATGTATATACATTTTGGCTTAACCCTTGTACGGATAGTCCAGGCTGCCTTTCATGGCGGCCTTGTCGTCGTCGCTGAAGTCCGGGAAGGGCAGAGCGTCATCCTGGTTGCGTTGCACCGTGGCTGTGCTGCCTTCGGTGTTGTTGACCCATTGCTGAACCGGTACCGCCAGGTGGACGCCGTTATCCTCCAGGATTTGCAGGATGCGCAGGTTCAGATCTTCAGCCACGGCCAGGAATTCGCTGTAGGCGCTGCTGTCCACATAACAGTTCAGCGAGATGCGGTAGCCGTCCCGCAGGATTTCCTCGAAGCGTACCCGGGCTGCACGTTCGGTGAGCCTTGGGTGGCTGTAAATCAAGCGCCGCAGGTCGACCAGTAATTGGCGTAGCTGGTCGGTGCTGGCGCCCAGGCGAATATGCAGGTCGCGGTGGTAGCGACGGAAATCGGACTCGCTGATGTTTTCGATGCTGGCACTGGCGAGTACCGCGTTGGGAACGTACACCACGGTGCGGTCCGTCTGGCGAATGCGGGTAGAGCGCAGGCCGATTTCCTCGATGACGCCGGCGGTGGTGCCAACCCGGCAGAAGTCGCCGGGTTGAACGGGTTTGGCAATGTACAGGGTGAAGGCGCCAATCACGTTTTCCAGGGTCTTCTGTGCGGCCAGGGCCACGGCGATGGAGCCAATGCCCAGCCCGGCCAGTACCGTGGTGATGTCGTAGCCGGAGTCGCTGAGCCACAGCAGAAAGATCACCACAGCGGCGACCATTTTGAGGATGGTACGAACAGGGCGAATGATGCCGGACCAGTACTTCTGGTTCTGGGCACTGCTAAGGAACAGGGCAGAAAGCAGTTCGATAAAGCCCAGCGCCAGGAACAGGGTGGCCAGATAGCCCAGGGCGGACTGGTTCAGGTACACCTGGGCGCGGATGGACAAGCCCAGCTCGGCCACGCCCAGCTGCATCAGCTTGAAGAACAGGTACCAGCGAAACGGCATGGAGAAGAACTGGTGCAGGGTATCGCGGTAACGATCGGAGTACTCCAGCAGGCGCAGTGTCAGCCGGCGCAGCAGGGAAGAGGCCAACCAGGCGCCGATGATGATCAGTACCAGCCCGGCCACCTGCCAGTTCTGCATATAGAGGATCGTGAAATCCGGCAGATAATCCGCCAGGCGGGTGATGGTCGGGTTGTAACCGAACAGCTCCCAGAGATGGGGGATTTGCTGCACTGTGGCGTTGGAGATTTTCCAGATACGACGCTCTTCATCGCCGGGTACCCGTTGCAGATAGAGGGTCAGGGTGTCGTCCGGCAGGGTCAGGGTGGCGATCTTGTCCCGATAGCTGGGCAGGCCGTCATCCCGGTGCCCCTCCGGGCGGGTAGACAACCGGGTCAGGTCCAGGATCCGTTGCTGGCCCCAGACAATATTCAGCTGCTCCATTAAGGTGGCGGCATCACTGTCGGCCATGTCTGCGGGCAGGTAACGCATGTCCAGGTAAGCCCCGGCGGCCTCCCAGTTTCCGTCCTGGGCGGCGTCCATGATGGCCAGCATGGTCGACAGGGGGGTATCGCCGGGTCGAATGCTGTCATCTTGCAGGGAGTCAGCAATCACCGCCTCGGCCTTTTCTCCCGTATCGATGACATCCTTGATGGTCAGCGAGCTATCGTCGGCGTGGCTCCACTGTGCCAGGAGCAGCAGGCAGGCGATCAGGGGCAGAATTCGGTGCGTCACAGGGTGGATTCCTCAAGGGTGGCGGCTGTTGTGCAAAGGCAAGGCTAGAATGTACCGCTAACCGGGGTGTCGGCCAATGATGGCGGCCCTGGCTGGGTCGGAGAGAACAGACCGACGGGCCTGTCAGGCAGAGCAATGGCTGCAATTGGCAGGTATTATCCCGGTTTTACGGGGGGATTTGCTTTAAAATCCCGTCCGTCGATTTTTCGGGCAGCGTGGCTTGCCTCGAACCTGGACTCAATGAACCAAAGGAAAACAGATGACCGTGATTCTGGCCTGTCTGCTGATTTATGCGGGCTGCATTATTTTTATTCGGATGCGTAACCGGGAACCGTTTGGCCTGAAACGCCAGCTGTCGGACTTTTCCACCTTTATGGTGCCGTTCAATATTCCGGCCTATCTGCTCTCCAAGGTGCCGACCACGCCGCGCCTGAGCTTGTCGCATCTGCCGGAATTACAGTTGATCGAAGATAATTGGGAAACCATCCGCGATGAAGCGGTGGCGCTGTACCACGGTGGCCTGATTACCGCGAAAGAAGATCTGCCGGCCAGCAGCTTTTACAAGGATAATCGCTGGACCAGTTTTTATCTGAAAGTGTACGACAACAAGCTGCCCTCGGCCTACGACCTGGCGCCGAAAACCATGGCGTTGCTGGAGCAGATTCCCACCCTGAATATCGCCCTGTTCGCGGTATTGATGCCGGGCAAGAAGCTGAACCGTCATCACGATCCGTTTGCCTACACGCTACGCTACTCCATCGGGTTGAGCACCCCCAATGATGAAAACTGTGGGCTGACGGTGAACGAAGAGGATTACATCTGGCGTGATGGCGACAGCATTATCTTCGATGAAACCTATATTCATTCTGCGTGGAATCGCACAGACACCCCCCGCATCATCCTGATGACTGACGTGGATCGTCCCTTGAAGAGCAAATGGGTGCAAAAGGGTTACTGGTTCTTCGGCTGGTTTTTCAATCGCCTGTTCATGATCGACAACGTGGACAGCAGCCACACCGGTATTGGTAACAAGCTGGGCAAGGGCGTGATCGCTTACAAAGGCTTTCTCAAATCAGTGAAGAAGAAGAACAAGCCGTTCTACGTAACCGCCAAGTGGGCAGTGGTTTTGGTGGTACTGGGCAGTATCAGTTACCAATTGGTGTGAATGTTATTCATTTTCCGCAGAGCGATAAACGGTAGCAGCGCGGCGAAGATCCGCCGTGCTGTGGTTGGCAGCCGTTGAATTGCCGTGACAGTATGGGTGTGGGGAGATAATCAAAAAAACACCAGACAAAACAAGAACAGAAACAGGAATAATAACAATGATAAGGACTGTCATTGCCCGCAGGAGCGCCGTGCTCTTGCCCATCGTGTTGTTGTCGCTTTCCTTCACCGCTTATGCCGACGTGGCTGTGACACCCGCTGGCCCCTTCTCCGCCAGCGGTGAACTGGCCATGAAAAAAGGTCGAATACCCGTGTCCTGTAATACCACCTTCGATGGCCGCGTGGGCGGTGACGGTGCGCTCCGGGTTACCGCTGTGACCTTCGGTGGGCTGAATCCCTTGTGTAAAAGCATCAAGGCGCTGGGCTTGCCCTGGCAAGGGCAGGTGGATAGCCCTCGCAAGCTCACTGTGCATGACATGCAGGTAAAAGTCCGGGTGCCTGTGCTTGGGGGTGTTTGCGGCCCGGGCCCGGTGTCATTGGTATGGCGTAATGCCGACGCGTCAGCCAGTTTCGAGCAGGTTAATCTGGGGCCGGATTGCGCCATGAATGGCACCATGCTGACTACACCGCAGGTGGATATCCGTCATCCGTCGCAAACCGGCACGGTTACACAAAGTGCGAGTTCGCCCTGAAGACGTATCAGCTTTGTTATTCCGGCCTGATCGGCGTTTCCCCTGTGCCCATCGCCCCGTTATTATGGCCAGCTTGATCGGCTGCCTGATGGGCGGCCTGGGCACACAGAACAGGCAAGGACATAACAATGCAAAATGTGGTGGCGATTCCCGCAAACCCGGCGCTGGTGAACAGCACGGAAGATTTCATTCACGCTGTTGAAAACGACCGTAAGGACAGCGCGGAGAAGTTTATCCAGATGGCGGATCATCTGACCGACCGTGTTCTCAGCCTGTTCCTGGTGGAGCCGGCTAACATGACCGAGCTGTCCGGTGGCCAGAAAAAAGTCATCGATTTTGCCGTTTCTACGGCGGGTAAAGCGTCCAGCATGCTGACTCGTCAGATCTTCAAGAAAATCACCAGCAAGGAATTTGCACCGGTATTGGCGAATGTGAAAGCCATGTACTGGCAGGCGGGTGACGACAACGGCAACCAGGCCCATATTTCGTTCCCGGTGGATGACGGCTTTGCCGAGACCTTCCGCAAGGCCACCGAGCTGTGTGCGGCCGGCAAAGGCACCGAGGATGTGGCACTGGTCACCCGCGCCATGGGGGATGTGGCAGACAAGATTATCGATGAAGTCTTTGTCGCCAACACCAAGGAAGTGAAGGTAGGTTTTGTGACCCAGAAGGCCCTGAATGTGGGGGTGGATGGCAGCCGCAAAGCGGTACATGCGGTGAACAACAAGGTGCTGAAAGACCTGAGTGACGCCGAGCTGCAAGGTTATATGGCCCACTACCAGGGGTTGCTACGCCAGCGTTAAGGGTTGGCGTCAGCATAAAAAAAACGGGGCCAGTTGGCCCCGTTTTTTTTATGCGTGCGGGTGCTGTTTTCAGAGTCAGGCTTTATTGCCATTCGCCGGACGGCTGTTGCGTTGCGGCCGGCGACGACGCTGCCCGTTCCCGGCAGGTTTTGCGCCATTGCCACTATTACCGCCATTACCGTTCGGGTTGCCCTTGCTGCCCTGCTGGGCGCGCTGGCCGCTACCGGAAGATTGCCCGTTCCGGTTTCTGCCTGCGGAAGCGGGTTTCGGCTTCTTGGGACGTTTGCTCTTGGGAGGCAAGGGTGCGCGCGCGGCGGGAAGGGGTTCACCGGGCTCGAAACCGGCCACGATTTTGCGCTCCAGCTGTTGCTGGGTCAGGCGCTCAATGTCCTTGAGCTGCTGGAATTCGTCGGCACTGACCAGGGAAATGGCCTGCCCGGTGGCGCCGGCCCGGCCGGTGCGGCCGATACGGTGCACGTAATCCTCGGGTACGTTGGGCAGGTCCACATTCACGACTTGGGGCAGCTGCTCGATATCCAGACCGCGGGCGGCGATGTCGGTGGCCACCAAGGCGCGGACCTTGCCGCTCTTGAAATCGGCCAGGGCGCGGGTGCGTGCATTCTGGCTTTTATTGCCGTGGATGGCGGCGGCTTCAATGCCGCTGGCCTCCAGTTGTTTGGCCAGTTTGTTGGCGCCGTGTTTGGTGCGGCTGAATACCAGTACCTGGAACCAGCTGTGTTCCTGAATCAGGTGGGTCAGCAGGGCGGGTTTGCGCTTCTTGTCCACCGGTGCGATCCACTGGGTGACCAGTTCGGTGGTGGTGTTGCGCGGGCTGATATCCACTTCCACGGGGTCGTTGACCAGCCCCTTGGCCAGCGCACGAATTTCCGGCGAAAAGGTCGCAGAGAACATCAGGTTCTGCCGCTTGGGCGGCAGTTTCGAGAGGATCTTGCGGATGTCGTGGATAAAGCCCATGTCCAGCATGCGGTCGGCTTCATCCAGGATCAGCACTTCCAGGTGATCGAACTTCACCGCGTTCTGCTGATACAGATCCAGCAGGCGTCCTGGTGTAGCCACCAGCACATCGCAACCGCCACGCAGGCGCTGCATTTGCGGGTTGATCTTCACACCACCGAATACCACGCTGGACGTTAACGGCAGGTTCTTGCCATAGGTGGCAACACTTTCTGCCACCTGGGCGGCCAGCTCGCGGGTTGGAGTGAGTACCAGGGCGCGGACCTGATTGTTGCGCGCGGGGGTGCCGGTGCGCAGGCGTTCCAGAAGCGGCAGGGTAAAGCCGGCGGTTTTGCCGGTACCGGTCTGGGCGGCGGCCATCACATCACGGCCGGAGAGAACGGCGGGAATGGCCTGGGCCTGAATGGGGGAAGGCGTGTCGTAGCCACGCTCAGCCACGGCCGCTTGCAGGGCATCACACAGCCCGAGATCTGAAAAATGCATGAAGTTGGGAGGATCAGCTGGAAAAGGGCGGCAAGCCTAACTGATCCGGGGCGTGAACACGAGTAATGCTTGGTAAAGCCGACGGCCGGTTCAGGCCGCCTGGTGGCTGATATCGTGGCTTTGTACGGATTCCCATTGACCGCTAGCGGCGGCATGGCAGTCTTCGAAGATGCTATCCAGTTGCTCGGGCAGCCAGTTCAGGTCCAGAGATTCATCCTGTTCCATTTTTCCTTCCCCTCTGTTTATTCTGTGTACTAACGGTAGCGTGATCCGGCGGCGAGCTTCTGTTGTGTCGGTGTAAGCTTTTGCTTACATATGCGTCTCAATGGTAGCCAGGCTGGGTGACTGTCAGGTGTCGCGCATGGGGTTCGGTGCGATCAAGCAAGGAGAGCGATATGCAGGAACTGGACTGGGCGCAGGTGGGTACTCATCTGATTCAGCTTGGCGCAGCCTTTGTGCTGGCGTTGCCGGTGGCCTGGAACCGGGAGCAGAAGGCGCGAGGTGCGGGATTGCGTACCTTCCCGCTGGTTTCTATTGCGGCTTGTGGCTATATGTTGGTAGGGATGCAGGTGTATACCGGATCCGACGCGGAAGCGCGGGTCATGTACGGGATCATTACCGGTATGGGGTTTATTGGTGGCGGGGCGATTCTCAAGGATGGCGCCAATGTGAGCGGTACTGCCACGGCGGCGAGCCTGTGGAACACCGGGGCAATTGGCATTTCGGTGGCCTACAGTCGCTATGAAATTGCTCTGGTGTTGTCGTTGATCAACTTTTTGATCCTGCAGTTTTCTCGGTCATTCAAACGCCAGGAAGAAGAGGGGTGACCCTCCCCGCATGACGGGAAGGGCCGGTTAACAAGGCTTTGCGTGGCAGGTTAGCGGGCCAGCAAGGCCAGTTCCGCGTCCTGCTCCAGAACGACCCACCAGCGTTGCCCGTGGTCAGCATCGAAGCCCACCAGTGGTTCCGCGTCGCAGCCTGCGCTGCGCACCGGCGGGGTAATCAGGAAGCTCTCATCGAAAGGCTGGTTGATCACGCAGTCCGCTGAGCTGACAGGTTGCCAGCCGGAATCGCTGTGCATGCCCAGGGTGGTGGTCTCGGCGGCGATGTTGGCGGCGGTATCAAAGGTGAGGGCATAGCGATCGGAGACTGCACTGCTCAAATCCCAGTCCTTGCTGGCGCTGGCTGGCAGGGTATGGGCTTGCTTGGCGGTGCCGTCCGGCTGGCTGCCTGGCAGGCCGGTATCGGCTTCCAGATCCTTGATCGCGCCATAGGCACTGGAGTAAGTGCCAGTCTGATTCTGGGTGCCACTGATGATCAGAATGTCGCTGAGGGTATCTTCCGTGGCGGGTTGCCAGCTCATGGCCACGTCTTCTTTCAGGTCCATGGTGGTTTCCGGAATATCCAGCACGTTGCTGTCGCCGCTGTTGGGGATGACGCGGTTTTCTGCGTTCAGGTTAGGTGTCCAGGGCTGGTTGTACTGGAACAGGTACTGGTAAGACAGGCGCATCAGGTCCGGCACGCTCTCGGCTCGGCTGAAGCCTGGGGTCAGTTCCATGTCCCGGGTGCGGCTTTCCAGCCGGTTAAAGGTGTTGTTGGTGCCGGCCACCATTCTTGCGGTGCTGCCATCGTCTGCGCGGCAGTCATTACTGATGTACTGGCTGTCCAGGTACATGACCGGGCGGGTGCCGTCGGGAATGGAGTTGGGGTAGACCACTCGCTCGCAGCGGTTGCTGGTACGTGAAAAACGGTCCAGCAATTGCCAGTTGGGCTCCGCCAGCTCTTTCACACCGTCCTCGTTGCTGTTGATGGTGTGCTCGGCGAACCAGGATTCATAGTCTACCCGCGGGCCGTTGAAGGTGAGCACCGAGGCATTCACATCGTAGGCGGTGGAGCCGTTGCTCTTGGTGTTCATTTTCTGCTGCACGATACGTTGCACCAGCTCGCGTTCCCCGTAACGGAATTCGTAGCCTTTGTAGGAGGCGTTGCCGGAAACGATCTGGGTGTATTGCGGCAGGCGGTAGTTGCCTTCCTCTTCGGTCCAGGAGGCCGGGTCCACATAAATCGGGGCGGTGATGACGGAGCGCTGGTACATGTGCTCGTGGCCCTGTACCCAGATCACGTCATTGCGGGCGAAGAAGGCGCGGATATCGTCCCACTGATCCATCAGCAGATTATCGCCGGTGACGCCTTCCACGATCATTTCGCGGGTTTCCCCGTATTTGGCGCCGATCAGGCCATCGTGGCTGGCGATCACGATGTGGTCTACCTCATCGCGATGGGTATTGACCGCCTGTTTGATCCACTGGAAAGCGATCGGCAGGTTGTAGTACTTGAGCAGAACAATCATCACGTTGTCGCGGATCACGTAATAATTCAGGTACTGCGCGCCGGCCATATGGACGGCGTCATCGGGAATGTAGTGCTTCATGTTTTCAACCCACTCCACCGAGTAGGCATAGCTGTCTTCGTGGTTGCCCATCAACGGCAGAAATTCAATGCCGGCATCGCGGTAGCCTTCGGCAATGGAGGTCCACTGCTCGAATTCACCGGTGGTGCCGTGGTCAGTCAGGTCGCCCACGGGGATGATGATGTTGGCGCCCAGTGCCTGTTCTTTATCCAGCACCGCTTTCATCGGGTGCATGGCCACGTTGTCGCCACCGCCCTGGGTGTCGGGCAGCAAGCCAATACGCACGGTGGCGGTGGTGGCGGGTGTGCCGCCTTTATCGGTCGTGCCTGTGTCGTCGGATGAGGAAGACGAATCGCCTCCGCAGCCGGAAAGTGCAAGCGTGGTAAACAAAGCCGCAAGGCTAGAGTTGAGCCGTTTCACAATGGATTCCCCAGTGAGGTAAAAGTCGGTGGGGGGATTGTGGAGAGGGCGTGTGTGTGGGAATTGACGATCCAGTGAATTTTATTTGAACGTTCGTGCTGAATCTGGCTCAGCACTGAGCCAGAATGGCTTGCCGAACGCAGTGCAGGACACCGGTGGGCCAGTCGTCAGCCAGTTGTTCCTTGATCTGCCGGTAGCTGAAGGTGTCTTCCGCCAGGTTGGTCTGGCTGAGCAGGGCGTCCTGAATGATGCCGATTTCCACGTCGCTCAGGCCCAGAGCCTGTTCCAGTGACAGTTTGCCGTTGACCACCAGCTGGCTCAGTTCCCGGTAAATGGTCTGCTCGTTCAGGTTCTGCTGCCGCGCGATGGCGGCCGGGTCCATGTTGGCCAGGGCCAGGGTGAGGATCTCGTTGCTGTCCGGGCCGGCGTCTTCTGGCTCGCTTGCGCTGTTGCTATTTGCGGCTTCATTGAGAACGGCAAGAAAGTCGTCGCCGTAACGCTCCAGCTTGCGATCCCCGACACCGCTCACAGCGGAAAACTCCATGCGGTTGCGCGGGCGGATGGCGAGCATGTCCATCAGGGTGGCATCGTGGAATACCACATAAGGTGGCACTCCTTCTTCTTCGGATAGCCGTTTGCGGCAGGCGCGCAGGGCTTCCCACAGTGTGCGGTCGGCTTCTGCCACGCTGGATTGGCTTTTACGGGTGCTGGCTTTTTTCGCCTTGGCGATTTCCTTGCGCAGGTGCAGGGGTTGCTCCCCGCGCAGGTAAGGGCGGCAGGCGTCGGTCAGTTGCAGCGCGCCGTAACCGTTCATGTCCACGGTGAGCAGCCCACGGGCCACCAGTTGCCGGTAGATGCTGCGCCATTGGGTGGCGTTGAATTCGTTGCCGATGTTCCAGGTGGACACATGGTCGTGCCCGGCACTGGCCACTTTGTCGGAACGGTTGCCGGTAAGCACGTCGATCAGGTGATTGACGCCGAAACGTTGGCCGGTGCGGTAGACGCAACTCAGGGCTTTTTGGGCCGCTTCGGTGGCGTTGAAGGTTTCCGGTGGGTGCAGGCAGGTGTCGCAGTTACCGCAGGGCTTTTCCAGGGTTTCGCCAAAGTAGTGCAGCAATGCCTGGCGGCGACAGTGGGTGATTTCGCACAGCCCCAGCATGCTTTCCAGACGTTGGTTTTCGTTGCGCTTGTGTTGTTCATTGCCGCTGCCTTGGGCGAGCATCTGCTTCAACTTGATGGCATCTTCCAGCCCATAGGCCATCCAGGCGGTGGCCGGGTTGCCGTCACGGCCGGCGCGACCGGTTTCCTGATAGTAGGACTCAATGCTTTTGGGTAGATCCAGATGCGCGACAAAACGCACGTCGGGTTTGTCGATGCCCATGCCAAAGGCGATGGTGGCGACCATGACAATGCCGTCTTCGCGCAGAAAGCGTTGCTGGTGTTTTTCCCGTATCGGGCCAGAAAGCCCGGCGTGGTAGGGCAGGGCATTAATACCCTGCTGGCACAACCATTCGGCCACCCGGTCCACCTTGTTGCGCGACAGGCAGTAGACGATTCCCGCTTCACCGGCGTACTCCGCGCGTATCAGGCGCAATAGCTGATTGCGGGCACCGTCCTTGCGTTCGATGCGGTACTGGATATTGGGGCGATCAAAGCTGGAAACAAAATGCCGGGCCTGGGTAAGGTCCAGTCGCTCGGCGATTTCCGTGCGGGTGCGCTGGTCCGCGGTGGCGGTCAGCGCAATGCGCGGCACATCGGGAAACTCCCGGTGCAGCAAAGAAAGCTGCAGATAGTCGTTGCGGAAATCATGCCCCCACTGGGATACGCAGTGGGCTTCATCAATCGCAAACAGGGCGATCTCGGCCTGTTTCAGCAGCGTCAGGGTACGCGGCTGTATCAGCCGCTCCGGGGCGATGTAGAGCATGTCCAGCTCGCCCTGCAGCAAGGCGTTTTCCAGAGTCCGGACTTGCTCCAGTGACAGGGTGGAATTAAGGAAGCCGGCTTTCACGCCCAGCGCCTTGAGCGCATCCACCTGGTCCTGCATCAGGGCAATCAGCGGGCTGATCACCACACCGGTGCCGGCGCGCACCAATGCCGGGATCTGGAAGCACAGGGATTTACCCCCGCCGGTGGGCATCAGCACCAGGGCGTCGTCGCCCTGTATCAGGGTGTCGATAACGGTCTGCTGTTCGCCGCGAAACTGGTGATAGCCGAAAACATGTTCGAGCACGGAGTGGGCATTGGATTGCATGGCCGCGAGTATACCCGCCGGGCAGGATCGATGACATCCGAACGGCATTACTGTGTGGTAGCGTTTCGGTCACTGTGGACGGGAAAGCGTGTAGCTAATGGCAGAAATATTTCGTCAGTTCTTGCTGTTGGGGCTGGTCAGTTTTGGCGGCCCGGCGGCCCATGTGGGGTATTTTCACCAGCGGTTTGTGGTGCAGCTGCAGTGGCTGAGCGAGGCCGATTTTGCCCGCCTGTTGGCACTCACCCAGTTTCTGCCGGGGCCGGCGTCCAGCCAGCTGGGCTTTGCTATTGGCCGGGTGCGCGGTGGCGTGGTGGGGGCTTTTGTTGCCTTTGTGGGTTTTACCTTGCCGTCATTCTTGTTGATGGCGCTGCTGGCCATGTATGCCTCAGGGTTGCCGGGGTGGTTGCAGGGCGGTGTGGTCACCGGCCTGAAGTGGCTGGCGGTGGTGGTGGTGGCTGATGCCGTGTGGAATATGGGTACGCGCTTTTGTACGGCCCTGCTGACACGGGGGCTGGCGCTGGGTGTGGCCCTATTGCTGGTGCTATGGCCTGCGCTCTGGGGCCAAGTGGCGGCCCTGCTACTGGCGGCAGCGGTGGGCTGGTACTGGTTGCGCCCCGCAAACGTGGCGCCGTTGCAGGGCAAGCCGGTCTGGCGTTGGTTGCCGTTGGGGCTGTTGGGACTGCAGGCGCTGTTGACGGCGCTACCCGCCGGGCGGTTGCTGGGTCTCTGGAATGATTTTTTCACTGCCGGTGCGTTGGTGTTCGGCGGCGGCCATGTGGTGCTGCCGTTATTGCAGGAGCTGGTAGGGCCACAGATGAGCCCGGATTCGTTCCTTACCGGTTATGCGGCGGCACAGGCGGTGCCTGGGCCCATGTTCTCGCTGGCCGCCTATCTGGGGGCCGTTTTGCTGCCAGCCAGCCCATGGTGGGGCGCCTTGCTGGCCACATTGGCGATTTTCCTGCCCGGTTTTTTGCTGGTGCTGGGAATGATGGAAGGGTGGCAATGGTTGTCCTCCCGCCCGGCGCTGGCCGGTGCGGTGGCGGGCATTAATGCAGCAGTGGTGGGGTTGCTGTTGGCAGCGCTGTACCAGCCGGTGTTCGTCTCTGCGGTGCATGATGGGTGGGATTTATTGATCGTGGTGGCGGGGTTCGTGGTGTTGCGCAGCAAGACGGTGCCCTTGTGGGGGATGGTGCTGGGCATGGCGGCGCTGGGGGTGTTAACAGGTTTGTTGTAGGCGCGCCGCCAGCGATGCTCCTGCCGCAGCGAGCTGCGCGACAGGTGGTGCTTGCTCGAAAGTCGGAACCATGGTTCACTTCTTTTAAGAAATGAATATGGATTCCGTTTATGGCGTACCGGGAAACCGACAATGTGAAAGCCCGCAAGGCGGCCCAGCGCGCCCACTTGCTGCGTAATGCGGAGCAGTTGGTGCGTGACGGCGGTTTTGCCGGCTTGACCATGCAGACGCTGGCCCGCCAGGCCGGGGTTGGTGTGGGCACCTTGTATCGCTATTTCGACAACAAGGCGGTACTGGCGGCGGAGGTGTTTCGCCTGGCCACCGAGCGGGAAGTGGCGGCGGTGGCCCAGGCCATGGAGCAAGACGGCGATTTTGCCCAGCGGCTGGGCTACGTGCTGCAGGTGTTTGTACGCCGGGCGCAAGCCGCGCCTACGCTGGCCTGGTCGTTGATTGCCGAGCCGGTGGACCCGGCCGTGGACGCGGAGCGTCTGATCTACCGCCAGCGTTATGCCGAGCTGTACCAGCAATTGTTGAGCGATGGTGTCAGCCAGGGCGCCTTGCCGTTGCAGGACACAGCCGTCAGCGCCGCCGCGCTGGTGGGCGCTATTGCCGAGGCATTGGTGGGGCCGCTCTCGGAGCCGCTACCCAAGGCCAGCCTGGCGGAATCCTTGACCCAATTTTGTCTGCGCGCGGTGGGTGCTCCACGGGCGCAGGCGGAGGCGATTCAGCAGCAACAGACTGCGTAAAAAGTGGCAGCGGCAGCAAGCACGCTTTCCCCCGCGTGGGGCGTGGAGCTTGTTGCATGAAGCGAGAAACAGGCTGCGTTAATAAACCGGGAGAGCTCACATGAATGCCAAGCACGACACCCTGAAAGCGGACCCGCTGGCCCAGACCCATGAGGTCTTCAATCAGGCCCGGGCGCTGGAAAATTACAATGCTTACGACAACGATACGGCCCTGCGCGAGGCGGTGCGTCGCCACGGTGCGGGTTGGGCGGAGGAGGCCCTGTCTGCGCATGGTGAACGCACCGGTAGCGCCGAGGTAATCGAATGGGGCTTTTTGGCTAACGAACACAAGCCGCAGTTTTTCTCCCATGACCGTCAGGGGTATCGGGTGGACCTGGTGAAATACCATGAGTCTTACCATCGCCTGATGGCCTTGGGGCTGGAATCCGGCATTCACTCGTCGCCTTGGTCAAACCCCAGGGCGGGCGCTCATGTGGCGCGGGCGGCGCAGAGTTATTTGCAGGCACAGGCGGACGCAGGCCATGGCTGCCCGCTGACGATGACATTCGCTGCGGTGCCCTCCATTAGCCTGACGCCGGCACTGGCGAAGGAGTGGTTGCCCAAGATTCTTAATAACGCTTATGACCCGCGCAATGTGCCCCACACCGAGAAACAGGCGCTGACCATCGGCATGGGCATGACCGAAAAGCAGGGCGGCTCGGATGTGCGTGCCAACACCACCGTTGCCACCGCCATTGGCAATGAAGGGCCGGGTGAGGCCTATGAGCTGGTGGGCCACAAGTGGTTCACCTCGGCCCCCATGTGCGACGCCTTTCTGGTGCTGGCCCAGACGCAAAGCGGGTTGAGCTGTTTTCTGGTGCCGCGCTGGCGCCCGGATGGCAGTAAGAACCCGATCCAGGTACAGCGCCTGAAAAACAAGATGGGCAATGTGTCCAACGCCTCCTCGGAAATCGAGTTGCGCGGTGCGCTGGGCTGGTTGGTCGGCGAAGAAGGTCGCGGGGTGCCAGCGATTATCGAAATGGTAGCGATGACCCGTTTCGACTGCATGATTGGTTCCGCATCCGGGCAGCGTCAGGCGGTGGCCCAGGCGGTGAATCATGCCGCCGGGCGGGCGGCTTTCGGCAAGACCTTGCTGGACCAACCGCTGATGCGCAACGTGCTGGCCGATCTGCAGCTGGAAGTGGAAGGTTCCCTGGCCATCGCCATGCGCATGGGAGAAGCGCTGGATCAGTCCACCCTGGATCCGGGCAACACCCATGAGGCGCTGTTGTTGCGACTGGGCTTGCCGGCGGGAAAATACTGGATCTGCAAACGCACCCCGTTCCATGCCTATGAGGCCATGGAGTGCCTGGGTGGCAACGGTGTGACGGAAGACTTCATCATGGCGCGCCTGTATCGCGAAGCGCCGATCAATGCGATCTGGGAAGGTTCGGGCAATGTGCAGGCCCTGGATATGCTCCGTGCTTTGGGCAAGACACCGGCGGTGCTGGATACCTGGTTTACGGAACTGGCCAAGACGCAGGGGAGTGATGCCCGGCTGGACAAGGCCGTGGAGGCGCTCAAGCGTGAGTTCAGCGATATGGAGGAGGCGGAATACCGCGCCCGCCATATCGTGGATCGGGTATCACTGACCATGCAGGCCAGCCAGCTGGTGGCTGCTGGCAATACCGCCGTGGCGGAAGCTTTCATTGCTTCGCGACTGGGAGAGCATGGGGATCGGAACTATGGCACCTTGCCGCGGGGGCTGGATCTGGATGAGGTGCTCAAGCGGGCGAACCCGTGGGAAGGCAATTAAGAGTTAATAATGAATAATTAATAACGTCGCGGATCAGGAGTTTCTGATTCCGAAAGCAAAGAGGCCGCGTCCAGATACTGGACGCGGCCTCTTGCGTTTCAAACACCCTAGAGCGGGCTCGCGCCAGCTATTCATTATTAACTATTAATTAGAGTTTCAGTTTCCCTGCAACCTCGAACCACATGGCGCGGAAGGCCTGGGCGGAGGGGGTATAGGGGGCGAATTCGCCGACCGGGGCGCGGTGGTCGCCCATCTGCTCCACATGGGTGGAGTAGGGTATCCAGCCTTTCAATCCACCTTTCATGACCTTGGGCCGTTTCACCAGCATCTCCACATGCAGATCGCGGTGGCGGTCTACCATGTTGAAGAACGGCACCACGGTCAGGTTCTTGTAGTTCTTGCTGTCCAGCCAGTCCACAACCTGTTGAAAAGCGCGCACGGACAAGTGAGTGGGAATCACCGGGACGAACAGATAATCCACCGCGGCAAAGATGCTCTCCGCCAGCGGACTTAGCGTGGGCGGGCAGTCCAGAATCACCAGTTCGTAGCTTTCCCCCAGCGGGGCAATCAGCTGCTTCAGGCGGTTTTTGGCGCCGCCATTTTCGATCAGTTTGATATCGGCGTTGCGCATGGACAGGTCGGCGGGAATGGCGTCCAGATTCGCCCAGCGGGTTTCCCGTTTCAGGCGGCCAATGGGCTGCTTGCCCTTGATCAGGTTGGCGGCCTTGTAGCCATCGCCATCGTCCACCCCCAGGTAAAAGCTGGCGGCCCCTTGCGGATCCAGGTCCCAGAGCAGGGTTCGGTGTTTCCAGCGTGCAGCGTGCCAGGCCACGTTGACTGCGGTGGTGGTTTTACCTACGCCCCCTTTCAGGTTGTAAAAGGCAATGGTTTGCATGGCGTCCCTTTCCTGTAAGCTTTGAGAGTGGAGTGCCCGGGGCTCCCGTCTGCCTGCCCGTGCGACCCGCCATTATAGCGGCCCCGGCCGCGTTATAGGCTGGGCTCAGGCTAGCACGAACCGGTTAAATGTCCCATGTCACGTCCAGACCCGGCTTTTGGGTCAGCTGGCTGGCTTGTGATCAGGGCAGTCAGGCGCTTTAATAGCCCTCCACAGGCACGGCCCGGCGGGCCGGAATAACAAAGAAAGAGGTTTTGATCAGGGTGAGCGCGACAGCCAACAAACGCTATCAAGTCTTTATCAGCGCCACGTTCCCTGATATGCAGGGCGCGCGCCAGGCACTGATACTGCCCATGCTGGAGCACGGGTTGATTCCTACCGGCCTGGACAGTGCGGCAGCGGACGGCAATACCCTGTTGCCGGTGATCCAGAAGCTGATCGAAACCAGTGATTATTTCATCCTGATTGTGGGCGGCCGTTACGGCACCCTGTCGCCCATGGGGCTCAGCGAGATCCACCGTGAGTACATCTTCGCCGCCACCAAGCGTAAACCGATTATTGCCTTCATCCATGAAAACCCCTCTGCGTTGCCGGAAGCGCAGCGTGAGCCGACCCGGGACGGTCAGGTGCGCCGTGACGATTTTGTGCGCCTGCTGGAAGAAAAGGTGACCTGCTATCGCTGGAGTACTGAAGCAGGCCTGAATGAGCTGGCTGGCAAGGTCATTCCCCACCTGATGCGTGAGCACCATGCAGTGGGGTGGGTGCGTGCCGATCAGGCGGGTGAGGGCGGTGGTGCCCAGGCGGAGGCGCTCAAGGCGCGCATTGAACTGTTGGAAAAAGAGCGCGAAGAAGCGCTCAGTCAGGCGCGCCCCCCCTTGAAAACCCTGGCCCGTGCCGGAGACCAGGTGGCGCTGGATTATTCCTGCAATGTGTATGAAGGCGGTGACTGCAAGCTGGCCATGGTAACCACCAAAATTAGCTGGGATCAGGCCTTTTCCTGTGTGGCGCCGTTGATGTTGAACCCGGCGGCGGAACCGGTGTTGCAGAAGGCGCTGGAAGATTTTATCGGCCGCAAGGCGCTGGGGGATGTGCAGAACGATTTCCCTCGAGCCCACGCCGTGCGTAATGTGGTGCTGGCGGCCCATGCCTTTAATCAGGTGAAAATCCATCTGCGGGCGTTGGGGCTGATTGCCCGGTCAGCGGAGAAAGACACTCGCGGCCTGCCTCTCTGGCAACTGACCGCCCATGGCGATAACACCATGAGCCAGGTGATGGCAGTCAAGCGCACGGTGAAAATTTAATTAATAGTTATTAACAGTTTAAAACGCAAGAGGCCGCGCCCAAACTTTGGGCGCGGCCTCTTTGCTTCCAGACCTGAAAAACCGGGTCTGCGACGTTATTAATTATTCATTATTAACTATTAATTCGTCCCCAACTTTCCCTTGATGAACGCGACCACCTCATCAACCGGCACCTCGGTCTTGTCCGCATCCTTACGCCCTTTGTATTCCAGCACGCCGTTGTCCATGCCGCGTTCGGCGATGACGATGCGGTGGGGAATGCCGATCAGTTCGCTGTCAGCCAGTTTGACGCCCAGGCGTTCCTTCTCGCGGTCATCGAAGATCACCTCAATACCGGCAGCGGTGAGCTCAGCGTATAGCGTTTCTGCCAGTTCCCGTTCCCGGGGGCTTTTTTTGATGTTCACCGGAATCAGGGCCACCTGGAACGGCGCAATGGCTTGTGGCCAGATGATGCCCCGGTCGTCGTTATTTTGCTCGATAGCAGCGGCGACCACGCGAGTGACACCAATGCCGTAGGAGCCCATGGGCATCACCACTGACTTGCCGTTCTCATCCAGCACTGTCGCGCCCAGTGCTTGGGAATACTTGGTGCCAAGCTGGAAGATATGCCCCACTTCGATGCCGCGCTTGATGCTCAGGGTTCCGTTGCCGTCCGGGCTGGGATCGCCGTCTACCACATTACGCAGGTCGGCGATTTGCGGCAGGTCTACGTCCCGCTCCCAGTTGATATTGAAGTAGTGTTTGCCATCGTCATTGGCGCCAGCCGCGAAGTCGCTCATCACCGCTACGCTACGGTCAGCGATGATCGTGATCGGCAGGCCCACCGGGCCCAGTGAGCCGGGGCCTGCGCCCACGGCGTTGCGAATGGCGTCTTCGCTGGCGAACTCCAGTGGTTCGGCTACGGCATCCAGCTTTTTGGCCTTGATGTCGTTCAGCTCGTGGTCGCCGCGTACCAGCAGTGCTACCAGTTGGCCTTCTTCGGCCCCTTTCACGACCAGCGTCTTGATGGTCTTCTCGATGGGTAGGTCGAACTGGGCCACCAGTTCCTCAATGGTTTTGGCATTGGGGGTATCCACCTTTTCCATGGCGGCGTCGGGGGCCGGGCGCTCGATGGCAGGGGCCAGCGCCTCCGCCAGTTCCACATTGGCGGCGTAGTCGGAACCGTCGGAAAAGGCGATATCGTCCTCGCCGGACTCAGCCAGTACATGGAACTCGTGACTGGCGGCGCCACCGATGGCGCCAGTGTCCGCTTCCACCGGACGGTAATCTAGACCCAGCCGATCAAAGATGGCGCAGTAGGCCCGGTGCATGATTTGGTAGGTTTCTGCCAGGCAATCCATGTTGGTGTGGAAGGAATAGGCGTCCTTCATGATGAATTCCCGCGAACGCATAATGCCGAAACGCGGGCGAATTTCGTCACGGAACTTGGTCTGAATCTGGTAAAAGTTGGCCGGCAGCTGTTTGTAGCTGTGGAGCTCGTTGCGCACCATGTCGGTGATCACTTCTTCATGGGTCGGCCCCAAGCAGAAGGGATTGTTGTGGCGATCGGTAATACGCAGCAGCTCCGGGCCATAGGCCGGCGCCCGGCCGGACTCTTCCCACAGTTCCATGGGTTGTACCACCGGCATCAATACTTCCTGAGCCCCGGCCCGGTCCATTTCCTCACGGATAACCTGTTCTACCTTGCGCAGCACCCGCAACCCGGATGGCAACCAGGTGTATAGGCCAGAGGCCAGTTTGCGGACCATGCCGGCACGCAGCATCAGTTGGTGGCTGGTCACAACGGCGTCCGCCGGGGTTTCTTTCACGGTAGCAAGCAAATACTGGGAGGTGCGCATAGGGGCTCTTCGGCTGATATGACAGGAAAGGGCTGATTCTAGGGATAAAGGGGTAATGACTCCAGTCTTGGCTTTTTCGATCTCTGTTGTCTAGAATCAGCTTCAGAATAAAGTATCAGAGTTAATTACAAAAAATCCGGGGAACGGGGGAAGTAATGGACCATCTTTTCAAGTGGGCGTCAGGATGCGCCCTGGGTATGGCATTGTGCGCCAGTGCCCATGCCGAGCTTATCGATTCTGTCCGGGCTGGGGATAATGCCTACCTCATCTCTGAGACCCATCTCTATGTTTATGACTCGGTCTCCGAAACGACGGATTCCCTGGCCCTGGAGATGGCCCCCGTTGCCGTAGATGCTGCCGCGGATGGTGTGTTTGTGGCGTATCCGTCCAAGGTGGAAAAGCGTGATTTTGATGGCAGCCTTCTGAGCGATGCCAGTGGCTTGATCTCGCACAATCTGAACCAGGCAACCGATATTCTGGTCCATGATACGACTCTTTATGCCGCCATTCTTGATGGTGACGCCATCTGGGCGCTCAGTACCAGCAATCTCGATGCAGTCGGTGGCGCTCCATATATGGTTCTCCAGGAGCCGCTGAAGCGGCTGGTGGCCTACCCTGCAAACGGTACCGGTCCGCTGCAAGCGCTTTACAGTCCTGCTGGTAGTGATCTTGCGCGATTGAGTTTCCCGGTTGCCTTTGATGCGGACGACATTGCACAGTCTGAGCGTTTCGCCATTCCACCTGGTCAGCAACTGGAAGTGCCGGAAAATATTTTCTTCCTGGAAGGTGCTACCGGGGATGTCATCCTGATGGACAATGGTTCTGAGTGGTCCCTGGATGGTGATTATTACGGCTGGATTGCCGGGCGGGAGTTTCGCTTCCTGGATCAGGCGGAGGATGACAACTGGTCAGTGGTTCGTGACAAGGTGATTGCCTGTGAGCCTGAGGAATTACGTACCTGGGGATCTGATCTGATTCATTACGATCATTCTCTCCGGTTTGACAGCCGAGAGAAGGCCGGTACCCCCGAGGTCCTTTTTGACGTGGTGCATGTCTGGGGTGCTGGTGCGAATCCGGGCAGTCACCTGTTCCGGGAAAGTGCGCCAGGGACCTTGCAGGTAAGCGCCTCTGCGCGGACTGATGGACAGGCCTACGACGATGGCAAGGTGCCCTTTTCTGTGTCTGCTGGCGCCGGGTTGTCGGGATACCAATTGCAGCAGGGGGTGAAGAGTCGCCATGTTGCCCTGAATGACGATCATACCCTTGCTTATGTGTTGCATCAGGGTAATGCAACCTGCCAGTCCATGGTCAGGGTCTACAACCTGGCAACGAATACCTGGCAGAGCACGATCCCGCTTCGTTGGCGGGCGGATGCGCTGGCGGTAGTCGGTGGTGCCAACCCGGATACCAGCGACGATCAGTTGGCGGTGGTGTATGAAGTGGCCTACGACAAATACGGACGCAGTGATCCGCTGGTCACCTTCATTGACCTCAATGCCGGTGTACAGGAAGAAGATGCCAGTCTGGATTTTGCCGATTACGGTTCGTCCCACCACGCGTTGAGTACGGTGGAAGCCAGTCGTCATGCCGTGTTGTTTCAGTTGGAGGTAGCGTCGCAGCCAGATTTCAGTGTAATTACTGGATACGGTCCAGGCGGCGGTTTAGACACCTATATTCACACAGACAGTCAATCAGGCCAATGGAGTGAGATCGACGGCTGGGATTCCCGGGCGGTATTGGGAGAAGCTGCAGGGCTGGCTTTGAAGGCAGGGGATGATCTGAGTCTGCTCAACTTTACCGAAGATGAAACCTCATTCTCTTTTGGCGCGGTCTACGACAATGGGGTGCTGAACGAGACGGTAGATTCGGTTGAGGCGCCGTTGGTCGCTTCGAAAGATCAGACACTGTTTGCTCTTAACTTGCCGGAAGAGAGTGCAGTCCTGTTCGATAAGAATGGCCCAGCTTATGATGAGGGCAAGCCGCAAGATTTCCTGCCAGCTTTGCTGGGGGCGGCGACCTGGTCTGAAACGACCCAGGGCTCGGCGGGTTACTATGCCCTCTACAACCTCAATGGCGGAGATAATGAGGGCTCCACAGCCTCTGTTCTGCAGCGTTGGTTGCTGACGTTGGGTAGTGATGGCCACGCTACGTTTTCGCCTGCTGGTGAAGGTAGCCTGGCTGGACTGCCAGTGCGTTCTGACATTGTTGATACGGCAAACGATGATTTGCTGTTAACAACGGTCTATCAGGGGCAGTACCGCTTTACTCCGGTAAGCAGTGATTTGTCGGATGCACCAAATTTTGAAGGTTCTTCAGATCCTTCCGCTGGTGGAGGGGATTCTTCTGGAGATGGTGGAACCGACACCCCGGTTTCGGGAAGTGGTTTCAGTAGCGGAGGCGGCGGTAGTCTTGGCTTGTTATCCGGGCTGCTCGGCGTGCTCTACTTCCGCTCACGGAAGCGACGGAACTAACAGTCAACTGTACAGGGCCCCGCACGGGGCCCTTTTTTTCAGGAGGCAGCATGTTGAATGCCGATGAGGTTCAGGCGGTAATTTACGAAGGGTTGCCAGCGGCCTCGGAAGAAGGGTTGCGGATTGAGGAAGTGGGGGCGCGGCGGGCGCGGGTGCGTTCGCCGTTCCGGCCGTCGACCTTGCGCCCCGGTGGCAGTATCTCCGGGCCGACCATGATGGGGCTGGCGGATGCAGCCATGTACGCGGCGATCCTGGGGGAGTTGGGTCGGGTGGAAATGGCGGTGACACAGAATCTGAATATCAATTTCCTGTCACGCCCGGCTCCGGCAGACCTGATTGCCGAGGCGGTAATTTTGCGGCTGGGGCGCCGTGCTGCGGTGCTGGAAGTGCAGCTGTTCAGTGAAGGCAACGATGAAATGGTTGCCCATGTCACCGGGACCTATGCGCTGCCGAGTAGTTGAAAGGATCGAGTTGAAAGTTGAAAAGCGCGGTGTGGATGGATTGTCACAGGGCGAACGTTATCACCGCGCTGTTTTGCAGGAGTTTGGTGGCTAGTGTGGAGTATCATCACAGGCACCAATCTTCAAAGACAGTTTCCCTTTTCACTTTGAACTATCAACAGAGTTTCGCGGGCAGGGCGGTCACGGTGTGGCACTGTCCCAACCCGCGTTGCAGCTTGATGCTTGTAGCTTGCCGCGTTCTTTTACCTCAACTCTTTTTCCCAGATTAGATCGATGCTGTTCGATTCACTGCTGGAGCGGGCCTCAAGGTGCAGACTGCGGGTCAGGGTGTAGCGCAGGATGACGGTGGAAATGGCGTCGAACAGGCCCACCGCGTAGGTCAGATACAACCGTTCGGAAAGTTGTTTGCCGAGCATCAGTGCCGCGTCGTCGCTTTCCCAGTCGCTACCCACGCTGATGTCATCCACACCGAGTTTGTCGCCGATCTTTTCGGTGACACCGCTGCCTCTTTCCAGCCCGTATAACGCCAGTGCCTGAGCAATTTGGTTGCCCTCGCTCTTGGAGCCACTTTCCAGTGGTCGGCCGGTGAGCAGGTAGGACATGGCCTGGCTTTGTTCCATGCTGGGGTCGGAAAACAGAGATGCACTGGGTTCTTGCAGGGTGCCACTCAACTGCACGCCCACTACCACGCCTTCGCTGGGGATTTTGCGGATGGCGCGAATATCCAGGCCGGGGTTGTCCGGTGGCCCCTGAAAAATCAGCTGGCCGTCGCTGATGGCCAGGTTCTGTCCGTAAGCCCGGTAACGCCCTTCACGAATCACCAATTCGCCATTGAGTTGCGGTGGCCGCTGGGGTTTTTGCTCAACCTGCAGGGTGCCGCCGAGCATGGCGTCTAGCCCGAAACCCTTGAAGTGGACCTTGTCGCCCAGTGTCAGGGTGACATCCATGCCCAGTGGCAGCTGACTGCTGCTGTCCCCTTCCTGATGGACCAGCACCTGATCGTTGCTGACGGTGATGGCGCCTTCGGGAATTTCCACAGGCCGGATTTCGGCTTCCGGGATGGCCAGGGAGCCGGTCAGGTTCAGCCCTTTCAGGTCGCCTGCAAGGGTCAGATCCGGGGTTAGCAGGATGCGGGCATCGGGCCGGTCTGCGGCAAGCAGGCGCTCGCCGCCAAGCGTTAGCTGCAGGGGGATGTTTTTTTCGCTGGGGTCCACCGTGCCGGTCAAATTCAGAGTGCCGGTGCCCATCTGAGCGGAGCCGGTGATGTCCAGTTCGCCTTGGGGATTGCCCTGAATGGCCACCTGCAAGTCGGCGATATCGATCCCGAGAAAAGGAATCAGCGCTTGCCCGTCCTGCAGCTTGATGGCGCCGTTCATGATGGGCTGGCGAACCGTGCCGGCCAGGGAAAAGTCGCCGTGAATACGGCCCTGCACTTCGCGCAGGTCGGCGGTGAACAGTTCCACAAAGGCCAGGCTGCTCAGAGTGAAATCCACGTCACCTTGCAGCGACGAGTCCAGGCCTAGCCCGTGTTCCAGTTTCGCACGAGCATTGCCCAATGCGGTGGTCAGGGTCAAATCGCTGCTGAGCCGTTGATCGGCGAGCGTGCCTTGCACGGTGAGCTCTTCGATCTCCACCGGGGGAGGGGCATCTGCCGTGTTAACGGTGATCCTCGCGTCCCGGGTTTGCAGGGAGAACTGGCCATTGGGCTTGTCCAGCGAGCCGTGCAGGGTGATGTCGGCATTCACGGCCCCTTCCAAGCTCAGGGTGGGGTCGAGCAGGCTATTGGCCAGGGCCAGCGGCAGATCTGCCAGGCGTAGCTCTGCGTCCACGCTGTTTTGGGCGTTGGCTGTATGACTGCCTTGCAGGCACAGCTGGCTGGGGGCCTGTACCAGACAGAATCGGGTCAGTGATTGCGATTGGGCTGAGACACGCAAGGTACTGTCTGTGTCCTGTTGCCACTGCCCCAGGCGAGTGTGTTGCAGCCGGGTGTTTGAGAGGGTGCCTTGCCATGCGGTGGCCGTCGGGTCGATGCCGCCATGCAAGCGGGTTTCCAGGCTCACGTCATCACGGCTCGCTTCAGCCTTGAGCTGATGCTGCTCCCAGCTGCCGTTGACGGTGGCGGAGAGGGTGCTGATCTGCTCGGTGCTGCCTTGTCTGAGCTGGCTGCCAGTCAGGCTTAGTGCCATGTCGCCCTGATGTGAGGTTTGTGGCAGGCGCAGTTGGGAGAACCGGCTGTGCACCTGCGCGATTTGCCAGTCCTGCCAGCCCAGGGTATTGCCGGTGAGCTGGCCGCTGAGTGCCGGGTCGCTATACGTGCCCTGGAGCTGAATCTGGCCAGCCAGATTCCCGCTCAGCCCCGGGTATAATTGCTGTAGGCGTGCCAGTGTCAGGTCGCCGCGTAGTTGCCACCGTGGCCACACCTGGCCGCTGGCCTGAAGCCGGTTGTCGCCCCAGCTGCCCTGGGTGTTCAGCTGCAATTGTTGTTTGCCATCGGGCGTCCGGCTTTGCAGGGTACTGGTGAATGACAGTGCTTGCTGGCGCACCTGGCCGCGTAACGTCAGCTCACTGGGAGACAGGGTCCAGCGATCGCCGTCCCATTGCCCCTGGCTGTGGCCGTCGATGGCCAGTTGGCCAGGGAAGAGCGGGTGCAGCAGGGCGGTGTTGAGATCGCCGCTGAGATCCAGATCCCAGCTTAATGGGCTGAACATCACCTGGCCGTTGCTGGCAAGAGTTTGCTCGCCGTCCTGTACGGTGAATTCGTGCAGGGTAATGCCGCCGGGAATGAGAGCGCTGTCCACGGTGATGGCTACATTGCGTTTGCCACTGGACAGCCCGGTGTGTCCGCTCAGGCGCAGGGCGTCGAGCGGGCCGCTTGTGTCCAGCTCGCCTTTGCCCAGCGACAAAGGCTGCGGCAAGGCAAGCGGTAACGCCTGGGCTGGCCAGCGATGCTGCAGGGCGATTTGCCATTGTTCATCCTTGAGCAGCCACTCCCCCTGACTTTGCATTTCCACCGGGCCGGTAAGCTGATGGTGCAGCTGAAGTTGGCTCAGTGGGCCCGCCAGGGTGAGTTGGCCACTGGCGTGTTGGGCTTGCAGGGTGTCGTTGTCAGGTAGTGGCAGTTGCCAGCTGGCCGTGCCTTGCACATCGAAGGGGGCCGTCAATTTGCCCTGGGCGGTGGCCTGTACCGAGGCGTTGGCCAGGGTGTGTGTTTGCAGGCGGGCAATCTGGAAGCGTCGCCAGGCCGCAAGGCTATCGGCTTCCAGCTTGCTGACCAGTACTGTGTCGTTCAGTTGAAAGGCGTCCACGGTTAACCGGTCGATACGTACCCCGAAGGGCAGGGTCAGGCTCTCTGGCAGGGCCGCCGGTTGCGGTTCGGTGTCATCTCCGGGCGCAAGCGTAATGTGCAGGGTGCCGAGGGACAGGCTTTCCAGTTCCAGCCAGCCGCTAAGCAGGGCCCGCGGCACCATGTCGGCACTGACCTGATCCAGGGCCACGATGAGTCCCTGGTAGCGGTAATCGATGTCATTGAGGGTGATGCCGCTGAGCAGGCTGCCTTGCCACTCGCCCAAATGGAGTTCGCCGGGGATAAAAGGGGTGGCTTTTTCCAGTAGCCAGCGGTTGCCGGTGGCGGTGCCCAGCAACAAGGCCAGCGCCAGCAGGCAAACCAGCAGCAGGCTGAGCAATACCAGCAGGCTGCGGCTCAGGACGGTGCGCAAGGCAAAGCCTTTTTGACGTTGGCGGCGGATCACAGGTCTGGCCCCATGCTCAGGTGCAGGCGCCAGTCGCGGTGCTCGTCCACCGCCCGGGCCAGGTCCAGACGAATCGGTCCCAGTGGTGAGCGCCAGCGGATACCGAGGCCGGCACTGTGGCGCGGCTCGAAGGCATCGAAATCGTTGAAGGCATTACCCGCATCGGTGAACACTGCCAGGTGCCATTTTTCGGTAAGCGGGTGATCGTATTCCAGGCTTCCGGTGGCCAGGTGACGCCCGCCAATGACCTCGCCGTTGCTGTCCTCCGGGCCCAGGGATTCATAGGCGAAACCGCGCACGCTGGAATCGCCACCGGCGAAGAAGCGGATGGAGGCGGGTAGCTCGGTCACATCATTGACCTCGGTGTAACCCAGATCGGTACGCATCAAGACGCGCCCGCCCAGCAAGGGAAAGAGAAGCTTGCCACCGCTGGTGAGTTGCAGAAAAGAGGCCGTGGATGACAGGTTCTGATCGGCGAAACGCACGGCGGTGTTCAGGCGCCACCCGAAGGTGGGGTAGACCGGGTCGTCGGCCTTGACGCGACTTAGCTGGAAGCCGGGAATCAGCAGTTCGGCCTGATCCACCTGATCGGCGATCTGGTAGGTTTCGCGCAGGAACTCCAGGGAAGTGGTGGCCACCCAGCGGTTTTCCAGTTCGACGATATAATCCGCCCCGGTGCTCCAGCGCTCGTTTTCATTACTGTCGGTGTTTTCGTTGACGAAACTGGTGTGCAGGTCCAGCCGTTCATGGAGCGGGTCCTTCAGGGGGATCTGGTAACTGGCCCCGGCCCCTTGCTGCACTTCGGACAACTCGGTCTCGGCGCGGAAACGGTGCCCGGCCTTGTTGACCCGGCGGTTCTCTACCCCCAGCCGAACCCGCGGCCCGGTATCGGTGCTGATGCCGACACCGGTGAGCAGGGACCAGCGGTTGTTGTCCGTCAGTGCAATGCTGACGGGAATCCGGCGGGTGGTGTCGTCGGGCTCGCCTTTCTGTACCCGCACGGCACTGAAGTAACCGGCACCAAGAAACGACTGCTGGGTTTCCAGCATGCGGCCACTGTCGTAGGGCTCGCCTTCCTGAAAGCTCACATAGGCGTTAACCAGTGACGGATTCAGTGCGCTGCCGCTCACGGCGACGTCACCGAAATGGTAACGGGGACCGCTGTCCACATGCAGGGTGATGCTGGCCCGGTGGGTTTTTGTGTCCACCTTGAGGGTGTGGGCGGTCAGCTCGCCGTGGACATAGCCGCGGCTGATCAGGTGCTGTTGCAGGCTCTTTTTCAGGTTGCTGTAGTGGTCGTGTTGCAGCCGTTGACCAGTGGCGAGCTGAGCTTGCTCTACCAATCGGGTGAACGCCGGGTCCTGGGCCGCATCACCGGTGATTTCCACTTGTACGTGTTTGAGTATCACCGGTGGGCCGGTGTTCACGTCCAGGGTCACGCTGACGCAGTCGTCGTTTTCATCGGCGGACAGGGAAAGCTGGCTGTCGTAGTAACCCATGGCCTGCAGGGCGTCGGTGCTGTTGGCGGTGATTTGCCGGCGGATCAGGCCGTACTGGGCCTTGGGGGGACGGCAGGGATAACGAGACAGGTCCACCAGTGCTCGAATGTTGTTGGCCACCGCCTCGCTGGCGTTGCCGGTGATGTGCAGGTTTGGCGTGTCTTTGGCGAACGCAAGCGCGGGAAACAGCATCAGCAGCATCAGGATGAATGTCTTGCTCTGCCGATTGTGGTATCGATGGTGCGCCAAGCTCTGCATCCCTGTGTACGTCAGCCCACAGTGTAAGCCAAGGGCGGGGGGAACGAGAACCTTAACTGCCAGGGCGATCAACCTCGTGACGTGGGTTTGCCCGGTGTGTTGTCTGGCTGAGTGGTGGTGTGCGTTTCCTGCGGATTTTCTCGCTGGCTGTCACGTAAATAATCACTGGCACTGGGCCGCTTTTTCAGTCGGCGTTGCAGAGTGCGGCGGTGAATGCCAAGGGCGTCTGCAGCTCGCGAGATATTGCCGCCGTGGGCATCGAGAGTGCGCTGGATGTGTTCCCATTCCAGCCGCTGCAGTGAGGGAGGGCTGTCTGGCAGGGGCAGCGTCTGGCTGGCCGGGTCGGCATCCAGTGCCTGGAGAATGTCGTTGGCGCCAGCGGGTTTGGTCAGATAGTTATGGGCGCCGCGGTGGGTGGCGGCGACGGCGGCAGCAATGCTGCCGTAGCCGGTCAACAGGATCACGCGGCAAAGGGGGAAGTGCTGGCGGATCGGTTCAATCAGGTCCAGGCCATTATCGTTGCCCAGGTTCTGGTCCAGAATCGCGCCGTCTAGCGGGATGTCTTGGGCGGTGAGCTGCGCGATCAGCTGCAATGCCTGCTCGCGATCATGGGCCACATGGACCTGGGCACCATGGCGGCTTAGTGCCCGGGCGGTTTGTTCTGCGAGCAAGTCGTCGTCTTCTACCAGCAACAACTGACGGGTGAGAGAGACGTCGTTCATGGTGCGGCTCCCGGGCTGTCAGTTTGCGGCCAGTGAATCCGCGCCTGGGTCCAGCTGTGGCCAAAGTCCATTTCCAGCTCGGCGCCGATTTGCGCCAGGCTGGAGTGTACCAGGGTGAGCCCCATGCCCAGTCCTTCGCGTTCTGAAGCAGGGTGTGCCGGGCCATTGTCACTGAGCTGCAGCCGATAAAGCGGCGCATGGTTACTGACGGTGATGGCTAGGCGCGTGGCGCCGGCGTCCATGGCGTTGTACCCCAGATTGCACAGCACCCGGAACCAGCCCTGGCTGTCGGCCACCTGAGGGTCGGCTTCCAGCGTGTGCGTCACGCTGAGGGTGGGGGCCAGATGACGCAGGTGCTGTTGTAACTGCTGGATCAGGACGCTGAAGGGCAGGCCGGATTCCAGCTGGGTGTCCGTGCCTTGTTTCAGGCGGCTGGCCACGTTGCGGGCCAGGTGATCCATTTGCTCGACTTCCGGGCGCAGGGAGTCCGGCATTTCGGGGGCGTGAATAAGATTGTCTGCCAGCATCACCAGGGTCCCGAGGGGGGTATTCAATTCATGGGCCTGGTCCGCCAGGGTTGCCGCCACCTGGTACATGTGTTCACGGCGCCCGGCCAGATCCAGGGCCTGCTCCTGCTGCCGTTGTTGTTGTTGCATCAGTCGCTGGATGACCTGCCCGAGCAGGCTGAGCATGATCAGCAGGGCAATGAAGACGGCAGCCATGCCGGCACTGTGCAGACCGCTGAGCTGGTGACTGAGGGCGTGTAGCGGGCTGTTCATGGCGGGCATTTGATACCAGCTCAGCGACACCATGTAGCCACCCAGCGCCAGCAGGGCGACCAGCAGTCCGCCCGTCATGGGCAGGGTCAGGGAGGCCATCAGGGCGGGGACCAGCAAATAGAATGAAAGTGGATTGCCGGCACCACCAAACCCCTGGATCAGGCCGGCAAACAGTACCACGTCCATGGCCAGTTCCAGCGTCAACAATTGGCTGTGGCGGCGACCGTGGACCTTGCGGGTGAACAAGGTGACCAGGTTGGGAAGCAATAACGCCCCCAGCCAGCCCAGTTCTGCCAACTGATAGCCGGTATGGCCGAACCGTTGCAGCACGATCAGGGCCAGGGTGATGGCCAGTACCAGCAGACTGCGCAACCAGATGAGTCGCAGGCGCCAGTTCAATAAGGGGGGGCGGTTATCCATGGTGGCTATTGTAACGGTAAATCGGTGCGGGGAGGTGTGGCAGTTTGCCCGGGTGGGGGCGAGTTGAAAGTTCAAAGTGTAAAGTTGAAAAGCACGTCATAGCGCCGTGCCATTCCATGGCTCAGTACCCGCACACAGTACCGCAGCGCGAAGGAACGCTTTTCAGTGTCGGCACGAAGTTATCATCGCGTTTGAACTTTACACTTTGAACTTTCTACTGCTCTTCAAGGGCGCAGCAGTCGCCCTTCGTACAATTCGCCGGCAAAGGCGGGCAGTTTGGGATGGCGGTGCTGGCGGGCCGTCTCGGCCTGAAAACCGGCGCGCTGGAAAATGCGAGCGGTATCGCGGGTGAGCTGACAACCGCAGGCCAGCGGTTTCCAGGCGGGATTCAGGGTTTTTTGCAGACGCTGAATCCAGGGGCGTTCGCTCAATACATGCTCCAGTGACAGCAGTGTGCCGCCGGGCTTGAGGACGCGAAAAGCCTCTTTCGCAGCTTGATCCGGGTCAGGAATGGTGCAGAACACCAGGCAGGCAATCACCGTGTCAAAGTGTTGATCCGGGTAAGGAAGCTGCTGGGCGTCGCCTTCTTGCAGGTGGAATCGTTCGGGGGAATCGCACTGCTGGGCACTGTCGCGGGCCAATGAGAGCAGCCCGCCGGCGGGCTCAATGCCATGAATTTCGGTGGCGGTATGACTGTAGAAAGGGAAGTTGGCGCCAGTGCCGACGCCCAGCTCCAGTACCCGGCCGCTGGCCTGGGCCAGCAGACGTTGCCGGTCCCGGTAGACCGGGCGGGTGGCCCAATCCAGTAATACCGGGAACAGCTTGTCTTCATAAAAGGACATGAGTTGCCTGTTAGTTGCGTTCGGGCAGGATGTATTTGTCCGGGTTGTTCAGCATATCCATGCTCAGCGGGTCGCTGATAATACTGGTCAGGTTCCGATCGGTCTTTTTGCTGTACTTGCGGCGCAGTTTCTCGAACTTGCGGAAGCTGCGGAAGTTGAGCGCATACAGACGAACTTCCTGCAGGCGCTTGTATGAGTACATGACGTCCAGCGCATCCATGGAATATTCCGGACGAATCTTCATGGCTTTTTCCAGGTAGCTGATCGCTTCGTTCAGGTCACGCTTGCGGTTCATGTAGATCAAAGCGTTGGCGTATTCGTAATTGACGATGGGAATATCCGGGGCCAGCGTCAGGGCGTCGGCAAAGGACTCTTCCACCGTGGTGGTGCGAGCGCCATAGGTCATGCGGCCGGTGAACTTGCCTACCCGGCGCATGATGCCGGCGTCCACGCCGGCGCGGAAAGCATGTGCCAGCGGTTGGTCGGGCATGATTTCCACCACTTCCTCGGCGCTGTTCTTGATCTTGCCGATATAGCGGCGGGCGACGACCACGGGTACCGGGGATTCTTCCGCGATGCGGGCAATGGCGTAGGCGTAACCGAGTTTTACCGAGGCAACAATGGGTGCTACGGCAGGGTCGTCGGCCGCTTCTTCCATATCATCAAAGTACTCTTGCGCCTGGTTGGCCACGTCCTGGAGCATCATGTATTTGGTGCTCTGGCGGTCGGCCAGGTAAATGGCGTACATCAGCTGGGAAAACAGGGCAGGGATCTTGCCGATGGGGCCAAGTTTGAGACCTTCTTCGCGGGCTTCCTGGAAATCACCGGCAAAGAACTTGCGCCATACCTGCAGGCTGCGAGCTTCCAGCACCTGATAATCGCCGTTCCAGCCCACGATGTCTTCTTTCATGAAGGGATACTTTTCGAACTGTTCCTTCATGTAGGCGGCGGACGGGTAGGGCACCTTCAGGCCGCGCATCAGGTATTCCCATTTGTCGCGGATCTGTTTGTCGGTATAGGTGAAGTAGCTTTTCTTGTAGGGCACTTCATTCCATTTTTCGACAAAGATGCGTTCATCCACCGGAATTTCCTGCATTTGCAGTTCTTCCGGGGTGACCTCATCCATCTCGTCGTCGGCCTCGTCATCGCGGGCCGCATGGACTTGCAAGCTGATAGCGCAAAGCGCGATCAGGCACAGAGAGCGCCAGAACGGTACAGAATATGCTGCCATGATGTTTACAGCTCTTGTTGTTGTTGTGTGTTGTAGGCGAACAGGTTCGCCGGGCCCCGATAGCCCTTGGTTGTAGCCTAACAATGCCACGCAGGCGGGAAGTGAACAAGTTCTGCTCAGTATGAGTTTGTCGGCAGGAGTGTATCGCTAATGTGCCTGCCCGGTTTGGCGGGCAGGCGAGGGAGCAGGGGAGCGGATCAGGCGTTGGCGCCGGCGTCGCGCAGGGCTTGCGCGTAATCCTTGCCTTTCGGGTGCTGGGCAATCAGGTCCAGCAGGGTGCGGCCTTGTGGATCACGGGCATCCAGATCCCGGTTCTGGTCCTTGAAGAACGTCAGAAAGCGGGCGAAATCCTCGGCGCGCAGGGCGCGATACGCTTTTTCCAGCAGGTGGAAGTCCCCGTTTACGCCCTCCTCGGGAGGGAAGTCGAGAAATACTGCAATCTGTTCATCGGTCATCGGCTCGCCGATCACCTTCTGCTTGTCTTTACGTTCAGCCATGGGGGTCTCCTCCGTATGCGGCGGCATTATAGAGGCTTGCGGCCTTTGGGGGCCAGCGCAGGGCAACAAGTCAGGGGGGGGGAGCGATGAAATGGGGTGGGAGAGGGCGAGAGCCCACCGGGCGCCAGGCACCCGGTGGTGGAGCATGAATCAGGCGGTCATATCTTTCAGTTTCTTCAGCGGACGAACCTTGACCATGGTGCGGGCAGGCTTGGCAGCGAAGGTGGTGGCTTCCCCGGTGAACGGGTTGATGCCCTTGCGCGCTTTGGTGGCGGGCTTCTTCTGGGTCACGATTTTCAGCAGACCCGGCAGGGTGAACTGGCCGGCGCCACGCTTTTTCAGGTGACCTTCCATGATATCGCCAAGCTCGTCGAAAACCGCGTTGACGTCTTTCTTGGTCAGGCCGGTGGTTTCGCTGATCTGGTTAATGATCTGGGTTTTGTTCATCGGTTCGGTGATGGTTTTCACCTTGCGAGCCGCTGTAGCGCTGGAAGCTTTAGCAGCTGTCTTTTTCTTTGCAGCCATGGATTGCTTACCCCTTTTTGGTGTCTTCCTGATGTTGTATTGGTTCCGCAATGGTACGGATAACCGGCGGTGCTTCCTTGTCAGGCCTGCCCCTGGACTGCACAACACAGAGGGTGCCTGATAGGGTTCGCATCTTTTATATGCCATGGATTTTCAGGGCACAAGGCGTAGAGACACTATTTTTCAAGGTATTTTGTGAAATTAGGTTGGCATGTGGTCCGTTTGGCAGTGAATCGCCGTCTGGCATGGCTCGGGGACGGTTGAATCGCTATACTGTGGCGCCTTTTTCAGTGGTCCGGCGTCGGGGCAGGTTCCAGCGAGCCTGGGATCGCCTTCAATGAGCCGGACGACGTAATCAGAATACAAGCGGACGTTAAGCATGCGAAGCCATTATTGCGGTGATTTGCGAGCCTCCCACGACGGAGAAACAGTAGAGCTTTGCGGTTGGGTCAGTCGCCGCCGTGACCACGGTGGGGTAATCTTCCTCGACTTGCGCGATCGCAATGGTCTGGTGCAGGTGGTGTTCGACCCGGACACCGTGGACGCCTTTGCCCTGGCCGATAAAGTGCGCAGCGAGTACGTGGTGCGCCTGAGTGGCCGGGTACGCATGCGCGATGAAGCGGTGCGCAACAGCAAAATGTCCACCGGTGACATTGAAGTGCTGGGCAAGGAACTGACCATTCTCAATGAGGCTGAAACGCCGCCGTTCGAGCTGGATGCCCATTCCGCCGCCGGTGAAGAGGTGCGCCTCAAGTACCGTTACATGGATCTGCGTCGCCCGGAAGTGTTGAAAAACTTCCAGTTTCGTTCGCGTCTGACCCACGTGGTGCGCGCCTTCCTGGAAGGCGAGGGCTTTATGGACGTGGAAACCCCGATCCTGACCCGGGCGACTCCGGAAGGCGCCCGTGATTACCTGGTGCCCAGCCGGACCCATCCGGGCAGCTTCTTTGCGTTGCCGCAGTCCCCGCAGCTGTTCAAGCAGCTGCTGATGGTGGCGGGCTTTGATCGTTACTACCAGATTGCCAAGTGTTTCCGTGACGAAGACCTGCGCGCTGATCGCCAGCCGGAGTTTACCCAGATTGATTTGGAAGCTTCCTTTGTAGAGGAAGAAGACATCATGGGGATTACCGAGCGGATGGTGCGTTCGGTGTTTAAAGAACTGCTTGGTGTGGAGCTGCCGGACTTCCCGCGCATGCCGTTCTCCGAAGCCATGCAGCGGTTTGGATCCGACAAGCCGGACCTGCGTATACCGCTGGAGCTGATCGACATCGCCGATCTGCTGGCCGGGGTGGACTTCAAGGTATTCTCCGGCCCGGCCAACGATCCGAAAGGCCGTGTGGCGGCCATGCGTGTGCCGGGCGGCTGCTCCTTGTCACGCAAGGATATCGACGGCTACACCAAGTTCGTCAGCATTTATGGCGCCAAGGGCCTGGCCTATATCAAGGTCAACGATCTGGCCGCTGGCGCAGACGGCCTGCAGTCGCCGATCCTGAAATTCCTCACCGAAGAGGCCATCAAGGGCATTCTTGAGCGCACCGGTGCCGAGACCGGCGACCTGATCTTCTTTGGTGCCGACAAGGCCAAGATCGTCAACGAAGCCTTGGGCGCCTTGCGCGTTAAAGTAGGCCATGACCTGAACCTGGTCGAAGGCGAGTGGGCACCGTTGTGGGTAGTGGACTTCCCCATGTTCGAGGAAGACGAAGGCCAATACCACGCTCTGCATCACCCCTTCACCATGCCCAGCTGTAGCGCGGAAGAGCTCAAGAGCAACCCGGCAGAGGCGCTGTCGCGGGCCTATGACATGGTGCTCAACGGCACTGAGCTGGGTGGCGGTTCCATCCGTATCCACAACCCGGCCATGCAGCGCACCGTGTTCGAAGCCCTGGGTATTTCCGATGAAGAAGCCAACGAGAAGTTTGGCTTCCTGCTCGACGGCTTGAAGTATGGTGCCCCGCCCCACGGTGGTTTGGCGTTCGGTCTGGATCGCATGGTCATGTTGATGACCGGCTGTGAATCGATTCGTGACGTGATTGCTTTCCCGAAGACCCAGACTGCAGCGTGTACCATGACCAACGCGCCGTCACCGGTGGACAACAAGCAGCTGCGTGAAGTGGGTGTGCAGGTACGAAAAGAAGAAGGTTGATATAGAAAGACGCAGGCATGCACCACGCAGCACGCTTCACGCATAGAAGCGTGCCGCAAATGTGTTGCGTGACGCGTGCTGCGTGCTGGCGGAGGTAACATGGCAGGACATAGTAAGTGGGCCAACATCAAGCACCGCAAGGCGGCCCAGGATGCCAAGCGCGGCAAGATTTTCACCAAGCTGATTCGCGAGCTCACCGTGGCCGCAAAGATGGGTGGCGGCGAACCCAACGATAACCCGCGTCTGCGCGCGGCTATCGACAAGGCGCTGGGCCAGAACATGACCCGTGACACCATTGATCGGGCTGTGAAGCGTGGCGCCGGTGGTGATGACGACGGCAACATGGACGAAATCACTTACGAAGGTTACGGCAAGGGGGGCGTGGCGGTTCTGGTAGAAACCATGACCGACAACGTGAACCGTACCGTGGCCGAAGTGCGCCATGCCTTTTCCAAGTTTGCGGGTAACCTGGGCACCAGTGGCTCCGTGGCGTTCCTGTTCACCAAACGCGGCGAGATCTTCTTCGAGCCGGGTGTGGACGAAGAAAAGCTGATGGAAGTGGCCCTCGAAGCCGGTGCGGAAGACGTGGAAGAAGTGGGTGACGACGGCTTTGTCGTGACCACTGCCCCGGACAAGAGCTTTGGTGAAGTGGTCGATGCCCTCCGTGAGGCCGGGCTGGAGTTTGCCGAGGCGGAAGTTACCATGCACCCGTCCACGGAAGCGGAAATGGACACCGACACCGCTGAAACGGTGCAGAAGATGATCGACATGCTGGAAGATCTGGATGACGTGCAAAACGTCTACACCAACGCCAGCTGGCCGGCGCCGGAAGACGAGTCGCAATAAGCGGTTAGCGTTTAGCGTTTAGCTGCGAGGACAACAAAAAGCCCCGAATCGCTCGGGGCTTTTTGTTGTCTGGCGTTTGATGGTGGCTGCGTGGACCCAGTCGCCATCAATTCCCAGGCTTGTGGCGTGACGCATCTCTTTATCCTGCTGGACATTTGGACAGTGCTCGGGTAGAACTGGGCCAGCTATCAGGTAGCTGTCTTTTTATTATCGGTCAGAGAAATATGGCGCTTATTTTAGGCATCGATCCCGGCTCGCGCCGTACTGGTTACGGGTTGGTAGAGCAGGTGGGGAATCGCTCCCGGGCTGTGGCATTCGGTACCATTGCCACCACCCACAAGGAGATCCCGCCGCGCCTGGGGGAAATATTCGCGGGCATTGATCAGGTGGTGAAAGAGTTCGGGCCGGCGGAAGTCAGTATCGAAAAAGTCTTTATGGCGCGCAATGCGGATTCCGCTCTGAAACTGGGGCAGGCCCGGGGCGCGGCTATTGCTGCCGTCATGCAGGCCCATGTGCCGGTGTTCGAATATTCTGCTCGCCAAGTGAAACAGGCGGTGGTCGGTAAAGGCGGGGCGGAAAAGAATCAGGTGGGGGAAATGGTGAAGTACCTGTTGAAGCTGGAGCAGCGCCCCCAGGAAGATGCCGCCGATGCGCTGGCTATTGCTCTCTGTCATGCGCATATGCGTGTTTCTCTGGCCAGAATGGGCGGTGCAACGGCTGTCAGACGAGGGCGGCTTCGTTAAGCGTGCGCTTTAATCTCACTTTAACAACACGGATAAACCCATGATCGGACAACTTCGCGGAACCCTGCTGGAAAAACGCCCCCCGGTACTGCTGCTGGACGTGAACGGCGTTGGCTACGAAGTGGAAGCGCCCATGACCGTGTTCTATAACTTGCCTGACGCGGGTGCAGAATTGACCCTGCATACCCATTTTGTAGTTCGAGAAGACGCTCAGCTGCTGTACGGTTTTGCCGACCGTTATGAGCGAGAGCTGTTCCGCGCCTTGATCAAGGTGAATGGAGTCGGGCCGAAAATGGCCCTGGCGATCCTATCCGGCATTGAAGCGGATCGTCTGGCGCGCTGTATTCAGGATCAGGACACCACCTCGTTGGTAAAGGTGCCGGGCATTGGCAAGAAGACCGCAGAGCGGTTGGTCATCGAAATGAGCGATCGGCTCGACAAGATTGACGGCGGGCCGGTGAGTTTGCCTGGCCGGGTGGACACCCGTCAGCCCGATGATGCCCGCAGTGATGCCATTGCTGCCCTGGAAGCGCTGGGCTATCGCAACAAGGATGCAGCAGCGGCAGTGGCCAAAGCGGCGGATGAAGATGATCTGAGCAGTGAACAATTGATCCGCAAGGCGCTCAAAAGCCTGGCTCGCTAGCGCTGCACCCTGATGCCGCCCCTCACTTTGTGATAACAGTAATAGCAGTACGGTATCAGGGTGCGCTACGCTAGCGACATTCAACGATGTAGAGGCAAACCCGCCGCAGGCATGGATAACGAACGAGTCATTACCGCGGCTGCGGTTGGCAGCCAGGAAGAGCAGCAGGACAGGGCCATTCGCCCAGCCAGCCTGGCGGATTATCACGGGCAGGCGAAAGTCAGCGAGCGCATGGAAATCTTCATTGATGCCGCGCGTGGCCGCCATGAAGCGCTCGATCACACCCTTATTTTTGGTCCTCCGGGTCTCGGCAAGACGACCCTTGCGCACATTATTGCCCGTGAAATGGGCTGCGAACTGAAATCCACCTCCGGGCCGGTACTGGAAAAAGCCGGGGATCTGGCCGCCATCCTGACCAATCTGGAAGAGGGCGACGTGCTCTTCGTGGATGAAATCCACCGCCTCTCACCGGTGGTAGAGGAAATTCTCTACCCGGCCATGGAAGACTATCAGCTGGATATCATGATCGGCGAAGGCCCGGCGGCGCGTTCCATCAAGCTGGACCTGCCGCCGTTTACCCTGGTGGGGGCGACCACCCGCGCCGGTTTGCTCACCGCTCCATTGCGCGATCGCTTCGGCATTGTGCAACGCCTCGAATTTTATTCCGTGGATGACCTGTCCGGCATTGTGAGCCGCGCCTGCGACATCCTTGCCATCCCCATTGAAACGGCGGGAGCCATGGAAGTGGCACGCCGCGCCCGCGGCACCCCCCGTATCGCCAATCGCCTGTTGCGGCGGGTGCGCGATTACGCCGAAGTGAAAGGCGATGGGCGCATTACCGAAACGATCGCGCAGCGGGCACTGGATATGCTGGAAGTAGACAGCTGTGGCCTGGATGGCACCGACCGCCGCCTGCTGGATATGATCATGCATAAATTTGATGGTGGGCCGGTGGGGCTGGAATCCCTGGCGGCGGCGCTCAATGAAGACTCCGGCACCCTGGAAGAGGTGGTGGAGCCTTACCTGATTCAGCAGGGCTTTATCCAGCGCACCCCGCGCGGGCGTGCGGTGACCAACCACGCCTGGCGACATTTTGGCCTGCAGCGCCCGCGGCAGGACGGTGATTTGTTTAATGATTGAAAAAGATCAGGAAAACGGGGAATTTACCCTGCCTGTGCGCGTCTACATCGAAGACACTGATGCCGGTGGCATTGTCTATTACGTGAATTATCTGAAATTCATGGAGCGGGCGCGCACCGAGTTTCTGCGCACGCTGGGCTATCAGCACTATGCGCTGGCGGATGAAAACTTTCAGTTTGTGGTGCATTCCGCCAATGTGCAGTATCGCCAACCGGCAAGAATTGATGATGCGCTGACCGTGACAGCCACATTGAAAAAACTGGGCAAGGCCACGCTGCTGTTTGATCAGCAGGTGAAAAAGGCGGAAACATTGATTTGCCAGGCGGAGATCAAAGTCGCCTGCGTGAGTGCCGATACCTTGAAGCCGACGGCGATTCCGTCGGCACTGTATAAGAAATTTAGCGCGGCCAGTAAAGGAGAAGGGCTACATGGTTGAGGCATCCGACATGTCTGTCGTCAGTTTGATCAGCAACGCCACCGTGGTGGTACAGCTGGTGATGGCGCTGTTGATTCTGGCGTCACTGACGTCCTGGTACATGATTGTTGGCCGCTTCCGAGTGCTCGGACGGGCCCATCGTGCCGGTCGTGCCTTTGAGGAAAAATTTTGGTCCAGCGATGATCTGGCGTCCCTTTACAACCAGAGCCGCAAGGACCCAGACGTGGACTCCGGCACTGAAGCCATCTTCCGTGCCGGGTTCCAGGAGTTTGTTCGTCTCTCCAAAAGCACCCGCGGTGCCGAAGCGGTCATGGATGGTGCTCAAAGGGCCATGCGCGTTGCCTTGCAGCGTGAGCAGACTCGCCTGACCAAACATTTGCCGTTTCTGGCCACGGTTGGCTCCACCAGCCCTTATGTGGGCCTGTTCGGCACGGTCTGGGGCATCATGAACTCTTTTATGGCGCTGGCTAATGTGAAACAGGCGACCCTCAGTGTGGTTGCGCCGGGTATCGCAGAAGCGCTGATTGCCACGGCCATTGGCCTGTTCGCGGCGATTCCAGCGGTGATGGCCTATAACCGCTTCTCCGCCCAGAGTGATGCCTTGCTGACGGAGAACGAAATGTTCGCGGAAGAGTTTTCTTCCGTACTGCACCGTCAGGCTCACGGGCGCGAGGCATGAGCATGAGCGGCGTAAAGATACGGGTGCCGCGCAAGCTCGTTGCCGAAATGAACGTGGTGCCCTACATCGATGTGATGCTGGTGTTGCTGGTGATCTTCATGGCCACGGCGCCGATGATGACCCAGGGCATCAATGTGGACCTGCCGGACAGCAACAGCGACCCCATTGATACCACCAAGAACGAACCGGTGATCATTTCCGTTACCGCCGATGGCAGCTATTTCATTGATGTGGGTGGCGACAGCCAGAAGTCCTCCAGCCTGGAAACCGTGAAAGGCCATGTGCTGCGTATCCACAAGCACAAGCCGTCCACCCTGTTTCTGGTGGAAGGCGATGGCAACGTGGCCTATGCCCGGGTGGTGTCGCTGATGGGGGCGTTACAGGAAGCGGGTATTTCCCAGCTCGGGTTGGTGACGGAACCGCAGGGACGCAATGAGTGATCGCCGCGTTGGGTTGCTGTTCACGCTGTTTATCCACCTGCTGGTGTTCGGGTTGCTGGTGTTCAGCTGGAGCACGGACCCGTCCCTGCACAAGGCCCCGGTGGTGCCGCCCCATGTAAAGGCCACCATGGTGGAGCGGTCGAAGCAGCAGAAAGCACCGGTGGCGAAGCCGAAAACGGAAGTGAAGCCAACGCCCAAGCCTGCTGCGAAACCCAAGCCCAAGCCCAAGCCTGAACCGAAAACAGAGCCCAAGCCCAAGCCCAAGCCCAAGCCCGCGCCGAAACCGACGCCCAAGCCTGAGCCAAAACCCAAGCCTGCGCCGGAAAAAAAACCGGATCCGGTGAAGAAGCCGGACCCGAAGCCAGCGCCCAAAGCGGATCCAAAACCGGTAGTGCCTGACATTGATACACCGAGTGTGGAAGAAATGCTGGCCGAGGAAGAGCTGGAAATGGACAGGCAGAGCAAGGTGTCCGATCAGCCCGATCAGGAAGCGGCCAGCAACGCGGACCAGGCTGACGCCGAAGTGGCCAGTTTTACCGATGCCATCGCCGCCCATGTGGGGCAGCGCTGGCGGATTCCCGGCAATTACCGTAACCGGGATGACATCACCACGCGGGTAAAAATACAGATGATCCCGGGCGGTGAAGTGATCAATGTGTCGGTGGCAGAAAGCAGTGGTTATCCGGATTTCGACGAATCGGTCGTGAACGCCGTCAAGCTGGCCAGCCCGTTACCCGTACCGGATGGCCAGTTGTTTAACCAACAGTTTCGCTCACTGGTGATCGAATTTGATCCTGGAGTTGCACAATGATAGGTGTGTTAAGGATGCAGCAAACCTGTAAACGCAAAGTGTGGACACAAATCAGTATCGCCCTGATGGCAGCCCTGTGGATGGTAAATGCCCAGGCAGAGTTGCTGATCAAGGTAACAGAAGGGCGCGTGGACGCGGTGCCGATTGCTGTCGTGCCCTTTGATGGCGCGCAAAATGCGCCGGAAGATGTGTCCGAAATCATTCAGGCCGACCTGCATCGCAGCGGCCAGTTCAAGCCGTTGCCAGCGGAAGACATGCTCAGTCGCCCGCGCAACGAGCAGGAAATGATTTACCGGGACTTCAAGGTGCTGGGCACGGAGTATGTGATCACTGGCAGCATGAAGCGCCAGGAGACCGGTGGCTACGAAGTCAGTTATGCGCTGTTTGATGTTGCCCGGCAGAAAAAGCTGATGTCGGAAACCTATCGCCCGCCTGAGTCGCAGCTGCGTGATGTGGCCCATGCCATCAGTGATCGTATTTATGAGCAGCTCACCGGCATTCCCGGCGCTTTCTCCACCAAGATCCTTTATGTGACGCATAATCGCCATGATTCCAACCCCTACCAGCTCCAGTATGCGGATGCTGATGGGCACCGGGTCACCACGATCCTGCGCAGTAAAGAGCCCATTATGAGCCCTACCTGGTCGCCGGATGGCAGGAAAATTGCTTACGTATCGTTTGAAGATCAGGGGCGCCCGGCCATTTATATTCACAGCCTGGCGACCACCGAGCGCGAAAAAGTGTCCAGTTTCAGTGGCATCAACGGTGCCCCGGACTGGTCGCCGGATGGCCAGAAGTTGGCTCTGACGCTGTCGCGTGACGGTAATCCCGAAATTTATATGCTAAATCTGTCCACCAAAGGGCTGACCCGGTTAACCAACAATTACGGCATTGATACCGAGCCGCGTTGGTTGCCCGATGGCGAACACCTGGTGTTTACCTCCAGCCGTTCCGGTGGCCCACAGATTTATAAACTGAACATAAATGATAAGTCGGTCCGGCGGGTTTCGTTCCAGGGCGCCTATAATGCGCGCTCGGATGTGACCCCCGATGGCCGCTATCTCGTTTATGTGCATCGACGAAATGGAAATTTCAATGTCGGTGTGCAGGACCTCCAGCGCGGCACATTCAATATTGTGACCCGCACCGATATGGATGAATCGCCCAGTGTTGCACCCAATGGAAGTATGGTAATTTACGGGACGCAACACGGGGGAACGGGGGTTCTGGAAGCCGTATCCATCGATGGCAGAGTGAAAGTTGAGCTGCCGTCGAAGGAAGGGGAAGTCAGAGAACCGGCATGGTCGCCGTTCCTCTGAGTGGTTCTCGGAGTCCAATACTAGGAAATTATAGGAGCTTTTCGCATGCGTTCATTACTTAACCCGCTGTTTGCCATTGTGCTGGCAGCTGCCCTGGCAGCCTGTTCCAGCACCCCGACTGAAGACGATTCTTCTGCGACTGACAACATGTCTCAGCAGACTGACACTTCTCCGGTCACTCCGGTTGAGCCGTCAGAGCCGGTTAAGCCGGACACCAGCAGCATCCCGCTGACTGCTGACAACTTCTACAACCATCCGTCCAACTACGACGGTACTACCGATTCTCGCGTTATCTACTTCGCGTTCGACAGCAACACCGTTCCGGCTGCGGCTTTCGAAACTCTGCGTGCCCACGCGACCTACCTGAAGAACAACGCTAACGCGAAAATTCGTCTGGAAGGTCACGCTGATGAGCGCGGTACCCGTGAATACAACGTTGCTCTGTCCGAGCGTCGTTCCAAAGCGGTAGAGAAGTTCCTGCGCGTACAGGGTGTTGCTTCTTCACAGCTGGAAATCGTTTCCTACGGTGAAGAGAAGCCGGCAGCCTTTGGCCACGGTGAAATGGACTGGGCCAAGAACCGCCGCGTAGAAATCAACTACCTGTCCGGCCGTCCGTAAGGCATGAAGGTAGTGATGACAGCGCGCCTGCTCGCAGGCGCGATGCTCAGCTCCCTGGTGTTCTGTGCGCATGCACAGAGCACTGGGCCGCTGGCCGTTGAAGAGCGCAGCCTCGCCCAGGCGCAATCCCAAATGCGCAATACCTCTACACCGTCTGCTGCGGTGAACGAGGATGGGTTGATGGTGTTGATGCAACAGCAGCAACAGTTTGAAGAACAGATTCAGCAGCTGCAGGGTCAGCTGGAAGAGCTGCGCCACGAGCTTTCCACTCTCAAGGAAGCCGAACGTGAGCGTTATCTGGATCTGGATACCCGAATTAATACGCTGGCTGAACGGGGACAGACCGAGCAGCCAGAGGACGGCGCTGAAGGGGATAATGACCCGGAAGCGGACCGTGCCGCCTACAATGCCGCCAAGGACAAATTGGTCGGTGGTGACTTCAAGGGTGCCATTGCCGGTTTCGAGGCGTATTTGGGGGAATTCCCGCAGGGAATGTCCCGGGCCAACGCCCATTTCTGGGCGGGTAAGCTATACAGTGACCAGAAAGAGCCGGACTTGAAGAAGGCGGAAGGCCATTTTCAGGCGGTGGCTGACGATTACCCGGAGCATAGCAAGGCCCCGAAAAGCCTCTATATCCTGGCTGTCATGCAGGCCAAAGCCGGTGAGGTTTCGCCCGCCAAGGTCAATCTGCACAAGCTGATCAAGCAATACCCGGATAGCAGCGAAGCCGGCCAGGCCAAGAGCCTGCTGGACCAGCTCAACCCGTAACACCTTCCTGTCACCTTTACCGGCGGCACAGAGGCCGGCAAAGGTGATAGAATCCGCGCATTTCCGCCCCAACCGACGATTAAGGGGCCCTCAGGAGATGTTGTGGAACTCCGTCTTACCGAAATTTTCCATTCCCTACAGGGTGAATCCCGCACCGTGGGTTGCCCGACGGTATTCGTGCGCCTGACCGGCTGCCCGCAGCGCTGTGTCTGGTGTGATACGGAGTATGCCTTTTCCGGTGGGGAGAAATGGACCTTGGTGGCGATTCGCGAGCAGGTGGCGGCCCATGGGGCGCACTACGTGACGGTGACCGGTGGCGAACCGCTGGCCCAGCCGAACTGCCTGCCGTTGCTCACGGCGCTGTGTGATGACGGTTACCAGGTGAGTCTGGAAACCGGTGGTGCCATGGATATTGCCGGAGTGGATGAGCGCGTTTCAGTGGTCATGGACCTCAAGGCGCCAGGCTCCGGGGAACAGCACAACAATCGTCTGGAGAACATCCCCCTGCTCAAGGCGCACCATCAGGTGAAGTTCGTGCTGGCGGACCGCAAGGATTATGACTGGGCGCGCTTCATGTTGGATCAACACCAGCTGCATAAACGGGTCAGCGATGTGCTGTTTTCGCCGGTGCAGGACGGTCTGGCACCGGGGGATCTGGCGGACTGGATTGTCGCGGACCGTCTGCCTGTGCGCTTTCAGTTACAACTGCATAAGTATCTTTGGAATGATGCCCGGGGGCGTTGATAGACGTCCGAGGCCTGACGCAGAAGCCTCAGAACCTTCAAGTAACGAGTAATTAAGGAGCCTGCCATGAAAAAAGCCGTGGTGTTGCTGTCCGGTGGCCTCGATTCTGCCACTTGCCTGGCCATCGCACGAGATCAGGGCTATGAATGCCATACCATCGCCTTTGATTATGGCCAGCGCACCCGCTCGGAGCTGGATGCGGCGGTGCAGGTTTCCGGGGCGCTGGGGGCCTTGAGTCATCGTGTGATTGAGCTGGGTATGGGCAATATTGGCGGCTCCGCCCTGACCGATCATTCCATTGATGTGCCGGAAGATGGCGGCGAGGGCATCCCGGTGACCTATGTGCCGGCGCGTAACACGGTATTTCTGTCGTTGGCGCTAGGTCTGGCGGAAGTGGTTGATGCTCAAGCCATTTTTATTGGCGTGAATGCGGTGGATTATTCCGGCTATCCGGATTGCCGCCCGGCGTTTATCGAGGCGTTCCAGTCCATGGCCAATCTGGCCACCAAGGCCGGGGTGGAAGGCCGGCCGATGCAGATCGAGACCCCGTTGATGCACCTGAGTAAGGCGCAGATTATTCAACAGGGGGTCGAGCTTGGGCTGGATTACGGGCTCACGGTGTCCTGCTATCAGGCTGACGAGAATGGCAATGCCTGTGGCAAATGCGACAGTTGCCGCTTGCGCAGCCAAGGCTTCGCCGATGCATTGGTTAAAGATCCAACAAACTATCAATAAAGCGGAAAAAATTTCGGTTAACCCCTTGTCACCCAGAAATAAATCCGTATTATTTGCGCCTCCTTCGGGAGCGGGTCGTTAGCTCAGTTGGTAGAGCAGTTGGCTTTTAACCAATTGGTCGCTGGTTCGAATCCAGCACGACCCACCATATTCAAAAGGGCTCGCCTACGGCGGGCCCTTTTCCGTTTCAGCCTCCCGGCTTCTCTCCCTCCGATGTTCCGTTCGACAGCGATCGATCAGCGCTGCAGTTCGCCAGTGCGTTGAAACAGGCGGTTGTCGTGTTCCTCCGCGGGCTTCCACACGGGTAGTCCTGCCTGCTCGGCCAGTTCCACCATGTGTGCGGTGCCACGCCCGCCAGGAAAGGCGATGACGCCCTGAGGGCGACCATGATGCAGCATGCGGCGGTTGCGCATGGGGCCGGCGGCCCGGCCGTGGGCTTTCCAGTTGGCGGGGTAGCTCACCTGGTCGATGCCGTGGTTGTGGGCCCACTGGCCTGCCAGACGGTCGGCGCCACTGGCGTTGCCGTGAATCAACAGGCTCAGGGTGTCATCCCGATGCAGGCGGCAGAGGGTCTGTTCCAGCAGGGCATGGTTGTCAAAATCGCGGCCACCGCAGACAAGAATACGCATTATACTGTCCATAATGTCAGTGTTGCGGGAAGTATAAGCATAGGGCCCGGCGATTGCACCTTTGTGATTGTTGTCTTGCAGGCACGTGATGGATAGATGGATAGCCGCATTCACAGGTCGTTGACAGAGTGACAGGTTAAAGTTGTACAAGATTTACTTCGTGTACAACCTGAAAGGGCCTATGCATCGTGATGCTCTTTCCCGAAACCAGTGAGGTCGCTCCATGGACAGTGCTCAATCATCATCACCGTTGTCGACATTGCCCGGGTTGCGTATTCCGGTGGGGATCAGTGCCTGTCTGATGGGCCTGGAAGTACGCCATGACAAGGGGCACAAGCATTCCCGCTACTGTACCGAGGTGCTGTCGTCGTACTTTGAATTTCGCTCGCTGTGCCCCGAAATGGGGGCGGGTATGCCGGCGCCACGCAAAGCCATGCATCTTGTCGAGCCTGCCCAGGCAGAACAGGAGCCGGGCAGCGAGGCACTGCGTTTGCTGACCACGGATGGCGAGCGTGACTGCACCGCGCTGATGCAGGATTTCATCGACCGTACGTTGCCGTCTCTGGCTCCCCTGCGCGGTTATATCCTGATGGCCAAATCCCCCAGCTGTGGCATGGAGCGAATCCGTGTTTATAACGCTGCCGGCAATGTGCAGCGCCGTGATGCCAGCGGCCTGTTTGCGGCGGCGCTGGCCGAGCGCTACCCGCTGATGCCGCTGGAAGAAGAAGGGCGATTGAATGATGCGACCTTGCGGGAGAATTTCATTGAGCGCGTTTTTTTGTACGACGACTGGTGTCAGATGGTAGAGCGGGGGCTCACTGCCCAACAGCTGATTGCTTTCCACAGCCGGCACAAATTCCAGTTACTGGCCCATTGCCAGAAAACCTACCGGGAGCTGGGGCCCATGCTGGCGGATATGAAGGCGCGCCCATTGGCGGACATTGCCGGGGATTATATCCAGGCGGTCATGACCGCCATGAAGAAGCGGGTCTCCCGCGGTGCGCACGTGAATACCCTGCAACACCTGGCCGGGTTCCTGCGTCAGGATCTGGGCGAGGCGGACCGGGCACTGATCAACGAACAGATTGACGCTTACCTGCGTGAAGAGGTGCCCCTGGTGGTGCCGATGACGTTGCTGCGCGGGGCGCTGCGCAAAACGGACCAGCCGTACCTGGCCCAGCAGCGGTATCTGTCGCCGTACCCCGATCCGCTGGGCCTTAGAAACCGGGTATGAGTGACTCGATTGAGGTTTCCCCGCTGCGAGCCCCGCAAACCGGTGGCCTCAGCATTCAACAGGTCAGCATGCGCTGTGGTATACCGGCGGTCACTCTGCGTGCCTGGGAGCGCCGTTATGGCTTGCTGTCCCCTGACCGGACGGAGAAGGGGCACCGGCGTTACAGCGAAGCAGATATGGCCCGTATCGAGCAGATTCAGCAGTGGCTGGAGCGAGGGGTGCCGATCAGTCAGGTAACGGGCTTGCTGGATCAGCCGGACACCGCCATCAGCGCCCCCTGTGATCAGGATGCCGGCCCTTGGCACGAGGCGGCGACTGCGGCCATGGCGGCGCTGGAATCACTCAATACCCGCCGTCTGGAGCAGTTGCTCAACGGGCTGTTGAACGATTACAGCCATGCACTGGTGCTGGAGCAGTTTTGTGATCCGTTGCGGGCGCAACTGGCGGCCACCCCGTCGCTGGGCGGGCTGTTGACCGTGCTAGATAGTGTGCTGGTGGCTAAGTGGGCGTCGCGGGCGTTGTCGCTGGCGCCAGGGCGACGGCAACCAGGGTGGCTGCTGATTCCGGTGGGTAATAGCTTGCCGGCTCTGGAGTTGGCGATGGTCTTGAACCGTCCGCTGTGGTGCTTGGGGGCAAACCTGTCTGTCGGTCAGCTGCGCAGCGTGTTCGAAGGGCTGGCCGAGCGCGGTGGCGGGGTGCTGTGGGTGCTGGACCGCTGGCCGACGGCGGCAGAGCGCCAGCAAATGGGCGTTGCGTCCGCCCGCGGCCTTGCCGAAGCGTGCTGGGGGATGGATGTTTCTCAGCTGCCATTGCCGGCAGAAGTGTCGCTGCTCACCGGCCGCCGGCAAGCGCTGCTGAGCGAACTGGATCGGCTACAACACACCTGGAGTGCGACATGAATCTGGTCTGGTATCGCAATGACCTGCGTGTGGCGGCGCATTCGCCCTTGCAGGCCGCATTGTCGGAATCGTCAGGAGCAGAGACACGGACACTGGCTGTGTACTGTCTGTGTCCGGTCCAGTGGGATCGCCACCAGGTGGCGCCGTTAAGGCGCTGGTATGTGCTGGAAAGTCTGCGTGTGCTGGGCGAATCACTGGCCCGGCGAGGCGTTGACCTGCATGTGTTGGAGGTCGATACCTTTGACGCGGTGCCGGAGGCGCTGGCGCAGTTTGCGCGGGGTCACGGGGTGACACATCTGTACTGCAATCGAGAGTATCCCCTGAACGAAAAACAGCGCGACAAGGCGGTGGCGGAACGGTTGCGCGGGCAGGGCGTTTCCCTGCAGGGATTCGACGACGGGGTGTTGGTGCCGCCAGCTGCATTGCGCACGGGTAAAGGGACGCCCTATACGGTGTTTGGTGCCTACAAGAAGCGCTGGGATGTCTGGATGGCTGATCATCACCCGGCGGTGACGCCCCCCCCCGTCAGAATGTGATGACCATGGCGACTTTGCTGGCGCTTCGGTGGTCGCCAACGCACTGAAGGCGCTGAGTGTCCCTGAGGCATTAAGGCAGCAGTGGTCACCCGGAGAAGACGCTGCCTGGCAGCAGCTCGACCGGTTTGTGGAGCAGAACCTGGCGGGGTATCGGCGTCAGCGGGACTTTCCGGATCTGGGCGCGACCAGTGGTTTGTCGGCGGCGTTATCCGCCGGGACCTTGTCCGTGGCCAGCTGTTACCGGGCCGCGAGTGAGGCGATGGCGGATGCGGGGAGCCGTGATGGTGCCGCGTGCTGGATCGGCGAACTGGCCTGGCGGGATTTCTACCGTCAGATCATGGCGCAGTTTCCCCGTGTCAGTCGCGGCCAGGCATTCCGCCCCGAAACCGACCTGCTGCAATGGGACCAGGATGACGAACGCTTCGCGGCCTGGTGCGAAGGGCGCACCGGTTACCCACTGGTGGATGCGGCCATGCGTCAGCTGGTTGCCACCGGCTGGATGCATAACCGGCTGCGCATGGTGACAGCCATGTTTCTCAGCAAGCATCTTTGGCTGGACTGGCGTTGGGGAGAAGCCTTCTTCATGGAGCACCTGATGGATGGGGATTTTGCCGCCAACAACGGTGGTTGGCAGTGGAGCGCGTCGGCGGGCACGGATGCGGTGCCCTATTTTCGGGTCTTCAACCCGGTGCGCCAGGGGCAGCGCTTTGATAGTGAGGGCGGTTTCATTGGCCGCTGGGTGCCTGAATTGCGTGGCCTGGATAGCAAGCAAATCCATGAACCCTGGAAGCAACCGTTACTGGCGCCGGATTATCCGCCACCCATCGTGCCCCATGCCGGGGTGCGTGAGCGGGTGACCACCGCGTTCAAGGCGGCCAAGACGCAGTTTGATCAGGAGCAATCGATGAGCTCGGCTATGGATAACAACACGGATAACAACAGAAAGGGAAAAGCATGAGTCAGCGTATTGCCATTGTCGGTGCCGGTATCAGCGGGCTGACCGCCGCCTGGTATTTGTCGAAAGCTGGGCACCAGGTCGAGGTGTTTGAAGCCAATGACTATCTGGGTGGCCACACCTGTACGGTGCCGGTTTCCCGGCCCCACGGGGAATACGCGATTGATGTGGGGTTTATCGTCTTCAATGATCGCACCTACCCGAACTATCGGCGCCTGCTTGATGCGTTGGGCATGCAAGGTCAGCCGACGCCCATGGGCTTTGCGGTGAGTGACCAGAAGAATGGGCTGGAATACTGTGGTGATGGGCTGGGCGGCATGTTTGCCCAGAAACGCAATCTGTTCAGCCCATCACACTGGCGCTTTATTCGTGACATTTTGCGATTCAACAAGCAGGCTCCGGCCTTGCTCAATAGCGTAGAGGGAGACATTCCTCTGGGGAAATATTTGCGCGACAACGGTTACGGCGAGCGTTTTTCCCGGGACTACATTCTGGCCATGGGCGGGGCTATCTGGTCCTGTTCCCTGGAGCAGATGGAAGTGTTTCCTGCCCGGTTCTTCATTCAGTTTTTCCAGAACCATGGCCTGCTGTCGCTCAATGATCGCCCACAGTGGTTTGTGGTTCCCGGTGGCTCCAACCAATATGTGCAGCCGTTGGTAGACGGTTGCGAAGCCACCTTTCATACCGGCACCCCGGTACAGGGGGTGCGTCGAGATGATCAAGGTGTCTACGTAACGGTGCAGGGCCAAGAGCAGCACTTTGATCAAGTGGTGCTGGCTTGCCACAGCGATCAGGCGCTGGCGTTGCTGGGTGATCCGGATGAACGGGAAAAGCGTACCTTGTCGCAATTGGGTTATCAGGACAATGAGGTGGTCTTGCACACCGATACCCGGCTTTTACCGCGTCGCGAGCGGGTCTGGTCCAGCTGGAATGCCTTGCTTTTCGAGCAGGATCAGGAACGGGTTCAGGTGACCTACAACATGAATATCCTGCAGGGCATTAACGCCCCGGAAACGTTCTGTGTAACGCTTAATGCCACGGATCGCATTGATGAAAACAAAATCCTGGCGCGTTACCGTTTTGCGCACCCGCTATTTACGCCGCAAACCGTGGCCGCCCGCGAGCAGTTATTGAAAGAAAACGGTAAACGGGCTACCTGGTTTGCCGGTGCCTGGTGTCGCAATGGCTTTCATGAAGATGGCGTGGTGTCTGCGCTGAACGTGGTGGATGGCATTGCTGCCAGAGCCCGGGCAGGGAGTGCTGCGTAATGAAGGCGTCGGCTGAGCAAGGGGTAACGCCTTGCGCCATTGCCAAGGGGCGAGTCTGGCATCAGCGGCTGAAACCGTTTACTCACGGTTTTGATTACCCGCTGTGGATGGTCTGGTGCGACCTGGAAAAAATCGATGTGCTGCTGGGACAGCACTGGGCCTGGGGGCGGGCATGGCGACCGGTGACGTTTCGTGACCGGGATTACCTGGATGGCCGTTGTGTTCCGTTGGCGACAAAAGTGCGCGAAAAAGCATTCACTCTGGGGCTGGATTGGTCCCGCGGGCAGACCTGTATGCTGGGGCAGTGGCGTACCTTTGGTTCCCTGTTTAATCCGCTGGTGTTGTACCTGCATTTTCCGGAAGGGCAAAGCCAGCCCGACAGCATGATTGCCGAGGTGCAGAATACGCCCTGGCGTGAGCGTCACTTTTATCCCCTCACATTTTCGCGTCGCGATAACGGCGCGCTGGTGGTTGATCACCCCAAGGCGTTTCATGTCTCGCCGTTCCTGCCCATGTTTCTGCAATACCACTGGTCTCTTCACGTTGCCTTACCCAATTTGCGAATAGGGTTGGAAGACCGGGACGATCAGACTCCCGTCTTCAAGGCCGGCCTGAAATTGCAATTATTTGCGCCGGATTCGGCCGCGATGGGCAAGGGGGTTTTCCGGTTTGGTGCACAGGGGTTGGCCACGCTGAAACGTATCTACTGGCAGGCCTTCAAACTGTGGCGCAAGGGTGCGGTCTTCCATGGCCACCCCGCTGGCAAGCGCGATTAACGCGCTGAATGCGATGAAGATGAAGGAAACAGGGAGTGAGACACATGCTGTCTGGCGATAAAGCCTCTGACAATAAAGGTGACCAGGCCGGCACACTGAGTTGGCCGCAGTCGGTGGCGCGTACACTGGTGTTGAATCAGCTGGCGAAACTGCCCCATGGCGGTTTGCGTATCGATGAGCCGGATGGCAATACGGTGATGCTGGGCAATAGTGTTCAGCCTCACGACCCGGGACACATAGTTCTGGCGGACTGGCGCACCTACGGCATGATGATGAGTGGGGGAGCGCTGGGAGCGGCGGAAGCCTTTATGGAAGAAGGTTGGTCCAGCCCGGACCTGGTCAAGGTGATTCGCTATTTCGCGGCCAATGTGGATGCCATGCAAGCCCTGGAAGGGGGCTTTGCTTCCCTGTCCAAGCCGGCGCTGAAGATGCTGCATCGCTACAATCGAAATTCTCTGCAGGGATCGCGCAGAAATATTTCTGCCCACTACGATCTGGGTAACGATTTTTTCAGCCTGTTTCTGGACCGTACCATGATGTATTCCAGTGCGGTATTTCCCCACCCGGAAGCCTCTCTGGAAGACGCGTCTGTGCACAAGCTGGATTTGATTTGTCAGCGCCTGCAATTGCAGCCAGGCATGACGTTGCTGGAAATTGGCACGGGTTGGGGGGGGCTGGCCCTGCATGCGGCGCAGCATTATGGCGTCACGGTTACCACCACAACCATTTCCCGTGAGCAGGCCCGTTATGCCCGGGCGCAGGTTGCTGATGCGGGGCTGGGTGATCGTATTACCATTCTGGAAAACGATTACCGGGAATTGACCGGCCAGTACGACCGGGTGGTATCGGTGGAAATGATTGAAGCAGTGGGGGCGGAATTTTTGCCCGGTTATTTTGATGTGCTGGGCAAGCGCCTGAAGCCGGAGGGGCTGCTGTTGATTCAGGCAATCACCGTGCCGGATCAGCGTTATGACTATGCGCTCAAACAGGTGGATTTTATCAAGCGCTATATCTTCCCGGGAGGTTTTCTGCCCAGTGTGTCGGTGATGTGCGACAACCTGACCCGCCATACTCGCCTGGTGGCCACGGAGCTGCACGACATCGGCCATGATTACGCCCTGACTTTGAATCACTGGCGGCAACGTTTTCACGGTGCGCTGTCTCGCATTCGTGAGCTGGGCTTTGATGAGCGGTTCGTGCGCATGTGGGAGTACTATCTGTGCTACTGCGAGGGGGCCTTCCTGGAGCGCGCCATCAGCACGGTACACCTGGTGGCCGCAGGCCCTGCCTATCGGCCCTCCTTGCAGGCTTGAAAAGCGGCGCCGGCGCGCCCATTTTAGTCACTGCAGGGCGAGTCATTGACCGTGATTCAGCGGTTCCTTGATGTTGTGGTATTATGCCCGCCTTATTTTTCGTATTAACTTTATAAGTTGTTGATATCAGGGGGAAACCCCGGGCGGTAAGGCAATGACTGCAGAGGCACAAGCACGGGTTCAGGCGCACCTGGCCAAGGTAGAGCCGGACGATACGCTCAGCGATGAGCAGCGAGCATCCTATCGAGACCGGATCAAGGCGCTGTTGCGTCAGCGCGATGCGGTGCTGGTGGCGCATTACTACACAGACCCTGAAATTCAGTCGCTGGCGGAAGAGACCGGCGGCTGTGTGTCCGATTCCCTGGAAATGGCCCGTTTCGGTAAAGACCATTCCGCGTCCACGCTGATTGTGGCCGGGGTCAAGTTCATGGGTGAGACCGCCAAGATCCTCAGTCCGGAAAAGCGCGTCTTCATGCCGACGCTGGAAGCGACCTGCTCCCTGGATATTGGTTGCCCGGAAGACGAGTTTTCCGCTTTTTGCGATGAGCACCCGGACCGCACCGTGGTGGTTTACGCCAATACATCCGCTGCCGTGAAAGCCCGGGCCGATTGGGTGGTTACCTCATCCATCGCGGTGGAGCTGATTGAGCATCTTGATAGCAACGGTGAGAAAATCCTGTGGGCACCGGATAAGCATTTGGGCGGCTATGTGCGCGACAAGTCCGGCGCTGATGTACTGTGCTGGGATGGTGCGTGCATTGTGCACGAAGAGTTCAAGGCCAAAGGCCTGCATGATCTGAAAGCGGCGTACCCGGACGCTGCCATTCTGGTGCATCCGGAATCGCCGGCCTCGGTAGTGGCAATGGCGGATGTGGTGGGCTCTACGTCGCAGCTGATCAAGGCCGCTTGCGAGATGGATAACGACGCCTTTATTGTCGCGACAGACAAGGGCATCTTCTACAAGATGCAGCAACTGGCGCCGGGCAAAACCTTCCTTGAAGCACCGACCGCCGGCTCCGGGGCAACCTGCCGCAGTTGCGCCCATTGCCCATGGATGGCCATGAATGGCCTGCAGAACATGCTGGCAGTGCTGGAAGATGAAAACGGCATGGGCCAGGAAATCTTTGTGAACGAGGGCCTGGCAGAGAAAGCCATGGTGCCGTTGAACCGCATGCTGGATTTCGGTCAATCATTGAAAGGGTAACAATGGCTCGGGCCTGACAGGCGATCCGGGTAACAGGTTGTAGTGTCAGGCCGGTACGGGGCGAGCGAGTTGGGGCAGGCGAAAGCCCAGCGGATCCTCGCCCTTCGCTCAGAATTCCTCTTCGGACAATCGCTTCATTTCCCGCAATCGCCCGTTCAGCTTGCTGTACAGGGCGAAGTCGTTTTCTGCATCACGCAGGGCGTAACGCATTTGTTGCTGCGCCTTGGGATCGTTGCCACGCAGGAATTGGCTTTCCGCACGGGCATGCAGGGCGCGCACGGTATCCCCGCTATTGCCGTAGGCATCGGCAACCAGGTCCCAGATGTGCGGGTCATTGGCGTGTTCATGGACCAGCGGTTTAAGTAGCGGCAGGGCCTTTTCCGGTTGTTTGCTACGCAGGTAGGCCTTGCTTTGCAGGATGGATGCGGCGTAATTGTCCGGAGAAATTCGCTGTACCCACTCGGTTTCTTTAATGGTCAGTGGGTAGTTGCCTTCATCCAGTGCCACTTCCGCCAGACCCAGACGGAACCAGAGCTCGTCCGGGTACTGATCGGCCAGCCCCTGCATCAGCTCGCGGGCCTGATCATAGTGATTGGCGCGCAGGTAGCTCAGTGCCAGGCCATAACGCGCCGCCTGCAGGCCCAGCGCACTGCGCTCATTGCTGTAGCGTTTGAAGTATTCAATGGCCTGATCGTCAGAGGTAATAAACCCCGCCTTGAGCCGCGCCTGAGCCAGCAGAAAACCGGTGGATATGGATAACCGTGCCGGTGGCAGGGTGCGTGCTCGCGCCCGACTGTCGGCAATACGACTTTCGGTCACCGGGTGAGTGAGCAGGAACTCCGGCGGATCGCCGGAGAAACGCTGGCTATCGTGCATGCGCTCGAAAAAACGCGGCATGGCGCTCGGGTCCATGCCTGAGGCGGCCAGGGTCTGCATGCCTACCCGGTCGGCTTCGCGTTCATTCTGGCGAGAGTAGGCCAGTTGGGCCTGAATGGCGCCGGCCTGAGTCGCAGCGATACCGGCCATGCCGGCTTCACCGTCACCGGCGATGGCCACGGCCAGGCTGGCCAGCATGGCGGCCAGCACGGCGGTGTTCATTTTTTTCGAATCCAGGTAGCGGCGAGCAAAGTGCCGCTGGCTCACGTGGGCAATTTCGTGGGCAACCACTCCGGCCACTTCGTCTTCGCTGTCCGCATTCAGGAATAGGCCGGCGTTGAGACCGATGACGCCGCCGGGTACCGCGAAGGCGTTAATCTGGCGGCTGTTGATGACCACGATATCCAGGTTCGGTTCTTTCAGGTCGCTGTAGGAGGCCAGGCGGTAGACCAGGCTTTCCACGTATTCCTGCACCATGGGGTCGGACATGATGGACGTCTGCCCGCGCAGGCCGCGCAGCCAGGCCCGACCCAGGCGGTATTCCTGGTCGGCAGACATTAGCGCGGCAGTGGGATCCCCGAGTACCGGCAGGTTGTCATCGGCGGCAGACGGGCTGGCCAGCCAGCAGCAGCCGAACAGCAAAAAAGTACGTAAAAACAGCGTCAACAAGTTGTGGCTCCGTCCAGCGACGAGTAACGGGTCATGAAATTCCGGGTATCGCTATGCGAGCACTGATTCAATGCCCGGCTTGTGACTATAATGCCGTCAGGGCGGCGATGAATGAAGCGATTACAATGACTGAAAACCCTGTATCCAAACAAATGGTTGATCTCCATGTGGATGCCTCCACATTACAATGCCCGCTGCCGTTATTGAAAACCCGGCAGGCGTTACGGCAACTCCGCGCCGGGCAAGTACTGGAAGTGATCGCCACGGACACCGGCTCAGCCAGTGATATCCCTGCCTATCTGAGACAATCCTGTCATGAGCTAGTTCGCATGCAGGAAAGCAAAGGCCGCTACTGTTTTGTTATCCGCTGCGGCACACAGGAGCCTTGATGCTACGCATATTGAGAAACTGGGCCGATAACTACTTCTCGGATGAAGAAGCGGTGTATCTGGTTGTCCTGCTACTGGTCATTGGCCTGACCATCGCGTTCTTCGGCGGCATGCTGGCCCCGGTGTTCACGGCCATGGTGGTCGCTTACCTGATGCAGGGGCTGGTGGGGGCGCTGGAGCGCCGGGGCGTGAAACGCATGCTGGCAGTGGGGCTGGTGTTCACGCTGTTTATGGGGCTGTTGATTGCCACGTTGGTCGTGTTATTGCCCATGGTCTGGCGGCAGCTGGTGCTGCTGGTTCAGGATCAGTTGCCCCATGTGCTCAAGAATGGGGAAATCTGGTTGCGGGGGTTGCCGGCGCATTACCCGGAAATCATTTCCATGGAACAGGTGAATTCCATTGTTGCGGTGATTCAGCGGGAAGTGGCGGAAGCCGGGCAAGGGGTGCTGACCCTGTCGCTGGCGTCGATCCCGAACCTGGTGGAAATCATGGTGTTTCTGGTGTTGGTGCCGTTGCTGGTGTTCTTCTTTCTGAAGGACCGGGAAACGCTGGTGAACTGGATGCTGGGGTTTCTGCCCAGCAAGCGGCGGATCCTGTCCCATGTATGGCAGGAAATGGACGGCCAGATTGCCAACTATGTGCGGGGCAAGGCGATTGAGATTCTGCTGGTAGGCGGGGCAACCTTTATTGCCTTTGTGCTGTTGGACATGAATTACGCAGTGCTGTTGTCGGTGCTGGTGGGACTCTCGGTGGTGGTGCCGTATATTGGCGCCACCGTGGTGACCTTGCCGGTGGCGGCGGTGGCCTATGTGCAGTTCGGCTGGGGCGGGGATTTCGCCCTGGTGATGATCGTGTACGGCATTATCCAGTTCATTGACGGCAATATTCTGGTGCCGCTGCTGTTTTCCGAGGCGGTGAACTTGCACCCGGTGGCGATTATTACTGCGATTCTTCTGTTCGGCGGGCTGTGGGGGCTGTGGGGTGTGTTCTTCGCCATCCCGCTGGCCACGCTGATCAAGGCGGTGATCAACGCCTGGCCCCGGCAGGCAGATTACTCTCCTGGTAAGCAGGAGGCGCAGCCAGAAGCGTGAGACAAAAAAGGGGCGCAAGTCGCCCCTTTTTTACTGGTAACGTCGCTTTAAATCTCTAGCGCATCCAGTTCTGCCAGCAGATCCTCGTGATGGGACTTGGTTTTGAATTTGTCCATCACCTTCAGCAGTTTGCCATTCTTGCCGATGATAAAGGTGGTACGGATGAGCCCCATGAACTCCTTGCCCATGAATTTTTTCATGCCCCAGCATCCGTATTTCTCAGCGGTGGCGTGATCTTCGTCGGATAGCAAGGTGAAGTTCAGCTCATGCTTGTCTATAAACTTGGGCAGGCGAGCAACGGCATCCGGGCTGATGCCGAACACAACCACGCCCCGCTTTTCCAGCTCGGCTTTGGTGTCGCGAATGCCGCAGGCCTGGGTGGTGCAGCCCGGGGTGAGGGCTTTGGGGTAGAAAAAAATCACCACCGGGTTCTTGTCCCTGAAGGACCGCAATTCAATCAGGTTGCCGTCCTGATCCGGCAGTTTGAAGTTGGGGGCCAGATTGCCAATCTTGGGGTGTGCCATAGTTGTCCTGTTCTCTTTCATGATGTTGATGATTTTTCCGTGTTGCTTGCTGCGTGAAGCGTGCTGCAGATTTTAACGCTTCGGCGTCATGGTGGCGTCCAGGTTGCGTGCTTCGCAGAAGTCCAGGAACGCATCGCGCAACTGGGCCACGGAGTGCTCCGCGCTCATGCTCAGGACCAGCTGCAGGCTGAACATGCGGGTGCCGGTATGGGGCGCAGCGTAGGTGCCGGTATGCAAATCATCAATATTGATATTTCGCGCGGAAAAGAAATTGGCGATTTCATGGACGATGCCGGGGTTGTCCATGGCGACGACCTCTACCTCATAGGGCAGGGCGGCAGGGCGAGCATCCGGGGCGTGGGTGCGCTTGAGCGTGATCAGCAGGTCCAGTTGTTCGGATAGCTGCTGCTGCCCGGCTTCCAGGTTGTCCAGGGTGGTCGCGTTGCCGGCGACCAGCATCAGTACGGCAAATTCGCCGCCCAGCACCGTCATGCGCGAATCCATGATGCTGCCATCATATTCCAGCACGGCTTTGGACAGGGCCTGCACTATGCCGGGCCGGTCCGTGCCCAGGGCAGAAATGACAATCAACTGGTCCATGGCTGCTCTCCATCAGTGGTGGCCATCTGTTTATGGCCCTGCGATACCGGGGGATAGACATCGGTATGCCGGGCTGCATTCGCCCTCTGCAGGGGCGTGTGTGGCCAATCAGTCTACCCAGTTCATCCAGTACTGAACACTTGCCGGTGTGGGAGGTCTTAACACTGGGCCCTCAAGGCGTTGCCGTTTTTCGCTTCCTCTTGCTTTTGCAGGGGGAAACGAAGGACTCGCGTCTTGTCCGCCTTGGGGGCGAGGTTTACCATAGCGCCCTTCGGTCGACGATAGCGCCTGCTGGCAGGAAGCGTCGCGGTTAATTGGCGCATAGTGTTTGCGCAGAACAGGAGACAGTCATGATTCGCGGCAGCATAGTGGCCTTGGTGACCCCCATGCGTGCAGATGGGTCCGTGGACTGGGAGCGTTTGCGCTCGCTGGTTAACTGGCATGTAGAGCAGGGCACCCACGCCATCGTGGCTGTGGGCACCACGGGTGAATCCGCCACGCTCGGTTTTGAAGAGCATGACAGTGTGATCCGTGAAGTGGTGGCGCTGGCCAAGGGGCGGATTCCGGTGATTGCCGGTACCGGCGCCAACAATACCGAAGAAGCCATTCGCCTGACTCGCGACGCCAAACGCGATGGCGCGGATGCCTGTCTGCTGGTGACGCCTTACTACAACAAGCCTCCTCAGGAAGGTCTGTATCAGCACTTTCTGGCAGTGGCTCGTGCCGTGGATATCCCCCAGATCCTGTATAACGTGCCCGGCCGCACGTCCTGCGACCTGCTGCCGGAAACCGTGGAGCGTTTGAGTAAGGTGCCTAACATCGTTGGCATCAAGGAAGCCACCGGGAACCTGGAGCGGGCCCGCGAGATCCGTGAGCGTTGTGGTGACGACTTCATGCTTTACTCCGGCGACGATGCCACCGCCCTGGACTTTATCCTGGCTGGCGGCCATGGCGATATTTCTGTGACTGCCAATGTGGCGCCGGCGAAAATGGCTGCCATGTGTGAGGCGGCTCTGGCCGGGGATGCTGATAAAGCCCGTGCACTGAATGCGGAACTGGAACCCCTGCACCGTGATCTGTTTATTGAAGCGAATCCGATCCCGGTGAAATGGGCACTGTTTGAAATGGGGCTGATTGACGCAGGAATCCGGCTGCCGCTGGTGTCGCTGTCAGAAGCGGCCCAGCCGCGGTTGCGTGAAACCATGCGCCAATGCGGCCTGCTGGAGGTTAAATGAAGAAAGCGGCGTTGCTTGCCCCCCTTGCGCTCGCCCTGCTGGTGACCGGGTGTAGCTGGTTGCCGGACAGCAGCCTGGAATACCGTAAAGCGGACGTGACGGATCCGATCAAGGTCCCGGAAGGTGATGTCTTTATTGGTGAGCAGCCGCTCTATGCGGTGCCGAGGCTGGATGAACGGTTGACCGCTCCCCGTGAAGATGAAGACCGCTTCGAGCCGCCACGCCCACCGCAACTGATGGTGCTGGGGAATGCGCCGGACAAGGAAAACGATGAGCCGGCTCCGGAAGGGGAGTCCGCCAAGGCGCTGCTGGGCCGTGACGGCAACGGCTACCCGATCATCATGATGTCCACCCGCTACGCCTGGGCGTGGGAATATGTGGGCGATGCCCTGAAGAAAACCGATTTAAAGGTGGGTGACCGCGATCGTGAAGTGGGCATCTTTTATCTTAAGGTTCCTGAACGATATGAGTTGGGTGCCCGTGAAGCACAGCTGAAACTGAGCCACACCACCAACGGTATCCAGGTGGCGGTCCTGAACGAGAAAGGCACCGCGCTGGTGGAGAAAACCCCGGGGCTGGCCATTCTCGAGCGAATCTACGACGAGCTCGATTAATGCAGCTGGCGTCACTGGGCAGTGGCAGTAAAGGCAATGCCACGCTGGTGCAGGCTGACGATACCCTGGTGCTGATCGATTGCGGTTTCACGGTGAAAGAAACCGAGGCGCGGCTGGGGAGGTTGGGCCTGACGGCGGCACAGCTCAGCGCGATTCTGGTCACCCATGAACACGGTGATCATATTCGCAGCGCCGGGGCGCTGGCCCGCAAGGTGGGATGCCCGGTATACAGCTCCTTTGGCACGGCCAGTGCTGTGCATGACAAGCGCGCTACCCTGAAAGGTGCCGACTGGCAGGAAATCCGCCCCGGCCGCACATTCAGCCTGGGAGCCATGGAAATACTGCCGGTGCTGGTCCCCCACGATGCCCGCGAACCTTGCCAGTACCGTTTTTCCTGGCAGCAGCGCACTGTGGGGGTGCTGACGGACCTGGGCGCGATTACTCCCCACGTGGTGGATGCCTACCGGGAATGTGATGCACTGGTGCTGGAATGCAATCACGACCCGCAGTTGCTGGCGTCTGGCCCGTATCCGTCATCGTTGAAACGGCGTGTGGGTGGTATGTTAGGGCATCTGAGCAACGATCAGGCGGCGGCATTGCTGCGCCAGGCCAATGTGGATCGCCTGCAACATTTGGTGCTGTCGCACTTGAGTGAACAGAACAACACGTCCCGGCACGCACTGGATGCGGTCGAACGGGTGATTACCCAGGGGCGTGAACGAATTGGCGTTGCCAGCCAGACGGAAGGGTTTGACTGGCTGCAAGTACATTAATACTGACCTGAGTAATAGGCCTTTCCATGGAAAAACGCGACGAGTTGTATGCCGGCAAAGCCAAGTCTGTGTACACCACCGATGACGCGGACAAGCTGATCATGCTGTTTCGTGACGACACCTCAGCCTTCGACGGCAAGAAAAAGGAGGCGTTGGCGCGCAAGGGAGCGGTGAATAATCAGTTTAACGCGGCCATCATGGAAAAGCTGAAGGCGGCGGGCATTCCCTGCCACTTCGAGAAAACCTTGTCCGCCACGGAATCTCTGGTCAAGAAGATGGACATGATCCCGGTAGAGTGTGTGGTGCGTAACATCGCCGCGGGCTCTATTTGTCGTCGTCTGGGTGTGGAAGAAGGGCTGGAGTTGAACCCGCCCACCTTTGAATTCTTCCTCAAGGATGATGACCTGGGGGATCCCATGGTCAATGATTTCCATATTCAGAGCTTTGGCTGGGCCACCGATGAACAGGTGGCGCAGATGAAGGTGCTTACCTTCCAGGTGAACGATGTGCTCAAGCAGCTGTTCCTGGACGGTGAAATGCTGCTGGTGGATTACAAGCTGGAATTTGGCGTGTTTAATGGTGAAGTGCTGCTGGGCGATGAATTCAGCCCGGACGGTTGTCGCCTGTGGGACAAGAACACCCGCGAAAAACTGGACAAGGACCGTTTCCGCCAGGGGTTGGGTGGCGTGGTAGAAGCCTACGAAGAAGTGGGCAAGCGTCTGGGGATGACGTTCGAGTACTGATCAATGACAGGCGCTTGCCGGGCCGACCGGTGCCGGCAGGCTCCCAATAATAAGTAGAAAAAAGGAGAAGGTATGAAATCCGTAATGCGTCTGGCCGTTATTGGCCTGTTGGCCGCCGTTCTCAGTGGCTGTTTCCTCACCAAGCTGGCGACCACGCCCATGCGTTTAGTGGGGGCTGCCGGTTCCGTGGTTGGGGCGGTGCTGTCGATTATCCCGGTGGCGGGTAATGCCGCTGATGAAGCGCTGGAAAAGGTCGACGGAGCCATTGATGGGACCGCGGACAGTATCGATAAAATTCCGCTCTGATCCACGCTGAATTTCCCCTGACCGGCGTTTGCGCCGGCTACGGGGGACGCCTTGGCGCTTGTAATCGGCCAGGCGGTTGTGAAAAATACAGGCTCTTTGCCGGGGCTTGCCCGATATAACAACAATAAACTGGAGTTTGCCATGCGTCGCTGGCTGCTTTCCTTCCTTGCGTTGCTGCCTCTGTCGGCGGCGGCGGACGATGCCCTGATCGGTATCGGCTATCTCAATGGTCTGGTCGGGCTGAACCTCGAATGGGCTACCGAAAAGAACAGTTTCTACGGCATGCCTGCCTATTATGTGGATTCCAGTGGCCTGGATACGGAAGAGTTCCGCTGGGTAGCAGGCTGGCGCCACAAGATGGAACGCGGGTTGATGTCAGAAAAGGGGTTCTACACGGGCCTGATGGCGGGCGACTTGGGCGGCGAGCGCCACTATGAGCGGCTGGGCGCTGGCGTTGAGCTGGGCCACCAGTGGGTGAAACCGTACTCGCGCTGGACCGTGAGCGCGGCGGTGGGCGTGCTGGAAGCGCTGGAGTGCGACGAGTACCGTGGCATCAGGGCTTGCGATAGTGAGGAAGAGCGCGATCGGTATGATCTGGATATCGAACCGGTGGTCGTGCTGGGGGTGAGTTTCAGTCTGCGCCGCTGATTGCTCAAGCTTGAGCCTGACATCACCGTTTTTTGGAAAAGCCGCTTATCGAGCGGCTTTTCTCGTTCTGGTTACTTTCTCTTGCTGCCGTGCCGTTTTTCGTTAATCGGCTGCGCCTTTCTCTTGCTTTTTCCGATTATGCCCTGTTCCCGGGCAACAGTTTTGCACAGCGAACATGCTGATTTCACCCGATGCGTGAACGTTGGGGGCTAAGCTATTGATTTGCAGTGCGTATTTGTAAGTTATTGATTTTAAAGAGCTTAATATTATGGCCATTTTTTCATCATTCTAATGACATGGCAGGCACGGCAGGCGGTGGCGGCAGTTCCTGACAGTCTATGCACAGAGTTATCCACAGAAGCTGTGAGTAACTTTCCTGGCGGTGCGCTACGGTTCTGGTGGGGCCTGTTTATCGTTTGAGCATGGGTAGGGGGCGCCAGGGTTGGCTGAGCAATTGCTGGCCGCTCAGCTTGAGCAGTAGCGGATGAAAGCCCGCATTGGGGAAGCCCCGTTTGATCAAGCGAATCCGCGCCATGGGAATGCCGAAACGCAGCAGCCCCAGGCTCACATCAACCCAGTCGGCCCGGCGGAACACTTCGGTGAGGTCCAGATGGTTGCGGCTGAAGCGGCTAACTTTGTGGTGGTTCATGATCATGGTGCGCACGTCCTGGCTCCAATCTTCCAGGCCTTCTTTCTGAAGGTAGTGTTCAGCGAGCCGGGCTGAGGGTTGTAAATAGTCAAAGGTGCCAGCCAACCAGATGCCGGCATCATGGAAAAAGGCGGCGACTTGCAGCTTGCCGAGCTCTTCGTCATTGACGGGACGTTGCGCCATGACCAGGTTTACCAGCCGGTAGACATGGTTGCGGTATGCCGTCTGTTGTTTGCCAAAACGCTCCGCATAGTGGTCGAACAGTTGCTCAACTCTGGGTAACTGGGTGATCAATTCCTTGTTCATGCAGCTCCGCCCGGTATTGGGTGTGGTCACAGTTCTTGTTGTGGGTGAATCCGTGCTGTGGCTGGATCAGTATGGCACTGATGCATTTGATACTGGCGGGGGATGGTTGGCAAATCCAGCACTTGGTGGTGGCTTTCTTGTGTACTATAGTCGGACAAGCCTAATTGGATTGTTCAACAAGTACCGGGGGTTCGGTGAGCTTCAAAGCGAAGGAAAGCCTCTCTGAGCAAATTGCCCAGCATCTCGCTCAGCAAATTATCCATGGCGACATGTTGGCCGGTGATCGCATTCAGGAACTGCGTGTGGCAGGGGAGCTGGATGTGAGCCGGGGATCTGTGCGTGAGGCGCTACTGATTTTGCAACGTCGCCAGCTGATCGACATTTTGCCGCGCCGGGGTGCGGTGGTGAAAGAGATGTCCGAAGCCCATGTGCGCAGCCTGTATGAAGTCATGCAGGTGTTGCTGGGGCTGGTGATTCGCAAAGCCATTAAGGTGGTGCGCGAAGAAGACCTGGATTCGTTCATTGAGCTGGTTCACGGTTTGCAAGTGGCAGCGGAGGAGCGCGACCACGATGTTTTCTTTACCCTCAGCTTTCGCTTTCTGGAACATGTCTATCCGTTCGCCCGCAATGTCTTCGTGGAAGATGTGCTGATCAATATGCAGCCGGCTATGCAGCGGGCTTATTTTATGGCCCTGCATCTGGAGCCGGATGAAATCAAGGAGTGCCTGTCGTTCTTCAAGGCGTTGGTGGAAACCATTTTCCGCCGTGATGTGCGGTCGGCCCTGGAGATTATTCGCGAGTTTGCCGAGCATCAGTCGGACTTGGTGGAAGAATCCATTACCCGCGCACGTCAGATTGAAACCGCCTGGGGCTCGCGCCGCCGCAAGTAATACGGCGTTGGGATAATGCCATTTGCGGGATGGCCATCAATCTGCAACGAGGGTCTTGCCCTGACGGGTCAAGCTGCATAGAATTGCCACCCTCTTTAGGCACGTAGCTCAGTTGGTTAGAGCACCACCTTGACATGGTGGGGGTCGGTGGTTCGAATCCACTCGTGCCTACCAGAATTTCAAGACATATCAAGGGTTTATCGCTGTGCGGCGGTGAGCCCTTTTTATTTTCGGGGTATTTTCGGGGTATTTTCGGGAAACGATAGGTCCGCGCTGACCAGTTTTGGCGCCTTTGTCTCATGCCCTTCGGCATAATGCTCACGCATCGCGTTGCTGGCGTGTCCGCTCAATGCGTTGATGTATTCCGGCGCGAATCCTGCCTTCTCGTACAGCCAAATGCCCAGGGCGCGAATGTCGTGGAATGAGGGCCGCTGGTCCTTGCTCAGGTGGTCGTAGGCGCCGCATGCATCCCGCGCCTTCGAGAATGTCTTGGTCAGGTGGCTTTCTGTCACCGCGAACGGGTGCAGCTTGGCGGCCCGGTTGCTGGCTTTCATCCGCTCCGGCCGGTAGTGGATCAGGTAGGGGCAGGGGATGCCGGTGCCCAGACAGGCCTGAATCGCTGCCCGCAATTCCTTCCCCATCTGAATTTCCAGATACACCGGCTCCTTATACTGCCGGGTCTTCTCCTGCAGGATGCGAATGGTGCCGCGCTCCATGTCCACCTGGTCCCGGTGTAGACTGCACAGGTCTCCCCGGCGCTGGAGGGTACGCAGGGCAATATCCATGGCCCGCTGCAACCAGTCCGGTGCGGCGTTATAAATGGCCCGGTACCCTTCGATGGTGTGCCGCTGGCGCTTTTTCTGGCGCTGACTGTCTGATTTAGCCAGCGTCATGGCCACCGGGTTGGCGTTCACATAGCCCTGATGGCCGGCAAAGGCGAACAGGTCCAGCAGCAGCTTGCGGTGCTTGATGTAGGCGCTCACGCTCAGCTTATTCAGGAATTCGGCCACTTGCAGGGTGGTGAAGCTCTGCACCACCTGATTGCCCCATGTCTCCCGGTACCGCTTCAGCTTGATGCTGATTTCGTCCAGGCTCCGGGCGCTGTACTGCTTGCCCGGCAGGTAGTGGGTCTCGAATTCCTCAATAACCTTGTTCAGTGGCGGATTATCCCGGGTGTGATTGCCCAGCATGGCCGCCACGGCATCTTTGACGCTATCCTGTGCCATTTGCTCATTCAGGGCTTTGGCCACGGCCTTAGCGTGCTCCCGGTCATTCCCGAGCGACTTACGGCGCCCATCGGGGAAGACGTAGCGGAAATACACCACGGGCTTGCCGTTGCGGTTCTGCGGGTCCGGCTCCAGATTGTCCGGCAGATCCCGGTACCGTTTACTGCGTGGCTTCGGTGGCGCCATGTATCCAGTCCTCAAGTAGTGCATGAGCAGCGGCGGAAGCGTCGTTGCTGGCCTCTATGCTGCCATAGTCCAATTCTGCGCTACCGTTCTTCACATGGACAAACCATACCCCGCCGAGCTTCTCTCCGGGCAGTTCGCCGTCTCGTAGCTTGGTGCGCACCCAGGATAGGCTGGGCTGGCTGTCGGGGCAGAAGTACCGCTCCAGCCAGTCGGTGGCTTTCATTCGCTGCATGGCTAATGCCCCGGATTTGTCGCTAGGTCGTCTGGATGAATGGCAAATGCCACACATGCCGCCTCACGAAGATGGCTGCGTATTTCTTCCAGTGTCTCCTTTAGTGCGGCTATCTCGGCATCCCTCTCATCTTCGCACCCTGCCATTTTCTCGGCCTTTACATATGAGTCATCAGACACATAGCTGAGAGAGCCATAACCAGAAAGCGAATACCCGATAAGCTGGGCAAACTGCTCGCGATCCTCATTGCTGAACGGATGACATGCAATGTCGTTCAAGTCTATCCCGCCGTTGTCAAGCAGCCATACAACTATGGCATTCTCAACAAATCGGCCATCTTTAATCTTTTGCATTGGCTGCCCCATCACTGCCCTCCCCTTCTGCTGCTGCCTCAAGAGCTACCAGCACTTTCGCATGGAGCATCTTCCTATCTTCGGACTTGTAGGTGTCCCCAAACTGGGGGCGGCCATCATCATTTTTCGATACAGCAGAAAGCAGGTTTCGAGCTTGCGACTCTGTTAAGTTCAAGGTTATTTTAATCATCACTTCCCCTCCACCAGATCATCCTCAAGTTCATCCAGGTCAACGCCGCAATTCGGGCAATACCGACCAAAATAGTCGGCATCGTCCTCATGCCCGCAAGACTGACAGACGTAAAATTCATCACTATCCATGGGTTAGCTCCTCCGGCACTTCCACGAAGCCGTCCGGGTTGTGGGAGGCTACGATGGCGCGGCAGGCGGCGGTTGGCTCGTCACGGCCAAGGCCCTCCTCAAATGTGGGAAATCCGCCGAATTTCTTTGGGCACCTGCACCTGACAGAGCCGTCTGTCATGTAAGTAGAGTCAACTTTATATCGCGCTTTCAGCGGGCCGCATTGGGACCAGTCCTTCGTAGGCTCGAAGTAAAAATAACGCCGCTGCAGCTCTTTGCCGTCAGCCGCCTCAATGTAGTGACCGTGATGAAGAGGGTTGCCGCAAACTCGCACCCGCATTCCTGCAGCCTTCGCAACCGCCCAATCCAGCGCCGCCCCTTCCAGCTCCGCTATTGCTACTCGTTTAGTCATTGGTGGGCTCCTTGCCACTCGCGGTCGAAGGCAACGCAAGCTTCGGAAGGATTGTCACCAAACCCGGCAACACCCATCTGCAAATCTTCCCCATACAGTGCGCACCATGCATCGCCGTCCTTGAATACAGCAGGCCTCATCAGCACATGAGGGGCCGCCATGTCCGCTGCGATGGATTGCGCCATGCAGGCGACTGTGTGGTTAATCGTGCTCATATCTATATCCATCACTCACCTCCCGGCATTTTCAGCATGCCTGCGTCGTAAGCCCGGTCAATTTTCAGTCGTTCGGTGTTGATACTCATATTTACTCCACCATTGTCAGTTGTGGGTATTCGGTTCGGGTGCCGGTGTTTTGGTCCACATCGGCAATGGCCAGGCGCACGTCATCGTCGTATCCGAATGCCTTGGCCAGATCCCGCGCTTGGTCCCAGCTGTTCGCTTTGAACGGATTGCTGGTCATTTCCACCGTGTCGCCGGTGCTGAACGTGTGGCGAAAGCTGGCGCGGAAGTAGGGCATTAGGCATCACCCCCATTACTGCGAAGGCGGGACCAGAAACGGTCATCAATCTCGATGTATTCCGAATCGCTTTTTGCCTTCTCGCCGCTGACCTTTTGGAAGCTGCTCCGGCTCAAGCAAATCGTGTCCACCAGGTCTTCGTCTTCGTCGTACAGGTCCAGCAGGTAATCGGCATAGTCAGAGGGCACAGCCAGCGGACGGGCAGACTCAAAGGCGCGGCGGGTCTCTTCTGGGGACTCAAATTCCGCGCCGACACCTGTTTTTCGAGCATTGTCTTGGCTGTCGATGTAGATCATTTCCATGTAGCACATGCGTTACTCTCCTTCCTGCTGGCTGGCGCGGAGGCGGGCGATATATTCCTTGAAGCGCCAGCGGGGTATTTCGATGTACCCCTGATCATCGTATGCAGAATCGAACAGGCCACAGTCGCGGGCGAACTTCTCCAGAGCTGCTACCTGATCATTGCGCGGCTGGGCGGGGTGGGCATCGGGGAAGTCGGCAACCTCCATGGCTGTTCCGAACAATCTTTTCATTTCGGCCAGCTCTTCCCGCAGTTGCTCCACCTCCCCACCCTCGGCAGCAGGGGCAGCAAGAACCTTCCCTCTATCAACATGGGCAAATCCTGTCTCACCAACGACAGCGAATCCCGTGCCGTGGTTGAATGTGTCTTTCAAAACAGCATCAATACCGTCATCGGTAGTAGGGGTGGCATATTTGTTTCGGATATAGGTGAGCGTAGCGGCCTTCTCTTCTTCAAAAGCAGGGCTATCCATGTCGGATATAAGGTCTTCGCATTCACCCCATTCCGATGCCTTTATCCATCCCATGCAATACGCTTTGTCTAGCGAGGCAAGGTCCAGCTCCACCTCCCCGGCGGCGGGAGAATGGTCGGGCTGTGGGGCGGCGTCGAGCATGGCTTTGTAGATCACTGCACACCGGGTGCCCTTTGAAGGAACGTGGTCGTTATCGAGCACCTCGGTTTTTAACCACTCCGGGGGCTCAACCTCCAGCGACTCAAGGTGCTCATAAAGGCTTGCACCTGTGGGGCGCTTTCGGTTCATGTCTAGCCACATCATCAAGTCGCGGGCAAGGCCACCCCATTGATCCTTAGTTGGCTGGAACGGAACAATCCAGCACCCCTCCGGCACAGCGGGGGCTGTCTGGCTTTGCAGGGCGGCTTCATAACCGATAAACAAGGCTCTCAAATCACGATCTTTGTACTGACCGTCATTCGTTCTTTCAGAGAGAATGCGGCGTTGGAAATCCTCCCCGCCTCCCAGCCAGTTATCTTTAGCCCACGCCTCAAACGCTTCCCGAATATCACTCATTGGCATCACCTTTTGACAGCTCAGCCTGGCCTTTCACTTTCTTCAGCAACCGGCAAAGCTCGTTCACAGATTCCAGGTTCAATAAAATCTCGCTGTCACCCTGAGCGAGAACCAGGATCGGGGTGGCGTCATGACTCACTGCAATGCAGGGCTCAGGAAGCAAGCAGTCATCGCCAACCGTTTGGGTCAGCATGTGCGGGGCGTTAAACATGGTTGTTATCGTCACTTGTCTGTCTCCTTCGCCGCAGCAGCCATTCAAAAAGGGATGTCGTCATCAAAATCATCAGGCGGTGGCGCGTGTTGAGGCTGCTGCGGGCCCTGATTCTGCCCGCCGTAATTGCTCTGCTGGCCTCCGGCCTGGCCATCGTTGCGCCCATCCAGCATCTGCATTTCGCTGGCCACGATTTCCGTGGTGTAACGTGCATTGCCCTGCTGGTCTTCCCATTTGCGCGTCTTGAACTCGCCATTGATGCGCACACGAGAGCCTTTCTTCAGGTACTCACCGGCCACTTCTGCCAACCGGGAGAACATGACCACAGGCACCCATTCGGTGGATTCCTGGGTCTGCCCATTCTTGTCCTTCCACTTCTTGCCAACGGCAATGCGGATATTGGTCACAGCGGTTCCATTGGGGGCGAACCGAGTTTCCGGGTCAGCTCCAAGGCGACCAATGAAAAGGCAGAGGTTTAAATCGTTAGCCATGTATCTCTCTCCGTTGTCTTAATGGAATGCGGTGGCCGGGCTACTTCACTCTTTCCGGGTTGTGTTCGTCTTCATCTGCCAGCTCGACGCCGTCAATCTGAAGCAAGGGGTCAACTTCCCGGAGCAGCCCGGTAATGACTTGGGCGCTCCACTCTTCGGAATCGTCGCCTTTGTCACGGTCAACGCCGGTGAGCAGGCGAGCGCATACCGCGCCAAGCGTTTGCACCTGCACTGAGTATCCGCGACGGGCATATTTGAGAACCCGAAGCAGCGATCCCCCTACGTCCTCGTTACGGTGAGGCGAGGTGTAAACTAGGCGCCGGGCTGCCAAGTCTGGGTAGAAGTTTTCGTGGGTTGTGGAGCTGAAGCCGTCTTTCTCTTCGTGCCAGATCACCGCTTGGCAAACGGTGAAATCAAACGATTTGGCACACTCATCGGGATGATCGAAAACCCATCGTGTGATGAATTGCACAGGCAGGCGGCCCTGGGTGATAACTGTGATGGCATTGGCAGTGGTGTGCTTTCTGGCCTTTTCGCCGCGCGATTTACGAACCGCAATCAAAGCATCAGCCACCACCTCAAGCTGCTCCTTTGAACGGCCAAAAAGGTCTATATCGTTCGGCGTCTCCTGGGCGATCAGAGCGCGAATAATGCCGCCAGCCATGAAAACCCCCGGATGGGCTTTCAGAAGCTCAACAACATCGCGGGGGATGCGAGACAATATGTAATGCAGGTCGGTCTTTGAGAGGCTGCTCATAATAAAATCCTTGTTCGTTAAATTTATGCCCGTTTCACGTCCGGGCCAGACGGGCCGCAGGGAGACGGCCAGGGAGAATCAGGCGACCCTCTGCAACTCCTGCTGATTCATTTCCAGCACCCAGGCTGCTGCTGTGCGCGTATCGACCTGAAACTCTGCGGCGATGGCGCGCAAAATGTCGTAATCGCTGGGGCGTGGAGGCTCGGCGGATTCTGGCGCCTTATAAGTGGCTGGTGGCTCGCTATTCACCTGTGCGGGCTTTTCAGCAACTGGCGCAGGCTTCTGCGCTTGGGCTTCCTGCTCTGCCTTCTGGCGGGCTTCCTGCTCGATCTTGGCCTGTTCCTCGCGGCGGATGCGTTCGCGTTCCTGCTCTTGGCGCTGGCGCTCTTTCGCTTCGTGATCAGCGATGCGAGCGGAAACAATGGTCTTCAGGTGGGCGGGCTCAGCTGTCACCAGCTGCTGGCGATCTGCGAACAGGAATTCATGGCCTGCATCGGCAATGATCTTGGCGTTTGCCCGGATTAGGTTGGCATATTCATTAATAGCGATCTTTGCCCGTGCCACTTCGTTGTCGGCGGCATCCTGCAGGGTGGCGATGGTGCGCTTGCCCTTCATGGCCTCGTTGAAGTCTGTGGCTATGCGGGGCAGGGCGTAACCGTCCAGCGTTGCTTCAACCTTGCGCTCGTGGTCACCGACTGCCTTGTCTGCATCCTGGGCAATCTTCAGCTTGATGGCCTTCTTCTGCTCTTTGACCAGCTTCTCGGCCATCAGGCGGTTGTCGCGTGCCAGCTTGTGCAGCATGTCTTTGCGGCGCTTCGCGGTGTCCACAGATTCAATTTGAGAGAGGATTTGGATTTCCGCTTGATCGAGCGCCTGCTCTGATTTCTTGAGCGTTTTGATCTGAGCTTCTAGGTTGGCAAAGTCCTGGTCAGTTTTTGGGTCGCGGATCAGTACCTTGCTCACAAAGTGGTTAATGGCAGTCTCAAACCGGTCGAAGTTGTCCGCGATAAAGATTGAGCCGGACACCTGAACGGAAACTGCCGGCAAATCTTCGGTGGCGGCGGCTGTCACGGCCTGTTCCTGCTTGCGTGGCTCAAACCCTGCCAGATCGGCGTTGAACTGATCCCAGCCTGCCTTGATGGCGACCAGGCGTTCCGGGGTGGTGGTGTACCAGAAGTGATTGCAGTTATCGGTGGTGCCGTCGCTGGCCATGAATAGGCATTTTTCGGCACCACTGACCAGCAACTGCTGATCCATCTGGATTTTGTAGTGCTCTTCCAGCGTGTCCACCGTGGCAACGCGCAACTTGTCGTTGATCAGCTTGTGTTCCCAAATCACGTCTTCGAGCATGGTCACGCCGTCGAAGCTGGCCAGCAGAACGCCGTTATCATCCAGCGCGGTGGCCGGGAACAGCTCTTCGCCAATGATTTCTTCAGCGATAGGCCGTGCAGCAGCTTCAGCAGCGTGGCCACGGTCAAAGATGGCCTGCTGGGCCGGGGTGACTTCCTCGGCCATGCCGGTGGCTTTCTGCTCCATCAGCGCGGTGCGGGTCTGGTACTTGCTCTTGCCCATCATCGCCGGCGCTTCGCTGGCGGTGTTGTGGTTGGTGCGCAGGGCTTTCCATTCCGGGCTGCCCTGGGTGACGTTTTGGATCTGCATGATTATTCTCCCTGCTCAACGGCCAGCACCTGCTGGGCCTGTTCGTCAGTCAGCGGTGCCTTGCTTGCCACCATGTCGATGATCTGTTGCCCCGACTTTTTGCCCGCTTGGATCAGCTGCGCCCATTTCGGGAAGTTGGTTTCAAAGTCCTCCGCTGAGTAATGCGGCAGGGCTTGCGGCTGCTCGGACTCACGCGGGGTTATGTCGCGCTCTTCGGGAATGTCGCGGGCCTCTTCCACGGTGATCAGGCCTCCCAAGGCATCGGCGAATTTGTCCCGCAGGGCATAGCCACGTGCTCGCCACATCAGCATCCGCTTGGGGTACTGCTTCCAGGGCCCTTGCTTGTCCCAAAGATTCGCTTTCTGGGCGTCGGCCTGGCTGAAAGAAACGGTATGCTTCTGGGCGTCACCCTTGCGCCATACGGTGCAAGTGGCGGTCATGGTTTTTTCGTCAAAGCTCTCTTCGTGGCCGCCGAATTTCGGGTGGTTCTGAACCAGTGCCAGCAGGGCATCGCCATAGATGGCGGGCTTGCCGTTGATTACGGCGATGTTCTGCAGCGCCTGGATAGGATTAAGGCCCAGCTCGCTGCCCATCATCATTGCCACCAAGGTGTCCTGTGGTTTGCGTTGGTAGTTTTTAGGAACCATTTCGCTGCCTGACAGCATTTCCGCCATCTGCATGGCTTCCTGCATGCTGGTTGGCTTCAATGCGAAGCCGTTGGTCTGCGCAATCGCGTTCATGCTCTGCTCCTTGCTCGAATAAAAAGGGGCCGGGGAAGGCCCGTAAAACAACAGGTCAGCGCTGTTGTTCGTTGATCGCTACCTGCACCTGCTCGGCACAGTTAATGTTTGCGGCCTGCTCTGCGGGCCAAATTCCGTCGCGCACCATCGCGCAGGTGTGCTGCTCTTCCAGCTTCGCGTCCTGGTAATCCATTTCGCCGGCCATGCAGTAGATGGCGAAAAGAAAGCCGAAAGCGGCGGCGCTCAAAATCGTGTTTCCGTAACTCATGCCGCCAATTCCTCCGTGCTGGGCAAAAAACAGGGCTGCCCGAGCCCGCGACAGATGGAGGCGCGGATCATCCACTCGCAGCGGTCACAAACGTCCATCATGTAGGTGTCTTCGCGGAACATGGCCAGCTGCCAGATACCCTCAATGCGGTTGCGCATAATTACGGCCAGCTGCTGGTCGCCCTGGACGCCCGCATGGGCGCCTTCCCGTGTCAGTGCGTAGATCGCTGCAAACTCGTCACTTGTCATGGTTACGGCTCCATCCGTTGTTCTGCGTCCAGCTTCATGCGCTCATCGCGGGCAAGCTGATAACTCTCGTCGTCCATCATTTCGTTAATAACGGTGTGCAGAACGGTGCGGAATTCAGGCTTGCGGCGAAGCGCTGTCCAAAGCTGCTCCGGATCAATGACGCGACCGGCGCCAGTCTCTGCCAGTGCCTCTTCTTCAACGCGGTCAAAGTCGGTCACTTCGTCGTCCAAGAACTCCAGATCATCAACCGGCTGCGCGTTGTCGTACTTGAACTGTGCGTTGCTGAGAGCTGTGTTCATGGCTGACCCCGTTTGCGTGATTGCTTAACTTGGGATCATTATGGGCAATCCCATAATTATGGTCAATGGGTAAACCCATAAAATTACAGGAGATCGCAAAGTAGTCCCAAAATGACCGATGGGAAAGAAGGGGAACCGGAAAGAAAAACGGGGGTCGAAGCCGGCAGGCCAGCTACGCCTGTGGCCAGGCCGGTGTTCCTTAAGGAATGGGGCAGGGGAGGTTGTGGCCTGAAGAGGCTGGTTTTTCTAGAGCGTTGCTATAGCCACAAAAAAGCCCACAGAAGCGGGCTATTATGTGGCATCAGATATATAGAGCCGCTGTACATTGTCTTCCTTCATTACGGGCTTGGCGCTAATAGCGAATTGTGTCTGTCGATCTAGCGACCTGCTGTAGATGTTCCCTGCTTGCTCTAGCTGAGGGTCAGTGATTTTTCCTATAATGACGCCTTCGTATCTATCAACTTCGATTTCGCAATGGCCGGTCCGCAAATTTAGCTCAATTATTTTTAGGCACTGCATTGTTTCGGTATCACCGACAACTAGATCCTCTTTGGACCGAATAGCTTCAGCATCAGGCTCAGTAATTTGGGACATGATTTCCCCATTGGATGATTGAGATATTGATGTACAAGACCTTCCAACAGGGCTAACCATTTGTCGTGCATTGTTTCGATTGCTGTTTGCTATCTCTGGAATCCTATGAATCAGAGCCTCATGTACTGCAATGGACCGCTTGTTACTATCGGCAATATTATCGTTACTACGAATCAGGCCATTAGCGAGAATAGTGCAAAGCTCTGATTGCTCAGAGGCCATTTTAGAAATGGTGGCCGTTAATTCTTTCACTGTTTGATCCTCTGGTTTTCCTGTCCAAACTTTCTTCAACGAATCTACCACTAACCAGAAGAGAGTGGATACCGCGTCTTTGTAAGTTGCAGCGAAGAGGGTTCCATCAGCAAGTATTGGAGCCATATAAAGGAAGGCTTCTAAGGAGCCCTGTTGGGGGGCCTCAGCGAAACAAATGAACTCTTTTCTGTAGTTTCCTTTGGGTACTTCTCCAGTCATACAGAGATGAGTCACTGAAGTGTATATTTTAGCTGCTGCACTTAGCGATTCACCAAACTGAATAGCATCCAGAACATGTCTATCAGCAACCTTTCCTTTGTACGATATTTTGAAAGGTTCTATTAAATTATTATTTGCATCCATAGTCCTTCCATCCATGACTTGTTGGGGCTTCTTGCAGTTTTAGTATCTAACTCCAGTCATGGCGCCAAACACCATAGCGGCAGCAAAGCCGAACAGAGCCAAGATCATCAGTGCAGGGATAGAAGCAAGCGACCATTTGACCATAAAGGTCACCATGGAGCCGAAAGGCATATCTATGTCCACCACCTTAACGCGCTGAGCCTGGACCTCCGGTAAGCCACTGGTTTCGCCGGAAGCCTTCTCGGTTTGCGCCTTTGTCACGCCCCAGGCGATTAGTGCAATTACAGCAATAACAATTAAAACGGTCATTAAGCTCATGGTGTCCCTTCCTTGGTGCGTCAATGGTGACTAACTATTTGCTCACATCGGGTCGTACTTGCCGATTACCACGCCGCAAATCGACCAATCCCCGCTTACCTTAATGATCGGTTCCGGCCAGTTCGGATTGCCTGGCTTCAGGAAATATTCGCCCTCGGCCAGCGAGAGCTGCTTAAGGGTGACTTTGCTGTCGCTGTGGCGCTTTGCCACAACGTACTTGCCCGGGTCCGGCGACCTGTCTGGATCCACAATAACCACCTCCCCGTTACGAATTCGGGGGTCATTGCTGTCACCCTCAACCTTCAATGCATAGGTGCGCGGCCCGGCGCCTGGTGGTCGGAAGGGCAGCCATTCGTCTGCATCCCCAGGCTCGAAAGGATCCTCCGCTTCACAGAAGTCACCAGCGCGGACGTAGCTGATTATCGGGATCTGCCCCTGGACGATGCTGGGACCAGGGCTCACATCGTACACAGTTCCGTCTTCTTGTAGTTGGGAATTTGGGCTCATCTCCCCCATGCCCATAACAAGCCAGTCAGCACTAACCCCGCAGATAGAGGCGATCTGGTAAGAAAAAGACGATGAAGCGCTTTTACCGCGCTCAAGATCAGATATAGAGGTCTGATTGAGTCCTAGCCGTTTGGCCAGCTCGGCCTGCGTTATGCGGGCGTGTTTTCGAGCGGCTTTAATTCTGTCTTTGAATTCCATGGCTAATTGTATATGGGTCTGCCCATACCCTTGCAAACGGGATTGCCCATACTGTATCTTATGGGAAAACCCATATTCGGAAGGCAAAATGGACAACATATATCAGCGCCTCGTGGATCATTTTCATGGCCAGACCGCCACGGCAACCAAGCTAAAGGTCGATCAATCAACAGTTTCTGGTTGGGTCCGTGGAATTCACGGCATGTCTCCAGCGGTTGCGGTGCGTGCTGAGAAGGCAAGCGGCGGGGAGTTTTCCCGTCGCGATCTGTGCCCGAGCTTCCCGTGGGAAGAGTCCGCCGCCTGAAGCCGGGCAATGTCGTGCTTTAGACGCAGCAGACATATCTCCCGGCGCAGACGGTTCTCGGGCCAGCCCTCCACGATGGCCCGCATTTGAAGAATTGAAGTTTCAGCAATCAAGTTATCCATGGGAGAGAAGGTAATGGAAGCAATCACGAAGGTCTTGGGGCAGGTGCCCCCGGTCGTGAAAGAACAGGGAAGCCAGGAAGAGAAGCTGGAAGAAATCTGGCGGGCGATGGGCCGGAGCCGGAACGGACTTCAAACCCGGTTGGCTGGTGATCTGGCCGAGAAGCTGGAAGGCCATCGCCGCGCACCAAAACTCCCCACCGATGACCCCCGCAAGGCGGCAAAGCGCCTCGAGAAGATGCTGAACGGCGAAACATCGCTGCCCATGTCTGTGGGCTTTGCGTTCATTGAATGCCTGCCCGAACCGTTCCATTCCGCCGCTAGCGCGCTGATCTATCCCAGCTGTTCCGCACAGGCAGAGCTGGACGGTTGCCCGTGGGAGGCCAACGCCGCCGCCGACAACCTGACTGACCGCATCCGTAACGATGTGGCATTCCACGGCTTGGCTGACCGGTCACTGGAAGAGCTGAAGCTGATGGATCGCGGCTACGCCAATGAAGAAGACACGATTGTGGCCGTTCGCACGGCGATCCAGAAGGAAATGAAATCGCGGGAAGGGGAAACCCTGAAGGCGGTTAACCAGTAAGGAGATATGGCGATGATTTTCCCCTACATGCACCCGCTTTGGCTCCCCACTGGGGTCACCAGAAAGAACGAATATCGTCACAACACGAAGAAGGGCCCGGGCCGTCAGGTGAGCAAACAGACGCATCGCCCGCGCCAGTCTCGGAAATCAATTTCCCGCCAAATGGGCGGTAACCGATAAAGAAAAAGCCCGGCGCTTGGAAGGCGTAACCGGGCTTTTTGTCGAAGCGACGAGGTGATTATGAAAGCAAGACCGATTCTTTTCAATACGGAGATGGTGAGGGCGATTCTGGCAGGGCGAAAGACGCAGACGCGGAGGCAAGTTAACAGCTGGCCGGATGAATCTCTGCGCAAAGCGAAGGGCATTCCGTCACGCGCTCAGGAATCTGTTTGCCCCTTCGGACAGCCCGGAGACCTGCTGTATGTGCGGGAGACGTTTGCCATTCGTGACGACAACACCATCAATGACGGCGGGACGATTTACCTTGCAAGCGAACCATGTGGTTCCGACCGGTGGAAGCCATCAATCCACATGCCCCGCTGGGCATCCCGCCTGACCCTCGAAATCACCGATGTGCGCGTTGAGCGTTTGCAGTGCATCGGTGCTGATGGCGAAGAGGCCGAAGGAATCGACTTTTTGATCGAAGACCCAGCAACCGTTGCTGGCCAGGCTTTTAACGAGGCCGAGCACTATTCAATAGCTGGTGTGCAGATGGTCAGCGCTCCTGAGAGATTTGGTGTTATTGCCCACTTTAGAGCGCTGGGCATGGATTGGGACGCCAACCCATGGGTTTGGGTCGTTGAGTTCAAGGTCCACCACTGCAACGTCGATGCTCTGCTTCGTGAGCGGGAGGCTGCGTAGTCATGGCCGGCGACTGGATAAAGATGCGCAGCAACCTCTGGGACGATCCCAGAGTGGGGCGCCTGTGCGACCTGACAGATGAAAGCGAAGCCACGGTGATTGGTTGCCTGTATTGGCTATGGGCGGCTGCTGACCAGCATACGGAGGACGGCTTTATGGCTGGTCTCTCACTGCGTCAGATTGACCGCAAGACCGGTGTGCAAAGCTTTGGCCAGGCTTTGGCTGATGTCGGCTGGATCGCAGAAGAAGGCGACGGAATCCAGATAGTTAACTTCGAAGATCACAATGGCGTGTCCGCAAAACGGCGCAGCATGGAGGCAAAACGTAAGGCATCCGTCCGCAAGGTGTCTGCATGCGATGCGGACAAGGCGCAGACAGAAAGTGGAAGTGATGCGGAGCTAGAGAAAGAGAAAGAATTAGAGAAAGAGAAAGATAAAAAGACCCCCCCTGTATCCCCCCAAGGGGGGAAAGCCAAACGAGCAGCCCAACTGCCTGAAGACTTCGAGCCCAACGAAACCAACAAGCGCTTGGCAGAAGAGCTTGGCGTCTCACTGATTACCGAATTCCCGCAGTTCTGTGACCACCACCGGGCCAAGGGCTCAACGATGAAGGACTGGCACGCGGCCATGAACACCTGGATTCGCAATGCGCATCGGTTTGGCCGTTCTGGTAATCGGCAAGCGGCGTCAGGGCATAAGGAAACCCCCCAACAGCGCGGTGAGCGCATGGCACGAGAGCGAGGGCTGGCGTGATGACCCCAAGAGATTATTCGCAATTCGTAACCATCTGGACGCAGGCCAGCGAGCTGTACAGCAAGACGCCTTCCGATGGCGCTCTGGATTTGATTTTCAGTGCCCTGCAGCGCTTCGACATCGACCAGATCAAGCAAGGCCTTACCGCTCACATCAACGACCCCAAGCATGGCGACTTTGCCCCGAAACCTGCGGACATTGTTCGCCACATCGAGGGCGACGGGGATAGCCGGGCACTGACCGCCTGGTCTGCCGTTGAAGATGCCATTCGCACTGTTGGCCCGTATGAGTCCGTCATTTTCGATGACCACCGCACCATGGCCGCAATCACTGACATGGGCGGATGGATGAAGCTTTGCGAGGTCACGGAAAAGGATTTGCCGTTCAAGGGTAACGAGTTCGTGAAGCGGTATATGGGCTACCTGAGCCGTCCGCCCGAGAGCTTCCCGGCAAAACTGCTGGGCATGACTGAGGCGAGCAACACAGGCGAGCACGGCGAGTTTGTGCCGGAACCACGATTGATTGGCAGCCCTGACAAGTGCCTTGAGGTACTGCGCCTGGGCAGCGACAAGAAACCGGGGCCGATGCGCCTCTCTGATGCGCTGGGCAAGACAGCCAGCCAGCTGACAAGCAAAGGGGAAGTGGCATGAAAACGAACGTAACCGAAACCAGCCGAGAGGCTTACCACAGCATGCCGCTGGCAATTAAGTCAGAGCGCCGCCGGCAGGTAATGGCTGTTTTGATGGCCGCACGCAAGCCCCTGAGCTGCGTTGAGATAACGAATCGCCTGCAGGCTCGTTACCCGTCAGCCGGCTGGGAAAACAGCAAGACAAGCGCCCGCCTGAATGAACTGGTTGCTGCGTGCTGTGTTGAGTGCCACCCAGGAATGCTGCAAGGCGTCCGCAGTGTCGTTAACGGGTATGAATTGACTGATGGTCAGCGTGCGGCGGCAACGACTGTCATGGCGCGTAAAGCGGGGAGGGCGGCATGACTGCCTACTACAACGAAATCGACCCGTTTGCAGCGCAGTGGCTGCGCGAATTGATCAGGGAAGGGCATATCGCGCCCGGAGACGTTGACGAGAGGAGCATCGAGGATGTTCGACCAGATGAGATTGCTGGATACACACAGTGCCATTTCTTCGCCGGAATCGGCGTGTGGAGCCTTGCCTTGCGAAGGGCAGGCTGGCCAGACGACCAGCCAGTATGGACCGGATCATGCCCATGCCAGCCTTTCAGCGCGGCAGGCAAAGGAAATGGGTTTGATGATGAGCGGCACCTTTGGCCTTCCTTCCAGTGGCTCATCCAGCAGTGCAAGCCTGCAAAAATCGTTGGAGAGCAGGTTGCGAGTAAATCTGCAGGGCCTTGGTTCGACCTTGTACAAGCTGACCTGGAAGCAATGGGCTACGCCTTCGGGCTTTTCCCGTTTCCGTCTGCGGGGATCGGTGCCCCGCACCTCAGGGACAGGGCTTTCTGGGTGGGTGACGCCGAGTGCGAGGGACTGGAAGGACTCGCCGGGCATGGCCACAACGGCAACCAATCCAGATGGCTCATTGCGCAGCCGAGTGGATCAGCTGCCAAGGCAGGCGGCTTTGGCCGGCTGGCCGTCACCGACAGCAACCGATGCGAGCAGAGGAGCACTGCCTCCGCGCCCGCACGACACGGGCATTCCGCTCACTCAGATGGCAGCACTGACCGGTCCTGCCCGACTAACGGCTTCTGGGCAGATGCTGACTGGCTCCTCTGCCGGGATGGAAAGTGGCGGCCAGTTGAACCCGGCCTTAAGCCGCTGGTTGATGGGGCTCCCGCCCGAGTGGGACGACTGCGCGGTTATGGCAATGCAATCAATGCCGAGCAAGCGGAAATCTTCATCCGGTCAGTAATGGAGGCAGCATGAGCGAATTCACCGACGAAATGGGCGCTCTCGAAGAGGCTCAATGGCTGGCGGACAACACCGGCTGGCCTCACGTTGTCGCTGTTTTTGGTGATGTGATGGTGGTGGTTAAGCAATGGGAGGCCGCACAAACGGGGCTGACAGTTTTGGAGACTGTGCAGTCAGAGTTGCGCCGTCGCGGCTGTACCAAAACTGAAACGCTGGGGGAAATGATATTAGCCAACCAGCGCAGCATCGTTAACCGCTTTATTGCAGGGGCGCCGTTGTGAGCAAAGAGAAGGTTTACCGGCTGCGCGAGGACAATTTCAAACGCGCCCTGGACCATGCAGAAGGCCTGCTGGCCGAGCAGTTCCGGAAGGGGCGCGAATCACTGGAGCTGGCCCTGCGCGAGCCCAAGCGTTCCCTGGACCAGAACGCGAAGTTGTGGGCTGTTCTTGATGATGTGGCCTGCCAATGCACCCTGCTCATCAACGGGGAAAAGGCAATGGCCACACGGGAAGAGTGGAAGGATGTTTTCACTGCTGCGCTCAAGCGGGAAAACCGCATCGCCATGGGCATTGATGGCGGGGTGGTCATGCTCGGCCACAGCACCAGCAAGATGCGCAAGGCGGAGTTCTCTGAACTGATTGAGCTGATCTACAGCTACGGCTCAGAAAACGGCGTCCAGTGGAGCGAAAAGGCGCAGGCCGTCTATGACGAATATCGGGAGGCAAGCCAATGATCCAGGTTTTTATCGTAGTCCTCTGCGCTGTCGCCCTGTGCGTGACTTTCCGCCTTCGCGACCCGCTACTTTCCTGCCTTGCTGCAATCGCGCTGGGCATCAATATCGCTGCGCTGGGGGTGGTGTGATGTGCCATTTCAGTTTCGCGCCATACGGGCGAACCGGGAAATTAAGCGTGTTCTGTAGTGAGTGCATGCAGATCCGTGAGCTCGTGGCCAACCCGGGCGAGGCAAAGATTCTGGCGGGTGAGCTGAATGCATCTGGCGAAGCCTGCCGCCGCGAGATTGGTCAGCTGGACTGGGTGGGCTGATGTACCGCTGCTGGCTGGTAACCCGTCACGGCAAGCGTCTGGCCTACATGGTCGGCGAAGCCATAGACCGCGCTGAGGCGCTGAAATTTGCCAGGTTCCACTGGCCAGAAGCTGAGGTGGAGCCCAACGAACTGTCGAGGGTGGAAGCATGAATTGTGCGTTGTGCGGATACGGCGGAACGAATCGTTTATCTGGGGAGCATGTCTTTTGCCCTCAATGCAAAGGACATGAATACAAAGGGGTTGAGCTGACAGCCTCAGAATGGGCCGAATGGATTGAGGGCGGGCAAGCGCCGGATTTTGGGGGCGACCAATGAAAGGCGGAAAAGCACCAACCGTTCACCAGAAACACTGGTGGGACTGGCTCGTTTCTCAGGGCTGCTCATGCTGCGGAGCGCCAGCGGAAATTCATCATTGCATTGGCAGCACGGCAAGGCACAACAAGGTGCACATCGGTAATGATTTCGTTATCCCGCTTTGCCCGCGCCATCACCGCAATGAAGCGTCCATCGATAAGAACACAGCCCAGTTCATCCTGGATTATTACGGGGAAGAAAGGGATGTGACGCGCAAGGAAATGGAAAAGGCCATCTTTGCCGGACATGTAGCGCATTACCGGCGCCAGTTTGAGTGGTTGCCGGTGCCTGCTGATGTGCTGGTGGCTATCGAGGGGTACCACAGGTAATGGCAAAGAAAAGCAAAGGCGAGGAAGCGCTGGCCCTGCACCTACGGGCTGACAAGCTGACCGGTTGGGTGCGCGAACACCGGTTCCACCCGGCGCGGCGCTGGCGATTCGATTTCGCGTGGCCTGATCTGTTTTTTGCTGTGGAAGTGGAGGGCGGCATCTGGTCAGGCGGTAGGCATAACCGGGGAAGCGGATTTCAGGCGGATCTGGAGAAGTATGGTGAAGCGCAGTTGTTGGGCTGGGTGGTTTACCGGTGCAGCACGGAAATGGTCACCAACGGCACGGCGATCGACGTTATCAAACGGTTATTGGAAGCGGCGAAGGAGAGGGCGAATGGCTGATACAAAGAAGATGATTCACGACGCGTATGGCATTCAGAAAATGCAGCGTGGAGGCGGCGGGGGAGATCCTGTTTCCGGCCAGCTTTATGGTATGGCTCGCAGCATCTTCGCCGGCAAGGTCATGGCTGCCGTAGAGGGGCAGGCCCGACCGCTGGGTGACTTGCTGATCATGTGCTACGCCCCGGAATGGGAGGATGCCAATTTCAAGGCTATCCATCGCGCCCTGGTGGGTGAATTCATAAAGCGCCACGGCAATGATGTGAAGCAGGATCGGACATTCATCAGGCTGAAGCGGCTGGCAGAGGTGGCAATTTTTAGCTATCAGAAGGAGTCACGGTCCAGCGCCTTTCCCATTGACCTTGTTTGCCAGATGGCAGGCATCGACCGGAGCAACTGGTACAAAGCTGGAAGAAAGTGGCCGATATGGTGGGATTCGATGGGCCGCATTATCCACCGGTGGCATCGAGAGGCGATGAAAAAACCAGATAAAGTTTGCGGTGAAATCGTGGCGCTACGGACATTAGAAAGACAGCAAATGACCGCAGTATAAATGACCGCAGGAATGTAGAGTATTTTGCTAAGTACCAATGTTGCCAGCGAAAGAAACGGAGCAGGCAAATGAGCGCTTAATTTCTATTTTCCCTGGAAGCAGCACCTTGGCTGGCCGCCAAAACCCTTCCCCCTGAACCCCATTGGCCAGCATCCCGAGCCCGCGAAAGCGGGTTTTTCTTTTTCTGGAGCATGCAATGGATTGGGACAGATTCGCCAACTTCCAGCCCTATGAATTCGCGTGCTCCCACACCGGCAAGAACGGCATGAAGCCGGGCTTTATGGAAAAGCTGCAAGCGCTACGGACTGAGTACGGCAAGCCAATGACCGTGACAAGCGGTTACCGGCACCCGACGCATCCCATTGAGGCTAAAAAGCCCTCGCCGGGAGCGCATGCCAGTGGGCGGGCTGCTGACATTGCAGTGCAAGGCGGGGATGCCCTGAAAGTTATCGAGCTGGCCCTGAAGCATGGCTTTACTGGGTTTGGTGTCAATCAGAAGGGTGGCGGCCGGTTTATCCATCTGGATGACTTGAAATCGGAGCCCGGTCGCCCGCGCCCGTGGGTGTGGAGCTACTGATGGCTCGCATCTACCGCTTCATCACTGAAAACGCCCTGATGAGCATCACCATTGTTCTGTGGCTGATGGCGTTGGTGACGGCTATCACGCTGAAGGTGTTCTTTGATCCGCCTGATATTCCTGCTGGCACCGTTGCTGCGTATGGGACGGTATTCGGCGGCGTAACCATCGCCGTTGGCGTCTGGAAGTGGCGCCGGGAACAGAAATGACCTGGCTGGCGCTGGTTAAGAGGCTGGCACCTGTCCTGATCGGCATTGCTATCGGTGCCGGGGTAAACGGCTGGCGCCTCAGTAGCGAATTCAACGCAGAGCGAGCTGACATGGCCAAGGCTGCCAACACGTTGCTGCTGGCAGAGCAGGCCCAGACCAAGGCCAAAGCACAAGCGTTGGCAAGGCTGGATGAGAAATACACCCGGGAGCTGAGTGATGCACAGGCTGAAATTGATCGGCTTACTGATGATCTCGCTGCTGGCCGTAAGCGGCTGCGCCTCAACGCAGTGTGTGAAGACAGCGCAACAGCCGCCACCGGCGAACCTGATGCAGCCGCCCCCCGACTTAATGACTCCGCTGAACGGGATTATCTCCGTCTCAGGGAGCGAATCGGAGCAGCCACAACGCAAATCCTCGGGCTCCAAGAGTACATCCGAACCCAATGCGCCGGCGGCTGAGTAAATACGCACAGGACACGGCCCATGCAGCCGTCCTGGCAACAATCATCATTTTACTTTCATGGCTTATCGTCGCGTATTTGGCGCGGCAGTGGTGGAGATCTATTTGTGACGGCGACTGCGGGTAGCAATGACATGGACAGCATCCCGCTTCGGGTGAACGACCTGGAACGGTCGAACACGCTCACCGACCATCGATTGCGTCAGCTTGAGGATGAAAGGCTGCCCCATCGTGTTGGCAGCTTGGAGGGCAGTGTGGCTCACCTGATGGAAGTTGCTCAGGACGCCAAGGCCACCCGTGACGCGGTAACCAGTCTCACATCGTATGTGAAGGGCATGGCCAAGGTGCTGACCGTTTTGTTCGCCATTCTCACCCTGGTGATAGCCGCCGTTGGCCTGGTGCCCAAATTTGACGCCGTGGTGGTGGAGAAGACCGCCCACAAAGCGACCATCAAGGAATAACCGGGCGGTGCCCGAAGTGAGCCGGCTGGGCCGGTATGGAGGTCATCGGTGATGGCCAGAAAAACAGGCTACAAACCAGAATACTCAGATCAAGTGGAAAAGCTCTGCAAACTTGGCCTAACGGACAAGGAATTGGGTGAGTTTTTCGAGGTAACAGAGCAAACAATCAACAACTGGAAAAAGAAGCATCCCGAATTCTTTGAGTCCATAAAAAAGGGCAAGACTTTGGCTGATGCCAATGTTGTCGAGAGTCTTTACCGGAGGGCATGCGGTTACAGCCATGAGGCTGTGAAGATCATGCAATACGAAGGCTCGCCAGTCGTTGAGCCTTATGTGGAGCATTACCCACCGGATACGACAGCCTGCCTGGCTTGGCTTCACAACAGGCAACGAGACAAGTGGCAGCGCAATCCTGACCCCGCTGGTGGTGATGCGGATTTGCCGCCTACCAAGATCGTATTTGAGGTTCAGGATGCCAGGACACGCCAAGGTGGTGAAAGCGGGGCTTAATGTTCCGCAAAGCCGCTTTCTGAATCTCCCGCATAAGTACCGCTCCTATGTGGCGGGGTTTGGCTCAGGAAAGACCTGGGTTGGCTGCAGCGGGATGCTGGCTCACTTCTACGAACACCCAAAGATTAACCAGGGGTATTTTGCTCCGACCTATCCGCTTATCAGGGATATTTTCTATCCCACAATAGGCGAGGTTGCCGAAACCATGGGCCTGCGGGTCAAGGTTAAGAAGGGTGACCACGAAGTAGAGGTTTACAGCGGTAGCCGGTATCGCGGCTCTGTGATTTGCCGCTCGATTGATGACCCGGCCAACATCGTTGGCTTCAAGATCGGCCATGCCCTGGTTGATGAGCTGGACCTGCTGGCCGAGAAGAAGGCAGAGCAGGCTTGGCGCAAGATCATGGCCCGCATGCGGTACAAGGTGCATGGGGTCAAGAACGGCATCGATGTAACAACGACGCCGGAAGGCTTTAAGTTTGTCTACCGTCAGTTCGTGAAGTCGTTGCGCGACAAGCCGGAAATGGCCAAGCGTTATGGCATCATCCAGGCATCGACCTTCGACAACGAGGCGAACCTGCCGGATGACTACATCGACTCCATGTTGGAGGCGTACACCCCTGAGCTGATCCGCGCATATCTGAACGGTCAGTTCGTGAACCTCCTTTCAGGAACGGTTTACCACCAGTTTGACCGGAAGCTGAACCATTGCTCTGACGTTCACCAGAATGGCGAGCCGCTGTATATCGGCATGGACTTCAACGTGGGAAAGATGGCAGCCGTCACCCATGTGAAGCGTAACAAGATGCCCAGGGCGGTGGATGAGATCCTGAACGGCTACGACACGCCGGACATGATCCAGAAGATCAAAGAGCGTTACTGGGAATACCGGGACGGCGATTACTGGAAGACCTGCGAAATCCGCATTTACCCGGACGCATCTGGTGATTCCAGAAAGTCAGTCAACGCCAGCAAGACCGACATCGCGACACTCAGGGATGCAGGCTTTTCGGTGCATGCTCCCAACGCGAACCCACCGGTTAAAGACCGGGTAAATGCCATGAACGCCATGTTCTGTAATGCGAAGGGTGAGCGGCGGTATCTGGTAAACACAGAAAAATGCCCTGGCTATGCGGACAGCCTGGAGCAGCAGCCCTGGGCGGACAACGGCGAGCCAGACAAGAAAGGCGACCTGGACCACCCGAATGACGCTGGCGGCTATTTCATCCACCACGACTATCCAGTGATCAAGCCGGCCAGCATCGGCCCAATCAAGTTCCAGTGAGGAATCATGCCCGTAAGCACGCAACATAAAGACTACGCCGCGCACCAGAAGAAAGCGCGCCGGGTTCGTGATGCTGTTGCGGGCTCTGACGCGATCAAGGCACGCGGCACGACGTATTTGCGCAACCCTGATAAGGATGACACTGAGCGCTACAAAGAATACAAAGAGCAGGCTCAGTGGCTGGGTGTCACCAAGCGGACCCATGACGGCATGCTTGGCGCTATTTTTCGTAAGACCCCGCAGGCAGAGCTGCCCAAGGAAATTGAGTACCTAATTGATGACGCAGACGGCTCTGGTATGAGCCTGACACAGTTTGCGCGCGGCACATGCAGCGACGGCATCCAGGACGGAAAGAAGGGAATTCTGGTTGATTACCCGGAGGCGGCAGATGGCCTTACTCGTGAGCAAACGCGAGGCCTGCGCGCCACGCTTCGGGGCTATGTATCGGAAAGCATTATCAACTGGCGCCGAGCTGGTGAAGATTTGGTGCTGGTCGTCCTGTCAGAGCTGTATGACGAGGAAGTGGACGAATTTAATTTTGAGCAGAAGCAGCAGTTTCGAGTGCTGTCTCTCGATGCTACCGGTTACCGGCAGCGGGTGTATCGCGGTGACGATGTTGTGGCCGATACATACCCTCGCATGGCCAACGGCAGCCCATGGCCCCTGATCCCATTTCAGTTCATCGGCACGGTGAATAACGACGAAAACCCGGATAACCCGATGCTGCTGGATATTGCGGACCTGAACATCGGCCACTATCGCAACAGCGCGGACCTGGAAGAAAGCTCATTCACTGTGGGCCAGCCGATGCCTCATGTGGACATTGGCGAGAACACGAGCACCCAGGATTGGAAAGCACTGAACCCGAACGGCATCAAGTGGGGTTCGCGTGTTGGTGTCCAGACCAAGGGCGGCAAGGTGGAGCTCGTGCAAGTTGAGCCAAACACGCTGCCCGACAAGCTGATGGAGCGGAAAGAGGCGCAGATGCTTTCCATCGGTGCGCGCCTCATCGAGCAGCGCGGCCAGAACGAAACCGCCGAGGCAGTGCGGGCTCGCTCCGGGGCAGAGAGTGCCAACCTTTCCACGCTGGCGGACAATGTGAGTGATGGCCTTGAGAACTGCTTGGAATGGGCAGCTTTGTTCATGTCATCCGCTGACCTGCATGGACAGATCTCTTACCGGCTTAATCAGGAATTCTACGAGCAGGACGCTGATCCGCAGATGGTCATTGCCCGCATTCAAGAGCTGGATCGCGGCCTGATTGCCAAGAAAGACTTCCGGGATTGGCGCCGCAAAACTGGCGGCATTGCCCCGGACCGCACTGACGAAGAGATTGAGGATGACGTGCAGGCGGGCGGTTCAACGCTGTGACCAGCTACGGGCACATTATCGAGGCCCTTACCCGTCACCAGGTGATGATCCAGCGGTACGGCGGCAGCGCGGTAAAGCGGGCTCTTCCGATACTGCGAAAGCTGGCTCGGGATCTTGCTGAGCGCATAGAGGCCGGCGGGCTCACTGATTTTCAGGCGGGGCGCTCCGCGACTCTTGAATCAGGGCTTCGGGCCATCATTGCTGCAGCCACCGCCGATATTGGCGACCTGATGGATGTGGGTGATTTCGCCAGGCACGAGGCGGACTTTGCAGCCACGGTGCTGGGTGCGGCGGTATCGGTTGATCTGGCGCCGGCCGTCACTGATGACGCTCTCGCAGCGGTGACGACCCGCAGCAAAATGACACTGGTGTCTGGCGACAAGATCAAGCGGCTGACCTTGGCGGAAGCCTTTGACGAGTTTGCAGACGGTGTTGGTCGTGACGCCATGCTGGTCGTGCAATCCGGCATTCTGGAAGGCCGCACGCAGCAGCAAATGGCGCGCGGCGTCGCAGAGCTGGTGACCACGCGCAGCCGCCAGCAGGCTGAAAGCCTTGTTCGAACCGCCACCAACCATATCGGCAGCATTGCCCGTAACACGGTTTACGCGGCAAACGATGACATTCTGGAGGGTGAGCGCTGGCTTTCTACGCTCGACGGGCGAACCACTGTCCTATGCGCTGGCAGGGACCAGAAGCTATACCCGCTGAATAGTCGGATAAGGCCGCCGGCCCACTTTGGCTGCCGGTCGCTGATGGTACCGGTGGTCAAAGCACAATACCGGATTGAAATGCTTGGTGAGCGAGCCAGCAAAGAAGGACCGGTATCCAACCAGCTTACTTACGGTGGCTGGCTACGACAGCAGAGCAAAGAATTTCAAGATGACGTGCTTGGCCCGAAACGGGCCGCACTCTTCCGTTCCGGCAAGGTGAGCATTGATCGCTTCACCGATGACTTGGGGCGCACATTAACGCTGGACGAGCTGAGAGCCCGAGAGGGTTTAACGCTCGCCGCATGACCAGACCCGCTACGGCGGGTTTTTTTATTGCCTGCGGGGCAGGCACAACCAACGAACGGGGTTCGTGATGGCACTGCAATATCAACTGGACAAAGAGAAATTCGAGGCCCTGGAAGAGGGGCAAAAGGCGCTCTACAAGGAGACCGATGAAGGCTACGTGCTGGACGTTGAGGGAATCGACGATGGCAAGGAGCTGAAAGAGGCCCTGCGCAAAGAGCGCGAAGAGCGAGCGGAGGCTAAGCGCAAGCTCAAGGAATTCGAGACCGATGCAGAGCGCAAAGAGCGTGAACGGCTCGAAAAACAGCAGGAGTGGGAGCAGCTTTCCAAGAAAGACCGCGAGCGAGCGGACGGACTGGAAAAGCAGCTTTCAGAGCTGAAGGACAAAGTGGCCAACGGTGAGCGCACCACGGCGGCAGAGCGCGTGATTGCCAGCCTGATCGACCCCAGCGCAGAAGGCGGCGCCAAGCGCTACGAGCTTCTGCGCAAAGAGGCGCTGCAGCACATTGCGCACACCTCTGAAGGGGTGAAAATCAACGGCCCGGACGGCGAGGCGTGGGAGGCCAAGCAGCTGGGCGAGCATCTGAGCACGCAGTACCCGTTCCTCGTGGACGGTAGAAAGGCAAGCGGGGGCGGGGCTCCTGGTGGTGGAAGTGGCGGCGGGGCCGCGAAAGGCAAAGTGGACGGTGACAAAGAAGAGCGTGCCGCCTACTTCGCAGACAAATTCAAACTTGAATCGTGAGGTGACCCGCAATGGCACTTGTAGATATGAAGGTTTTCAATCAGTACCTGATGGAAGCCACCGCAGAAACGCTCGGCCAGCAGGTCGAGAAATTCAACGCCGCATCCAACGGCTCTATCGTTCTGACCTCAATGAATTTTGAGGGCGATTTTTTCCAGCGCAGCTTCTACAGCGCCCTGCATAGCGCCCAGCGCCGTGTAGATCGCTACGCCGCGCAGTCCTCTGCATCCGCTACCGCCCTGGCACAGATCCAGGAAAACAGCGTTAAGGTTGCTGGTGGCTTCGGCCCTATCAGCTTTGAACCGGCACAGATGACTTGGCTGCAGAAGAACGAAGCCGAGGCCATCGCCGTAATTTCTGGCCAACTGGCCGAGGCTATTCTGGCTGATCAGCTCAACTCTGGTATTGCAGCTGCTGTTGCTGCCATCAGTAACGCAGCCGGTGTTACCAATGATGTCTCCGCATCTGCCGGCCTGTCCTACTCGGCGATCAACAACACGCATGCGCTGTTTGGCGATTCCAGCATGTCCCTGGTTTCTCAGGTGATGAATGGGGCTGCATACCACGGCTTGGTCGGCAGCAACCTGACCAACACCCCGCAGCTGTTCCAGGCTCAGAATGTCCTGATTGTGGATATTCTCGGCAAGCCGGTTGTTGTTACTGATGCCCCTGCATTGTCCGAGGCGGGAACTCCGAACAAGACCAAGGTTCTTTCTCTGGCCTCTGGGGCTGTCACTGTTATGGATGGCTCCGATGTTGTTACCAACATTGAAACCAGTAACGGCCAGACCCGCATCGAAACCACGATGCAGGCAGATTACAGCTTTGGTCTGGGCCTCAAAGGCTACGCCTGGGATACCGCTAACGGCGGCAAGTCTCCGACCGATGCCGAGATTGCCACTGGCTCCAACTGGGACCAGGTGGTTACCAACATCAAGCACACTGCTGGCGTTATCACCATCGCAGACGCTGACCAGTAACCGGAGGGCTTCGGCCCTCTCTCTAAATGAGGTGAATCATGGAGATTCATTACGAGCCGCATCCGGTTACCCCGGAGCGCAAAGCGGAGCTTCGCAAGAAAGGTCTGAAAATCGTTGACGCGAAATTTGACCCCGAGCGCAAGCAACCGGCCAAGAAGGCCCCGGCAAAGCAACCGGCCAAGAAGGCTGAATAATGACGACCTACATCACCACAGCAGACGTTGACGCAACCCTGGGCGCAGGCTGGGAGGGCACGGGCGACAAGGATCGTGCCGTGCTTGAGGCCAATGCCTGGATGACGGCGCGGGGCGTTGTTGCTGGTGATCCGGTCGAGGACGACATTGTGATGGCTGGATCGCTGCTGGCGCAGGAAGCGGCCAGCGGTCGGCTGTATGCCGATTCAGATGGTGAGCTGAAGCGCAAGCGCGTGAAGGCCGACACAGTGGAATCCGAGAAGGAGTACCAGGACGGGAGCCGGGCAACGTCCGGCGCCCTGTCCCTTATTTATGACCTGCTGGGGCCGTTTATCCCGGCAGGTAGCAGCGGCAGCCAGTTTGCCGTGCGGAGAGCCTGATGGGTCTGCGTGACGACCTTCAGGCGGATATTGCCGAAGCGTTCGACGGTGAGGACGATCTGGCCGATGCTGTTTCCAGCTTCACCGGCAGCCGCACCACGGTCAGCGACGTGTACGACCCTGTGACCGGCACCTATCCGGAAACAACCATCAGCTATTCCGGTCGTGGTGTATTCGGCGGCTTCACAGCCACGGAAATGACAGGCCGCAACCTCCTCAGCACCGGGGCAGGGCAGGCCCAGCACATCCTTGCCACGGACGTGAAGCTGGTCGCATTGCAAAACGAAGTCCTGCTGGACAGCGATAGCAGCCCGGCGGTGCCGACCGTGGGCGACAACATCACCTACAGCGGCAACACGTTCCGCGTAGTAAACACTGGTCAAGACCCTGCCGGCGCATCCTGGACGGTGCAGCTAAGGAAGGCGTAATGGGCTGGAAGCGGCGACCGACAGGCTTTATCCCGGTGGTTGAGGGTGAGCTGAACGCCATGACTCGCGCCATTGCTTTGCAGGCGCTGACGGGCGTGATTGAGCGCTCACCGGTCGATTCCGGTGCGTTCCGAGGCAATCACCAGGTATCGGTGAATGTGGTTGATCCCAGCTTTGACACGATGAACGTGGACAAGAGCGGCGAGGCTGCGTTGGCCGCCGGCACCGGGAAAATCGGCGGTGCACGCAGTCCGTATCAAATAATCTACATCCAGAACAATCTGCCGTACTCCGAAAGATTGGAAGACGGCTATTCCGGGCAGGCTCCCCAGGGCGTCTACCACGTCACCTTCGATGCGTTGAGAGCCAGAAACACATGACCCCTGAAGAGATCCGCCAGACACTGGAGGGCCACATGGCCGGGTGGCTGGACGCTCCGGTGGCTTATGACGGCCATGCCACGCCGCCAGCAGTGAAGGCGGCACAGGATGCTGGCACACCCTGGGTTCGGTTCTCCATTGCGCCGAGCGCCACGGTTAATGCATCGATCACAGACAAACCATGCCCTCGCCGCGCCGGCCTGATCTTCATTCAGGTGTTTACCGAAAGGAACACCGGCACAGCCCCGGCGCGGCAGATTACCAGCTCGCTCACTGAGCACTGGGAAAACCAGAGCCTGACCACAATCGGGCCGCTATGGACGCTGGAAGCCAGCGAGCAGCGCGTCGGCCCCGATACCAACTACTACCAGCTAAACCTGACCATCCCCTACCGGGCAGACTAAGAGGTCCATCATGTCAGAATCCAACCGTATCCGTGTGGCCTATCGGGCTGCAGGGTCATCCGATAATTGGCAGGTTATGCGCCGCACTTCTGGCGGTCCTGCGCTCACCATGAACACCGAGAACAGTAACGAGGTGATTGGTGATCGCCTGGTGTCTGACCTGATCCTGCAGAGCGCCGAAACGGGCGGTTCGCTGGAATTCGAATTCTCGGCCACCAGCTTCGATGATTGGCTCTCCAGCGCCTTCTGCAAGGCATGGTCTGTGGATGACCCAAGCGCCGGCACTGACACCCTGCTGATTGGCGTGGATGACATTCTGTATGACGTATTGCTGTCCTATCAGGACATCGACCGCCACATCAAATTCAACAGCATGCGAGTGGGTCAGCTTGACCTGAACGTCGAAGCTGGCGCCACCATGACCGGCACCATTGCCTTTGCGGGCACGGATTACGATGCCGAGTACGACCCGTCTGGCGACACCTTCGACGCGGCCACCACTACCCGTGTGCTGCGCGGTGTGGACGTGGGCACCATCAGTCTGGATGGAACCCCCATGACCGGCACCTGCATCCCCAGCTTCTCCCTGAGCCTGAACAACAACTACCAGGCAGGCTTCTGTCTGGGGTCGCTGTCTCCGGGTAAACAGGACAAGGGCACCGCAGAACCCACCGGCGTGTTGGGTATCTCCATGACCGCAGACACCTACGACACCTGGGTGCAGCTGATTGCGCAGTCTGAGCTGTCGCTGGCCTTCCCGTTTGGGGATGGCACCAACAGCTACACGCTGACCATTCCGCGCCTGAAGGCAGGCGGCGACCTGCCCGTCCCGGGAGCCAATGAAATCGTCAACTGGGAGTGGAACTACACCGCCCTGCGTGACAGCAATGGCGTGGCCCTGCAACTGACCCGGACGACCGCATAATGGCTTTTATCGCTGACGCATACGACACAGACAAAATCCAGAAGGGCCGGTGGTGCGAGTACCAGGGCAGCCGCTTCCTGATTGCCCGCAGTGACAACGACGCCTTCCGCAAGGCGTCTGGTGAAGCTGAGCGTGCCCGGGTCATGGCCAAGCCGGAAGATCGCAAGTTCGGCCCTGACCTGCACGACGAGAATCTGCGCATTGCTGCCGAGCACCTTCTGCTGGGCTGGGAAGGTGTGGTGAACCGTGAAGGCGAGGAAATCCCCTATACGGTCGAGCGCGGCTTTCTGGCCATGCGCAATGACACCGAGTTTGCCGACTTCGTGGTCAGCTCATCCCGTGAGCACACCGCCTACCGACACGAAAGTCTGCAGGAAACCGCAAAAAAGCCGTAGCGGCTCTTAACCACCAGTTGGAGTGGGGCGGCAACGACGAAAAGCACCGCATGGTGGCCGAAAAGCTGGGCCTGAAGGCGGAACCGCCAGAGATTGACGCCCTGGTCGCCATGCACATGGAGGCGTTCTATAGCCTCTCACGCGCCCGCACCAATAACGGTTACGGGCCGCTTCCCCTGAGCATCACCGAAATCAGCGCCTGGCACCGGTTCATGGAAACGCCAATAGAGCCGGAGCAGATGCTGTTCGTCACCCAGCAGCTGGATGAAGCCTACATGCTGTGGGCATCCAAGAAGAGGTCATAGATGGCATACGAGGCAAGGCTGGAAATCGGCGTAGATTCGCGTGATGCAAAGAGTGATGTCGATGGCCTTGATAACTCCCTTGGCAGGGTGGAGAAGTCCGGCAACCGTGCGGACAAAGCCACCCGGCGCTTCGGGAAGGGTGCGCGCTCCACTGCGATGGAGCTAAACCGCCTGCGCACCGTTGCCATCGGGTTTGTGGGTGCCATTGGCGGGGCTGCCGCACTGCGCAGCATCGTCCGTGCCTCCGACACCTACACCAACCTGCGCAGCCAGCTGCGACTGGTCACCGATAGCCAGGAAGAGCTCAATAAGGTCTACAACGACACCTTCCGGCTGGCACAGGACACTCGTCAGGATCTTGAGGGGACGGTGGGCCTTTATGCCCGGCTGGCGCGCTCCACGGACGAGCTAGGCCTGAGCAATTCCGACCTGCTGACCATCACCCGGGCGGTAAACCAGTCTTTCGTGATTTCTGGTGCCAGCGCCGAGGAAGCTGCGGGCGCGGTTCGCCAGCTTTCCCAGGGCATGGCCTCCGGCACCCTGCGTGGCGAAGAACTGAATTCCGTGATGGAGAACAGCCCACGACTGGCCCGCGCCATTGCGGAGCAGATGGGCAAGTCCATCGGCGAGCTTCGCCAGATGGGCGCTGATGGCAAGATCACTGCCGAGGCCATCAGCGCGGCGCTGATTGGCGCTGCCGCCGACATTGACCGCGAATTCCAGACCATGGAGCGCACGGTCGGCCAGGCCATGCAGCAGCTTCGTAATGATGTGCTCAATGCTCTGGGGCCGACTGAAACCGCGCCGCTGGTTGATGCCATTGATGATCTGCGCGATCTGGTATCGGACCCGGCTTTCCGCGAAAACCTGATTTCTCTGACGTCTACCGCTATCGGTGGCTTCAAGTCCCTGTCCGAGGTCATCGCCAACACCGGCAAAGAGCTTCGCATGCTGGGCGTTATAAATGGGCCAGAAGCCGATTCCTTTGCGCAGCTGAAGGAGGTGCAGCGGCAGATCAAGGAGCTGGAGGCGGAAGCAGGGAAAAGCCTGCTACAGCGCGACCTGCTGCTTTCGCCCATGGGTCCGGGGCTTTGGTCTGAAGGCGAGATTAGAGACCGGATTCGGCAACTGAAAGCTGAAGCGGCTGTGCTTCGTGAAAATCTTCTGGTTGAGCTGCCAGGCTCGAATGGAGCCGGTCAGCAAGGACAGCAGGGTGGCAGCGTTTCGCCCCCAGTATCCTCTGGCCCAACCGAAGACCAGCTCAAGGCCCAAGAAGACGCCCTGCAGCGTGTCATTGATGCGGCGCATGCCAGAACTGCGGCATTCCGAGAGGCAGCCGAGGCTGACAGGGAGATGCAGCAAGCGAGAATCGATGCTCTGGAAGATGTGCAGGCTTCCCTCCGCACCGAAGAAGAGGCGATTGAGCAGAGCTATTTGCGGCGTCGGCAAATTGTGCTTGAGAACACGGAAGAAGGCTCAATTCAGAGGCGTGAGCTTTTAAATCGTCTCGAACAGCAAACCAATGCGCAGCTTGAGGAAGTAAACAGAGGGTTTTGGGGGCGATACCTTGCAAGCGCTCAGGAAGCTCTGACAAACATGGACGACATCGCGACTGGAACAATTGAGACATTTTCCAGTGGCATGGGCAGCGCTTTCGAAAGCATGATATTCGACGCCCAAACCGCCAGAGAGGCATTCCAGCAACTTGGCGAGGGCATGGCCCGATCTATCGTGAACGCCCTGGGTAAGATGGCCGCTGAATGGCTGGCTTACCAGGCGGTCCAGCTTCTTGTAGGAAAGACTACGGCAGCGGCCGGGGCAGCTGCGATGGTTGCCAATGCGCAGGCATCCAGCGCCATGGCCTCGCTAAACGCTTTTGCCAGCACCGCCGCCATCCCAATCGTGGGGCCGGCAGCCGCCCCGGCCGCTGCTGCCGCTGCTGCCGCTGCAACGGCGCCAATGGTCGCTACTGTCGCAGCAACGTCTTTCGCTGGCTCCTTCAACGGCGGTGGCTACACCGGTAACGGCATCCGGGCGGGCGGCGTTGATGGCATGGGTGGCTTCCCGGCGATCCTTCACCCCAATGAGACCGTGGTGGACCACAGCAAAGGCCAGAAGGTGGGTGGCGATGTGACAGTGAACGTCAACAATGCGCCTGCCGGCACAACCGTTCAGCGCCGCCAGATGGACGGAAGAGAGGTCATTGACGTGATGGTCGCAGACATTAACGACGACGGGCCGGTATTCCGTGCCCTGCAATCCAGAAGCAACGTGCGCAGGGTGGGTAGCTGATGGCGACAAGCATTGATTTTCCGTCCCAGCTGCCTTGTGGTCAGCGTGAAGGCTATGGATTGCAGCCGGTACAGCCTTTTGCGAGAACCCCCATGGCCACGGGCCGAGCCAAGCAGCGACGCACCTTTACGAATGTGCCGACGATGGCAGATGTGTCCTGGATAATGACGCCTGAGCAGACTGTGCTGTTTGAAGCGTGGTTTCGTGATGCCATTAACGATGGAGCGGACTGGTTCAATTGCGAACTGCGCAGCCCGCTGGATGGCCGAGATAACCCCGGTACCAGCCAGTATGAGTGCCGTTTTACTGAAATGTATTCCGGCCCGGCCCCGGTGGGCGCCTTTGAATGGCGGATTTCGGCCCAGCTGGAAATCATCGAACGGCCACTCATTCCTGTTGGCTGGGGCCTGTTTCCTGAATTGGTGCTGGGCATGTCGCTGATTGATCTTGCCGCTAACCGCGAGTGGCCGGAGGCCTGATGCCATCACAAGCTCTCGCCACCGTTTACGCCAGCGCACCTACGGATGCGGTTCTCATTCCCACCCTGGAGGTGTTGATCCCGGGTGTTGATCCTATCCGGGTATGCAATGGCTTCGAAAGCCAGACCGTCACACTTGAAACCGGTGAGACGGTGACATTTGAGGCGGGCAACTTGGTTATTGAACTTCCGGAGCGCAACGACACCGGCAAGCAGACGCTGAAATTCGGCCTGTGGAATGTGAATGGTGAGGCCCAAGAGGCCGTAGAGAAGGCTCTGGAATCAGATGATGAGTCCCTGATTGTCTACCGCGAGTATGACAGTCGCGATCTGTCGGCCCCTGCCAGTCAGCCCCAGACTTTCACCTTGGTGGGTGGAACCTTTGAGCAACTGGATGTGCAGTTTGAGGCCAGCTACTACGACATTCTTAACACGGCATGGCCCCGCGAGCGATACAACAGCCTGAATGCCCCTGGAATCCGCTACCTATGATCCAGCAATACCTTGCCACCACCTACCGCCGATATGGCCGGGGGCCGGAGGCGTTCGACTGCTGGGGAATGGTGAGGGACGCCCGAGTGCGCATGTTCGGCAAACCAGAGCTTACCAGCCATGGGGATGTTGGCGGTGACGATGCTAGGGGCATGACCGCTGCCGTAAACGCGACCATTAACAGCAGCTTGCGGCCAGCATCCAAAAGCCCCGGGGTGATCGCTATGGGCTGGCGCGGTAGGCTTTGCGTTCATGTTGGCATCATTGTCGATGTGGATAACCGCCTGTGGGTGCTGGAGACGAACGACAAAACGGGCCCAGTGATTACCCGAATTCCTGATTTTGAATCCCGCTTCCTGAAGGTCACTTACTACGATGATTAACGTCTACCCGAGCGTTGGCCCCTGTGAGCCCATCGAAACGCACGATGCGGCAGGTGTGACCATTGGGCAGTGGATGGCCGATAATGTGCCGGGGTATGTGCCCGGCGATAATCAGCCGGTCAGCGTGACGGTCAACGGTGATCTTGTGGCGCCTCGCAAATGGGCGGGCCTTAGAGTTGCGGCTGAAGACGTGGTGCATATTCGGGTCCAGCCGGCTGGGGCTTTTCTGGATTATCTCAACCTTGGCGTGGATGCTGTTGGGGAGGTGTTCAGGCCAGTTATTAACGCTCTGACTCCCGACATTCCGAATCAACCGGGACAGGGCAGCGCGATAGATTTTGCAGATGCGCGAGGCAATGTGGCAAGGCTTGGACAGGCGGTGCCAGAGTGCGTTGGCAGCGTGCGGCGCTACCCTGATTACCTGCTTCCTCCACGGCGCTTGTTTGTCACTCAGCGCCGGCAACGGGTAAGCCTGCTTCTCTGTATCGGCAAGGGGGATTACAACATCCCCATCAGTGAGGTGAAGATCGGCGAAACACCGCTGACCAGCCTTGGCGCCGATGCGGATTTTTCGGTTTATGGGCCAAATGAGGACCTGAGCGGCGAACCCGCTGCGGAGTGGTGGCATAGCTGTGCAGAGGTGGGGGCTACGTCCACCGGAGGCGCAGGCATTGACCTTGGGGAAATCAGCGGGGTGTCCAACTACCCAAGCGCTTCAAGCTTCATGTTTAGTGGCGACTCTATCAGCATTCCCTCTGGTGCCGGCTCTTTCCCTGTTGGCTGGAATAACACGCTCACCGTTCGCGTAGAGCAGTATCTGGATTATGAGATCGAGACCGGCGGCGCCCGTGACATTATTCGCGGGCCCCTGGATCAGCTCGGCCCCTTCGTGGGCATGAAAATTGAAATCGAGGGCGACAATGCAGGGCTTTACGAGGTCCATAGCTTCACCGCCTCGGTGCCGGATGACCCTGGTTCAGCATCAACGCTTACTGGCAACTCTGCGCCGGTGCGGTATGACTTTGATGTTACTCCCGCCTCATTCAATGTGATCCTGAACGGCAACACCCAGGGCGTCACCCTCAACACGGACGTAGTCGACCTGGCCGGGCTTGTCGCCGAGTTGGATGTGCAGATGGATGCGACCATTCAGGCTCAGGATGATGGCTCGGGCAGGCTCCAACTGGTGGAGCAGGGGCCGAATTATTCTGGTACTGCAATCACTCTTTCTGGCACGACAGCGGATGTGTTTGGAGCCTCCTCGGTGGGCGTCACTGGGGATGAAACCACGGTCGCCTCTGAGGCTGAAATGACCCTTTCTTATGGGTCGGGCGACCCCGTAACCGGCTTTACCCCGAACGCTGCGCGTATGGCTATTGGTTACGAGGAAATGCGGTACCTGGTGGATGGTGCCACCACCAGCGAAATTGAGCTGACGCGATTGGATGATGAGGGCGACCCTGATAGCGGCTGGCCCGGCTTCGACAACGCAACTACCACGGATGCGGTGATTTATGTCACCGGCACCTCCGCGCAGGTTGGCTGGTCCGGCCCTTTCACTGCATGCCCAGAAGGCGAAGTGACGGACCGGCTTGAATATGACGTGTTTTACCCGAAAGGCCTGACCTACGTTGACAGCAAAGGGCGTGTTCTGGACACCAATCAATCCATCCAGCTGCAGTACCGCGAGGCGGGTACAGCTGATCCGTGGACTTCAGCCAACCACACCATGCGTAACGGCACCCTGGATCAGATCGGCTACACGTTTACGCTAAACCTTCCCTTCGCTATCCGTCCGGAGGTGCGAATGCGGCGCACAGGCTCGCCAAGCACCGAGAAGGCAAGGCGGGACGTGCAGTGGTATGGGCTCCGCGCCAACCTGGTGGCGCCTGCAAGCTACCCGTGGACGACCATCGCGGTGAGCCTGAACAACTCTAACAAGATCGCCGGCCAGTCAGAAAACCAGATTAACCTGCTGGCGAACAGGAAAATCCCTGTCCTCAGCGGTGGCGACTGGCAGCCAGAAGAGGAAACCCGAGATATTGCTCCGGTGATTCGGTATATCGCCCAGAGCATCGGATACAGCGATAGCCAGCTTGGTATGGATGAGCTGGTGCGGCTGGACGGCGTGTGGAAAGCGCGTGGTGATCACTTCGATATGGTGTTCAGCGAGACCACCGTCAGCGAAGCCATGAAGACGGCGCTCCGTGCTGGCATGTCGGAACTGACCATTGATCAGGGCCGTATTCAGCCGGTGCGTGACGAGATCCGCACGACATTTGAAAGCGGTCAAGGCTACTCGCCCCAGAACATGACAGGCCCTCTGTCGCGTTCTTTCCAGTCGCGGCGGCCAGATGACGCCGACGGGGTGGATGTTGAGTTCACCAACCGTGCCAACTGGACGAAAGAAACCATCGAGTGTCGGCTGCCCGGAGACCTTGGGCTCAAGGTGGATAAAATCCGGCTTGATGGTGTGACCGACCGTGCCCAGGCCTACCAGATCGGCATGCGCCGGCGCGCATCCATGCGCTACCGGCGATGGGAGTACAGCTTCAACACTGAACTGGACGGCCTGAATGCCAGCTACATGAGCTATGTGCCAATCCTTGACGATCTGCCCAAGTATGGTCAGAGCAGCATCATGCTGGCCATTGAGGATGATGGCGAGGGCAATGCGTTGGTGACTGTGTCCGAGCCTATGGATTGGTCGGATACAGAAGCCAGTTACGTTGTTGCCTACAGGAACCCGGATGGCACCGTGGCAGGGCCCTGGCTTGCCACCCGGGGCGCAGACGATTACCAGATCATCGCTACTATTCCGGAGCCTTGGCCAGATATTTCGGTCCGTCAAGAGCCACCGCACGTTTACTTCGGCACCACCGAGCGGTGGGCCTTCAAAGCACTTATCACATCAGTCCGCCCGCGAGGTCAGCTCGGTGCCAGCGTTACCGCTGTGAACTACGACGACCGCGTGTACGACTACGACGACCAAACCCCGCCAGCCTGATCAGGCTGTTTTAAGAAGAGGCTTTCAGAATGTCTTACGACACTGGTAATCCGGTTCCGTCGCGAGATCCTCGTGATCTTGTGGATAACGCCGAAAACATGGATGAAGCCGTTAACGGCACAGGCGACATCTGGACGGACAGACTTGGTGTTTCTCGGCCCACGCTGAAGCGTCTTGAAGATGATTACCCGCAAGCCGGGGTAGATGCTGATCGTGCTGAGGCTGCAAGAGACACGGCTGTTGCCGCTGGGTATCAGGCGGCAATCGCAAGAGATGAAGCTGTCGCAGCCAAGGCTTCAGTTGATTCATCTGCAGCGCAGGCGTCAGCGGATGCGGACAGGGCGGAAACAGCGGCTGATGCAGCTATGTCGGCAGGCGTGATTTTTACAACAACTGCGGAGGGCATAGCTGATACAGCGGAGGGAGATTATTTTTGGGTCCTGAGCGCCGACGATGCTCGGGTTTCTGAGCTCTGGTTTCATGACACAGGGAGTGTTGCGGTCGATACAGGAAAGCGAACCGCCTCATCGAGTCTCGTATTCCGGCCACAAGAGGTGGGTCGTGCGAATGGCTGGATTGACCCTTTTTTCCGTCATCTTGGGATTGGCGAAAAAGTTGGGGGGCAGGATCGCTGGTTTGATGTGGGTGGAAGCATCGATACTTGGGAGTTTTCCGAAAACCCACATTTTAATGGGCGAGCTATTCGGAAAAACACCGATGGGAGCGCCGAGCTGTCTGGGCCGATTGTTTCACTCGCAGATATGGCCGCTGCAGAGGGTGATACGGTTACGATCCGCCTGCTTATTACGGGCCAGGGCGAAAATGTGTTGGTTCGTGGTCGCTGGATTGATGACGCAGGCGGCAGTATGGGTGCTCAGGATAGCGCGGGCGACCTTACTGCATCCGCAACGCCACAGCTCGCCACGTTTGAGCTAGTGGTGCCGGCAGGGGCTACTCGCTTCAGGCTGTATCCATATACTGATACGGCCAGCGGGACATTCGATGTGGTGTCACTTTGGGCGGGTAAGGGAGACGCCAGCACAGTGCCCGTGTGGCCCAATTTTAATGATCTTGATTATCTGCAGCTTGCTTCGACCAAAGCGTTACAGGTTCAGGGTGATTTTTATTCCCAGTTCCGTGAAATTACGACAATTTCATATGATAGCAAGACAGACGAGATTCAGGCCCCAAGTTACACTTTGGTGGCCCGTGGCACCCCCTTCTCTGGTTGGGGCAGTCAATATACAACACCAGGCAGTATTAGCTTCAATGTGGTGTCTGTCCCCGAAATCACGAGAGAGGTTCCGGCCAGCGATAGCCAGAAGTGGAGCACAATCCGCATCGAGGTGATTGCGGTCGCAACACCATCAGAGTCGCCACTGACCGGCGACTTGCTGGCTTACGGCGAGGTCGCGGTTGATCCGGAGGAAGACACGCTTTCGGCATTAGAGGTGGGCTTGTTGGATGCCGCCACTGGCGCCCCTGTTACTTTGACTGAGGCTGACCTGGGAACGCAATTCTTTGTTGGTTATCGTGCGCTTAATTCTGATGGCGGAAATGCGATTGCAGGCGAGGCGCGAGGCGGGGCAGCTGAATGGAATGGAGAAAGTCTGTATTACACTTCGGCGGCGAATGAGTGGCGAAATTCCAGCACCCCCGCCATTGCGGTGAATTTGCATCTGGCCACAAATCTAAGCTATGAGCGCTCTGTTATCCCCTCATTTCCGACGGGTGGGCAAGAGGTCGAGCTGCCAAAACTGGCCATGCCCCCATTCATTTATCATGCGGGTGGCCGCCAGATTAACACCTACTTTGCAAACATGACGTACACCGATGCAGGTCGCTACCGGTGGGATGCTGTTTGCAACCGTGGAGATCAACTGGACGAGTGCCACCGTGTAGACGATGGCGAGGCGCCAGTAGATGTTACCCTGACCATTAAACAGCAAGATCCTGTGACCTTTGATGATCTCGCGGCGGCTTCCGGCACGCTTCGGATGGTTGATGCTAGCGCTGGAACGGGGGTTACTCGAAAACTGATGGTCATCGGTGACAGCACTACGGCCAACGGCAAGATGGTGACAGAAATCGTTAACCTGTTTGGCGCTGATGTGATGTCCGCAACCATGGTTGGCACCCAGGGGGTGGCTCCCAATGTCCACGAGGGGCACAGCGGATGGAAAACAACGGATTTCACCGGCCCCGGGCGCACCTTCTTCGAGTTTACGGTATCTGGTGTTACTGAGGAGCCTGCAATCAATGCCACTGAATACGATCACAATGGCAGTACCTATGAGGTGCAGGAGGTCAACCTGTCGGGAGGCAGCGGTACGATTATTTGTGAGCGTCTATCCGGAAGCAATGACCCGTTAGCATCGGGTACCCTGACAAAATCAAATGCGTCGGATGGTGATGCCACAATCACGTTTAGTGCGTGGGCAGAGGTGGCCGGGAATCCGTTCTGGAATGACGGCTCCAGCCAGCTGGACTTTTCTGCGTATATGAGCGCAAACGGCTTCTCCATGGCCGCCGATGACTGGGTCATGATCCATCTCGGCATTAACGACTGCTTTTCTGAAACGACAGATGCAGGTGTCGACGCGCTGACTGATTCAGCCTTCCCTGCACTTGATGCGCTGATTTCCAGCATTCGGGCATACGAGCCAGGTATTCGTATTGGGATGTGTGTGCCGGTTCCGCCGCCAGCCGATCAAGACGCATTCGTGGTGTACAGTAGCGGACAGACCAGGCACCGCTACATGCGGAACATTCATCGGTGGGCGCTAAACCTTATCGACTACTACAGCGGTCAAGAAGGCAGTGGCAACTATGTTATCCCGTTGAATACCTGCTGGGACACAGTGAACAACGCACAGGTCGTCATGGAGGACGCAAACTCTCGGACTGCTATTCAGGTTGGTCGTCAGAAGGGGGGCGTTCACCCTCATGATGGTGGATATGAACAGATGGCGGACTGTGTCTTTTCGGTGATCAAGTATCACGAATAGCCCGCCGCGTGGCGCTGACACACGAGTCGCTGGCAGGCTCCCTGTCTGCCGGCGGTGGGCATGGGTAGAGTGGCAAAAGCCAGGGAAGGCGTCTGTCAGTGATGGGTTGCCCTGATGTAATCTGTCGGGGTATCCGTTCGTAAGCTGTTGTTTTCGCGTGTGCTGAATCTGCTGTTTTGCCTGCCTGTTTTGCCCCCTGTTTTCCTTTCCCTTCAATCGCTTATCCCCGACCGGTCACGACCTTGACATGGTGGGGGTCGGTGGTTCGAATCCACTCGTGCCTACCAGATGCAAACGAAAAGGGGTTGTCGCAGCGGTGCGGCAGGCCCTTTTTCGTTTTCGCTCCTTCAGTATCGCGCCCGGTAGAATATGAACATCTCAAGCAGGAGGGGGTTGTTGCAATGCCTGACTCGGATTACCTGGGGGCTGCCTGGCCAGAACTGATGCTGTATCTGCCCCACCGGCCCATGGGAATGGTCCCGGATGTGGGCGCCTTGGTGGCGGCCAACTCCAATCACTGGCGAAAGATCCTGAATCTGCTGGCCAAGGTGGCGTGCCCGGTGGCGGAGGATTGGCGGCGCTATCGGGATCAAGCGCTGTTTCAGGAGGCGGCGCTGTGTTTCGCGCCGGTGTTGGCTCAGAGGCCTTGCTGGCACTGGATCGGTGGCAAGGAAAACCTGCTGCGCTTTGCCGGCTTGCGGCACCGTGCCCGGCCATTGCACGGTGCTCCGGAGATTGCTGTGGACCCGCAAAGGCGCTTGCTGTTAACGCCTTACCCTGACTATCGCCAGCTCAGTAATGCCCGCGTAGAACAGGTGCGCAGGGTTCTCCGGGAGCACCATTTCTACTCCGGTGTTGCATGAAGCAGCCTTATTTTCTGGGGTGCCCGCAGTGGCAGCATCCTGCCTGGGATGGGCGCTTGCCTGCTGGCAACAGCCCTTTGGGGCGTTATAGCCAGGTGTTCAATGCGGTCGAGGGCAATACGTCTTTTTATGCCACGCCTTCACTTGGTCAGTGTGAGCAATGGCGCGCCCAGGTGCCGGCGGGGTTTCGCTTTCTGTTCAAGTTTCCCCGACAGATTACCCATGATGATTTGTTGCGGGGCGGCAAGGAGCCAGTACGGGCATTTGTGGACAGACTGGCTCCGCTGAACGATGTGCTGGGTCCATTCCTGCTGCAATTGCCTGCGATCTTCGGTCCATCGAATCTGGCGGATCTGTGGCGGTTTCTGGAGGCGTTGCCGGCACCGCTGGAGTGTACGGTGGAGGTGCGTCACCGGGATTTTTTCGCCAAGGGCGAAGCGGAAAGGGCGCTTAATCGTGGCTTGCTGGAACGCAACCTTGCGCGGGTCTGTTTTGACAGCCGGGCATTGTTTGCCGCCAGTGCAGAGGACCCGGCTACACGGGAGGCCCAGCGCAAGAAGCCAAGGTTGCCGGTACATGTGTTGCCGGGTGAGGCGGCGCCGGTGATTCGGTATGTGGGCCACCCGGATTTGCAGGCCAACCGGCTCTTTCTGGCGCCCTGGGTTGAGCGGGTGATGTGCTGGATCGAAGCGGGCAAGCAGCCTTATGTGTTTATTCACATGCCGGATAATGGTGATGCGCTGGCCCTGGCTACCTTGTGGCACGACATGCTGGCGGAACGTTTGCCGTGGCTTGCACCGTTGCCGTTGGGGCAGCAGGTGAGTCAGCCAGGGTTGTTCTGAGACGACTCTTAGGTGACTCACTCTGCGACGACAAAGTAGCGGGTTGAGAACAGCGCGTTTCGAAGTGCAGCATCCGGCAGGGTTGCGTTACGCGTGCCTCGTTGTTGCCTCTTAATTCAGCGCGATGAGAGTGTTATCGCGGCGTCGGGAATTTTCCGCCCACACCAGCAGGTCGTAATAGCGACGAATATGACGGACGTATACCACCGCCTGGCCCCCCCGGGCGTTGCCGTAGCGAAGCTGGTCCGCGTAGGCGGATTTGGCCAGCAGTGGCAGGCGCTGTTTCACGTCCTGCCAGTTGTCCGGGTCGCCGCCCTGGCGTTGGGTCAGCACGCGGGCATCTTCCAGATGACCAAAGCCCACGTTGTAGGCGGCCAGCGCCATCCAGGTGCGGCTGGGTTCGGGAATGCGGTCGGGAATCCGCGCATGGGTGCGGCGCAGGTAGGCGGCGCCGGCACTGATGCTCTGTGACGGGTCGGTGCGGTCGCTGATGCCCATCTGGCGAGCGGTATCGTTGGTGAGCATCATCAGGCCCTTGACCCCGGTGGGGGAGATGGCCTGGGGATCCCACAGAGACTCCTGGTAAGCCAGGGCGGCCAGCAGGCGCCAGTCAAAGCCGCTGCTGTCTTCGGCTTCCTTGAACAGCCCTTCATACAGCGGCAGGCGGTCGTCCAGGTGACGCATGAAGCTGCGTGCCGCGTACAGGTTGAACTGTTCCACATGCCCGTAGAAACGGTCTTCCAGCTTGGCCGTGGTGCCGTCCGCCTTGGCCTGGGTCAGGTAGCGCTGCGCTTCCATATACAGGCTTTTGTCATCTTTCGGGTTAAAAGCCCAGGCCAGTGGCATGTCGGTGGCGACGGTGTAATCGGCAATCAGGTCAGGCCAGAGCGCACGTTGCAGAGCGTAGCTGTTGGAATTGATCAGGGTGTAGTCGACCTGGCCGTCTTCCACCAGCGCCAGCAGCTGCTCAGGCGTGGCGTTTTCCACTTCCTGGAAGGTCAGCTCGGGGTTGTCCAGTTGTGCCTTGACCAGCAGCTCGGCGTGGCTGGAGCCGGCGCTCACGGCTACTTTCTGGTCGTCCAGCTCGCTCAGGTCGGTAATTCGCGGGCTGCTCAGGCGGCGCACCAGCAGGGTATCGATGTTCTGGTAGCGAGTGCTGAAGCGCAGGCTTTCGCTGCGCTCTGCAGTGGCGACCAGGCCGGCGGCGGCAATATCTGCTGTGCCCTTGCGAATTGCGTAGCGAATGTAGGACAGGTCGTCAGATTCCAGGATACGCAGTTCCACGCCCAGGCTGTCGGCAAAGCCCTTGGCCAGCTCGTACTCCATGCCGGTGAAGCCATGCTGGTCTTCATAATAGGTGGTGTTGGATGGACGGGTTAGCACCACCAGCTCTCCACGGGCGATAACACGCTCCATGGCGGAGGGGGTGGGACGCATAGCGAGCATCAGCCCCAGTACGCTGAATAGCGCCAGGGAGGCGAGCAAATGCTTACTGTGTCGAAAGAAAACCGTCATCCTTGGTGGTACCTCTGTCAGGTTGTCCAGACAGGTCGATACTGCTTACCGCCGACCGGTGGAAGGCCCTATGCCTTCACGATGATGCCTTACTTGTGATCTATATCACGTAATTGCGGCGCAACTCTATCATCGGCAAATGGCTGTTCTGTAAAGCTTTGTCGAACAATTGCTCCTTTTTTGCACAATTTTTAAAAGTCAGGAAGAGAGCATTAATTTGCGTATAAGGCGTCAGTCGTAGGTGATTTGCTACGGCCTGATGCCAGGGTGAGAGAGGGCGGGCAGGCGGGTAGATTACGGTGTAATTGGGCGGCTTGAGAGGCTGCGAGCGGCGAGCAAATCCCGTATCATTGCCAACCTGAATAAATGCCCTGAACATCTGGCACCCCTCAATCCCCATTGGTAATCATATAAGGCGCACTATGCTGATCCTCTCCGGAAGCCCGGCCCTGTCCGCATTTCGTAAGGAAAAACTGCTTGAGTCCCTGAACGGCGTATCGGCCCTGTCGGCGCGCTATGTGCATTTTGTGGAGCTGTCTGCGCCGCTGAACGCCTCGCAGCAACAGGTGCTTGAAGGCCTGCTCGAGTATGGCCCCAGTGTTGAAGAAGCTCGGGTTGAGGGGCAGCGTTTCGTAGTGGTGCCGCGCCCGGGCACCATTTCGCCCTGGTCATCCAAGGCGACGGATATTTGTCATAACGCCGGCCTTACCCAGGTGGAGCGGATCGAGCGCGGGATCGAATATCGCCTGGACGGAGGCGGCGATCGTGACGCTCTGGCTGCCGCCCTGCACGACCGGATGGTCGAAGTGGTGCTGCCGGAGCTGGACGATGCCGAGGCCTTGTTTACCCATCACCAGCCCCGTGAATTGACCACCGTGGATATTCTCGGCGGTGGCCGTGGGGCGCTGGAAGCGGCCAATGGAGAGCTGGGCCTGGCGTTGGCGGCGGATGAGATTGAATACCTGGTGGAACAGTTCATTGCGCTGGGGCGTAACCCGTCCGATGCGGAATTGATGATGTTTGCCCAGGCCAACTCCGAGCACTGCCGCCACAAGATTTTCAATGCGGACTGGACTATCGACGGCGAAGAGCAGGACCTGAGCCTGTTCGGAATGATCCGCAATACCTACAAGCATGCGCCGGAAGGGGTACTAAGCGCTTACAGCGATAACTCGTCGGTAGTGGCCGGCCCGGTGGCTGATCGCTTTTTCCCCGCCCCGGGCAGTCAGCAGTATCAGTTCGTGAACGAACCGGTGCATATGCTGATGAAGGTGGAAACCCATAATCACCCCACGGCGATTGCGCCGCATCCGGGGGCGGCCACCGGTTCCGGTGGTGAAATCCGTGACGAAGGTGCCACCGGGCGTGGCTCCAAGCCCAAGGCCGGGCTGAACGGTTTTTCCGTGTCTAATTTGAACATCCCCGGTTTTGGCCAGCCCTGGGAGCAGCCCTACGGTAAACCCGGGCGTATTGCCTCTGCGCTGGATATCATGATCGAAGGGCCGATTGGCGCTGCCGCCTTCAATAACGAATTCGGTCGCCCCAACTTGTGCGGTTACTTCCGGACTCTGGAAATTAACGCGCCGGGTGTGAACGGTGACGAAATGCGCGGTTATCACAAGCCGATCATGATCGCCGGTGGCCTGGGCAACATCCGTGATGGCCATGTGGAAAAGAACCCGATTCCCGCCGGCGCCAAGATTATTGTGCTGGGTGGCCCGGCCATGCTGATCGGGCTGGGCGGCGGGGCGGCCAGTTCCATGGCCTCCGGGCAGTCTGCGGAAGCGCTGGATTTTGCTTCAGTGCAGCGTGAGAACCCGGAAATCGAACGTCGGGTGCAGGAAGTGATCGATCGCTGTTGGGCCCGCGGGGACGATAACCCGATTGTGTCCATTCACGATGTGGGCGCTGGTGGTTTGTCCAACGCCTTGCCGGAGCTGGTTCACGATCATGATATGGGTGCCCAGCTGGAGCTGCGCAAAGTGCCCAGCTCCGAGCCAGGCATGAGCCCGGTGGAAATCTGGTGTAATGAAGCCCAGGAACGTTATGTGTTGGCAGTGATGCCAGACGATGTGCCGGACTTCGACGCCATCTGTCAGCGCGAGCGCACTCCATACGCCGTGCTGGGCGAAGCCACGGATGCCGAGCACCTGACCGTGAGCGATGAGCATTTCGGCAATGCGCCGGTGGATCTGCCTATGGATCTGCTGTTCGGCAAACCGCCGAAAATGCTGCGCAGCTTCGAGCGCGAAGATTTTGTGCGTCAGGCGTTCACTACCGAGGATATCGACCTGAAAGAAGCCGGTGAGCGGGTGATGCGCCTGCCGTCCGTGGCTTCCAAGAGCTTCCTGATTACCATTGGTGACCGTTCCATTACCGGGTTGGTGCACCGGGACCAGATGGTTGGGCCCTGGCAGGTGCCGGTGGCGGACTGCGCGGTAACCGCTACCGGCTTTAACCCCAACGCAGAAAACAAAACCACCGGCGAAGCCATGGCCATGGGGGAACGTACCCCGGTGGCACTGGTGGACGCGGCGGCGTCCGGGCGGATGGCGGTGGCGGAATCGATCACTAATATTGCCGGTGCACATTTGGGCGACCTGGGCCAGATCAGCATGTCGGCTAACTGGATGGCTGCTGCTGGCCATCCGGGTGAAGATCAGGCCCTGTTCGATGCGGTGAAAGCGGTGGGCATGGATTTGTGCCCGAAGCTGGGTATCGCTATTCCGGTGGGCAAGGATTCCCTCTCCATGCGTACGGTATGGAACGACAAAGGCATCGATAAAAGCGTCACTGCGCCCATGTCGCTGGTGATCTCTGCATTCTCCACGGTCACCGATATCGACCTGACGGTGACTCCGGAGCTGAAGACCGGTGTGGACAGCGAATTGCTGCTGCTGGACCTGGGCCGTGGCCAGAACCGCATGGCCGGCTCTGCCCTGGCGCAGGTGTACGGCAAGGTGGGTGATATTGCGCCGGACCTGGATGACGCCAAAGACCTGATTGCCTTCTTCGAGGTGACACAGCAACTGCTGGCCGAACGCAAATTGCTGGCCTATCACGATCGCTCTGACGGCGGCCTGTTCACTACACTGGCGGAAATGGCGTTTGCCGCCCGTACCGGTCTGGATATCACTCTGGATCATCTTGCCGGTGATACCCCGGAAGCCATCGCGGCGCTGTTTACCGAAGAGCTGGGTGCCGTGTTGCAGGTGGAAAAATCACAGGCAGACGCGGTGGTTGCCCGTTATGCCGAAGCAGGGCTGGGGCAATGCATTCACCGTTTAGGTCAACCGGATGGTGACGATGTCATTCGCCTGCGTCTGGGTGGTGGCATCCTGTTGGAAACCCCGCGTCGCGAGCTGCAGCGTATCTGGGCGGAAACCAGTTATCAGGTGCAGTCCCTGCGGGACAATCCGGATTGTGCCCGTCAGGAATTTGATGCCATTCCACACAGCAATGGCCCGGGCCTGAATGTGCGGCTGACCTTCGATATGACGGAAAACCCGGCAGCCCCGTTCATCAATACTGGAAGCAAACCGCAAATGGCCATCCTGCGCGAGCAGGGCGTTAATGGTCAGACAGAAATGGCGGCGGCGTTTGATCGCGTCGGCTTCTCCGCCGTTGATGTGCACATGAGTGATTTGCTCGAAGGCCGTGTGAAGCTGGATGACTTCAAGGGGCTGGTGGCCTGTGGCGGTTTTTCCTACGGGGACGTGCTGGGTGCCGGCGGTGGCTGGGCCAAGACCGTGCTCTATAACGACGCAATGCGCGAAGCGTTTAATCGTTTCTTCTTCCGTGAAGACACCTTTGCGCTGGGGGTCTGTAACGGCTGCCAGATGCTGTCGCATTTGAAGGACCTGATTCCCGGGGCGGAACACTGGCCGCGTTTTGTGCGTAACCTGTCTGAGCAGTTCGAGGCGCGTACTTCCCTGGTGGAAGTGCAGGATTCCCCGTCCATCTTGTTGACAGACATGGCTGGCACGCGTATCCCGATTGCCGTGGCTCACGGGGAAGGCCGTGTGGAGCTGGCGGATGACGCCCTGAACCGCAATATCGAGCAACGCCTGGTGAGCCTGCGCTATGTGGACGGCCTGGGTAACCCGGCTGAACAATATCCGGCCAACCCCAATGGTTCGCCCCAGGGCGTTACCGGTTTCACCACCACTGACGGGCGCGTCACCATTATGATGCCGCACCCGGAGCGGGTGTTCCGGGTGCTGCAGAACAGCTGGATTCCGGACGACTGGCGTGGCCACGAGAATGGTCCCTGGTTGCGGATGTTTGCCAACGCCCGCAAGTGGGTGGGGTGAACAGCAATTAATAATGAATAACTCATAATTAATAACGAAACATAAAGGCGGAAACGGGCTGACCCTTTCCGCCTTTTTTATGTCCTTTTATGAGCTTGAGCTACAGAGTCTCTCCCCTCAGAATCAAACGATTGTTTGAATTCTTTCGTTGTTAATTATTCATTGGTGATCTGTGTCTGAAAAAACCTTCGGGCCTTTTGAATTGCAAAAGGCCTATAAAACCGAGCCTGTGCCCAGTGATTTTGCACAACGCCGCCGTATCAGTGCGGCCATGCAATTACTGGCCGAGCGGTTGATTCGTGCAGAAGCGGATGAAGCAACCCTCGCCGGTTGGGCGGAGCAACTGGAGGCCATGGTGGAAACGGTGGGCACACCGGAGCGTCGTGATACCCGTGAAGCGAATCGAAAACTGTTTACCGGTAAAGCGACCGCAGACGATATCTATCACATGATGGACTACGACCCGGTGGGCGGCCCGTCCAACCCGATCGCTCCTCAGGTGCTGTGGCTGCAGGAAGATCAGGATGGTATCCGTGGAGAAGTCAGTCTGGGGCTTCAGTATCAGGGGCCGCCGGGACGGGTGCATGGCGGTGTGATCGCTTGGCTGCTGGATGCGGGGCTCTCCCGTGCGCTGCATGCCGCGTTTCGTTTGGGCGTCACCGGTACACTGAATATTCGTTATCTGGCAGCGACACCCATAGAAGTGCCGATTGAATGTCGGGCGCACATTACTGGCCAGGAAGGGCGGAAAATTTTTGTAGAGGGCGGCATCTGGCACGGGGACACCCAGACCGTCAGCGCAGAAGGTGTCTGGTTGACACCCAAGAGTCTGGGGTAATTGATGACGGAAACGACCTATCATTTTCGCGATATTCGTGTGGCGGAAACGCCGGAACCTTCAACTCGGGCACAGTTGCATCGTCAGCTGGGCAAAGAGCTGGCAGGCCTCACCGAACAGGTGCTAAGGCTGGATGCGTCGCAGGATAAATTGCAGGACTATATCGCCCAGGTTCAGCAGTTGCGTCAGGCATTGCAGCAGGAAGGGCAGCGCGATTACAGCGAAATTTTGCAGCGTCTGCTGGCCGGGCAGGGCAGTGGTGATGACGTCACCGACCTGGTGGATTTCGAAATTCTGTCTGGTAAGGCGTCGCCGCTATCGCCGCCGCTGGAGCTGTGGCTCGATGGCGACTGTGTCCGTGGTCGGGCCACGTTTGGCTCGGTGTTTCAGGGGCCGCCCGGGCGGGTCCACGGTGGCGTGCTGGCGCTGGCATTGGATATGCTGATGGCCAAGACACAGGATTATGTTCGCCAGATCGGCATGACTGGCACCTTGAATATTCGCTATCTGGCAGCGACACCGTTGAATACGCCGGTGGATTTCGAAGCACGACTGGTTTCGCTGGAGCGCCGAAAATTGCGCTGTGAAGGCAGTGTCTGGGTGAATGGCGAGCAAACGGTTTCGGCGGAAGGAATCTGGATTTCGGCCCATGGCGAGTATGCGTTGAAACCGGAATTCTCGTCTGCGCCATCGCCAGATACCGAGGTGGTGTCGTAACCTTCAACGCACCGGGAGGCAAGGATGACAGAGGCCAGTGATCAACATTACAAGTTGTGCTTTTACGTGCCCGTGAGCCATGTGGAACAGGTCAAAACGGCCATTTTCGAGGCTGGCGCCGGGCATCTGGGCGATTACGACCATTGCAGCTTTCAGACGTTGGGCCAGGGGCAGTTCCGGCCCCTGTCAGGAAGTCAGCCCTTTCTCGGTCAGCATGATCAGGTGGAAGTGGTGGAAGAGTACCGGGTGGAGACGCTTTGCCTGGGCGCGTGCCTGCAAGCCGTTATCAGTGCGTTACGCCTGTCGCACCCCTATGAAGAACCTGCTATCGATTTGTGGAAGCTGGAACCGCTGCCGGGCACGCACTGATAGCCACCCGGGCTCCGGTCATTCGTCTTTCGGGCGGCGCTTGAGCGGCTGGATGTCCTGAGTGCGCACGGGAAAATCGTTGCGGGCAAGGTCATCAATATAAAACCGCAGCGTGCGCCCGATGGTGGGGAAGGCCAGCTCATCCCAGGGAATGTCGTCCAGAGAAAACAGGCCGGCATCGCTGCTTTCTTCGCCGACACCGTATTTGCCGTCTTCCACGTCACCCAGAAAGAAGACGTATACCTGATTAATGTGAGGCAGGTTGAAAACCGTATACAGGTCGCCGATGGCCACCGTGGCGCAGGCTTCTTCCCATGTCTCTCTGGCGGCCCCTTCCTGCAGGGTTTCGCCGTTTTCCATGTAACCCGCCGGTAGCGTCCAATAGCCTTTGCGCGGTTCGATGGCGCGCTTGCAGAGCAGCACTTTTCCTTCCCATATTGGTACGGCGCCGACCACAATCTTGGGGTTCTGGTAATGGATCGTTTCGCAATCCGGGCACCAGTAACGGGGGCGATTATCGCCTTCCGGAATACTGAATTGCAGGTTGGGATTGCCGCAATGGCTGCAGAATTTCATGAAAAACTCGCTGCGGCGGATACCAGTCATATCCGCAAATGATTGGGTGTGCCTTGCTCTCATTCCGTCAGGTGCCAGTTTTGGGCAGAGCAGGGGCACAGTCGATAATGGTCAATAGCCTAACTATCTCGGCTGCCAGAAGCTAGCGAGCCCGGGAGCTGACAGGGCGTTGTGTCGAGCGTGTTTGTGATGACTCAAGCGGTCAGTGTGGTTGGTGTGTCGGGTATCAGTATGAGGTTGGGTGAATGGCCAGCGGGTGTGAGCGATAACAAGGCTTGCCCAGGGGGGCCGGGCTGTTCAAACTACCGTTTGAATTTCAGAATTGGAGAAGGGTGTGCTTGAGCAGCTCAGGCAGCGTTTGCCTGATTACAGACGCACAGAATTGCCCCTGGCGTTGCCCGAGGCCGCCGTTCTGATGCCGTTGGTCGATGTGCCGGAGCCCCGGGTCATCCTGACGGTGCGTTCCAATTCCATGCCGACCCATGCCGGTGAAGTGGCCTTCCCGGGTGGCAAGCGGGATCCGGGCGATAAAAACCTGCTGATGACGGCCCTGCGTGAAAGTCAGGAAGAAGTGGGCTTGTCACCGGATTACGTGGATGTGCTGGGGCAGTTGTCTCCGCTGGCGTCCCGTTATGGTATGAAGGTGACGCCTTTTGTGGGTATCGTCAGCCCACAGGCAGAGTTGCAAGCCGAACCCGGCGAAATCGATACCATCTTTCAGGTGCCCTTGCAGTTCTTTCTGGATGAGGTCCCGGAGCTGTCCAGCCCCATCGACGTGTTTGGTCGCCAGTTCCGCATTCCCAGCTATTACTATGAAGACAAGCGTATTTGGGGCCTGACCGCCTTCATGATTCTGGATCTGATCAACCACGTTTATGATGCGGGTATTGAGTTCGAGGTGAAGTAACGTTCAGCTTGGTAATTCTCTGCCCGGCACGAGAAAACAAAGGGGAGTCGAATGATTTACAAGATTGGTGAGCGCCGCCTGGAGCAGCGCGGCAGTGGTCACTGGATTGCGGACAACGCGACGGTGATTGGTTCGGTGATCATGGAAGCCAACAGCAGTATCTGGTTCAACGCCGTGTTGCGGGCCGATAACGATGTGATCGAAATCGGGGAAAACACCAATATTCAGGACGGTGCTGTGCTGCACGTGGACCCGGGTGTACCCATGAAGCTGGGCCGGGACGTGACCGTGGGCCACAAGGTTATGTTGCATGGCTGCACTGTGGGCGATAACAGCCTTATCGGTATCAATGCGGTGGTGCTTAACAAGGCGGTGATTGGTAATAATTGCATTATCGGGGCCAATTCTCTGGTGCCGGAAGGCATGAAGATTCCGGACAATTCCCTGGTCATGGGGTCGCCGGCCAAGGTGGTGAAGGAAATTGGTGAGGGCCACAAGGCCATGCTGACCATGGGCAGCATGCATTACGTGGCCCATGCCAAGGAGTTCGACCAGCATCTGGAGGTGGACGAACGGTTCCATGACTGACAGACAACTGGTCTCACCCTGTGTGTCCATCTGCGCACTGGATGAAGATGACATCTGTGTAGGCTGCTTTCGTACCGGCGGGGAGATTTCCATCTGGGGGTTGCTCTCAAATGATGAAAAACGCGAAGTCTTTCGCCGTATAGACCTGCGCATGAAGGGTGAGCCGGCCCCCTGCGTGGTGCGCAAGGAGAACAAGGGATGACAACACAGATTGGTAGCCAGGAGCCGGTGCGACCCGTTGTCGGGTTGGCATTAGGCAGTGGTTCCGCCCGCGGCTGGGCGCATATCGGGATCATCCAGGCACTGGAAGAAATCGGTGTGCAGCCGCAGGTGGTGGCCGGAACATCCATTGGCGCATTGGTAGGGGGCGCCTATGTGACCGGCACGCTCAATGCCTTTGCGGACTGGGTGGAATCCCTGACGGTCAAGGATGTGTTCGGTCTGCTGGATATCAGCTTTTCCGGGGGCATGGTGAAAGGGGAGAAGCTGTTCAGCTTTTTCCAGGAGCACCATGAGAACCCTGAGATTGAAACCCTGGACAAGAAACTGGTCACCGTTGCCACGGACATGACAACCGGCCGGGAAGTCTGGATTACCAAAGGCCGTATGCTGGATGCCGCACGGGCCTCCTGCGCTCTGCCTGGGTTGTTTTCACCGGTAAAAATACAGGGTCGCTGGATGCTCGATGGTGGCCTGGTCAATCCGGTGCCCGTGTCTGCGGCCCGTGCCATGGGCGCGGATGTGGTGATCGCAGTGAATTTGAATGCTCAGTTGGTGGGGGCGCACCTGGCCCGGGATACTCGCAGTCAGGCAGAAGGGGCAGGGGGTACGGATGAGGAGCGCAGCATCTGGCAAAAGATGATGGATTATTTTGCCACGGGTGAGGGCCAGGACCCGGGCTTTTTCGATGTGGTGGCCTCCAGCATCAATATCATGCAGGACCGAATTACCCGCTCGCGTATGGCTGGCGACCCGCCGGAGGTGACGTTGGTGCCAATGCTGGAAGATTTTGCGTTGATGGATTTCCACCGCGCCAAGGAGGCCATTGCTGAAGGTCGAGCGCTGGTGAAGCGTTATGAGGCTGATATCCTGGCTTGGGTTGGTTCGCCTATCGCCGATAGGGTTTGAAGGGCAGTTGGCAGCTGATAGTGGACAGTTGACAGCTACGCGATCGAACTTCCTGTTTTCGTAAAGCAATGAGGCCGCGCCCAACCTTTGAGCGCGGCCTCTTGCGTTTCAAGATAATCCCTACGGTTAATGCGCAGCTGTCAGCTGTCAGCTGTCAGCTTGCTCTGCTTTCCTTGCTCTCACTGCCTTCACCATATTGTCCTTCACCTGCAAAATTTCGATGAGGTACTGGTCGATCTTCACCGAAATGTTGGCGTCGGGGATATCCTGTAAATATTCGAGAATTAACCCGTTCAGCGTCTTGGGGCCATCGGTGGGCAGTTCCCAGTGCAGGGCGCGGTTGATGTCGCGCAGAGTGGAGGAACCGTCGATTACGAAGCTGCCATCGTCCTGGGGGTGGATGTCCTGGCTGGTGGCGGCCAGATCGGTGGTGAACTCGCCGACAATCTCTTCGAGAATATCTTCCAGGGTGACAAGGCCCTGCACGTCGCCGTACTCATCTACCACGATGCCGATACGGCGTTTGGCATTCTGAAAGTTGATCAGTTGCTGATGCAGAGAGGTGGCTTCCGGCACGAAGTAAGGCTCCACCGTGTACTGCATCAGCTCGGCCTTGTTGATGTCTTCCTTGAGCAGCAAGCGGCTGAGTTTGCGCAGGTGCAGCAGGCCGATCATGTTATTCGGGTCGCCGTTGAAGACGGGTAGCCGGGTATGTTGGCTGGCGCGCAAGGTGGTGAGGATTTCGTGCATGTCGTCATCCAGATCAATGCCGACCATCTCGTTACGCGGAACCATGATGTCTTCTACGGTCACGGTTTCCAGATCGAGAATATTGAGCAGCATTTTCTGGTGATTTTCGGGAATCAGTCCGCCGGCTTCATTCACCACAGTACGAAGCTCTTCCGGGCTCAGGTGATCGTCGTCCTGTTCATTGGGTCGAATGCCGCCCAGGCGCAGCAGCATGCTGCTGACGCCGTTAACCATCCACACCAGTGGCGCCAGCAGTACCTGCAGGGGTTTGAGTACCAGGCTGGCGGGAAAGGCAACCCGTTCAGGGCGCATGGCCGCATAGGTCTTCGGGGTAATTTCCGCGAAAACCAGCATGATGATGGTGATCACCACGGGTGCTACCGCAGCGCCGCTGTCTCCGAGCCAGCGAATGGCCAGAATTGCAGCTACGGTGGCGGCAAAGTTGTTAACGAAGTTGTTGCCAATCAGGATGACGGACAGCAGTCGGTCGGTACGTTTGAGCAGGGCTTCCACTCGGCTGGCTGCTTTCTGGCCCTGGCGAGCCAGGTGCCGTAGCCGATAGCGGTTGATTGCCACCATGCCGGTTTCACTGCTGGAAAAGAAGGCAGAAGCCAGAATCAGAATAATCAGGGCGCCAATCAGCCACCCGTCAGAGTAGGTATCCAAAGGAAATATCGTTTATCCGCCAGTCGGCCCGCTATTGTTCGGGCCGGGGGGTTGGGGTGTCAAGGAAAGGCGTACGCTGATTCAGTTGACCCTGGGCAGGGCGTGGGGAAGCGGGTTGTCTGTCAGCGTTTCAATATGAATTCCAGTACCAGCTGGCTGCCGAAGAACGCGACCAGCAACACCGCAAAACCGCTGAGTGTGAAGCGAATGGCGGTGCGCCCCCGCCAGCCCCGGACATAACGGCCCGCCAGCAAAATGGCGAACACCACCCAGGACACCAGGGTCAGTACGGTTTTGTGCATAAGGTGCTGGGCAAACAGGTTGTCCACATAGAGGAAGCCGCTGAAGATGGCGATGGTGAGCAGAATCTCGCCCAGCCAGATGGCCTCGAACAGCATGGACTCCATTACCTGAATCGGTGGGAAAAGCCGCATGACGCCACGGATATGGCCGCTCTTGAGTTGACGATCCTGAACCCATAGCAGGATTGCCTGGCAGGCGGCCAGGGCCAACACGGCGTAGGCAATAATGGAAAACAGAACGTGTACGCCCAGACCGTGGCTCAGCGGGTGGGCGGTGTAGCCGGTGCTGACCCACAACATGGCGGGAATGGTGCAAGCTGCAAATGGGTAGACTAATGCTGAAATCCATTCGAACGGGCGATACAAGCTGGACACCACGACCACGGCGGCTCCGGTCATCGCCACGGCGGAAGCCACTGGAAACAGGCCCAGCTGTAAACCGCTGGTGGTGATCATTACCTGCCACAGGCTGGCGGCGTGAGCGATGACGGCCAGGGTGCCGGGGATCAGAATACTGGCACGGGACGGGACCGTTTGGCCGCGAAATTGCCGGTACAGGATCAGGCAGGCGGCAAGATACAAAACAAACGCCGCGAAGCCGGTGATCACGGAAAAGTTCATAAGTCGTTGTTATCCGAAGTAAGTGCCCGGGCAAAATGGCGGGCCAAGCTCGCTGAAGTCTGGCATAGCCGCCAGTTATCTATCAACAATCATTCTCATTTTGTGCCGGGATAAGGAAGACTGGGGTCGGGGCCCATGACGTTGGTGCCCAAGGAGGGCTATAATCGCGCCCCTGTCACTGCGGCAGGTACGCCTGGCCGCAGACATGGTGCATTTGGAGGTAGACCCATGTTCGAGAATCTCACCGATCGGTTGGGATCGTCGCTTAAAAGCCTGGCAGGTCAGGGTTCCCTGACCGAAGACAATATCCGCGACACCCTGCGCGAAGTGCGCAAGGCACTGCTGGAGGCCGACGTGGCCTTGCCGGTGGTAAAAGAGTTTGTCGAGCAGGTAAAGGAAAAAGCCCTGGGGCAGGAAGTGCTGCAAAGCCTGAATCCGGGCCAGGCGTTTGTCAAAATCGTCAACGACGAGCTGGTCCACACCATGGGCGACGCCAACGATGGTCTGGATCTGGCTGCCAAGCCGCCGGCCATTATTTTGATGGCGGGTCTGCAGGGGGCTGGTAAAACCACCTCTGTGGCCAAGCTTGCGCGTTTCCTGCAGGAGCGCGAGAAGAAGAAGGTCATGGTGGTGTCTGCGGATGTTTATCGTCCGGCGGCCATCGAGCAGCTGAAAACCCTGGCCGGAGAAGTGGAAACCAATTTCTTCCCGTCTACCGGTGATCAGGATCCGGTAGATATTGCCAATGCGGCACTGGATGAAGCCCGTCGCCGTTATATGGACGTGCTGATCGTCGATACCGCCGGTCGTCTCCATGTCGATGAAGACATGATGAGCGAGATCAAGCGTCTTCACGGGGCGATCAGCCCGGTGGAAACCCTGTTCGTGGTCGATGCCATGACCGGTCAGGATGCCGCCAACACGGCACAGGCCTTTAATGAAGCTTTGCCTCTTACCGGGGTGATCCTCACCAAGGCTGACGGTGACTCCCGCGGTGGTGCCGCCCTGTCCGTTCGCCAGCTCACTGGCAAGCCCATCAAGTTCATTGGTATGGGCGAGAAAACGGATGCCCTGGAGCCGTTCCACCCGGACCGTATTGCCAGCCGGATCCTTGGCATGGGCGACGTGCTCTCCCTGGTGGAAGAAGCCGAGCGCAAGCTGGACAAGAAGAAAGCCGAGAAAATCGCCAAGAAGTTCAAGAAAGGCAAGGCGATGGACTTCGAGGATCTCAAGGATCAGTTTCAACAGATGCGCAACATGGGCGGCATGGCCGGCCTGCTCGACAAACTGCCCGGCATGGGCGGGATGATGGAAGCAGCGCAGGATCCCGCAGCCATGAAGCAGATGAAGCACATGGAAGCGCTGATCGACTCCATGACCCCGAAAGAGCGCCGTAACCCGGACTTGCTTAAAGGCTCTCGCAAGAAGCGCATTGTCGCTGGCGCCGGTCTGGAGATTCAGGATCTGAACCGTCTCATCAAGCAGCAGAAGATGATGGCCAAGATGATGAAGAAGATGCGCACCAAGGGTGGCATGAAGAACATGATGCGAGGCATGGAAGGCATGATGGGCGGTGGCGGCCAGGGTGGCCCGGGTGGCGGTATGCCACCGGGAGGCATGGGCGGCCCAGGCGGCATGCCGCCGATGTGAGGCTGCGCACGCATCACGCAGCATGCTTAACGCAACGCGGGCAGAGCGGGTGGGATTCCACCTCTCTGCCCGCGTTGCGTTTGGGGTCGCTGCCGTGAAACCGTGTTGCATGGAGCTTGTTGCGTGGTGCATCTCCCTGTATAATTCGCGCCCTTCGCGGCCTCTCCGTGCTTTTTCACGGGTGGCTTTCAAGCGGATACGATGGTCAGGCTGTCTTTCTGGGCGGTTGGGCCGGGAAACCGGATTGATAAATAAGGTACGTAAACCATGGTAGTTATTCGTCTCGCTCGCGGCGGTTCCAAGAAGCGCCCGTTCTATAGCATTGTTGTTGCTGATAGCCGTTACTCTCGTGATGGTCGTTTCATCGAGCAGCTGGGTTTCTACAACCCCATCGCCCGTGGCGGTGAAATCCCTCTTAAGCTGAACCTGGAAAGCCTGGACGCCTGGGTTGCCAAAGGTGCACAGCTGTCTGACCGTGTTAAAACCCTCGCCAAGCAGGCCCGTAAGGCAGCCTGATGGCAGAGCGAGGACAATCCTCTTCGCTTGAAGGGGGCGCGTCCTCTCAGCTGGAGGTCGTTGGCCGCATCCTTGGGGTGCATGGCGTCAAAGGATGGGTGAAGGTTTACTCCAATACTGATCCTATGGACAACCTCCAGCAGTACCAGCCTTGGCATCTGAAGCAGGGTGGCCCTGGTTCAGGAAGTGAGTGGAAACCGGTGAAAGTGACCGGTTTTCGCCCCCAGGGCAAAGGCCTGATTGCGCAACTGGAAGGCATTACCGACCGGGACGCGGCATCGGCCCTGGTGGGGCAGGAGATCGGCGTGCCCGCTGATTTGCTGCCACAGTCCGGCCAAGGTGAGTACTACTGGCGTGACCTGATTGGCCTGCGGGTAAAGCATGTGAATGGCATGGACCTGGGCAAGGTGACGCGAATGCTGGAAACCGGTGCCAACGACGTGGTCGTGGTTCGCGGTGACAGCAATAGCCTGGATCGGCGTGAACGCCTGATTCCCTGGCTTCCGGACGACGTGATTACTGCCATCAGCCTTGCAGAAGGCCAGATGACAGTGGATTGGGACCCGGACTTTTAAATGATGGCGGCGAAGCCTGCGTTTGCAGTCACTCTGGTCACCTTGTTTCCGGAGATGGCGCAAGCGGTTACCGACTTCGGCGTTACCCGGCGGGCCGTGGAAAACGGCCAGCTGCAGGTGGATACGGTGAATCCTCGGGATTTCACTGAAGATCGCCACCGCACCGTGGACGATCGCCCTTTTGGTGGCGGCCCCGGCATGGTGATGAAAGTGGAGCCCTTGGCGAAAGCCCTGCAGGCTGCACGCACTGCCAACCCGGCAGCGAAAGTGGTTTATCTGTCCCCGCAAGGACAGCCGCTGACCCAGGCCAAGGCCGCGGCGTTGGCGGAGCAGCCCGGCCTGATCTTGTTGGCTGGGCGTTATGAGGGCGTAGACGAGCGATTGCTCGACGCAGAGGTGGATGAGCAGATCTCCATCGGCGACTACGTGCTCAGCGGCGGCGAACTGCCGGCGTTGGTGCTGATCGATGCGGTCAGCCGATTGATTCCCGGAGTGCTGGGTCACCAGGATTCCGCCGAGCAGGACTCTTTTTCGGGTGAATTCGAAAACCTGCTCGATTGCCCGCATTACACCCGCCCGGAGGTGTATGGCGAGCAGGCAGTGCCACCGGTACTGCTCAGTGGCAATCATGAGCTGATTCGCCGCTGGCGCCTTAAACAGGCGCTGGGACGGACTTGGCAACAGCGTCCTGACCTGCTGGAGGCCCGCCGGGCGCGGGGCTTGAGCAAAGAAGAGCAACAGCTGCTGGACGAATACATCGCCGAGCAGTCGTCGCATACAGCAAAAACCTCTGATTAGGAGCACTGCCATGAGTGGCAAGAACCTTATTATCCAGGGCATCGAAAACGCCCAGCTGAAAACCGAAATACCGGAATTCGGCGCTGGTGACACCGTCACCGTGCAAGTGAAAGTAAAGGAAGGTACCCGTGAGCGTCTGCAGGCGTTCCAGGGTGTGGTTATCGCTCGTCGTAACCGTGGCCTGAACTCTGCGTTCACCGTACGTAAGATCTCCCACGGTGTGGGTGTTGAGCGTGTATTCCAGCTGCATAGCCCGCTGATCGATTCCATCCAGGTGAATCGTCGTGGTGATGTGAGCCGCGCCAAGCTCTACTATCTGCGTGATCGCTCTGGTAAGTCCGCACGGATCAAAGAAAAAATCCGGTAGATTGCGGATTTCCTCTATCGCGAGCGAATGTTGGTTTAGCCTTTGCTGTAGGGCATGCGAAATCAACCTCTGGCCCGGTAGATTGCTCCAACAAAAAAGCCGCTTCCTTTTGGGAAGCGGCTTTTTTGTTGGTAGAACACTGAGCGCCGAATGCTCGCGGCATGGTGCTCAGGACGCCAGGCGTCCTAGTTTTTCTTGATCATCCGGTACAGGGCCAGAAGTACCAGCGCGCCGACGATGGCGGTGACAAAACTGCCCAGGCTGAATCCGCTGACCGAACCACCCAGCCCGGTAATGGAGCCCAGCCAGCCGCCGACTACGGCGCCAGCAATACCGATCAAGGTGGTGACAATAAAGCCGCCCGGGTCCTTCCCTGGCATAATCCATTTGGCGATGATGCCGGCAATCAAGCCGAATACAATCCAGGATAAAATTCCCACGATTCCTCTCCTTGGTGACGATGTCTTGAAATTTTGCTGACCTCCATTGTTGCCCTAAATCGCGTTGTTTGTCGTTAATGGCGCCGGTCTTATGCGTAATATTTGGTAAAAGAGACGCCGGTACAGAAAACCGGTAACGCTGGGTAACTTATTGTTTTTTCAATTTGATTAAGGCTTCATGGCGTAATGGGAACGGTGACAGACGGGCAATTAACGGATGAACATAGTCGGCTGATTGATAGCTGGCTGGACCAGCAGTGGCTGGAAAAGGGTCTTAGCGAGCACAGCCTGTCCAATTACCGCCGTGACCTGAGCCAGCTCGCTGTCTGGTTACAGCATGAACGAGCGGATTTGTTGGCGTGCGAGCGCTATCAGCTGCTGGAATTTCTGGCCGCCCGGCATCAGCAGGGCCTCAGCGCGCGCTCTGTGGCCCGGCAGTTATCAGCGGTGAAAAGCTTCTACCGCTGGCTCAAGCGGGAAGGGCGCATTGCCGAAGATCCTGCATTGATTATTGAACGGCCGAAACTGGGCAGACCGTTGCCAAAGACCCTGAGTGAAGCGGATGTGGAGGCGTTGCTGGCGGCGCCGGATCTTTCTACGCCGTTAGGGCTGCGGGACCGGGCCATGCTGGAGGTGCTTTATGCTACAGGCCTGCGGGTCACGGAGCTGGTGACCTTGACCCAAAGCCAGATCAATCCGCGCCAGGGCCTGATTCGGGTGATTGGTAAGGGCGACAAGGAACGGTTGGTGCCGCTGGGAGAAGAAGCGCTGCACTGGCTGAGCCGTTATGCTCGGGAAGGGCGCCCACAGTTGCTGGCAGCGGATCAGCAGGGGGGCAACCAGGAGCTGCTTTTCCCCAGCCGCCGTGGCACCTGTATGACGCGACAAACATTCTGGCATCGAATCAAGCAGTTGGCGATTGTTGCGGGGGTGCAAAAAAAGCTCTCTCCCCATACACTGCGGCATGCATTTGCCACGCACCTGTTGAATCACGGCGCAGATTTGCGGGTGGTACAGCTGCTTTTGGGGCACTCGGATCTGTCGACCACCCAGATTTACACCCATGTAGCGCAACAGCGGTTACAAGACGTCTACCAGAAACATCACCCCCGATCGGGAACCTGAGCCTGGTGGCGGGTTCTCACAGGTAAGAGAAGGAGTAACGACACAATGAAAAAGGTTTTGCTGTTTGTATTGTTGGGGCTGATGACCGCCTGTGGCGCCAGTTCTGAAACCGCCAAGGGTAACGCCGAGATCGATGGTGAACAGGCGAAAGCGGCTTTCGAGAAAGCTTTTCCTGCTGTTGAAGTCAGTGATGTGCGTGCTGCCCCCATGGCGGGCATGCTGGCGCTGGAAGTAAACGGGAGTGAAACCGTTTACATGAGCGAAGACGGCCGTTTTATCATGATCGGCAAGCTGCTTGAGCTGAAAGACGGCGAGGTGGTCAATCCGGCGGAGCAGCGCTTGGAAAAGGTGCGCGCTGAGGGCATCAAGACGCTGAACAAGGACGACATGATCACTTACGCCGCTGAAGACGAGAAAGTGGAAGTGTACGTGTTCACCGATATTTCTTGTGGCTACTGCCGTAAGCTGCACCGCCATATTGATGAATATATGGCGTCCGGCGTGACGGTCCACTACCTGGCCTTCCCCCGCGGTGGCCCGACCACCCAGGCGGCGGCTTCAATGCGTCATATCTGGTGTGCGCAAGACCGCCAGCAGGCGCTGTCGGATGCCAAACTCAATGACAAGATCAACAATGCAGAGCTGGGCGAGTGCGCCAAGCCGGTTGATGAGCAATATGAGCTGGGCCTGAAATTCGGGGTACGCGGTACACCGGCGATTTACACCACCGAAGGCAAGCAGCTGGGTGGCTATCTGACCCCCGAAGATATGCTCAAGCGGCTGAACTGATTCGCCTGTATCCCCCCGTATTACGGTGCTTTGCTGCCGTAAACACGGTGCCGGCACATTGACGACGCGGGGTTGCGCCGTTAATGTGTCGGCCTTCTTTTACCCCCACCCAAGGTGCTGTCGTGGAAACCGATTTCCAGCGAATCCGTCGTTTGCCGCCCTATGTCTTCAATATTGTTGGAGAGATGAAGGCCGCAGCGCGAGCGCAGGGTGAGGATATTATCGATTTCAGCATGGGCAATCCGGATCAGCCCACGCCAAAACATATTGTCGATAAGCTGACAGAAACCGCTCAGCGGGGCGATACCCACCGTTATTCGCAGTCGAGGGGGATCCCTCGCTTGCGCAAGGCCATGACGGACTGGTATCAGCGCCGTTATGACGTGGACCTGGACCCGGCGTCAGAGGCCATTGTCACTATCGGCTCCAAAGAAGGCCTGGCACATCTGGCGCTGGCCACCATGGGACCGGGAGATACCGTGCTGGTGCCCAACCCCAGTTACCCGATTCATCCCTATGGGTTTGTGATTTCCAACGCGGATATCCGCCATGTGCCTATGGTGAAAGGGGTGGATTTTTTTGTGGAGCTGGAGCGGGCGATCAAGGAATCCTGGCCCAAGCCGAAAATGCTGGTGCTGAATTTTCCTGGCAACCCGACGGCTCAGTGTGTGGAGCTGGACTTCTTTGAGAAGGTAGTCGCCATCGCCAGGGAGCACCAGATCTGGGTGGTGCACGATATCGCCTATGCGGATATCGTGTTCGATGGCTACAAGGCCCCCTCCATTCTGCAGGTGGAAGGCGCTAAAGATGTGGCCGTGGAGTTCTTCTCTTTGTCCAAGAGCTACAACATGCCCGGTTGGCGGGTGGGGTTCTGTTGCGGCAATAAAGAGCTGATCCACGCCTTGGCACGTATCAAGTCATACATGGATTACGGCACCTTTACTCCGATTCAGGTGGCGGCGATAGCCGCCCTGGAAGGGGATCAGAGTTGTGTAGCTGAAATCTGCGAGATGTATCGCGAGCGCCGTGATGTGCTGGTGGACGGGTTGTGTGACATTGGCTGGTCGGTGGAAAAGCCCCGTGCCACCATGTTTGTCTGGGCGGAAATCCCCGAACCCTACAAGGCCATGGGCTCGCTGGAGTTTTCCAAAAAGCTGCTCACCGAAGCCGGTGTAGCAGTGTCGCCGGGCATCGGTTTTGGCGACTATGGTGACGATCATGTGCGGTTTGCACTGATTGAGAATGAACAACGCACCCGGCAGGCCATGCGCGGCATCAAGAAGATGTTCCGTCAGGATGGGCTGCTGGGCTAACAGGCTGCATCTTGTGCGCCCTGAATAAAGAGAGGAAATCACGTGAAGTCGGTGAAGGTGGGTATTGCTGGTCTGGGCACGGTGGGTTCTGGCACCGTGAATGTACTGAAGCGTAACGCGCGGGATATTGCCCGCCGCGTGGGCTGTCCGATTGAAATTACCCATATCGGTGCCCGCCGCGACAATGCGGCCTGTGATACCAGTGATATTCGTCTTTCCCGCGATATTTTTGCGGTGGCGACAGACCCGGATATCGACATTCTGGTGGAGCTGATTGGCGGCATTGATACTGCCCGTGAGTTGGTACTTACCGCTATCAAGAACGGCAAGCACGTGGTCACCGCCAACAAGGCGTTGATTGCCGAGCACGGTAATGAAATTTTCCAGGCCGCCCAGGATAACGGCGTGGATGTGGCGTTTGAAGCGTCCGTGGCGGGCGGGATTCCCATCCTCAAGTCGCTGGGTGAAGGTCTGGCGGCGAACCACGTGAACTGGCTGGCAGGCATTATCAATGGCACCGGCAACTTTATCCTCACCGAAATGGAAGAGGGCGGCCGGGCGTTTGATGATGTACTGGCGGAAGCGCAGGCTCTGGGTTACGCGGAAGCAGACCCCACCTTCGATGTGGAAGGCATTGATGCGGCCCACAAACTGACCATTCTGGCCTCCATTGCGTTCGGTATCCCGCTGCAGTTTTCCAAAGTTTACACCGAAGGGATCAGCCGGATTACCACGGAAGATGTGGCCAGCGCTGCGCACTTCGGCTATCGCATCAAGCATCTGGGGATCGCCAAGGACACCGGCAACGGTATCGAACTGCGTGTGCACCCGACCCTGATTCCCAAGGAAACCATGCTGTCTGCGGTGAATGGTGTGATGAACGCCATCATGATTGATGGCGATGCGGTCGGTCCGACGCTCTTTTACGGCGCCGGCGCCGGCGCCGAGCCCACCGCTTCTGCTGTCGTGGCTGACATCATTGAACTGGGCCGCGCACTGACCGTGGACCACGACGAGCGAGTGCCGTATCTGGGCTTCCACACCGACCAGATGTCCGATGAGCCGATTCTGACCATCGATGACGTGTCCTGCAGCTTCTACCTGCGCTTGCACGTGCAAGACAAGACCGGTGTGCTGGCCGATGTGACACGGATTCTCAGTGATAATAATGTCAGCATTGATGCCCTGGTGCAGCGTGAAGTGGACCAGGGCCTGGTGCCCATCGTGATGATGACCCACGTGGTGCGCGAAGGTGACATGAGCGCCGCCCTGGCCAAGATCGGTGCCCTTGAGGCCGTAGATAGCGATATAATGCGTATCAGAGTGGAAACGCTCGATGCCTGAATAAATAACGCTTGCAGGCTGCACGCAGCACGCCTGCACGCCAAAACCGTGATGCGTGTTAGCGTGTTGCGTGTAAGCTAATGAAGAGAGACCAAAACCATGCCTTTTCGTGACCGTTACACCGGCCTGATCAACCGTTACCGTGACCACCTGCCGGTGAATGATGACACGCCGATCATCAGCCTGGGCGAGGGGAACACCCCGCTGATTCGCCTGAAGAATATTCCCAAGCTGTTGGGCAAGGACGTGGATATCTACGTCAAATACGAAGGCCTAAACCCCACCGGCTCTTTCAAGGACCGGGGCATGACCATGGCGGTCACCAAGGCCGTGGAAGAGGGCAGTAATGCCATCATCTGTGCCTCCACCGGCAACACGTCCGCCGCTGCCGCGGCCTACGCCGCCCGTGCTGGCATCACCGCATTTGTACTGATTCCGGAAGGCAAAATTGCCATGGGCAAGCTGGCCCAGGCAATGATGTACGGTGCCGTGATCATGCAAATCCGTGGCAATTTCGACCAAGGCATGGAACTGGTGAAACAGGTGGCCGAGAAGGCGCCGGTGACTATCGTGAACTCGGTAAACCCGTATCGTCTGCAGGGGCAAAAAACCGCCGCCTTCGAAATCGTCGAAGAGCTGGGGCGTGCCCCGGACTATCACTGCTTGCCCGTGGGTAATGCTGGTAATATTTCTGCGCACTGGATGGGCTACAGCGAATACCACAAGTCAGGCATCGTTAATGCCGCTCCGAAGATGGTCGGTTATCAGGCTGAAGGCTCCGCGCCCTTCATGCGTGGCGAGCGAGTAACTGATCCGGAAACCGTGGCAACGGCCATCCGTATTGGTAATCCGCAATCCTGGGACAAGGCGTGGCAACTGCAGGAAGAATCCAAAGGCTGGTTCGATGAGCTTAGCGATCACGAAATCCTGACTGCACAGAAGTTGCTGGCAGAGAAAGAAGGGATTTTCTGTGAGCCCGCCTCTGCGGCCTCTATTGGTGGCGCCATGCGCGACATCAAGGCCGGCAAGATTCCGGAAGGCTCTACCATCGTCTGCACTTTGACGGGTAACGGCCTGAAAGACCCGGATACCGCTATTGCCCAGTGCCAGGACAGCCGCATGGTCACCATCGATGCGGATCTGGATGCGGTAAAAGGCGCAATCCTGTCCAACATGTCCTGATCGCTTCAGGCGTAATAAAAAAACGGAGCCACAGGCTCCGTTTTTTTATGGCTATCTCCCGGCCAGCGTCGCCGGATACGGGTGGTAAAAGCAGGTTCTTTCGCAGTGTGCTACCATGCGCGCTCTTTTGTGGCGAAAGGAACGACGACCCGGTGTCGAGATTACTGAAACCACCTACGTGTAACACCTCCTCTCTGGGCTGACTGCGCCCATGCCTTGGCTGGATTCTTCCCGGCCAATCTCTGACTGATGTCTTGCTCTCTGATGATCCGAACTTTGTGCGTGCTGGTGCATAGCCACAGAGAGGTATTTGACATTGGTCGACCACTATTTAGTCTGTTTAAAGACGACAAAGAAGGGAGAGACTGATGAAAGCATCGTTATTGGCGACGCCAAACGCTACCGGGGCCCCGTATGGCTCCCTTGTCCAGGGGATTGCAGCGCATTTGTATTGTTGACGATCTGACCAAGACGGCGACCAGAAGGGTCGCTTCGCGTTCAGGTGATGTCTGGCTGTGAAGCTGCAGAGGAACCCAAACCGGTTTCCTCACATCGTCCGAACCGACTGGCTGAAAGGCAGATAATCTGCCCCTCGAAGCAAGACGGAATACGGAGCTTAAATGAAAATTGATTACGAGACCGACTATGACGTCGGCCAGGACAATGTGCAGGTCATGGGTATGGACATGCACAATCCTGTATTTTTTATCAGTGCGGTACTGATCCTCACGTTTGTTATCGGGACGCTGATCTTTCCCGAGCAGGCCAACACGCTGTTGAATGGTTCCAAGACTTGGGCCATTGAGCATTTTGACTGGCTGTTCATGGTTAGCGGCAATATTTTTGTGCTGTTCTGTGTGCTGTTGGCCGTGCTGCCACTGGGTAAGATTCGCCTGGGCGGACAAAGCGCCAAACCGGAATTTTCCACCCTGTCCTGGTTTGCCATGCTGTTTGCGGCAGGCATGGGGATTGGCCTCATGTTCTGGAGCGTGGCCGAGCCAGTGGCCTACCTGAATGGCCAGTGGTACGGGACACCGTTAGCGGTTGAGGCCGGGTCGGAAGCGGCGCGGCACACGGCTATGGGGGCAACCATGTATCACTGGGGTCTGCACCCCTGGGCGATTTACGCCGTAGTGGCGCTGTCGTTGGCCTTTTTCACCTATAACAAGGGGATGCCTCTGACGATCCGCTCAGCGTTCTACCCGCTGCTGGGTGAACGGTGCTGGGGCTGGCCGGGTCACCTCATCGATATTCTGGCGGTGCTGGCCACGATCTTCGGTCTGGCGACGTCGCTGGGTCTGGGTGCTCAGCAAGCTGCCGGGGGCCTGCATTTCCTGTTTGATACGCCCAATGCGATCAATGTTCAGGTCGGTATTATTGTCGGTGTTACTGCTGTTGCGGTGCTCTCGGTGGTGCGCGGCCTGGATGGTGGCGTGAAAGTGCTCAGTAACATCAACATGAGCCTGGCAGTCTTCTTGTTGCTCTTCGTGATCATCGCCGGGCCGACCATGCTGATCATCACCGGTTTTGGCACCACGGCGGTGGACTACATCAGTAATATCATTCCGCTGAGTACCTGGTTTGGCCGTGAAGACAGTGAGTGGATGCATGGCTGGACCGTGTTCTATTGGGCCTGGTGGATTTCCTGGTCGCCGTTTGTGGGGATGTTCATTGCCCGCATTTCCAAGGGCCGCACCGTGCGTGAGTTCATTGTGGCGGTACTGCTGGTGCCCACGGTGATTACCATTATCTGGATGAGCACCTTTGGTGGCACAGGGCTGGAGCAATCCATCAATGGCGTGGGTGAACTGGCCAACGGGGTGAGTGATGCATCGCTGGCCATGTTCCAGATGCTGGCGCATCTGCCGTGGACCGGCATCATTTCCTTTATGGCGATTGCGCTGGTACTGATTTTCTTCGTGACCTCGTCGGACTCCGGCTCTCTGGTTATCGACTCCATTACGGCGGGTGGCAAGGTGGATGCGCCGGTGCCCCAGCGCATTTTCTGGGCCGTTATGGAAGGCCTGATTGCGGGTGTACTGCTGTATGGCGGTGGCAAGGAAGCCCTGAAGGCTCTGCAATCAGGGGCTGTAACAACCGGGCTGCCATTTACCATCGTGCTGTTGTTGATGTGCGTGAGTCTGTTTATTGCCCTGTCGGCAGAACGCAAGCGTCTCCAACTGGCTTGATCTAGCGTTGGTGATCTTTAAAAAATGCCCGCTGATGCGGGCATTTTTTTTGGCGTCATGTTGGTATAACAGGAATGACTGACAGAGGAGGCAAGCATGTCTTTTCAAGTAACGGTCAATGGCTTTGAGCAAGATGAGGCGGGTGACTGGGTCATGCTGTTGTCCTGCGGCCACCGCCAGCACGTCCGTCACCAGCCGCCCTTTATTAACCGCCCCTGGGCGGTGAGCGAGGAGGGGCGCCGGCAACATCTGGATATGGTGGTGACCTGTACCCAGTGCCAGCGGGGCATGCCGGTGCCGGAATGAGCCGCTGCACGCACCATGCTTCATGCAACACAAAATCCGTCAAAGCCGGCATGCCCTGTAATGGCGGTGGTTCCACCGCGATGTTTGCGGCGGTGATCCCCTGCGCAAAAGCGAGGAGCGAAGCCGCTGTAGGAGCTTGGCTGCAAGCGATCCGGGCGACAGCGAAGAAATAACAGAAGCGAGTTACGAGTAACGAGTTTCGAAGATCAAAACCCTACCCCACGAATTAGGCGTCAGGCGTTCAGCGTAACTTGGTATGCCGGTTAATGGTGTGCTGAAGACCGAACAGGGCGGGTAAGTGCGGTCCGACCACCCCTTTGCCGGTGGTGAGCAGGGCACCGCTAAGATCGCGTTGCGGATCCGCCCAGCAATAAATGCTGATAAAACCCAAATGCCCGAAGGATTTGGGGGCGCCGGGGCCGAACATGCCCATGCCCCGGTTGCCGAGCATAAAGCCGTTGGAGAAGTTAAGGGGCAGCATCAGCGTCCGGTCGAAGCGGGGGCGGTGGTAGGCCGGTTCCAGGGCGCGGGCTACGGTATCTGGCTGGAAAATCTGCTGGTCGCCATAGCGGCCACCGTTCAGCAGCATCTGGAAAAAGCGGCTGGCTTCTTCCGCGGTGGCGTAGAGGTTGCCTGCCGGTACGGTGGCTTCCTGGAAACGGTCGTCGTTGGTCACCTCCACCACCTCATCGATACTGCCGCCCACCGCGTAGCTGAGGAACAGGTCCACCAGTTTCAGGGGGAGTCCGGTGGATACATCGACGGCCCGTTCCGCGCCGGTGTTCCCGAAGGTGAAATACTTCATTCCCATGGGCTGGCGAATGACCCGGTCGAGGGTGGCGTTCAGGGATTCCCCGGTTACGGCTTCCACCACGGCGCCAAGAATGAAGCCGGCGGTGATCGCGTGGTAAGCCTGAGTATTGAATCCGCTGGGCTTGGCGGCGCAGAGGATGTCGATAATCTCCTGGGGCCGATAGAGAATGTCGGCTTCCACCGGTTCCTGCGGGCGGGGAATCCCGGCCTGATGGGTAAGCAGGTGGCGCAAGGTGGTACGGCCCTTGCCGTTCTGTCCGTAAGCGGGCAGATAGCGGGTCACCGGGTCGTCCAGATCAAGCTGACCCTGTTCGACCAGATGATGTACCAGCATGGCGCTGACCACCTTGGACGCAGAAAACAGGCACACGGGGGTATCCGGTGTCATGATGCGCTGGGTGGTCGGGTCGGCGTAGCCGATGCTGCGGTTCAGCATGATCTCGCCGTGGCGGCGCAGGCAGAGGCTGATTGCCGGGCTCATGCCACTGCGATAGAGCTTGCGTGTGGCCCGCCAGATGGACTCAACCTGTTCGGAGCCCATGCCAGTCTTGTCCAGTGGTGCTTCATTACCGTGCTGAATCAGCCCGTCGAGGCTGCGGGGAATAGGGTTGCCATGCTTGCTGATCAGACGGCGTACACGCGGGCGAAGGGCCATAAATGTCTCGCAAAAATAGGAGAGTGCAGGGCGTCGAAAATAAGGGTCGACGTTATGTTTATTGTGAAAGTACGCCATTGTCCATGATCAAAGAGGGACTGCAATGGCTGGCTGTGCCATCCGATTGGCGTCAAATCACAATAAATTGACCCGTTGAAACCCTGCCATTGCGTTACACTGGAACGGAATGTTTACCCGTCAGCCGTTGGTTACAAGAATGGGACTGAGGGCTGTGGCAAGCTTAATACTGAGAACAAGAGCATTTAACAGGAGGTCCCATGGAGACCATCAAGCAATCTGATTTTCAGAGCTTCGCGGAGTTTTATCCCTATTACCTCCAGGAGCATGGCAACCCTATCTGTCGCCGGCTGCACTTCTTCGGCACCCTGGGTCTGTTTGGCGTGCTGGCCGGGGTGTTCATGACCGGCAACCTGTGGGGGTTGCTGCTGTTACCAGTGGTGGGCTATGGCTTTGCCTGGGTGGGACACTATGTGTTTGAAAAAAACCGCCCGGCCACCTTCAAGCATCCTTGGTACAGCCTTGCCGGTGACTTTGTCATGTTCAAGGACATCCTCATCGGGCGTATTGAGTGGTAACGAGAGACGCTACAGGCAACACGCTTCACGCAAGCACGCGGAGAGTGGAATGACGGCGGTTGGTTTTTTTCGGCCGGGTGAATCGCCCGCAAGAGATAGTGACCTGCCGGATCTGGATTGTCGGGAAAATATTGATGCCATGGTGCACGGGTTTTATCAACGCTTGCTGAAAGATCCGGTCATGGCGCCAGTGTTTCTGGACGTGGCGGGTATCGACCTGCAACAGCACCTGCCCACCATCTGCCAGTATTGGTACAAAATGCTGTTAGGGGAAAAGGGATATCAGCGTCATATGATGGCGAAGCACCGTGCGCTGGATGATCGCGAGCCGCTTACCGGGGAGCATCATGGGCGGTGGCTGGGGCATTTCATGGCGAACCTGGAGGGGCGTTTTGCCGGGCCGATGACTGACCGCGCTCGTCTGATCGCCCAGCGTGTCATGCATAATCTGTATATTCAGCTCAGTACTCGTCGCACCCGTGAGGCTAGAACAGGGGAATAATCATATTGCCTGCCAGTAGTCCTGCGCCACTCAAGTAGCAGCTGCCAATCAGAATTGGGTCAGAGCCGAGTGTGCGTCGGCGTGCATGAAAGTACAGCCCGGCTCCCAGCAAGCCCACCGCAATAACACACACGCCAATCCAGAGAATCTGGGTCATGGTGATATCCTGCTTTCGATGACGTTTTTTATTTTTACCGCTGTCGCTACGTTGCCGTCAATGACGCCGTGGGCGGGCGCTTGCGTCAGCCAATAATGCCTTGGGCCTGCAGGTCTGCAAATTCCGCCTCACTCAAACCCAGCTCATCACGGAGCACGGCCTGGTTATGGCTGCCCACTTCGCCACCGGGCCAGCGGGTTTCGCCGGGGGTGTCCGCCAGCCGGGGTGTAATGGCGGGGACTTTGAGGGGTTTGCCGTTGATTTCCACTTGCTGAAACAGGCCGCGAGCCTGGAAGTGCGGGTCCTGCATCATGTCGGCCACGGAATAGATAGGGCCGGAGGGCACCCGGGCTTCTTCGAGTATGGCGAGGACTTGATCACTGGGCAGGCTGCGGCACCAGCTATCCAGCGCGGCGTCGATGGCGTCTTCATGTTCTACACGCCCTGCGTTATTGGCCATGGCGGCGTCAGCGGCCATATCCGGCCGGCCGGCGGCGGTCATCAAGCGTTTGAAAATGGAATCGCCATTGCCGCCGATCACCACGAACTTGCGATCGGCGCAGCGGTAGGTGTTGGTGGGCACAATACCGGTGACGGTGGAACCGGCGGGCTCGCGGATGACGCCAGCACCATCGAATTCCGGAATCACCCCTTCCAGCAGGTTGAACACGGATTCGTAGAGGGCCACATCCACGACCTGTCCCCGCTCACTGTTCTGGCGTTCGAACAGGGCGAGCAGAATGCCCAGTGCTGCGTGCAGTCCGGCAATGGTGTCGCCCAGCGACAGGTTGGGGCGCACCGGGCGCTCGCCGGGAAAACCGTTCACGTAGCGCAGGCCGCCAATGCCCTCGCACACCGAGGCGTAGCCGGGTTTGCTGGCGTAGGGGCCAGTCTGGCCGTAGCCGGAAATGCGAGTATAGATCAGCCCCGGGTTGTCGGTGGCAAAGTCATCCGGGCCCAGACCCCAGTTTTCCATAGTACCGGGGCGGAAGTTTTCGATGACCACATCGGCGCCTACCATCAGCTTGCGAGCCAGCGCTTTGCCTTGCCCGGTTTTCAGATCCAGGGTGACCGATTTCTTGTTGCGCCCCAGGCTGCGCCACCAGAACGAGGTGCCGTCCTCATCCAGTTTGCGCCAACCGCGAATCGGGTCGCCGCCGGGGGGCTCCACTTTCACCACGTCGGCGCCGAAGTAGGCCAGCAGGGTGCCGGTAAAAGGCCCGGCCAACAGCTGTCCCAGTTCGATAACGCGCACCCCGTCAAGGGGCAGACGGCGGGATGGAGATTGAGTCATGGAGCCTCCAGGGCGTGGGTTTTCACAAGCCCACAAGCCTAGCGGATTAGGTTGCACAGTGGCAGTGGCGCTGTTGACCGTAGCCATCGGCAAGGCGGGCGAATTGTGTCAGCCATGGCCGGGCCTATACAATCCGCGGCCAGCCACGAGGAAAACCCATGACCCCGGAACGTTACCGCCGCATTTGCGACACCCTGGACCGCCGCCAGCCCGACCTGACTGTGATCATGGATGGCGTGCACAAACCCCATAATATCGCTGCCATTGTGCGTACCTGCGACGCGGTGGGGATTCTCGATGTACATGCAGTGTTACCCAAAAACCGGGCGCGTATGGCGGCGGGCACGGCCATGGGCTCGCAGCGGTGGGTGCAGGTGCATAAGCGCGATGAAAGCACCGACGTGATCCGTGAATTGCAGGGGCAGGGTGTGCAGGTGCTGGCGGCACATTTGTCCGATGATGCGATTCCCTATCGGGAAGTGGATTACACCCGGCCAACGGCGCTGTTGTTGGGGACCGAAAAATTCGGCGTCAGCGACGAAGTGGCCAGCGTGGTGGATCAGAATGTGACCATTCCCATGATGGGCATGGTGGAATCCTTCAATGTGAGTGTGGCGGCGGCAATTATTCTTTCCGAAGCCTGTGAGCAGCGCCGGGCGAAAGGGTTTTATGATCAGCCGCGGGTGGCGGCGGATCGCTACCACGAATTGCTTTTCCGCTGGGGCTATGCGCGTATTGCCCGTTTGTGCGATGCCCACGGCGTGCCGTATCCGGAGCTGGATGAAGACGGGCAGGTGAAAGACAGCGCCGCGCTTACGGCGCTGTTGCAGAAGACCCAGACGGAGACGTAGCGGCGGGGGCGGTCGCTGCAGGTGCCGCCCCGGGGGGATGCGCAGGCTTGCTGGCTGGCACTGCAACTGGGCCCAGTGGCGTCGCTGTCGGGGCGTGGCTGACCTGCCACTGAAAGTCGCTGGCCCCACCTTCGCCTACCCAGGCCGGGAACCACAGGGTGTTGTCCATGGTGGCATAGCGCAGGCGGCGAATATCGATGCCCTGATCGCTGGCCAGGGTAATCATTCGTGCCAACACCTTGCCATGGTGAATCTTATCCACCGCCGGGGTGGTGTCGACAATGGCCTGGTGGACGATCTGGTTGAAGGTATCCCGGGGAATGCCGGAGAAATTCATCCGGTCCAGATCCGCAATAAAGGCATCGGCCAGCGCATCCACGGTGCCGATGCGGCCGTCGGCTTTCAGTTCAGCCAGTTTCTTGTTGACCACCTCATCGTATTTCTCGAATGCGCCGTCCTGCTCGGCTGCGGCCAGGGCCACGATGGCTTCGCCCAGGCTGTCCATGTTCTGGAAGTCGAGCTTGGGGATTGCGCCCATCAGGTCAATCACGGTGTCGGGAATGCCTTCGCTTTGGAAACCTAGCCGGGGTGTAGCTCCAGGGCTGCGCTCATACTTGGTGGTGCTGCTGGCGTCGTCTTCATAGAACATGTTCATGGTCACGCCATCCAGGAAGGCATCGAACAGACCATTGGGCACCACCGGCATATGGTTACTGAAGAACATTTCCCAGCCCTGATTGGAATCCAGGTGTAACCAGTCGCCGGGCAGGCGGGTGGCATTCATACGGGTTTCGAACTCGCTCATGGTGCCGTCCACGACACCGTATTGCTTGTCATCATAGACAGAATCAAACGTTAATCGAGCACCATCCAGGTTCTGGAAATCAATGGCAAAATGGATGCGAGGTTCGCGTAGAAACATCAGAAAAAATTTCAGCACCTTCATGCTGCCGATGGCGAACCGGGAGGGAATGGTCACTGACTGTTCGTAGAAATCCACCTGGAATTTTTGGCTGAAAAAGGTAGGCAGGTAGGCATACCAGACCCGCGCCTTGACCAGCATGGAGGCGCGCACGGCGCCGTCTTTCACGGCGAGAGGTGTGGCCTTGATGTTCTTGCGGGTATCCAGATCCACACGCAGGTTCTGGTTAAGAATGCCGGTACTGATATTCACATAGATATTATCAAAGACGTTTTCGTCCTTGTGCGGTCCCAGACGCGGTGCCATGGACTGGATCTGGGTGAAGTCCTTGGGCTCGAACTCCATCCGCATCAGTGTGGTCTGGATCCAGCCTTCGTCCAGATCCACCTGCACATAGTCCGCCCGTGATCGCTCGCTGTTATTGCGCACCAGATACAGATAGCGCGGTTTGTTGCGCGGTGAGTCGAGACGGATCTCTTCCAGCATCTGCCCTTCGGCCAGGGTGTGTTGCGCCGGATCGAAGCGGTCCCAGCCGCCATCGCGGAACATGAAAACCAGTTCATCGAAATCGTCAAAAATGCCGGGCTCGCCTTCCGCCTTGCTGTCGTTTTCACCTTCAATCCAGATTAGCCCGGTCTTGTCGAATTCGTCTATCTGGTAGGGCACCGGAATCAGTTTGCCAGCGCGCACGGCCATCAACGACAGTTCTTCGGTGGGGATGCCGTTGTGGCGGGGCAGGTCGTAGCCCTTGATTTCCATGGGGTACAGGTAGGTGAACTGGGTGGTATCCAGCGCTTTAAGGGTGTAATCCAGCTGTTCGGTGGAAATGCGAGTCAACCCGGTGGCCCAGCGGCCCATGGCACTGGGGTCGGCCTTGTAGAACTCCACGAAATGTTTGAAATAAGCGTCGGGTACGCCGTCTGTCCAGATTTCCCGTGCCTTGAGGGGGCTGGTGACACTGAGCAGTAGCGCGATAACGCCAATCCATCCCTGTCTGCCGGTCATTTTGTTATTCTCTTCGACGATTTCGGATAGGCAAAACTTAAGGCCCTAGAGTATGACAACAGAACAGGAAAAAGTAGGCCTCAACGCCTTGCACGAACGGCTCCACCGCGTATTACCGGCGGTGTCCCTGTCGTGCCAGGCATTGCCGCAAACACCCGCCCTGCGCCTGTGGCTGCTGGATGAGTTATTCCCGGAGCAGGCGTTGGACCCGGAAATCGTCAACGCGATCATGGAAGAGCCGCCGTACTGGTCGTTCTGCTGGGCTTCCGGACAGGTGCTGGCGAAGTATCTGCTGGAGAACCCCGAGCAGGTGGCCGACCGTTGTGTGGTGGATGTGGGCCCGGGTTCGGGAGTGGTGGCCATTGCTGCGGCCCTGGCGGGGGCACGCAAGGTCATCGCCTGTGATCTGGACGAGGACGCCCTCACGGCCACGGCCATGAACGCCCGGGAGAATGGCGTCGAGGTGGCGTTGAGTAATGACCTGGATACCGCCCTGGCTGGCGCGGATCTGGTAACAGCGGCCGATATTCTCTATGACCGCGATAATCTGCCGTTACTGGCCCGGTTCCAGGCCGCGGGGGCGGTGCTGTTGGCGGATTCCCGGGTGCCGGACCTGAATCCTCCGGGCTACCGACTGCTGGGGGAGTGGCAGTCCTGTACCTGGCCGGATTTGGGGGAATCGCGGGAGTACAACGGCGTTCGTCTGTTCGCTTCGGAACCGTAGACGTTTGCGCAGGTCAGAAAAAAGTGGGTGACGCCCAATCCCCGGCTGCCAGCGATTGCGGGCCGGGCATTTCTGGGTGGCATCCGGTACTGGACTTTTAGCCCATCATCCCTTTTATCGATGATGTTTTCCTTGAAACAGGAGGAACAACCGTTGTTTGAAAAAACGTTGTCTACGCAAAAAAAACCAATCCTTCCCGTCGTCTGGGTGCTGACGCTGTTATGCGTTGCCTTTTCCCCGGTTCAGGCGGCCTTGCCTGCTGTCACGGCAGAAGGGGACGCGCTTCCTTCACTGGCCCCCATGTTGGAAAAAACCTCGCCGGCGGTGGTGAATATTGCCATCGAAACCCGGGTGCGGGCGGCGCGTAATCCGTTGATGAATGATCCTTTCTTTCGTCGCTTTTTCGACATGCCGGAACGCCAGCGGCCCTCCGAGCGCCGCGCTGCCAGTGCCGGCTCCGGGGTGATTGTGGATGCTGCTGAAGGCTATGTGCTGACCAACGCCCACGTGGTCAAGAACGCGGACAATATTGAAGTCACCCTTACCGATGGCCGCGAACTGTCGGCGGAACTGGTGGGTGTGGATGAAGAAGTGGATTTGGCGGTACTGAAGCTGGAAGAGGCGGAACGCCTTACCCAAATTGCCATTGCCGATTCCACCGGTCTGCGTGTTGGCGATTTTGTGGTCGCCATTGGTAACCCCTTCGGGCTCGGCCAGACGGTGACCAGCGGCATCGTTTCCGCGTTGGGTCGCACAGGCTTGGGCATTGAAGGCTATGAAAGCTTTATCCAGACCGATGCCTCCATTAATCCGGGCAACTCCGGTGGTGCACTGGTGAACCTGCGTGGTGAGCTGGTGGGTATCAATACGGCGATTCTGGCGCCGGCCGGTGGCAATGTGGGCATCGGTTTTGCCATCCCCACGGAGATGGCCGAGAACGTGATGCAGCAGCTCATCGAACACGGTGAAGTGCGCCGCGGCATGCTCGGCGTCACCATTCAGGACCTGACGGCGGAGTTGGCGGAAGCCTTTGGTGTTGAGCGCCAGCGCGGCGTGGTGATCACCCAGGTGGTGGAAGACAGTGCAGCAGAGAAAGCCGGCCTGAAAAGCGGTGATGTAGTCACTGCCGTGGATGGTCGACCGGTAAACCGCGCAGCCGACCTGCGTAACAAGGTGGGCATGGCGCCGGTGGGTGAGAAAGTGACCCTGAGCATCCTGCGTGATGGCAGGAAAAAAGACGTCACCGCCGTGATCAGCGAGTCATCACGGGAAACCGCCGGCGGTGAGGCCGTCTCCAAATTCCTGGAAGGCGCCAACCTGCGCGACCTGCGAAAAGGCGAGCTGCAACATGCCGATGCCGGCGTGTTGGTCGACGAAGTAGAACGAGGCTCCCCCGCCTGGCGCGCAGGCCTGCGTAACGGCGACGTGATCATTAACGTGAACCGCCAGGACGTGAACACCATGGACGAGTTACGTAAGGCCGTGGACGATAAAGAAGCGGCCCTGTTGCTGCGGGTTAACCGCAACGGCGGCGTGTTCTTTGTGGTGGTGCGTTGATCGACTAACCATACACGCTGTATCAAAAAAGCCGGCATTAATTGCCGGCTTTTTTGTGGGCGTGGATTTTTGCTTTAGTAGGTCGGCTTAGGCGCAGTCGTAAGCCGATAATCTGTTTTTTTGTGGTAGTTGAATGTCGGATTACGGCCTTCGGCCTCTCTGTGCCCTTGGGTAAATTCGACCTACTTAAGCCGTTTTACGTGTCATCTTTTTCAAATATTCCGTGCCGGCCTGCTCCTTGAGCAAAGCGCTCCGCGCCGGCCAAGGCTTCTTCGAATACCACCGGGAAGCCGCCGGCGCCTTCGTCATGCAGGGCGGTTTCCTGGTCCTTGTCCCATTGTTGGTAGGCGGATAGCCGGTCTGCACGCAGGCAGCGTTGTGGGAAGGCGGCGATCTGGCGGGCCAGGGTGATGGCTTCATCCAGGGCTTTGCCTTTTGGGGTCACCCGATTGGCGAGGCCAATCTGCAGGGCTTCTTCCGCGTTAACCGGACGGCCGGTGAGAATCATGTCCATGGCGCGGCTATGGCCGATCAGGCGGGGCAGGCGGACGGTGCCGCCATCAATTAGTGGCACACCCCAGCGCCGGCAGAATACACCGAAGGTGGCGGTGTCCTCCATCACGCGCAGATCGCAGAACAGGGCCAGTTCCAGTCCTCCTGCGACCGCGTAGCCGGATACGGCGGCGATTACCGGTTTGCTTAACAGCATGCGCGACGGCCCCATTGGGCCGGGGCCTGTCCCCGTGGCTTCCACCTCATTTCGCAGTGCCGGGTCGCCCATGGCAGACAGATCGGCACCGGCACAGAAATTACCGCCAGCGCCATGGAGGATGGCTACATGCAGAGTCGGATCCTGCTCAAAGTGGTCGAAGGCGGCACGCAGCGCATCGGCGGTGGGCCGGTCGACGGCGTTGCGTTTTTCCGGGCGATTCAGGGTGATGATATAAAGGCCGTCTCGTTGTTCTGTTAAAACCGGTTCGCTCACAAGGTCACCTTGGTTGTCTGCCACAGGGGAATCATTACAGTGGGTTCTCTACAGATGGGAACATCTAAGCATAAGACTTGCCGGTATGTCTGCCGGTAGCGGGCGAGTTTGTTGGAGACGGTGATGGCGTATGTGCGTGAGTACGAAGATGAGAGCATTACCCGCGAGCAGCTGGATCAGAGTGACGGGTTGAGACTGCTTGAATTCGGCGCCAATTGGTGTGGTTACTGCATTGCGGCCCAGCCGGATATCGAAGCGGCGCTTGCGGAGCACTGCGATCTTGAGCATATAAAAATAGCTGATGGGCCGGGAAGGCCCTTGGGGCGTAGTTTCCGGGTTAAGCTCTGGCCGACGTTGATTCTGATCAGGGACGGTGAAGAAACCGGGCGTATTGTGCGGCCGGAGAGTGAGGAAGATATTAAGGCGTTTCTTCGCCGTTGTTGAAAGTGAGCAAGATGGCGGGGCAGGGCCCCGCCGTGTGTCTTAGTGGCTAAGCGTGATGATGGCCGTGTTGGACCAGGCGCCCGCCTGATCCTTCACCCGATAGGTAATCGAGTCAGTTTTATTGCCAAAGAAGAAGGGGAAATACCGTAGTTGGCCATCCCCAAGATTCTCTACGTAGCCCCGACCTGGGCCTTGTGTAATCTCAAGGGAAGATGGATCGATATTGTTTTGCGCATCGGTATCGTTTTCCAGTGGGCTCAGGTACTGCCAGCCCCAATAACCGATAGAGAGGTTGTCGTTATTGGCCTGGGGGGCACTGTTTTGGTAGGAGACGGTGATTGTGGTGGAGTCCTGGTCTTTGAAGCCTTCGTCATCTGTCACGACAAGCGTGGCCGTTATGATGATGTCATCGTCATTGGCATCCAGGTTGGGCGTCACGAACTGTGCCACAGGCTGGTCTGCGCCGATAATATCAATATCAGGCTGATCCAGTGTCCATTGATATTCTGCGATGTTGCTGTCGTCGGAGGAGAATTGCCCGTGCAGGGTGAACGTCTGGTTCTGCCCTGTTGAGAACCCAGGGCCAGCATCGGCTGTCGGGACGCTGGGGTGGCGGGCATTGAGCGCAATGGTTCCCAAAAGTGCAGGGTTCTGAATGCCACCACAGTGCTGGGAAAAACTGGCCATGAAGCTGTCGACCTGGTCTTCCTGTTGTGCAATGGAATGAACGGTAAAACCACCGGAAAGCGTGTTGCACCCTCGGCCGTCGCCGGAAATGCTGAGTCCACCAAGTCCATCGCTCTGGAAGGGGAAGCGCTCGGCCTGATAGTTGCCAGGTTGTAACGCCGCATTGTAGGGTGCGGCAAAATCGGCCCGCCAGTTATCGCCATCATCAATGTGTACGGACACGCCATTGTCGTAATTAATGCTGGAGGTGAAGGTGCTGAATGCATCATCGAAGTACAGCTGTTTGCCTTGCCCGATGTAGTCACCTTCTGGGCTGTTAATCTGCATATAGGTTAATGGCGCACTTTTACTCACCAGTGGGAGCGTTAGTGTTTGGGAATTGTTTTGCCCAAGGCTGTCAGTGACGGTGAGTTTTAGTGTGAGTTCTTCGCCATCCAGGGGCAGGGAAGGAACGGTAAAGGATGGTGTTGCGCTGTTCGTGTTCGTCAACGTAATTGCGGGGCCATTCAATTGCTCCCACTGGTAGCCGGCAATAACACCGCTATCGGAATACGACTTTTCTGCAGACAAGGTTACAGGGGTGTCGTCAATGAGCTGGCGCATGGGGCGCTCAATAACCGCAACGGGATGCGGTAAATTTTCTGGCAGGGTGGAGTTGATGCGGATGCTACCGTTCAGTGGGGCATCGTTATTGCCGCAGTACTGTACGAAGTCCAGTGCGATGACCGGATTCGCTGCTGCGAGATCCAGTTCATGAATGAAGAAGTCACCGTCAATGGTGTTGCAACCGCGGTGATCCATGGAGACGGAAAGGCCTGCTCGCAAGGCACCTTTAAAGGCATTTCGTTGTGCATTCAAATAGTGCTCTTCTTCCAGTGCCTGGTTGTCCGGTGAAGAAAAAACCATGTCCAGGTCGGTGTTCGCATCTTCGTATCCCAGGGTCAGCTGGGATTGTGTGTAATCCAGGTTGAGTGTTCCGGTACTGTCAGAGAGCGTTTGTGTTATCCCGCCCCCAATATAATCCCCTGGTTCGCTATTGAGGTGAATTGTACCCCCGGCACAGGCAACCGCAGGCGCCAGAATGCAGGGCAAAAGGCTCATTAACGTCAGTTTCATTGTTCCCCCTTGTGTGGTCTTGGTCCGGTTTGATACCGGTGTCACAAGGAGTATAGAAATTGCCAGGGCCGGGAATGTGCGATATATCGGACAGTGCTGTAGGTCATCACGTTATTGTCAGAGGGTGTGACCGTTGTGGCAGTTTAAATAGGGTAGAAATTCAGAGCGGTTGGTGTCACAAACGTTCGAGCACCACCTTGCCCACCGATGTCCCCGATTGCAGTAGCGCCAATGCCGCTTGGGCATCGTCGAAGGCAAAGCGATGGCCCACATGGGGTGGGGGCAGGGCAATGGTTTGTAGTTCGCTGAGCAAAGCCTTCATGCTGGCTTTCTGTTCCCATAACCAGATCAGGTTGAACGCCATCACCGACCGGTTGCTGCTGATCATGTCCATGACGTCATAACGGGGGCGGCGCAGGTAGCGCCAGGCGGCTTTGAAGTAGTTGGGACGGTTGCCGGTGGGGGTGAATTCGGCGGCGCCGAAAACGACCAGGCGGCCCATGGGATTGAGCGCGGCGAAGCTGGCTTGCTGGACAGTGCCGCCGATGGCGTCGAGGATCAGGTCGAAACGGTGGCCGGTTTCGGTGAGTTGTCGGGCAAAATCCGGTTGGCGTACCAGCACATTCTCAAAACCCATTTCCTGCAGCATCGCGGCTTTGTCGGGGCTGCCCACCGTTCCAACAGGGTTAGCGCCCAGCAGTGTCGCCAGTTTCATGGCCTGTAAGCCGACTCCGCCAGCGGCGCTGTGAACCAGCACGCGCTGGCTAGTCTGGATGGCGCCAAGTGTGTTCAGAGCGTACCAAGCGGTGAGGGTCTGAGCCGGGAAGGCGGCGCCCTCAGCGAAGCTCCAGTCGTCGGGCAGGGGGATCAGGTAATCCGGTTCACTATCAATAATGGAGCAATAACCGCCGAAGCGGGTGACGCCCATCACCCGGTCGCCAATCTGGAAGGCGCTGTCGGTATTGTCGGTGTCAGTGCCTGTGTCGATGACCGTGCCGGCAAATTCCAGCCCGGGAGTGAAGGCGCCTTCCGGGGTTGCGGAGTAAAGGCCGGTAAGGGCGAAAATATCCGCAAAATTCAGCCCCACGGCATGAACCTGCACCCGGACATTCCCAGGGGACAGGGGAGGCAATGGCCGCTGTTTTTGAACCAGATTGGCCAAGCTGCCTGCCTTGGGCGTTTCCCAGACTGTTACCTTTGCCATGGTGGTTTCCGAGAGTTAAACGCTCAGTATGCGGCGCCGTTGGCTGGGGCTCAATGCGAATGGGGTTCAGGGTTTGGCCTGTTCAGGCTCTCCGCAGAACGGGAGTCATATATTGCATATTCATCTTGTTGCCTAGTTTTCTTCATGTCAGTCTTTACCTTGGATCTATGTCAGCCGATTGCCGGCGGACAACAAGGAGAATAACGACATGGAAACGTCGCCACAGGGACGAGCGGTGCGCGTCTGGCTGGGCTATGCCTTGCCGACACTGGCTCCGGCCCCGCATCGGCAGAAATTGTATGACCAGCTTGGCCAGATTTTTATTCCCGCCACGGTTCAGTTTATGGGGCCGTTGGGATTGCAGGCCTATATCCCTTCCATCGTACCGACCAGCCGTCATGCTGTGGTGCCCGACGAAATTGCGCTGGTGTTTTACCCGGATCAGGCGACCTACGAGTCGGCGTGCCATAAAAGCTGTGGCGGGCGTGCCTATGCGTCGCTGCACAGTACGGTTTTCAGTTTCAGCACGGAGCAGGACCGGCCGGCCAGCCACAGTGCGTTTCCCGCCCTGTTTCGCGGTGATCCATCCCAGACCGGCGCCATGCAGGTTCTGGATCATGGTGAGAGTTGGCAATCCGGGCGGGTTATCAGTGAAGTGATGGTGCGCACAGAGCAGACGCCAGAGATATTCCGGGGGGCGGCCTGTAACCGCTTTTCCGGATTGCTGACAGCTATGCCAGAGGGGCTGTCTGGCGTGTTCCTGTATCTGGACGATGATCTCTGTGTTTGTTGGTCGCTTTGGACAGAAAGCCCGCAACCGCTGGCCGAGGGGCTGGGCGAACGAGCGTTGCTGAGCGAATCCGTGCCCTGTTCTGTGCCACCTTCCCCCTTTGCTCGCTATGCCGGGCTGCACGTGCAGGCAGGCGATAGCCTGAATCTGCAGTTCGCCAGGCGTCTCGCGGTGTCTGCGCCGTCGGAGGAGGACGGCTGATGGGGTTCTCCAACCGGGATTTCACCTTGCTGGACACGCGTCTGTTCAAGGCCTTTATGGCGGCGGCAGAAACGCGCAGTTTTACCCATGCGGCCACGCGGGCCCACATGACGCAATCTGGAGTGAGTCAGCATATTGCCAAGCTGGAAGAGCAGATTGGTGTCACCTTGTTCAAGCGGATCGGCAAGAAGGTGGTGCTCACTGATGCCGGTGATGCGCTGACCCAGTACATTCGTCACCAGATGCTCACTACCCAGCAGTTCATGGATGAAGTGCATGCCATGGAAACCCGAATTGTGGGGCTGGTGTCCTATGCCATGCCGCCCAGTTGCCTGATGTCGCCGCACTTTCCCATGTTGCTGGAGCGACGCCTTGCACACCCGGATATCGAGCTGAAGATTTCCCTTACCTCCACCCAGGATGTGGTGCAGATGGTGCTGGATGACCGGGCCGATTTTGGTTTCGTGACGGAAAAAAATGATCACCCGTTGTTGGAATACCGGCTGTTCTGCCAGGAAGAGTATGTGCTGGTAAGCCGTGATCCGCCTGATGGCAAGCGGCCCAGTGAAAGCGTGATACTGGAGCAGGCGTTTATCAATTATCCCGGATCAGGGTATTACTATGATCGCTGGCTCAAGCATGCTCTGCCGGAGCGCTGTAACCTGAATGCCTATTCGTTGAGCTATGCCGGGGAAATCAACTCAATCCACGGTGCCATTGATATGGTGGTGGGCGGGCTGGGTGTGGCGGTGCTGCCCAGCCATTGTGTTGCTTCACAGCTGGAAGACGGGACCCTTCATCGTGTGGAAACGGGCAAGCCATTGATGAACAATATCTATATCACCACCATTAAAGGCCACGATTACCCATCCCGGGTGGAACAGGTAATCGACTGGTTTTTCGACATGACACACTGATCAGATCAGTGCGATTAACGGCCCCTGGGTGGCGTTGATTATCAGCAGTCGACTGCTTCCCGCGTTCACCGCCTGTTTGGCCTGACAGGTCCAGCCCAGGCAGTCCGTGTGAAAACGATTAACGGTGAGCTGGCCATTACCGGTCTCGTAGGCGACAAAGCCGGGTCCTTCCTGCAGGGCAACCGTAGCCATTTGTGTAGTATCCATGGACAGGGGGAGTTTGGTACCCACCGGATGTGACCCCTGGGAGGGGTCGTCCATGTAATGGTCGATATTCACCGCGTTGTAGCGCGGGTTCATCTTGAAGAAAAAATTCTCTCCGCCGAGAGTAAAAAAACTGAAATTTTCCCAACCTTTCGCCCAGTCTTTCTGCCAGGTCATCTCGACCCCGAGGGCGCTGGCGGGGGGAACGTGAAGCTGATAGAGGCGGCTGGTGCCTGTGTTCTTGTTGTACGCCATGAAAAGACTGGCATCCCGGTAAGGAAAAGCATGCACTGTGCTGAACCCGGTGGTGACATCGCCGTAGGTTTTCTGAAAACGGTATTGGTGCGCGAAGTGGTCGGGCATTACCTGGAAGAAATCAAAAATACCGTCAGTGTCGTTATAAGCCAGCAAATGCAGCTGGTTGCCAAGCATAAAAGGGCTGAGCTGCTGGTAGGTTTTCTCCGCATCCAGTTCAATGATGGGTGTGAAAGTTTGCGCTTTTTCATCCAGCAGCAGCATGGATAGCATGCCATTATGCTGGCTGAGGAAAAGTTCGCTGCCCCGGGCGCACAGGCTACTGGCATTGCTCAGTGCCTGCTCACCGCTGAATGGTGCCAGTGGTGTGAGTGTCACCTGGTCTCGCTGTTCCTGTGGGTCGACAGAGAACCATTGAATTACATTGCTCATTATTTTTTCTCCTTTCGGTCGGCTTCGGCGGCAAGTAGAGCCCAGGTGGCGAGCGCGCCGTTATAGCTGGTATAGAGCCCCTGCTCCCGGTAGATATAACCGGCCCAGCTGTCTTGCAGCGAAGAGGGCAGGTCGCCGTTGATCACAGGGTCAGACACATTGCGCACAAAGCCGAAAGCGGTGTTTTGTTGCTGGCATGCCATGCCGACAACGGCATCGTCCATTTCTACCAGGCAGCCCAGTTTTTCCAGGCCGTTATCGGTGGTGCCGAACAGGAAAGTGTCGGTGGTGATGATGGGGTGTTCTGTAACCACTTTCAGTTGCGCGGCAGCCGGATCCGGGTCGATATGGACTCCGGCAGGATATTGAGGGCTCACGGGTAAAATTTGTGGCCCACGGGTGTGCAGTACGCCCTCCTGTGCAAGGGGAAGATAACGGCTATCCGGTGCCCAGTCGGACGTCACCGTGCTGTGATTAAAACGGGCATTGGCAAAGTGTTTCAGGCAATGGAAGTAGGCCTGGTTGGTGATCAGGGCGCTGCCCAGAGCATCTTCGTTGCGTACGCCGCCGCCTGTACCGATGGATAAAAGCAGGGAGGGTTGCGCTTCCTGGCAGATTTGCTCAACAAAACGGATCAGGGGCAGTTGGCTGCCATCCTGCGCCAGGTGCATGCCGGATTTGACCAGCAAGACGTTCAAGTCGCCGATACGAACTTGCCGAAAGCTGCCCCAGCTTTCGTTGTACAACGAAGGCGCGCCGCCCTGAAAGGTCTTGGAGACATCCACCATGTACTGATAGATCTGATAGTAGTCGCGCTGGTAGCTCTGCCAGCCGTGCTGCCATTCATGGCTGTGTATCTGATCGGGCGTTAGCGGATCTCGCTGGTTGGTGAGCACCTGATTCATGGCGGCCCACTCCGCCAGGGTCCAGGTCATTACGACCACGTCGGCGTTGGGCAGAGGGGAGTCAGGTTGGTGGTTGGGCGTGTCTACTGTGTGCGGTATGCGATTGTTTGGCGCGTCCAGTTTCTTCCAGTCCACCGCAGGCAGATGATCGGGGTTTTCAGGTAGCGCGGTGATGCGTTGCGCGTTGAGCATGGTCTCGGGTACCAGAGATGCGTCGAGGCTCATGAATCGTCCTTGTTCTCTTTTTATTGCCGGCTCCCCCCAAGGTACGCTGTGGATCGCTTCCCTGGTTGCCGGGTGACCTCCATCCTACCCGGTAATTTTTCCTCCATTCATTATCGTTAATGATGGTTGTGATCATTGCAGATAATGCATCTGTGATGATGGATTTCATCACCATCCATAATTTCCCAACGCTGATATTCCGCTCTGATACTGATTGCGCCAAATGGCACATCGTGAGGCATGGAAATGCCCGATAAAAAACATCATCAGGAGAATGATTATGAGCGATATGACGAAAACGCTTTGGGGACAATTCATGACTGCCTTCCAGGATCAGATCAAGATCGAAGGCGTACCGCAAATGTTGACCGGGCCGACCCCGTGGAACTGGGGTGGCAAGAACCCGCCGATGGGATCGCTGCCGTATCAGCAAGTACAGTTTCTCAATATTGTGCCCGCCAGCCCGCAGGTGGATCCGAATACTTATGGCATGAAGCAGGGATTCGGCGACCAGTACCGGATGTTTCTGAATTTCCTGATGGCCGATGGTGGTGAAGCCGGCCAGGCGTTGCAGCAGAAGATATCGGATGCTTCGCACAACCTGTTTCAGATCCAGTCCAGCGTGAATGTGGCTTATCAGAACTTCAAACAGCAGACCAGCAGCACCGAGTCATTTGATGACTGGTTAGCTAATGAAGGGCTGGCTTCCGCATCGCAGTTGAACCAGGCAAAGGCACAGCTCAAGGAAGCCAACAGCAACTACACGGAATACATGCAAAAGCTGAAAGGCCCGATCAGTGAGGCGACCAAGCGCTATGACGATAACCTGGTGACGGTTGTGGGTCAGGATGGCAACTCGGTGAAGGATCAATCCGCGTTTCAGATCAGTGAAACACCCTGGGACTATGTTAACCGGATTACCGGTAACAACTTCGGTGGAGCCGCTACCGCCGGCTCTGCCAAAACGTTCTCTCTGGATTCGTCCACCAAGCAATGGTCGGACAGCACCGTTTATGGTGAAACAGAACTGGGCGGGCTGTTCGACTTCTTTGGCTTTGAAGCCGGGGGCGAATACAAGAAAGTGTCAACCGAACACTTTTCCAGCCAGTACGACATCAGTTTTGCCTTTGAAGATGTCTCCATCGTTACGGTGACCCCGGGAAACTGGTTCAATGCGGCCATGCCGGCCAACTATCTGAATGGTCCGTTCATGCCGGGTCACTCCGGTTTCAAGAACGGCGACGATGCCTATTACTTTGGCAAGGGCGGTAACCTGGCACGTATCGTGTCACAGATGATCGTCGGTTATCGCCCAACCATCACCATCAATGCCGGTTCCGAGTTTGCCCAGCAAGTGACTGAAACCATTCGCGGTGAAGGTGGCTTCTTCATCGGACCGTTTGAGTTTGGTGGGGCCGGGGGTTCCGACAGCGATAAAGGCACGGTGAAAGTGGATGGCGAAACCATTACCTGCACTTCCAGCAGTAACTGGGGCACGGTGATTGGCCTGGGCACCAACTGGGTGGTTAACCCCCGCTAGGAGCTGACTATGTTACAGGTAGAACGTATGGGCGATGTTCGCAATGCCTATGGCAACATGAATGCAAATCAGGAGCACGATGCCCGGCTTGCCATTAATGCCATCGACTTTGCCGATGTCTGGCGTGGTGCTGGCACTATCGTCAACCAGGGATTGGTCAGGCTGGATGTTCAGGGCCGCACTGCGGCCGGCGAGCAAAACCTTCAGGTCCAGATCAATGGCGTGAACGGTAACAGTACCGTCGCCGCTGCACTGATTGCCGAGAGTGTTCAGAATGCCAATATTGAGGCGCAGCGTGTGTATGCAGTGCGCAAGATAAAGGATGCTTTGTTCAGTAGCATGAACGATAACCATATTTACCGCGTAACGGGAACACCCACCTAGCGCAGACCTTGGTAATCGTACTTTTGTACCACACTGGCCGCCCCTTGGGCGGCCTTTTCTTTTTTAGAAAGAAAGTGAAGAATGGTTTCTTCTCAAACCGCAATCGATGGAGCCTGTCCATGCTGAATAATCCGGATATCGGGAAGTTGATTCTACGTCTGTCGTTGGGATTGATGATGTTGCTGCACGGTGTGCACAAATTGCATGCTGGCGTTGGCTGGATTTCAGGTGTCCTGGCGGAACATCATTTGCCGGGGTTTCTTGCCTATGGGGTATTTATTGGCGAAGTCATTGCGCCGGTGATGGTGATTGTGGGTTATCAGACCCGGATTGGCGCCGCGCTGATTGTCGGCAATATGCTGGTCGCCCTGGTTTTGGCCCATATGGGCGAATTGTTCAGCCTGAGTAGCTCCGGCGGTTGGGCGATCGAATTGCAGGCGTTTTATCTGTTTACGGCGGCGGCACTGGTGTTTTTGGGGGCAGGCAAGTACGCCATGAAGAATTGATTGCTGCGCTGGATGCCCGATGCAGGACGCTAAAAGAGAAGACGGTTTCGTCCGTTCTTTTCTTCGTCAGACATCGGGTTTTCGGTATCAGGCCTCGAAATGCATTAGGGAACCACCCTGCCCGTCGAGACGAGTTACAACAGCTGCACGCTTCAGGCCACGCTGAGCGCGTAAGGGGTTTTCAAAGTCTCCCTAGGCCAGACGATTCTTCTCTGTGATCTGGCCGTTCAGTGTCCAGAAATCATAGAGAATCCCCAGCCCGAACAACCCGGCGGTCAGCAGGTAGACAATACCGGTGATGACCTTGCCCATGTAGAAGCGGTGGATGCCGAAAATGCCGAGAAAGGTGAGCAGAATCCAGCCGATATTGTAATCGACGCTACCGGCTTCATAGCGGGTGTCGGCCGCGTCGTCCATACCGGGGATCAGGAACAGGTCGATGATCCAGCCGATGAAGAACAACCCGAGCGTAAAAAACCAGAGCGTGCCGGTGAGCTGGCGGCCATAGTAAAAACGGTGGGCGCCCATGAATCCGAAAATCCAGAGTAAGTAACCGATCACTTTGCTGTGTGTGTCCTGATTCTGCATGTGCGATTCCTTGTTGCTAGTAGGGATTACAAGTCGACGTTGAGTGCGGCGCTGGCGGTGTTTGCCTTATCGCGTGCTGCTTCAATGCTGTCAGCTTTTGCCAGTGCCACACCCAGGCGGCGGCTGCCGTTGATGTCCGGCTTGCCGAACAGACGCACTTCGGTATCCGTGTCGGCCAGGGCGATGTCCAGGCCACGGTAACGCATCGCCTCTGATTGGCCCTGTACCAGTAGCACGGATGACGCTGAAGGGCCCCGTTGCTCGATCGCCGGCACAGGCAGGCCAAGAATGGCCCGGGCATGCAGGGCGAATTCGGAAAGGGTCTGGGAGATCAGTGTTACCAGGCCGGTGTCGTGGGGGCGGGGCGAGACTTCGCTGAAGTACACCTGGTCTCCCTTGATAAACAATTCGACCCCGAAGATTCCAAGACCACCGAGTGCGTCGGTAATCGCCAGCGCGACGTCCCGGGAGCGTTGCAGGGCGGCTTCACTCATGGGTTGGGGCTGCCAGGATTCCTGATAGTCCCCGTTCTCCTGCCGGTGGCCGATGGGCGCACAATAGCTGGTCTTTATTTCGTTGCCGGCCTTGTGGCGAACCGTCAACAGGGTGATTTCGTAGTCGAAATCCACAAAGCCTTCCACGATAACGCGGCCCTGGCCGGCGCGGCCGCCGGACTGTGCGTATTCCCAGGCAGGCATGACGTCAGCGTCGTTCTTTAACGTGCTTTGCCCCTTGCCAGACGAACTCATGACCGGTTTCACCACGCAGGGAAAACCAATCTCGCGTACGGCCTGTTGATAGTCCGCTTCGTTATCGGCAAAGCGATAAGGGGAGGTAGGCAGTGACAGCTCTTCGGCGGCCAGGCAGCGGATGCCCTCGCGGTTCATGGTCAATTGGGTTGCCCGGGCAGTGGGCACCACGGTATAGCCTTCGGCTTCGAGTTTGACCAGCTCTTCGGTGGCAATGGCTTCGATTTCCGGAACGATCAGTGCCGGTTTCTCCTGTTCGACCAGAGCCCGCAAGGCAGCGCCATCGAGCATGTTGATGACATGGCTGTGTTGCGCCACCTGCATGGCGGGGGCATGGGCGTAGCGGTCTACAGCGATGACTTCGCAGCCATAGCGAATCAATTCCAGGGCGACTTCGCGGCCCAGTTCGCCGGAACCCAGCAGCATGACGCGGGTAGCGTTGTCGGTGAAAGGGGTGCCAATGACAGTCATAACAGCTCTCAATATGTTCGGTGTCCTGATTGTAATGAAAAGCAGGGCCTACGCCAGCGGCCGGTAGAATTGTTCGGAATGAGGCGCATTCTGTACGGCTGGGGCTTACGGTACACTTCCCCTGTACCGTGTCAGGTGCGCATTGTGGGCGCGGGGACAGGATAAGGAGAGCGAGTGGACGATCGATACTGGATGCAACAGGCCCTGGTGCTGGCCCGTTTAGCTGCAGATAAGGGGGAGGTGCCAGTGGGTGCGCTGGTGGTCCGGGATGATCAGTTGCTTGGCGAGGGCTATAACCAGCCCATTATCGCCAGCGATCCCAGTGCTCATGCGGAAATCGTGGCCATGCGCAGTGCTGCGCAAGCCGAGCGCAATTATCGGCTCAGTGGCAGTACGCTTTATGTCACCCTGGAACCTTGCACCATGTGTTTTGGTGCCATGATCCATGCGCGCATCGGCAGGCTTGTGTATGGCGCCAGTGAGCCGCGTGCAGGGGTGTGCGAAAGCCAGCTACAACTGCCGTCGGTGGATTTCTACAATCATCGGATAGACGTGGAAGGAGGCGTGTTGGCGGAAGACAGTGCGCTGTTGCTCAAACGCTTTTTCGCTGATCGTCGGAAAAAGTAACGGTGGGTGGGGCGACCGGTTAGAGGCTTCGTTCCCACAACGCGCATGCCTGCCGTTTTTGTAGCGTGTTGCATGTCTGCGTGAACCGTGTTGCGGCCGCAGCGCGGCACAAAAAAAGGGCCGGTAAAACCGGCCCTTTTTCAGTCAGCGTGATTCCTTACTGGAATTGCGCTTCCTTGGTGGTGGCTTTCATGATGGTTTCCACGCGACGGTTTTCGGCGCGGCCTTCGCTGGTCTTGTTGTCAGCGATTGGCTTCTCTTCGCCGTAACCTACGGTGGTGATGCGGTCCGCGCTTACGTTGAAGTGATCAACAAGTACGGTCTTCACAGCATCTGCACGCTGCTGGGACAGTTTCTTGTTGTAAGCCGCAGAACCGGTGCTGTCGGTGTGACCTTCCAGAACCAGGTTGGCGGACGGGTACTGACGCATACCTTCGGCCAGGTTTTCCAGTGACGGGTAAGAGGTCTGACGGACTTCGGCTTTATCGTGGCCGAATTCAACGTACAGGGTCTCTTTTACGTCCTTGTCCAGGTACTTCTGACAACCTTTGTCGTCAACCAGTGCTCCGGCCGGGGTGTTGGGACATTCGTCCATGCTGTTGACGATGCTGTCGTTATCGTCGTCCAGCTCACAACCGGTCGCATCCACTTGAGCGCCTGCCGGGGTGTTGGCGCACTGATCACGCTCGTCTGGTACACCATCGCCGTCGCTGTCGGTGACTACATTTTCAACCGGCGCCGGCTCTTCTTTCTCGCTGGAACCGCCAATGATGAAGTTCAGGCCTGCATAGACTTCTGCATCCCAGCGTTCGGTGCGGAAGCTATAGTAAGGACGAGCGCCCACGTCCAAGAGGAAATGCGGGTGCAGCATGGTCTGGAAACCGGTTTCCAGAGTACCGATGGTTTCTTTGAAATCGTTGGAGCTGTCGCTGTTCGGCTCTGTGCGGAACTCACCAGCACCGATGCCCACGTAGGGTTCGAATGCGGAGTTGCCGGCAAAGTGTTTGCGGATGGCGCCGTGAGCAATGTTGATGTCCGCGTCGCCAAGCAGATCGGTGTTGGAGTTGTTACGCTCCCACCAACCTTGAACAGACCAGTCACGATTGAAACGGTAACCCATTTGGGCACCGGGAAGGGTCACTTGGTTTTCGCTGGTGTTTTGGTCAATGTGGTCGCCCACATCCAGCCAGTTTTCGCTGATGTGCCCACCGAAGTAGAAATACTGTTCGGGGATGTCGTCAGCAATGACAGTGGTGGTCGCGGTCACGGATGCGCAAGCAATGCTCGCCGCTAAAAAGCGTTTAGCGTTCATAAGCTCCTTCCTTGTCTTATTAAGTAGGCAGATCAAACACGGTGTCAGTGTTGGCTAGCCTGTCTCCTATGTAAATCCTCACTACAGAGATTAATAAAAAAATTTACAAATATGGAATTTATTTGGTAGCAGGAAGACACTTTTTTGTAATGTTGTAGTGTGAAAGTATTAACGGGTTGAGGGTTAATGGGCCCTTAATACTAGGGCTGGCTTCGGCAGGGCACCTCCCCGGTTGATGGCTGTTCAGGAGAGTGCCGGTGGCGGCGTTTTTTCACGTCCTTCGTTGCGATTCTGGTAAAGCGCGTAGTCCGCTTCGTTAAGTAGCGGGTTGAGGCTGCGCCCGCTGTTCTCTGTGCTGGCGACCCCGATACGGGCGCATACGGTAACCGCTTCCTCGGGCTGTGTGGCGGTGCCCGGGCTGGAAAGCTTGAGATTGCCAGCCAGGGCCTTCAGGCCTTCCCCCATGCGCGCGGCATCATCAAAGTTGGTGTGGGGAAGCACCAGCAGGAACTGGGCCCCATCAAACCGCCCAAAAAGATCACTTTCCCGGATTTTTTCACGAATGCAGTCGGCAAACAGGCGAAGCGCTTTTTCCCCGGTGTGGCGGCCATAGCTATCCAGCAGCTGGGTAAAATCCTCGATTTCAATGAGCAGGATAGAAACGGTGTAATTGTGTCGCTGGCTGAGGGCCAGCTCCCGTTCCAGCATGCCCAGCAAATGGGGGCGGTTGAACAGGCCGGTGAGGTGATCCTCGCGGGCCAGTTGTTGCAGCTGATGGTTGTACCGATCCAGTGCGATCAATCGGCAGCTGAACAGATAAAGTGGCGGGGCCACCAGTAACAAAGGGAGCAGGGCGGCAAGAACCAGGGGAGATAGCCAGTCGCGTTCACCGACCAGCATGATGGCGATGCTGGTAAGCACGAGCGAGACAAGAACGGCGCTCAAGGTGATGACGGCGGTGCCTTTCAGGGCAGAACGGCGGTCGCTACGACTGACCAGTCTGGCGGACGTCGCTACCACATGAAAAAGCTTGGCCATGCTTGGTAATCCCCAATAAACGTGCTGATTATTATGCCTCTCAGTATCACGTTTGCGTGCATGCCGTGCAATAGCAGGCAGGGGAGGTCATTGATTCAGCAGGTTTTCCTTCAGTGATTGGGAATAGGGCGTTTCGCCAAACCAGATACGCAGGTAGTAGCGGGCAAACGTGGCGCCTGTCTCGCTGGCAAGGGGCTGATTATTCAGGGCCAGGGTTAGGTCGTCTTCGCGGTAAGTCAGGGTGTAGGCGTCGCCATCGCTGATGTCTTGATAATGGCTGTTGAATGCCTGGAAACGCTCCTGGTACTGGTCGAATGCCGTTGCCTGCAGGTTTTTTTCCAGAAAGTTCAGCGCGGCTTTGGCAAAGGCATCGCCAGGAACGTCGCGAAAATAACGGAAGGTCAGCCGCAACGGCGGTGACTGCAGGTCGTCGGTCTGGCAGTCGTGCCGAGACAGGGTGGCTTCACCCACAGTGATGAAGCGCAGGGCTTTCACGTCGCTTCGGGTGCAAACCTGCCAGGCTTGGTCGCTAGCGTTGGCGTAGCCGGGTGCGGCAATGGCCGCAGCAGCCAGTAGCAGCGCGGCCGGGATTAGTCGTGCTCTCTTAGCCATCGTGTCATCGGTCCTATTACGGGCAAATGCTGGTCCACGCCTTGGCTGCTGTCCCAGAAATCCTGTTGGAAAACGACTTGCCCCTGCGCGTTGAAGCGCAGCTGGCTGATGCCAATGGTGCGAGACAGGCGTTCGCTGCCGAGCAGGCTGAAGCGTGCCTCCATGACCCAGCGCAGATACACATCGCTACCGTCTTTGATGATGTGGTTGACGGTCAGGGACATGCTGTTCAGCCCTTCGGCGGTGGTTTGTAAATGCTCTGCCAGCTGGTCGCGCGCGGTCAGCGTGACCAGGGTGTCGTTGAAGTACAGGGGATCAGCATAAAGGGTGTCGATTTGTGCAGGGATGGTGCTGGCATCCAGTGGGTTGAAGAACGCAATAAAGCGATCAATTGTCGCCGAATCAACCGGGTGACCGGTGGGGGCAGACGTGAGCGCCTGTTGATACCGGTCGGTATATCCGTAAGGGCCTTTGGGGGCACTGCTGCAGGCAGCTAATAGCAGCGTCAGCAGCAGTGACAACGATAATGTCATGGGAGCATTCATAAGCTGACTTTGGCGCGGGGGTGGTGAATCGGTTGTGAAGCTGGAAACGCTGAAGTCAGGAGTGGGCTGGCAACAGGCGTTGCGGCACGATTCACAGCGCTTTGACGAGGGATACCGCAATGTAAGGCGATGAGACTTTATGCACGCGCCGTCATTGTTAACGTCATTTCGTTCCAGTTGCTCTGGGCGGCTGCGGTGTTGGGGGCGGCGCAGGATGTAAGTGTACTGGCCTGGGGCGTGCTGGGCGTCATGGTTGTTGCGCAAGTCGCGCTGACACGCCAGTGGCGACAGGACCTGTTGTTGATTGCCGCCGGTGGCTTACTGTGTGTGTTGATGGAGCCGTTGTGGTTGCGGCCGGAGGTGTTGCAGTACCGCAACTGGGAACAACACTGGTGGGCGCCACATTGGGTATGGACGTTGTGGCTGGGCTTTGCGGTGAGTTTTCGTTATAGCTTGAATTGGTTGTGTGGCCGGCCGGTACTGGCCGCTTTGTTAGGCGCCTTGGGAGGCGTCTTTTCCGTGACCATGGGCATTCGCCTGGGGGCGGCGACTGCACCGCAAGGCTGGCTGTTGCTGGCAATGGTTTACGGTGTCAGTTGGGCGATAGCGGTACCGTTACTGGCGCAGGTGGCGACGATCACAAAACAGGGAACCAAACATGCCTGAAATTCATTACTTGCTGCTTATCGCCTTGCTGATTGTCGCCACCGTAGTGTGGCTACAACAACGCCAGACCCGCAACGCCGGTTGGGTGGATGTGTTTTGGGCCTGGTCGGTGGGCATTGTCGGAATGAGTTTCCTGGTGACCGGAAGCGGAGCCCTGGTTCCCCGTATGGCGGCAGGCGTGCTGTTACTGTTGTGGTCATTACGCTTGGGGAGCCATATTTTTCAACGGGTTAGTCAGGAAAGTGCGGAGGACGGCCGCTACGCCGCCATGCGCGAGGCGCTGGGCAGTAAGGCGCAGCCGGTGTTTCTGGTGTTTTACTGGGGTCAGGCACTGCTGGCCTGGGGCTTTGCACTGACTTTCTGGGTGGTGGCCGAGCAGGATCAGTTTGCGCCCTCCCTTGTGCTGCTGGGCGTGGCGATCGGATTGCTGGCCATCGCCGGGGAAGCGCTGGCAGACAAACAATTGGCCGATTTCAAAAAGCGCCCGGACAGCAAGGGTAAAACCTGCCGTGAAGGGTTCTGGCGCTACAGTCGCCATCCCAACTATTTCTGCGAGTGGTTGCACTGGGTCAGTTACCCCGTCATGGCCATTGGCGCGCCGCACGCGGGGTGGTTGTGGGTATTGCCCCTGGCCATGTTCGTGTTCCTGTGGTTCGTCACGGGTATTCCTTATACCGAAAAGCAGGCGCTCAAATCCCGCGGCGATGACTACCGTGATTATCAGCGCACAACCAGTGCGTTCTTTCCCTGGAGACCCAAATCATGATGATTCAAATGGCGGAATCCGGGCTGTTGCCCGACGGATTGGTGCGTTTTGGTATTCGCCGCCTGCTGGGGCAACGTCTGGAACAGGAAAAACAACGCAGTAACCGCCAGACGTTCGAAGAGGCCTTGCGCCAGGGGCCTGTTGCGGTGGGTCAGGATGAGGCCAATGAACAGCACTATGAAGTCGATGCCCGTTTCTATGAGCAGGTGCTGGGTCCCTATCTGAAATATTCCAGCGGCTATTGGCCGAATGCCTCAAGCACCCTGGAAGACGCAGAACGAACCATGCTGGCAATGACCTGTGAGCGGGCAGAGCTGGAAGATGGCCAGGACGTGCTGGAAATGGGCTGTGGCTGGGGATCGCTGACATTGTGGATGGCGCAGCAGTATCCCAACAGCCGGATTACCGCGATTTCCAATTCGTCGTCCCAACGGGCCTTTATTCTTGGCCGTGCCGCAGAGCGGGGCCTGAACAATGTGGATGTGATTACTGCGGATGCTTCCGTGTATCAACCGCAACAGCCCTATGATCGGGTGGTGTCGGTGGAAATGTTCGAGCACATGCGCAATCACAAAACCCTGATGTCGCGTATTCATGATTGGTTGAAGCCGGGTGGCAAACTTTTCATTCATGTGTTCTGCCATCGTGATCTGACCTATCTGTTCGAAACCGAAGGCAGCAAGGACTGGATGGCCAAGTACTTCTTTACCGGTGGCATGATGCCAGCCTATGACTGGCTGCCTCATTGTGCTGGTGATCTTCAGGAGGAGCAGCGCTGGGCAGTGAATGGTACCCACTATGGCCGCACTCTGGAGGCCTGGCTGGTGCTGGCCGATGAAAAGCAGGCCGCGCTGACCCGGCTGTTGGACGACCTTTACGGTAAAGGCCAGGGGAAGGTGTGGCTGCAACGCTGGCGTATGTTTTTCATGGCGTGTGCGGAGCTGTTTAACTATGGTGGGGGCGAAGAGTGGTTCGTTGCGCACTACCGTTTCGCCAAGCCTGTGGCGAATTGAGCGCTGTTTTCGCGGGCCATGATGAATAGCCATAAAACGAGCAAGGCATGAAAAAAACCGGCGTTCAGCACCGTCTTACCCGCGTCTATCTGGTTCAATTACTGTTGATCAGCCTGGCCACTGTGCTGGGCGTGTGGGCAACCGCGAACATTATTGAGCATGTGCTGGTCAAGCAGGCACTGATCAAGGAAGCCGATCACTATTGGTCGTTGGTGGAGGAAAACCCCACCCAGCCGCGTCCCAATACCCGCCATCTGCTTGGCCTGTTGAGCAGTGATGCGGTGCAGGACTCGGTTCCTGACGTGCTGGCGGATTTACCCGATGGTTATCAGCGTGTGGATCTGGCCGGTGAGCGCCCCATTGTCTATATCGAGCATCGCGACGGCGCTCGGTTGTATCTGATTTTTGATGAAAAACGGGTGTCGGTGCTGGCGTTCCTGTTTGGCATCCTGCCGTTAACCGGTGTGCTGTTGGTGATCTATATCACCTCGTTTCTCGGTTGGAAAAAGTCCCGCGATTTATTGTCCCCACTTGTGCAGCTTTCTGATGCGTTGCGGCATACCCCGGTGAATGACCCCAGTGTGGCCCGCCCGGACCTGAGTGATATTGCTGCGGATTCGGGTAGTGAAGTGGCGGTATTGGTGGCGGCGTTGGATGGCTATGCCGACCGGCTAGTGTCATTTGTGGAACGTGAACGTCAATTTACCCGCGATGCGAGCCATGAATTACGCACGCCACTGGCGGTGTTTCGCGCCAATCTGGAATTACTGGTGACACAGGTGGGTGACCGCCCTCTGATTCGGCGCATGGATGACACCGTTGATGACATGGAAGCGACCCTGGAAACATTGCTGATGCTGGCGCGCACGGAGCAACACAGCCAGCAGAGTGAGGATGTGATCGTCAACGATCTGGCGGTGAACCTGATTGAACGCCTGAATCCGCTGGCTGAGCGTAAGCAAATTCGCTTGCAGGTCCGGCAGACGGCGCTGCTGAGTGTGAACTGTCCGGAGGCGGCGCTCACCATTGTGTTGACGAATCTGGTCCGCAATGCCATCAACTACAGTGGTTCTGGGGATGTCACCATCGTGGTGATGGAGAAGGCGGTGCAGGTGGTGGATTATGGCGCGGGCATGGATGCGGATGAACTGGCCCGGGTACTGCAACCCTTTGAGCGGGGCGCTACCCAGGAAGGCGGTCATGGTCTGGGGTTGGCCATTGTGCAACGCCTGTGCGAACGCTATGACTGGCAGCTGATGGTGGCCAGCGAACCGGGCAAGGGCACCGAAGTTCGGGTGCAGTTTAGTTAACGGTCTGAAAACGTCTAGCCCGCAGCAAGCGGGGAAGGATCAATGCGCACCAGTAATTGCTTGGCGTTCAGGGCGTCGCGAATACGATGGATCACGCGCTGGGCTTTTTCTTCGTTGGTGTCAGCCAGAAGAATACCAAAACGGTTTTTGCCCAGATGGGCGATGCTGTCTTGCTCGCGCAGCAGCGCTGCCAGGGAGTCGGCGATGATCATGCTGTCGCTGTCCTCTGGCGCTTGCAGGTAGAGCGTTGATGATTCCATGCCGAAATCCCGGCTGTGCTGTCGCTCCTGTGCCTTGATGTCCGCCCAGCCTTGTTCCCCGGGTAGGCCGGTATCGGCACAGCGGTCCGGGTGTTCCACAAAAATGCTGACCCTCTGCTGTTGGGCTTCCTGCAGGGCATTACTGAGCAGAAAACCGATCAGGCGGGCTTCGTGTTGCAAAGCGGGCAGGGCCTGCTCCAGTGACGCATCCTGTGGCTCCGGGTCCAGCGCGCAGAGGGTGCCAAAAAGCCGGTTGTCCCTGTCCACAAGTGGCAACCCGATGTAGGCGCCAATAGTCAGGTCACTATTGATGGGGGCATTGTTGTAACTGGGAGTGCGCTGAGCATCGGTGGCAATACAGGGGGCACCTTGTTCCACCATTCGGATACAGTAGCTTTTTTGCCATTGCAGGCGGTTGCCTTGCACCAGCCCATAGTGATCGTCCCGTGCACGCAATATCACCATTTCGTCGTCGCGCAGGCGGGTGATCATCCACAGGGCCATGCCGAAACGGTGTTGCAGTTCAGCAAGGTGGGCGTCCAGTAATTCCTGGCAGGAAGAATAGCTGGCTAACGGTGTGTCAGTTTGGTCGGCTGGCATAAATAGGGAAAATGGCTTTTTCCCTATTCTCAGCCGGGTTCCTATCAATGTGCAAGTGGGCAGCGCCTTACTGTGCGGTTTCCGGTGCTGCCTGAATGCTGAAGCCGACACCGGGCAAGGTGTTGAGCAATGCATGCTCGAAAGGTTTGTCCACGGCTTTGCGCAAATTATACAGGTGGCTGCGCAAGGCATCGGAGTCGGGTACCAGGTCGCCCCACAGTTCGTGTTCCAGTTGTTCCCGACTGACGACCTTGGGGGATTCGCGCATCAGAATGCGCAGAATGCGAAAGGCGGTGGGGGACAGTTTTAACAACTGGCCGTCACGGCGTACCTCTTGGCGGGCTGGGTCCAGTTCCAGATCGGCAATCTGCAGTGTGTTGGCGGTGACTTCCTTGCGTTGGCGGCGCACCAGTGCTGTGACGCGGGCGGAGAGTTCCGGCAGGGCGAAGGGCTTGACGATATAGTCGTCGCCACCGCGATCAAAGCCTTCCAGTTTGTCTTCCAGCTGATCCCGCGCGGTCATGAATACCACTGGCATATCCAGCGCCAGTTCCTTGCGCAGATACTGGCAAAAGCTGTAGCCGTCTTCGCCGGGAAGCATGACGTCCAGAAGCATCAGATCGTAGTGATGTTCCTGAACCAGCTCCCGTGCCAGCCTTGTGTTGCCGGCATAGTCCACACTGGCGCCTTCCTGCTCCAGGTATTCCAGTACGGTCTGGGCCAGTTGGCGATGGTCTTCTACCAGTAGAATGGACAGATTCTTCACAGGGCTCTCCTTGTATGACTGTGGTCATCTTCAGCGCTGTTGCGTCAAGGTTCCGTCAAGAATCTTCACGTTTGTCGCTTGTTCCACTGTCAGTGGTTTCTTGCGGTTACGCAATCAACCAAGCGACAAACGGCTGAATCCAGTGTGTTGAATAATGTTCTAGTCGTTCAGCGCGCCGGTGCGGGCGAAGCGCTGTCGATAGTGGCTGGGGGACAGGCCGGTATGCCGTTTGAATAACCGGGAAAAACTGCTGACATCCTGGTAGCCCACTTGCTCGGAGAGTTTAGCCAGGTTGTTGGTGCCCCGTTCCAGCATTTTTCGGGCAGCCTCAATGCGCACTCGTTGCAGGTACTGCAATGGTGGTTCGCCCAGTGTGGTTGTGAAGCGGCGCTGTAACTGGCGCGGACTCAAATGCACGCGTTCCGCCAATTGCCCCAGGCTGGTATTTTCCTTGTAGTGCTCGTGAATCCAGCCCTGAATGGCCTGCACCTGATCGTCTTGATGATAGGTATGTGCCGGCAGCCCGGCGTAAATGCTTTGCAGGTCGTTACGCACATCGATGACAAATGCCCGGGCCAGTTCCCGGGCCAGATCAGCACCGCAGAAACGCTCTACCAACAGGATTGTCAGGTCACGCCAGGCGGTGCCGCCACCGGCACAGAAAATGTTGCCGTCGCGGGTAATCAATTCCCGTTCATTCAGTTTCACCTGCGGGTAGCGATGGCGAAATTCCTGGCTAAAGCCCCAGTGGGTGGTGGCCGTTTTATCATCCAGTAAACCGGCTTCAGCCAACAGGAAAGCGCCGGTACAGTTACTGGCCAGATCGGCGCCGCCTTGATGCAGAAAACGCAGCCAGGGCAGTGCATCCTGTTCCTGGGCGAGCACGGTTTCAATTTTTCCACCAATGGTCGGCACCACCACCAGATCGGCCTGATCCATCTGCTCCAGGGAACAATCCACTGCCATGCGGATGCCGTTGGTGCAGCGCACCGGGTTGCCGCCGCGGGACACAATCTGAACTTTGAACTGCTGGTCCAGGGCTTGCCCGTGGATACGGTTCCAGGTCACCCCGGTCAGATTGAGGAGATCTACTACCCCGGTGAGGGCAGAGGCAAAAACGCCGTCGAAGGCTAATACTGCTACCGTGAACATATGTCGTGTTCCACCATGAATTAGTCATAGGCGACAATGCCAGACACAGCATAACGATGGCAAGCTGTTGTCCAAAATAACCGGAGCGCTATTGTGAGTGATGTGATTCTCGACCGCCGTGACTTGAGCTTTCAGCTTTTTGAGGTGCTGGACACCGACAGCCTGTTCGCCCGCCCGCGTTTTGAAGATCACAGTCGCGAGACCATTGAAGCGGCTCTTGATACCGCAGAAAAACTGGCACGGGAAAAATTCGCCAACCACAACGCACTGTCCGATAAGGAAGAGCCCACCTTTGTGGATGGCAAAGTGGTGATGCGCCCGGAAGTGAAAGAGGCTTTTGATGCCTACATCAACGCCGGTTTTCTGTCGTCGCGGGCCAGCTTTGAAGAAGGCGGCATGCAGTTGCCGGAAATCGCTGCGGCGGCGTGCAAAGGCATGTTCACCTGCGTGAACCCCAGCTCCACCGGCTACGCTTTCCTGACAGCGGCGGCGGCCAACGTGATCCGCAACTTCGGTAGTGACACCCTGAAAACCCGGTTCCTGGAACCAATGATGGCAGGGCGTTTCACCGGGACCATGGCCCTGACCGAACCCCATGCCGGCTCCTCCCTTACCGATATCCGCACCCGTGCAGTGCCACAGGATGACGGTAGCTACCGTCTCAAGGGCAACAAGATTTTTATTTCCGGCGGTGAAAATGAGCTGGCGGATAACATCGTGCATCTGGTGTTGGCAAAGATTCCCGGTGGCCCGGAAGGGGTGAAAGGGATTTCCCTGTTTGTAGTGCCCAAGTATCGCCTTGATGAAGCTGGCAACCCGGATGCCCGCAACGATGTGATTCTGGCAGGTCTGATTCACAAGCTGGGCTACCGTGGCACCACCAGTACCGCCCTGACGTTCGGTGATGGTGATGATTGTCATGGCTACCTGGTCGGTGAGCCCCACCAGGGTTTGCGTTACATGTTCCAGATGATGAACGAAGCCCGTGTAGGTGTAGGGTTTGGTGCGGGTTTGCTGGGCTATCGGGGTTACCGTTTTTCACTGGATTATGCCCGTGACCGGGTTCAGGGCCGCCACCCGGACGATGCCGATTTTTCCAAGCCTCAGGTGCCGATTATTGAGCATGCTGATGTGAAACGGCTGCTGCTCACCCAGAAAGCCTATGCAGAAGCTGCGATTGCCATGAGCCTGTATGGCTATCGTCTGGTTGATGATATCGAGACTGGGGACGACGTGGCCTCAGAAGAGGCTGCGCTGTTACTCGATCTTCTGACCCCGGTACTGAAAACCTGGCCTTCAGAATTTGGTTTGAAGGCCAATGATATGGCCATTCAGGTCTTCGGTGGGGCGGGGTATACCCGTGAATATCCGGTGGAACAGGTGTGGCGTGATAACCGCCTTAACCCCATCCATGAAGGTACGACGGGTGTGCATGGGCTGGATTTGCTGGGCCGTAAAGTGTGGATGGACAACGGCAAGGGCATGATGTTGCTGGCCAGTCGTATCGTGGCCGATGTGCAGGCCACCACGGATGAGCGTTGCAAGCCCATGGCCGAGGCGTTACAGGCCATGCTGCCGAACATTGAAAAGGCCACCCAGGCGGTGGGCAAGCAAATGGCCAGTGCGGGTCCGCGTGCGGCATTATCCAATGCCAACGCCTACTTGCAGTTGTTGGGGCATACGGTGGCCGCGTGGATGTGGTTACGCCAGGCCAATGCGGCGGTGGCGCTGAGCAATCCTGACGATGCGATTTTTGCCAAAGGAAAATTGCAGGCTGCACGTTATTTCTTCCGCTGGGAGTTGCCCCGGGTGGAATGGGACGCGCAACAGCTGATTAATGGCGACGATACCTTTATGGAGATGGATCCAGGCTGGTTCTGATTATGTGCTGATCACGGCTTTGCCGTGGTCACTTGGCCAATCGAGTGTGCCTATCGTCATCAGGCTCGGGACCTGCCTTTGGCAGGAGATGCTATGACGGTATTTTTGAGCCCCCGCCAGGGGGCTTTTTTTTGCCGTTCTGTAGCTGCGATACCATTCGCGCAACATGCCGCCTGCCTCAGGCTTATCCCGCCTTTCTCGGCCCTTGCCCTTCGCTGTCTGCGCTTGAGAGGCTTCTCCTTGTTGGTGCAATAAAACAGTCATATAGTCGTCATGATCTTGCGAACGACACTGATCTTGCGAACACACATTGAACGGGGAATAAACGTGAAAAAGACTTTGCTTGCGGCCTCTGTTGCCACGGCCATGCTGCCTGTGGGGGCCATGGCGGCGCCGACCTTTTACGGCAAACTGAATTTGAGCGTGGATAAAACCAGTGATTATCCCGATACCGCGTTGGTGTTTAGCCAGGATGACCTGTCCGATGCCTGGTTTGTGTCCAGCAACAACTCCCGGTTGGGAGTGAAAGGTGAAGAGCCGCTGTATAACGACAGCCTGTCGGTGATCTATCAGATGGAAGTGGGCTACGACGCGGACGGTGATAGCAGTGCGACCTTTTCCACACGGAACAGTTTTCTTGGTCTGGGCACCCAGGTGGGCAAGATTTTTGCCGGCCGCTATGACAGCGTGGTGAAACTGGCCGAAGGAAAAATTGACCAGTTCAATGATACCGTGGCGGATATGGATACCGTGTTCCTCGGTCAGCGCCGCAATAGCAACAGCCTGAACTGGGAAAGCATGGATCTGGGCGGCATTGTGGTGCGGGCGCAGGTGGCACCGGGGGAAGACGAGACGGTGGGCAGTGCCCCCAACACGAAAACCAAGGACGGCCTTACCGATACCTGGGGCTTGTCTGCCACCTACAAGCAAGATGTGCTTTATGCGGCTCTGGCGTATGAAAGCAGTTACACCGAAGTGGCCGTTGGTCCGGCCACAGTGGGCGGTGATCTGGACACTCTGCGCGGCTCTTTTGGCCTGAATGTGAGCAACAGCGTTGCGGTAGGCACCATCGTGGAGCGCAGTAAACTGGACCCCTATGGTGGTTCGGACGGCGACTTGATGTCGTACCTGCTGAGCGGCAAGTTTGGTGTCTCTGAACGTGTGGCCCTGAAGGCGCAGGCGGGCATGCTCGATAGCAGCGATCTGGATCTGGATGTGGCCACGCTGACGCTGGGTGCTGACTACAAGCTGGGTGATTTCACTACCGCATACGGGCTGGTGTCCGCCTCAGACACGGATTTTGATCCGGCGGGAACCACCGAGGATGTGAACGAATCCGGCATGGCGTTTTCCGTGGGGATGATCCACAAATTCTGATTCGGCGCCTGTCCCACTGGGAGCTGAAAACCACAAAAAAGCCCGGCTACGGTAAGTGCCGGGCTTTTTTGGTGAGGGCCGAATAACGCTTTTGGCATCGTCAGCCATTACTACTGCACAAGGTCGAACTCAGCCTTCCCATTTACGCAGCACCAGGCTGGCGTTGGTCCCGCCGAAACCGAAGCTGTTGCTCAGCACGGTGGTCGGGCCGCTGTCTTTGCCCTTCACCAGTACAGGCATGCCTTCGGCTTTTTCATCCAGTGTTTCGATATTGGCACTGATGGCAGTGAAGTCATTCTGCATCATCAACATGCAGTAAATCGCTTCCTGTACCCCGGCCGCGCCCAGGCTATGGCCGGACAGGCTTTTGGTAGAGCCAATCGACGGGCACTGATCGCCAAACACTTCGCGGATGGCTTTCAGTTCTGCTACGTCCCCCACCGGCGTACTGGTGCCGTGGGCGTTAATGTAATCCACCGAGCCTTCTACTGTCGCCAGCGCCTGGCGCATGCAGCGCGCTGCGCCTTCACCATTGGGAGCCACCATGTCGTGGCCGTCGCTGGTGGCGCCATAACCGAGCACTTCGGCGTAGATGGTCGCGCCACGGGCCTTGGCGTGTTCCAGTTCTTCCACCACCACCATGCCGCCGCCGCCGGCAATCACGAAACCGTCGCGGGTTGCGTCGTAGGCGCGTGAGGCTTTTTCCGGTGTGTCGTTATACTTGCTGGACAGGGCGCCCATGCCATCGAACAGGCAGCTGAGCGTCCAGTGTTCTTCTTCGCCGCCACCGGCAAAGACCACATCCTGTTTGCCCAGTTGAATCTGTTCCACGGCGTTACCGATACAGTGAGCGCTGGTGGCGCAGGCGGAGGCGATGGAGTAGTTCACCCCTTTGATCTTGAACGGCGTCGCCAGGCATGCCGATACGGTGGACGCCATGACCCGGGGCACCATGTAGGGGCCAACCCGTTTCACGCCCCGGTTGCGGGCAATGTCGGCGGCTTCCACCTGGTTAAGGGAAGAGTGGCCACCGGAGCCGGCAATCAAACCGGTGCGTTCATTGCTGACCTGTTCGTCGTTGAGACCGGATTGGGCAATGGCATTTTGCATGGCCACGTAGGCGTAGGCAGCCGCGTCGCCCATAAAGCGGCGTGGCTTGCGGTCAATGAAATCGTCCAGCTGGATAGTGGGTGTGCCTGCTACCTGGCTGCGCATGCCGATTTCCTGGTATTCCTCTTTAAAGCGAATACCGGAGCGGCCTTCCCGCAATGAACGGGTGACGCTGTCTGTGTCGTTGCCCAGACAGGAGACAATGCCCATCCCGGTGATTACTACGCGGCGCATGAGTCGCTCCTAAAAACCGTCGGTAGAAGTGAACAGGCCAACTTTCAGATCGTCGGCCTGGTAGATGTCTTTCCCGTCCACGGACACGGTGGCGTCGGCCAGACCGAGCACCAGTTTGCGGGAAATGACCCGTTTCAGGTCGATTCGGTAAGTCAGTTTCTTGGCAGTGGGCAGCACCTGGCCGGAAAACTTCACATTGCCCACGCCCAGAGCGCGCCCACGGCCCGGGTTGCCCACCCAGCCCAGGAAAAAGCCCAGCAATTGCCAGGTGGCATCCAGGCCCAGGCAGCCCGGCATCACCGGGTCACTTTCGAAGTGGCAATCAAAGAACCAGAGGTCCGGCCGGATATCCAGCTCGGCAACGATTTCACCTTTGCCATATTTGCCGCCCTGTTCGCTGATATGGGTGATGCGGTCCATCATCAGCATGTTGGGTAAAGGCAGTCGCGCATTGCCGGGGCCAAACAGCTCACCGTGCGCACAGGCGAGAAGGTCCTCGCGAGAATAGGAAGATTTCTGTGTTGTCGTAGTGCTCAAAGTCTTACTCCATGCAGGCCAGGGCGGCGCATTTTGAGTATATGGATTATTTGTGACGTTTTATCTTCAGCGCGGTGACACCCTGTCATGTAAGCGCTGATAGTAGCAAAGCGAAGTGAGAGCATACGAATAGCAACCGTCTCAAAATATGTCTTGGCGCCGTTTTACCGAAAATGACCGATGAACGGAGTCAAATGACCGCGGTCTATCTTCTTGTACCACTCAGGGGGTCTTTTCATTGCGGCACCGCCACGGACTTGCAATTGCCGGACCATCTACCGATGCTATGCGCGCCGGATCGCGCCAAATAGCCGCGTCCGGCCGCCCCTTGACCAGTCAAAATCGCAAGTCGTGTATCTAGTCGTATAAGTAAGGAGCTCTCGTGGCGGTAGAAATCGGGCATCTTTCCCTGTGGTTGGCACTGGCTGCTGCCCTGTGTCTATCAGTTTTTCCCCTGATTGGCGTTTATCGCAACCTGCCTGCCTGGCAGTGGTATGCCCGCCCGCTGGCCTGGATACAGTGGTTGGCCATGACCGTTGCCATGGTCGCGCTGGGCTATTCCTTCTATATCAATGATTTTTCCGTGGCCTATGTGGCCGGGCACAGTAACTCTGCGTTGCCGCTGGAGTACCGGTTGTCTGCTATCTGGGGCGGCCACGAAGGGTCCCTGCTGTTGTGGGGCTGGATGCTGTCCGGCTGGGCGGCCATGGTTGGGTTGCTGAGCCGCAGCGTGCCATTGCCGATGGTGGCGCGGGTGCTGGCTGTCATGGGCATGATTTCCGTGGGCTTCATGTTGTTCATGCTGCTCACCTCCAATCCCTTTGACCGTAACCTGCCCTGGTTCCCGCTGGATGGCGCCGACCTGAACCCGTTGCTGCAAGACCCCGGGCTGATTATTCACCCGCCCATGCTTTATATGGGCTATGTCGGTTTCTCCGTGGCGTTCGCGTTTGCGGTGGCAGGGTTGTTGATGGGCAACCTGGACCCGGCCTGGGCCCGCTGGGCGCGGCCGTGGACCACGGTGGCGTGGAGCTTTCTGACCGTGGGGATCGCCCTGGGCTCCTGGTGGGCCTACTACGAACTCGGCTGGGGTGGCTGGTGGTTCTGGGATCCGGTGGAAAACGCCTCCCTGATGCCATGGCTGGCGGGCACCGCCCTGATTCACTCCCTGGCAGTGAGCGAAAAGCGCAACATGTTCCGCGCGTGGACGGTGTTGCTGGCGATCATTACCTTCTCGCTAAGTTTGCTGGGGACTTTCCTGGTGCGCTCCGGGGTGCTGACGTCAGTCCACGCCTTTGCCAATGACCCGGCCCGAGGGGCCTTTATCCTCGGTTTCCTGATTGTGGTCGCCGGTGGCGCATTGGTCCTGTTTGGTCTGCGGGCGTCGGCGTTGCGCAGCAATACCGGATTCAAGCCGGTATCGAGGGAAGCTTTTTTGCTGGGTAACAACCTGATTCTGCTTACGGCCACCTCTGTGGTGTTGATGGGCACATTGTTTCCGCTGATCGGCGAAGCACTGGACATGAAAATCTCCATCCGCAGCCCTTATTTCAATGGCTTCTTTGTGCCGTTGGCCTTTGTGCTGATTTTGCTGATGGTGCCGGGCATGTTCAGTAACTGGAAACGTCAGGACGGAAACTCCCTGTTAAAGCGCATGGCGCTGTTGGCACCGGCCGCAATCATTGCCGGCTGGTTCGGTGCTCGCCTGCCGGACCCCAGCCCCTGGCAGGGCGTTTTGGCGATCATGCTGGCGCTGTTCCTGGTGTTTGCCCATGTAGACGATGTGGTTCGCCGAGCCCGTGCCTACAAGCAAGGTTTTGTCACCGGGCTGGGCAAACTGGGCCGCGGCTACTGGGGCATGGTGTTGGCCCATTGCGGCCTGGCGGTATTGATTGCCGGTATTACCCTGGTCAGCTTCCACGAAGTGGAGCGTGACATTCGCATGGCGCCGGGGGATACCGCCAAACTGGGGGACTACACCTTTGTGTTCGACAGCCTGGATGAATATCGCGGCCCCAACTTCGATTCCACCCGTGGTCATTTCCACGTGAGCCATGACGGTGAACCGGTGGCGGTGATGCACCCGGAAAAACGCACCTATCACGCCAGCCGTCAGGTCATGACCGAGGCGGCGATTGATGCCGGTTTCTGGCGCGACCTTTATGTGGCCCTGGGTGAACCGCTGGATAAAAGCAATGCCTGGGCAGTACGCATTTACTTCAAGCCTGGGATTCGCTGGATCTGGCTGGGCGCGTTGATCATGGCTCTTGGTGGCGCCCTGGCGCTGACGGACAAACGTTATCGCCGCAACCGTTTTGCGACCAACGACGCAGGAGCTGCCAATGAAAGCTAATTCACCCTGGGTGTTTCTGCCCCTGGTCGGCTTTGTGCTGCTGGCGGTGCTATTGGCCAGTGGTCTGGGCCGTGATCCGCAGGAGCTGCCGTCTGCGCTGGTGGGTAAACCGGTGCCGTCATTTTCCCTGCCGTCCTTGCTGACCGAAGAAACCTATACAGAGGATTCCCTGAAAGGACGCTGGCAGTTATTGAATGTGTGGGCCACCTGGTGCCCGACCTGCCATGTGGAGCACCCGTACCTGCTGGAACTGGCGGCACGCGGTGTGGCCATTTCCGGGCTGAACTACAAGGACGAATTACCGGCCGCCCGTGAGTATCTGGCCAATCTGGGCAATCCCTTCACCCATGTGATTGTGGATGCCGACGGACAACTGGGGCTGGATCTGGGGGTCTATGGGGCCCCGGAAACCTTTTTGATTAACCCGGCCGGTGAGATCGTGTTACGCCACGCGGGGGACTTGAACGCCCGCGTCTGGGAAGAAAAGTTTGTTCCTTTATTGCCCACACAGGCGCCAGCGCCGGGGCAGGGTGAGGGAGAAGAATAATGCTGCGTATTGTGTTGCTGCTGATGCTGTCCATGCCGGCTTTTGCAGCCATTGATGTTTATCAGTTCGATAATGAACAGCAGGAACAACGCTTTCGAATCCTCTCTGAGGAATTGCGTTGCCCGAAATGCCAGAACCAGAGTATCGCGGATTCCGATGCCGGCATTGCCCAGGATATGCGAACGCGAGTGCATACCATGATCCTGGAAGGCAAAAGCGATGAAGACATCGTCGACTACTTTGTGTCCCGTTATGGTGATTTTGTCAGCTATCGTCCGCCAGTGAATGCCGGTACATCCATTCTGTGGCTGGGGCCTATTTTGCTGTTGCTGGGGGGCGCTGTACTGATTGTCATTTTGCTGCGTAACGCCAGCCGTAAAGCGGCAGCAGACGATGAGGCATCCCAGGATAAAGAACCGGAAGAGGGCACGAAATGATGTTGTGGGTAATGGCGCTGGTTCTGTTGCTGGTGATGGCCGCGGTGCTGTGGGTGATGTGGCGACGTGAAGGGCGCAAGGCCGGCAAGAATATGCAGGGGGCGCTCGGTATTCCGTTGGTCATGGTGGTTCTGGCTGGCGCCGGTTACGGGCTGATCGGCCTTAACGAACACACCGCCACCTGGTTGGAGCACCAGCAGGAATACGGTGATGTGGCCCGGAAGATTATTGCTGGCCAGCCGCCGGAGAAAGCCGCCTCGGAAGTGCCCGCCGGAGCCTTGGTGCGGGTGCTGCAGTCCGAACTCTCCCAGACGCCCTCTGCCGTGGGCTGGTATGCCCTGGGGGTTCTGTACGATCAACTGGGCGCGCCGGCTCAGACCGAAGAAGCGGCTCGCAAGGCCTTGCAGCTGAACCCGGATGATGCCGCCATGCACCTGTTGCTGGCACGCGCCTTGATCGAAAAGAACGAAGCACGGCTGACCGACCCGGCGCTGGAGGAAATCCGCTGGGTGCTGGACCGCGAACCGAATCACGATGGCGCCTGGATGCTGCTCGCCATGTCCGCAGACCGGGCCGGGCGTTATGCGCTGTCAGAGCAGGCCTGGGCGTCGCTGTTGTCGCGGCACAGCGAAGGCGAAACCGCAGAGCTGTTGCAGCGCGGTCTGGATCGGGCTCGGGAACAGAAGCAGCGGGAAGGCGTTTTTGCCAACCTTGCGGCTACGGTCAACGGTGAAGGCCTGCCGGCTGGCGGCACCTTGTTTGTGTTTCTGCGCAAGGCCGGAAGTGCCGGCCAGCCGCTGGCGGCGCAGCGCAAAGTGGTCACGCATTTCCCCATCACCGTGTCACTGACAGCGGCTAACTGGCTGCAGGGCTATCCGGACGAGCAGGCGGACCTGGTCATGGGGGCCCGCTATACGCCAGCGCCGGGTGCCTCGGTGGATCAGGCGGCGATTACCGCCGTACCAGTTTCGTTACAACTTCCCCAAGCGCAGCCTGCAGCCCTTAATTTGTCCCGCCAATAGGGGCTTGCCGCCCCGGGTTGCGACCTAGGTCGCAACCCCTATCTCTTGTGATGAAGGGGGCCTCAAGGTAAAGTTGCACCCCTTCGGAGGCTGGGTTCCTCTGATTTGTACACCCATACGCTTGGAAATTACGCCAGTTTACGCTGTCTGCGGCGGGCATTGTGCCCTCTCGTGGGGTGAGCGTGGGCCGTATCCAGAGCCTTAAGGCATCTGGCCGTGGCGATGGGGGTGAATAAATCAGAGGTACTTTTTGCCTCTTCTGACGACAGTAAGATGGAGAATCCTATGCGTGTCATCCTGCTTGGTGCCCCCGGTGCGGGCAAGGGCACCCAGGCGCAGTTCATCAAGGAACAGTTCAATATTCCTCAGATTTCTACCGGTGACATGCTGCGCGCTGCGGTCAAAGCAGGCACTCCACTGGGCCTGGAAGCCAAGAAAGTGATGGATGCGGGTGGTTTGGTCTCCGACGATATCATCCTCGGCTTGGTTAAAGAGCGTATTACGGAAGATGATTGTGCCAACGGGTTCCTGTTCGACGGCTTCCCCCGCACCATCCCCCAGGCGCAATCCCTGGTGGAGCAGGGCGTCGATATCGACTTTGTGGTGGAAATCGACGTGGATGACGAGGAAATCATTGAGCGTTTGAGCGGTCGCCGCGTTCATCCGGCTTCCGGCCGGGTGTACCACACCAAGTACAACCCACCGAAAGTGGAAGGCAAAGACGACGAAACCGGTGATGAGCTGGTTCAGCGTGATGATGACAAGGAAGAGACCGTACGCAAGCGTCTCGAGGTTTATCAGGCGCAGACTCGCCCATTGGTGGACTTCTATCAGGATCTGGCCAAGAACGAAGAGGCAAAAGCACCCGGTTATGTGCGCGTCGCTGGCGTGGGCTCCGTGGATGATATTCGCGATCGGGTATTGTCCGCCCTGAAAGGCTGATTATCCGCTTGTCAGTACCGACCAGATGCTGATGATCAAAAACGGGAAGCTTCGGCTTCCCGTTTTTTTTGTGCACCATGGGCTAGAGTGAAAAGCGGGCTTTTAATAGGCTTACCCGCAAACTTCTCGCACTTTGCATGACGCTCAACGCCGAATACCAGACGTGAAAAACCACACAAACAGGAAACCAAACCCTGCTATAACGCCGCTTTAGGCGTTCCTCTTGATTGGGGAAGGAGCGGGTCTCAAGCATCAGGTCCTCTCCGCCGTGAACTCGTCTGGCAAGACATCAAATCCGCACCATTCCCTAATTCCGCGATGAACCTTTTTATGCGCGCGCACTGTGGCGGATAGAGCCTGACCTCATGAGACCCGGCTGTAATGATTTCCCCGTAGTGCCCTCACTGCCCTTCATCGTGTGAATATCTGCCCTGCGATGGCGACGGTTTTCGGCGTCACCGCTGCGAAATCATTAGGCCAACAAGTGGCAGGGCCTTGTGGGCCGCATGTCGAAGATGAAGCCTTCTTCCTTCCAGTGAGCCTTCTTTAATAAGCCGCATTGCGGCGTGCTGGTATTTTCTTCCGCGTTCAGAAAAGGGTTAGCTCCCTGTTGCGAGAGCCTTCAACAAGAAGGAAGAAGCGCGTGCGGCTATTGGTTTTTGCGTATTGAGAAGAGTCAGCCCATGAAGGGAGCGACTCTGACTTACGCCTTGAAGCGTGAAGAATGAACGGTATTTCTGGCGAAGCAATGAGGTCATTTTTTCTGACACGTTGTAACGGTTCTACACAATCGAGCTTACCGGTTTCCTGTGAACAGCCTGGCAAACGCTGCGTATTTGGCCGGAAGAGTCCATCTTTTCTTGGCGCGATAGCGGTGGCGGCGTTTCTTTCTGGCGGTGCTTTTTATACGTAAAGACGTTGTCGAAGGTGTTAACAGGCCCAAGCAAAGGGCCTTTTCACATGGGAATAGATTTGTGTTGTTGCATGAAACAGGGCGAATTGTTCACAACAGGGGGCGTAGAAAAACGTGCAGAAAGACTGCCCCAAGAAGATTCAGTCATCGTTGGCGGGTAAATTAAATCCCATAAAAAAGAAAACACAGAAGGCTAAAAGGGAAACGAAGTAAAAGAGCGGTGATCAAAGGCTGTGAAAAAAATCAGAAAAATTAAAAGTAGGCTGATTAAATAATGTACCAACTGATTTTTTTTTATGCTATTTTCCACTTGTCGCAGTACTGATGACAATGCCATAGCTTAGGAGATCAATCATGGCTCGAGCAAAGAAAGCCGCCGCGAAGAAAACTGCGGCGCGCAAACCCGCAGCGAAGAAAGCCGCCGTTGCAAAAGCACCGGCCGTTCCCAAGTCTGTTACCAACGCTGAAGCCAAGGTTAAATTGCAGGACAAGGCAGTAGCCCAGGCTGAAAAGAAAGTCACCCAGTCGCAAACCAAACTCGATAAGCATCGCGCCAAAATCGACGCAGAGAACGCCAAGCTGTCGAAACTGCGTGCCGATGTTGCAGCCAAGCGTGAAAAAGCGCAAAAGACCTCCACTGCCGCAGCCAAGCGTGCCGTTGAAACTGCACGCGGGCGTATGAACACTGCGCGTCTGAAACTTCAGGATATTCGTGGCGAAGCAAAACTGATTCGTGCCGAGATCCAGGCCGCCAAGAAAGTGGTCGCCCGCGAAGTGAAGAAACTGCGTACGGCTGAGCGCAACTTCAAAGCCAAATTGCGTGATCACGAACGCAAACTGGCGAAGAAAGCCAAGGCCGAGCAGAAGAAAGCGGAGCAGAAAGCCAAAGCAGCTGCGCGTAAAGCGGCAGCGAAAGCCAAGCGTGTTGCCAAGAAAGCGACCGCTCGCAAGCCCAAGGCGGCTGCAAAAAAAGCAGCAACCAAAAAGCCTGCCACTAAAAAGGCGCCCGCCAAAAAAGCGGCTAGCAAGAAACCTGCAGCAAAGAAGGCAGCAACCCGTAAAGCGCCTGCCAAGAAAGCGGCACGTAAGCGTACCCCGGCCAAGAAGATGTCCTCCTGATACGTCAGAAGGGTTTATGAAGGCCAAAAGCCCCGCTTTGCGGGGCTTTTTTTATGCCCGCTCGGCAAGAGCTGCCCCCGGGATTGCCGGAGTGATCGAAGGGGGAGGGTTAGTGGTCTTAACTTTTTGCATATAAATGGCTGGCCCCGGTAACGCGAAATCGGGGCCGAGTGAATAGATTCCCAAAAGTAGTTGATAATGATTCGCGTTAGGTTTAGCATCCTTTCCAGAGATTGAGGAAAGGCGACTTATGTACGTATGCATTTGTAAGGGCATTACTGACAACCATATACGGGAAGCGGTCGATTCTGG